>Ga0207661_10000007_pt1 | contig 471636 bp, 432 predicted proteins | sample KBSC713LmetaG_FD_184337 | JGI IMG/M metagenome (GOLD analysis project Ga0207661, IMG submission 184337) | Corn rhizosphere microbial communities from Kellogg Biological Station, Michigan, USA - KBS C7.1-3L metaG (SPAdes) (version 2) | ecosystem: Host-associated > Plants > Roots > Rhizosphere ...
ACCTGCACCTCGATGCGCAGATCGCCGATCTCGATGACGTCACCCTTCGCCAGCCGCGCCGTCTCGACGGGACGGCGATTGACGTACGTGCCGGTGATGCTCCCTTTGTCGGTGATGGTGAAACCGTTCGCGTCGCCCTCGATGACGGCGTGTTCCAGCGCGACCGCCGGATTCTCCGACCGCAACTCGGAATTCGTCCCGCGCCCGATGCGCAGCAGATCGCGCCGCACCTGCGTCAGCGCCAGCCCGCCCCCCGAGGAGCGCTGGATGACGAAACTCACGCGAGCACCGTTCTTTCGCGCGCTAAAGCGTGCTCACGAAATTGGGCCGTCTGCGACCCACGGCTGAAGCCGTGGGCTACGGTTCTTACGACGGCTACGCCGCCGGGCGGGAGTACAGCATCGCGGTCGATTTCGGCGCCGCGACGCGCTCGATCGTTCGTCGAATGATTCGATCGTGCACGAATCGCTGGCGAAGCCTGCGCAAGAACCGTAGCCCCCGGTTTCAACCGGGGGTCACGAGGGGCCGTCCCCTTCCGAGCGCGCTTTAGCGCGCGAAAGAAAGGGCTCACCACGTAATCCTCCCGTAATAAAACGCAGCCGCAACGTGTAAAACGGCGAACACAAGGAGCAGGATCGTGAACGGGATGTGGATATAGAGCCACGACTCCAGCACGTTCTTATAGCGCTGCTGATAAATGAGGCGGATCAGCAGCTCTTTTCGCTGGCGCGAGACCACGAGCAGTTGCCGGATGTCTTCCTGTTCGTCTTTGTCGACAAGGGCGAGAAGATTGGTCCAGTCGGCGGCCCGTTTCGTGCCGCGACGCATCCGTCGAAAAAGCAGGCGCCAGCCGGCCAGCCATCCCGGCGCGTCTTCGCGAATGAGCTGGTTGTAAATTCGCTGGAACGGCACGGAGCGCTTTGAGGCGATGCGCGCCATCTGTTTTGCGAGCTGATTGAGCTGCTCGGAGATTTCGGACGCCGTCAGATTCGATTCGACTTCCGTCAGCATCCGTGGCACGGCTACATACAGAATCGCGCCGAGGATGCCGCTGGCGACGACGATGGCCACAAGAATCAGCGTCGCAACCGCTACCTTGTCGTTGAATCGTCCGCCCGCATGGAAAATAAGGATGATCAGCGCGAGGATGCCGAGGTAGATGTGCGATTGCATCCACTGCTCCACGGTGCCGAAGGTGGAGCGATACCAGCGCTTACGGATTCCGAAGAACGCCAGCAGGAAACAGAGAAAGAACCCGATGGCGCCGTATGCGAGGCCGAATCGCGAACCGCCATGCGGAAATTCGCGCCGGATGTAATAGACGAAACTCGCCGTCGACGCGATCAGCAGGACGAAGAAGATGCGGCGCCAGAGGACGCCCGAGCGGGCTATGGGCATGGCTGCCCGCCCGAAAGGTAAATGTTGAATGTTGAATGTTGAATGTTCAATGTTGAATGGAAAAAGCGCGCTACACCGCATTCAACATTCAACATTCGCTTTTCCTATCGCTCGCCGCGGGTGATGACTAATTCTTCCAAGGTTGACCGATACTCCTCCGGCGTCAAACGAATCGCGGCCCCAGTCGGACAACTCCGCACGCACGCCGGTCCGCCGGCGATTCCGCGGCAGAGATCGCACTTGACGGCGCTCGTTTGTTCGACGTCACTCTTATGAGCCTTGCCGAAGAGGGAAGCAACCCAGGAGAAGAGAGACTTCTTCGGCTCCTTATGGACCATGAAAATGTTGCCATAAGGACAATTGCGCTCACAGTTGCCGCAGCCGATGCAATTGCTCTTGATGTACACCTCGCCGCGCGGATCGCGCACGATCGCGTCGGGCGGACAGTCCAGCATGCACATCGGGTTCTCGCACTGCCAGCACGAGTTCGGCGCCAGAAGGTTGTAGAACTTGATTCCTGTAAGAGACAGCCGCGCCTGCCCGTCCGCGTGAACGCCTTCGCATCCCGCGATGCAGTTCCCGCAGCGGATGCATTTGTGCTCGTCGATGATGAGCGTCTGCGTGCCCATCACCACTTCCTCGCGAATCAGGTCATTGAGAATGTTGCCCGATCCCGGCGTGGCGTCTGCGATGAGCGACGCGATGCGGCGCTCCTCGAGCTTCTGCAGCGGCGCCTGGCGAAGATCGGGATGTGCGGCCAGAAAATTGTTGAAGTCGCGCTTCGACAGCTTGATCAGATCGGACGGAAAGATCGTCGTCACCGTCGCCGTCCGGTCGGCCTCGGAAAACAGCGCCGCCTCGCCGAAGAAATTGCCGGCCACCAGGTACGATAGAACCACCTCTTTCTCGCCCGACTTCTTCGAGATCTTCACCATCCCGTTGCGGATCAGGTAGAACGCGTCGGCGGCCTCCCCTTCCCTGAACACGACCGCATCTTTCGGCAGCGCATTCACCACCGACAGCTCGACCAGCTCGCCGAGCTGCGCCTCCGGGATGCCGGGAAAGAGATAGCCGCCGAATGCGCGCAGCAGAAATGCCTGATCGACGAGCGCCTTCGCCCGAGGAGCGGCGCCGAGGAGCTTGAGGATGGCCTTGCGCGGGATTTCGATGAGCCGCGTCGCCCCTGCCGCGCGCGCGGTCGCGTTGCGGCGGCGGCCGGAGATGAGGCTCATCTCGCCGAAGAAGTTGCCTGCCGTCAGCTCGGCCACCTTGACCTCGGCATCGGCCTTCTCCGGCTTCTTCCACAGCTCGACGCGGCCGGCGGCGATGATCAGGAAGTCGTTCGTGTAGTCGTTCTGCCGGATGATGATTTCGCCATCCGCGTATTCGCGAACGCGCGCGGAAAGAAAGGTCTCGCGAAGCTGCTGCTCGTCCGCCGCCGCCAGCAGCGGCACGCGCTTGCGCAGCAGCGCGATGCGCTCGCGCACCGTCCCTTCCCAGAACGGCAGCCGCTCTTTCAGTACCGCTTCGTCGGCCGGCTCGACTTCGCGCCCCATCAGATGCTCGATGACTTCGTAGCCCTGATTCATGCCGAGCTTGATGAGATCGCGTCCGCTGGCGGCACCGATGAGAAAGAGTCCAGGCACGCTCGACTCGTGAACCGGACTGAGGATTGGACGCGCGTCCGCACCGGTGCCGCTGAAGGTGATGCCGATCGACTCGAAGAACTTGCGCGGCGCATCGGCGCCCAGTTTTAGAAAAATCAATTCCGCCGGGACGCGCGTGACGTCGCCTCGCACGGTGAGATCGGCGTAGCCGGGATAAACCTCTTTCACACTCGCACTGAAATGAATCGTGATCTGCCCGGTGGCCTGCCGGCCGAGCACTTCCTTGATCAGCACATCGTTCGCGCGCGTGATCTCCGGCCCGCGCACGACGAGCCCGACGCGGTTTTCATCGGCCAGGGCGTTCGCAATCTCCAGCGCGGAATCGCCGGCGCCGACGACGAGCAGATCCTGATCCTGATGTTCGGCAGGATCGACGAGCCGGTAACGGACGTGCGGCAAATCCTCGCCGCGCACGCCGAGCTTGCGCGGATTTCCCTGCGTGCCCATGGCAAGAATGACGTTCGCGGCGTCGAACGAATCGCCCTTCGCCGTCGTCACCTGAAATCGCCCGCCCTCTTTCTTCACCGACTTCACCTCGGCGTTGAAGATGACGTTCAGCTTTTTCTCTTTGACGTGCGCGCCCCACGACGCAAGGATCGATTCGCGCGATCCGGCCTGGAACGGCACCTCGCCGCGCGCCGGAATCAGCATCGGCTCGGCCATGACGTACTTGCGCGCCTGATACGCGTCGATCGTGTCGGCGAGATGGTCGGTGCGCTCGAGCAGCGCGTACGACAGTCCATTGCTTTGCGCGTGTGAGGCCGCGGCGAGCCCCGCCGGCCCCGAGCCGACGATGATCAGGTCGAAGGAGGTCATGGGTGTTGGACGATTAGATTAGCCGATCAAGCCGCTGGCAACGTCTCACGCCATCATGTCTCTCTCCGTCGACTGATGCCGTTTCGCTTCGGCGGCGAGGTTGAAAGTCAGGATGATCTTGCCGAGGCGGACGAGATCGCCGTCGACGAGCAGACGTTTTTCGGCAACTTTCTCGCTGTTGATGTACGTCCCGTTGCGGCTGCCGACGTCTTCGATCAGAAATCCCTCGGGCGTTCGCACGACACGCGCATGACGAGCGGAAACGCTGTTGTCGCGCAGCGCGATGCTGTTCGCGGGCGTGCGGCCGATGGTTTCTTCCTCTTCGAGCAGCGGATGCATCGTGCCGTCGTCCGAGGTTAGCGTCGCAACCATGTGCGGCGGCTCGACAATCTTTTGCGTCGCAGGAGGCTCGAGCGCTTCGGCGAACGGCGCCAGTTCGGGCGGCGCGGGTCTCAGTTTCGGGTTGGGCGCGGTGTCATCCATCGCCGCGATCGGCTCGATCAGCCCCGTCACCTGCAGCCGTTTGATGATGGGATAGAGATCGCCAACCGCGCGGCCGCTTTCCTTGCGCAGTTGCGCCGGCGATTTCCCGGTGCCGATCTGAAACAGAACCTGGAACTCCTCGGCGGTGATGTTGATCTCGCCCGGCGGCCGGTTGACGACGCGAAACTTGACGTTGTCCTCGGGAAAAAGATCGGCGAAGCGGCGCGCTTCGTTGACGCGCTCCTCGGCCGCGGCAATCAGCGCCGGCAATTCCTGCGCGTCTCCCTCGGGGAGCACGACGTCATCGAGAAAACTGAAGGTGCCGTCGCTCCACCCGAGGAGCTTGGCCATGACGCCGACCGCGTCGCTGTCGCCCTCGGCGCCGACGACCTTGCCATCGCGCAACGCGAGCCGAACGCGCTCGCCGCCCGACTCCGCATCAAACGTCCCGCTGTGCGATGCAGTGAGGAACGCCAGCAACGGACTCGCGGCGAAATGTTGAAGGCTGCCCTGCAGTACGACGCGCATCGCGGAAGTTTAGCAGCGCCAACGAATGTGGCGGCGACACGTCTCCGCGGAAGCGCCAGCGAGCCGCTGGCGGTCCAGCCGGCCAGCGGCCGGCGCTACGAAATGACGCTTTTCACGAAGCTCGGGCCGATGCGTGACAACGCGTCGCGCACTTCGTCGCCTACCGCGCCTGGGAGTCGCCGGCTTCGTACTTCCACGCGGTCATCGCGTGCGCGCCTTCGGCGAATCTGGTGTCGACGAAGTCTTCGAAGGGGATGGGGTGATCGAGGACGCCGGTCTGCACCATGAGGTTGACGATGGTCTCGAAGTCGGCGCGGCGCGGAGAGAGCGGTTCGTATTTGACGCGGTCGATGGGATTGGTCAGAGCCCAGCGCAAGAGCTTCGGGTCCTGGTGGTAGTAGAAGCGGCCGACGAAATCGGCGGCGTGCAGGCGGTGATTTCGGGCGCGTTCTTTTTCGTCGAGCCACAGTCCGGAGCGGGCGATGCCGTCGACGATCGTCTGCACGGCTTCGGGCCGCTTGTCGATGACGTCCTGCCGGACGACCAGGACGCAGGAGATGTAGTCGGGCCAGTACTGGCGCGCGTGAAAGAGGACGCGGCCGAAGCCGGCGATCTCGGCCTGCGACGGGTACGGCTCGCCCATGGAGAAGGCGTCGATGGCGCTCGCCGCCAATGCGCCGGCGACGTCGGGCGGAGCCATCTCCACCATGCGCACATCCTTCTTCGCATCCATCCCGTTGGCCTGCAAGGCGCGGAAGACGATCAGGCGCTCGTCGGAGAAGCGGCTGGGGATGGCGACGATGCGGCCGCGCAGATCGGACACACGATGCACAGGGCCGTCGCTGCGGACGACCACGGCCGAGCCGTAGCGGTGGCCGAGGTAAACGATCTTCACCGGAACGCCCTGAGCCCGCAGGGCGATTGCCATCGGCGCGACCATGAACGCCGCCTGCATCTTGTTGGACATCAGCGCTTCTTTGATCTCAGGGAAGCCCTGAAACAAGCGCGGGATGAAGATCTGTCCGGACTGCGAATAGGCGGAGATGTAGTCGGTGACCGGGCAAGCGAGATGTCACGTTACGGGGATGTACGCGACGTTGAGCTTGCGGTCTGCTTCAGGCAACCGGTCGTTCATCAGCACCTGCCAGTTCACGTTGAGCGCGAAATGCGCCGCGGTGATGACCAGGATCCAGGCGGTGATGGCGAGGGTTAGTTTTTTGATTCTGGGCCTCCTTTCTAGTGGATAAGTCGATCAGTGGATTAGTAGATTAGAAAAGCGGCATGTGTGGCCGTTCGCTTTCCTAATCTACTAATCCACTAATCACTAATCCACGTTTCAACTTTGCGAATCCCTGTATCGAGCAGTAATCCGATCAATCCGATCATCAGCATCCCGGCCACGACGAGGTCGTAGCGTTTGCCGGCGTTTCTTGCGTCGATGATGAGGTATCCGAGGCCGGAGTCGACGGCGATCATTTCGGCGGCGACGAGAACGACCCAGGCGATGCCGAAGGCGAGGCGCAGGCCGACGATGATGCGCGGCAGGACGGCGGGGATCATGACGCGGCGCATCAGTTGCGGCGTGCTCAGTCCGAAGTTGCGGCCGGCCTGGAGGTACATCGGCGGGACGTTGCGGACACCGTTCATTGCCGCGACGATGATCGGAAAAAGCGACGCCAGGAAGATGAGGAAGATCGGCGCGGCGTTGCTGACGCCGAACCAGATCACGGCCAGCGGCATCCACGCCAGCGGCGAGATGGGACGGAGCATCTGGATCAGTGGATTGATCGCTCGGGCTAACGGAGCGTACCAGCCGAGGAGAAAGCCGAGAGGGATGCCGATGAGGATGGCGGCGAAGTAGCCGGCGAAGACGCGCGTGAGGGAGTCGGCGATGTAGCGCCAGAGGAGAGATTTTTCGGCGAGGGTGGTGATCGCTTTGGCGACGGCGGCGGGGGTGGGAAAGATCTTCGTGCCGGAGGCTTTCACGGCGATCGACCAGATGATGATTCCGATCGCGGCGGTGATGATGGGGAGGACGAACCTCAATGTTGAATGTTCAATGTTGAATGTTGAATGTTGAATGCGGGGCGACCTCATCGCAGCCCCCATTCAACATTCAACATTGAACATTCAACATTGAACATTTTCATATCTGATGCGCCAGACCGATCTCGCCGAAGATCAGATCCCGCAATTCGATGTAGCGGCGCGAGGAGAGATCGCGCGGATGCGGCATGTCGATGTCCACCACCCGCCGGATTCTGCCCGGCCGGGCGCTCATGACCACAACTCGGTCGGCCAGCTGCACCGACTCCTCGATGTCGTGCGTGACGAAGAGGACAGTCTTTCGTTCGGCGCGCCAGATGCGAAGGAGCTCGCTGCGCATCTGCAGGCGGGTGATCGAGTCGAGCGCGCCGAACGGCTCGTCGAGGAAGAGGACGTCGGGATTCACGGCCAGCGCGCGGGCCACTTCGACGCGCTGCTTCATGCCGCCGGAGAGCTCGCGCGGGTACGATTTTTCGAATCCCTTGAGGCCGACCAGGTCGATGTATTGCGCCACTCTCGCTGCGCGGCCGGCTTCATCCATGTCAAAAAGACCGAAGCCGATATTGCCTTCCACGGTCAGCCAGGGGAAGACGCCGCGTTCCTGGAAGACAAAGATGCGGCGGCGGTCGGGCGCGGTGACCGGCTCGCCGTCGATCGTGACGGAGCCGCTGCCCGGCGCGAGAAAGCCGCCGGCGATGTTCAGCAGCGTCGATTTGCCGCATCCGGACGGGCCGACGATGCAGAGGAACTCCCCTTCTTCGGCGCCGAGCGTGACGTGCTGCAGGACTTCCATGGCGCCGAAGCGCATCGAGACGTCGCTGAACTGGACCTTCATTCGGACGCGTAACCCCAGCGGACGGAATCGAGCCGCTCCAGGCGGCGCATGAGCAGATCGAGGACGATGCCGACCAGACCGATAAGCACCATGCCGGCCACGACGAGATCGTAGCGATTGCCGGCGTTGCGCGCGTCGACGATCAGAAAGCCGAGGCCGGAATTGACGGCGATCATCTCCGCGGCCACCACCACCAGCCAGGCCACGCCGAGGGCGATGCGCATGGCCACGATGAGCTGCGGGAGGATGGCGGGGATGAGCACGTCGCGCATGCGCGCGCGCAGCGGGATGCCGAAGTTGCGCGCGGCGGCGAGGTGGACGGGATCGATGTTGTGCACGGCGTTCATCGTGGCCACCGTCATCGGCAGCAGCGCGGCCAGAAAAATCAGGAAGATCGCGGAGACGTCGCCGACGCCGAACCAGAGGATGGCGATCGGAATCCAGGCCAGCGGCGAGATGGGGCGAAGGATCTGCAGGATCGGATTCGCGGCCATCTCGCCGATGCGCACCATCCCCAGCAGCAGTCCGAGCGGGATGGCGATGACCAGCGCCGCGAGGTAGCCCCAGGTGACGCGGAAGAGCGAGGCCACGACGTATTTGACCAGCAGTCCGCGCACGGCCAGCTCGCCGATGCCGCGCGCCACGGCGATCGGTCCGGGGATCAGCGACGGCCGGAGCATGATGGCGATCTGCCACGCGGCGAGGGCGGCGGCGATGCCCGTCAACGGAAGCAGACGCGAGCGCGACATGTGGGCGCGGAAGATAGCAGATGGATAGCGGAGCGCGGGCGTCTCGCCTGCATCCGCTGGGCGTCCTCGCCCAGCGGTGGTTTCTGGGATTTCAATCGCAGGACGTGCTCCTTCACGGAAACCCCCGTCGGGCGAGACGCCACGACGGATGCAGGCGAGGACGCCCGCACTACAATTCACAAATGAAACGCACCCTCCTCCTTCTCGCCGCCCTCTCCCTCCTTTCCGCCGCTCCCGCGCCGCGGCGCGCCGTTGCTACGTTTGCGGGCGGATGTTTCTGGTGCATGGAGCCGCCGTTCGAGAGGTTGAAGGGCGTCGTGTCAGTTACCTCGGGGTATACGGGCGGGCGCATCGACAAGCCGACATACGACCAGGTTTCGGATGGCTACACCGGTCATCGCGAATCGGTCGAAATCGTCTACGACCCTTCGCAGATCTCGTATGCGCAGTTGCTCGACGTCTTCTGGCACAACGTCGATCCGCTCGATAACTCAGGACAGTTCTGCGATCACGGCGGGCAGTATCGGACGGCGATTTTTTTTCATGATGCCGAGCAGCAGCGGCTGGCGGAGGCATCGAAGCAGGCGGTGGGCGTGAAGTTTCATCACGACGTCTTCACCGACGTCCTCCCCGCAGCGAAGTTTTATCGCGCCGAGGAGTGGCACCAGGACTACTACAAAAAGAATCCGCTGCGGTACAAGTTCTACCGCTTCAACTGCGGACGCGATCAGAGGTTGAAGCAGTTGTGGGGCGCGGCGCCGGCGCATTGAGGCAGTGGATTAGTGATTAGTGGATTAGTAGATCAGAGGTGTGCTTTCGATCGGTGAATCCGAAACGAATCGAGGCGAACCTCTAATCTACTAATCACTAATCTACTTAAGGCTCGAGCCGAACCACCGAGCTCGCGTACGCGTGCGATGCGGTCATGACGGCTGGCGAATCCTGCACGAAGGCTACCTTGCCGTCGGCTCGGCTGGCGTCGGGATTGACGATGCGCGACGGCGTCGAGGTGATGATCGCCTCCAGCTCCGCCGGCGTCAGGTTCGGACGCTCGGAAAGCAGGCGCGCGGCGATGCCGGAGATGATCGGCGCGGCGAACGACGTGCCGGAGCGGAGGTTCGGCTTCGTGCCGCGGTAATGATTCGTGGCGGTGATCGAGGCGCTGAAAATCCCCTGCGACGGCGCGAGGATCTCCAGGCCGCCGTGGCAGGCGCCGGGCCACCAGCTGTTGTCCGCGGTCATGCCGCCGACGGTGATCAGGCCGTCGAGGTCTTTGCCGAGGATGGCGGGAAAGCGATCGACGATCCCGGCGCGGCCGCAGCCGTTATCGACGTTGTTGCCGGCCACGACAAAGAGGAAACGCTTGCCGCTCAGGTCAGGACGTCCGAGCGCGTCGACGCCGCCGATCATGTCGCGGATCTTCCGCTCGACGGCGGCAAACGTCACCGGCGCATCGTCGCGATTCGCGTTCAGCCGCTCCAGCACCCAGCCGCTGATGTTAACAACCGCGGTCTGGAACTGCGGCGTGGAGGGATCCCAGGCGTGGCGGATGATGTCGTTCAGTCCGTCGAGATAGGTGCGCGTGGTGGCCAGCGCCGATTCGTTCATCACGCGCACGCTGACGATGAGCGCTTCCGGCGCGACGCCGACGTTCTGTCCGGCCACGAGCGAAGCGACGCTCGTCCCGTGCGAGGCGCCGATCAATTCCGCCGTCGTCGAGAAACACGGCGCGAGCGCTTTGTTCGCGCTGGTGCAATTCGACGCGCCGACGGTGACGCCCTGCGTGGCGTCGAATCCGGCGATGACGCGGCTGCCGGTTGGCGAGGCGAACTCGGCATGCGCGGCCATGACGCCAGTGTCCATGACGTAGACGACGGCGCCACGGCCGGTGTCGTGGCGGCGGTACTGCCCGTCGAGGATGCCGTCGCGCTGATCGATCCGGTCGAGGTGCCAGAGGAGATTCGCGGCGGTTGCGTCGCCGCATCCATCGAGTTTCGCCGCGTTATGCGTCGCGTCGATCTCCACCTCGGATTCGCGGCATCGGGTCGAGGCAAGCTCCTGCGCTGCAGCCGGGTAGACGGCCAGCACAAATAGAACAGCGGCGAAAAGGCTTCGCAGCAGGGTCACCTGATTTTTCGGACGTCTTGGACGACGCGAAATAAGATTCAGGCATCGCGGGAAAAATGGCAAGAGAAAAGAATGGGAGTGGGGAGTGGGAGGTGGGGAGTGGGAGCAGTTCGTCTACGAGATCTCCTACACCCCACTCCCTACACCCCACTCCCCTCGCCCTCGCCTTTTTCGTCCTCGCCCTCGCCTGCCGGTTCCTGAACGCGCCGTACGCGTTCAATGGCGGCAAGCCGCGCATCGTGCCGGTGGACGAGCTGTATCACTGGAAGCGGATGGCGTTCTCGGCGGCGCACTTTCCGCGCGTGCTGGAGTTCGATGGCGACCGCGGCGTGAGCGGCGCGTTCTGTCCGTGGCCGCCGCTTTACGACGTGGTCGCGGGCGGCGCTGCGCGCTTGCTCGGTGCGAGCAGCAGCGTGGATGTGCTCACGCGCATCGTCTGGTTCCCGCCGATCCTCTTCGCGCTCTTCATCGGCATCGCCGTTTTCATCCTCGCTCGCCGCAGCGGGACGTTGGTGGCGACGATCACCGGCATCGCGCTGGCGACGTCGCCGTTTCTGGTGACGACGTCGTGGATCGGCAGCATCGATCACCACTACCTCGAGCCTGCCCTGACGTTCGCCATCCTCGGCGCCACATGTCTGGCCATTCGCGCAAAAACACGCCGCGAAAAAATCCGCGCCGGCATCCTCCTCGGCATCGCCATCACCGCGGCGATGTTCGTCCAGACCGCGCTGCTCATCGCCTCCGCCCTCGCCTTCGCCGTGCTCTTCTTCGCCACCGACGGCCTGGCCGCAACCTGCGGCTTCAGCATCGCCGCGATCGCGGTGGCGATCTACCGCCTCACCCGCCCTCCCGGCTTCCCCGACAACCAATGGTTCCTCGGCTGGACGCACGCAACGCTCTTTGCCGCCGCGGCAATCGCGTGCGCGATCATCGCGACACGACGTAGATGGCGCGTGTTCGCGTTACTCATCGGCGGATTCCTCGTAATCGCGATTCCAACCGTTCGCGCATCGATCTTCACCGGCTCCCACTTCCTCGGCGGCGACCGCTGGCTGCGCACCATTCAGGAGTTCCAGCCACTCTGGCGCGCGCGCGGCGACGATCTCCTCTCCGATGCCGTCGGCCTCTCCGGCGGCGCAATCGTGGTCTGGTTCCTTCTCATCCGTGCGATCAAAACGCGCGACAACGTCCGACTAGCGATTGCAATCTTCGCCATCACCTACTTCGCGCTGACGATCACCAGCCGCCGCTTCTGGATCGTGGCCATCCCGCTACTCGCCCTCGCCGGCGCGATGTACGTGCCGCTGATCGCACGCAAGCGCCTGGCGATTTTCGCCGCGATGCTCATCGCCATCCCTCCCCCGCTGCAACTGGCCGGATGGCTGATGACGCCGCAGACGATCCCTCCGAATCAGCACCAGTGGATTCGCGCGACATTCTTGATTCGCAAATTGCCGCCGGGACGCGTCCTTGGTCCATGGTCGATGGGCCACGCCATCGACGTCGAAGGAAACCATCCCGTCATCATCGACAACTTCGGAACCATGCCCGATGCAGCGATGTTCGAACGCGCGCAAAAGGCGTTGCTGTCAACCGATGAACGTTCACTCGCGCACGCCTGCGAGGCGATGAACGTTCGCTATGTGATCCTCGAACAACCGCGCTCCGGCATCGCCTCCGCCAACGCCATCCTCGGCACGCGACAAGCAGCGCAGTCGACATGGTGGTGGCGCGTGTGGCGGGGCGAGCGTCCGAAGTTGTTTCGCATGATCTGGAGCGAAGGGACATTGAGAATTTACGAGCTTGTCCCGTCGGCGAAGCCGGCGTAAGAACCGTAGCCCACGGGTTCACCCGTGGGTCAGTAGATGCGTTGTATTTGTGAGCGCGCCTCGGCGCGCGAGAGAAAGCTTCCTTTCGCCCGCTGAAGCGGGCTCCCAAATACCACGACACTCGATTCCCACGGGTAAACCCGTGGGCTACGGTTCTTACGACGGCTACGCCGCCGTCGGCCACGACACCTCTTCGCATTCGTGTTCCCGAGAGATAGACAAGCCCATGTTCGAAGAATTCACATCCGAACCGATCCGCCCCCCGATGCTGCAGCGATGGTTTGCGCCGTCGGTGGCGCCATCGTTCGTTCGCGCGCGATGGATCTGGCTGCGCTGCCTCGGCGGGATCTTCTTCTCCGTTTTCTACTCGCTCTACTTTCAGATTCAGGGACTGATCGGTCCGCGCGGCATTCTGCCGGCCGGGCAGTATCTCGATGCCGTCCGTCGCGCGCTGGGCTGGAAAGCGTTCTGGTACGCGCCGACGCTGCTGTGGATCAACGCCAGCGACGCCATGCTCAGCGCCGTCGTCTGGATCGGATTCGCCGCCTCGGTGGCCATCATCATCAGTGTCTGGCCGCGCCTTTCGATCACCGTCGCCGGCATCTGCTTTCTGTCGTTCGTCGGCGCGGCGCAGGAGTTTGCCGGGTATCAGTCGGACGGCATGCTGCTCGAAGCGGCATTGCTGTCGATCTTCCTCGCGCCGCGCGGCATCCGGCCGATGATGGCGAGCGATCAGCCGCCGTCGCGTGCGGCCGTCTTCCTGCTGCAGTGGGAGTGGTTCCGCATTTACTTCGAATCGGGAGTGGTGAAGCTGCTCAGCGGCGAGGAGCAGTGGCGCAACCTGACGGCGATGGACAAGTATTACGAGAACGGTCCGCTGCCGTCGTGGATCGGCTGGTACGTGCAGCAGTGGCCGCATTCGTTCCACGCCTTCTCGGCCGGGTTGACGCTCTTCGTCGAACTGATCGCGGTCTGGCTGCTCTTCGCGCCGCGTAAAAATTCGCTCTGCCGGCTGATCGCCTTCATCATCGTCACGCCGCTGCAGATCGGCATCATCCTCACCGCCAACTACGCCTTTCTCAACTACCTCGTTCTCTTCCTCGGCATTCTGCTTCTCGACGACTCGATTCTGCGCGGCGCCGTGCCTGTGCCGAGGAGGAGGAAACCGTCGATCGCGGCAGCGGTGGTGTTGACGACGATTTTTCTCACCTCGATCGCCAGCTTCCTGATGCCGTCGTTTCCGACGGTGGCGCTGCTCGATCCGTTCCGCGTCGCCAATCGCTACGGACTCTTCGCGGTGATGACGCGCAATCGATACGAGATCGAATTTCAGGGGACGCGCGAAGGCACGACGTGGATCGCTTATCCGTTCCGCTACAAGCCGCAGGACGTGCGCAAGGCGCCGGGACTCTACGCGCCGTACCAGCCGCGCTTCGAGTGGAATCTCTGGTTCGCGTCGCTCGGCTCGATTCAGGAGAACCAGTGGGTGCTGAATACGGAGGAGCGATTGCTGGAGAACTCCCCTCCCGTGTTGCAACTCTTCGCCGCGAATCCATTCGAAGGGAAGCCGCAGATCGCCGTGCGCGCCGTCGCGTATCAATACTGGTTTACGACGCGCGACGAGCGTGCGCGCACCGGCGCCTGGTGGCGGCGCGAATTCCTCGGCGCATACGCTCCGGCGGCGACCCGTGATACTTCCGGCGCGATTCGCTTCAACGATTAGCACTTTTTGATGTAAAGTGCTTGTTGTATGTCGATCTTCGACCTGCTGTTCCTCCTCTCCCTGCTCGGCGTCGTCATCATCCTCGTGCGGATTCTCTATCTCGCCATTCGCACGCGCTGGCGCGCGGCGGGAAGAACGGCGGCGTGGCTGCTGATGTTCGTCGCGGCGTACATGCTCGTGCTGCTGGGGTTCTCGATCGCAACGCCGCAGAAAGAAGTGCCGGTCGGAACCGAACAATGTTTCGACGACTGGTGCATCACCGTGGAACAGGCCACGCGTCAGGACGCGATCGCAACGACGCGAGCGAGCGGCACATTCTGCGTCGTCACCGTCCGCGTCAGCAGCCGCGCCAAGGGGCGGCCGCAACGCGAAACGGATGTGCGCATCTCGCTCATCGATGACCGCGGACGTCGTTTCGACGTCTCGCCTTCCGGTCAGCGGGCGCTGGAGCAACAGGGTCGGGCCGGACAGCCGGTGACATCGTTCGTGGAGCCGGGAGGCTCCTTCGAAAGCCGCCTGGCCTTCGACGTGCCGAGGGATGTGCGGCAACTAAATCTCGTGAAGTCGAGCTGGGGATGGTTCCCGTTCCGCGTGATTATCGACGACCCGCAGAGCTGGCTTCACCGCCCGACTGTGATGCCGTTGCAGTTTCCGAGATAGCGCGGTCGGGCCCGGCTGGCACGCGAGTAGCTATTGCTGAGTTCATGGGAAATTTACTTTGGATCATCATCGTGGTTCTCGTCATTCTGTGGCTGGCCGGCTTCGCGATGCACATCGGCGGTGGACTCATTCACTTGCTGATCGTGATCGCGGTGATCGTGCTGATCATTCAGCTCGTCACCGGACGCCGAGCTCTTTGAGCCGGCGCGGCTGGTCGCGTTGACGCGCTACTGGCGCTTGAACGCGGCCACCAGCCGCTTCACGCGATCGGGGTCGACGGGCGCATCGACGCGTCCGTCGATCTTGATCGAGGTGCCGACGATTGCCCCGTCGGCATCCGCGAACGTGCCCGCGTTCGCCTCCGTCAGTCCGCTGCCGATGAGAATCGGTGTGTCGCTGAGCGCCTCGCGTACGCGTTCGAAGCGGACGCGATCCGGCTCAGCGCCCGTTTCGGCGCCGCTGATGATGATGGCGTCGGCGAGTCCGCGATGCCGCAAATCCTTCGCGGCCTGAACTTCATCGACGGCAACCATCGGCGCCGCATGTTTGACCATGTGGTCGGAGAAGATCCAAACATTGGGCGCGATCGCCGCCCGTTTCCGCAGCGTCTCCGCGGCGCGTCCTTCCACGATCCCCTGATCGGTGAGCATGGCGCCGGTGTGGACGTTGACGCGAATAAACGCCGCGCCCGTCGCCGCGGCGATGGCAATCGCGGAGGCGGCATCGTTCCGCAGCACGTTCACCCCGAACGTCATCCCCATCTCGGCCGCAACTTCGGCGATGACGCGCGTCAACGCCGCAACGGTTTCCGCCGGAACGCAATCCTTGAAAAACGGACGATCACCGAAGTTCTCGAACGCGATGGCATCGCACCCGCCGTCGCGCAACGCGCGCGCGTCGCGAAGGGCAGCGTCGACGATGGCCTGCATCGATCCGCCATACATCGGCGCCCCCGGAAGGGCAGCGACATGCACCATCCCGATGACGGCGTTGCCGCCGAAGCGATTTTTAAACTGCCCGCGAGTCAGCATGCGTGGCGAACGATACTGTGATTTAGCGTAGTGCGGCCGTCTCGGCTGCATCCGCCGGGCGTCTCGCCCGGCGGGGGTTTCTGCGAGGCTTGCGCTGGCCTTCGGATGCCGCGGAGAATTCGCAAGCGTAGCGCGGTCACAAAAACCCCCGGCGGGCGAGACGCCGCGCCGGTTGCAGGCGAGACGCCCGCGCTACGCTTCCGCACGAATCTACTCATCCGCTGATCCACTGAATTACTATCCCCCGCGCATGTCCGATCTGAAGTTGTTCAACACGCTCACGCGGGAGAAGGAGACCTTCGAGCCGCTCGTCCCTGGCGAGGTGCGCATGTACTCGTGCGGGCCGACCGTCTACAACCATCTCCACATCGGCAACATGCGCACGTTTTTGTGGGGCGATGTGCTGCGGCGCTACCTGGAGTGGCGCGGCCTGCGCGTGAAGCAGGTCATGAACGTCACCGACGTCGAGGACAAGATCATCCGCAACGCCGCGGCGGCGGGACAGGATCTGAACACCTACACCGCGCCTTACATCGAGTCGTTCCACGCATCGCTGGCGAAATTGCGCGTGCGCAAGGCTGATGCGTATCCGCGCGCCACCGAGTACATCCCGCAGATGGTGGCGCTGGTGCAGCAACTCAACGAGCGCGGGCACACCTACACCGCCGACGGCTCGACCTACTTCAAGGTCTCGACGATGACGGATTACGGCAAGCTCTCGCGCGTCGAGATCGATCAGACCAGCGAGTACAGCCGCGTCGAATCGGACGAATACGAAAAGGAATCGGCGCGCGACTTCGTGCTCTGGAAGGCGAAGAAGGACAACGAGCCGGCCTGGATGACGCCGATCGGCGAAGGACGCCCGGGATGGCACCTCGAGTGCTCGGCGATGTCGATGGACCTCCTCGGCGAGACCTTCGACATCCACACGGGTGCCGTCGATCTCATTTTTCCGCACCACGAGAACGAGATCGCGCAGAGCGAAGGGGCCACGGGCAAGCCGTTCGTGCGCTACTGGATTCACGGCGAGCACCTGAACATCGATCAGCAGAAGATGTCGAAATCGCTCGGCAACATCTACACCGTGCCGGAGATCGAGGCGATGGGCTACGACCTCCTCGCGCTCCGTTACGCGCTGCTGTCGGTCCCCTATCGCACGAAGCTGAACTTCACTACGCAGTCGCTGGACGATGCGAAGAACGCGCTGTCGCGCATCGAGTCGTTCCTGCTCCGCGTCGACGAAGTGTCGCGTTCGGCCGCGCACGATGCAAAGCATTCCGATGGCGCCGCGGATCAACTCATCGGCAAGTTCCTCACCGATTTCGAGACGGCGATGGACGATGATCTCAACACCGCCGGCGCGTTGGGCGCGCTCTTCACGCTCATTCGCGAGGGGAACATCGCGCTCGACGAAGGGCGCATCCTGGCCGGCGATTCCGAGGGGCTGAAGACGGCGCTGATGAAGATCGATCCGGTGCTGGATATTTTTCCGAAGCGCGAAGCGAACCTCGATGCCGAGATCGACGCGCTGATCGAAGCGCGCAATGCGGCCCGCAAGGCGCGCAACTTCGCAGAAAGCGATCGGCTTCGCGATGAGCTCGTGAGCCGCGGAATCGTCCTCGAAGACACGCCGGGCGGGACTCGCTGGCGGAAGGTCTAAAAGCCCCATCCTGCGCGTAGACGCAGGATCTCCGGTGATACCGAACGGCTGTAGGTTAGAAATCCGATTTGCGCGGCCCCACCGGAGACCCTGCGTCTACGCGCAGGGTAGACTTCAAAACCAATGATCGGCTACCTCGAAGGCACCCTCAAACAGCTCGACGCCACCCTCGCGCTCGTCGTCGCCGGCGGCGTCGGGTACGAAGTGCACATCTCGCTGCAGACGTACTACAAGCTCGAAGGGCAGCGCGACGTCGCGCTCACGATTTACACGCACGTCCGCGAGGATGCGCTTTCGCTTTATGGCTTCGCGTCCGGCGAAGAGAAGTTTGCGTTCGAGAAGCTGATCTCGATCTCAGGAATCGGACCGACGCTGGCGCAGAAGATTTTGTCCGGCATCGATCCGACCGATCTCGCGGAAGCGGTGGCCCGAGGGGATGTGAGGAAACTGTCGTCGATCCCCGGCGTGGGGAAAAAGACGGCGGACCGCATCGTGCTCGAGTTGCGCGACAAGCTGCTCATCCCCGAGTCGGCGCGCGAGCAGCCGGTGCCGTCGTCGCGCACCTCGGTCGACGATGACGTCCACTCCGCGCTCATCAACCTCGGCTACCGGCCGAAGGATGCCGAGTCGGCGCTCGACCTGGCGCGCAAAGAGCTCGGCAACGAGGCCGAGCTCTCCGCGCTGCTCAAGGCCGCGCTACGCCAACTCACACGGTCGTAACGACTGTCCGGCGGCGCATGGCGTTGTCGATGCTCCAGATGCCGGCGCCGTGCGCGGCGATGAAGAGGAAGACGAAGCAGTAGAGCACCGCCAGCTCCCCTTTGTTTTCGAGCGGCGAGAAGGGGCCGCCATGGGCGGCGTGGCCCATGAAGTAGGCCACCGCCATCTCGCCGCTGGCGATGAACGCGGCGATACCGGCGAAGAGGCCGATGGCGATGAGCAACCCGCCAACCAGTTCGATCCCGCCGGCAACTTTCATCAGCGGCGGCAAGGGGCCGCTCATCCCTGGCGGCATCGGGGGCCATCCAAGAAGTTTCTGGGTTCCGTGCATCGCGAACATGAGGCCCGCGATGATGCGCAGCAGCGCGAACGCGTGCGCGGAAAAACGTCCGATAACCTCAGCCATACTGCACCTCCGGTGCGGCTGGCGTTCACGTCGCTTGCCAACCGGGCGCGACGATTGCTCCGTTGTGTCGCGAAGGAGCAACTATGCGCATCCGCGTCATCACCCTCATCGCCATTCTTTCTCTCTGCGCGGCGTGCGGCCGCAAGCCGGCGGAGACGACCACCGCCACCGACACGGTCCAATCGACCGCCACCGGTACGACTGCTACCGAAACCGGTACCGGCGCGCCCGTGACGAATACCGCCACGACATCGACTACGACATCCACCACATCAACGACCGGAACGACTTCGACCTCGACGACAACAAGCTCGACCGGCACGTACTGAAGTTCGGTGTGAGTTTTGAAGTAGCGAGAGGTTTCAGGAGGATCACCATGAAACGAACACTCACTCTCATCGCCGCACTCGCGCTCAGTGTTGCGCTCTTTGGGTGCAGCACGACGCGCACAACGACAACCGCGGACAACGGAACGATCGACACGACGTCCGGCATGGCCAGCTCAAGCTCGACCACCGACGTGACCCCGACCACGAGCGTTTCGACGAATTACGGCGGCACCGCCGCTACGACCGGAACGACGGCGAGCTACGGCTCGAACAACAGCACTGCATCGTCGAACTTTGATACTGGCGTGCAGAGCACAGCCAGCAACACGACGTCGACCGACATCAACACGGCGGCGACGACCGATACGTCGGCGAATGTCGGCATGAGCAGCAGCATGGCCACGCCGGACACGACGAGCGCGACGACCACATCGACGACCACCGACAGCGGCACCAGCAGCAGCGGCGGACGGCATCACCGTCATCGCTCGATGCACAAGGAGTAAGCGTTTTGGGCGGAGCGTTTTGTCCGAGGACGCTCCGCCACTCTCATGACTTCACGCATCGTTTCGTTCTTCGCGGCGCTCCTCTTTCTCGCTGCGCCGCAATTTGCCGCAGCCGCGGACAACAGCAGTCTTCGCCTTCTCGATCGCGCCTGGCCCGACGTCGCCTCGCGCCAGGTCAGCGAGATCGGCCGCGGCGTCGGCGTCGTTTTCAGTCCCGATCTCTCCGTCGCCGACAACTGCCGTTTCTACGAGTCGCTCGGCTTCGCCTGTTTTCAGGACGCCGATTGGGAGAAGGTCCTCGACGCCGTCCATCGTCACAACGTGCTCTATCCGGAACGGCGCATCTTCACGCTGATCCTCGAAACGCACGGCACCAACGGCAACGGTTTGAAACTGCAAACGAGCTATGACCCGAACGCGAGCCGCTCCTACATTTCCGCCGGCGCGCTGCAGCAGCGTCTGGAACCGGAGGGGATTTATTACGTGATCATCAGCGCCTGTAATTCGGGGCGGCTGCTGCGGCCGGCGATTTACAACCAGCTCGATCCGAACAACGGCGACAAACTTTTCCTCCCCGCGACGAACGGGATCGTGAATGCGTCGCCCGATTTCGTGGCCTCGCGGAGCGCGGTCATGCTCATCACGCCGGAGTCGAGCCACATCGAGACGACGCTGGTCGGAAAGATCGCCGAGCTCTCCCCCTCCGCCCGCCGTGCCATCACCCTCTCCGCCAAATCGCTCGGCATCGTCCCTCCGGCGGAGTTCGCGGTGTCCGACATGATGACGGCCATGCTGACGCGCGATTCGCATCTGCAGCTCAGCTCGGGCAGCTACGTCGACGAGCTCTCGCGCGCCGCCGCTCCCGTCGACCGCAGCGAGCAGCTCTTCGCAAAATTCGTCCGCTACGTGAACGCCGTGGCCGCGAAACAGTACCCGCCGGCCGCGAAGAAAAAGGCTGTGGTCGCTCGCAAAACTGCGAAGAAGAAACCTGCCGCCGGACGTTGACGCTGGAGCACTTCGTGCACACCAGCCGGATCGGCCCGGGAAACGAAAAGGAGCGATTCGATATGAAAAAAATGAAGAAGTACCCATGGATTCTTGCGCTCGTCTGCGTCTTCGCGACGCTGGCGTTCGCCTGCCATCACGAGGAAAACAACAACAACGTCACCGACACGTCGACGACGACCACGAGCGCCACCGATACGTCCGCGACGACGTCGACGATGGACACCAGCGGCACGGACACGTCGGGAACTGCGCCGACATCGACCGCGGCCAGCACGGTCGACAAAGATGATCAGGAGTTCATGAACAAGGCCGCGCAGGGCGGCATGGCCGAGGTGATGCTGGGGCAGACGGCGTCGACGAAGGGCACCAGTCCGGACGTGAAGAACTTCGGCAACCGGATGGTCAGCGATCACGGCAAAGCGGGCGACGAGCTGAAACAGCTCGCGCAGACCAAAGGCGTGACGCTTCCCGCCGACATCGACGACGAGAGCAGGAAGATGGCGGACAAGCTGTCGAAGCTGAGCGGCAAGGATTTCGACAAGGCGTACATCGACGGCATGGTCGAAGACCACGAGAAAGACGTGAAGGAGTTCGAGAAAGCGTCGAAGGACGCGAAGGACCCCGACCTGAAAGCGTGGGCGTCGAAGACGCTGCCGACGCTGCAGGATCACCTGAAGATGGCCAAAGAAGCGAAGGCGAAGCTGAAATAGACGTTTCGTTTCGACGGATGTTTACGAACGCGCCGGTGCGAGCCGGTGCGTTTTTGTTTGCACGGCGATCGTCAACAAGTTGACGTGCTTCTTCGTCTGATCGGCGAAGGAGCTACACGCCATGAAACGACTCATCTCGGCATCGATCATCGCGGCCAGTCTGATGACCGCCGCATGCACAACTACCGTCGTCGCCCGTCCGCCGCGGCCGGGCCTCGTGTTCGTGGAAGGGCGCTGGGTTGCGCCGCCGCGGGCGGGCGCGGTGTGGATCGCGCCGCATTGGGAACGCCGCGCGTTCCGGCGCGTCTGGGTCGCCGGCTACTGGCGCTACTGAGCGATTTTCCAGCCGCCGCCGAGGAGCGGCACGGTGGCGCAGGCGGGTCCTCCGTCGCGCGCCGTGCCGCTGATGCGCGCTTCGATGACCGAACCTTTTTTGATCATGCTCCAGGCAATGCCGCTCAGCGGAACCTTCGCGCGGCGCTGCCAGTCGGAGTTCGCGTCGCCGGCCATGATTCCGGAGTTGACGTAGACGAAACGTCCGCCGACCGGGCCTTGCGCGAATGGACCGAGAAAGTTGGGAGCGCCCGATCCATCGTCGCGCACGCGAACGGAGAATTCGAAGACCTGTTCTTTCGCGCTCGACGACGCCGCCTCGAGCAGTTCGTCTTTGCCTCGCTGCACGGCAAATCGCACGGGCGGGTTCTCGACGATGATTCGAAGCGCTACGTTCTGATCAGCCATCGTTTCGTTACCCCGGTCCAAATGAGAGGCAGCGAATGGTCATTCCCAACTCGCGCGGCTCGTGAATCGTTCGATCGATCGAGAGCTCCAGCAGATTCGGTGCGCCGTTCGGCGCGGGCGTCACGTGATACTCGCGATCGTCCTCGTCCAGCGCAGTGAAGTGATCGATGACGCGGCCGTTGAGTGCAATCGTGACGGTGGCATGTGCGACGACCAACGCGTCCGGCACGCGAAATTGAATCCGCAGCGTGCTGTCGCTTGTCGATGGAGGAAGCCGCGTGAGCGATCGGCCACTCATCGAACGCATTTCGAACGGAGCCTCGCGCACGGGCGGATACCAGCCGGCGATGAATTGCGGCGGCGTGCGCACGGGGATGACGCCGGCGTCGAAGTAATGGCGCCGCGCCGTGTTCCAGAGATGGCCGCGCTCGCGATGAAAGACGAAGCCGTCGCGGTCGCTGTCGTCCAGCTCGGCCAGAATCCACGGCCTGCGGCTGCCGATCGAGAGCGGCATGGCGCGCTTGTCGAGGACGTGGATATACGGATGGTTCAGCAGCAGGTACTGGAAAAAGGGATCCATGTCGCGCGCGACGAACAGCTCGTCTGTGCGCGGATCGAGATGCTGAACCGCTTCGACGGCGAGCACCGAGGGCGCGATCGTGTTGCGAACGACGGCGAGTGCCGGCAGCGTCCAGATGAGAAACGATGCGATCAGCGCGACGCCCGCAAGCGCTTCGACTCGCGGCCAGCGCTGCGTGAGACGCCGGATTCCGTCGGCGGCGAGGATGGCGAACAGCGGGCAGTAGCCGATTGAAAATCGATTGATGCTGTAGCGGTCGAGCATCATCCACGCGAAGATCGCGAACGGCCCGAAGGTGAGCGCGAGCCAGCCGATGGCGCGATCCTTTGAAGCGATCGCTCCGGCGATGGAGATGACCACGAAGATCGACGTGATAAAGCCGAGCGCGAGCGATTCGTACTGCTTGATGAAGAAGCGGTCGAACAGCCTCCACAGCGGCGGGCGATTCGGGCTGCGGAAGGAATCGACGCGCGTGATGTACTCCCCGTGCTCCTTGGCCGCCTCGAAATACGGCTTCGTGCCGCCGGTCGCGGCGATCGCTCCTCCGAATGCGACGGTGACGGTGATCGCGCCGACGAGCGCGGCGAATACGACGTCGCGCCACGCGGCGCGCGCCCGATACCATGTCGCCAGCAGGCCGGGCGCTAGTCCGATCAGAAGGTTCTGCGGACGGATTCCGGCGGCAAGCGCGAGCAGCGCCGCCCCAATCAGATACGCATTCGCATCCCTGCATCCTCGGAAAAGAAACGCGACGGCGAAGACGACCAGCACGAGCGACGGGATGTCGCTGAACGCGCCGCCGCCGAAGAACCAGACGTTCGGAAAAAAGGCGCAGAGCGCGCCGCCGATCGTGGCGGTGACAAACGGCAATCGCAGCTCGCGCGCCAGGAAAAAGATCGCCGGAAAGACCAGCATCGCCGCGATGAGATTGACGGTTTGCAGCGCGCGGAAGTCGCTCGGGATGATCGTCCGCGCGATGCGGCCGAGGGCGATGTAGACGGGGAAGCCAGGCGGATGCGGGTGATGCGCCGTGACGTCGTACGAGCGCATGCCGAGGCAGAAGAGCGCCTCATCCCAATCCCATAGCGTTTTGGCCATCGCCAGAAAACGCGTGGCCGCGCAGACGAGCGCGACGATGCCGAACGTCAGGCGCTGGCGCGGCGTGAGCGCGGAAGGTGGTTGGGTGAGGTCCATCGCCGAAGCGGGCGAAGGATGTCACAAAGAGGCGTAACGCCGCCGGGCCGGCGGCGCTACGTATTGCGCTATCGATAGAACTTGCCGTCTTGTTCGGCGAGCTTGCGCAGCGCGACGGTGGCCAGGAAGCGTTTGCCGTGCTTCTGGAACAGGTCGTCGAGGCGCGCCAGGATGTACGGCAGTCCGAGTTTGTCGGCGTAGCGCAGCAGGCCGCCGCGGAAGGGCGGGAAGCCGGTGCCCATGATCATGGCAAGGTCGAGCTCCGCGGCCGAGGCGACGATTTTCTCGTCGAGGATCATGGCTGCTTCATTTACCATCGCGAAAATCATCCGCTCCACGACCGCGGCCGCGTCGGCGGGATGCGTCGAACGGATGTTCAGGACTTTGTAGACCGAGGGATCGGGACCCTGCCGCTTGCCGCCTTCGTAGAGGTAGAGACCTTTGCCGTTTTTCTTTCCGTAGCGGCCATCGGCGTAGAGCGTCTCGACGACGCGCGACGGCTCCATGCGGTCGCCGAATGCGCCGCCGAGGATCTTGGCAACTTTCGCGGCGACGTCGATGCCGACTTCGTCGAGCAGCGCCATCGGTCCCATCGGCATCCCGAAGTCGACCATCGCTTTGTCGAGCGACTCGATGGAGTTGCCCTCCTCGAGCAGAAAGCCGGACTCGTTCATGTACGGTCCGAGAATTCGATTGACGACGAACCCTGGACCGTCGTTGCAGTAGACGACGGTCTTGCCCATCTTGCGCGCGAAATTCGCGACGGTGACCATGGCCAGATCGGACGTCTTCGCGCCACGGATGACCTCGACCAGCGGCATGCGATCGACGGGGTTGAAGAAGTGCATGCCGGCCACGTTCTCGGGATGCACGGCCTGCGCGGCGATGTCGGTGATGGGAATGGTGGAGGTATTGGTGGCGAAGATGGCGCCCGTTTTGGCAATCGCTTCGAATTCGCCGAGCACCTGGCGCTTGACGTCGACGTTCTCGACGACCGCTTCGACGACGAGATTGCAGCGTTCGAATCCGCTCCAATCGGTGGTGGAAGTGATGCGGGCCAGCTTGCGCTGCATCTCCCCTCGGGTCATGCGGCGGCGCTCGACCTTTCTCTTCCAGATTTTCGCGGCTGCTTTCATGCCGCCGCCGATCGCTTTCCAGTTGATGTCGCGCATGCGCACCGAGGCGTCGGTCTTGTCGGCGATGAGCTGGGCGATGCCGCCGCCCATGATCCCCGCGCCGAGGACACCGGCGTCGCGGACTTCGATCGGCGTGGCGGCGATGCGCTCCTTCTTCGACTCTTCCATCATGAAAAAGAGCCGGATCAGGTTCTGCGCAACCTCGGCCTGCGGTCCGACGATGAGCGGGACGACCGCTCCGACTTCGCGGCCGAGTCCGCGCTCGACGCCGGCGGACATGCCGTACTCCATGACGTCGATGGCCGCCAGCGGCGCGGGATAGTGGCCGCGCGTCTGCGCCATCACCGCTTTGCGAGCCTTGCCGAAGATGACTTTGCGCGCGAGCGGATTCCCTTCGATGTAGAACTTGGTGCGGCCGCTACCGCGCCGTTTCGGTTTGGTCGAAAACTGTTTGGCGATGTCGAGCAGGATCGCGGCGGGAACGACTTCGTCGACCAGTCCCATTCGTTTCGCGCGCTTGCCATCGAGTGTTTTGCCGTTGAGGATGATGTCGAGAGCGGCGGGCAGGCCGATCAGGCGCGGAAGTTTCGTGGTGCCGCCCCACGCGGGGAAAATGCCGAGTTTCGTTTCCGGCAGTCCGATCTGCGCTTTGGGCGAGTCAGACATGACGCGGTAGTCGCAGGTGATGGCCAGCTCGCAGCCGCCGCCGAGCGCGGCGCCATTGATGGCGGCGACGGTGACCTGCGGCAGTTTGGAGAAGCGGTGAATGGTCTGCTGGCCGAAGCGCGTGTACTCCGCGGCCTGCTCCGCCGACGTCGCTTTCGAGAATTCGGTGACGTCCGCACCGGCGATGAAGATCCCCGGCTTGCCTGAGGCGACGATCACGCGCTTGATGTCGCGATCGTTTTCGAGCTCGTCGACGACTGTCGCGAACTCGGACATCACGGCAGTCGAGAATTTATTGACCTTCTCGCCGGGAAGATCGAACCAAACGATCGCGAGATCTGCGTCGCGCTCGATACGAAACGCGGAGCCGGTCCGCGCCGGTGCTTCAGCCAGGGTGGTCATTGGTCAGGCCCGTTTTCCTTCGCGCTCATCGGCATCTTCGTCGATGTACATGAGGTCGATGATGTCTTTGTATTTCTTGTCGATATTCTTGCGCTTCACCTTCAGCGACGGAGTGATCTCGTCCTCGTCGATGCTGAAATCGCGCGGCAGCAAGGCGAAGCGGCGGATCTTTTCCTGCCGGTCGAGGTTCGTGTTGAAGCGATCAATTTCGGTCTGGTAAATCTGCCGCACTTTCTCGTTGCCGATCAATTCGTCGCGATTCGCAAACTGCACGCCCATACCCGAGGCATCGCGCTCCAGTTTGTCGAAGTTCGGCACGAGCAGCGCCGCGAGGTACTTGCGGCGGTCGCCGATGAGCACCGGCGTGCCGATGTACGGCGAGCTTTTCAGCAGCGCTTCGAGCGGCTGCGGGGCGATGTTCTTTCCATAGGCGTTGATGATGATGTCTTTCTTGCGGTCGGTGATCTTGAGGAAGCCGTCCTTGTCGATCTCGCCGATGTCGCCGGTGTGGAACCAGCCGTCGGCGTCGATGGCCTGCCGCGTGGCGTCATCGTTGTTCCAATACCCCTTCATGATGTGCGGGCCTCGACTGAGAATCTCCCCATCCTCGGCGATCCTCACCTCGACGCCCGGAATGATTTTTCCGACCGTTCCAACCCTCCGAAACTCCGGCGTGTTGACAGCGATGACCGGCGAGGTCTCGGTGAGGCCGTAGCCTTCGTAGATGTCGAGACCAGCGCCGATGAAGAACGCGGCCAGCTCGGCGGAGAGCGGCGCGCCGCCGGAGAGGACCATCTTCACGCGTCCGCCGAGGCGCGCCAGGATTTTGCTGAAGACGAGTTTGTCGGCGATGAACGATTTCATCGATAACCCGAGAGGCATCGACTTCCGCGAAACGCGATATGGCAGCCGCTGTTCGGCGATGCCGAGCGCCCATTTAAAGATCTTCTGTTTCGAAGCCGGTTGCACCGCCACGCTATCGAGAATCGTGGTGCGCATCTTCTCGAAGAGGCGCGGCACGGCGGCGAAGAGGTCGGGCCTGATTTCGCGGAGGTTGTCGCCGACTTTGACGACACTTTCCGCGTACGCAATCGTGCAGCCGCGATAGAAGTAGGTGTAGTCGCCCATCCGCTCGAGGATGTGCGAGAGCGGCAGGATGGAGAGGCCGACGTTCCCTTTTCCGATCGGCAAAACGCTGGCGGTCGCGAGGACGTTGCTGCTGATGTTGCCGTGCGTGAGCATGGCGCCCTTGGGATTGCCGGTCGTGCCCGAGGTGTAGACGAGCGTGGCCAGATCATCAGGCTTCGGTTTGGCGCGCGTTTCGTCGAACCATTTTCGCGCGGCATCGTCGTCGGCTTTCCGTCCGCTTTCGACGACGTCGGCAAAACTGAGGACGCCCGGCGGCAGTTTCGGCGGCGGGTCGCACACGATGACATTGTGGATGTGCGGGCAGTGATCGCGAATCCCCGCCACCTTCTTCATCTGCTCTTCGTTCGAGCAGATGACGGCCACGGAACCGGAATCATTGAGGATGTACTCGATCTGCCAGCCGAGGAGCGTCGGGTAGACCGGCACGGTGACGGCGGCGCTGGCGAGGATGGCGAAATCGGCCATCGCCCACTCCGGGCGATTTTCGGAGAGGATGGCTACACGATCGCCGGCCTTGAGTCCGAGCAGGCGCAGGCCGGTGGCGAAGTAGCGGACGGTGTCGCGGAACTCGTCGACGCTGGTGTCGACCCACTTGCCGTCCCGTTTGTATTTCAGCGCCGCTGGACGATCCAGCGAGCAGGTGACGGTGTAGATGTCATTGAGAGTCTTGATCTCCATCCGCGCAGCCCCCTGTGTTGTGTGGAGTAAGCGCGGATCATAACCTGCCCCGCTAGGCCACCTTCAGCCAGCGCCAGAGTTCAGGGATCGTGGGCCGCTTCCCGTACGAGAGGATGCCGACGCGGAAGATCTTCGCGGTGACGTAGAAGAAGACCGCGATCGTGACGAGCGAGACGGCGATCGAGGTAATCACGTGCCAGACCGGCGGCTCGGAGACGAGCGTCCGCACGAACATCGTGATCGGTCCGTAGACCGGCATCAGCGAAAGAGCCACGGCGAATGTCGAATCGGGATTGGTGATGATGGCAAACATGACGAACCACGGCACCATCATCAGCATCTGAATCGGAGCGACGAGTTGCTGCGCTTCCTTGTCGGTGTTGCAGGCCGCGCCGGCGATGGCGTAGACGCAGACGAAGGTGAGATATCCGAGGATGAAGAAGAGCGCGAAATAGACGAAAACCATGGGATGCAGGAATTGCGCGACGTTGAAGCCGGCCGTCATCGCGGAGGCCGCGCCAAAGGCACCGACGGCGGCGATGAGCGAAAGCCAGACGGCGATCTGCGTCAGTCCCACCGCGGCCACGCCGAGGATTTTGCCGGTGAGCAATTCGCGCGGCGTCATCGAGGAGACGAGCACCTCGACGATGCGCTCGCTCTTCTCCTGCACGATGCCGCGCATGGTCTCGAGGCCATAGATGAAGGAAGGGATGATCAGCAGCGCCGCGAAGATGAATCCGACGATGAAGTTGGCTTCACTCCCCTTTTTCTGCTCGCCGCTCCGCGACAACTGGACGCTGTCCATCGGAACTTCGCGCGTCAAGGTATCGACCACGGTTGGATCGATGCCGCGTCCGGTCAGTCGCTGGCGCTGGATGGCCCGGTTCGCAACCGAACCAAGCCGCTCCTGCGCGAAGAGGTCGGTGGACGAGCGGCTGTAGTACGTCATCTTCGCTTCGTTGCCGTCGAAGGCATTGGAGGGAATGAGCAGTACGGCATCGAGGCGCCGTCCAGAGTCTTTGTCGGCGTTGAGGCGATCGAGATACGGCTTCGCCGGTCCCTGCAGATTGGCCTGCCCCTGCGCCGCGACATACTCGACGTCGATCGATTGCGGCAACTCTCCTCGGCTGCGTCCGGAAAACGCTTTCTTCGGATCGGGCGCGGCCGGTTCGAGGTGATGCGCGAACGAGCTTTCGAGCGCCCCCGTCCCGTCGATGACGGCGACTTTCTTCCCGCCCAGTCCTTTCGCGACCATGAACCCGGGCACGATGAACAGCGCGGCCATCAGCACCGGAAAGAAGAGCGTCATGAAGATGAACATCTTCTTCCGGACGGCCTGCAAGTACTCGCGTTTGATGACTGCGAACATTTTGTTCATTGATTGGCCTCCATGGTCTCGGCGCCAACCTGCGCGATGAAGATTTCTTCGAGCGACGGCGCGGCCAGCTCGAACCTGCGAATGCGCAATTTGCCAATGGTGGCCTCGAGAATCTGCTGCGGATCGGCGCCCTCGGCGAGGCTGATCTCCGCACCGTTCGGAACGATCGTGGCGCGCTTGACCTGCGGGAGATGCTCGAGAAATTCGCCGTTGCCCTCGTAATCGATGTGCAGCGTGTTCTTTCCGAAGGAGTCGCGGACGGCATCGAGACCGCCGGACAGAACGACCTTCCCCTTGTGCACCAGAATGATCTCGTCAGCCATTCTCTCCGCCTCGGCCATCATGTGCGTGGAGAGCAGGATGGTCCTCCCCTCATCTTTCAACTCGCGCAGGAGGTTGCGGACCAAAAGCATGTTGACGGGATCGAGTCCCGATTGCGGCTCGTCGAGAATGATGAGCTCGGGATCGTGCAGCAAGGTTCCGATGAGCTGCACTTTCTGCTGATTGCCCTTCGACAACTCCTCGACCTTGGCGTCGCGCTTGTCCCAAAGCTCGAACCGCTTGAGCCAGCGCTCGGCATCGGCGACGACGGAGCTTCCGCGCTTGCCCTTGATTTCGGCAAGAAACAGCAGATGCTCCTTCACCTTCATCTGACGATAGAGCCCGCGCTCTTCCGGCAGATACCCGATCCGGTCGCGCGCGTCACGATCGCTCCCGAGCCACTCGATGGATCCGGCATCCGGAAAGAAGACCCCGGTAATCATCCGGATGGTCGTGGTCTTCCCCGCGCCATTCCGCCCAAGCAGCCCCGTAATCGTGCCGCGCTGGACGGTGAACGAAATCCCGTCCACCGCCCGCACAGCCCCAAACGTCTTCACCACATCCCGAACCGACAACACGACCGACATGCGCAAGCTCCCTGGTAAGCCGGCGTATTGTACGGAATCGCGGGTTAAGGTTTGGGAGGGGATAGATCGGTCAGATCGAGCGGAGCGAAAAATCTCTTCAGCTTCAGAATGATCCGATCGATGACGTTCGAATTCGGATCGCGCCGAGGCGCAGCAAACGCCGGCGCAGCCATCGAAAGAACGATGGCGAGCGAAATGGCAGCAACTAGACGACGATACATACACCCTCCTCGTGCTCGTGCTCGTGCCGAGCATGATCAATATGGAGGGCGCCCTACATAGGAGTGACTGGGGCGGGCGTTTCCCTACCCCGAAATTGAGGAGTGGGGTAACGCAGCAGTCGCGCCGTGAGTTACGACATCGGTGAAACTTTTGCGAAGAGGAGGTTGGGCTTTTGAGGCAGTCGCTCCACAAACATCCTCACCTCAGCAACATCGTGCGTAGTCAGGCGGCCGTTCACAGCAGCCTCATGCAGATAGGCCAGAGCAGTCATTGCTCCGGTCGAATATGTGAGGCCGGCGGTCCGGAAGTAGTCGATCGCCCGCCGGCAAAGTTCGGCGACCTGATCGGAGCGGCCGATTGCGAGGAGACTCTCGGCTGTGTCGATGGATACGCAAGCAAGATCATGCGACATACCGAGCTCTTCAAACTCGCCGCGTAGCGGATTCAGAAGCTGGAGTGCCGCGTCGTATTTCGCCTGTCTCATCATCACACGCGCAAGGTGCCAGTGTGCCTTTGCCCTTAGCGAAGTGAGCTGCAAGCTGTCAGCGAGCGCAATCGCCTTCACAAAGCAGGCTTCCGCACGGCTGAACTCTCCCAGCTCCCGGTGGCAACACCCCTCGTTATGCAGCGCCTGGGCAACCGTTTGACGTGGGATATTCGGATGCAGGGGCGCAAGTTCGTAATAGATGTCTGCCGCCCGCCGGAACTGAGAGCTGTCTTGAAGAACGAATGCCTCAGTCATTCGTGCCGAGAAATACTTCGCGATGTTTCCAAATCGCAGAAATTCGGCGGCGGCGCGGCGAGCCATCGCCGCTGCATCCATCCATTTCTCCTGATTGCGAAGCACCAACGCTCGCATGAGCGTCGTCCGGGCACCGGCGAAATCTGAAACCGCCGACACAAACCGATCGGCTCGGTCAACAGCCGCCAGAGCCTCGTTGTAAGAACCGACGACCAACTGCGCGTAGGCATATTCGCGCCAGGCATCCGCCGTGAGTGAATCGCCGCCGACGGAAACGTGTAACGACTCCGCGATCTCAGTCCCAATCCTCGTCAGTTCCACAGCATCGAGCGGTGAGGAGAAATTGTATTGATCCGTCGCCGCGATCAGCTTTCTTACCACCCCCGCCGTGCGCCACTGGGGATGCTCGGCCAGTCGGCCGGCCCAGGTGTCGCGCGATCCGGACAGGAGTTGTTTGACGTAGATCTCGGCGGCGGCGTCTTCGTCGGCCATCGTTCGCTGCACGTTGCGGAGGAAGGCCAGAGTCTCGGGACGGGGGGCGCTGGAGAACGACTCGCGGTTCCAGACGTCGGGCTGCTTCAGCAGGCCGGCGGTGTCGCGGATCGAGTTTAGGGTCTGCTTGCAGAGCGAGCAGCCGGCCAGGTGGCGGTCGCGCGCCGCGGAATCGATCGGCTCCGCGAGGAAACCGGCGAGCACTTCTTCGTCGTAATGCTGTTCGATCATCATCGCTTCACCGCCGTGATGCTGAGGTAGATCTCCCGAACCCGTTTCAGACAGTTGTGGATCAGCTTCTCCGCGTAGCGCGACGTCGTATCGAGCGACACCGCGACGTCGTTCGCGGAGCGCCCCTCGTAGTAGTGAAGGTAGAGCGTTTCGCGGCAGCGCGGCTGGAGGTAGCCGAGGGCTTGCTGCATGGTGATGATCATCGCCATCTTGTCGGCGATGCCGTTCGACGACGGATCCGTGTGATCGTCGAAATCCTCGGGGAGCGGTTCGGTGCGTCCCTGCCCGCGCCAGTAATGGCGGCTGGCGTTGCACATGGCCGCCACCAGCCAGGCGCGCGTGTTTTCGACCCTTGTGGTGGTGGTCATGAAGGACAGGAAGACTTCCTGGATCAGACTTTCCGCGTCCTGTTCGGGGATGCGGAACTTGCGGCAGCCGACGTGAAGAAGCAGCGGACGGTGGCGAACATAGAGTTCGCCGATCTCCTCAGGCTGCGGATCAGGAGCGGGAACCGGCAGCGGCAGGACCGGCTCTACCTCCGCGGCAGGCATGGTCGGGGCGGCGCTTGTAAGCGTTTCCAGCACGTTCGGATCGAGCACGACCGCGGTCCTCTTCCTCTCTCTCGGAAGCTGCGAGTCGATAATTATGGACGAGATGCGGAGACCATACCACGAAAACTAAAAAGTACAAACTTCCTTCGAGACGTCACTACTTTTCGGGGTCGGATCTTGTCTGGGGTCCGAACATCATACGCCATTAGTAGCGGAAAGGTGTCGGTGGTTTTTGACGGACAGCACGGCCGGATTCCGGGCGAGGTCCCGACGCACTGATGCTATCCTCCGCCGTCGCAAAACGCCGCCCGCAGAAGGTAAGTCGATGAATTCAGAACAGATCGCCAGCAGCGTCGATCAGATTTGGGACGCTTCGATCGTTCCCACCCTCGAGCGCTACATCCGCATCCCCAACCAGTCCCCTCTTTTCGATCCCGACTGGAAGCAGAACGGCCACATGAACGAAGCCGTTGCGCTTGCCAAAGCGTGGGTCGAAGAGCAGAAGATCGAAGGTCTTCGCATCGAAGCGCACGAGCTGAAGGGACGCACTCCTCTCATCTTCATCGAGGTGGATGGCGACGATTCGTCGACGGTGCTGATGTATGGCCACCTCGACAAGCAACCCGCCATGATCGGCTGGGACGCCGGCCTCGGACCCTGGACTCCGGTCCTGCGCGACGGCAAGCTCTTCGGACGCGGCGGTGCCGACGACGGCTACGCCATCTTCGCGGCCGTGTCGGCCATTCGCGCCGTGAAGGCCGCGAACGCGCCGCATTCGCGCATCGTGGTCATCATCGAATGTTGCGAGGAGAGCGGATCGCTCGATCTCCCCGCGTACATCGACCTGCTTGCGGAGAAGATCGGAACGCCGCGCCTCGTGATCTGCCTCGACAGCGGTTGCGGCAACTACGAACAACTCTGGATGACGACGTCGCTGCGCGGCTCTATCGTCGGCAACCTGACGGTCGAGGTTCTCAGCGAGGGCGTGCATTCCGGCGACGCCAGCGGCATCGTGCCGTCGAGTTTTCGCATTCTGCGCATACTCCTCGACCGGCTCGAGGACGCGAAGACCGGCCGGATCATCCCCGAGTGGTTGCATGCCGAGGTTCCGCCGGATCGCATGGCCGAGGTCCGCGAGACGGCTCGAATTCTTGGCGACGAGATCTACAACAAGTTCCCGTTTCTGCCGGGCATGACGCCGATGGCCAAAGATCCCGTCGAGTTGCTTCTGAATCGCACATGGCGGCCGATGCTGTCGTACACAGGACAGGCAGGCCTGCCCGATCTCGTGCAGGGCGGCAACGTTCTCCGTCCCAAGACGTCGATCAAACTCTCGCTGCGCGTTCCACCGACACTCGACGCTACGAATCTCGACGCAAAGTTGAAAGAGTTGCTGGAGAGCGATCCGCCCTACGGCGCGCGGGTCACGTACGAGCCAGAGAAGGGCGGCGGCGGGTGGGAAGTGCCGAAGGTGGAGCCGTGGCTGCGGAAATCGATCGAATCGGCGTCGCAGAACTTTTTCGGCAAGCCGGCCACGACGTGGGGCGAAGGCGGCTCGATTCCGTTCATGGGGATGTTGGGACAGCGTTTCCCGAAGGCCCAGTTCCTCATCACCGGCGTGCTGGGGCCGCACAGCAATGCGCACGGCCCGAATGAGTTCCTCGATATCCAGACGGGAAAGAACGTGACCGCCTGCGTCGCGCAGGTGCTGATCGACGAACGGACGAACGCGTAGGCTGAACACGCCAGCGAGCCGCTGGCGGTCCAGCCGCCGAGCCGGCGGCGCTACGTGCTAGGCATGCCCGCCAGCGTATTTCTTCTCCCCCGCTTCGATGCGGATTGGCAGCCGGTTCTGCGGAGGCGGCAGCGGGCAAGTCGCGTACGGCGTGAAGGCGCACGGCGGGTTGTACGACTTGTTGAAATCGACGACCGTCTTGCCGTTCGCATCGGCCGGCTTCGCGTAGAGGTAGCGTGCCGCTCCATACGTTTCTTTTCCGCTCGTCGCGTCCTTGAAGATGATGAAGTAATCGGTCTCGCCCTGCTCCAGGATCGGATCGACGCGGAACTCGCGGCCCTGCAGCGAGAAGATGAGCGCGCCCGGCGAAATCTCGTTGCTGGTCATACCGAGGACGTTCGTGATCGGGATCTTTTTCGGAGGGTTGTACGGCTCGAAGCGCGCTTCCACGCGCGCATTCGGATCGATCGGAAAGTAATCGAGTCCTTTAAAGTGCGTGCGCGCATCGGCTTCCGTATCGCGAACGCGGACGCCGAAGCGCGGACCGTGTTCGGCATCTTCGCGGCGGATGGCGACGAATGACAGCGATCCAGTTCGCACCACCGTCGGCTTTGCCTCCGTATCGTCGTGCAGCACCACCGGCGCGGCGACCGGCTTTCCGTCGATCGTCAGCGACGGATTCGGCTGCAGCGTCACCTTCCCGTTCTGCAGGACGAATTGCGCAGGCACCGGCGGCTTCGCCGGAAGCGAGACATCGTTGCTGCCGTCGCTGAGCCAGTAGAGACCGGCCAGCGTCAGCCAGCCGTCCGGCGCTTTCAGCCGCTCCGCGCGATGCGCCCGCCAGGCATCTTCGTCCTTCTGAATCGACGAACCGTCGATCGTTCCGGCAGGTGGCTCGTAGCGGCAGGCGGCGGTGAGAAGGAGCAGGACGGCGAGAGCGGATTTCATCGGTCGGATAGGATACTCAAACCGTGGTTTCGAAATGTCGCAGAGCCGTGTCTTATCGGGGTGACCAATGTGGCCCCTTTTCCGGCGATGCGGCCGGAGCATGATGCGGTGATTCCCTCTTGGAACGAGGAACACCGGCTGCTCGCTGCGATCCGGGGCGGGGACCGCAGCGCAGCCGAAGAGTTGGTCGATCGCACCTACTCCTCGGTTTTCGCATCGATGTACCGGCTTTGCGGTGACCGCGAACTGGCCTCCGATCTCACGCAGGACACGTATCGCAAAGCGTGGGAAGCGCTGCCGGGATTCAACGGACAGTCGCAGTTTTTCACCTGGCTTTACCGCATCGGATACACGACGTTTCTGAATCACATCCGCCGTCCGCGGCTGATGAAATCGCTCGACGACGAGAACATGCCGGAGACTCCGGACAAATCGCCGGGCGCCGACGAACTGCTCGGCAATGCCGAGGAAGCCGAACATTTGAGGGAGGCAGTCTTGCGGCTGCCCGAAGATCTTCGTTTTACCGTCACCGCGCATTTCTGGGGCGGTCTTGCAGTGAAGGAGATCGCTGCAATCGAAGAGATCACAACCGTGGCCATCCGCAAGCGGCTACACAAGGCGTTTTCCCTGCTGGAACAAGCCCTCGGCGGGAACGTTGAGGAAGAAAGACAATGACCCGCAACCGCAAAGCTGATCTTCAGCGGAAGCTGACCATGGCGCCGGTGGCGAAGCCGCCCGCCGGTCTGGCCGACCGCATCAAACGCGACATCCCCGGACACTTCGCATTTCAGACCGACAACGAGAGCACGCAGTTGCGCAAATCGGCGATGTTCAATCTGCGCATCGCCGCGTCGATCATCCTGCTCGTCTCGTCGCTGTACCTGACGCTGCACCTCGTTTCGCGAAATGGATCGAATGTCGACACGCGCTCGATGATGACGAGCAAGGAAGCCGCCGCGCCCGCGACCCGCGCAAACGTAGCACTCCCGAACACGCCGCCCGCTCCTGGCAGCGCCCGTCCGCAGGAGCGCGCCGATCTGCCGCCGCTGCCGCGAGTGCCGCCTCCGGCGAGCATCGCCGCGCAACCGCCGCGCGAGCGAATCGTGGAAGCGAGACATGAGGAATCGGTGGCGATGACCACTGCTTCGCCGGTTTACGTCGCCGATAGGCGCGAGGCGGCGGCGCCGCCGATCACCGACAGCATTACCATCGTCGGTTCCGCTCCCGCAGTGGGGATTGCGCCTCCTCCGCCGGCACCAGTGGCGGCACCGGAAGCGGCGATGGCAAATGCCGAGGGTGGCGCGCCGGGGCGCGAACGAACGTTCGCGAAAACGGCAGCGGCCCCGGCGCTTTCCGAGTCGCGCGACGCGGCGGCAGCGCCTCCCGCCCGCAACTTCGTCGCCGTGCAGCAGGCCATCTCGCGCGGTGAATCGCCGCGCGACATCGACGCCTTTACGTTCGTGCAGCACTTCGCCGCGCCGGAGCGCAAGCCTGCCGATCTGCACGTCGAGCTCGAAGCGTCGGCCACGCCGCTGGACGCGACGAAGTGGCTGCTGCGCGTCTCCGTCGACGCTCCCGGCAAGACCTCCACGCCGATCGATCTCACCTTCGGCGATGCAGTCGCTGTCCATCGCTCGATGATCGGATCAGTCGCGCCAAATGAGACCGCGCTCTACGAAATCGAGTTCAAGCCGAACACGAAACAGGATGAGACGATCGCGACCATTCGCGCCGGCAATGCGAAGAGCACGCTGCGCGTCGCCGATCTCCATCCGTGGAACGCCGCCTCGCCGCGGATGAAGCGCGCCTCGCTGGCGGCGGCGTGGGCGCGTGCGCCGCAGTCGCGGAAGCAGACCGAGGAGATCGTGGCCAAAGCGCGTGAAGCGCACATCGACGACCTGGCGGACATCGCCGAACAGTCGAATCGGATCCGCTGACCGGCACGGCCGGCAGCGTCGTTATCTAGGCCGTCCGCCGCCGAAGTTCCGCACCGACTGAAAATGCACGTCGAAGTAGCGGGCGGCGGCGCGCACGGCGCGCGAAACGGTCCACGCATCTTTCGACGGGATCCGCTCCAGCGCCAGGCGCATGTTTTCGGGCAGTTTGGCGCGGCAACTGCGGCAGAGAGCGTTGCCGATCGTCTTGTTGAGATCGCAACGCGGACAGCGCGGGGTTTTGGCCAGTCCGGAAACCTGTTCCTTCGTTAACGTCATTGAATCCCTCTCTCCGGGCTCCGATATTCTGCCATGAATACGCGCCACGCGCGGCATCGGTTCCGCACTGCATTAGAATCCGCGCGATTTTTCGGGAGGATCCGATGGGCGAACGCGTTGAATTTCCTTCGAACGGCCACACCTGCCAGGGCTACTTCGCAGGCCAAGGTCCGGGCATCGTCGTCATTCAGGAGTGGTGGGGCCTCGTGCCGCACATCGAAGAGATCGTCGACCGCTTCGCCGGCGAAGGTTTTTGCGCGATCGCGCCCGATCTCTATCACGGCAAAACAACGAAGTCGCCCGATGAAGCCGGCCGATTGTTGATGGAACTCGACGCCGAGCGCGCCGAGAAAGAAATCGGCGGCGCCGGCGCCTACCTTCTCAGCCGTCCCGAGTGCACGACGAAATCGTATGGCGTCATCGGCTTCTGCATGGGCGGCGCGCTCGCGCAGTACGCCGCCACGAAAGAAGCGAACGTCGGCGCGGCCGTGAGTTTCTACGGCGGCTTCAAGAAACTTGCGTGCGACTGGTCCAATCTCAGCGCGCCGATCATGCTGATCTACGCTGAAGACGATCAGGGCGTTCCGATCGCCCAAGGCCGCGCGCTGGCCAAACAACTCGAGGAGATGGGCAAGGACGTAACCCTTCTCGTCTATCCGAAAACCGGCCACGCCTTCTTCAACAACACCGGCCCGAATTACAACGCCGAAGCCGCGGAAGATGCGTGGCAGCGCGCGGTGGCCTTCTTCCGGGCGCGCCTCGCGTAGTGCAAACGCTTCGCATCGTCGTCTTCGCCGCGCTGCTGATTTTTTGCGTCACGCCGTGGGCGTCGCCGCCGATCGCGCTCGCCCTCGGCCTCGCGCTCGCGCTGACGCTCGGCCATCCGTTCGCGTCGCGCAATTCGAAAGCGACGAAGCTCCTGCTGCAAATCTCCGTCGTCCTCCTCGGCTTCGGGATGAATCTGCAGAAGGTGGTCGAAGCCGGCCACACGGGATTCGTCTTCACCATCGTCACGATCGTCGGCACGCTGCTCCTCGGATTCCTCCTCGGCCGCGCGATGAACATCAGCCGCACGACGTCGCACCTGATTTCGTCAGGAACCGCAATCTGCGGCGGCAGCGCCATCGCCGCAGTCGGCCCGGTCGTCAACGCGACCGATGAGGAAATGTCTGTCGCCCTCGGCACCGTCTTCATCCTCAATTCGATCGCGCTCTTCATCTTTCCGATAATCGGTCACCACCTCGGCATGACCCAGCCGCAGTTCGGCGTCTGGGCCGCAATCGCCATCCACGACACCAGCTCCGTCGTCGGCGCCGCCGCGAAATACGGAGCGGAGGCGCTGCAGATCGCCACGACCGTGAAACTGACGCGCGCCCTCTGGATCGTCCCCGTCACGCTCGCCACCGCATTCTTCTTCAAACGCAAATCGGCGAAAGTGACGATCCCCTGGTTCATCCTGTACTTCGTCGTCGCTTCGGTGCTTCGCACCTACATCGCCGCGCCGGCCGAGGTGTGGGCGACGCTGACGATGATCGCGAAGATCGGCCTGACCATCACCCTCTTCCTGATCGGCGCCGGCCTCTCGCGCAAATCGATCGCCGCCGTCGGCGCGAAGCCGCTCATCCTCGGCATCCTGCTCTGGATCGCGATCTCCTCCGTCTCGCTCTTCGCCGTGCTGCGGACGGTGTCTTGAGTTTCGTCGCGAAGTGCCGCGTCGAGATCCGCTAAGGAATCCGATCCAGATACCGCGCCTCGTCCACATCCGCGGTATCGCGAATCCGCTGCAGCGCCGCGTCGGACATCGGCGAGTCGACGTCGATCTGCATGAACGCGTCCTTGCCGCGCTGCTTGCGCGAGCACGACAGCGACGCGATGTTGATCCCTTCCTCGGCGATGATCTTCGTCACCTCGGAGATCATGCCCGGCCGGTCGCGGTAGAAAAGCAGCAGTACCGGCGAGTCGCCTTTGAATCGCGTCTGAAAGCCGTTGATCTTGAAGACTTCGATCACGCCGCCGCCGATCGACGAGCCGCTGATCTCCGCCTCGCGCGACTTTCCTCGGATCTCGATGCGCACCGTGTTCGGATGCACGTCGCCGAGGTCCTCCTCGGAAAAGGTGATGTCGACGCCCATCTGCTCGGCGATGCGAATGGCCTCGGGGATGCGCGGATCGTCGACGTTCAGTCCGATCGAGCCGCCGACCAGGGCGAAGTCGGAGCCGTGCCCGCGATACGTGGCCGCAAGCGGCGGGTGAAGATAGAAATGCACGGCGACCGGATCTTCGTCGAGGATCTCGCGCGCTACGCGCCCGAGGCGCGCCGTGCCGGCGGTGTGCGAGCTGGACGGGCCGACCATCACCGGCCCCATCACATCGAGGATCGAGACTTTGCGGTCATGACGGATCGGCATGGCTTGCGTGGGCTGCAAAAACTCGCGGCGTTCCGTTGTTGGACGCAATAACATCCGTTACACTAAAACCACCGCGATGACGTCCAAGCCTATCATCCTCGTCGTTGACGACGACCTTCCGATTCTCCTGCTGATGCGCAATCTCCTGCGCGAATTCGGCTTCGAAGCCGTGACGGCCGAGAGCGGCGCCGAGGCGCTGCGCGAAGTGCGCAAGAGCAAGCCGTCGGTCGTGCTCATCGACAAGAACATGCCCGGCATGAGCGGCGAAGAGGTCATCCGCGCCCTGCGCGCCGAGCCCGGCCTCGACGGACTGCCGATCCTGATCCTCAGCGGCGAACCCGTCTCGCGATCCGACCTCCAAGCCCTCGGCGCGGACGGCGCGGTCCTCAAGCCGTTCGACATCCGCGAGCTGATCGCGCAGCTGCGGTCGTTCGCGCCAGCGGAGCAGACGGCCTAATTGGAGCGCTGGCGTCCTCGCCGGCTGGCCCGGCTGCGTCCTCGTTGCCGACCCGGCAAGACTCCAAACATTTGCTGATAACCGCTTCACCCGCGCGAGCCTCCCATTCGGCGGCGGGGACGCCGCCGGTCCAGCCGGCGAGACGCCAGCGTTCCGTCGCTCGCCGTCGGCCGTGCCGACTTTGCTAAAGTTCGCCGCCGAGGAGCCAGACTCTATGACTGACATCAACATCGATCAGCTCGTGCACACGGCCGTCTTTGGAGACGGCGATGCGAAAGCCGAGGCGCGCAGGACGATTCATCTCGAAGCGCGGCGCCGTGGCGCGGTCTCCTCCTCGATCTATCCGCTCTACATGGCCATCGGGCGCAACGAGATCGAGCGCGCCTTCACCGTTCCCGCGTTCAACATCCGCGCGCTGACGTACGACGCCGCGCGCGCACTGTTTCGCGTGGCCATGAAGCATGACGTCGGCGCGTTCATCTTCGAGATCGCGCGCTCCGAGATCGGCTACACCGAGCAGCGTCCCGGCGAATACGCCGCGAGCGTCCTCGCTGCCGCGATTCGCGAAGGATTCACCGGCCCAGTCTTCATCCAGGGCGATCACTTCCAGGCCAGCGCGAAAAAGTGGGCTACTCCGGAAGGACAGGCTGCCGAGATGAAAGCGCTTGAGTCGCTCATCGATGAAGCGCTGGCCGCTGAGTTCTACAACATCGACATCGACACCTCCACGCTCGTCGACCTCGACTTCCCGACGCGCGACGAACAGCAGCGCGCGAACTACGAGGGCACCGCGCACCTGACCAAGTACATTCGGGAGCGCGAGCCGAATGGAATCACCGTCTCCGTCGGCGGCGAGATCGGCGAAGTCGGCAAATACAACACGCACCCCGAGGAGGTCCGCGCGTACGCCGACGGCCTCAAGCGCCTCCTCGGCGGCATCACCGGCATCAGCAAGATTTCCGTGCAGACCGGCACCTCGCACGGCGGCGTCCCGCTCGCCGACGGCAGCATCGCCCAGGCCAAGATCGATTTCGAAGTGCTGCGCAACACCACGCGCATCTGCCGCGAGGAATACGGCATGGCCGGCGCGGTCCAGCACGGCGCGTCCACGCTCCCCGAGTCCGTCTTCAACAAGTTCCCCGAAGCGGAGGCGGTGGAGATCCATCTCGCGACCGGCTTCCAGAACATGATCCTCGACGCCCCGACGCTGCCGCAAGAAATCAAAGACGGCATCCGCGACTACTGCTTCGAACACTGCCTCGACGAACGCAAGCCCGAGCAAACCGACGAGCAGTTCGTCTACACGACGCGCAAAAAAGCCCTCGGGCCATTCAAGAAACGCATGTGGGAAATGGACGACGCCCACAAAGGCCCGATCATCGGCGAGCTCGAAGCCAAGTTCGCCTTCCTGATGGAAAAACTCGGCGTGCACAACACGAAGGAGATCGTGTCCCGCTACGTCCGCGCGGAGTCAACCGACTTGCCGGAGTACGCCGCCGCATCCGCGGAGCTGACCGCGGCAGCGGTCGTCGACGCGAACGAAGGGGAGTAAACGTCTCGGCCGCGTGAGCGGCCGTAAGACCCGTAGCCCCCGCTTTCAAGCGGGGGAAAGCACGCCCGAACATATTTGTGAGCGCGTCTTGACGCGCGAAAGAAAGCTTTCTCTCGCCCGTCAAGACGGGCTCACAAATCAATCGCAATCCGCGGTCCCCCGCTTGAAAGCGGGGGCTACGGTCCTTACGCCGGCTTCGCCGACGAAGCGGCCTACATCGTCAACTGCGTCCGCACCCGAACATCATCGAGCGCCTCCCGCACCGGCACCTTCCGCCGCTCCGACTCAATCCTGTTCCGTCCCCGCGCTTTCGCGCGGTAGAGCGCCTGGTCGGCGGCGTTGAACAACTCCTGTGCGCTTGTCACGGAAGAGTGCGGAACGTTGGCGACGCCGATGCTGACGGTCACCTTGTGCGCGGCGGCCTCGGTGCGGATCGTCGCGCCGGCGATCGTCGAGCGGATCTTTTCCGCGAAGTGGAGCGCTTCGAAGAGCGACGTCTCCGGCAGCAGGATCGCGAACTCCTCGCCGCCGATGCGCGCCACGAAATCGCTGCGCCGCGTCTCGTGATCGAGCGTTCTGGCAACGCCGCGCAGCACGCCGTCGCCCGCCGCGTGCCCGAACTGATCGTTGATCGATTTGAAGTAATCGAGATCGACGATCACCAGCGACAACGGACGCGCATAACGCCGCGCCTGCTCGAATCGGGAGGCGAATTCTTCATCGAACGCGCGGCGGTTCCGCAGCGACGTCAGCGAATCGGTCAGCGACAACGCCTCGTAGCGCCGGCTGCTGGCCAGCAGCTCTTTCTGCAGTTCGACGATGCGCATTCCGGCGCGGATGCGCGCCAGCAGCTCGTCGATCTGGAATGGCTTGGTCACGTAATCGTCGACGCCCGAATCGAATCCCTCGATCTTGGCCTCGGCAGTGGCCTCGCCGGTGAGCATGAGGATGTAACTCTGCGGGAGCGTGGCGCGGATGTCCGCGCAGAGGCTGACGCCGTCGCCGTCCGGTAGGCGCCGGTCGAGAATGACCAGCCCGCAATCGCTGCTCCGCTCCAACTGCCGCCGCGCCTCGGCCAGCGTTCCGGCCGTGCAAACCGCGTAGCCGTTCCGCTTCAGGAACGCGCTCAGGACGGCCCGAATATTGGCGTCATCTTCGACAACAAGGATGGAGAGGGCGGGGTCGTGGATAGTGTCGGTCATCGTCAGTTCGGCGTTGCACGCGGCCGCAAGACAAGGCTCACGCAGGGTGCTGCGAAGGGATGCTCGGGACTGCCTGGACCGCGCTCGGATGGCGTCGATCGGTATCGCTACGAATGGGTTTGATAACTCAAAATAAGTGTCGTCGATTCCATACAACGTGTCCTGAAAGCAGCGCGATCACTCATCGTCCTCATGCCGCCAGCGAAAGCGATTCTGCCGCCAAAAGGCTGCCGGCGAAAGCGCGGAGAGGACGCCCCACATGAGTGCGCCGCCGAAGACCCAGGCTCTTGCACCGGGCGCGAAGATCGACGGCGTCGGTCCCGGTCCAGCCGACGCGAAGCCGTAGCCAAGGATGCCGCCGAGCACAGCGCCGACGACAAAGTACGCGGCGCGTTTTCGCGGAGTGGGTGTCGACTTCGCCAGTCGATCGAACTTGTTCGGAGTCCGCCGCCTGGTTTTCGTTTTACGCATCAAAAATTGTGACGTCAGTGTACGAGAGAGCAGGGAACTCAATCTGCGTGAATCTGGGTAATCTGCGGATCAACGTTCATCCGCAGATTACGCAGATGTACGCAGATGAAAACCAAATAAGAAAAAACGCGCATGCGATAATGCGCACCAAATCGTCGATGCCTCTCCTCCATCTGGCCCGATACCGCGACATTGCTGCCGAGGTTGCTGAACGTCTGATTGCAGATGACGGCGTCGAGGTGCTCGTTGCGTCCGGCGGCGTGGCGAGTGCGATCGGGGCGGAGCTGTTGAATCGCAATCGCAACGGATTCGCGGGATTGCGGATCGAGACGATCGAGACGTTCGCGGCGCGCGTGGTCAATGCCGCGGGCGAATATCCGCGCGTGGCGAAGGACGATGAGCGCCGGCTGGCCATGCGCATGGCGGTGCGCAGCATCGACGATCCGATGATGGAGAGCCGCGGGATTGCGGCGATGATCGACCGTTCGTGGCGCGATGTGCGCGATGGCGGGGCGACTCTGGCGGACTTCGAATCGCGCGCGCGCAATGCGCGGCTGCGCAATGCGGCGCGGACGAAATTGCTCGTCCGCGCGTGGCGCGAGTACGAGCGGTTGATTGCGGAAGTCGGCGCCATCGATCCTGCCGACCTACTCCGCCGCGCCGCCGCGATCGTCGAGAGCGGACGCGTGACCATCGCGCCGCAGATCGTGGCTGGCTTCTATGACATGACCGGCGCGCAGCGGCGCGTCGTCGAGGCGCTGCGCACAATCGGAAAACTCGACGCTGTCTACGTTCCGTCGGCCGACGGGGAGGCGTATCGGTTCGCGGAACGGTTCGTGGTGAGCTTTGGCGAGCAGGCGGCGCCTCCGCTCGCGAAGCAAACGCAATGGGAGGTCGCGCAATACGACACGCGCACCATCGAGCTGCGCGAGACCTGCCGCGCCGCCGGCGAGCTGCTCCGTTCGGGCGTTGCCGCGCGCGACGTCGGCATCGTCGCGCGAACGCTCGATCCGTACGACGTCGCGCTGCTCAATCGCTTCGCCGCCGCGGAAGGATTCGCGATCTCGACGGCCGACGAGACTCCGCTGGTCGCGCACCGCCTCGGACGCGCCATCGCCACGCTGCTGCGTCTGCGCGAGAACGGCTTCCCGCGCGGCGACGTCATCGAGCTGCTGCGCGGCGGATTCATTTCGAAACGAAGCGTCAACCTCGACGAGATCGATATGGCTACGCGCCGCTACGGAATCGCCGGCGGCACGAGCGCGGAGCTGAAGTCGATCTCGCGCAACGCCGCGGTCGACGCGTACGTGGCGTTGCTTGCCGAGATCGAGCCGCTCGCGCCGGAGTCCACGTTGAGCGCGAACGAGACCGCAGACTTTCTGACGAATACGCTGAATCGGTTTGCGATCGAGACGGAATCCGATCTCATCGCGGCCGAGGCCATCGACGACATCGCGGCCACCTTCCGCCGCACGAATCCATGGAACGTCCGCTTCGATGCCGCCACGATCATCGACGCGCTGCAAAACGAATCGCTCGCCACTCCCCACGCCCCACTCCCCGAAATCTTCGTCTCCGACGTCATGCGCTTCCGCGGACGCTCCTTCGCGCACCTCTTCGCCGTCCGCATGCAGGACGACGTCTTCCCGCAGCGGCGGCTCGACGATCCGCTCCTCCCCGATTACGATCGGCAGCGGCTCGACGTGCGCGAGATCGGCGATGGCCGGGATGAGGAGCGCATGCTCTTCCAACTCCTGCTCGACGGCGCGGAGACGGTCCACTTCTCCTTCGCCGGCGGCGACGGATTCGGCAAAACGCTACGCCCCTCGCCGCTGCTGAAGAGTTTCGTCATCGCGCAGCAGCCGGAGCGGAAGACGGAGCTGCTCAAGAATTTCGGATCGTCCTTTACGAAAGCGCGCGGGACGCCCGCGTTCCCGGGAGGATCCCGCCGCCAGTTGCAACTGCTCGCGAAGATGGGCACAAAGTCTGTCTTCGACGGCTACCTCTTCGCCGAGGACGATGACGCGACGCTTCGCGCCAAACTCGCCAACGCCATCACCTCCGTCTCCCCTACCCAGCTCGAAGATTTCGGCGAGTGTCCGCAGAAATTTTTCTACAAGCACATCCTCGGCGTGCGCGACGTCGACGACCCCGAGCACGAGCTGCAGCTCAACGCGCGCGACAAGGGCAAGCTCGATCACGGCATCCTCGAACGTCTCTACAAATCGCTGACGGACGCTGATTTCGATCGCGCCGTCGCGGCGCTGCCGCAACTCGATGCGGCCATCGGCGATCGTCTCGACACGCTCGTCGACGAAGCCTTCGCCGCGATCGCCAGCAACATCCCGCCGTTCAATCCGACCATGCGCGAGATCGAGCGCACGGCGACGAAGCGCATCCTGCGCGAGTTCGTCGCGCACGATCTGGCCGACCTCGCCGAGACCGGCTTCCGTCCGAAACATTTCGAATATCGCTTCGGAAAAACGCGGCACAGCGGCGTCTCCGATCATCCCGAACCGTTCGTGATGGAAGTGAGCGACGGCGTCGATCTGCGCGTCGACGGCACCATCGACCGCATCGATGCCGCCGCGGCCGGCTACCGCATCATCGATTACAAGGGCGGCAAGGCCACGCGCCACAAGGACCTCGGCAAGAAAATCGATCGCGGCGTGCGGCTGCAGCTCGCGTTGTACGCCATGGCCGTGTCGCAATTTTTCGACGCCGTTCCGGCCAACGTCCGCGGTGCGATCAAGCCGCTCGTCACCAGCGAGACCAACGCCACGAAATTCGAATTCGAGCTGGCCGAGAAAGAAGCGGAGCTGCGCGAGACGCTCAATCTCTTCGTCTCGTCGATCATCGACGGCGTCTTTCCCGCGTTTCCCGCCGACGACGACGCCGACTTCAACGCCTGCAAGTACTGCCCCGTGAATCACTCCTGCCGCACGCGCCACGACTTCGCCGAGAAGTACCTGATCACGCGCCACAACGAGCCGCGCACGCTGCTGCGAGGCGTGCATTGACCGCAATCGCCGTCCAGTCGGCATTCGCATTCGACAGACCGCGCCGCCGCAACATCGTCATCGAAGCGGGCGCCGGAACCGGCAAGACCACGGCTATCGTGGCCGAGGTGCTGAAACTTCTCCTCGGGGATGAGGCGCTGTCGCCGGAGCGCATCGTCCTGGTCACGTTCACGGAAAAGGCCGCCGGCGAGATCGCCGATCGCATTCACCAGGCGCTCACCGAGCTCTCCCTGCGCTTCGATTCCGGCGACAGCGTTTCGTGGCCGATCGGTTCTGCCACGCCGTTGTTCGAAGTTCCGAACGGACAGCGCGACGCCTATCGCCGCGCATGCATCGCGCAACTCGGGCGCATCGAATCGCTGCGCTCGCAGACGATCCACTCGTTCTGCCAGAGTCTTCTGCGCCAGTTTCCGATCGAGGCCGGACTCGATCCGCAGTTCACGATTATCGAAGGTTTCGAGCGCGCGCTGCTGTACGGCGAGTTGTACGACGCGTGGGTCGACGATGAGACGCGCCTGCATCCGACACCCGAGGCCAAGCGCGATTGGGAAGTGCTGCTCGAGCACGTCGGCTACCTCTTCCTGGTCCGCAACATCATCCTGCCGCTTCTCGACCGGCGCGATCTGCTGCTCGACGAGACTTACGACCTCGGCGCGCTCGATCTCATCGAGCACGAGTTGCTGATCGCCATCGAGAAACTGCGCGGGTGCGATTCCGTTCCCGGCATCTGCGATTACCTGCGCGAGCATCGTCCGCCGCCGCGCGGAAGCACGATCGAGGCGTGGCTCGACTATCTGCGGCCGATCGCGAACGAGATCCGCACGACCGATCTCCCGCGCGGCAAGGCCAACGAGCAATACAAGCAGCCGCTGCGCGTTCTGCGGGCCTCGGACAAAAAGAGCCATTCGGTCTACGACCAGCTTTCGTCGCATCGCGCGGCCGTTTCGCTGCTCGCGCTGACGCGGCGGTTCGCGGCGTTTCTCGAAGAAGAAAAAAAGAAACGCGGCGTGGTCGACTTCGACGATCTGCTGCTGCGGACGCAGAGCGTGCTCGCCGATCCGGCCGTGCTGCGCCGCGCGCGCGAGCAGTTCGACTACATCTTCGTCGACGAATTTCAGGACACCGACCGCGTGCAGGCGAACATCATCGACCTCCTCGCGCGGAACGAACATGGTGCAGTGATCGACGGGCGCACCGTCATCGTCGGCGATCCGAAGCAATCGATTTACGGTTTCCGCCGCGCCGATCTCGAAACGTATGGCGCCTTCACGCAGGGGCTGCTGGCCGCGGACGCCGAGCACCGCAAGCTGGAGATGCAGTTCCGCAGCACGCCGCAATTGCTGGCCGCGATCAACGCGATCTTCGCGTATATCTTTCCGGAGAGCGATCCCGATCCGAACGTTTATCGCCCCGTCTATCACCGCCTCACCGCCGCGCGCCCCGACGCCCAACGCGATGCCTCGGTCACCTTTCTCGACGCGCCGGTCGGCAACGATCGCGAGGATCGCTTCGTCGCGGAAGCCGAGGCGATCGCGGCGTGGATTCAGCAGCGAGGCGGTGAGCTTCGCAAGTACGCGTTGCTCCTTCGCCGCACGACCAAGCTCGACGACTACCTCGACGTCTTCGATCGCCGCGGCATCCGCTACGTGCTGCCGGCCACGCGGCTGTTCCTCGACCGTCCTGCGCCGGTCGATTTGCTGGCGGTCCTGCGCGCGATCGCCTTTCCGTTCGATCGCGGCGCCGAAGTTTCGGCGGCGCGCACGCCGTATTTTGCGCTGACGGATACGGAGATCGCGCTCGGCGGCGAGGCGTATCAGCAATTCACCTCGGTGCTCGAATCGCTACGCAACGCATCGCGCCATCTCACCGTTGCGCAGCTGATCGATCTCGTGATCCGCACCTGCGGCATCGAGAACGTCTACGCGGCCTCGGCGGACGGCAAGCGTTCGCTGCGTCATCTCGAGCACGTTCGCGCCATCGCCTTCGCCTACGACCAGCGCGTTGGAGGCTCGGTGCGGCAATTCGTCAGCGAGATTTCGCGCCGCCGCGCGCAACCCGACGAGATGGAACCGTCGCTCGCCGACGACACCGACGACGCCATCCGCATTCTCACGGTGCACACGGCGAAAGGGCTGGAATTCGACACGGTAATCCTCCCCGATCTCGAATTTCCATCGCCGCCGCCGAATATCTTTTTGGTCGACGAGCCGCGAAGCCTGGTGCTGACCGGCCAGGTCGAGACGTTGTCCGCAAGCGACACGCGCTCTGGCACGAAGTCGCTCAAAGACATCGGCGCGCAGCGTGAGGAGGCTGAGACGCGCCGTCTGTTCTACGTGGCGGTCACGCGCGCGAAGGAAGAAGTGGTGTTCGTCGCAGGCGCGCCGCAGAAGCGCGGTTTCTATAAATACGTCGACGAAATTTTCAATCCGTCGTCGATCGCCTGGCCGGACGGTCCGTCGCGAATGGTCAATATGTTGACGATTGGCAGCGACACGGTGCCGATCGCATTCGAACGCGCCACCGGCGAAGGCGCGGGAGTGCGCACGCGCCGCCGACTGGCGGACCCAACACTTGAAGCGGAGCTAGCGTCGATTCCGATCGTCGAATCGTCCCTCCCCGACCCGACCGTGCTTCCCGAAATTCTCCCGCGCGCCGACGTGCTCACGCGCCGCGCATCCGCGCAGAAGCGCGCCGCGGGAATCCTGCTCCATCGCATCCTCGAAATCTGGGATGGCCGCGCGCCGGTCGAGCCGCTGCTCAAATCGCTTGCCGCCGAACAAGGCGTCGACACCGCGACGGCAACCCTCGTCCGCAAGCGGCTGGCGACAGTCACGAAATCCGACACCTTCATCCGCATGACGACCGCCGAGCTCCTCGGCCGCGAAGTTCCGTTGCTGACCATCAACGGCGAACGCCGCATCGATCGGCTGGTGCGCGAAGGCGACACCGACCTCGTCATCGATTACAAAAGCGGACAGCCTTCCGAGGAGCGCATCAAGCGCGATTCCGAACAGGTCGCGAATTACTGCGCCGCGATGTCGGCGATCACCGGCCGTCCGTGCAAAGGCCTGCTCTGGTACATCGACGTCGACGTCGATCGCGCGGTCGAAGTGTCAACGACGTAGCGCCGCCGGCGCTACGAGATAATCACCGCATGCCGCTGTACAAAGTCGCACTCCTCTCCTTCGTCGCCCTGGCGACGATGGTCAATCCGCTCGCTGTCGCGCCGTCGTTCATCGCGCTCACCGATGGCGCGTCGCGCAAAACGCGCGCGAGCGTCGCGCTGGTCGCGGGCGTTTCGTGCATCGCCGTCCTCACCGTCTTCTTCCTGGCCGGCAACTACGTCTTCAACTTCTTCGGCATCACCGTGCCGGCGTTTCAGATCATGGGAGGAATCCTCTTCCTGACGAACGCGCTGCGCAGCCTCATCGCGGACGATCGCCGCGCCTTCAACATCGGCGGCGAGAAACGGATCGAGGACAGCGACGTCGAGAAGGCCGACATCGATCCGTCGTCGATCGCCATCGTTCCCATCGCCGTGCCGATGCTCTCCGGCCCCGGCGCGATCACCTCGGTGATGGTCCTGGTCAACCTCTATCCCGAAATCGAGCAGCGCCTCGCCGTCATCGTGGCCATCGTCGCCGTCGGCGTCGTCTCGTGGCTCGTGCTGCTGTCCGCCGTCCCGCTCTCGCGCATCATCGGCGACCGCGGCCGCGCCGTCTTCACCAAAATCATGTCGCTGCTCCTCGGCGCGATCGGCATCCAGTTCATCATCAACGGGCTCAAGCCAGTGGTCATCGAGATGATGAAAGCGACTCCGTGAAAACGCTTTTCCTCGTCAACGCGCGATCGGGATCGAATCGCCGCCGCGATGCCGCGGGGCTGATCGCGAAGACGTGCGATTGGGATCACGAGATCGTCGCCTGCGGATCGATTGCCGAGCTCGATGGTGTGATTGGCGACGCTGCCTCGCGCGGCGTGAAGGCGGTCTTCGCCGTCGGCGGCGACGGAACGATTCACGAAGTAGCCAAGCGGCTGATCGGCACCGACGTCGCGCTCGGCGTCGTCCCCACCGGTTCCGGCAACGGCTTCGCGCGCCACCTCGGGCTGCCGATGAATTTCCAGAAAGCGATTCGCGCGTGTTGCGGATTGCGCGTCGAGATTATCGATACCGCCACGGTCAACGGCACGCCGTTCATCAACATGATGGGCATCGGCTTCGACGCCTGGATCGCGGATGCCTTCGCGCGCGCCGGCACGCGCGGGCTGATCACGTACGTGCGCGTCGCGCTGCGGGGCTTCGCGAGGTACGCGGCCGAGGAGTATGAGGTGACGGTGGATGGATCGATGACGCGGCATCGCGCGTTCGTGGCCGCCGTTGCGAACGCCAGCCAGTACGGCAACAACGCGCGCATCGCGCCGCTGGCGTCGATGCAGGACGGAATTCTCGACGTGACGTTGATCGAGCAGAAGCCGTTCTTCCGGCTGCCGCTGATCGCGGCGCAGCTCTTCGCCGGCAACCTGCACCGCGCGCGCGGCGTAACGACATTGCGCGGACGCACCATCGTCATTCGACGCACGTCCGCCGGAGCCGCGCATCTTGACGGCGAGCCGGTCACGCTGCCGTCGTCGGTGACGATCGACATCGTGCCGCGGTCGCTGCGGGTGATCATCCCGGACGCGGCTAAGACGATTTGAACCATAAAGACACAGAGATCACAGAGAACTTTCTGTCCTCGCGCGTTCGTCCATCGAGAGGCCTTCTCCCCCGCGGTTTCTTGCGGGGGAGAAGGTGCCGAAGGCGGATGAGGGGCAGCGCTCGGCAGGATCGAGCCTCGTAAACGCCCCTCACCCGCACTTCGTGTCTCCCTCTCCCCGCAAGAAGACGCGGGGAGAGGGACTCTCGATAGGAAGATGCTTTGGTTGCGGCTACGCCGCGCTGTGATCTGATTGCTTTATGAAGAAACGCATCCTCTTTCTTTGCACCGGGAACGCTGCGCGGAGTCAGATGGCCGAGGGGCTGATGCGGGCGTTTCATGGAGATGAGGTGGATGTCGTGTCGGCGGGATCGCGTCCGGCGGGATGGGTGCATCCGCTGGCGATCGGCGCACTTGCGGAGATCGGAATCGACATCCACGACGCGCAGTCGAAATCGGCGGAGCAGTTTCTCGATCAACACTTCGACATCGTCGTCACCGTCTGCGATTCCGCCGCGCAGGACTGCCCGCTCTGGCCGGGCGCGAAGCGCATCGAGCACTGGCCGATCGAAGATCCGACCTGGGGCAGCGGGAGCGGGGCGGAGCGGTTTCGTGCGACGAGAGAGGAGTTGGCTCAGCGCATCGAAGAGTTGATCGGAAGCAGTGGATTAGTAGATTAGTGATTAGTAGATTAGGAAAGCTCTGATCTACTAATCCACTAATCGACTAATCCACTGCCTTACGGTGACAACCTCTCCACCACCCAATCCTTCACATCGCTTCGCAGCCGATACCAGAAACGATCGTGCAGCCGGTCGGCGCGGCCCTGCCAGAACTCGAACAGCAGCGGGATCACGCGGTAGCCGCCCCAGTGCGGCGGACGCGGGATGGGGACGTCTTTGTACGTCGTCGACAACTCCTCGAAACGGGCGTCGAGTGCGCCGCGGCCGGCCAGCACGCGGCTTTGTTCCGAGGCCCACGCGCCGAGCTGGCTGCCCCGAGGACGGGTGGCGAAATAGGCATCGGACTCCTCTTCCGTCGTCCGCACCACCGCCCCTTCGATGCGCACCTGGCGCTCCAGCGACTGCCACCAGAACACCAGCGCCGCGCGCGGATTGTCGTGGATCTGCTTCGCCTTGCGGCTGCAATAGTTGGTGTAGAAAACGAAGCCGCGATGGTCGAACGACTTGAGCAGACTCACGCGCGCCGACACCTCGCCTTCGAGCCCCGACGTGGCCACGGTCATGGCCTCGGGCATGCTGATGCCGGCGGCTTTCGCGGCGTCAAACCACCGCTCGAACTGAACGAACGGATCGGGATCGAGGTCAGTCTCCATCAACTGCGTCACAGAAATCTCCTTCGCGGAAGATATCGTACGTCACGCCGCCGGGTACCACTGGTAGAGAAAAAAGTAGACCAGCACGCCGGTCACGGAGACGTACATCCAGAGCGGGAACGTCCACTTCGCGATGCGGCGATGCTGCGCCACGCGCATCTTCAACCCGTTGCGCACGGAGAGGATGGCCATCGGCACGATGGTGATGGCCAGAATGGTGTGCGAGATGAGGATCGTGAAGTAGAGCGGCCGCACCCAACCCGTAGCCGGGAAGCGCGTGACGACGCCGTGCCGCAGGATGTGATTGAGAACGTAGCAGGCCAGGAAGATCAGCGACGTCGTACACGCCGCGAGCATGAAACGCTTGTGCATCCGGATGTTGCGACGCCGGATGAAAACGTAGGCGATGAGCAGCAGGACGCCGCTGGTGCCGTTGAGCGTGGCGTTGATGGCGGGAAGGACGTTTCGCATCTTCGCTGGACTGTATCGCGTTTGCCCCCGCTGTCATCCTGAACCGCCGGAGCGACGTAGCGCGAAGCGCGGAGTCGCGCAGGACGGTGAAGATCTCAAGATACGCAACTCCGGCTGAAACCCGCTGGGATTCAACGCAGCTTGGGAAGCTTGAGATCCTTCGCCGTCCTGCGCTGCTCCGGCTTCGCCTACGCAGCTTCGGCGACTCAGGACGACAAACGATCAATCCTCGCGAAGAAGCTCATTCACCGTGCTCGCCACATGCTCCACCGCATCGTCGTTCGTCGCGCTGTAGTACTCGCGGATCACGCCCTTCTTGTCGGCGACCGCGAACTTTACGCTGTGCAGGACTGACTCGTTCGCCGCTCCGGTCGAATCGCCGGCGGCGAGCTTGAATCCCTTCACCGACAGGTCGACGATGGTCTGCCGGTCGCCGGTCAGGAACGTCCACCTCGGATCATTCCGCGCGTACATGGCGTAGCCGCGCAGCACCTCGGGCGTGTCGCGGATCGGATCGACGCTGATCGAAACGAAACGCACCGGGGCGCCCTTCGGAATCTTCTTCGTCAGCTTCTGCATCGTGGCCGTCATCATCGGACACGTCCCCGCGCAGTGCGTGAAGATGAAGTCGTAGACGACCACGTTCCCCTTCATGTCGCTGATCCGCACCGGCTTGTTCGCCTCGCTGACGAGTTGCGCTTCGGGGATGGGGAAAAGTTTCGGCAGGTCCGATTCGTGGTGGCACGCGACTGCGATGAGAACTGCTGGAAGGAGGAGGCGCCGGAGGAACATCGGCGCGAAGCGTAGCACGTGATATGAGTGCGCGTTCAATGCCCTCGGCACTGAAAAACAAGACGGTCGTCGTCACGGGAGCATCGAGCGGGATTGGACGCGCGGCGGCGCTGGAGCTGGCCCGCCGAGGCGCGAATCTCGTCCTCGCGGCGCGGCGCGCCGAGCTGCTCGAGGAAGTCGCCATCGCCTGCCGCGCCTTCGGCGTCGAATGCCGCACCGTCGTCACCGACGTCACGAAACGCGATGACTGCGTGCGGCTCATCGAGCTCGCCGGCGAGGTCGACGTCCTCGTCAACAATGCCGGTTTCGCCATCTTCGATGCGTTCGAAAATGCCAAATCCGACGACCTCGAGTCGATGATGCAGACCAACTACTTCGGCGCCGTCTGGTGCGCGCAAGCCGTGTTGCCGCAGATGCTCGCGCGGCGGCGCGGCACGATCGTCAACGTCGCCTCGATCGCCGGGATCATGGGATACGCGCGGATGGGCGGCTATTGTGCAACGAAGTTCGCGATGATCGGTTTCTCCGAAACATTGCGCGACGAAGTCCTCGGGCGCGGCGTGCGCGTGGCCATGGTCTGCCCCGGCACCGTCGAAACGCAGTTCTTCGTCAAGGCCGAACGCGGCAAGATGCCCGGCGCGTCGCGGCTGGTGCTGGCCATCAAACCGGAGAAGGTCGCGAAAGCGATTGCCGATGCCGCAGAGGACGGGAAGTACCGGCGCATTCTGCCGATTGGGGCGATGCTGTTCATGCGGCTGAAAGAATTCTTCCCGCGATTCGCGCACGTGCTTATGCGCCGCGTGTCGTCGATGATGGAGCCTCGCTGATGCGGCGTAAGGCCCCGGTCACCAAGGCGCTGCTGGCGATCATCGCCATCGTGTTCGCCTTCGAGGTGCTGACGAACGCATTCAACGACGGCGACAAACTCATTTCGATGGGCGCGATTTCGCACGAGCTCGTGCTGCGCGGCGAAGTGTGGCGGCTGATCGCCTACATGTTCCTGCATGGCGGCTGGCTGCACTGGCTGTCGAACTCCTGGGCGCTCTACCAACTCGGCACGCTGTACGAAGTCCTCTTCGGCTCGAAGCGCTTCACGCTGATCTTCTTCACCACCGGCATCGTGGCCGGATTGGCCAGCGCGATCCTGCATCCAGGTCCCGCCGTCGGAGCGAGCGGCGCGGTCTTCGGACTCATGGGCGCCTTCATCTTCTCGATCCGCCGCTCGCCACTCTACCGCCACCAGCCGTGGACGCGCAGCCTGATCGGCCAGCTGGTCTTCTGGATCGCCGTCAACATCGCCATCGGCTACAGCCTCCCCTTCATCGACAACACCGCGCACCTCGGCGGATTAGTGGCCGGATTGATTTTGGGATTGATCCCGCACCGCGTCCCGCCGCCTCCGCCAAGGGAGAGCGTGATCGATGTGGGAACGTTCGACCAGGGTGCGGACAGCTTTCAGCAGCAGCCGCGCGATTAGCGGCGGCGGCTGACGCTGACATGTTGTTGCCGCGACAGCGGCGCGAAAGCCGCTGAAGGCGGCTCGTAGGGTAGCCGGTGGTCGCGGCGAAGCGCGAGACCACCGGATCGACGGACGCGCGTTGGTTATCCGACCGCGGCAGCGGTCGCGGAGAGAATTCACGCCGTCTGGTATTTGATGCGCGACTCCTGCCGGAGTCGTGAAATGCACCACACCGTGATTCCGGTGGTCGCTCGCTTCGCTCGGACCACCGGCTAGCGTACGAAACGCCTCCGGCGTTCTTATTCGCGTTACGTTCGCCGAAGAATCAACCGCAGATCCTGTCCGCCAAATACGCGACCGTTGAGCGCATCGACCAGCGTGCGAACATCCTCATTCGAGGCCACGAAGCGATTCGACTCCGGGAACGGATGGATCGCGCGTACTTCCTCGATCGCGAATCCATACTCCCGCGCTAACAACGTCAGCGCGGCCGGATGACGGGGCGCGAGATGCGTCGGATCGCGCCAGAACTCGGAGGCACTGACGGCGATCGATTCGGCGTTCGGGGTTTCGATGATCAGCAATCCGCCCGAACGCAGCGCGCGCGACGACTCCGCGAACAGCGCGAAGAGCGCGTCGACCGGCAGATGCTCGACCACGTGCATCGCCACGACGGTTCCGATGGAGGCGTCGCCGAGGTTTGCGAAACAGCCGGGGACACCGGCGACGGATGCATCGATGCCGCGCGCGACAAGATCGGCTACGGATCGTTCATTCGTATCGAAACCGCGCGCGGCGATCTTCGCATCGCGGCAGGCGACTAGAAACTCACCCCGCCCGCATCCGACGTCGATGACCGGCTCCTGCGCGAGACCGATGTAATCGGCGACGTCGACAGGACCTCGAAGTCCATCCTCCAGCCGCCGGTAGAGAAAATCGGATGCGGCCGACGACGACGCCACCACCGGATTCGTCACATCGCGTACACGCACAGCCACCGTTTCGATCTTCTGATCGAGCGCTGCGATCAGCGAGTCGTTGCGTTTCGCGGCGATCGGAATCAGCTCACGGATTTTGCGAAGCTCGTGCGCCAACGCCTCGTCGGCTGTACGGACGTCGCGCTGCACGGTCTCGATGTCGCGCTTCAGATCATCGCGAACGCGTTCGATGTCCGAGCGCAGATCGCGGACGAGATCGAGCAGCGCCAGATTGAAGTCGCGCTGCCGGTCACGCTCCCCGCGCGTGGCGCGGTCGAGCAGGCGCTGAAAGATCCGCAGCAGAAAGCCGAACGCCGATTTGCGCGGACGGAACCGCCGGTCGTTCTGCCAGACGTCGCGCCACCCCTCGGCACCGGCCGGTGGAGTGTCGACGAAACGGTCGTCGCTCATGTGGGCGAGGATATCAGCGACGCGACTCGTAGCGCCGGCGGCTCGCCGGCTGGACCGCCAGCGGCTCGCTGGCGCGTAGCGAATGGAACCGCCGCCGAGCCGGCGGCGGTCCAGCCGGCCAGCGGCCGACGCTACGAAATCAAAGAACCTACGCTTCGGCTTCCGCTTCCGCCGCGGGGGCGGCAGGAGCCGCAGCGACCGGCGCTTCCTCGATGATCGATTCCTTCCCCTCGGGGACGACTTCGACCTGGATTTGCGCGGCTACTTCGCGGTGCAGGCGGACTTCGACGTCGTGAACGCCGACGCTCTTGATCGGATGCGCCAGCTCGATGCGGCGCTTGTCGACCTCGATGCCCTTCTTCGTCAGCGCGTCGGCGATGTCGTTGGACGTCACCGAGCCGAAGAGATTGCCGTGATCGCCGACGCGCTTGTGGATGACGATCTTCGTCCCCTTCACGCTGTCGGCTGCCTTCTGGGCGGCGGCCTTTTCCTGATCGCCGAGCGCAGCCCACTTCTTGCGCTCCTGTTCGATCGACTTGAGGTTGCCCGGGGTTGCTTCGCGCGCCAGCTGCTTCGGAATCAGGAAATTGCGCGCGTAGCCATCCTTGACCGTGACGACGTCGCCGCGGCCGCCAAGGCCGCGGATCTCGTCAATGAGAATGACTTTCATCTGAGTGATCCTTTCGATTGAAATGTCGGAAATCGAAAAACGAGTCGAACAGCCCCGCCACGCACAGCAGGATCGGCGAAACGCCGCCCAGCGTCAGCAGGATGAGCAGCATCCAGGCGAATAGAGAGCCCATCATCCCCACGCCCGTCGAAGCCACGAACGATCGGAAGATCGCCAGCCCCTGCAGGAAGTAGAGAAACGAGACCATCGCCAGAACGTTCGCGCCGATCTGCTGCGGCATGCCGCTGAGCAGCGGCGAGATGCCGCCGATGACGAACGCGAACAGGAGCCATTCGGGGAGTGAGAGATAGCGAAAACGATAGGGATTGACGATGACCGCGTCGGCCGTGCGGCGGACGAGGAAATCGCGCCAGGCCCGGAGCCGTCCGAGCATGACCAGGCTGAATACGAACACGATCGTGACGTCGATCAACAGAAACGCGGGCAGGCAGTACGTACCGATGTCCATCCACTTCCGCAGAAATGCGACGGCATCGGCCGGAAAGCCGGCCTTCGCGTAACCGGCCACAAGCTTCGCCGCCGTCTGATGCGCTTCCGCCACCTGCGCCGCGTACGGCGAGAAGTGCGCGAAGCTGAGCATCGTCAGTTCGGTGACTGCCAGGCCGGCGATGCTCATCACCAGCGCGTACAGCAGCACGCGGCCGAACTTCTCGCCGCGCTCCACCATCGGCAGAACAGCGAGTCCCGGCACGGCGATGGCGAGAAAGAGTCCCAGCAGGAACCCATAGCTCGCCGACGCTTCTGCCGCCGTCGACGCGACCGCCGACGGATAGATCAGCAGCGCTGCCGCGGCGGAAGACAGCACCAGCAGCAGCCACGCCGCGCGCCGTCCGATGCGGATTCCGCAATGGAGCAGCGACGCCGGGATGAAGACGAACAGCGGCGACACGAACATCAGCGCCGTCACGAGCGTGTAGCCGGCCATGCTGCGGGCCTGCTTCCCGAACGTGCGCACCGGTATCGCCACCGGTTCGTCCTGCTGCAGAGACATCTCGATCATCAGCCGTATCAGTCCGTCGCGAACGGAAGCATGGCCGCGATGCGGGCGCGCTTGATCGCGTTCTGCAGCTTGCGCTGGTGCAGCGCGCACGTGCCGGAGATGCGGCGCGGAAGGATCTTCCCGCGCTCCGGGATGAACTGCTGCAGCGTCTTGATGTCCTTGTAGTCGATGTACTCGAGCTTCTCCACGCAGAACTTGCAGACGCGCTTGCGGCGATAGAAGAACTTCTTCTTGCCGCCCTGCGCGCCGCCTGCTCCGCCGCGTCCGCCCGAATCGCGTCCGCCGGAATCGCGGCCGCCACCGCCGCCGCCACCACCAGGTCGTCTCATTTCAGTTGCCATGATTGATCTCCTGTTCCTTATTCAGCCGGAGCCGCTTCGTCGGCTTCAGGCATGTCCGCGGCGTCCATGGGGCCGCCAACCGGTGCCGAACCGCTGGGCGCGAAGGAGGGAGCCGGGCGCAGGCGCTCCTTCTTCGGATTGCGCTTGGCCAGCTTTTCGGCGCGTTTGTGATCGAGATCCGTGCGCACGATCATGTGGCGCAGGATCCGGTCCGAGTTTTTCATCCGGCGGTCGAGCTCATTGAGCCCTCCCTCGGTCTCGAACACGAAGAGGTGGTAGTTGCCTTCGTTGAACTTGTTGATGGGATATGCGAGACGGCGCCGGCCCCACACTTCTTCGTGCGTGAGCTTCGCGCCTGTCCCCTCGGCGATACGCTTGAACTCTGTCGAAAGCGTCGTCGCCTCTTCCTCCGGTACCTGCGGAGAAAGGATGAACAGGACTTCATAAGTCCTCATAAATCCTCCTTCTGGCCTAGCGGAGCCTCGCCTTCTGCGATGGCTCAAGGAGCTGCCCAGATTGTCAAAAGAATGTCCGGCCGCGGATGGACCGGGCCGGCAAGGATACGCAAAGGGAGGGGTACGGGCAATTATTTCAGGAGAGGGCTGCCCTCATTTCTCTTCGTCCCGGAACTCGGCGAACCAATTCTGGACGAGCACGACCTGCCGCTTATCGGACGGAAGGTCCTGGACCGCGATGAAGGTGCCATCTGCCAGAAGCTGGAAGGTTCGATCGAGACTGACGTTGATCGGCGTCGCGTCGAATAGCATCCGAGGCTCGCCGACTACCGGAGAGGGAGATTCCGTCAGCGAGGCGGCCATCAACCGATTCTCTGATGCAAAGTAGATCGTCCGGCCATCGCGGCTCCATAAGAATGGTGAGGCGGCGCCGTGAAAGATCTGCCACTTTCCTTCGCCGCTCGGATACCGGGTCAGAAACAGCTCTTCCGCGCCGGTCGGACTGGAGTTGTACAGCAGGAAGTGGTTATCCGGAGAGAGAAGCAACCGTGTTCTCGAACTGCCAACCATCGTTTTCACGACAGGGAGGGCCGTGCCGCCGCTCATCGGAACAGTCATGATCGCCGCGTCGCCGCGCCGAATTCCGGATAAATAGATCATGCTGCGCTCATCGGACGAAACGATTCCTCGCCATCCTGTGACCACCTTCCGGGGCGCACCGGAACCGTCTACCGGAACGAGCCAGAGTCCGAAGCGTGGATCGTTCCAGTTCAATGTCGGTGAGCGATTCGCGATCAACTGCCGGCCGTCCCGCAACCATGCGACAGGATAGTCACCGAAAAAGCCCTGCGTCAGGCGCCGGCGTTCGCCGGTTGCCAGATCAACGATCTCGATACCGGCATAGTTGTCCGCCTCGCGTGCTGAGAGAGCCAGCGTGTGCTCGTCGGGCGAAACCACGAGGTCGTCCGCGCTGGGAATGGCAGCACCGATCTTGCCGATGAGTTTTCCCGCCCCATCAACGCGCACGATCTGCGTGGGCGCATATTCGATGTTCACGACATAGGTGAGCGAGCCGTCTGTCGAAACGCTGCACGCTCCCGCGCCGGCCGCAACGAGAAATTGCTTGCCTCGTACGGCCATCGCGTCGATCGAAAACGGCACCGCCCACACCCCGGCATTGAGGCCGCGAAGGCTCACCAGAAGGTGGCCGGTGCGGGAGTAGACGGCGTCGCGCACCGTCGCGTCGAACGTGGCCACCGTCTGCCTCTTCATTCCGCGGATGACCTCGACGCCCATCATGTTGTCCAGCTTGTGCGGAACGGCCAGGATTGTTTTTCCGTCCGGCAGGAATGAGAGGTTGTGAAAATCGACGAGGCCGCGCTCGAGCGGAACGACTTCCACCGGCGATCCTCCGCGCGCCGGCATCTCGTAAATCCCTCCCATGTACGCGGCTAAAACAATCCGATCGCCCGCTCCCCACGCGCCTGAGTGAAACTCGTGCCCAATCCGCGACAGCGGCGCGACCAGCACCGGCGTGTTCCCACCGGCCGCAATCTTCCAGAGTTTGTCGTCGCTCACGAACGCCAGCCACTTGCTGTCCGGTGACCAGAAAAGGACCGGTTGTTGCTGGCCCGCGATGGGAACCTTGCGCGGATCGAGTTCATCCAGGCTGCGTATCCACAACGCTCCTTCCGACGGATACGCGACGTGCCGGCCGTCCGGGGAAATGGCCGGAGCCATGTTCCACGAGCTATCGAGATCCTTGCTGACGATCGTTTTCCTGACGCGGCCGGCCGACGGGTTGCGCCCTTTCCACAAGGCCAATCCCGTCACGGCCATCGCTGCAACTGCGACCAGCCAGGGAATGGCTGCACGAACGCGCGACGGCGGGTTGGCTCGAACCTGCGTTCCGCTGGCGCCCGATTCTCCGGCCGCGATCCACCGCAACTCTTCGGCGATGTCATACGCGCTCTGCCATCGCCGCTCGGGATCTTTCACCAGACACTTCTCCACCACATGCTCGAACGCCGCGGGCGTCAACGGTTGCAGCTCCGTCATCGGCTGCGGAGCGCTTGTCATGATCGAGGCGATCAGCGACGTCCTGTTGGACCCGATGAACGCTCGCTTCCCCGTGGCCATCTCGTAGAGCACCGCACCGAGCGCAAAGATGTCGCCGCGCGCATCGACGGCGTCGCCGGCGAGCTGCTCAGGCGCCATGTACTGGACGGTGCCTACCACCATCCCCTCGCCGGTCAGCGGCTCCTGGTGCACCATCGTCGACTCATCGGATGACGAATTCGGCCTGGCCGCAACTTTCGCGAGCCCGAAGTCCAGCAGCTTCACGCCGCCCCTGGTGATCATCACGTTGCCCGGCTTCAGGTCGCGATGAACGATTCCCGCGCGATGGGCCCGGTCCAGCGCGTCGGCGATCTGCGAGCCGTAAAGAAGCACCTCGCTCATCGGCAGCGGCCCTCGGCCGATGTGAACCGCGAGCGAGTCGCCGTCCACCAGCTCCATGACCAGATACTTGACCCCGTCCGCATCACCGACGTCGTGCAACGTACAGATGTGCGGATGGTTCAGCTGGGAGATGGTCCTCGCTTCCCGCTCGAACCGGCTGCGGAAATGCGGGTCGTTCGTGAGAGCGGTCGGCAGAACCTTGATCGCCACGATGCGATCGAGCCGCGTATCCCGCGCTTTCCACACCTCCCCCATTCCGCCCGCTCCGAGAGGCGCAACGATTTCATAAGGCCCGAAGCGCGTCCCCGATTGAACCGGCATTGAGGCGCGAGTATACGGTGCGCGTTAGCTGCGGCCGGAACCATCGAAGATCGCGTTGTTCGGCCGACGTAGCGCCAGCGGCCCGCTGGCTGGACCGCCGCCGGCTCGGCGGCAACTTCGCGCGCCGGAAAAGCTGGGCTATGGTCTCCCGGATACGCGCCAGCGAGCCGCTGGCGGTCCAGCCGGCGAGCCGCCGGCGCTACGATAATCCCTGCGAATCAGCGCCGGAGTCGGTCGGGTGGCCGGAGCCATCCCGGACCGGCGAAGATGGCGTTGCTCAGCTCCGACGTCGCGCGGGCAGATACAGGCTCCAAATACTCGATCGGGTTGTCACGCGACCACGTCGCATTGAGCCACTGACCGCGAAGGTCGCCGGGCACTGCGATGGTGATCGTCCCGTTCGTGCCCGGCTTCACATGGACGGTCCCGAGAGGCCTCTCTCCGTCGCCGTCGGGAGTGCTGTTGCCGTAGACGTCGATGAGATCGTCGCGGTAGGTGTCTGCGCTCAACGGCGTCGACGCGAGCGAGAGAGTGATCAGCGTCTTTTTCTGCGCGGCGTCGTACGTGGCCGCGAGGAGCACCGGGGCATTCGATGGGCCGTTCCGATCGTCGGCGTCGACCGGCGAGACTCCATCCAATCCCCAGTCGATGCCGAGGCCGCCGTTGTCTTTCATGGCGTTGCCGCGAATCTCCACTCTCCCTTTGCTGCGTGCCGCCGCCACGCCCATCTCGCGCTGACCGGCGATGACGTTGTTGTCGATGGTGACGCGATCGACGAGTGGGCCGAGGAAGATCCCGCTCGCCCCATTGCTCTCGATCCGGTTCTGCTCGAAATCGACCGACCCGCTCCACATTCCGATGCCGCTGAACTGGTTGTGACCGATCACGTTCTTCGAGACGCCTGCGACGGCGCCGTCGAGATTGACACCGCGCAGATTCGGCCACGGAGTCACACCGTCCGGAGCGACGCCGATGACGTTGCTCGCGACGCTCCGGCGATCGGGCCGGTACGCCTGAGGGCAGTCCGCGCCGGCGTTGAACGTCAGTCCGTAGTCTTCGTCGAAGTTGCCGAGGGCCAGGCCTTCGATCACCGCTTCGCATCGCGAAACGATCTTCAACCCGCGCCGCGCCAGATGGCCATCGATGGCGACTTCGGGGCCGGCAGGATTCGTGTCGCCGGTGAATGCCGTCTGCCGCAATCCTTCGACACTGACCCGGTCTGCCGTGATCACCGGCAGCGGCTCGATCGGCGTGATCGTGAACCATCCCTCGGCCGGCACAGGCGGCGGAATCTCGAAGGCGATCCGGCACGGTCCCGGAGTGCAGTGAGCGTTCGCCTGCACGATGGCGTCGCGCAACGAGCCGGGCCCGCTGTCGGCAATCGTCGTCACGGCGTACGTCTGATAGATCGGGATAACGCCCTCGGTTTGATTGTCGGCGGGCGTCCTCTCCGGCACGTCCCCCGTCGCCTTCATCGATAAGGTGGCCTTCCCTGCCAGCTTGTCCGGCGTGGTTTTGACGGTGACCGTGATGAGGCCGAGGTTCTGCGGCAGCGAATCGATCGTACAAACCGCCGTCGCGCCGGCGACGGAGCACGACACCGCGGGCGGCGCATCGATCTTCTCGATCACACCATTCGTCACGGCGTAGTCGAGCCGCACGTTCGGCGTCTTGTTGTTGAGCACGTTGTTGCCGACGAATGTCCAGAACGCCGCCGATTGTCCCGGCTCGATCCGGTCGAGGTCGGGCGCGAGATGAACGAGGACGCCGAGGTCCGCCTCGAGCTTGGTGGTGAAGGTGACGGAGGCCGTATTCGTGGCCGGATTGGGATCGGGCGTGTCGGAGGAGACCGTGAACGTCACCACGTACGTCGCGTCGGCAAAGGGCCCCGTGAAGTCGGCACCCATGTAGTGGGAGAAAACGTTGTTCGGCGGATCGATGACGGCAAGATCGCCGATCGAGCAGCGCACCGGCCGCCGCGAGAGATCGCAATCCCCTTCCGTCCCGATGAGCCGCTGCAAGACCAGCCCAGGCGGGATATCGATCGTGATGACGCTGTTCCGCGCGACGTCCGGCCCATGATTCGTCACCGCGATGGTCGCGCTCAACGGATTCTGCACCGCCGCAAGAAAGTCGACCTGCGCGGAGTCGGCGAAGAGCGAGGAGGCGAAGAGAAGAGAGAGGAGAGCGATCGGGATGCGGGTCATAGTTTCGGCCCGTAAGACTACGAGTTATTGTCAATTTTGTCCAAGCGGGCGAAGGCGCGCCCTGGTTTGTTGCGGGCCCGCTGCATCGCGACGAGGAACGCCACTCCCGCTGCCGCGGTCAGGTGCTTGATCGTGTGACCGCTGACAAAGTGGCCGAATGAAAAGATCGCGCTGTCTGCCTGCTCAAAACCCTTCGCTGCCGCATAGGCGAGGAGGGCGGCCACGATATAGCCAGTGCCGGCCTTGCGAGCCGGATACAGCAGAAGGATCAGCACGATCAGAAGCAGAGAACCGAACTGCACCAGGATGTAGAGGCGGAGATCTCCGGCGTGGCGAAGCTCGCTCCAATACCAGTACAGAACACTTCCGGCGCCGAGCAGCAGCAGTGGAACGAGGAGCCATCGGCTGACCGCGACGCTGACGCGCTCGGCCAGCAACGCCGTCAGAAGTCCCATGAACCCGACAGTCATCGGCAAGCGATCCCACACCAGGCGCGCGTTGTCCGGCTGCAGATGGTAGTAGCCGGATCCGAGGGTCGTCAGCGCGACACCAGCGAAGAGTGCGAGGTACGGCCAGCGCGTCCACGGATTGCCGCGCCCCCGCATCGTCGCCGAGATTCCGAACAGACCCGCGATGGCAAACGGGAGATTGGAGACAACATTCAGGCAGTTCGGAATGCCGAAGAAGGAGCGTTGATCCGCAAACTGATGGTACGCAGGATCCTGAGGAATCGCCGGCCGCGCAAACACGGCAACGATCGCCGCCAGTGCCGCGACCAGGAGAATTGAATGTCGCACGATCGCCGGCGGACGGTTCATTGTGATTTCGATTCCTTTTCGATGCGAATGTCACGTCAACAGTAGCAGTCAAGACCGCCTTCAATCTGCGTCTGTCTGCGGAATCTGCGGATAAGCTTTCCCGCCCATGGATTGGGACTACGCCATCATCGGCTCCGGCTTCGGCGGCAGCGTCTCCGGATTGCGGCTCACGGAGAAGGGCTACCGCGTCGTGATGCTGGAGAAAGGACGGCGCTTCCGGGCCGAGGACTTCCCGAAGTCGAACTGGAATCTGCGCCGTTGGCTATGGATGCCGGCGGCAGGCTTTCGCGGCATCTTCAAGATGACCTTCCTGCGCCACGTCACCGTGCTCTCCGGGGTGGGAGTCGGCGGCGGCTCGCTCGTCTACGCCAACACCTTGCCGACGCCGAAGGACGAATTCTTCACGCTGCCGTCGTGGGGTCATCTGGCCGATTGGAAGAGGGAGCTGGAGCCGCACTACGCCACCGCCCTGCGGATGTTGGGCGCGGTGCAGTATCCGGCCGGCACCTATTCGGATCAGGTGCTGCGCGACATCGCCTCGGATATCGGCCGGCCCGATCAGATCGTCCCCGCGCGCGTGGCGGTCTATTTCGGCGACGCCGGCAAGACAGTCCCCGACCCTTACCTCGGCGGCGAAGGTCCCGACCGCACCGGCTGCATTCAGTGCGGCGCCTGCATGACCGGCTGCCGCCACAACGCCAAGAACACGCTGGACAAAAACTACCTCTGGCTCGCCGAGAAGCGCGGTCTGCAGATCGAAGCGGACACCGAGGTGACGTGGGTTCGCGAGCTTACGGGAGGCGGCTACCAGATCGACGCCACCTCGGGCACCGGATGGTTCGGCAAGCGCCGCCGCACGTTCACCGCGCGCAACGTAATCTTCGCCGGTGGCGTGATGGGCACGGTGCCGCTGCTGCTAAAGCTCAAAAACAGCGCGGACGGATTGCCACGCCTCTCCGACCGCGTCGGCGGTTTCGTCCGCACGAACTCGGAGTCGCTCATCGGCGTGACCACGCGCACCGGCCGCGACCTGAGCGAAGGCATCGCCATCACCAGCGTGCTCCACACCGACGACCACTCCCACCTCGAGCCGGTGCGCTACGGAAAAGGCTCCGGCTTCTTCCGCCTGCTGATGTCGCCGCACGTCCCGGGCGAAAGCGCGCCGGTGCGATTGATCCGCGTTCTCGCGGCGATGCTGCGGCATCCCATCCACTTCCTGCGCGCCTGGTTCGTCGACGACTGGGCAAAGCGGACGATGATCCTGCTCTACATGCGCACGCTCGAAGGCCACCTCCGCCTCCGCCTCGGCACATTCGGCCTGACGACCGCGCTTGCCGAGGGACCCGCACCAAGCGCGGCGATCCCGGAGGCGACAGAACTGGCGCGGCGCGTCGAACAAAAGATCGACGGCTTCGCCGGCAGCCTCCTCACCGAAACCCTCCTCGGCACCCCCACCACCGCCCACATCCTCGGCGGCGCCTGCATGGGCACAAGCGCCGAGGACGGCGTAATCGACGACCATCACCGCATCTTCAACTACGACGGCCTCTACGTAATCGACGGCGCCGCAATGTCCGCGAATCCGGGCGTAAATCCATCGCTGACGATTACCGCGCTGGCGGAGAGGGCGATGGGGTTTATACCCGCGGCATAGGAAGGCGACGTGGCGCTGAGAGGCTGTAAACAACGCGTGTCGAGACAGCAGGCTGGTTTAGCAATTTCAGGCGCTGCAATTTGCGAAAGCACAGACAAGAGTGTCTGTGCCACACAGTCTCGCCTCGGTCACTACTTGTAGGTATCGGCAGGGTTCGTGTGGCACAGACACTCCTGTCTGTGCTGCTGATGCTCGGAAAGCGGGTGAATCGAACGCGTCACAGACTTCTCAATCGAGTCAGTAGCCGCCGCCGAGGTGGGCCAGAGGGGTGAGGCCGCATCGCGGATCGGCGTCGACGTGCAGCGCGGTAAGGGGATCGCTCGAGATCCAGACGACGCGTTGCGAGGTCAGCGTGGAACGAAGCCTCTCCACGGCTAGGCGAAGCCGGTTTGGAGCGGAGATGTCCTCGATCTCGCCCCACTCGGTCTCGAGGTCGGGACGCGGACCGCTGACCGACCAGACGAACAGCGGCACGCCGATCGATTCGAGGTAGCGCCGAACCTCTGCGGGCTCCGCGGAGCTGCTGTCGAGCTCCAGGTCAAACGTGCAATCGACCACCAGCACCACTGCGCGGCGATGCGCAGCCGCAACGCCGTTAACCGCCGCCACGGCCACGGCATCAGCAAAGCGGCGCTGACTTCCCGGCTCGACCGTTTCGAGAGGGTGACTCTCCGCGTTCGCATCAAAAGCCAGGATCAGAAAGCCGGGCAATCCCAGAGCACGCGAGCTGATGTCGTCGGACAGATCAAAGAGATTCGCCGCCACGTGTCCCGGCGCCGCCGTAACACGAACGATCGGCCACGTGTAATGCATCGTCGTTCCTGGATCGAGCGCAAGCTGATGCGATGGCCGCGGCAACGATCTCCATGCATTGCGTCCATTGCGGACGACATGATCGGGATCGAGCGTGTTGGCGAACTCATTGACGTTGGGCTCGCGTACGAAGGCCACTTCCGCGTCCGTTTCGGCGGTCCTTGCACGCAGGGGCTTCCCATGCGCGGAAAAACAGCCATCGAGCGAGGCTGCTTTTTGATCTCCCGTGACTACGACCGGAGTGAGCTCGGAGCTGATCGAGTCGCTGATCGCTTCGCCGGCGATGACGACTTCGCGGCGGGCCACAAAGCCGTCCGCGAAGCGCATCTCCGCGTTGATGACGTGTGGCTTATTAGCGTCCAACGCCGGCAGACGCGCGTGAAGCTGTGCGTTGACGTGAAGGCTTTTCCCGTCGACGCTGATCGTGCTCCGAGCCGGCTGCTTTCCATAAACGTTTTCCCAGCGCAATGCCGCGGAAATACCGTCCTGATCCTTCTGAAGCTCGATGTTGACCTCCGCGGCAGGCCGCGGCAGATTGATGATCTGCGCGGTCCGGCCCACCTCATCGCCATCGCGGTCGTAGGCGACAGCGATCACTTCCCGCGGCTCGAAGGCAGGCCCGAGGTCGATGAGAGCGCGCCACGGCGGCGCGTTGACCACAGCGGACTCTTTGCCATCGACAAACACGCGAACGGATCTCACATCGCGGCCAACCTGTAAGTCGAACTGCTGCAGGCCGGACGTCAGCCCGAGGTAGAGAGTGAGAAAAACGATTTGCGCGGGCACGCCGGGATTGTAACTTTCTGTCCGCAGATTACGGAGATGTACACAGATTCAAACGCTGTTGATCTGCGTTCATCTGCGTAATCTGCGGATCAGCCTTCGCTTTTCGCTCCCTTGTAACCGCTGGTGAAGTGACATGATGTCGCGCAGGCTTCAACCCACGCGCGATGACGACGGTTCTACTCACAGGAGCAACGGGATTCGTCGGCTCCCGGCTCCGGCCGGTGCTCGAGCGGCGCGGGCTGCGCGTGCGGTGCCTGTCGCGGGACGCCGCGCGGGCGGAGCGGCGGTTTCCCGGCAGCGAGTGGGTGCAGGCGGACCTGGCCGATCCCGTCGCCGTGCGGAAGGCGATGCAGGAGTGTGACGCCGCGTACTACCTCGTCCACGAAATGGGCAGCGGGGGTGACTACCGAGAGCGCGAGGCAGCGGCGGCCCGGATTTTCGCGCGCGCCGCTACGGACGCCGGCCTGCGGCGGATCATCTACCTCGGCGGCGTCGCTCCCGGCGCGGGGCCGGCGTCGGAACATCTCCGGAGCCGCGAACGGGTCGGAGAGATCCTGTCCGGCGGAGAGGTGCCGGTGCTGGAGTTACGAGCCAGCATGATCATCGGCCACGGCAGTCTCTCCTTCCTCATCGTGCGCGATCTGGCGGCGCGCCTGCCGTTCATGGTTCTTCCGCGCTGGCTCGATTCGAAGACCGAGCCGGTTGCGATCGACGACGTCCTGGTGGCGCTCGTGGCCGCACTCGACGTCGAGCTTGCGCAATCGACAGCGTTAGACATCCCCGGCCCCGAGATCCTCTCCGGCCGCGACATTCTCCTGCGGACCGCGCGGGCTCTCGGACTGGCGGATCCACTCGTGGTCCGCGTTCCGGTGCTGACGCCGGGACTGTCGGCCCGGTGGGTCCGCTTCGTGACGCGCGCGCGTTGGGCAGTCGCTCGCGAGATCGTCGTCGGACTGACTCACGACCTCCTCGCGCAGGACGCACGCTACTGGGACCTCATCGGACACGAGGGACGGCTGCACTTCGACGACGCCGCGCGCGCTGCGATCGCCGAGGATCAGCAGCGGCCAGCGGGATTCTGGGGGCTCATCGAGCAGGCCATGAAACGGCTGCGGGGCCGCTCGTCGTGAGGACGCGAATCGGGACGCTAATTGGGGCAGGGGTACCGCTGGCCTGGGCTGCCGCGATGCTGCTGGCAAGGTTCGTCGATCCCTGGATTCCGATCGGTCTTGCGGCGATCATTGTGCCGGCGGCGATCGTGAGCGCCGGCTGGCCGGACGTCCGTGAGCTTTTCCGTCCCGCCCCTTCCACGATTCTCATCGGCCTCCTCGGCGCAGCGATCATGCTTGCTGCGACCTACGGACTCTTCCCGCTCGTTGCCGGAAAGGTTCCGGCGCTGGCCCTGGAGACTGCGAATCTCTACGCGACGTTTCTGACGGGCCGCAAGACGGTGGCCATTCTGTCGTTCGTGATCCCGGTGATCGTCGCCGAGGAGCTGATGTGGCGCGGAGCCTTTCAGGAGTGGATTGCGCAGCGCCTGCCGGCGAGCCGCCTGGCGACCATCGTCCTCGCCGCAGCAGGCTACGCGATCGCCCATCTCCCCCTCGGCTCGCCGTTGCTCGCGGCGATCGCGCTTCTCTGCGGTCTCTATTGGTCGGCGTTGCGCAGCCTGACGCGCAGCGTGGTGCCGTCGCTGATCGCCCACCTCGCATGGGATCTGGCGCTGATTCTCGTTCCGCTGAACCGGTAGGTTCTTTCCATCCGCAGATGACCGCAGATGTACACAGATTCTCTTCGACAGTTCTCGCGCGTTCGTCACATCGAGACTTCTCCCCCGCGGTTTTTTGCGGGGGAGAAGGTGCCGAAGGCGGATGAGGGGGCGGCGCTTGGCAGGATCGAGCCTCGTAGAACGCCCCTCACCCGCACTTCGTGTCTCCCTCTCCCCGCAAGAAGACGCGGGGAGAGGGAATCTCGACCGGAAGAGCCGTGTACATCTGCGTAATCTGCGGATCAGCCTTTCGGAATCCGCTCCCGATTCGCGCGAAGCCAATCGCGAAACCTCTGCAGCTTCGGATTCAACGCCCGCGTTGCGTCCACCGGCCGCGCGGCGCGGAAGTCCTTCTCGAAGTCGCGCTTGAACTGGAACATGTTGCCGAGATCCTCGGCGCCCGGAAAGCCGAAGCCGCGATAAGCGCTCGGCTCGACCTCGTTGTAACGAACCTCTTCGCGGAGGAGCTCCGAGAACGCTGCGGCCATCTCCGCGCCGGAGAGATGTTCGCCGGCGATGCCGAGGCGCTTCCCGATCAGCTCCGGACCTTTCTTGAAAATGCCGTACGCGCTGCGCCCGATGTCCTCGGCGGCGATGCCGGGCAGCTTCGCCTCGCCGATCGGCAGCGTGATGGCGAGCTTGCCGTCCGCGCCGCGCGTCGGTCCCATACCGAAGCCGATGAAGTTGTCCCAGTAGAACGACGTCAGCAGAAACGTCGTCGGGACGCCGAGGTCCGTGAAGATCTGATCGGCCTCGCCCTTGGCGTCGAAGTGCGGCACCTTGTACTGCCCCATCAGCGTCGGCATGCGGTCGTCGCTGAGCGGCGCCCACTTCCGCGTGTCCTCGAGCGTCGACCAGACCACATGCTTGACGCCGGCGTCGCGCGCCGCCTCCGCCATGGCCCGAGCCTGCGCCAGCTCCTGGGTCGGCGAGAAATGGTTCCAGAAGAAGGTGACGCAGTACGCGCCATACGCCCCTTCGAACGCTTTGCGCAAGCTCGCCGGATCATCGACGTCCGCCGCCACAACCTCGGCGCCGAGGGCCGCCAGCTCGCGCGCCTTGTCAGAGTTGACATCGCGCGTGATCGCTCGCGCGACGAAGGGACCGTCCTTATCCGCAGCGATCGCGCGAACCAACCCGCCGCCCTGCGCTCCCGTGGCTCCAACGACGGCGATGATCTTCTTTTCAGACATGGTCTTTCTCCTCCGAAATGGATCGGGAGTCTATCCGCAGATGACGCAGATCAAGGCAGATAGAAATCTGTGTCCACCTGCGCAATCTGCGGATCAAACCTCGGTAAGCATCGATGCTTGTTTGCCTAACTCCAACTCCTACCAAGGTAATCATCGATGGTACGGTTCGATGCATTGAAGACCGTGATCAGACCATCGATGCATCGTCCAACAGCTCCGTTGCTGCATTTTCGGCAGTAACTCAAACCTTGGTTTCATCATGAGCTTCGAGCAGAATCAGTCACTCTTTCCAAGGCAAGAGCCGTTGGTTCGAAATGAAGCATCCGTCCAAACCTTGGAAAGAGCTGGAGCAGCGTTTGCGACCTCGAGAGCTTCAATCCGGAGCTCGCGAGCTTCGAAATGACGCGCGTGATCTCACAACGAAAGCATCGGTTCAAACCGAGGTTTGAGCACGAGCTGAGTTATCATGCGTGGATGCCTCGCGCGATGCGGATCGACCCTGATGCGGCGCGCTTCGGCGCCATCCTGAAACAACTGCGCGAGCAACGCGGCTGGACGCGCCAGAAACTGGCCCAACGCTCCGGCGTCACACCGACCTACATCGGCATCCTGGAGTATGGCGGCAACATCCCGAGCCTCCCGATGGTCCTGGAACTGATCGAAGTCCTCGGCGCGGACATCGGCGACGTCATGCGCCGCCTCGCCGCCGCCCGCATGCCGCCAACGCCCGTCCTCCCGCCGCCCGAACCGCCCGCCGAAACCTAGCGGCCGCGATCACCCGCCCGCAAACTGCAGCGCGACCGCCACCGACGGCACCGCCCCCGCGAGCTCCTCGGCACGCGCCGAGGCCATGTCCTCCAGCTCGCGCGAAAGGACCGTGCCGATGGACGTCCCCTCCTGCCGCGCCAGATACCGCAGCATCTCTTTCTGATACCGAGGAACGCGCGCCCGCAACTCGACCAGCCGGATCGCCTCCGGCAACACCCGCGACGCCTCCCGCACGAGCGCCCTCTCGATGACAGCCAACTCCCACCGCCCCATCGCCGCCGCCACCATCTCCTCCCGCGTGACACCGAGATCGGTGGGACTTGCTCCCTCTCGATTGATCGTTCTATAGCGGCCGCAGTCATGTAATCTGCGACTACTCGATTCCGTTGGAGGCGTGGTGGGGCTATCCGAAATCTCTCTTCGTATACTTGACCTACTGAAGACTCACCCCGAGGGGCTGACCTCGGGCGAAATCCGCGAGGAACTCGGGATCGCCGCCGGTGAGCACGCGCAGCTCGACCGAAGACGCCGTGATCTCTACAAGTTCCACATCATCGAGAAGATCGGCGCCGCGAATGACGTTCGATACGTCTATAAAGGCGAACGGGCGGAGCCTCTCACCACCGGCGCAATCAACATTCGTGTCCGTGCCGAAGTCATACACCGGGCGCATGGCCGCTGCGGAATGTGCGGAAAGACGATTGAAGCCGACGGGATTTCACTCGTCGTCGACCACAAAATCCCGCAGACATGGGGCGGAACGGACAACGTGTCGAACCTGTGGGCGATCTGCCGTGATTGCAACGCTGGCAAGAAAGACTACTTCGAATCGTTTGATCCGGAGGTGATGCGTCACGTGATGAACTATGCGAGTCCGCATAAGAGAATCGGCGAACTGCTGAAGCTTTACTTCAACAAGCCTGTCCCGGGGTGGCTTATCGAGTTCGTTGCGATGGATCAGGAGGACTGGCCTAAGCGCACACGCGAGCTGAGATATCTCGAATGGGACATTCGAGTTAGTTTGAAAAAGGACATCACCACGGGGCGCGTCGAAGCGTCCTACACCCTGAGGAAGTTTACGGAGTGGCCCGCTGATCCCACGAAATGGATACGCGACTACGAAGCAGACAGAGCGCGTAAAAACCAAGCGGCCCTGAAGCGCAGCAGATAGGCGGCGAGACACCGTTCGCCCTCCCCGGTGCGATATGCTGCGCATTCGGATAGCGATTTCTACTGCGCGTAGAGTTTCGTGGCAGCAGTCTCTCAGCGGCCGTCGAAAGTGCTTGGTTCGGCGCCGAACCTCGTGCACAATCCTGCACATGACACTCACGTCTCTCGAGATCTGCGCAGGCGGCGGCGGGCAAGCGTTGGGGCTCGAAATGGCGGGGTTTGAACACCGAGCGTTAGTCGAGCTAGACCGGCACGCATGCGCCACACTTCGGTACAACCGGCCGTCATGGAACGTCATTCAAGCCGATCTCCGCGATTTCGATGGCCGTCCGTATCGCGGCACCGATCTCCTCGCCGGCGGGGTTCCTTGTCCGCCGTTCTCGAAAGCGGGGAAGCAACTCGGTCACAACGACGAACGGAACCTGTTCCCAGAAGCGATTAGGCTTGTCAGCGAAATACAGCCGCGAGCCGTCATGCTTGAGAACGTCCGCGGCCTTCTCGATGAGGTCTTTGCCGACTACCGCAACGAGATTCGCGATCAGGTAAGGACGCTTGGTTACCGTGCCGACTGGCACCTTTTAAATGCTTCGGATTTTGGCGTTTCGCAACTTCGGCCCCGGGTGGTATTCGTGGCGGTTCGAGAGGAATTGTGGGATGCGTTTGAGTGGCCACTCCCCTCGGGTGAGAAGCCACCAACGATTGGTCAGTTGCTCTTTGATGAGATAAAAGCACACGGCTGGCGAGGTTCGGCGCGGTGGCGGGATGCTGCCGACGACATCGGTCCCACGGTGGTCGGCGGTTCTCACAAGCACGGCGGTCCCGATCTTGGTCCTACACGAGCGAAGCGGGCGTGGCAGGCCCTCAGCGTCGATGGTCACGGACTTGCCGATGCTCCGCCGGACCGGGATTTCGTTGGCATGCCCCGGCTTACCGTTCAGATGGTTGCTAGGATTCAAGGCTTCCCGGCGTCGTGGCAGTTTGTCGGCGGAAAGACAGCAGCTTACCGGCAGGTAGGAAATGCCTTCCCGCCGCCCGTTGCAGCGGCCGTCGCGGGTAAGATCAGGGAATGCCTGAACGCCGCGTGTCTAAGCTTGGCAGCTCGCTGATATCAGATGCGCGGCATGCCTTTCATATCGCGCTGCTCACAGATGTCCTCTTCACCGGCGCTCGCGATATCCCGACGAACGCGGACAGCGCCAACACGCTGAGTATCGGTATCGCGAAGGGTCTCGCGTCACGACTCAAAGGCGAGCTGACTCCACGGGACCGGCTTGCGGGTCAGCGAGCCGGTCATCACTTTGAAGAACTTTGTCTGGAATTCATTCGAGCGACGTTCCCGCAGCTCAATGCGTTTCGTCCAGGTATTTGGGAGATCAAACGGTCCACTAACGTTACCGCGTTCGAGCAGTACTCGCACCTAGCGGACCTGCACGAACTAGTGAAGCGCGAGCCACGTTTTGCTGCCGCATTGCAGCGTGATTACTTGATCGTCCCAGACATCGTGATCGCGCGCTCCCCTGAATCAGATGACCGTCTGAACTACAACCGTCCGATCGTCGATGACACCTTCGCGCGTCAGACGGCGTTTCGCGCGGTGAATGGCCCAAAGCCCCTTCTTCACGCGAGCATCTCGTGCAAGTGGACTATTCGCAGCGATAGAGTGCAGAACGCCCGGACTGAGGCGCTCAACCTCGTTCGAAATCGCAAGGGGCATTTGCCGCATGTCGTAGTTGTCACAGGTGAACCCTTGCCGACCCGTCTCGCCGCGATAGCGATGGGAACCGGTGACATCGATTGCGTTTATCACTTCGCGTTGCACGAACTCATGGATACGCTTCGCAGTCTCGCCGATTCCCGCAAACGTGCGATGGGGGAGGCGTTGAGTCTCGTGAGTGCAATGGTGGACGGAAAGCGCCTGAAAGATATCTCCGACCTGCCCCTCGATCTTGCCATCTGATGGATAAACTTTCACCTGCAGAACGAAGCGAGAACATGCGGCGGATTCGCAGCCGCAACATGAAGCCCGAGTTGATCGTGCGCAGCTTGGCGCATCGCCTAGGGTACCGCTTCCGCCTTCATCGGAAAGACCTCCCCGGTAAGCCCGATCTCGTATTTGGATCGCGGCGAAAGGTAATTTTCGTTCACGGATGTTTCTGGCATCAACACGGCCGCTGCATCGATTCGAAGTTGCCGAAATCAAACACCGAATACTGGCATCCGAAGCTGATGCGGAACGTCGAGCGTGACGCTGCTTCGATTCGAGCGCTCCGCGCCGCAAAGTGGCAGTCTCTGGTGATTTGGGAGTGCGAAACTAAAGACGAATCGCGCTTAGCGCGAAAGATCGGACGGTTCCTCGATCCGAAGTAGAGGGACGCAGCCACGTAGCAAGAAACCGAACTGCGGAGAGTGACGCGATACGATTCTGCCGTGCGAGAAAACTGGTCACGGCAAGAGGTCGAGGCAACGGTTAGCGCTTACCTCGATATGCTAGATCAGGAACTTCGCGGCGTCTCGTTCAACAAGAGCGACGTCCGTCGTCGGCTTCGCGCAATCTTGACCGGGAGGTCCGATGGCGCGATCGAGCGGAAACATCAGAACATCAGCGCGATCCTGATCGAGCTCGGGTTTCCGTACGTCAGCGGATACAAGCCGCTTTCGAACTATCAGCGTTTGCTGTACGACGTTGTCCGCGACCGCTTGCTGGATTCGCCGCGCATCGTCGAATCAACTCGGGCCAGAGTGGAGGCACCCATTGTAGATTCTCCTCAGGTGGGAGATTTTCTGGGGCGGCTCGTGGAGCGGCCGAAGACGCGGGACCAACGCGCCGAGACGACGATTGCGGACACTACTCGTCCTCCACGGCCGCTCGCGAATTATCTGGAACTGGAAGCTCGCAATCGCAGTCTAGGACTGGCTGGCGAAGAGTTCACGATGCGGTTTGAAGGCGAACGGCTACGGCGCGCGGGACAGAAGCGGCTCGCCGAAAAGATCGAGCATGTCGCCCGCACGCGCGGCGATGGCGAAGGCTACGACATCCTCTCCTTCGAGGAGAGCGGCGAAGAACGTCTGATTGAGGTGAAGACCACCACGTTCGGTCCGTACACGCCGTTGTTCGTCACGCGCAACGAGGTCGATGTCTCCGAAGAACGTGCTGACGAGTATTACATCTATCGGTTGTTCGATTTTCGCGACGATCCAAAACTGTTTTTCGTTCCCGGCGAAATCGCCATGTCATTCGATCTGGAAGCGACGCAGTTCGTCGGGCGGCTGGCGTGACTGCTCTCATAGCGCATGTGTCTTATGCCGAGGTACCCTCGGTCAAAATGAACACTCGCGTTGAGTATCTGTATCGCGACGGCTCCAATTACAAGCAGTGGGGCGCGGTGGTCTTCCAGGGCGGTTGTGATGAGAGGCTGGTGCGAAGACTCTTCGTGGCTCTCGATGGTGGAGAGTCCTTCATCGCACATCAGGTCCGACTGCCGGAGTTGTTTTTCACCGATCGGCCGTTGTATGCGGATGACCATTGCTGGCATGAGTTGACACACGCGACGACGGCGGCGGAAGCGCCCGATGATCTGCTCAATCGCACATTCGACGAGTTCGTTTCTGAGGTGGAACGGGCGTCGCGAGATGGATGGCGGATCTTTGACGTTCTCCACCGCCCGTAGAACCTCTTTCACGCGGAGACGCGGAGGGATACAACCTTTGGACAAGCGAGCGATGTCCTATCCTTGCGGCCATGAAATCCCGACTTGTCTGGACCAGCGATCCTGAGGCCGCGAAGCGGCTGCGGGCGGAGGGGGCGGTCGATGCGCGGGCGGATCTGGAGCCGGCGAAGCAGAGTATTCGTGTGGGCATCGATCGGAAGCGGCGGGCGGGGAAGAGCGTGACGGTGGCGAGCGGGTTTCGGTTGACGGCGGCGTCGCTGGGGGAGCTGGCGGCGGGGTTGAAGAGGCGGTGCGGGGCGGGCGGGACGGCGGGCGATGGCGAGATCGAGATTCAGGGGGATCATGTCGCGCGCGTCGTCGCCGAGCTCGAGCGGCTCGGGTATCGGGTTCGGAAGAGCTGATGGTCAGTGTTTCGCGGCGCGGTGTCTCGCTGGCGACGGCGTCGCGGTGCCGGCGAAGGTGATTCCTGCGCCGAGGATTGTGCCGTGGTGGGAGCGCCAGGAGTCGAAAGCGTTGCCTTCGAAGCGGTACCAGGCTTCCAGGCCCGTGAACTGGCCAGCGAGGTCGCTCCCCTCGGGGACGAAGGTTGCGTTCATCGTCGCGCGAATCTGGTCTCCCGTCCGCGCCACCGTCCAGATGCGCAGGTCGTCGATGCCGCCTTCCGGCGTGTAGGCGTAGGCCACGTCGCTGCCGATGCGGAATGCGGCGGTCGATGTCGAGCGCGGCGCGGTCTCCGCCGATTCGAGGACGAGATTTCCGTTGATGTAGTGCCGGCGCGTGGTCCCATCCGTCGTGGCCGCGATGTGAACCCATGTGTCCACCGGAATCGTGCCGCCGTCCTTCAGGCTTGGGCTGCCGTTGAAATAGCTGCGGAACGTCGTGCCGCAGACGCCGATCCACCACGCCGTCGTCCATTGCTTTCCGGCGATCGAGGAGCAGCTCGCCACGCCGTTTGCGTCGCGAACTGAAACCCAGGCCTCGACGGTCATCGCCGGCGTGTGGAGGAGGGCGTCGGCCGGGATTTCGATGTAGCCATGTTGCGGAACGCCCTGCAGGCGGAGGTACTGTCCAAAGGGCTGCGCGAATAGCGCGGGGGAAATGGTCAGCAGTGCAATCACGATCCGGACGATTCTCAAACGCGCCTCCGAACGAACGGCGTCTGCCGATCGCCTTACCGAACCTTGCCGTACGGTACCGGAATGATAGGCGCTAATCGCTAAACGTTTCCATGAGAATGAGTTGCTGCGTTTCATCCGGAATTGCAGATCCATTCTCGATCGGCGCGAACTCCGCGGTGAAGTGGCGCAGGCGTTTCGCCGATGACGTGATGCGATAGCCGCGCAGCGCATCCTTTTTCGCCGCGACTTCCAGGATGGCTTCGGCGACGTAGTCGATGTGCGATTGCGTGTAGAGCCGGCGCGGGATAGCCAGGCGCACCAGATCCATCGCCGCCGGAATCTCGCTCCCGTCGGGCTGCAGGCCGAACATCACCGTTCCGATCTCGCAGGCGCGGATGCCGCCGTCGACGTAGAGCGCGTTCACGAGTGCGACGCCCGGATATGCGAGCGGCGGTATGTGCGGCAGCATGGCCCGCGCGTCGATGTAGACGGCGTGACCTCCGGGCGGTTGCACGATCGGTACGCCGCCCGCCGTGAGCCGTTCCGCAAGATATTCGATCGAGCGGATGCGATAGCGCAGATACGCCTCCTCCGTGACCTCTTCCAGACCGCGCGCCACCGCCTCGAGGTCGTAGCCGGCCATCCCGCCGTACGTCGGAAAGCCCTCGGTCAGGATCAGCAGGTTGCGGCACTCCTCGGCCCAGCGATCGTCGTTCATCGCCAGGAAGCCGCCGATGTTCGCGAGGCCGTCTTTCTTCGCCGACATCGTGCAGCCGTCGGCGAGCGAGAACATTTCGCGCGCGATCTCCCGAGGGGTGCGATCCTGCTGTCCCGGCTCGCGCTGCTTGATGAACCAGGCGTTCTCGGCGAAGCGGCAGGCATCGAGGAAGAACGGCTTTCCGAAGCGCGTGCAGAGTTCGCGCACTCTGCGAAGATTCTCGAGCGACACCGGCTGTCCGCCGCCGGAATTGTTCGTGACCGTGACCATCACCAGCATCACGCGGTCGCCGTCGAGCGCGAGCGTGCGCTCGAGGCGGTCGAGGTCCATGTTTCCCTTGAACGGATGGATGACGGACGGGATCCTCCCCTCGGCGATGACGAGGTCGCGCGCTTCGGCGTCCTCGACTTCGATGTTGGCGCGTGTGGTGTCGAAGTGCGTGTTGTTGAGGACGATCTGGCCGGGCATGAGGATCGTGTGAAAAAGGATGCGCTCGGCCGCGCGGCCCTGATGCGTCGGGATGATGTGCCGGAATCCGGTGAGGTCGGAAACGACGTCGCGAAAGCGCTCGAAGGAGCGGCTCCCCGCATACGACTCGTCGCCGCGCATCAGCGCGCTCCATTGGTCGGAGGACATCGCTCCCGTTCCCGAATCGGTCAACAGATCGATAAGCACGTCCTCGGCACGCAGCCGGAAGACGTTGTTCCCGGCGACGTCGAGTGCGATACGCCGCTCCTCGGGAGTGGTGAATTTGATCGGCTCGACGGCTTTGATGCGGAACGGCTCGATGATCGTCTTCATCGGAACATGCTCGCGCGGCGCGCGAACATCGCGCGGTGATCGAGCGAGCGGGAGATGGTGATCGCGATCACCGGTGCTTCTCCAGAATTTTTTCACGCGGAGCCGCGGAGGCGCGGAGGGGACCAGATCTCCGCGTCTCCGCGCCTCCGCGTGAACCGTCTCCCCTCTCGAAAACTCGCGGGAATCCTCCTTGCACCGGCTCACCTCGCTGTGGCTGCGGTAACCATCACTTGCGCGGACTGCGGGAGTACGCAGGTCGTTCCGGAATTGCCGGGGCGCGGGACGGTGGAGTGTCATCGCTGCGACCGGACGCTTGAGCATCGGACGGGCGCGGATGCGTCGGTGAGTCTGGCGTTGTCGCTGACCATCCTTCTGCTGTTGCCGCCGGCGGTGTTTTTGCCGCTGATGGCGTCGACGATCAAGCAGCTCGTCTTCGGGGAGAGCCGGCTGGTTTCGAGCGTGGGGGTGATTTACAGCGAAGTGTGGTTTCCGTTCGCGTTCGGCTTCCTCTTTTTCGCCTTCCTTTTTCCCGTCGTTCGCGCGTTGCTGCAGGTGATCGTCTTCAGCGCGGTCCGATTCGGATGGCACATTCCGAATCGCGGCCAATTGTTCCGGTGGAGCGAAGAATTGCGGCTGTGGAGTCTGACCGACGTCGTCGTGATCGCCGGCCTCATCGCGTACTTTCGCGCGTCGATCTCCGCGACGGTCGAAATCGGGATCGGTGGCTGGACGTACCTCCTCGTGGCCGTCCTTTCCATCGTGGCCGACCGGCTGCTTGACCGCCGCGCCGTGTGGCAGGCCATCATGCCGGACCGGCACGCGCCGCGCGGCTACAACATCGTCTCGTGCGACGTTTGCGAGATGACGATGACAAATCGGCAGCCCGGCGATCCGTGCCCAAGGTGCGGGGAGACGCTCGATCACACGATTGCGCCGCGATGGGTGCCGGCGGTGGCGGCGGTGGCAGCGGCGGTCCCGCTCTGTTTTCCGGCGTACGCGGGATCGATCATGGTCAACCAGAACCTCACCGCGTTTCTCGAGCACACCGTCTTCGGCACCGTGCAGCTCCTCGCGGACCGCGGCTATTGGCAGTACGGCGTGGTGGTGCTCGTGGCCGGCGTGGCCATCCCGGTCGTGGAACTGATCGGGATGACGTGGCTGCTGGGCCGCGTTCGCTTCCCGAACACGAAGGGGCTGGTGCGGCGGACGCGCATGTATCGCGTGCTGCATCGCCTGGTGCGGTGGCCGATGATCATCCCCTTCATCGCCGCCCTCGCCGCGCCGATCGTCAACTTCAAAGGGATCGACAACATCGAGACCGGGCCGGGCGCCACTCCCCTCTTTGCCGTGGTCGCGCTCGTGATGCTGGCGGTGCGGCTGTTCGAGCCGCGGATGATGTGGAAGACGGCGGGAGAGTTGCCGTGAACGAGAATTCGCACAATCCAATAGATCAGGCCGACGGCGTCGACGCCCCGCGGGCGAAAGTTCATCTCGCGAAATGGTCGCCGTGGCTCTGGATCATTCCGGCGCTGGCCATCTTCTTCGCCGGCTGGCTGGTCGTGCGCTACGGATTCTTCGGCGGCGGCGACATCACCGTCCGCTTCGCCGATGCGCGCGGACTCGATCGCTACAGCCCGGTGCGATTCCGCGGCGCGAAGGTCGGCACGATTCAGAAGATCACCATCGATGAGAACCTGAGGCAGGTCGTCGTCCGCATCACGCTCGACGCCTCGATGAACCACGCCCTGAACAAGGGAACAAAGTTCTGGGTCGTCGAGCCGGCGCTGGAAGGCGGCGGACTGGGCGGATTACTGTCCGGAACGTACGTCGGAATCGCGCCGGGCGAGGGCGAGCAGACCAGCGAATTCGCCGGCCAGGAGTACGCGCCCATTCTTTCGGCCCCCGAGGATGGGAAGACGGTGGTCCTCGAAGCGCATGGACTCGGATCGATCGCGGTCGGCTCGCCGATCACGTTCCAGGGCTTGCGCGTCGGCCAGATCCTCGGCGCGGAGTACGACGAGAAGCGCGGCATCACCAACGTGCACGCGTTCATCGTCAAGCGCTTCGCGCACGAGGTGCGCCAGAGCACGCGCTTCTGGCGCGCGGGAGGATTGAACATCTCGCTCGGCGGCGGCGGCATTTCCACCGGCGGCGCGTCGCTCTCGTCGCTGCTCAATGCGCCGGTGGCGTTCTACACGCCGGAGGTGCTGGCCGGCGACGAGGCCGCGCCCGGCACGCATTTCGATCTCTACGATTCCGAAGGGATGGCCATGGGCGCGGCCGACGGACCGCAGCTCACGTACGTCACCTACTTCCCGGGACCGGTCCACGGCCTGACCGCGGGAACCTCGGTGCAGATGAAGGGCATCGAAGTCGGCCACGTGCGCGAGGTGCGCCTGCGCTACGTGCCGCAGACCGCGTCGCTGGAGACGCCGGTGACGATCGAAATCGATCCGCGCAAACTCGAGATCGGCGTGTCGCAATCGACGACGAAGGAAGAGCTGCGCGCGACGATGAACGACGCGCTCGGCAAGCTCATTCAGAAAGGGATGCGCGCGACGCTGATGACGAGCCTCGTGCTGCCTGGAGCGAGCGGCGTCGCGCTCGATACCGTTGCGGCGCCAGGAACGGGACGCCTGATCACGACCACGGAGCCTCCGATCATTCCCGCCGCATCCGCCGGCAGCGGACTGGAAGGCGCGATGGCGGCGGTCGGCGACATCGCCGGACGCATTCGCAACCTGCCGATCGAGGAGATCGCCGGGCATCTCCGCAACACCGCGCAACGCCTCGACACGCTCGTCCACGATCCGACGCTCGACGACAGTCTGAAGCGTCTGAACCGGTCGCTGGCCGACGTCGAGAAGATCACCGCGACGACGCGCGAGAACGTCGGCCCGATCGAGAAGAGCCTGCGCAACACCGCGGCGAATGCCGAGGCCGCGAGTCAGAAGGTTGGTCCGATCGTCGACAGTCTGCGCAATACGGCCGCGTCGGCAGAAGCGGCGGCGAAACGCGCGCAGGAACTCATGGGCAGCCAGCCGCGCCAGAACTACGACCTCGGCACGCTCATCAAAGAACTCACGCGCGCGGCCGAGGCGGTGAGAGGCATGGCGTCGTACCTCGAGGAGAATCCCGACGCGCTGCTGAAGGGAAGAGGAAAAGGCAAATGAAACGGATCGTCGTCCTGTCGCTTCTCCTCCTATCGCTTCTCGTCATGGGCTGCGGATTTTTTTCGAAATCGCAGAGCAAGTTCTACTCGCTCGATCGTTTGCCGCCGTCGGCGCCGCCGGCAGCGACGCGCGGATTGCCGGTGGCGATCGACGGTGTGGAGTTGCCGCCGGGACTCGACCGCCGCGAGTTCGTGGTGCGTCTCGCGAATCAACAATTGCAGGTGCGACCGAACGAGCAGTGGTCGGCATCGCTGCAGCCTCTGGTGCTGCACACGCTTGCGTGCGACTTCGCCGACCGGCTGCCCGAGGGAATGGTGATCCTGCCGGGGGCGTCGCGGCCGTCCGGTGCGCTCCGCGCGATCGACATCGTCTTCGAAGACTTCATCGCCGGACCCGACGCGAAGGTGGTGCTTGACGGCCGCTGGATCGTGCGCGTGTCCGGCCAACCGGATGTGACCCATCACGAGCGGATTTCGGTCGACATCGCCTCGCTCGACAGCGCGAATGTGGCGTCCGGGACGAGCCAGGCCGTGGCCGCATTCGCGGATCGGATCGTGGCAGGGTTGCGGTGAGGCGCGCAGCCGTCGCGCGCGGCTGAGAGAACGGTCACGCGGAGGGTGCGGAGAGGCGGAGAGCCGCGGAGTTAGGACTCCGCGGCTGGAAGAGGTGGTGAGGATTACCGGACGTTGCGGACGAGCACGAGGCGCTGCGCTACGTAGTCGGAGTTGCCGAAGTCCTGGAGTTGCACGTCGACGACGTCGCCGCGCTCGAGGTTGGTCATCGGATACATCTGGCCGTTGTAGTCGACGCTGGCGTTCTGGTCGTAGCGGACGACGAAACGGTTGCTGCTGTTGTTCGTGCGGAAGCCGGAGACCCAGTTCGTGTTTTCCAGCTCGATCGTGTGGTTGACGGTGTCGACGTTGCGGATCGTGCCGCGGATCGTCGAGTACTGCGTCGAGGATGGATAGGAGGACGACGGATAGCTCGATCCTGAGGCCATGCCGCCGCGCGTGTTGTAGGTGACGTCCATCGACTGCGCGATCAGCTGGTTGCCCGACTGATCGACGTTGACCGTGACCTCATCGCCGCGTTCGAGTTGATCGGGACGGTAGGTTCTGCCCTGGTAGTTGATGGTGGTGCGGTTGTCGTAATAGACGCGGACCGAGTTGTCGCGGCCGGTGTTGAGGTTGGTGTTGTAGCCGCTCACGTTGGTCAGATAGATCGACTGACCGCGCGTGTCGACCGAATCGACCGTGCCGCGGATCTGGTACGAGCCGTACGTGCCGTTGTTCGGATTCCCGCCGCCGAAAATGTCGCCGATGCTGTTCCCGGAGGTGCCGCAGGCGGCCATCAGGAGCAGCGCAAACGTAGCTGCCGCAAAGGTTTTGTATTTGTGCATGATCGTATTCTCCCGAAGTTATTGAGAGCAGAAATCGTGCCTCGACGGTTTGAACTGGATGTATGGGGGTAGGGAAACTTGGCGTTGCGGTCACTCCTACAGTAAAGTCCGTCTTTCCCCGAAAACAGCAATTGAGAAGGAGCGAGCCCATGCGCAAAGCAGGAGTCGGATTCCTCGTCAGCCTCGTCCTGGCCGTGTTGTTTGCCGTAGTTCTGGCGTGTACGAAAGAACAGCCGGCGCAGCCGACCACAACGTCCGGCCAAACCAAAACGTATGCGTCCAATCCCAGCTGGGTGGAGACGAAAGTGGACGTCTTCCCCGGCATGGACGGCCCGAACCTCAACCTCGACGCCGACGACATCAAAGGGCGCGTGGTGTGGAATCTGTGGGTCGGCGACACCGGGCTGATGTGGGACTACCTCGCGCAGCACGGATTCGGAACGGCCGACCTCCTCAAAACCATGGACTCGCGCGGACGCGCGCACCGCTTCCGCGACATCGGCATCATCAATCAGCCGGGATTCCAGGCGGCCACGAAGCCGGATCAGTACGGTCTCTTCATCGACGAGCCGAAGCCGGGCGATCCGGACGGGCAGATCGATACGAAGATCGACTACGCCACCTACGGCCGCTCGTCGGGCGTGGTGGGATTGCGCATCTCCGACAATCCGAAGTTCGACGCGGCGGCGCAGGCGGAGTGGAAGAAGCACATCGCCGCCGACGGCATCAATCACGATTACTACGAGAATCCTGATTACTTCAACAATCAGAAGCTGGTCCGCCCGTACGTGGTGGGCATGGCCTGCTCGTTCTGTCACGTCGGACCCGATCCGGTCCGTCCGCCGGCCGATCCGGAAAATCCGAAGTGGGAGAACCTGAACGATTACGTCGGCGCCCAGTACATGAAGGTGTGGGCGATGTTCGTTCCGAAGGATCCGAAGACGGGCAAGGATCAGGAAGACAGCTTCGTCTGGCAGTTGATCCACTCGAATCCGCAGGGCAGCCTGGATACGTCGTTCATCTCCAGCGACAACCTGAACAATCCCGGCACGATGAACGCCGTCTACTCCCTCGGCGAGCGCGTGAAGCGCGCGGCCAAGGCGGTCGGCAAGGCGCCGGCGCAATACGATCCGATGGTCGAGTACCTCAGCGGCGGCGCTCTCAATCTGCGCAACATCAAGGACGGCATCGACAAAGGGTCGCTGGTGATTCCGCGCATCCTCAAGCAGGGCGACGATTCGGTCGGTCTCGAGGGCGCGCTCAGCCGCGTCTATCTCAACATCGGCGAGGCGTGGCCGGAGTGGAGCAAGCATTTCCGCCCGCTGGTCGGCGGCTTCGGATTCGATTCGAAGAATCCGTTCGCGTCGCAGACGCCGGTCGAAGTGGCGACGCTGCAGAACAATTCGGCGGCGTGGAACTGGAGCGAAGAGCGCTCGCCGGCGCTGGCGAAGTACCTGATCAAGATCGCGCAGCCGCTGCTGCTCAAGGATGCGCCGGGCGGTGCGGCTTATCTCAAGGCGACGCCGGATCAACTCAACCGCGGCAAGATCGTCTTCGCCGAAAACTGCGCGCGCTGCCATTCGAGCAAGCAGCCGCCGGAGAACGTGGATCCGAAGTCGCCGGCCGGCACCGACTGGTTCCGCCAGCAGGTGCAGAGCGATCCGAATTTCTTCTCGCAGAACTTCCTGGCGGACGAGCGCCGCAAGCCGGTTACCGACATCGGCACGAACGCTACGCGCGCCGCGGCCACGAACGCCATGGCCGGACACATCTGGGACAACTTCTCCTCGCAAACCTACAAGACTCTGCCGAAGGTGGCGGCGTTCCAGGTCGAGAATCCGTTCGACGCCACGAGGCCGCTGACGATCGACATCCCGGGCAACGGTCCCGGCTACTATCGTCCGCCGTCGCTGATCAGCCTCTGGTCGAGCGCTCCCTACTTGCACAACAACACGGTCGGCAATGACTTCGGCGATCCGTCGGTGGCCGGCCGCATGCGCGCGTTCCAGGACGGCATCGAGCGGATGCTGATGATCAAGCCGCGCGAGCACATCATCTGGCGCACGACGAAGACCAGCTACATCAACATCCCGCTCGTCTATCTCCCCGACGAGCTGCGCAAGGTGGTGGAGAAGCTGCATCCCGATCTGATCGACGCCAATCAGAACCTGCGCATCGGACCGATCCCGGCCGGCACGCCGATCAACCTGATCTCGAACGTGAACCTCGACGCCGGCGTCGATCTGGCCATCAAGCGCCTCGATCTCTTCAACAGCCTGATCGACGCGCTCTACAAGATCAAAACGCAGCACCTCAACGAGCAGCAGGCCACGGATCTGATGAAGACGCAGGTCGTGCCGAAGTTCCTGGCGGTGAACAAGTGCCCCGACTTCGTCGAAGACAAGGGCCACGAGTTCGGAACGAAACTGCCGATGCCGGACAAGCTGGCTCTGATCGAATTGTTGAAGACGTTCTAGGAGGAAAATTTTTCTATGAGAACGCGGCGGATTTCTGAAGTTCTGGTGCTGTGGCTGGCAGTGGCCGGTTGTGCGTCGCACGAACAGTATCGGAAGACCGCCGCGCCGATCCCGCCGATCGCCGTTGCCGACCTGGAACATCGAAACCAGGTCGACAACGGCCAGGGCGGCAAGGAATGCTCGGAGAAGCTTTTCCGCGGCCGTTCGATCGAAAAGTTCCGCGCATCGAACGGCGAGGTCTTCACCATCGGAATCATCGAGTTGAGCGACGACGGCCACATCAAAGACGTCGGCCAGCGCGATGAAGTCTTTCGCGAGCTCAAACGGGTAGCCCGAGGAGGCGATACGGTTTCGGCGTCCAGTCCGGGCGCCGTTCTCGTGACCTTCGTTCATGGCTGGCATCACAAGGCCAAGGTCTGCGACGAAAACTTGTCCTGCTATCGCCGCGTGATGCAGGGACTGGTCGAGCGCAAAGACGACCGCGCCAACAAAGGACCGGTGTTCGGCATCTACGTCGGCTGGCGCGGCGACTCGATGCATAAGTACACCGCGCTTTCGTTCTACAACCGCAAGGCGGCGGCACAGCACGTCGGCTCGCTCGGCGGACGCGATCTGCTCCTTCAGATCGGCGCGACGCAAAAGGAGCTCGATCGTGAAGTGCGCACTGCCACCGGCGGACAGCGCTTTGTCAACGCCGTTACCGTCGGACACAGTTTCGGCGGGGCGCTGGTCTATTCGGCAGTCGAGGCTTTGGAAGTTTCCGAATACCAAACGAAACACGGCGTCGGCTATCCATCGTGCAACGGCGGGCCGAAGCCTGTCCGCGAAGGAATCGGCGATCTGGTCATCCTCGTCAATCCCGCGTTCGAGGCGTGGCGCTATCGCGACTTTGCAAAAGATCTGGAATCCGCGGGCAATTACTCGCCGGAACAGCGTCCCATTCTTCTTACCGTTGCTTCCACCGCAGACGACGCGGTCGGCAAGGCCTTCCCCGCCGGCCGTCTCTTATGGATCTTGTGGCATCCGTGGGCGTGGAGCACCGCCGCCGCGCAGGTCACAGGCCTCGGGCATTACGCGCCGTACACGACGCACCAACTCGTCTATGACGGGCCGCAGGAAAAGCCGGTCGAGCCGGCAAAGCTCACCGATCCAAAACAGATCGCGGACTGCGATCTCCAGCGTGAGATCGATGCCGGTCTGGCCCGCGATACCTGCGGCTGCTCCTATCCCGTTCTCTCCGCTCCTTCCACAGTATCCAATGCGGGCAAAACGGATACACCGACTGCATTGGCGCAAGGAGCGGGCAGTGTGCACGTTCTCAAGAACTACGACGTGACTCTCAAGCCGATATCGCCGAGTCTCGATCGCCATGCGCCGTTCATCGTGGCCAGCGCGCCGGGAAATCTGATCAGCGGCCACAATGACATTTACAATCCGAATTTCGTCCTGTTCCTGATCGGCTTCATCAACAACTCGATGCCTGGTCCCGGCGAGGCCAAGCCGGCGTTGGACGTCACTCCCTGCCGCTGATCATTTGGCCGCGGCGTGAATCACGTCCGCGGCCTTCTCGCCGATCATGTAGACCGAGGTGACGATGAAGAAGCCGGGGATCTTCGGGAAGACGGACGCGTCGACGATGCGCAATCCCTTCGTGCCGTAGACCTCGAAGTTCGAGTTCACGACGCCGCCTTTCTCGCGCTCGCCGATCGGGCAGGTGCAGGAGGCGTGATGTCCCCACGCGTTGTCTTTGACCCAATCGCCGAGGTCTTTATCGCTGACCTTCTCCTCGCCCGGCAATTCTTCCTTTTCGATCACTCCCTCGGCGCGCAGCAACTCGGTCAGCGTTCTTGCGAAGCGGATTCCTTCGATCACCGATTGCAGATCTTCGCCCGAGGTATCGTTTCCTTCCGTGAAATAGCAGAAGTCGATTTCAGGCGTATCGAGCGGGTCGGCGGAACGAAGGCGAACGGTGCCGGCGCAATTGTGAGTGTGGGCCTTGAGCACGACCCACGTCAGATAATTCAGATTGTCGGCAAAGAGTTTCGAATATCCCGGGAAATAGCCGCGGAAAAGACCGAGAAATGCGACGATGAAGAGATCGGGAAGAGGGCGCGACTCCGCCGATTTCCTGACGATCGCCGCAACGGCGCCGTTTGTCGTATAGACGCCGTCCCGTTTCGTTTTCCACTCCTCGTATTGCGGATCGCCGGGTGAAAACTTCGCGTCCTTGAGCACTCCCCACTCTTTGAATTTCATACGGTTGACGACACCGACCTCGTAGCGGTCCTGCAGATTGGAACCGACGCCCTGCAGATCGACGCGAACCTCGATGCCGTTTTCTTTCAGGCGCGCGGCCGGACCGATGCCGGACAGCATAAGCAGTTGCGGCGTGTTGTACGCGCCGCCGGCCAGGATGACCTCGCGCGTGCAGCGCACTTCGCGTCTTTCGCCCGGGTTCGGATTCGGTTTCGCCGAGGCGCGATAGAGGCTTGCACCTTTGAGATATTCGACGCCGACGGCTCGATTGTTCTCATCGAGGATGATCCGCGTCGCCAGCGCATCGAGCTCGATGGTCAACTTGTCCGGATATTTTTTCGCGACATCGAGAACGCGCTCGCGGGAGCCGTTTCTTACGTGCGTGTTGGTGGCCAATGGCGGAAAACGCAGGCCGGTTGAGTTGCCGCCGACGAGGCGCCAGTCATTCGGATCACCTTTGCCGACGATGAGCCAGCGAAGCCGCTGCAGCAAGCCGGGCTGGCCATCCGTGAGCAGGGCGGCCACGGTCTCGATGAAGAACCACTTGATCTTCTTGTCGTTGATGGCGGCCTTGGGAATGGCCACCTGTGTATGGAGCCAGCCGCCGAATCCGTGGCGCGTCGGATTGATGCGCGTCAGGTTGTAGACCCATCGCCAGAACGGCCGGTGATGGCAATTCTCCAGGCGCTGAAAATACTTGCGCATTTTTTTCGGAGCCCATGACGGGTCCTTCATCAGATCCTGGATGTACTCCCAATCCTTATTGTGCGGATAGACGGTGATCTGCGCATTGTGGGCCGTGCAGCCGCCGAGCGTCCCGGCGCGCGGATACAAAACGCCGTCGACCTTCTTGTCGTTGTACGTCTCGTAATATTTGTCGTCGAGTTTTGCCAGCGCCGGGTCTTTGTAATGCTTGACGAAAAAGTCCCATTTCATCGCATCGTTTTCCGAAGCGATGGCGTGAAACAGCGGGACGTCGTAGTCGTCGCGAGTCCGCTTCGCATCGGGTTGGATGGCATCTCCGCCCTCCAGCAGGCGCGGATCGCCGCCTGCTTCGAGCAGCAGCACGCGATGTCCCCATTCGGCGAGCCGGGCGGCGACCGTGCCGCCGCCGGCTCCCGATCCGACCACGATGTATTCGTAGTCGCCCTGGGGCTTCGTTTCGTCCGAGGCCATTTTGGAATCTTCTCAGAACGTCTTGAGGAATGCGATCAAAGCCTTCTTATCCGAGTCCGACAGTCCCGGCTCCCCTTCACTGGCCGGCAGATAGTCCGTTCCGAAGTAGTGGCCTTTGTTGACCACGAAGTCGGCGCACTTCGAGACGCCGAGGAGTTGTGGCAGCAGCGGCGCGAAGACTTTGCGTGCTTCGTCGTCGTTCGCGCCGGGCGGCAACGCATCCAGTTTGTGTTTGATGTCCAGCAGCAGTTTGACGACGTCGCCTTTTTTCGCGAGATCGATATTCGCGAGGAGATTGACCGGCGTTCCCTCGGGGATGGGACCGATCTCGATGCCGTTCGGGCCGGACAGCGGTTTCAGAAGCAGCGGGACATAGCCGCGCGCGATCTTGATCGAGCTGCGCTGCGTGGTCTTGTCGATCCATCCCGGGAGAGATTTTCCGGACTGCGTCGCGAACGTGCCGTTCCCTTTGCGCTTTTCCGGCCAGAGCATCTGCGTGATGCCGTCATCGAATGCGGCCATGCGGTCCGAAACCGAGCCGCTGTATTCGAAGTGGCCGACGCTGTTGTTCTGCAGGTACGGCGCGGTCGACCAGAGGCTGATCAGCGACGCGGGACGCGTGAATCCGCGTCCGCCGCCCGGCATCTCGTACCACGACGGTTCGCCGGTGTACGGATGGTGGATCATCACCTTCCCGACCGAGGGCAGGTTTTTGTATGACTCGGAAGAGAAGTTGTCCCAGATGTTGTCGCGGATGGCGTTCGTGGCCAGCGGGCTGCAGGCGTTCGTCTCCATCAGCGTCACCGGAACGCGGACCTCGTTGGACAGATAGTTGTTGTCCAGGAAGTCGGGCGCCATGACGATCTGCTTCATCTCTGATTTGAACTCGGGCGTCTTCGTGTACGTCCAGTAGTCGTTCCAGCACTTCAGGTAGTTCGGACCGATGCAGCCCGGCTTGAAGTAGGTGTTGAACACTTTCTCCGGCAGCTTGCTGGAGTGGCAGCGCGCGCAACGCTCGGCGAAAACTTCCTTGCCGCGCGGAACGAGATCCTCCTCCATGTAGCGCGATCCGCCCGGCGCGGCTTTCAGGTAGTCGGGCTTGGCGGTGGCGAGGAAGAAGAGCGCGGTGTTCGGCGTCTGCGCAACGTTGGCCCGCCAGTACGACGAGTTCTTTTCGCAGTCGGCGATCTTGATCGGGCTGACGTCCGGTCCGCCGACCATCGGGATGAAGTGCAGCAGCCACTCTTCGCTGAACAGGCCGATGTTGAGATAGACGCGATTGAGAGCGCCGAGGGCGCCGACGGAATCCGCTCCGTCCTTGAGCACGTGCGTCGTGTACGCCACCTTCGTGGCCGGATCGTAGAACTTCGTGAGCGGACCGCCCGGGACGTAGTCATTGAACTGGTGATTGTCGGCGCTGCCGCCGGCCAACTGCTCGGCGCCCCACTTGCGTCCGATCTCGAGGCGCGCGCCGAGGTTGTAGATCGCGTTCATGGTGCGGGGATTGTTGATCTCGTCGGACGAGACCAGCGACGTATCGAGCGCGCCCGGACGCGAGGTGTGGAAGAGCTGCCAGATGTAGCTGCCCTGATCCTGGTCGAACATGAAGATGCGCTCGATCCAGAAGTACTGCGCGCCGGGATTGCTGTTCAGGTTTTCCCACTTCGGGTTCTCCGGATCGGCCGGAGGATTGGACGGATTCGGGCCGACGTGGCAGAAACCGCACGACATGCCGACGCGGAACGGCTTCACGAGCTTCGCATCGTTGTAATAGGACGGATCGGTGTAGTAGCGCACCGGATCCCATCGCTTCTGCGCCGCTTCGTCGAAGTTTGGATTCGGGAAGAGGCGCAGGCCGACCACGCCGGTCGCGTAACCGTAGTACGAGCCGGCCGGGATGTTCTTGCCGCGGGCGCCGTATTTGACGCCGGGATATTTCGTTTCGTTCTCGAACGGATCGGGACCGCAGCCCGCTCCGTCGACGCGCTCGTCGAGCCAGAGTCCGAAGCGGTCCGCGCGCGGGCCGGTGGCCTGGCGGAAGCACGGCTCGTTCACCAGGCCGAGGTAGCTCCAGCGATTGCTGCGCTTGTTCTTCAGCGACGGGTGGCTGGAGATCGTCTTCAGCAGATCGAGGTTCCCGAGGCTGCTGACGGAGAGGACGTCCCAGATGCGGTCGTTGCCGGCGGTCCAGACCACCCAGTTGTTCCGGCCGATGGCCACCCGCTTCACGGCCTCGGCAGCCGAAATGCCGGGGAGGTACGGATCGAGCGACGCGCGGATTGCCTCCGGATTCTTCGTCGCGCCGTAGTCCATGTCGGCGTAGTAGTCCTCGTCGGCGCCGGCCAGGCTGGCGGCGTCTCGTCCGGCGAGCATGGCCTCGTCCTGCACGTGTCCCGCGTCAATCTTGTTCTTGACGAGGGTGCAGCCGACAAGACCTCCGATGATGACAAGGATCAGGATGAGAACCGTGACGAAGAGCTTTCGCATGGACGATGCCTCCTGGCTGGTAGTGACGTTGGAGCCGTAAACGTTTCGGCGCCCCAACCGGCACTGGTCGGTGATCGATCAACGCAATGCTTGGGATGTTGGTTACTGAAGGAGGGCCGCCGGAAGGCCTTTTCCCTACCCTTCCAATTTTCCGTTAGTTATTTGGTGAGGAACAGCCGCATTCAACAGTTGGCAGGCAAAAAGAGGGTAGGGAAATCGTTTCCCAGCGGCACTCCTGTAACGAAACCCATCTCATCGTCACTACTGAGCATCGACCGAACGCGCGTTGATCATGATAGAATTCATGACTCAAGCACTGACATTCTTTAAGTCGAATTGGCAAGACGGCTCTCCAGCAGAGCCGCCACTGATTCAACGCTGGCCGCACAGGAGGGGTAGCCTTTATGCGTAAAGCCGGACTCGTATGCGTCGTTCTCCTGGTAGCGATCGTCGCGCCAGTGATGGCTCAGGAGATTCCGAAGCTGCCACCTCTCAGCGATCCTCATGCGCGGACGGAGTATGCGGACAACCACTATCCGTCCGCCCGGGCCTGCGGCCAGTGCCACCCGAAACAGTTCGCCGAGTGGAGCCTCTCGTCGCACGCCTACGCCGCCGTCTCTCCGATGTTCAACAAGTTCGAACAGAGGATCAACGACCTTGCGCGCGGCACGATCAACTCGTTCTGCGTCCGCTGCCACGCTACGGTCGGCACCGCCCTCGGCGAGAGCCGCGCCATCGCCTGGTGGGACCGCGCTGGCTCCGCTCAGGAAGGCATTACCTGCGTTACCTGCCACCGCGTCGGCGAGGCCTATAGCAAGAGCAACGGCGCGCGCAGGATCACGCCCGGCGACATCTCCGAGCCGGTGTTCGGCCCCTTCGACACGACCGGCGTCCTCAAAGCGATCAGCAATGCACAGCTCTACAAAATCCTGGTGAGCTCCGACCAGCCTGACCGGCCCGGCTACGTCCGCATCCACCAGCAGGCCATTCCGTCCACCCTGATCCAGCAGTCCGAGCTCTGCGTCACCTGCCACCAGGTTCAGGTTCACGCGGGGATCAAGCTGGAGACGGTGTGGGAGGAGTATCGCGCGTCCCCGGCATTCAAGGAAGGGACGACCTGCCAGGACTGCCACATGAGTCCCGTTCCGGGACAGAAGGTCGCATTCACTCGCGGACCGGCTGCTCTTCTTCCGAACGGCGGAACGGTCAACGATGACCGGCCGCTCTCCGATCACACCTTCGTCGGCCCCGGCTACCCGATCATCCATCCGGGACTGTTCCCGATCCCGGCGGTCCCGTCCCGCTTTACGCCGCAGCAGTGGCTGACGTTCGACTACCGCGCGAAGTGGGGCAGCGACGAGTTCGAGGCGAACGTACCCGCCTCGGTCAAGTTCCCGCCGGAGTGGCAGAACGCTGCCGACCGGAAGGAAGCGTGGGGCGTCGTCACCACCAATCTGGCCCGGTGGGAAGATCGCAAGAGGATGCGCATCGAGCTGCTCGAGAAGGGCTCGAAGCTCGACGGCCCGTTCTTCAGAAGTCCGCTCAAGATCGGCCAGGACTTCTCCTTCGACTACAAGCTGACGAACCTCAATAAAGGTCACAACCTCCCCTCCGGTTCCCTCGGAGCGCAGCCGGAGTTGTGGCTGAACGTGGCGCTGATCGATCCCGACGGCAAGAGGGTTTGGGAGTCGGGATACGTCGACAGCCGCGGGGACTTCGCCGATCTGCAATCGCGCGACGTCCGCGAGCGCAAGATTTCCGACGTCGAGCCGTTCAAGGGCAAACCACTCCCCTTCGACGCCCAGCTCTTCAGCATGGGAGCGAAGTTCATCACGACGAACGTGAAGGGCACCGATCGGGAGATGTATCTGCCGATCCAGCTCGATACGGATCAACTCCCGTTCATCCGTCCTGGCGGGACGCCCTCCTCGGTCAACAACCATCCGCCCAACGTGCGCATGGAGAAACACAGCATTCCGCCGCTGGCCACCCGCACGGCGCACTACCACGTCCCGGCGTCGCAGCTGACCAAGCCTGGGAAGTACCGCCTCACCGCACGCATTCGCGGCCGGACGGAGCCGATGTACTTCATGGATTTCGTCTTCGCCACGACGGACATGGAGCGTACCGAGAACGAGTGGGTTACCAACACGCATCAATACGCCGTTGAATTCGAGATGCACTGAGGAGAGGGCGAACATGAACCGAAAATCGTCCACCGCGAATCCTTTCCTCGTCGGACTGCTTCTGCTGGCCGCGGCTGCGCCGGGCGCGTTCGCGCAGGAGACTCCGCCTCCCGATTCACAGACACACGACATGTCGCCCGAGGCGAAGCTGCTGCCCGATCCGCCGGCGGAGGGGTCGTTCGTTCCCGACCCGGTGTACCCGCAGCCGTACGACCCGCAGGCCCAGCTCGATATCTACGGCTCCAAGCATCTGAATCCGAATCCGACGGGCGTTCCGGCGGTCGAGTGGGGCATTCGCATGTACGACCGCGGCGCCTTCACGCCGCGTCCGACGTGGCTGTTCGGACCGAAGGATCCGGTGCAATCCGGATTCATCACCGGCGGCGATCTTCGCATCGCCGCCGATTCCTACGACACGGGCACCGGCGGCAAGAAGCAGTCCACCGTCGCCGCCCGCCTCAACCTCGACATGGATCTCGCGCTCACCGCTACGGAGCGCATCCACGCGTTCACGCGGCCGCTCGATAAAGGCGGCCAGTTCACGCGATACGACATCAGCGGCGCGGTCAAAGACAAGTTCACCCACAAATTCGATTTCGATCTCGACAACCTCTTCTTTGAAGGCGACCTCGGGCAGATTGCCGGCGGCCTGCAGGGTCACGCCGCAAGATTCGACCTGCCGATCGCCTTCGGAAGGATGCCGTTCGTTACGCAGAACGGCGTCTGGATCGAGGACAACTTCGACGGCGCGGCCTTCAGCTTCACGGCCAAGAACATCCCGTCGCTCGACGTCAGCAACACCGACCTGACCTTCTTCGCCGGCTGGGCGCAGTTGACCACCGATGCCGCGCCGAACTCGTCGAAGAACGGCGTTTTCGGCCTGGCCGGATTCGCCGACGCGAAAAAGGGATACATCGAGTACGGCTACGGCTACGTCAAGGCCGACGACAACAATCTGAGCTATCACAACGTGACCGCTGCGTTCAGCCGACGGTACTGGGGCCGGGTCGCCAACAGCGTCCGTGTGATCGGCAACTTCGGCCAGAAGGGGGATCCCGGCAAGGCAAAAACGGCCGACGGAGAGCTGTTCCTGTTCGAGAGCTCGCTCACGCCGAAGTATCTGAAGCTGGCCCAGGCCAATCAGTCGAACTTCGTCCCCTACCTCAATCTCTTCGCAGGCTTCAATTCGCCGCAGTCGCTTGCTCGCAATGCCGACGCCGGCGGCGTGCTGCGCAACACCGGTATCACGTTCGAGTCCGACGGCATGACGGCCTATCCGACGCTCGATGCCAAGGCGCACAAATCCTACGGCGGTGCGTTGGGGCTCGAGTATCTGTTCGATCTCGCTCATCAGATCGTGATCGAAGCGTCGGCGGTCCAGCGCATGAGCGGGAACACGGCAGGCGACCAGTACGGGATCGGCGTCCGCTACCAGCAGCCGATCAGCCCCGACCTGATCATCCGCTTCGACGCCATGAAGGGGTTCCTGCAGGGACAGAAAGACATTTACGGCGTACGAGCAGAACTCCGTCTCAAATTCTGAGGAGGTTTCCGATGTCTGTGTTTCAGCTCAACGTCAACGGCAAGGGATACGCGGTCGACATCGATGGCAACATGCCTCTGCTTTGGGCCCTGCGCGACATCCTGGGACTCAAGGGCACCAAGCTCGGATGCGGCGTCTCGCAATGCGGCGCCTGCACCGTTCATCTCGACGGCGTCGCGGCGCGCTCCTGCTCCGTCGACGTCGGCGTGGCCTGTCTCTCGAAGATCACCACGATCGAGGGACTCTCCTACGACGGCGGCGAACTGCATCCGTGCCAGAAGGCCTGGATCGAGTTGGGCGTACCGCAATGCGGTTTCTGCCAGCCCGGCCAGATCATGACCGCCTCGGCACTCCTCAAAGCGAATCCGCATCCCACTGACGAGCAGATCGACGCCGCCATGCGCGGCAACATCTGCCGCTGCGGCACCTATCCGCGAATCCGTCAAGCGATCCATAAAGCGGCGGGGGATCCGACAACATGAGCAAAAAATACGATGTCTCGCGCAGGTCTTTCCTGAAGGCAGCCGGCGTCGGCAGCGGAGCGCTGGTATTCGGCTCGTACCTCGCGCCGACGCTGCAGGCGCAGGGCCTCATCAGCAATTTAATCAACGGCTTCCCGGTGGAAGGCGTCCCCGTCGTCGCTCTCAAAGTGAACGGCGACGTCGTGATCATCACGCATCGCCCGGAGATGGGACAGGGCATCCGTTCCAGCCTCGCGGCGGTCCTGGCCGACGAAATGGAAGCCGACTGGAATCGCGTCACGCTGCATCAGGCCGACGCTGACGCCGTCAAGTACGCGGTCATCTTTCCGTCTGAAGTGCCGAAGGATTATCCACTCCCCTTTCCGTACGAAGCGATCCCCGGGACGCAGAAACCGAAGGCGCAGTACATGGTGCCGCCCGAGGGATCGCAGTTCGCCGACAGCTCGCGCAGCATGACCGCGTTCTTCACGGTGATGCGGTTGTACGGCGCCGGCGTCCGGCTGGCCATGATTCGCGCAGCGGCGAAGAAATGGGGAGTCAAAGAAGAGGAGTGCCACGCCGAGAAACACCGCGTTTACGGTCCGGGCGGCCGATCCAGCGACTACCGCTGGCTCCTGCTCGGCGCCAAGAAAGAGACACCGTCGTACGAAGACATCAACAAGGCGCTCAAGAAGCCGGCCGATTTTCGCTACATCGGCAACGGCAAGGAAAAGATGCCGTTCGTCGATGCGTCCGACATGGTGCGGGGCAAGGCGGTCTACGGTGCCGACATCGATCTTCCCGGCATGCTGGTCGCCGTGATCGAGCGCTGTCCCGTCGCCAACGGAACGATTCGCACGTATGACGCCACCGCGGCTCTCGCCGTGCCGGGCGTTCGCTACGTCATCCCCGTCCTTCCTCCCGGCTATCCTGCCGGCGGCGTCGGCCAGGGCTTCCTCCCGCATGCCGGCGTCGCCGTAGTGGCCACGAATACGTGGGCGGCGCTGCAGGGGCGGAGGGCTCTCCGGAAGACCATCCAGTGGAACTACGGTCCGCACGGAAACTACGACTCGAGTGATTTTCGCAACGAGCTCGAAGCGGCGACCGGCACATCGACGAACGCAAAGACGGTGCGCAGAAAAGGCAACGTCGACACGGCGCTCGCCGCCGGCACGCCCATGAAAGCCGTCTACTATGTTCCGCACCTCGCGCAGACTCCGATGGAACCACCGGCCGCGATCGCGGTCTTCAGCGGCGGGCGGATGGAAGTGTGGGCTCCGACGCAAAATCCTGACGCCGCGCAGCAGTTGGCCGGACAGGTTGCGCTCGGCGTCCCGCCGTGCCCCCCCAACGACGAGGAGTGCCAGCAGAAGATGCGCGCCGCCGCGACGCTGCATATGACGCTGCTGGGCGGCGGCTTCGGACGCAAGTCCAAGCCCGACTACATCGTCGAGGCGTGCATGCTGGCCAAGCAGATTCCCGGCGTGCCGATCCGCGTGCAGTGGACGCGCGAGGACGACGTCAAGTTCAGCTACTACAACGCGGCCAGCAGCCAGCACTTCGAGGCGGCCCTGGGAGCGGACGGACGCCCGACTGCCCTTCTCCAGCGCAGCGCGCTCACCTCCTTCTTCGGCACACTGTTCCCGAACTCCGATACCCCAGGTGTGGACGCTTCGCAACTCGCAGGTGCCGCGGTGGTCCGCGCAGCCACGCTCGGCGGCGGTGAATATCCATACGCCTCAGGAATCGAGCGCGCGCAGGGGCTCGAGGACATGCCCTTCGACATCCCGAACATCCGCATCGAGAACGTTCAGGCGCGCAACCACATCCGCGTCGGCTGGATGCGCTCGGTGGCCAACATCTACCACGCCTTCGGCATCTGCTCCTTCGCCGACGAGATGGCCCGAGCCGCCGGACGGGATTCCAAGGACTATCTGCTCGATCTGATCGGCCCGGGCCGCGTCCTCCCGCTGTCTGCCGAGGAGGTTTCGCTCTACCGCAACAACGAGCTTCCCATCGAGATCATCAAGGTGCCGTTCCCCGGCGGAAAAATCACGCAGGTTCTTCCCGGCTTCCCGCCCGACTCGCGGCGTCTGCGCGGCGTAACAGAAGCCGTCGCGAAGATTTCCGGCTGGGACGAAAAGGTCAAGCAGTACAAGAACATGAAAGGCCGCGGCCTCGGCATCGCCGCCCACCGCAGCTTCTTGAGCTACGTAGCCATCGTGGCCGACGTCTCGCTCAACGACAAGAATGAGGTCACGATCAACGATCTTTTCGGCGTGATCGATTGCGGTCTCGCAGTCAATCGCGACCGCGTCATGGCGCAGATGGAAGGCGGCATCGTCTACGGCCTGAGCTACGCCCTCCTCGGCGAGATCACCGTGAAGAATGGCGCCGTCATGCAGAACAACTTCGACGACTACCAGGTCCTGCGCATTCACCAGACGCCGAAAATTCATACGTACATCCAGGATCCTCCGGCGGCGGTGGTGCAGGAGTACAACGGCGACGTCCCGCCGACCGGCGTCGGCGAGCCGCCCACACCCGCCGTGGCCCCCGCGATCGCCAATGCCATCGTCGCCGCAGGCGGACCGCGCATCCGCGAGATCCCGTTCAAGAAATTCGTCACCGTCCTGTAAGCTCGACGGGCGCGGATCATGAAAGTCCGCGCCCGTTTTCTCTATGCACGAGATCGACAAAGTCATCGCCGCTTGCCGCTCGGTGCTCGACGCCGGCAAACGCGGCGTGCTGGTTACGGTGATCCGCACGCAGGGATCGACGTACCGGCGCGCCGGGGCGCGGGCGGTGATCGGCGAGGACGGAACGCTGGCTGGCGCGATCAGCGGCGGGTGTCTCGAGCGCGACATCGCCGAACGCGTGGCGATGTGGCTGGCGGACATGAATCCGCGCCTCGTCACGTACGACTCCACGCGCGGCGATGATCTGATCTTCGGCCTCGGGCTCGGATGCCGCGGCGTCCTCGATCTCCTCATCGAGCCGTTCGACGCGACGCATCTTCCGCCGCTCGTTACCGACTTTCAGTGGAACGGAGCCGAGCCGGCGGAGTGGACAACGATTCTTCCCAATGGCGAGACGATGATCGAGATCGTTCGTCCACCGCGCGCGATCGCCATCTTCGGCAGCGCGGATGCCGAACCGGTAGCGCGGCTCGCGCGAGCGGTTGGATGGCGCGTCGAGGTGATCAAACCGCGCGCGGCGTTCGATGCGCGCGAATTCGATGCAGCGGTGGTCATGACGCACAACTTCTCGCGCGACGCCGAGATCCTGCGCCAGCTTCTCGCGTCGCAGATCCAGTACATCGGCCTGCTCGGTCCGAAATCGCGCGGCGACGAATTGCTTGCGGAGGTGGGCGCCGCGCGCGAAGCGCGGCTGCATAGCCCGATCGGTCTCGACCTCGGCGGCGAGACTCCGGAAGAGATCGCGCTTTCGATCGTGGCCGAGATCCAGGCTGCGTTCGAGCGCCGTTCCGCGCGTTCGCTGCGCGAGCTGACGGTTCCGATTCACGAGACCGTCGACAAACCGGCTTGCGCCTGACGCCGTTTAGACCTTGGCTATCGCCATGTGGCCGGCGCCGCCGAGCTTCAGCTTGTCCGTGCGTCCGGCGAAGTAACGTCGATTGAGCGCCGCGGCGCCGAAATCCTCGGCCGAGGAGAATCCGGCGCGTCGGAGATCGGCGAGCAGAGTCGCGGGATCGAAGTAGGTCTTCCACGGCTCGCCAAGCGCGGCCACCCGCTTCGCCATCTCGTTCACGATCAAGCGCGACGTCCAGCTCAGCGACTCCGGCGGGACCGCGTAGTCGAACACGAGCGACGTTTTTTTCGGCAGCGATGCGATGAAGCGGAACGTCGCATCGATGGCCGGCCGCTCGAGGTACGGCACGACGCCGAGCCACGAGAAGAACGCCGGCTTCGTTTCATCGAAGCCGGCGCCGCGCAACGCGTCATCGAGCTTCGTCGTCGTGAAATCGATCGGCACGAAGGTGAGCGAAGAGGGAATCTCGATTCCGCTGTGCGCGAGCCGCTGCCGCTTGGTGGCCTGAGTCGCGGGATGATCGACCTCGAACACACGCAGCTCCGGAAAGGGATTGCGATACACGAAGGTGTCGAATCCCGCGCCGAGGACGACGTACTGCCGGACGCCGTCTGCGACTGCGGACGCCAGCGCATCCTCAGCGAACCGGCTGCGCATGACGAAGAAGGCGCGAAGATACGGTCCGAGTTTCGTGGCCTCGCGCGTCGGCGGATTCGTCCGCAATTCGTGCGCAACCTCGGGGCGGATGACGCGCAACGCGATCGGATCGTCGAGCACCAGCGGCCGGTCGCGCACCTGATGCGCCGCCCGCCGCTCCGCGACACGATCGGCGGTCCGGCTCCCTTGCCCTTCCTTCACGCGGCGATTCTAGTGCGTTACGCTCCGCACGGTTCGCCTTCGACGCATTCGCGCGCCATCAGCACGAGCTCCTCGATGTTGAACGGCTTCGCCAGAACCTTGCAGATCCGTTCGAGAAACTCGCAACTGAGCTTGCGCGGCGATGCGGTCATGACGATCACGCGGCGCAGCGTCCGCGGCTGCGTCTCTTCGATGTAGGCCATCACCTCTTCGCCGCTGACGACCGGCAGGATCAGGTCGATGATGAGCAGGTCGTAGGCGACGGTCTTCATCAACTCGATGGCCGCCCCGCCGGTTCGCACGCACTCGACCATGAATCCTTCGCGCTGCAGCACGTGGCGCACGAGATTGACGATGCCGTCGTCATCCTCGACCACGAGCGCGCGATACGCGCGGCGGCGTTCCAGGGAGACATCATCAGATTCTGCTTGCACAGACATTTCGGACCTCTTCTCCGGCGGCGCAACGAGTCGTTGCTCACAATAAATTCTCGATCGTTGCTGAGGAACGGAGCACAAAAACAGCAAAGTTGGGAAATATGGGAGAATTACCCGTAAGTTGCGCCGATCATGAAAGCCCGAACGATGAAGTCACGAACGCGGACTGCCTCTGAAATCAAAGATCACTGGCGGGACATTGTCGCTGACGCGAAGGCAAACGGGGAAGTCTTCGTCACTCATTACAATCGGCCCGAAGTGGTCGTCGTTTCGATCGACCGTTACGCGAAACTGAAGGCGGACGCCGCGGCCAACGATCCGTTGTCGGCACTTCGGGCGGAGTTCGATCGCGAGCTGGCGTATCTTCGCGAGCCGGGTGCCGGCGCTAAGCTGCGCCGTGTCTTCAACGCTACGACTGATGAAATTGCTGATGCCGCAAGCGCGGCGGCTCTTCGCGATAAACAGTGACCAACGAAACGGGCGCCGACGCCGTCATTTTCGTGCTTGCGGGCGTCAACGGAGCCGGGAAGAGTTCGCTCGGAGGCGCCGCCCTCCGCGCCTTTGGTCTCGAGTATTTCAATCCTGACGAGGCCGCAAAGCGACTGCGAGAGACGAAGAGCGCATCTGTCGACGACGCGAACGCCCTCGCATGGCAGGAAGGAAAAACGCGGCTCGAATTCGCGATCGAAACGAACTCCAGCTTTGCCTTCGAATCAACTCTCGGAGGCAACACCATCCCTCGGCTGCTTCGAGAAGCTGCAGAGGCCGGGCTCCAGGTCAACGTCTGGTTCGTAGGCCTGTCGACGCCGGACCAACACATCGCACGAGTGCGGGCGCGCGTCGCCAGCGGCGGCCACAGCATCCCCGAAGAAATGATTCGGCAGCGCTGGGACACTTCGCGCAGCAACATCATCCAATTGATGCCGTTCCTCGCCGAGTTGCGAGTGTTCGACAATAGTCAGGAACGATCCGGAACCCGTCCTCACCCGAAGCAGCTTCTGCACTGGAGTGACGGAGCGATCGTCAGTCCAGATGCCGAGGCTCTCGCAACGACGCCCGACTGGGCGAAACCGATCGTAGCGCGGGCACTTCAGCTTCAACGTATCGCAAAGTGATCTGTCAGCATCGAAACTGCAATGTGCATCCGCATGCGCGTACACCTCTTCGTCATGGCTATGCTCGTCGCCGCGTGTCACACTGATGTTCCAATGACTTCTTCCGCAAGCGAACTACCGCGCATCAGTGTGACCAGCGAGGGCGGAATCACCGGACGCGGCGTCGGCGGCATCGTGATCGACAACGGTCAGGTGATGGCGACGCTGCAGCAGAAATCGTGCAGCGGCACGCTGACGGATTCCGAGCGGACGAAGCTGCAGAACCTGATTCCGATCCGCGATTCAACCGAGTCCGGACACGGACATCCCGATCAGATCCGCTACACGCTGACCGTCGGCGATCGCACCGCGAAATGGTTCGGCGAAGATGCACCGAAAGATGTCGCTTCCCTCTTTCAGTTTCTCTGGCAGATCCGGCACCGCGTGCTGGCGAGCTGTTGAGGCGTCAACGTAGCGCTGGCGGCCCGCCGGCTGGACCGCCGCCGGCTCGGCGGCGAGAACCGAAGACACGCCAGCGAGCCGCTGGCGGTCCAGCCGACGAGCCGTCGGCGCTACAATCCGCGTTCATCTGCGGATAACGCTACCTCCGTGACGACGTGGGAATCGGCAGCGCGTGCTGGCGAGCTGTTAGTTCCTGCCCGGCCGCCGTCTGGAAGGCGGCGAGACGAGAGGCGTCGTCGAGCGGATCGTATCGTTGTCCGTATCGGCGATGACGATGCCTCCATTGCCGTCGACCGCGATTCCCGCAGGCGACCGGAAGCTTGCCTCCGCGCCTTCGCCATCGCTCGATCCGGCGTTTCCCGAACCGATCAGCGTCTGCACGTCGCCCGACGGCGTCACGCGCTTGATCGTGTTCGAACCGCTGTCCGCCACATAGAGGTTCCCCTCCCTGTCGATGGCCAGCGTTCCGCCGCAACAACCGAATGCGAATCCGCGCGCAAGCGTCGTAACCTCACCGCTCGGGGTCACTTTGCGGATGGCGTTGTTTCCCGTATCGCCGACATAAAGATTGCCGGACGCGTCGATGGCCAGGCCGCGCGGATGGTTGAACGTGGCTGCGCTTCCCGCGCCGTCCGCAAATCCTATCGCGCCGCTCCCTGCAAAGGGCACCGCGCTGTCGCTGCCGGCGGCGCTCCGCAGAATTCGGTTGCTTCCGCTTTCCGCCTCGTAAAGGTTGTGCGCTGCGTCAACGACCATCCCGGCCGACCCGAAGCGGGCACACGGCGCGCCCAGGCAGGTAGTCACGTTGCCGGTTGGATCGATGTGCCGCCTGCGGTTGGAGGCATCGCGAACCTCGATGGAACCGTCGGGATAGACGAGCATCCCTCCGGTGAAACCCGTGAAATCGAAGCGAGCGTTCTGCTTCGATCCGTCGCGGAAGCCTTTCGCCGCCGCCTGGCCGGCCCACGTCGTCGTGGCGCCTGTGACGTCGATCCGCCGGATGGTGTGATTGCCGCTGTCGAGGACGAAGATGTTTCCGACGCCATCGACTCCGACCGCGGCCGGTTGATCGAAAAGCGCCGACGACGGCGAACCATCCGACGATCCTTCCGTCTTCGGCGTTCCCTCGGTCACGACGATCTTCGGCAGCCTTCCTCCAATCGTCACCTGCGCCGTCCGGGTCGTAACGCCGCTCACGTTCGCCGCCTTCAGCGTGTAAACCGTCGTGGCGCCGGGAGTCACGATCCTGTTTCCGCTGTCCCCCACCGCACCGATGCCGCGATCGATGCTGACGGACGTGGCGCCGCTCGTCGACCACGACAACGTCACCGGCTGGTTGGCGCCGGATGATGGAGTGGCCGCAAACGCTGTGATCTGAGGCGGCGGCACCGTGGCAACCGGCACGAGGATCGAAACCGTTTTTGTCTCGGTGGCGTTGAAAGCGGAGAGCGTGTAGATGATGTTTTGCGCGGGAGTCACGATTCGCGATCCGTTCAGTTCGACGGCGACGCCATCCAGAGTGGCCTTTGTTGCCCCGGCTGTCGACCAGAACAGCGTTACCGGAACTCCGGCCTGCCTCGAATCGGGAACGGCGCGAAACGATAGCTGTAGCGGCAGCGGCGGTGGCGTCACCGTCACCGTGGCCGTCGCTGACGTCGAGAAGCCCGCAGCCGTCAGCGTAAAAGTCGTCGTCTGCAGCGGCGTGTACGACCGCGAGCCGGTTGACGCGACGGCGCCGATGCCATTGTCGATCGAGGCGTTCGCCTCCTTATCGATCTTCCAGGCCAGCGTGGTTGACTCGCCTTCGTTCACCGTGGCGGGAGTAGCGGTGAAGGTAATCGACTCAGTCGAGACGAGCGCCTGCGCAGTGACCATTCCTCCGGGCCCGGTGGCGGTCAGCGTGTAGAGAGTCGTTTCCGAAACGGGAACGACCATCGACCCCGCCAACGGAACCGCACCGATTCCGTGATCGATCACAGCACTGGTTGCGTTTGCGGTAACCCAAATGAGCCTGACGGTTTGGCCGGCCACGGCCGGTTGCGGGTCGGCATGGAAAGCCACCACGGTTGGCGGAGCCGGATTGACAGTAACCGTCACCGCACGGGTAACTGTCCCGCCGTGTCCGTTCCGGGCGGTCAGCGTATAGGTCGTGGTCTGCCGCGGCGATACGAAGACGGAACCACTCGAGGGAAGATCATCGGCGACGCCGTTATCGATCGCGCATCCGCCGAAGCTCTCCGTGGTGGCCCAGGTGAGGGTCGTCTGCTCGCCCGCCGTAATGATCGAGGGACCGGCGATAAAGAGATCGATGGCCGGCGGAGGGTAAACCACCACGGTCGCTGGAGCGCTCACGATATCGAGACCGACGGAATTTGTAGCGGTGAGAGTGTAGGACGTGGTGACCGTGGGCGCTATGGAAACGGATCCGTTCCCCGGGTCCGCCTGCACGCCGAGGCCGTGGTCGATCGAGACGCGAACAGCGTTGACGGTGAACCACCGAAGATCTGTCGATTGACCGGCGGTAATTCCGCCCGGGCTTGCAGCGAACGAGAGGATGCTGGCAGGCGCTGCGAACTGGAAGCCGTTGACGAGCGTGCCGGCCTGGTTGTCAGGATTGGTGACGATGACGTCGTAAGTACCCTGGGAATCGTGGCGATACGGCGTCTTCAGCGTGATCTTGACCGACGACACGACCACCACGTCCGTGGCCAGCCGATCTCCGAAGGCCACCGTCGCGCCGGGAGCGAAATTCGCTCCGGTAACGGTCACGAACGTGCCGCCGAACGACGTGCCGCCGGTCGGTGAAACGCTGGAAACCGTCGGAGCCGTGCCCAGCTCATGAACGGTAAACGGCTGCGGGGAGTTGACCGGCTTTCCTCCCGCGAACGAGAAGTAAAGATCGTCGAATGTCACCGCTCCGCCGCTGCGATTGTCAGGAAAGACGCGCGCCGTAACCGCACCTGCCGGGATTTGAATCGGATAGATGTGCTCGCCCCAGTCATAGTCGAGAGCGAGGCTCGCGTTCTGGACATGCCCTCCGCTGCCATCGAGGAACTCGACCAATACTTTCGGTTCGGTCGCCGCCACTGTCCCATGCGCTGATCCGCCGGCGTATGCCGTCGTGCCGGCCGGCACCGACACAGGTACGTCGTAATAGATGGTGTACGGCGTCGGGAGCGCTCCGCAGCCGCTGGTGTCCTGCAGAAGGAGCGCGCCCGAAGACGGCGAGAGATCGCGATCGGCCGGGTCATACGAAACCAGCGAACCAGCACACGGCGCAATCGTCCAGGTGGAAAGGCCTCCGTCGAACCCGCCATTCGGGAGGAGGTTCTGCGCCTTCGCGCCTCGGACGCTGAAAAATAAGAACGTAACCGCTGCTGCAGCGCGCACCCGGCTGGCGAAAGACATGAGCGAGTTCCTGGACTTCGATGGTGGAGTACCAGTCACTTTACCAGATTAATGAAGCTCATCCGCAAAAGCCGCACGGCGACAGCGGACCTTAATGCGCCGCCGACGCCGCGTTCAGGCGCGCACGCGCGCCGCGATGGGATGGATCGAATCGGAGCGCTTCTTCGAGCAGCGACTTCGCGTGCGGCAGATCGCCGCGGCGGGCGTAGATATCGGCCAGAAGGACGAGCGCGTCGGTGGCGTACGGCGCGTCGTTGAGCGCGAATTCGAGCTCGCGGATGGCGGCGTCGAAGTCGCCGCGATTCGCGGCGCCGATGCCGCGTAGGATGTGCGGACGAACGAGATGCGCGGTGGCGGGATCGGCGGTCAGTTTGGCCAACGCAGCGGGCGCGCGCGGATCGTCGAAGGATGCCAGGACCAGCGCGGCGTTCTGGCGGACGCGAATCGATGGATCGCCGATGAGTGACGCCACGGCGTCGGCGGCTGGGCGCGCATTCGCGTAGCCGAGGGCTTCGATGAAACGGGCGCGAACGACTTCGCTTCCATCGTGAAGCAGCGGAGCGATGACGTCCGCGGCCGCGGCGGGAAATCGTTGCGCGAGGATCACCGCGGCCGCGCCGCGCAGCGTCGGCGCTTCCGCGGAATCGCGGACGACGGCTGAGAGTGCGGGCAGACTGGTGGGCGCGCTCTTTTCGTCGATGGCGTCGGCGAGATGGTTGCGCCGTTCGTTGCGCGCGCGAACGCCGGGCCACCACGCGTCGAGCGACGCCGCCAGCGCGCCGGCGGATCGGTCGCGATGACAGACGCCGCACGGATTCGGAACGCCGTGCGCGATGGTGTTGCGGATGTTCGGGACGTCGATGGAGTGATCGGCGAATTTGTCGAGAACGCCGGTCAGAACTTTCGGCATGTGGCAATCGAGACAGGTCGCGTTCTTGTGATGCGTGTGCGCCATGCCTTGTGCGGAAATCGCCGCGTGGCAGGTGCGGCACGAGGCATCGCGTGCGCCCGGCTTCAGTTCGGTATCGCCATGCTCTTCCGCATGCGGCGCGGTGTGGCAAGTCAGGCAGGTCGCGCCGCCGATTCGATAGCAGCGCGACTGCAGCAGCGCCTGCGTTTCGAACGTCGAGCTGCTCGGACGTCCGTCGGCGAAGTACTCGCCGGAGCGCTCGGTGCCGTCGGTGATGACCAAGGCCTGATAGCGATCGTCGTAGCGGTCGCCGGGACGGAATTGGTCCTTCGCATCGAGCAGAGGAAAGAGCGGATCGTGCGGACCGTGACAACGCGCGCAGATCGAGAGCGCCAACTCCTTATCGATGTGATCGGCGCGGACGATGTCGCGCTTGTCCTTCGTCTCGGCATGACGCGCGCCCGGTCCATGACAAGCCTCGCAGGCGACGCCGGAATCGGTCAGTTCCGTCGACCACGTGTGCGCGGCGCGGTCGTAACGGACGTCGATGCCGGTTGCGTGGCACTCGAGGCATTCCTTGTTCGCCGTGCGCTGGAAGTTGGTCCAGAAGAACGGATGATCGGGCGTAACGTATCCCTGCTTGGCCTCGTTGTAGTCGACCCACGCGCCGCCGCCGGTGACGTGAAAGTAGACCGGCAGCACCTGCCAGCGCCCGTCCGGCATGACGGTGACGCTGTCCTGCATCCGCTTGCCACCGATGACCCATGAGACGCGATAGTCCGCTAGTTGACCTTCCCGGTTGCGCGTACGCATGACGAAGGCGTCGCGCTTGCGCGACATCCACGCCTCGCTCGATTCGCCGCTGAAATGCCGTCCGCCGAAATCCCCGGCCACGTTCTTCGGCCCGGCCGACGCCAGCGCGCGGGCGTGCCAGTCATGCGACCACCGTTCGTAATTTTTCTCGTGGCACTCCTTGCACGACGCGGAGCCGGCGTACGCGTCGCGCGAAGGCAGCGATTCAAAGTCCGAGGATTGGGAGGGTGGCGCCGCCGTTTTCGCCGTTGGCCGCTCGCGATGACAAGCCAGGATGAAAAACAGAAGGAGGGCCAATGTGGCACAGACACTCCTGTCTGTGCTGGTGAGGCTCGGGAGAACTGGGAAAGACATCAATCGCTATCTTTGACGCGGAACGTGCGATGGCAAGCCGCGCACGCGTTGGCCACGTTCTCGAACTGCGCATCAAACGCTTTCGCGTCGCCTCGCTTCGCCGCCTCGGCCAACGAGTTGCTTTCACGCTGCAGTTTCGCGAAGCCTGCTTCGAACTCAGGAAAGCGCTGCCAGACTTCGCTTTTTGCCGCCGTCTTCGTCTTGTCGCTGCCGGTGCCACGCGGAAAAAACTTCGGCAGGTCGCCGCTGACGTCGCGCAATGCCGCGGCGTGCGCGGCGAGTTGCGATCGATCGCTGATCTGCTTCTTCACCACCAGCGACATCGCCGTCATGTGCGCGCCCATCGCCTTCATCACTGACTGTCGGTATTTCACGACGTCGGATGCCTGATCCGCAGCCACTGCAGGAACGGCAATCAGCAGGATGCTAAGCAATCGTTTCATACGAAAAAGGCCCGCCGCGCATGATCGCACGGCGGGCCGGTTGATGACTGATGCTCGATTACGGATGACCGATGCAGAGCGTGTAGCTGCCGCTACCAGAGTAGGAGAGAACCTTCCACTGGTAGTAGCCCGCGGTGCCGTTGCTGTAGGTCACGTTCTCGTTCGCGAGCGAGCTCGTGCCCGAAGCCACGTTGGCCCACGCGCTGCCGTTCCACTTCTGCAGATAGAGATCGAAGTCCGCGCCACTGGCCGGTCCGGTCAGCACGCCGGTGTGCGTGCCGGTGACCGTGGTCTGGTAGTACGTGCCATTCGGCTGAATCTGCGAGGCGCCCGTGCCCGACAGCGTTCCGCTGTAGGTCGTGCACTGACCGCCGCCGCCACCGCCGGTGTACGTCGCGTTGAGCGAGACGCCCGAGAACGCCGCGTAACCATTGAGGCTGATGTACCAGTCGCCCGCGACCGGATTCGTCACGGTCACCGTCTCGTTGTTGCCGGTGAGATACGGACGATAGTCATAGCTCGTCGACGTCGGCTGCGCGCCGCGCTTCACGTAGAGGTCCGCGTCGCCGGTGCCGCCCGACATCGTGATCTTGAGCTGGGTCTGGCCGGTCGGAACGGTGATCTTGTAGTTGGTCCAGCTTCCGGTCGCGCCGGAGATGCCGGTCACGGTCACGCCGTTGGTCAGCGTGGTCACGCCACCGCCGCCGCCACCCGTGCCGCCCGGAACTGCCACGCAGTCCCATGCCGAGGTAACCGTCGCTGCCGCGGCCGAGCCGTAGAGATCCGTAGCCGCCTGCACCGTCGCCACGCGCGCGCCCTGGAAATTCGTCGACGACGTGAAGTAGACCGTCAGCGCGCGATACCAGATCTTCTGCGCCATGTTCAGCGACGTCGACGACGTCGTGCTCAGCGGCGTCACATTCACCGTGGTCTTGGAGCGCGGATGCGTACCGCCCATGACCATGAGGTAGTAGGTCAAGTTGGCGATGCCGGAGTTGCCGTGGACGCCGCCGTTGTCGGCGGTGCCGGTGATGCGCTCCGGGTAGTAGTCCTTCGAGTAGCCGTCCTGCGTCGGATTGTTCATGTAGCGAAGCGCGTCACCCGAGGTGCCCGGCGTGTAAATGTCTTCGCCGACTTTCCACGTGTTCGCATTCGGCGTTCCGCCGTTCAGCGAATAGGCCTCGCACGAGTTGCCGAGGATGTCCGAGGTCGCTTCGTTGAGCGCGCCCGACTCGTTCGAATAGGTCAGGTTCGCGGTGCGCTCGGTGACGGCGTGCGTCAGCTCGTGCGCGTCGACGTCGAGGGCGCGGGAGAGGGCGATGAACTGCGAGCCGTCGCCGTCGCCGTAGACCATCTGCGTGCCGTTCCAGAAGGCGTTGTTGTAGCTGGTCGAGTAGTGCGCCGACGACTTGATGGTCGCGCCGGCGTTGTCGTACGAGTCGCGGCCGTGCACGTTCTTGTAGTAGTCGTACACGCTGCCCGCGTAGTTGTGCGCCGAGTCGATCGCGGTGTCGCCGGTGAGCGCGCCGCCCTCGCTGATGCGCAGCGTGCCGGGAAGCGACGTGCCGTTGTTGGCCGTGTAGGTCTGGCGGCTCTTCGCATACTTGTACTCAGGCGCCGTCAACACGAGATCGCCCGTGGTGGCGTCGGCGAAGATCTTGTCGACCTGCGGACCCTGCGCGTTGGCGTATTCGACGCGCGTCATCCAGGCCAGGAAAGTGTTGCCCTTCTCATTGATGACATAGGTCAGCGCCGACGCGCCGAGGGCGTGGAAGTTCGCGATGCCGGCCTGCGCCGCGGCGCGCGACGTGGCGTTGACCGCGTCGACGCTCGGATTGCGGGCGAGCTTCGCGTCGTCCTTCGCCAGGTGACCGTTCATCCCGATCACATTGCCGCTGGCGTCGGAGTGCACGATGTATTCGCCGCCGAAGACCGGCAGACCTTTCATCGTCTCCTGAAACTTGACGTGCGTCTGTCCGAGCGCATCCTTCTCGACGCCGCGCAGGTCGAAGTCTTCCGTCCCGGCGAGGTTGAGCAGATCCTTCTGCGATTTCAGGAAGTCCTTGGCGGCCTTGTCAGCCGAGCCCGGGCCGAGCTTGCCCATGTCGCCGGTGACGAAGGTCGGATTGCCGTTGCTGTCCTGATCGTGAATCTTGATCTTGGTTTCCGTGGGGGTTTTCGCGAACGCGAGAGTTGCTGTTAAGAGGAGCGTGGCCGTGAGCAGTTTCTTCATGCAGTCTTTTCCCTTTTCCGTTTCGTTGCAAATCATTTCCGGGGTTGTATGAGGTGGGCAGCGCAAGAGCAACGGCCAAGCCATCTGTCTCGTCATTGAAAACAAACGACTTAGTGGCTCAAAGCTCTTGCGGCGGGTACGTTTATGATCCAGAAGGCTCGATTTGCAGGATCAATTTACGACCCTCGTGCTCAGCCAGCGACCCGGAAACGCGTCTTGCGGCTCAGCGAGCCTTCGCCCGCCACTGCGCCGCAGCCTGATGCTCGCCCCATCGTTCGAGGCTGTCTGCCGCGAAGAGGAACGTGTCGCGGCTCGGATTCGCAGCCGCCATCCGATCGATCGTCCGCAGCGCGGCAACGCGATCGCGCCGCATGATCTGCAGCAGCGCCAGATCCGAGTACGGCTGGACGTCGTGCGGATCGGCAGCGATCTCCTCCTCGAATTCGCGCTCGGCATCGGCAGTCCGTCCGATGTGCGCGAGCGCGTCGCCCGCCGCATAGTGAAATCCGCGCGGCAGCGATTCGCCCGACTCGCGGCACGCCTCGCTGGTCGCTCTTAACAAGTCGATCGCCCGCGCGAAGTCATGCTGCGCCGCCGCAATCCGCGCCGCCAGAAACATCGCATGTCCTCGGCTGCTCCGAAACGACGCGGCGATGCTCTGCTCACGCGCCGCGGTCGCGACGTCGTTGCGCGCCAGCGCGATCTCGCCGAGGAGGAGATGCGCGCCGGCGGGCTCGGTGGATTCCGCCGCGTGCGCATGCGCGGCAGCGTCGTCAAGGCGATGCGCATCGAAAAGCGACGACGCGGCCGAAAGCGCGAACGCTCCCGCCAGCCGCGGCGTGGCGCGAATCCCATCTTCGTACAGCCGCGCCGCGCGCAGGTGATCGCCGGCTTCGTCGTACGCGGCCCCGAGCTGATCGCGAATATCGCTCCATCGCGGATTCGCCGCCAGCATCGACTCGAGCCGCGCGATCGCTTCGGATCCTTTCAGCGTCGCCACTTCCTTCAACCGCGCCAGATCGCCGAGACACTCGCGCGGATCACGCGACGAGTCGCCGCTGTCGCTCCCTCCGCTCACATACCCCAGCGCCGCCAGCTTCTTCGCCTCCTCGGCATCGATCGCATCCGGCGTCACGAACGCGCCACCAACCTGCGCGATCGCCGTCCGCGCATTCGCATACGTGCGCCGCTCGCGATCGATGACGTTCGCGTGTTCTCGCGGATCGTTGCGCAAGTCGTAAACCTCGCCACGCGCCCCATCGATGACATGACGATCGCCGTCAACGATCGACCGCAACTCGCCGCAGCCCAGATGAATGCGCGCGTACAACGACTCGGAGTAGATCGGCGCCCCCGCACTCGCACTCATCAACGACCGCCCTCGGGTACGCGGCGCCGGACAACCGGCTAACTCCAGAACGGTGGGCATGACATCGATCAACCCCACCGGCGCATCGACCACGCGATGCTCTTTCGCCCCCGCCGGCTTCACGATCAACGGCACCTGCAGCGACTCGCGATACAGCAGCACCCCATGCTCCTGCTCGCCGTGATCCATGAGCCCCTCGCCATGATCCGACAGCAGCACGATCACCGCCCGATCGTACAAACCGCGCGTCCGCAGAAAGTCGAGGAACTTCCCCACGATCCGATCCGCATGCGCGACGTCGGCCTCATAGGTCGGCGTGTACGGCGTATGCGGCTCATACAGATGCAAAAAGAAAAAGAACGGCTTCTCCCCCTGCCCCCCAATCCACCGCTCCGCAATCCCCTCGCTAACCTCGCCCGCCCGCTGCTGCGCTCCGACCGGAGCCCCATCAACGATCCCAATCGCATCGTCATACTCCTCGAACCCCGCCGAAGCCCCCGTCGCCCCGCGCAACACATACGCCGAGACCGCGGCCCCGGTGCGATACCCATTCGCCCGCAGCACCCCCGCCAACGTCGGATGCGCCTTCGCATCAAACCGATACCCCGCGTTATCCCGCACCTCATGCTCGGGCGGGAGCAGCCCCGTGAACACCGACAGATGCGACGGAAGCGTCAGCGGCGAATGCGCCCAGGCATTGCGAAAGACGACCGCATCGCGCGCCAGCGCGTCGATATGCGGCGTCGCGCGCGGAGATACATGATCCGCGCGCAACGTGTCGATCGAAATGACGATGACCGGTGGCTGCCGTTCGCTCCGCGCACAGGCCGCGCACGTGAGCGCGAGAACGATGAGGATCAGGCCACGACGGCACGAAATCACGCGGGAATGGTAACCGCTCGGGGGTCGCGTGACTGAACCCTGCAGTACCGTCTAGCTTTGACCAGGAAACAAACAAAGCCACTGTTTCCAGTGGCTTCGAGTTCGTTTCGCCTGGAGCCGTTGAGCGGATTTGAACCGCTGACCTGCTGATTACGAATCAGCTGCTCTACCAACTGAGCTACAACGGCGATCGGGATGCGGCCCTGAAGAACGCAGGGGACGGTGATTCTATTCACGGTGGGGGCGCGTGTCGAGAGGATAGACTCCGCGGCCGGTCGAGGATGACGATTTCGCGCTCGGAACGGCTGCTCGCGATGGCCATCGCCGCGGTGACGCTGGCGATGCGGGCGATCGCTTTTTTTCACTACCGCTTCGATTCCGACGAGCCGCAGCACCTGCATGTGGCGTGGGGGTGGACGGCGGGGCTGCTGCAGTATCGCGACGTCTTCGACAACCACGCGCCGCTCTTTCACATGGCCATGGCGCCGTTGCTGCGCGCGCTCGGCGAGCGGCCGGACATCCTGCTGTACATGCGCGCGCCGATGCTGGTGCTGTGGATCATCGTCAGCGTCGTGACGTTCGCGATCGCGCGGCGGTTGTATGACGCTCGTGTCGCGACGTGGTCCGTGCTGCTGCTTAACGTGCTGCCGCCATTCTTTCTGAAGTCGATCGAGTTCCGTACCGACAACCTCTGGAACGCTTTCTGGATGCTGGCCGTGGCGGTGCTCGTGCTGTCGCGCCGGTCGGCAGCGGCGTTCTTCCTCGCCGGCCTGCTCCTCGGCGGCGCGCTCGCCGTGTCGCTGAAGACTACGCTGCTGCTCATCACGCTGGCCGGCGCCGCGGTCGTGACCTATGTGATGCGACGGCGGGAAGAGCGCGTGCATTTCCTGCCCTTCGCGGCGGGTATCGTCATCGTGCCGTCGATCATCGCCTGGTACTTTGTGTCGCGCGGCGTGTGGAGCAACTTCATCGACTGCGCGTTCCGCTTCAACGAGCTGGTGGCCGTCACGCGATCCCCAATCATGGTCTGGACGCCGCGGCTGCTCTACGTGCCGCTGATGATCATCGCGCTGCGGATCGCGTGGCGGCATCGGAACGGGACGACGAATGCGCGTTTCTTTTTCGCCGTCGCCACGGCCATCTTCTTCCTCACGCTCGGCGGATTCTGGATCCTGATTTCGCCGCGCGACTTTCTGCCGTTCCTTCCGTTCGCATCGATCTTCGTTGTGGCCGCGCTGGTGAGGCATCAACACTTTTTGAGGAACGTGGCCGTGCTGATGATCGTCTGCCTGATCGGCGTCGGCTATTACGCGGAATGGCTGCGGAATCGCACGCGCGAATTCATCACCATGGAGCGGCAGGTGCTGAATCTGACGCGGCCCGGTGAGCCGGTGATGGATTACAAGGGCGAGACGATCTATCGCCGCAGGCCGTACTACTACATTCTCGAATTCATCACCCGCAACGCCATCGTGGCTGGCCTCGTCCCCGATACGGTCCCCGAGGATCTCGTGCGCGCGCGGTGTCACGTCGCGCAGGCCGACGGGCCGCAGTGGCCGGACCGCGCCCGCAGCTTCATGGACGCGAACTTCCTCAACCTCGGGCGTCTGCGCGCGTCGGGGCAGTGGCTTGCGGCGGACGGTTCATTCCGCATCGCCATCCCAGGCAAGTACGTCATCATCGGCGCCAACGGCTCGCCGCGGGGATTGCTCGACGGCACACCGTACCGCGAGGCGCGCGAGCTGGCCGCGGGTGTGCACACGTTCAAGGCCGGGATCGGCGGCCCCGATGAGCGGCTGGCCTGCCTCTGGGCTCCGGCGTGGTGGCGCGGCTTCTCGCCGTTCCACCTGCGCGATCTCGATTTCTGATGGACCTGAACCGCACACTGGTCATTGCGCCGCATCCGGATGATGAATCGATCGCCGCCGGCGGCTTGCTGCAGCGCGCCATCGCTGCCGGCGCCGAGGTGTGCGTCGTCGTCGTCACCGACGGTGACAACAATCCGTGGCCGGTGCGCTATCTGAAAAAGAAGGTGCGCGTGAGCGATGCCGACCGCGCGGAATGGGGCGCGCTGCGCCGCGAGGAATCGCGCCGTGCGCTGGCGACGCTCGGCGTGCCTGCCAGTAACTCCATCTTCCTCGGCTATCCCGATCGCCTGCTGACGACGATGGCGCGGCGCGGCGATCTCCGCGTTCGCGACGCGATCGCGGCCTCGATCGACACCTTCGCTCCGTCTCTTCTCGTGGTTCCGTCGGCATTCGATCTTCATCCCGACCATCGCGCCATCGGCTGGTTCGCGCACGATGTTGCGAAGGGATACGAGGTCGTCACGTACGTCATCCACGGACATCAGCCGCACGAGCGGCTGTCGTTTCGTCTCGATCTGAATGCCGAAGAGGCTGCGAAGAAACGGGCGGCAATCGAGTGTCATCAATCACAACTGGTGTTGAGCCGGACGCGATTTTTGTCGTACGCGCGGCCGGTCGAGGAGTTTTTCATCGCCGAGTTCGAAATCGCGCGGCTCGATTCACGCCTGCACGATTGGGGTTGCGCGATGAAGCATGCCGCGCGCGTGGTGACGCGGCGGGGATGCACGTAACGACGGTTACGTGTACAACCCGCCGCTCACGTTCAGCACCGTTCCGGTGATGTAGCCGGCTTGTTCGGAGGCGAGGAACGCGACCGCGTAGGCGATGTCGTCGGGGGTGCCGAGGCGGTGGAGGGCGATGCGGCCTTCGAGTGACTTGCGGGCGTCGTCGGTCATCGCGTCGGTCATCGCGGTCTGGATGAATCCGGGCGCGATGGCGTTGACGGTCACGCTGCGCGATCCGATTTCGAGCGCGAGCGATTTCGTGAAGCCGATCAGCGCCGCTTTCGACGCCGCGTAATTCACCTGGCCGGGATTGCCGGAGAGGCCGACGATCGAGGAGATGTTGATCACGCGTCCCCAGCGCGCGCGGATCATCTTCTTCACCACTTCCTGCGTGATGTGAAACGCGGAATCGAGGTTCGTCCGCAGCACGCTCGTCCACGCCTCCGGCTTCATGCGGATGAAGAGATCGTCGTCGGTGATGCCGGCGTTGTTGACGAGGACATCGATCGGTTGCTCTTCGATGAGCGCCTTGATGCGCTCGCGGACGTCGCCGCTGGTGATGTCGAGCTGCACCGCGCGGGCGTTGCCGCCGGCGGTGGTGATCGTCGCCGCGACGCGCTCGACCTGCTCGAGATTGCGCGCGGCGCAAAGGACGAGCGCGCCGGTTTCGGCAAGCCGCATCGCAATCGCTTCGCCGATGCCGCGCGAGGCGCCGGTGACCAGGGCAGTACGGCCGGTGAGATCGATCTTCATAGTTTCCCTTCTGCGGTATGTCTCAAGCACAGACAAGAGTGTCTGTGCCACACAGGCTGCGCCTGTAACAAGAAGCAGTTCTGTTGGGAGAACACGCGGCTGGTGTGGCACAGACACTCTTGTCTGTGCTTTTGACTTCGCGCGGATGTCGATCGTCGCAGCACGCGCAAATCACCCCAAGAATTTTTCGATCGACGGGACGTCGGACACGTTGATCAACTCGACCGACGAGTCGATGCGCTTGATCAGTCCAGTCAGCACATTGCCTGGCCCGATTTCAACGAAGCGTTTCACGCCCATCGCGATCATCTTCTGTACGGACTCGACCCAACGCACCGGCGAGGCAACCTGGCGCACGAGCGCGTTGCGGACGGCAGTCGCTGTTCCGATCGGCGACGCGTCGACGTTCGAGACGAGCGACATCCAGAGATCTTTGAAGTTCGCTTCTTCGAGCAGTGGCCGCAGCCGCTCCTCGGCCGGTTTCATCAGTTCGCAATGAAACGGCGCGGACACGGGCAGCGGCAGTGCGCGGCGAACGCCGTGCGCTTTGGCAACGACGATAGCGCGATCGATGGCCGCTTTCGTTCCGGCGATGACGATCTGGCCCGGCGCATTGATGTTCGCGACCGACAGCACATCGCCCTCAGCCGCTTCTTCGCAGATCGCGCGCGCTTCGTCGGCCGAGGGGCCGATCAGCGCGGCCATTCCGCCGGTACCGGCGGGGACGGCGTCCTGCATGAACCGCCCGCGCATGCGCACGAGCTGCGCGGCCTCGGCCGGCGTCAATCCGCCGACGCTGACGATCGCGCTGTACTCGCCGAGGGAGTGGCCGGCCACGACGTCGCGCCGAGTGGCGCCGCGTTCTTCGAGCACGGCGTGAATCGCCGACGAGACGGCGAGAATCGCCGGCTGCGTGTTCTCGGTGAGCTTGAGTTGGTCGTCGGGACCTTCGAAGCAGAGTTGGGAAATCGGGAATCCGAGCGCGGCGTCGATGTCATCGAAAACGCGCCGCGCGGCCGGAAAGGCGTCGGCGACGTCCTTGCCCATGCCCGAGTACTGGCTCCCCTGCCCCGGAAAAACGAACGCGGTCTCGTGCTCCATCGGCGCGGAATCATACACGGCTACAATCCGCGCGAATGACGTCCGACGCGCGCGCCAAACTCCTCCGCCAACTGCAGGGCGCGTACTCGGGGGAACTGGCGGCCGGCTACGCGTACCGAGGTCACTGGCGCAGTTTGCGGCCGGGTCCCGATCGCGATCGGATCAAGCAGATCGAAGCGGAGGAATGGCATCACCGCGAGCTGGTCGGCGGACTGCTTCGAGAGCTCGGCGGAAAACCGAGCCGCATCCGCGAAGTGATTTTCTGGTGCATCGGCCGTGCGATCGGCGCGTTCTGTCTCGTCGGCGGCTGGTTCGCGCCGATGTACGGCGCGGGACGGCTGGAGCGCGGCAACATCGTCGAGTACGAAGACGCGGCGATCTTCGCGCGCGACTGCGGACACGAAGAGATGGTCGAGTGCATCCTGTCGATGGCCGAGGTGGAGTGGGAGCACGAGTACTTTTTCCGCAGCAAAGTGACAGACCACTGGATGCTGCGCGTGCTCAAGGTGTGGCCCCCGCCGCCGCCGAAGGCGACGATTCGGGACGCCTTTTTCGGGACATCGAAACGACGGCGGCCGGTCGGTGCGGAGATCATCGGAGAGCGAACCAGCTTTCGCGTCTGGGCGCCCGGACATCGCGAGGTCAGCGTCGTCATCGACGGCATCGACCACCCGCTGCAAGCCGAGGCTGACGGATATTTTTCGAGATTGATCGACGGCGCCGGCGCGGGGACGCGTTACCGGTTTCGGATCGACAACGACGAGAACACTTATCCCGATCCCGCTTCGCGATTTCAGCCGGATGGTCCGCATGGAGACTCCGAGGTTGTCGATCCGGATTCGTATCGCTGGCGCGATGCCGGCTGGCGCGGCGTCGACAAACGAAACCTCGTCATCTACGAGATGCACATCGGCACCTTCACGCGCGAAGGCACTTGGCGGGCGGCGATCGAGCATCTCGGTGCATTGCGCGACGTCGGCATCAACCTCCTCGAGGTCATGCCAGTACACGAGTTTCCCGGCCGCTTCGGCTGGGGATACGACGGCGTCGATCTCTGGGCACCGATGCACATTTACGGCACGCCCGACGATTTCCGCGCCTTCGTCGACGCCGCCCACTCCCACAACCTCGGCGTGATCCTCGACGTCGTCTACAACCATCTGGGACCCGACGGCTGCTACCTGACGAAGTTCAGCGCCGACTACTTCACGAAGAAGTACGAGAATGAGTGGGGCGAGGCGATCAACTTCGACGGTGAGAATGCCTCGGGCGTGCGCGAGTTCTTCGCGGAGAACGCCGGGTACTGGATCGAGGAGTTCCATCTCGATGGTTTGCGTCTCGATGCCACGCAGTCGATCAAGGACACCTCCGAGGAAAACGTCCTCACGCTCATCGTCCGCCGTGCGCGTGAAGCGTCGAAAGCGAAAGCGATTTTCATCGTCGGCGAAAACGAACCGCAGGAGGCCAAGCTCATTGATGAGTACGGCCTCGATGCGCTCTGGAATGACGATTGGCACCACGCGGCAATGGTGGCGGCGACGGGCCAGCGCGAGGCGTATTACACCGACTACCGCGGCACCCCGCAGGAGTTCGTGTCGATGGCGCAGTGGGGATTTCTGTATCAGGGGCAGTACTACTCGTGGCAGAAGGATCGGCGCGGAACTCCGTCGTCGCATCTGCCGCCGGAGGCTCTGGTCTGCTTTCTCCAGAATCACGATCAGGTCGCGAACTCCGCGCGCGGCGAACGTCTGCAAGTCCTCACCGACCCGGGCCGACTCCGCGCGCTGACGGCGCTGCTGCTCCTCGGCCCGAACACGCCGATGCTTTTTCAGGGACAGGAGTTCGGGGCGTCCGCGCCGTTTCTGTTCTTCGCAGATCACAAGGGAGATCTCGGGGCGGCGGTGGCGAAAGGGCGCCGCGAGTCGCTCGAACAGTTCCCGTCGCTGAAAGCGCTTCACGGCGACTTCGCGGCGCCGAACGACATGTCCACCTTCGAGCAATGCAAACTCGATCATGCCGAGCGCGACGCACATCCCGCGGTTGTGGCCCTGCATCGCGACCTGCTACGGTTGCGGAGGGAAATGACGGGACGCGTACGCGGCGCGGTCATTGGCTCCGAAGTGCTCGCCTTGCGTTACGAGCAGCGCCTGATCATCGTCAACCTCGGCACCGAGATTCGGATGGAGATCATCCCCGAACCGCTTCTGGCACCGCCGCTGGATCGCCGATGGGAATTGCGCTGGTCGAGCGATTCACCCGAATACGGCGGCCCCGGCATCATCCCGATCGAGACGAAGGGAACGTGGATCGTGCCCGCACACGCGGCGATCGTGATGAGTCCGAGGGACTTGTAGCCTAGGCGCCGAGCAATCTTCCTGGCCACGCATCCTCGGCTTTGCGAATCCAGTGGCCGCTGCGGATGTCGCCGAGGCGCTCCGCGAGGGTGTCGTAGACGATGGTGTGGCGATCGCCGCGGTCGCGGAAATCGGCGCGGCTGAGCGCTTCGACGCGGCCGTCAACGTGACGGACGAAGACGCGGTTCGAGTCGAGAATCTGCACGCCGAGGTCGCGCTCGAACTGGCGGAGCAGTCCGAACATCCGGTCGATCGAGCAGCCGGATGTCTCACTGCGCTCGTCGACGGCGATGGCGAGGAAACTGTTCTCGATCAACGCGCGCGCGGACGTCACAGGCGCGCCATGCGCGGCCCATTCATCGAGGAACGCGTCGACCTGCCGCAGCAGGTCGCGGCTCTGGGTTTCGTTCAGCGCGGGCGAGATACCGAACAGCCAGGTGCGGGAAGTGGGAGGGAGGGATTCGATTTCAACTCTGGGCATGGGTAGTAGATTAGTCGATTCGTAGATTAGTAGATTAGGTCGTCAGTCACCGCCGCTCGTCCTAATCCACTAATCTACTAATCCACTAATCTACTACCCATGTCTTTCGCAAAATTGATGCAACGCTTCAAAGGCGGCGTCTGCACGGACGACAAGCCGCCGCAACAGCAGGATCCGCTGCGTCTGGCCACGGCCGCGGTACTGCTCGACATCGGCTACGCGGATGGAACGCTCAGCCGCGAAGAGGATGAGGATCTCGTCACCTATCTCAAGCGCACGTTCGCACTCGACGACACGATGGCGCAGGAGCTGGTCAAGGCGGCCGCCGAAATCCGCGCGCAGACGATCGACCATTTCGCGCTAACGCATTTCATCCGCCGCAACGCGACGCTCAACGATCGCATCGAGATCGTGAAGACAATGTGGCGAATGGCGTATGCCGACGGCCGTCTCACCGAATACGAAAATTATCTCGTCCGCAAGCTCGCCGACCTCCTCGGCCTCGAGCATCACGTGATGATCGACGCGAAGGTGAGCGTCCTGCAGGAGTTGGGGCTGGCAACGACGTGAAAGAGTGAAGAGTGAAGAGTGAAATTGTTCAAGATTCGTTTTCACTCTTCACTCTTCACCCTTCACTCTTCCTGCGCTCGGGATGAGAAAAATAACCATGCCTGAATTTCATCAAGTCGCCATCATCGGAGCGGGCCCCATCGGGCTCGAGCTCGCCGTCGCGTTCAAGCAGTTCGGGATCGACTACATCCAGTTCGATGCGGGGCAGATCGGGACGACCATCGCCTGGTATCCGATCGAGATGCTGTTTCATTCGAGCTCGGACCGGCTCGGGCTGGCCGGCGTTCCGATCCAGACGGCGACGCAGCAGAAGATCACGCGCGAGGAGTACCTCGCCTACCTGCGCTCGATCGTGCTGCAGTTCGGGTTGGAGATCCGTTCGTACGAGCGCGTCGTGAACGCGTCGCGAGTCGCCGGCGGATTCGAGCTGATTACACAAGCAATCGATGGCGAACATCGCTATCGCGTCGAGCAGGTGGTCATCGCCATCGGCGCTTTTCATGCGCCGCGCACGCTCGACGTTCCGGGCGAAGAGCTGCCGCACGTCAGCCACTACTTTCACGATCCGCATACGTACTTTCAGAAAAAGCTGCTGATCGTCGGCGGGCGCAATTCATCGGTCGAAGCGGCTGTGCGCTGCCAGCGCGCCGGCGCGGATGTGACGCTGAGCTATCGCCGCGACGACTTCGATCCGAAGGTGGTGAAGTTCTGGCTGCTGCCGGAAGTGCGCGCATTGATCCGCGACAATCGCATCCGCTACCTGCCGCGCACAGTTCCGCTGGAGATTCGCAAAGGGACAGTGCTCATGGGATCGGTCGACGGCGGAGACGAGTTCGAGATCGAGGCCGATTTCGTTCTGCTACTGACCGGCTACCGGCAGGATCCGACGCTCTTCGACCAACTCGGCGTCGAGCTGCGCGGCGACGATCGTCAACCTGTTTACGATCCGGAGACGATGGAGACAAACGTCCCCGGCGTCTTCGTGGCCGGCACCGCGGTCGCGGGAACGCCGCCGCGCAAAGTGACGGTGATCGTGGAGACGTGTCACGTGCACGTGCCGCGCATCGTCGCCGCCATTCAGGGCGCGCGCGTCGCGCTGCCGGATGGGCGTCTGGACGAGTGAGGTGTGGCACAGACACTCTTGTCTGTGCTTTGGGAGGCTCGCGCTTCGGTCGCAAACCGCGCGAAGTCACCAGCACAGACAAGAGTGTCTGTGCCACAAAGTTCACGCCTTACCGCACACTCGCCCATGTACGATTCCGCGCATGAAAAACGTCCGACTCTGGCTGGCGGTTTCGCTTCTCGCCGCCGCGCACGCGCATGCGGCGGCGGTGAACGTTCCGGTCGTCTACGACAAGCTTTCGAACGGATTGAAAGTCGTCATCTCCGAGGCGCATGCGGCGCCGACGGTGACCGTGGCCGTTTATTACGGCATCGGATTCCGCGTCGAGCCGAAGGGGCAAACCGGCTTCGCGCATCTCTTCGAGCACATGATGTTTCAGGGCTCGGAGCATGTGAAAAAGTTTGAGCACGCCAAGATCGTCGAGGCGAATGGCGGCAATCTGAACGGCTCCACGCGCCTCGACTACACGAACTATTACGAGACGCTGCCGGCCGAGGGGCTGGAGACCGCGCTGTGGCTGGAAGCGGATCGCATGCGCTCGCTCGACGTCAGCGCGGAGAATCTGAAAAACCAGCAGAACGTCGTTTCCGAGGAAGTGCGCGCGAACGTTCTCAATCAGCCGTACGGAATCTTCGAATGGCTCGACCTCTGGCAGAACGCGAATCAGAACTGGTTCAACGCGCACAATTTCTACGGCGATCTGCACGACATCGAGGCAGCGAAGATCGACGACGTGCGCAATTTCTTCAAGACCTACTACGCGCCGAACAACGCGGTGCTGGCCATCGTCGGCGACGTCGATCCGGCCGCGGCGCGCAAGCTCGTCGACAAGTACTTCGCATCCATTCCGCAGCAGCCCATTCCGAAGCGTCCTGACGTCAGCGAGCCGCCGCAGACGAAAGAGAAGAAGGTCGATCAGACCGACAAGCTGGCCAACCTGCCGGCGCTGGCATTCGGCTATCACCTCCCCGATCAGCAGTCGCCCGATTACGCGCCGGCGGTGCTGCTCGATTTCATCCTGCAGGGCGATGACAGCTCGCGTTTCTACCAGCGCCTGGTGAAGGAGAAGCAGACGTCGATCGATTGGGGCGGCGGCATCAACTACGAGCTCGGCAACGAGTTCGATTACGACGGGCCGATGCTGATGGTGTCGCGCACGACGTACAAGCCGGGCCACACCGCCGGCGAGATCCTGCACGAAGTTGATGCGATCATCGCCGACATCCAGCAGCATGGACCGACGGCGCGCGAAGTGGCCGATGCGAAAGTCCGCTTCCGCTCCAATTTCTACGACAGCCTGGAGACGACCGGCGGCAAGGCCAATCTGCTGGCGTCGTTCGCGTTGTTTCGCGACGACCCGTCGCAGATCAACAAAGTGCTGCCGCTGTTCGACGCGGTGACGGCGGCGCAGATTCAGTCGGTCGCACAGAAGTATCTCGCGCAGTCGAATCGAACGTCGATCGACCGGGTGCCGGCCCCGAAGGAGGCGAAATGAACAGGCATGTGTGGCACAGACACTCCTGTCTGTGCTTTGGCAAGATGCAGTGGCTGAAGTTTCTCGGACGGCGCGAGCATCAGCAGCACAGACAAGAGTGTCTGTGCCACACTGGCTTCATTGCAGTCGCGCTGCTCGCACTGGCGACGAACGTCTTCGCGCAAGCCACCCCTCCCCCGCCCGCGCCGCCGCGGCCGATCAACTGGCCGGTGATTTCTGAATCGAAACTCGACAACGGATTGACGGTCGTCCTCGCTCCGCTGCACAACGTGCCGAAGATCACCGTCGCGCTGTCGCTGCTGGCGGGACGCGGCACCGCGTACAAAACGCAGCCGGGGGTGGCGCAGCTCGCCGGCCGCGTGGCCAACGAAGGGACGGCCACGCGCACCAGTCTGCAGATCAAGCAGGAGTTGCGCTCGATCGGCGGCTCGCTGAACGTCGGCGTCGACAACGACGCCACCACGCTGTCCGCGTCGTCGCTCTCCGACTTTGCGCCGAAGCTGCTCGACATCGTCAGTGACGTGGCGCGGCATCCGGCGTATCCGCAGTCCGAGGTGACGCTGGCCAAGACGAACTTCGCGCAGGAGATCGAGGAGCAGCGCTCGTCGCCCGATTTCCTGGCGCAGGAGGAGCTCGACAAAGCGCTCTTCGGCGGTCATCCGTACGGCTTCAGCGTTCCCGATCCGGCCGCGATCAAGAAGGTGACGCGCGATTCGTTGAAGACGTTCGCTTCAACGTACTACGTGCCGAACAATGCGGTCCTGGTGATCGTCGGCGACTTCGACGCCGCGACGATGAAGTCCGAGGTCGCGAAAGCGTTTGGATCGTGGAAGCGCGTTCCGCTTCCGCCCGCACCGAAGCTCGTCCTCCCCGTTCGCGACAAGCGGCAGATCTACGTCATCGATCGTCCGGGCTCGGTGCAGTCGACGATTCTGATCGGCGCGCCAGCGCCGCCGCGCCGTTCGGCCGACTACATTCCGCTGCGCACGACGAACATGATTTACGGCGGGGCGTTTTACTCGCGCCTCACGCGCAACATCCGCGAGTCGAAGGGCTACACGTATTCGCCGTTCAGCACCGCCGACCTTCGCCGCGCTGCCGGCGCCTTCACCGCCGGCGCCTCGGTGCGCAACGAGGTCACGGGCCCGACCATCCTCGAAATGCTCTACGAGCTCGATCGCATGCGCGTCGAGCCGGTGACCGCCGAGGAATTGCAGTCCGCGAAGACCTACAGTATCGGCGGCATGGAGCTGGAGCTCGAAGCCCAATCCAGCCTGGCCAGCCGCATCAGCACGATCTACATCGACGAGCTCTCGCGCGATTTCCTGCAGACGTTCCGCGACAAGGTGGCCGCGCTGACGCCCGCCGAGGTCCAGCACTCGGCCGCCAAATACTTCGACACGTATCGCAGCGCGATCGTGGTCGTCGGCGATTACAAACAGATCAAGGATCAGATCGCGCCATTTGGGGATGTGAAAGTCGTGAAGTGATAGTGGTGCGCGAAAGCGCACCACTGTCATCCTGAACCGCCGGAGGCGTTGGAGCGCGAAGCGGAACGCCGAAGGACGGCGAAGGATCTCAAGATGCGCAACTCCCGCTGAAACCCATTGGGATTCAACGCAGGTTGGGAAGCTTGAGATCCTTCGACCGTCCTCCGCGGATCGGCGCTGCGCGCCTCAACCGCTCCGGCGGCTCAGGATGACGCCAACACGCCGCGCGTTTTCGGCTCGTAGCCCGGGAACACCGACTTCAACGACGGCACCGCCAGTTGCTTCATCAGCAGCTCCGAAAACACGTCGCGGAAGTCGGTGGTGATGGCGAGGTCGCGGTTTTCGTAGAGCTGTTGTGACGCAAGTCCGGGCCATTTGCCGTGGACTTTGCCGCCTTTCACGCCGCCGCCGAGGAGGAGCATGACGTTGGCATGGCCGTGGTCGGTGCCGCGGTTGCCGTTCTCGCGGACGGTGCGGCCGAACTCGGACATCGTCACGAGGACGACGTCGCCCATGCGCGACCCGAGGTCGCGGGCGAAGGCGGCGATGGCGTCGGAGAAATTGCGGAGATTGTTGGCCAGCTGGCCCTGCGCGCCGCCTTCGCCGGCGTGCGTGTCCCAGCCGCTGACGTCGGCGAATGCGACTTCGAGTCCTACGTTCGACTTGATGAGCTGCGCGATCTGCCGCAGCGAATTGCCGAGCGGACCGTTCGGATAGGCCGCGCCATTCTCCGGCTGCAGTTTCTGCGGGTCGGCACTCTTGAGAATGCGCGCGGCCTCGAACGAATCCTTCGCCGTTCCACCCAGCGTTCCCGCAACCGCCTCGGCGTACATCGATTCGAATCCGCCGCTGACGTTCGCGCCGCCGCGGATTCCGAACTGGCTGATGTTCGTCATCGCCACCGCGCCCGCGCCGCCGGAGAGAATGCGCGGCATGGCCGGCGACAGCGCGACCGCGCGCAGCGGCGACACGGTCGACTCTTTTTTCAATCCGACCGCGCGCGAGAGGAATCCATCCTCCGTCGATTTCACGCCGGGCGTTCCCGACTCCATGAAGTCCTGCGCGTCGAAGTGCGAGCGCGTCGCGTCGGGCGAACCGACCGCGTGAACGACGGCCAAGCTGTGATCCTTGAAGTACGGCGACAGCGACGCGAGCGACGGATGCAAGCCAAAGAAGCCGTCGAGATCGATCGCGCCACCCTCGGCGCCGGGACGCGGCACGGCAATCGTCGGCCGCGCCGCGTAGTAGGCCTGCTCGCCGTACGGCACGATCACGTTCAAACCATCGACCGCACCGCGCTGAAAAATCGCGACGAGCGTCTTGTTGCCCTTCGTCGTCGCGGCGTTGGCCATCCGCACGAAAACATTCGGAAGCAGCGTCCCGCCGACGAGGGCGAGACCGGAGGATTTGAGGAAGAAGCGTCTGTCGATCATTGGAAGGTTTTCCTACTGCCGCTGAAACTCCGGCGAGCCGAGAATCAGGCCGGCCACGGTCGGCAGTTGCGTGTTGTCCCACGGATCTTCGGTTGGCGCTTTGCGCTCCACGATCCGCGATTTGATGATGTTGCGAGTCTCTTCTGTCAAACCGCCGCCGGTCAGCGCCTGCGCCAGCGCTTCGACCGAGTGCGATGCGTCGGCCGCTTCCTTCGCAGGGATCAATGCGACGACATCGCCGTGCACGCCCGGCAGCTTGTTCGACGCCAACGCGAGCGCGAAGTTGAGGCGATTCATCAGCGCGCCGGTGTTGATCCAGACGTCGGCCTTGTCGCTGTAACCGGTCGGCGGCTGCGCGCCGTAAAGCGGCTCGCCGATCTGCTGCAACGCGCGCGCGATCGGCGTGGCGTCCGTGATCTGCGCGTTGACGGCGCGCACCGCGGAGATGGCGTACTCGAACGGCGACTTCACTTTCGCGCGATACGACTTCGGATCCCAGAACTCGGGACTGCTGATGACGGCGCGCACCGTCTCGCGCAAGTCGCCGTCGGTGGCCAGGAACTTCGCGGCAACGCGATCGACGAGCGCCGGCGGCGGATCGTCGGCGACGAGGCGCTGACAGAGTTTGAGCGCGATGTGATGCGCGGTGGCGGGATGGTGCGCGAGGACGTGAATCATCTTCTGCCCCTCCTCGATGCCGCCGCCGGGCGGAAAGCGGACGCCGAGGACGGTCTTGGAGTCGGAGTCGTGAAGCATGGGGCGGAAGATGAACGCGGCGCCCTGACCGCCATCGCGCTCGCCGGTGATCGTCCAGCCGGTCAGCACGCGCGCCAGCTCGGTGACGTCCTTCTGCGTGTAGCCGCCGTCGACGCCGAGGGTGTGCAGCTCCATGATCTCGCGCGCGTAATTTTCGTTGAGGCCGCCCTGGCGATTCTTCAACTGCGGATTCATCGCCATCGCGCGGCGGCCGAAGCGCTGCGCGAGTCGTTGGTTTTGCAGGGGCCGATTTTCCGGCGCGGCGACCGAGCGCGCGTTGTCGAGGTAGAAGAGCATGGCCGGCGATTTCGCCGTGGCCATCAGCAGATCTTCAAAGCGTCCCCAGATGTGCGGCCGGATGACGTCGCGCTCGTAGCTCGTCAGCAGAAAGCGATCGATACCCTTGCCCGCGAAGACGTTGAAGTGATTCATCCAGAAGTCGACCATGACCTCGTTGAGCTGGCGGTCCGACTCGGCCGCGCGCAGGATGCGCTCAGTGAGCAGGTCGTTCATCAGCGCCTGCGGCCGCTGATCGGGAGGAACGTCGCGCATGTATTCGCGCCGCGCCTCCTTTTTGTCGACCTCACCTTCCTTCGCCTCGGCATTCGCTTTCTTGCGCGCCATCAGCACCGGCTCGTAGTACGTCTTGACGATCTGCGCGTTGGAAAGCTTCATCGTCGGCAGCGCGGCAATCCGCGCCTCTACCGCGCGATCAGGAATCGCGTCGGGATGCAGTTGCTGCTCGATCCAGGTGTTGACGCCGTCCTTCAAAACCGCATCGACGTCGCCCGGCCGCGGCCCGAAGGCGAGCCGGTTCAACACGTGCAGCGCGCGCTGGCGATCGGTGAGCTTGTTGTCGGAGGTCGCGCCGGTCAGCATCGCGAAAGCGATGAGTCCGGCGAGGAGTTTCGTCGCGAGTTTCATGACCCCTTTGACGAATTGGGAGGGTGGGGCGTTTACCGGCGCCGGGTTCGCTCAGAAGGGATGCCGCCAGCGCAGTCCCGGAAAACGGCTGAAGTCGCGGTCTGTCGTCACCCATTCGCACCCTGACTCGATCGCCATGGCCGCAAGATACGCATCAGCAACGAGACTGCCTCGCGCGTTTGCTTGTTGACAAAGATCCGTGAAGATCGACCAGTGCCGCTCGCCTGGGTTGATGAGTACGGCGTTGGGCTGTTCTCGCAGAAGGCGGCAGAAGTCGAGCGCGGATTCGAGCGGCGTCGGCGGATCGTAGACTCGTCGATGCGTTACGACGCGCACGAAGGCACTAAGGACGATCTCTGAGACGCCGAATGCCTCCGGTTGCCCGATGACAGCCTCGAGCCAACTACGAAAGCGGCGATGATCAGCGGCTTCTTCGCGATGTGCGTAAATGAGTACGTTCACGTCGGTCAGAATCACGATCACTCTCCATTAAGTCGAGCAGTGCCGCACTGTCATCGATATCGACACCGGGGTGGGTACCTTTCCCTCGAAATGTCGGCAGTTTTACTTTCGCTCGCTTCTTGAATTCGTTTCGGCGGCCTAGCGACTCGCGCAATGCATCTTCGATGACGGCTGTCAGGGTCTTCCCTCTGATTGCTGCGGTCTTCTTTGCCTCGGCCAGAAGGTCCGGATCGAGACGCACCGTGGTTCTCATAGTCATCGAAACATACTGGGCGGTCATCAATATGTCAAACCGGACCTCGGGTCAGTTCGTCGTCAACGGCGATGCGATTCCATCATTCTCTGACGCTACACTGCTCAGCGTGTCCTCGCCACACCGGCAACAACGACTGATCGGTGCGTTCGCCGTGCTTGCGCTGCTGCTGGTCATCGCGCTACTCCTCGCGTCGTCAGCGGGTGCGACGAACGTTTCGTGGCGCGCGGCGATGAACGGCGATGTGACGGCGCGGGCGATCCTGATCGGGATACGACTTCCGCGCGCGCTGCTCGCTGCGCTCGTCGGCGCGACGCTGGCCGTGGCCGGTGTCACATTTCAGACGTTGCTGCGTAATCCGCTCGCCGATCCATTCATCCTCGGCGTTTCCGGCGGCGCGGCGTGCGGCGCGTCGATCGCCACGGCGGCGGGATTGGCGAGATTGCCGGGTGTCGTGCCGATGATCGCGTTCGCCGGCGCGTGCGGCGCGACCGGCGCGGTGTTCCTGCTGGCGCGGCGGCGCGAATACACCGATCCGACGCGGCTGCTCCTCTCCGGACTCGTGCTCAACGCCTTTTTCTCGGCCGTGATCCTGATTTCGTTCGGCATCTCGCGGCAGAGCGATCTGACGGCGGCGCTGCGCTGGATGATGGGAACACTCTTCGGCGCGACGTGGAGCGACGTCCTGCTCCTGACGATCCTCCTCGTCATCGCCACGGCGACGCTGGCGTCGATCGGCAACGACCTGCGCATGTTTTCCTTCGGCGAAGACGACGCGAAATCGCGCGGCGTGAACGTCGAGCGCGTGAAGCTGATCGGATTCATCACCGCCTCGATCGTCACCGGCGCGGCGGTGTCGGTCAGCGGCATCATCGGCTTCGTCGGCCTACTCGTGCCGCATCTCATCCGGATGATGTGGCGACGCGACTTCCGCTTCCTCCTCCCGCTCTGCGCCCTCGGCGGCGGCATTCTGGTCGTGCTCGCGGACCTCCTGTCGCGCATCGTGGTGACATCGTCCGAACTGCCGATTGGCGCATTCACGGCAGTCCTTGGTGTCCCGTTTTTCCTCTCGCTGCTACGGAGGAATCGCTGATGCTGCAGCTGCGCGATGTGTCGTTTGGTTATGAGGACGCGCAGGCGGTCGATCGCATCACTGCATCGTTCGACGCGACGCAGCTCATCGCGCTGACCGGTCCGAACGGCTCCGGAAAATCAACGCTGCTGAAACTGATCGCGCGCGTTCTCGCGCCGCACGCCGGCGAGATCGCGTTCGACGGCAAGCGCCTGCGCGATTGGCCCGGCAAGGAGTACGCGAAACAGGTCGCTTACCTGCCGCAGGATCCCGATCCCGCTTTCTCCATGCGCGCCATCGACGTCGTCGTCTCCGGCCGCGCCCCGTTCCTCGGCCGCTTCGCCTGGGAACGCGATTCCGACTACGACGAAGCCGCGCAGGCGCTCGCGTTATGCGACGCCTCGCACCTCGGCGAACGCTATCTCGACGAGATGAGCGGCGGCGAACGCAAACGCGTCTTCCTGGCGCGCGTCCTCGCGGCGCGCCCGCGCCTGATCCTCCTCGACGAGCCGCTGTCGTCGCTCGACGTCTCGCACGTCCAGCAGTTCTCCGCCCTTTTGCGCGACATCGTCGATCGCACCGGCGTCACCGTCCTTTATGCGACGCACGATCTCAACTGGGCGGCCGCCTACAGCGATCGCATGCTCGTCATGCAACGCGGCGTGTTGGCGCGCGACGCATCGCCAAGCGATGTGATGCAGCCGGAGGTGGTGCGGGAGCTGTTTGGGTTTGATGCGGAAGCGGTACGAGTTGGCGAGAAATCATGGTTAGTTCCTCGGGTGGAACGAGTGGATTAGTCGATTAGTAGATTAGTGGATTAGAGGGCTATCGAGACACAGCTACAGCCGAGGTACACTGCTCCCCCCACACAACGGCGCATCGTTGCCGTTTGCATTCACTCTCCGCAGCACCATGCATCTATGTCCGCAAACTATCGGGATTTGATCGCCTGGCAGAAGGCCATCACGCTTGCAGAATTCATCTACCTATTGACCGATTCGTTTCCTCGTCGCGAGGTGTATGGGCTGTCATCACAGATGCGCCGCGCGGTTGTCTCGATTTCGGCCAACATCGCGGAGGGCAATGGCCGCCTCACTCGTGGAGAGTGGCAGCAGTTTCTGGGTCACGCGCGAGGATCACACCTCGAACTCGAAACAGAACTGACGATTTCGTGGCGCGTCGGACTGATTACCACCGAGCAACACCGCGCCGGGCTATCGCGATGCGACGAAGTCGGTCGCCTCATCAACGGTCTACTGAAGGCGAGTGCGAATCGCCCCACGCGCAAACCCTTCGAGTAATGGCGAGTCGGCGAAGTGCCCCCTAATCCACTAATCGACTAATCCACTAATCCACTATTTCTCGAACTCCCACGCGATCTTCTTCAACACCCGATCGACGCGTTCGATCAGTTGCAGGACGTCCTTCTTCGCGTGGGCGGCGGAGAAGAACGCGGCTTCGAGTTGGGATGGCGGGAGATAGACGCCTTCACCGAGCATGAGGTGGAAGAAGCGGGCGAACTTTTCGCGGTTGCTGCGGTTCGCGGACTCGTAATCGGTCACCGGTCCCTCGGTGAAGAAGATCGTCCACATCGATCCGGCGCGGTTGACGGTGAGCGGGACGCCGTGTTTCTCGGCGGCTTTGACGACGCCGGTTTCGAACTCGCCGGAGCGTTCTTCGAGGTCGGCGTAGATCGAGGAGTTTTTCAGCACGCCGAGCGTGGCCTTGCCGGCGGCGACGGCGACCGGATTGCCGGAGAGCGTTCCGGCCTGATACATCGGGCCGAGGGGCGAGACGAGTTGCATCAGCTCTTTGCTCGCGCCGTACGCGCCGATGGGCATGCCGCCGCCGATGATCTTGCCGAGCGTCGTGATGTCGGGCTTGATGTTGAAGACTGATTGCGCGCCGCTGTAGGCAACGCGGAATCCGGTCATCACCTCGTCGAAGATCAGCAGCGCGCCGTTTTTCGTGCAGAGGTCGCGAAGACCCTGGAGGAAACCCTCCGCGGGCGGGACGCATCCCATGTTGCCTGCAACCGGCTCGACGATCACCGCCGCGACTTCCTTGTCCATCGCCGTGCGGACGGCCTCGAGGTCGTTGAACGCGACGCTGATCGTCAGCTCGGTCACTTCCTTCGGCACGCCGGCGGAGTCGGGGACGTTGAACGTCGCGCCGCCGCTGCCAGCTTTCACGAGGAGCGAGTCGACGTGGCCGTGATAGCCGCCGTCGAACTTGATGATCTTCTTCCTCCCCGTCGCCGCGCGCGCCAGCCGCAGCGCGCTCATCGTGGCCTCGGTGCCGGAGTTGACGAGGCGCACCATCTCGATCGACGGAATGGCCTGCACGATCATCTCGGCCAGCTCGATTTCGCCGAGCGTCGGCGCGCCGAAGGAGAAGCCGCGCGTGGCGGCCTTCTTCACCGCCTCGACGACGTAGCGGTGGCCGTGTCCGAGGATCATCGGACCCCAGGAGCCGACGCAGTCGATGTACTGGAGGTTGTCGGCGTCGAAGATGCGCGAGCCCTGCGCCATGTCGACGAACAGCGGCGTGCCGCCGACGCCTTTGAATGCACGAACGGGTGAGTTGACGCCGCCGGGAATGGTTTCCTGCGCGCGCTGGAAGAGAGTGTCGGAGTTTTTGCCCATGGTTTAGTCGATTAGTGATTAGTGGATTAGTAGATTAGGAAAAGCGGACGGTGATCCTAATCTACTAATCCACGAATCCACCAATCCACTGGTTCAGTACGCATTCTCGTGCTTCAGTCCGTGGATCAGCGTCATGAAGAGGATCTTCAGGTCGAGCATGAGCGACCAGTTCTCGATGTAATAGAGGTCGTGCTCGATGCGCATGCGGATCGATGTGTTGCCGCGCCAGCCGTGAACCTGCGCCCAGCCGGTGATGCCGGCGCGGACTTTGTGGCGGAGCATGTAGTGCGGAAACTCGGCGCGGAACTGTTCGACGAACTGCGGACGCTCAGGGCGCGGACCGACCACGCTCATGTCGCCGAGAAGGACGTTGAAGAGTTGCGGGAGCTCGTCGAGTGAGGTCTCGCGGATGAAGCGTCCCACGCGCGTGCGGCGCGGATCATCCTTCTCCGCCCATTTCGCGCCGGTGTCTTTCTCCGCGCCGACGCGCATCGAGCGGAACTTGACGATATCGAACGGCTTGCCGTCGAGCCCCATCCGTTCTTGTCTGTAGAAGATCGGTCCGCGATCGCCGAGCTTGATGGCGATGGCCACGATCAGCATCACCGGCGAGAAGACGATCAACGCGACCGTTGCCACGACGAGATCGAAGCCGCGTTTCAGGAAGCGGCTCCAACCCTCCAGCGGCGTTTCGGAAAGATTGATCGTCGGCAGGCCGTCGAGATCTTCGACGCGTGAGCGGAGGACCATGAACTGCAGAAGGTCGGGGACGACATGGATGGCGACAACGCTGCGCACCAGGCGATCCAGAAGCGCCATCATCGCCTGCGACGAGGCGTGCGGCAGGGCGACGAAAACGTGGTCGATGTTCTGATCGGCGATGACCTGTTCGGCCTGGTCGATCGTGCCGAGGCAGGGAAGATCGAGTTTTGATTCTTCGCCGTTTTTCAAATAGCCGACTACGAGAAAACCGAGCTCGCGATGTCCGTTCACGCGCTCGACGACGGCGCGGGCCAGCTCGCCGCTGCCGGCGATGAGCACGCGGTCGAGTCGCTTGCCGTCGCGATGTCCGCGCTCGACGATCGTACGGACGATGGCGCGCCCGAGGACGACGAAGACGATCGCGCAGAGGAGGAAGATGCCGAGCGTCGCGCGCGAGTAGAGAACGTCCGGACGGCCGGGACGGACCCACAGCAGCACGCCGGAGAAAACGACCGTGGCCACGACGGATCCGATGGCCACCGACAGCCACTCCTCCGTTCGCGATCGCGTCGGGCGGATGCGGTAGAGCCCCTGCACCGCGAAAGCGAGCGGGAAAACGATCGTGACGATCGGCAGGAGTTGGAGATACGTCTCCACCTCCTGCTGCCCTTTCGTGACCGGGATGATCTTCAGGCTGAAGCGCAGAAACCAGGCGCAGAGCATCGCCAGATTCGATGCCACGGCATCGTTGATCAGGTAGATCGACGACAGCGTCCGGTGTTTTTTCTCGATCACGATGATTGCGGGAGTGGGGAGTCGGGAGTGGGGAGTCGGAGATCGAGGCGTTCGTACTTCGATCTCCGACTCCCTACTCCCGACTCCCTACGCCCTCCCTGAGAATGAGTGTACCGCCGCGCTTTCGTCTGTCGATACGTGACCGCGGAAGTGAACGTTGGGTCCGGCGAACTTACCGTGCATTCTTCTTCCGCTTCGGTTCCGGCGTCGACGCCAGCGGATAGTCGCCCTGCGCGGCGCAGGCATCGCAAAGATGATCGTTGCGCAGATACTCTTCCATCTCCACCTCGGACAGGCAGCGCACGCATAGATGGCGGCCGGTGCGTTCGTTCATCATTCGCCGCGGCGGATCGTCGAGCATCGGTATGTTTGTAGCACGGAATACGATTCTGTTTTCAGCGGCAGGAGGCCTTCGATGATCCGAGTGCGCAGAGCAGAGGAGCGCGGCCATTTCGACCACGGCTGGCTCAACACCTATCACACGTTTTCGTTTGCCGATTACCACGATCCCGACTTCATGGGATTCCGTTCGCTGCGCGTGATCAACGAGGATCGCGTCGAGCCGGGACGCGGCTTCGGCACGCATGGGCATCGCGACATGGAGATCATCTCGTACGTGCTCGAGGGCGAGCTCGGACACGGCGACTCGATGGGCACCGGCTCGGTGATCCGCCCCGGCGAAGTGCAGCGGATGAGCGCCGGCACCGGCGTGATGCACAGCGAGAAGAACGCGTCGGCGATGCCGGTGCACTTTCTCCAGATCTGGATCCTGCCGGAGCGGCATGGGATTACGCCGTCGTACGAACAGAAAGCGTTTCCCGCGTCCGAGCGCGAGAATCAATTGCGGCTGGTGGCGTCGCACGACGGCCGCGATGGATCGCTGACGATCCATCAGGACGTCGATCTCTACACGACCACACTGCGCGACGGCAGCGTGACGTTCGATTTCCGTCCGAACCGCTACGGCTGGCTGCAGGTCGCGCGCGGCGCGGTGACGATCAACGGCGAAGAGCTGCGCGCCGGCGACGGCGCCGCGATCGAAAAGGAATCGCAGGTGACGATCGCGGGGGATGGTGAGGCGCTGCTGTTCGATTTGAATTGACCTGTCATTCCGAGCCGGCGTCACCCCGGCAGGGGTAGAGCGCGGCGAGGAATCCCCGCCTGAAACCGCGGGCGTGTGGGCAGCGGTTCGCAGCCGGGGATTCCTCGCTGTCCTCAGCCCCATCCGGGGCATCGGCGGCTCGGAATGACAGCGGAGCTATCCTTCTTTCCGTGGTCGTTCTCTTCCGCTTCCTGTTCGCCATCTTCAAGAGCCGCTTCCGCAGGCGGCTGGGCATCCTCGACGATTGCGTCATCACCATGCGCGTCTGGCCGAACGATCTCGACCTGAACATGCACATGAACAGCGGCCGGTATCTGAGCATGATGGATATCGGCCGCGTCGAGATCCTGGCGCGCACGCGGATGCTGCGGCCGGCGCTGAAACGCGGATGGCGTCCGCTGGTCAGCGCGACGCTGATCCGCTACAGGAAATCGCTGCTGCCGTTCGAGCGCTTCACCGTCCGCTCGCGCGTCGTCTGCTGGGACGAGAAGTGGATCTACTTCGAGCACATCCTCGAGCGCCGCGGCGAAGTGGCTGCGCACGCCTACGTGCGCGGCCTGCTGCGCGGCAAATCCGGCAACGTCAAACCGCACGAGCTGCTCGAACTGGCCGGCGTGCCGCAGATGCAATCGCCGGAGATGCCGGCGGCGGTGGCCGCTTGGAAAGCGATGCTCGATTTGTCATCCTGAGCCGCCGAAGGCGTCGCAGCCGAAGGACGGTCGAAGGATCTCAAGCTTCCCAACTCCGGCTGAAACCCGCTGGGATTCAACGCAGCTTGGGAAGCTCGAGATCCTTCGCCGTCCTGCGCCACTCCGCGCTTCGCGCTACGTGGCTTCGGCGGCTCAGGATGACAATCCACTAATCTACAATTCACCCTCCCCCATGACCGATCGCTCGAACGACCCCACCTTGCAGGTGCCGGATTCCGTTCCGCATCCGCGGCTGCCGTATGCGCAGTTTGCGCCGGGGTCGGTCGTCGCCGGACGCTATCGCATCGTCAGCCTCCTCGGCTCCGGCGGCATGGGCGAGGTCTATCGCGCCGACGACTTGAAGCTCGGCCAGCAGGTGGCGCTGAAGTTTCTTCCGGCCGTATTCGCGCACGATCTCGCGCAGCTCGATCTCCTCCACGAGGAAGTCCGCCTCGGCCGCCAAGTCGCGCATCCCAACGTCTGCCGCGTCTACGACATCGAGGAGTGGGAAGGCGCGCATTTCGTGGCCATGGAGTACGTCGACGGCGAGGATCTGGCCAGCCTCCTCAGGCGCATCGGCCGGCTCGCGCACGACAAGGCGGTGGAGATCGCGCGCGGACTCGCGGCCGGGCTTGCTGCCGCCCACGCGAAGGGCATCCTGCATCGCGATCTCAAGCCGGCCAACATCATGATCGACGGCCGCGGCGAGCCGCGCATCACCGACTTCGGACTGGCCATGACCAGCGAAGATTCGGCCGACAGCAACGTCATCGCCGGCACTCCCGCGTACATGGCGCCCGAGCAACTCGAAGGCAAAGCGGCCAGCGTCCAGAGCGACCTCTACGCCCTCGGGCTGGTGCTCTACGAACTCTTCACCGGCCGCCGCGCACGATCGAGCCAGACCGTTCCCGACTTGCGCCGCGAACATGCGAGCGCGTTAGCGACCCCGTCGAGCGTCGTGCGCGACATCGATCCCGCCGTCGAACGCATCATCCTGCGCTGCCTTGAAACCGACCCCGCCAACCGTCCTCGCTCCGCGCGGCAAGTCTTCGAAGCGCTTCCTGGCGGCGATCCGCTCGCCGCTGCATTGGCCGCGGGCGAAACGCCATCGCCAAGAGTCGTCGCTGCCGCGGGGATCGAAGGCTCGCTCTCGCCAGCTGCCGCGTGGGCATGGATCGCAGGCATCGCCATCCTTCTCGCCTTCATGCTCGCCAGCATTCCGCAGTGGCGAATCATGAGCAAGATTCCATTCGAGAAATCGCCGGACGTGCTCGCGCAGGACGCCATCGACGCGGGCCGCGCCGTTGGGATCGCGCCCGCTCCATTTCGCGTCACCGGATTCGAACCGCAGACCGAATATCTCGCCTGGATCAGCGAGCATGACAAGACCGCGCAGCGCTTCGAACGCCTGCGTACAGGCCCGCCGGCAGTGGTTTTCTGGCTTCGCGAAAGCCGTACGCCTCTGACTCCGCTTTCCGACAAGTCCGCAGCATCGATGACCGATCCGCCGGTCGGCGATGGCATGGCCACGATCGAAGTCGACACGAACGGCAAATTGTTCGGATTGGCTGCGCCGTCACGCAGCACCGCCGCCACGCGCGCGGACTGGAACAAACTCCTTCACCTGGCCGGCTTCGACGCTTCCGCGCTCACGCGCACGCAGCCGCGCACGACACCTCCTTTCTTTGCGGACGAACGCGCTGCATGGGACGGCTTCTGGCCCGACGATCGCTCGCAGCCGGTGCACATCGAGGCCGCTGCGGCGGGCGGTGTACCCGTTTTCCTGAAGATCACCGGCCCCTGGGATGTTGACGTCGCCGCGGTATCACGCCAACCCTTCTCCACGCCGGGACTGGCCACGGCGCAGACGATCCTTCTCACATCGCTGACGTTGATCACGATTTTTCTGGCGTGGCGGAATCTTCGTCTCCGCCGAGGAGACCGTTCCGGGGCGCTACGGATCGCGGTGGCGATTTTCTGCATCGAGACCTGCGCCTACCTTCTCGCCGCCGATCATCGCGCTGTCTTCGGCCACGAGACGAGCATCGTCATCGGAGCGCTGCGCCGGGCTGTGTTCTGGTCGGCCACGTATTTCTTTCTCTACATCGCCATCGAACCGTACGTGCGGCGGAGGTGGCCGGACCGCTTGATCGGTTGGTCGCGGCTGCTGGCCGGCCACGTCCGCGATCCTCTCGTCGGCCGCGACATACTCGTCGGAATTGCGGCCGGCCTCGCGCATGCCGCGCTCGCCTCCGCGTCGAGCTGGGTGCCGGGCCGCCTCGGGCTGACTCCTCCCGGCGCGCCGCATCCGACGCACATCGAAAACCTTCTTGGAATTCGATACGCACTCGCCGACGTGATCGCGTCGATCAGCAGCGGCATCATCTTCGGCTTCATCATGGTGGTCCTGCTCGTCGGGCTGGCAATCGTCCTGCGCAAGCGAACTCTCGCCACGATCGCTCTCTTTCTTCTGCAAGTCGCCATCTACGCCGTGGCGTCCGGCGGCAACCCGTACATCTTTGCGGCGAGCGTCATCGTCTCCGCAATCTGGACGGCGGTGACGGTACGCGTCGGGCTGCTCGGTATCGGTACCGCCAGCATGATTTTTACCGTCGCCTTTCTTGCGCCGATCGCGTTCGACCTGTCTTCATGGATGATGGCTGCGGCGATCACGCCGGTCCTCTTCATCGCGCTGCTGACCGCGTTTGCGTTCCGCACCGCGCTCGGCGATCAGCCGATGTTCAGCGCGAAGCTGCTCGACGAGTAAACGTCGCAACGAACGCCGGGTGTTCGCCGATCAAACGCAGCGACTCGCGCATCAGCGATGCGTTTTCCGCTTTGTTCAGCCAGGTCGAACGTCCGGACGGATGCGGCAGCACGATGACGTCGAACGTGCGTCCGGCGCGATTCCCGCGATGCATGCGGCCGACCGCGTCTTTCAACTGCGCGATTCCGATCAGTTGCTGTGACGCCAGCGTGCCGACCGCGAGCACGAGCTTCGGTTTGAGGATGACGATCTCGCGATCGAGGTGTGCACCGCAGCGCGCGATCTCCTCCTCATCGGGCACGCGGTCGCCGCCGCTTTTCGCATCCTTGCCGGGAAAGCAGCGGATCACCGCGGAGATGTGCACGCGCTCACGGAAGGCCGCTTCCTCGACGCCGAGGTCTGCCATCCAACTGAAAAGGCGCCGCCCGGCGGTGTAGGCGAACGGCCGGCGCGAATCGGCTTCATGCGGTCCGGGCGCCTGGCCGACCAGCATCACGCGGGCATCCGCGACCGCGCCGACCACCGGCGAACCGACCACGTTCGGGCAGGCTGCGCAGGCGGTGAGCAGCTCGATGTGTTGGGTGAAAGAAGCGTGTTGTACCATCGCGTCGCCCATGAAACGCCGCGCGGTCGCACTGCTCTTCCTCTCGATCGCGTTGCCCGCCATGGCGTGGACGCGCGCCGCCGACCAGCGCATCGCCGCGAAAAGCGCGTCGCTCGCGCCCGAGGATCTGCGGCTCATCATCAAAAAGTTCAACGACGACTACGTCCGCGGCATCGATGACGCGCTGGCCACCGAGGGGACTGATATTCATCGCCGCAAACTGCGCGAACGGATCGTCGAGCAGACCCACACGATCGTCACCATGATCCAGACCAACAAGCCGATGTACAGCGTGGTACGGCAACTCGGCGTGCTCAGTCATCTCATCGGCGACGCCAACAATCCGTTTCACATCGGTGATGACGACGCCGAGGAGCGCGTTGATTTCGAGCAGTACTTCGAGCGCCGGCTGGCGCGCTTCTCGCCGATGTTCTACGGCGTCGATCGCAACTTCATGCCGAGCACGTATCTCGACAAAGTTTTCGCGCGGACGACACGCTTCGTACCGCTGATGGCCGAGGAGTACGGGCGCGGAAACGGCGCGACGTTCGACGACCGGTCTACTGCCTTCGGTGTGGCCTCGGTCTGCTACTCGCACGCGATTACCGACACCGTGAACTTCTACTACTTCATCTGGAAAACGGCGGGCGGCAGCGTGCGCGGCCCGAATTCATCGCATGCGAATTGAGCGCGCCATCCTCTCGGTCTCCGACAAAACGGGCATCGTCGAGCTCGCGCGCGCGCTGCGTGCGAAGAACGTCGAAATTCTCTCCACCGGCGGAACGGCCAAACACCTCGCCGACAACGGCATCGAGGTGACGTCGATCGCGCAGTGGTCGGGCGCGCCCGAAATCCTCGGCGGACGCGTGAAGACGCTGACGCCGCGCGTCTTCGGCGCCATCCTCTTCGATCGCGGCAACGATTCCCACCGCGCTGACGTCGACCGCCTCGGCATCCCGCCGATCGATCTCGTCGTCGTCAATCTCTATCCGTTCGAAGCGACGATTGCGAAGGAAGGCGTAACGGTTGCCGAAGCGATCGAACAGATCGACGTCGGCGGCCCGTCGATGCTGCGCGCCGCGGCGAAGAATCATCGATCGGTCCTTCCGCTCTGCGATCCGTCGCTTTATGGCGATTTTCTGCGCGAGTTCGAAGCGGGCGAGATCAGCGACGCGTTCCGGCGCCGTTGCGCGGTCGAAGTCTTCCGCAAAACGAGCAGGTACGACGCGATGATCGCGCAGTTCCTCGGCGATGGCGGCGATCTCACGCTCCATCTCAGCAAGTTCCAGGACCTCCGCTACGGCGAAAATCCGCAGCAATCGGCGGCTTTTTATGTCCCGCATGATGCGAAGCCGTTCGAGCAGATTCACGGGAAGGAGCTCTCGTACAACAACCTGCTCGACCTCGACTCCGCGATGCGGCTCGCGTACGCGTTCGCCGAACCTGCCGCCGCGGTCAGCAAACATACGAATCCGTGCGGCGTGGCGCGGCGCGAGTCGATTGCCGATGCTCTTCGCGCGGCGATCGACGCCGATCCCGTCTCCGCATTTGGCGGCATCATCGGCGTCAATCGCGAATTCGACGCCGGCTGCGCGAGCATCGTCGAGCCGATGTTCCTCGAAGTGATCGTGGCGCCGTCATTCAGCGACGACGCGCGCGAAGTGCTCTCGAAGAAAAAGAATCTGCGGCTGATCGTCGCTGCAGAACCAGCACCGGGAATCGAATATCGGAGTGCGGCGGGAGGCATCCTCGCTCAAGGGTCCGATGTCGTGAAGTCACAAGCACAGACAAGAGTGTCTGTGCCACACCATCCCGTTGAACAAAACAACAGTCCTGGGGCGACTGCAGAAGCCAATGTGGCACAGACACTCTTGTCTGTGCGCTGGGAGGCTTGGAAGGTCGTGACCACTCGGCAGCCCACCGCTGAAGACCTTGAAGCCCTCGAATTCGCCTGGATCGTCTGCGCCCACGTGAAGTCGAACGCGATCGTGCTGACCAATCGCAATCAGACTGTCGGCATTGGCGCCGGGCAGATGAGTCGCGTCGACGCCGCCAAAGTCGCGATCATGAAATCGATCGCACCAACGTCCGGCACATACGCCGCATCCGACGCCTTCTTCCCCTTCCGCGACGGCCTCGATCTCCTCGCGGACGCCGACATCACCGCCATCATCCAACCGGGCGGCTCCGTCCGCGACGCCGAGGTGATCGCCGCCGCGAACGAGCGAGGCCTGGCGATGGTCTTCACCGGCGAACGCCACTTCCGCCACTGAACGACGTTCGCGCCTAAGGGAACCGATTTCACGCGGAGACGCAGAGATCGCGGAGATAAGAAATCCATTTCCCCGCAACTCCGCGTCTCCGCGTGAAACGGTTCTCCGGTGCGACATATCCCGCGCTGTGTTACCTTCCCGCGCGCCCGATGGATGCGTCTCCGGACAAGAAGATCAGTGGACGGTACCTCGCCGTCCTCTCGCTGAGCGCGCTCGGCGTCGTGTACGGCGACATCGGCACCAGCCCTCTTTACGCGCTGCGGGAGTGTTTCCATGCGCAGCACGGCGTACCGGCCACGCCGGACAACATCACCGGCATCCTCTCGCTGATCTGCTGGTCGCTGATCATCGTCATCTCGCTGAAGTACCTGATCTTCGTCATGCGCGCCGACAACCGCGGCGAGGGCGGCATCCTGGCGCTGATGTCGCTCGCGCGAACGCGTGAGTCGCAGTCGGCGCGCCGCGCCGTCCTCATCGCGCTCGGCCTGTTCGGATCGGCGCTGCTTTACGGCGACGGCATGATCACGCCCGCCATCTCGGTGCTCAGCGCCATCGAGGGGCTGGAAGTGGCCACGCCAGTCTTTTCGCCGTATGTCGTGATCATCACGGTCGTCGTTCTGATCATCCTCTTCGCCGTTCAGCGCGCCGGTACGGCCAGAGTCGGCGCGTTCTTCGGACCGGTGATGCTGGTCTGGTTCGCCGTCATCTCCATCCTCGGCATCCGCTGGATCATGACCGCGCCCCGCGTGCTGCTGGCGATTCTTCCCAATCACGCCGTGCACTTTTTCATCGCGAATCGCATGCACGGCTTTCTCGTCCTCGGCGCCGTCTTTCTGGCCGTGACCGGCGGCGAGGCGCTCTACGCCGACATGGGGCATTTCGGTGCGAAGCCGATCCGGCTGGCGTGGTTCGTGGCCGTCTTCCCTGCCCTGCTGCTCAATTACTTCGGACAAGGCGCACTGCTGCTGCGCGACCAGACCGCCGTAAGAAACCCGTTCTTCCACATGGCTCCGAACTGGGCCAAATATCCGCTGGTGATCCTGGCGACGGTCGCCGCGGTCATCGCATCGCAGGCCGTGATCTCCGGAGCCTTTTCCCTCACGCGCCAGGCCGTGCAGCTCGGCTACGTTCCTCGCATCCAGATCCGCCACACCTCGGCGCGCGAGATCGGACAGATCTACATCCCGTCGATCAACTGGCTGCTGATGGTGGCCGCGATCGGACTCGTGCTCGCATTCAAGAGCTCGAGCGCGCTCGCGGCCGCGTACGGCGTGGCGGTGACCGCGACGATGGGCATCACCACGGCGCTGCTGGCAATCGTGGAGCGCGAACGCTGGCACTGGTCGCTCATCGGCATCCTCGGCCTGACCATCCCCGTGCTCATCATCGACATGGCCTTCTTCGGCGCGAACATCATCAAAGTCGAAGAAGGCGGCTGGTTCCCGCTGGTCATCGGCGCGCTCGTTTTCACGGCGATGACGACGTGGGCGCGCGGCCGGCAGATCCTCACCGAACGCTTGAAAGAATCGACGCTGTCCACCGACGACTTACTGCGCGATCTCGCCGGCGGGCGGATTCACCGCGTGCCAGGCACGGCGATTTTTCTTTCGCGCCAGGCCATGGGCGTTCCGACGACGCTGCTGCACAACCTCAAACACAACAAGGTCGTCCACCAGCGCGTGATCCTGCTGAGCGTGAACGTCGAAGAAGCGCCGCATCTCGCCGATGAGGAGCGCTTTGAGTATCAGGACCTCGGCCAGGGCGTGGCCCGCCTCGTCCTCCGCTTCGGCTTCATGGAAGATCCCGACCTCCCCGCCTACCTCGGCCGCCTCGCGCACCGGATCGGTCCCATCAGCCCGATGACCACGAGCTACTTCCTCGGCCGCGAAACGCTCATCCCGACCAAGCGCCCCGGCATGGCCCTCTGGCGCGAAAAACTCTTCGCCTCGATGATGCGCAACTCCTCGAGCGCCGCGCAGTACTTCTCGCTGCCGACGAATCAGATCATCGAGTTAGGCGCGCAGATCGAGATGTAGCGGCCCGCGTCCAGCCGGCTAATCCGCTAAATGCCTGCGCGCTTCCGCCGCCCATGCCGACGTCTCGTCGATGGCGAGGTAGTCGTGCCACGCCACCATCGCGCCGGCGCGGCCGTTGAGCGCCTCGGTCGCAACCGCGCGATTCCACGCCGCTTCGGGCGTGTGGCCGATGCGCCAGGCGCGGTCGGCGCAGCGGACGGCTTCGGCGGCATCGGGGATCGGACGCCGTTTGTTGATGGCCCGGTTCGAAAGTGCGGCGGACAGATCATTGAGCAGCGATACGTTGTCTGACTCATCGATCGCAGCGGTTACCGTGCGCTCTTCCGTCTCGCGCAGCAGCGCCTCGTGCAGCGTATCGATCGCCGTGTCGTCCTTGCCGAGGAGGAGGTTCGCGACGCCGGAGGCATGGAGGTTCGCGGCCGTGCGGCGCGCGGCGACCGATCGCTGCACGCCCGCGGCGGCGGTGAGCAGCGACGCGTTCGCGGGATTCTGCATTGGATCGGCTCTCTTGCTGCGCATCACCGGCGCCTGCGGCTGATACGGGAATCCCGAGATGCGCCCGGCAATGATCCGCTGCGAGGGCGCGGCGTGGGCCAGCAACGCCATCCCATCCTCGCGATGCAGAATCCGGTCGCGGACGGGCGTGATGAGAAAGGCGCAGGCGATGCCGGCGGCGGCCGTCGTCGTCGCTACCGCGATCCACGCGCGTCGGGGACGCCAACTATCGCGCGCGGCGACACGCGACGGCATCTCCGTCGCGCTCAGAAAAACCGAGTAGCACTCGGAGCAGGTGGTCATGTGCGCGATGACCTTGGCCCGGGTTTCCGCATCGAGCCTGCCGTCGATGAATGCCGCCAGCGTCTCGTCGGAAGGAAAACCTGTGTGCTCCATCGCCGTCACTCTCTCAACTGCCCTTGGCCGCCCCGAGGGCGTCCAACGGCTTAGAGTGACGGAACTCCGGTTTTCCCTCGGTACCAGGAAACGCAAAGGCCAGCTCGTGATCGGAATGATCGAGCAACTCGCGCGCGTCTGCGGCCGCGACACCAGCCCCTTCCAGCGTGAACTTCAATTGCGCCAGCAGCTTGGTGATCCGCTTGTACAGCTTCTTGTCGTCCAGGCCGAGCGCCCGGGCGATGTCAGGGATTTTTTTGCCATTCCAAAAACGCATGCGCAGGATGAGCTGATCCTCGGATTTCATGGTGGCGATGGCCGCGTCGATCGTAGCCGTCGTGTGACGCGCGATCACCGCGCGCTCGCCGCTGAACAACGCCGGCTCAACCGCCGGCCCGTTGTCCGTATTCTCCAACGCCGCGACGAGCACCGGCCGCGGATGCCGGATCGGCAGGCGGACATGGATCGCCTCGAGCTCCTCGGCCGTAAACACCGGCGGCTCACCCGTGGTCAGGACCGCGACCGCCTCGCTGTACGAGTAGCCATCGCGCGTCAGCAGCCGCTCCAGCGTGATCCCCTTGTCGCCGAGCCGCCGCGCCTGCGCCGACGGACGCCACTTCCCCCACATCTGCACGCGATACTGGAAAAACATCCGCTGGATGACGGTGGTCATGTACGTCGAGAACGCGCTCCGCCCTTCAAACTTGCGGATGATGGCGTAGTTGCTCTCGATGAGCTTGAACTTGACGTACGACCCGAACTCTTCTTCCTCATCGCGATTGACGTGATTGCGATGGCAGACGTACCCGATGGCCTTGTCGATCAGGCACAGGTTCGTCAGGAAGACTTCCTCGGCGTCAATCGGTTTCACGGGAATGTTGAGGAGTCTAGCAGCAAATACGGAACTCATGAGCGTCAGAATCAGGGGAGTGAGGCAGGGATGAGGGAGATGAGGGAGGGACGAGGGTATCACCGCGGTTGCCGGCAGCGTGGTGATATGAAGTCCGAATGAGCGACGAATCCGAAGAGACTTGCCACCATTGCCACGAGCACGGCGATTCTCCCGCCGCTCCTCCTCCCTCATCGCTCGTCCCTGGATCCCTGTTCACTTGCCCCATGGACCCCGAGGTCGTCAGCGACAAACCGGGGATCTGTCCGATCTGCGGGATGGCGCTGGAGCCGATGACGGCATCGCTCGACGACGCGCCGAACGCAGAGCTGCTCGACATGCGGCGGCGCTTCGCCATCAGCCTGATCTTCTCCATCCCGCTGCTGATCCTCGGCATGGCGGAGATGTTCGGCATTCACGGCCTGGCGATGAAGCCGTGGCTGCCGTGGGTCGAGCTGGCCCTGGCAACGCCGGTCGTGCTGTGGTGCGGCTGGCCGTTCTTCGTCCGCGCTGCCGCCTCGGTCGTCTCGCGGCACCTGAACATGTTCACGCTCATCGGCATGGGCACCGGCGCCGCGTATCTCTACAGCCTCGTGGCGACGCTCATCCCAGGCGCATTCCCGCCGTCCTTTCGAACCATGGGCGTTCTGCCGCTCTACTTCGAACCGGCCGCGGTCATCATCACGCTCGTCCTTCTCGGCCAGGTGCTCGAGTTGCGCGCCCGCGACAAGACCTCGGGTGCGATCCGCGAGCTGCTCGGCCTCGCGCCGAAATCCGCGCGCTTGCTGAACGACGACGGCAGCGAAGAGGACGTCGACGTGGCCATGATCACGCCCGGCATGCGCATCCGCGTCCGCCCCGGCGAACGGATCGCGGTCGATGGCGTCGTCATCGAAGGCAGCGGAAACGTCGACGAATCGATGATCAGCGGCGAACCGATGCCGGTTGCAAAACGCGCCGGAACGAAAGTCACCGCCGGTACCGTGAACACAAGCGGCGCGTTCTTGATCCAAGCTGAGCGCGTCGGCGCCGACACGCTCCTCGCGCAGATCGTGCGCATGGTCGGCGAAGCGCAGCGCAGCCGCGCACCGATTCAGCGCCTCGCGGACGTCGTGGCCTCGTGGTTCGTCCCGATCGTGATCGCCGTCGCTGCAATTACGTTCGTGGTCTGGTCGCTCATCGGTCCGCAACCGCGTTTCGCGCACGCGCTCGTGAACGCGGTCGCCGTCCTCATCATCGCCTGCCCCTGCGCCCTCGGCCTGGCCACTCCGATGTCGGTCATGGTCGCCACCGGCCGCGGCGCCACAGCCGGCATCCTCGTGAAAAACGCGGAGGCGCTGGAGATGTTGTCGAAGGTCGACACGATCGTCATCGACAAAACCGGAACGCTGACGGAGGGAAAACCGAGTGTGGCACAGACACTCTTGTCTGTGCGCCCTGCAGAAAATGCCACCGTCCTGAACCTAGTCGCCGCCGTCGAACGCGCCAGCGAACATCCCTTAGCCAACGCCATAGTCGCCGAAGCAACAGAAGCAAAAACCGCGACCGACGTCGAGACGATCGCCGGTCAAGGCATCCGCGGCAACGTCGATGGACACGCGATCGCCATCGGCAACGCCGCCTTCATCGGCAACGTCAGCGCGTTCGAAGAAAAAGCGAATCAACATCGCGCGAACGGAGCGACCGTGGTTTTCGTATCGGTCGAGGGCAACCCCGCCGGATTCATCGCCATCGCCGATCCGATTAAACCCACGACCGCTGATGCGCTGCGACAACTCCGCGAAAAAGGGATCGCCATCACCATGCTCACCGGCGACGCGCGCGCCACGGCCGAAGCAGTCGCCCATCAGCTCGGCATCAACGACGTCGCCGCCGAGGTGCTACCGGCGGATAAGGAAAAAGTCGTGCGCGATCTCCAGACGCGCGGAAAACGCGTGGCGATGGCCGGCGACGGCATCAACGACGCCCCGGCGCTCGCGCGCGCAGACGTCGGCATCGCCATGGGCACCGGCACCGACGTCGCCATCGAAAGCGCCCACCTCACGCTGATCCAGGGCGACTTGCGCGGCATCGTCCGCGCCCGCAACCTCTCCGAAGCGATGATGCGCAACATCAAACAAAACCTCTTCTTCGCCTTCCTCTACAACATCCTCGGCGTCCCCATCGCCGCGGGTGTGCTCTACCCTTTCTTCGGATTGCTACTGAGCCCCATGATCGCCAGCGCGGCGATGACCTTCAGCTCCGTGACGGTGATCGGGAACGCGCTGAGGTTAAGGAAGATCGGCTTGTAAAGAATGGGAACGCGCGAGCGCAGGGCTATTCTCGCGGCAGTTATCGCCTTCGCGCTCTATGCCGCGTTCACGCTGCTGCTGTTGGCCCGATTTCATTTCGATCCATCAGTTCTTGCCGTAGCCGGCGACGAATTCACGAATCCCGCGACTGCTCCGAAGAATCTGTACGTCTCGCGTAACTCCTCCGGCTATGACGGCCAGTTTTACTATCGTCTGGCCATTGCCCCATTCTCGGCTGAAGAATCGGTAGCCGGCATTCATTTCGATTATCAGGTCTATCGCGCACAGCGCATTCTCTATCCGATGCTCGCGTATCTCGTTTCAGGAGGGCGGGCGTCTACAGTTCCATGGGCGATGATCGTCGTCAACCTTCTGGCCGCCTCGGCAATCGGCGGTTTGGCTACGCTCATCTGCGAGCAGGGCCAAAGCTCAAATACCCTCACGGCCGTCTTGATCGCGCTTTATCCCGGCTTTCTATTGACGATGTCCCGCGACTTGACGGAACTCGTAGAGATCGCCTTCGTACTCGGCGGTATTGCACTGATTCCGATTCGCCGTGATCGTTTGGCGGTCCTCGTCTTCGCACTGGCCGTTCTTGCAAAGGAAATGGCGCTCATCGTGCCGATTGCGATATTTCTTCATCGCGCAATTACCAAAACCTTGAAAGCAAGCGACACCTTGTTACTAACTCCTGTCGCCGTGTTTGTGGGATGGAAAATGTACCTGTTCCACTTATGGCATCTTCCATTGTCCTTAGGCACCGACGGTCACTTTTCACTTCCGTTTGCGGGTATGTGGCAATGCATCCGATCCGTCGCGGCCGCGCCAAACGGGCAAACGCTGCTGATCATCGAATTGATCGCGATCATCGCATTCACCATTACGACCGCAATCGCCATCCGAACGTCTTCCGCGCCACCGTTCCTCAAAATCGCGTGCGCGCTTTACGCGCTTCTCTTCTTCTCGCTCGGCGCTGAATTCTGGAGCGAAGACTGGGCATTTCTTCGCGCCGCGAGCGACTTCGGCGTCGCCGGAGCGATCGTCGCATTCCAGTCGCCGCTGCGCAGAGTAGTCATCGCATTGTTTGTCGGCGGATGGGTCGGACTGGCCGTGCACTGCGTAATGTTCCGCTGAAACAAATGAAATCAACGAAACCCTAACCGAGCCAGTAGCCGGGGCGCCTCCGGTTGTGTGCGATCGCGAGTATCTCAATGCGATCGGCGAACTCCTCGAACACGACGTAATACGGAAACCCAACGACAGGCGTTCGCCTTGCGCTCCCGCCAACGAACGGAATCCTCTTACCGGGCGTCGGAAACCTCTCGAGGTGTTCGAGAGTTTTGAAGACTTCGGTGACGAAGCGGTCCGCAACCGATGGATTGCTCGCGCGATACCAAGCCGTCGTTTCGCGGAGTTCCTGCCGGGCAGCGTCTTGGATAACAACGCGTTTCAACGCTGAAGGTCCGCGCGGATCTCGTCGAGAACGGCGCGCCAATCTTCGCCCGGATGGCTGGCTGCGTGACGTGAGCGGCGGTCGATCTCGGTGGCCCAGGCGCGCTGGACGTCATCATCGGACTCTTCGAGACTGGTCAGCAGTTCCGCGGCGAGAATGGCACGCTCGTCCGGTTCGAGTTCGAGCGCCTGTCGCAAAACACGATTGGTAGCGTCAGTCATGCTGCGATCTTACTCTCCTGACTAGCTGACAGGTTCGATCCGATCCCCGAATGCCCGATACCGGTCCGTCATCGCATCAACGCGACGGTGACGGCCACGGCTGCCGCGAGCAGCGCGCCGCCGGCAAGTGTCAGCGCGAGCAGCGCGACGGAGCGCCATCGCTGTTCGGCGGCCTGCAGTGCCGTGATGATGGGATCTTCCTTTTGGGCCAGACCGTCTTCGAAGAGCGACTGCTTCATCACCGATTTCGCGGCCATGACCTCTTCCATCGCACGCACGAGATGGCGATGGTGGATGGCCTTGTTGCTGTCGGCGCCCGGTTCGGCCGCGGCAGCGGATGCCGCTTTGAGGACGGCGTTCTTGATCTCGCCGCCGCTGGCGGCAAATCGTTCGGCGAGCTCGCGGAAGTTCACGTCGGGTGCGAGCGGTGTCTTGCGCGGATGAATCTGAACGTGCCAGATCCGCTCGCGTTCATCGACGCCGGGCATGAGGAAGCGCACGTGAGTGCGGATGCGCCGCTCGAACGCGGGATCGAAATTCGCCGCGAGATTGGTGGCGAAGATCACGACGCCGTTGAATGCTTCGACTTCGCGCAGAAGCACGTTGACCGTGACGTTGCTCTCGCGCTCCTGCGCCAGTGCCGCGCCCGCCGTGCGCCGCACCGCGATCGCGTCCGCCTCGTCGAAAAAGAGGACGGCGTTCTGTTCGACGGCTGAGCGGAACGCGGCGGCGATGTTCTTCGGCGTTTCGCCCATCCACATCGACTCGAGCTCCGCGTAGTCGACGACGAGGAGCTTCATGCCGAGGCTGTGCGCGATCGCTTCGGCGCAGATGGTCTTCCCCGTGCCGGGCGGTCCGGCAAAGTTGAACGCGAGGCCGAGGCCGGAGGCATGGCGCTCGCCAAGTCCCCATCGGCTGAAGATCAGGTTGTGATTGCGCACCTGCGCCAGCGCGTCGTCGAGCGTGCGGCGTGTTTCCGGCGGCAGGACGACGTCCGCGAACGTCCGCTCGGGAACGATCGTTTCGACGGCTCGCCGCGACGTGCGGCCGGTGAAGAGCGAGAGAAGTGGAGACGCCATGCGCGAATGAAGAACGCGTACGCACCGCCGCCGCTTCCGTATTCTTTAGCTTAGGAAGAATCGCTCCATGACGATCACGTCGCCGGACGGATGGCTGATTTCCTTCATCACGATCGCTTCATTCGTCATGGCAATCACCGTCGACGAGCGCGTGCCGTAGCCGCGATCGGGAAGCGCGACGAAGACTTCCTCCTCGATCGGGCCGCCGCGCGGTGTGGTCAGGAAACGCAGGAGATCGTTGACGACGTCGTCGCCTTCCAGCGCGCGCGACATCGCGTCGCGGGCGAGGATGATCTTCGGCCAGTCGATGGCGGCGGCAGCGTTGCTGACGGCGAAGATGCCGTCGCCGAGGAGGCGCGCAGGAACATCGCTGGCGAGGTGGGCGACGGATTCGCGGTCGCCGGCGAGGAGATGGAATCCGGCGTAGTCGTTCGCGCGAATGCCTTGCGCGTACGCGAGCGGCGCGACATTCGAGCGGACGAAGTCGCCGACCAGCGCGCCGCGCGAGCGGGCATTCGGCGGGCCGTCGTTGCCGCGGATGTTCGTAACGGCGGCGAAGCGTCCGTTACGCGTGACCGCCAGCCACGTGCCGCCGGCGCGGAGATCGCGTCCGCCGGCGATGTTCGGATCGTCATCCCAGATGTGCAGTGGACGCGTGGGACGGTCGTAGAACTCGTCGCGATTCGCGGCGATCACGATCGGGTATCGCGGCGATGCATGAATGGCGATGGCGATGAGGCACATGAAACGTGGCTCCTATTTCGGCAGCAAGTGCTTCTGCACTTTTCCCAACGCGGTGCGCGGGATCGAATCGACCTGCACGAACCGCCGCGGCACTTTGAATGATGCGAGGTTCTCGCGGCATGCTCGTTCCAGCGCATCGGCGTCGAAGGACGTCGCGACGATGAATGCGATCGGAATTTCGCCTCGCACTTCGTCCACGACGCCGACCACCGCGGCTTCGGACACACCCGGCTGTTCCAGCAGGAGCTCTTCGATCTCGCGCGGGTAGATGTTGAAACCGCCGGAGATGATCAGGTCGGACTTGCGGCCGAGAAGTGTGTAGTAGCCGTCGGCGGATCGGGTGGCCAGGTCGCCGGTGCGGAACCAGCCACCGGTGAACGCGGCAGCGGTGGCGTCGGGGCGGCGCCAGTAGCCGGCGAAGACGTTGGGGCCGCGCACGAAGAGTTCGCCGTCGTCGATGCGCACGGAGACGCCGGGCAGCGGGAAGCCGACCGTTCCGGCGCGGCGCTCCCCGATCAACGGATTGCTCAGCGTCATGAACGTCTCTGTCATCCCGTAGCGCTCGAGAATCGTGTGGTTGAACAGCTCGCGAAAGCGTTCGAAGACAGGGACCGGCAGCGGCGCGGAGCCGGAGACGAAGAGGCGCATTCGTTCGCCGATTTCGCGCGCGATTTCCGGCGGCGTTTCGAGCAGGCGGACGTAGATCGTCGGGACGCCGAAGAAGAGCGTCGGACGGAAATCGCGGAACTCGTCGAGCGCGGTGCGGTGATCGAAGCGCTCCAGCAGCCGCATGCGGCAGCCGCTGGCCAGCCAGCAGTGCAAGCCGTTGCCGAGGGCGTGGATGTGGAAGAGAGGGAGTGCAAGAAGGAAGCGATCGCGATCGGTGATCTGCCATATGGTCAACAGGTTGACGGCATTGGCGGCGAAGTTGTTGTGTGTCAGGACAGCGCCTTTCGATGCGCCGGTCGTTCCCGAGGTGTAGATGATCGCGGCCGCTGTATCGCCGTCGAGGTCTTCGATTGGACGATCGTCGCGGTCGCCGACGAGTTGCGGCAGATCAGCCTCGGTGATCGTCAGCCGCGGCTCGGCGTCATTGGTGATGTGCGCGATCTCGCGGTCGCGGTAGAGGATGTTTATGGGGACGAAGATGACGCCGAGCTTGATGCAGGCCAGGTAGATGTCGATCAGCTCGATGCGATTGCCGAGGTAAACGCAGAGGCGATCGCCTTTGGTGAGACCGCGCGAGCGCAGCGCATGAGCGACGCGATTGCTGCGGCGCTCGATTTCCCCAAAGGTGAATTCGGTACTTTCCCATTCGAGCGCGACGTCGTCACGGCGCGCGACGAGGGAGAGGTCGAAGAGGTGGAGCAGGTTCACGATCGCAGGCTGGACGCAAATGCCGAGAGGTTCGTCTACCGCCCGGCCGGAATCAGCTTCACTTCCAGGCGGTAGTCGGCGCGGATCTTTCGCATCGTCGCGTTCTGAATTCTGTCGCCGAGGTTTTGGAGCGGGAAGAGGAGCATGTCGAACGTCGTCGCGCTTTGGTCGAGCTGGTGATGCTCGTCTTCGCGAAGCGGGATGCCTTCCTTCAACACCAGGCCGCGATTGAACTTCATGCGCAGCGGGCGGTAGTCATCGGCGCCGACTTCCATCGTGCAGACTTCGGGATACTTCGGGACGTCGACGCGCAGCGGCGTCGTGCCCTTCACGACCGTTCCGGAGCCGCAGTCGAGACTGACCGATGCGTGATTCGGCACGCTTACGATCTCGACCACGTTCGGCTCCGGCGGTTCATTGGCCGCCGTTGATGCGCAGCCGGCGGCGAGTGCGAGCAGTAGCAGAACAGCGATTCGCTTCATCATCACTCCGTCGCCAGCACCGTGCTGTCGTGTTCGCGTTTGTGGAGATCGTTGACCTTGGCCATGATCTTCTCGTCGATCTTGTTGATGGCAAAGTTGCGCGCCACTCCGACCGCGTTCTTGATCGCCTTCGCGTTCGAGCGGCCGTGGCAGACGATGCATCCGCCTTTCACGCCGAGGAGCGGCGCGCCGCCGTACTCGGAGTAATCCATCCGCTTCTTCAGGCCGACGAACGCGCTCTTCGCCAGCAGCCCGCCGAGCTTGTGCTTCCAGGTGCGCGTCATCTCCTGCCGCAGCGTCGTCGAAACGAACTCGCCAAGGGCCTCGGAGGCCTTGAGGACGACGTTGCCGATGAAACCGTCGCAGACAACGACGTCCGCGTTGCCGTTGTAGACGTCGCGCCCTTCGGCGTTGCCGATGAAGTTGAGACCGGTCTCCTTGAGAACGCGGTAGGTCTCCTTCGTCAGCTCGTTGCCCTTCCCTTCTTCCTCGCCGATCGACAGCAGACCGACGCGCGGCGCCTCGATGCCGAAAAGCATCTGCGCGTAGAAGTGGCCCATGACCGCGAATTCGCGGAGATGGTTCGGCTTGGCGTCGACGTTCGCGCCGACGTCGAGCAGCAGCGTGTGCCCTTTGACGCTCGGCAGAACCGTGGCCAGCGCGGGACGGCTCACGCCTTCGATCATGCCCATGACGGCGCGGGCGCTGGTCCACGTGGCGCCGGTGTTTCCCGCCGACACGAACGCATCGGCGCGTCCCTCGGCCACGAGATTCGCGCAGACGCGCACGGAGGAGTTGCGCTTGCGGCGCAGCGGCGCGAGCGCGGTGTCCTCCATCGTGACGATCTCGCGCGCGTCGACGACGTCGATGTTGCGCGGCGTGGTCGAATTCGCGGCAGCGAGCTCCCGGCGGACAACATCCTCCTGGCCGACGAGAATGATCTCGACCGCGAATTCGGCCGCCGCCAGAAGGGCGCCCTTCACTACCTCGGACGGCGCATGATCGCCGCCCATGGCATCCAGGGCGATGCGAACTTCAGTCGTCATCGAATGACGATACTAGAACGCGTCCTTGACTGCGATGACTTCGCGGCCTTTGTAGTATCCGCACTTCGGACAGACGCGGTGCGGCATCTTGGCCTCATGGCACTGCGGACAGGTCGAAAGCGACTTCTGTTCGAGGAAGTCATGCGCGCGGCGCGTGCGCGTGCGCTGTTTTGAGTGGCGCCGTTTTGGGTTAGGCATCGTGTTGCTCCTTGTTTTTTCTGGACTGCGGCGGCGTTACCACCGCACGATTTCGAGACTACTGTTCGTTTTTCTTCGCCAACTCTTTCCGGATCCCCGCCAGCGCGGCGAACCGCGAATCGACCGCCGTCTCCGCGCACGAGCAATGTTCGCCGTTCTGATTCGCGCCGCACTGCGGGCAGAGGCCGAGACACCCCTCCGTGCACAACGGCTTCATCGGGATGGCCAGCTGGATCTGCTCGTTCGCGAGATCGCGAAGCGGAATGACGCGCTCGGTGTAGAACTCGACGTCGAGCTCGTCCGGCGTAACCTCGACCTCTGCATTCTCTTCAGAAACCTCGGGACGAGGGCGGAATCTTAAGTGAAACTCGGACGCGTTCGCAAACGGGAACGGCTCGACGCAGCGCGAGCAGAGAAAATCGGCCGTGAACGTGGTCGTTCCATCGGCAAGGTATTCTGCCGGCAAATCGCCCTTGCGCGCGTCGGCGACGAGCGACACGGGGCCGATCGAGACGAGCTCGATCCTTTCCAGTTCCTCGGTGGTGAACTGGAATGTCCGCTCGTAGTGCTGCGGCCCGTATTTGTCGATGTCGTCGAAGACGATCCGTTCTTTGTCCGGCATGGTGCGTCGAGGCTCTAACTACGGCCTCCCGGCTTCTATTTCGCGGAGATTCTTACCTTTAGCTCCTCCGCGGAGGCATCCTCGGAGTCGGCGGCCTCGAGGACGGTGGCGCCCTGAAGCGCCTCGATCCAGTGGCCGAGGTCGCGGGCGGAGCGGTAGAAGCGAGGAGCGGCGATGCGGAGACCGATGCTGTCGCCGAGCCGGCTGAGAATCGGCACCAGGCGCCGCGGGTCGGCGCGAACCGCCCACTTGCCGGCCGGCCAGCGGCCCGGCTCCATCGCATCATTAATATAGGGATTGATCGAGTCGTCGAAGGACAAGAGCAACGCCCCGCCGTGCTCAGCGGTCTGGATGTGGATGCCGAGCGATTCCCCCTGCTTCACTTTGGCGACGAATTCGTCGAAGGCCGCGCGGCGCGGCGGATCGTCGTGAACGGCGATGACGCCCATCGGCCGCGGCAGGAACTTGTGCGTATCGATGTCGTAAACGGCGATCGTTCCGCCGTTTTCGACCAGCGAGGAGACGCGCGTGCCGAAGACGCGATTGAGGTCCTCGACCACGCGCGGCATGGTGGCAAAGGTGGCGGTGATCAGCGCGTTGTGCGGAAACTGCGCCGGTTGCGTCGATTGCACGGCGACCGGTTCCTCCGCATCGCGTTGCGCGCGCGAGGTAAAGAGGATGTCGTCCGGAGTGACCGACAGCGACGTAACCGCCGGTCGCGCGATCGGCGGGAACGCGCCGCGCGAACCGCGGCGCTGGACGACGAAGGCGTCGCCGGGCGGCAGTTTTTCGGAAAGGCTGAGGATCTGCGCGAGGTCGGCGGAGTTGATCGGTTGCGTCGACGGAGCATTGATCAAGAGTGTTTCGCCGATGTCGCCGCCGAGCATCATGTACGTGCGCACGACGAAGGCGCGGATCGGATCGAGGCGGATGAGGTAGCGAGTCGTCGATGCATCGCGCCAGGCCAGAAGGTCCGCGCGGCCGACCATCCACGGCGACGGCAGCGAGTGCATCTTTTCCCAATTCTCGACCGCTCCCGCGGTGACCGGATTCGCGCGCAGTTTCGAATCGAGCGCCGCCGCGGTCGGGATCAGGGCAAACGATTGCGCGGACTCCGGCACCGAAGCGACGAGGTCGCGCTGCGCACCGGTGAGCGGAAAGCGGATCCCTGCCGAAGTCTTCGGCGTCGTGGCGACGAGATAGACGATCACCGCGGCGACGAGCGCGAGAACGACGGCGGCGATGATGGTCAGCTTTCGCATCGAGTCCTGCGCATTGTGTCATCCACCGGCAACCGGCCGCGCGCATCAGTTACGATCCGCGATCCGATGCCGTCCACGATCCGCACCGTCGTTCACACTTTGAGCCATGCCCTCGGCCAGCGGATCGCCGGCGCGTTTCGCGCCGCCACGCGCCGCGAGCGCAAGCTGCGCATCGGCATCGACATCCGCCCCTTCTACGAGCCGCTGACCGGAATCGGCTGGTATCTCTACCACCTGCTGCACGAGTTGGCGAAGCACGACGACGTGGAGCTGTACCTTTTCGGCGACGCGCGCGTGACCGATTTCGGCCCCACGCTGCGCGCCGATATCCCCGCGAACGCGCACCTCTGCTGGTTCGATCTGCGCGGCCAGGGCATCATCTCCAGCCGCGCGCGCGCGATCACCGCCGCGGCCTACGTGGCCTGGATGAAACTGATCGACGTCGACGTGATGTTCGGCGCCAACTACTTCCTCCCCCGCCTCCTCGGCGCGGTCGCACGGCGTCGCGTGGTGACGATCCACGACCTGACCTACAAGCGTTTCCCCGAGCTGCTGCAGAAGGAAACGCTGATCAATCTCGAACATCACATGCAGCGCGAGCTGGCGCACGCCGACGCCGCAATCTGCGTGTCGGAGTCGACGCGGCAGGATCTGCTCGCGTTTTACGACATCGATCCGTCGCGCGCGGTGACGATCCTCTCGGGGTTGTCGATCTCCGATTCCCGACTCCCGACTCCCGACAATCTCCCCAAAAACTACATCCTCTTCGTCAGCACGATCGAGCCGCGAAAAAATCTCGAGGTGCTGCTCGATGCGTTCGCGCGCCTTCGCGCGCGCGGCGCGTACGACGGCGCGCTGGTCATCGTCGGCCGCGTCGGCTGGAAATCAGAATCGCTCGTTCCTCGCCTGCGCGCGCCCGGCGTTCATCACCTCGACTACGTTGCGCCGAACCAGCTCGCATCGATCTACCGCAACGCGCAGCTGTTCGTCTTCCCCTCGATCTACGAAGGCTTCGGCTTCCCGCTCCTCGAAGCGATGGCGTACGGCGTCCCATCGATCGCGGCACGATCGTCGTCGCTGCCCGAAATCGGAGGCGATGCCGCGCTGTACTTCGCGCCACGCGATTCGCGCGCCCTCGAATCGCAGATGGAGCGCGTGCTCACCGACGCGCCGTTACGCGCGCAACTCTCCGCCGCCGGCGTCGCACGCGCAGCGCAGTTTCGCTGGGACGTCGCAGCCGAGCAGACGCTCGCTGTGTTGCGCCGAAGCGCGGAGTGATGTGGCACAGACACTCTTGTCTGTGCTGGTGAGGCTCGGGAAGGTTGAAAAATCAATCGCGGTCAGAAAGTTCAGATACTCGATCTTGCAAAAGCACAGACAAGAGTGTCTGTGCCACACAGGCAGCGCGAAGCGCACGTAGCGCCGACGGCTCGTCGGCTGGACCGCCGGCGGCTCGCCGGCAAGGTGCTCGAACGGTACGTGCCGCCGAGCCGGCGGCGGTCCAGCCGGCCAGCGGCCGGCGCTACGACTTGTGGGCGATACACTGAATCGAACATGCACATCACCATCGACGGGCGCGCGCTGGTCGGGAACAGGACCGGCATCGGCGTTCATACCGCCGAGATCGCGCGGCGGCTGACGCCGGCGCCGCTGATCGCGTCGCATGCGACGATCGACGATCGCTCGGGACTCGAACAGTGCGCGTTTCGCGTCGATCCGATGCCGTTCGGCGTCGCGTGGCAGCAGCTTGTGCTTACGCGCATCGCAACCGAGGGCGTGCTGTGGGCGCCGCACGGCACGCTGCCGCTGGCGCTGCGCATCCCGTCCGTTGCCACGCTGCATGATTTCAGTTCGCTGACCATGCCGCTGCGCCATCGCGCAAAAACAGTGCTGTCGTTCAACGTCTTCATTGGACGCAGCCTGCAGATGGCCACGCGCATCGCGGCTGTTTCGCGGAACGTGGCCGAGGAGGCGGTGCGGTGGTTTGGAGTGTCGCGAGCGAGGATTGAGATCGTGCCGAATGGTGTCGATGACTTTTTCACGCCTGATGGCGATGAAGACGATTACGTCCTTTTCGTCGGCACGATCGAGCCGCGCAAAGGGCTCGACGATCTTCTGGCGGTGTGGGATTCGTTGCCGCATCCGCGCCCTTGGCTGGTTCTGTGCGGCGATGCGGGATGGGGCGATGTGCGGTTGCCGCGCGATGCCGAGGTGACCGGGTACGTCGATCGCGCACGGCTGCGTGAGCTGTACCGGCACGCGCGCGCGTTCGTCTATCCGTCGCGCTACGAAGGGTTCGGAATCCCGCCGCTCGAGGCGATGGCGTGCGGCGCGCCGGTGATCGCCACGCGCACCGGCGCGATTCCGGAGTACGCGGACGGCGCGGCGCTGCTCGTCGATCCCGGCGATCGCGATGCGCTTCGCGAAGCGTTGCTCCGCATCCTGTCGGAGAAATCGCTGCGGCGCGAATTACGCGTACGCGGAGCGGAACGGGCGCGGACGTATACGTGGGACCGCAGCGCGGCGTTGATGTCGCAACTATTCGCCGAGGCGGCGCGATGAGAATCGGGATCGACGCGCGGAAGATCGCCGACTTTGGGATCGGGACCTACATTCGCGGACTGCTGCACGAGCTGGCGGCGAGTGATGACGATACGTATGTCGCCTTCGCGCCGCAGCGGCTCGCGCATCTCATTCCGAACGGAGTCGAGCACGTCAGCATCGACGCGCCGCACTACTCCATCCGCGAGATTGTCACCCTGGGGCGCGCCGCCGACCGCGCGAGGCTCGATCTCTTTCATGCACCGCATTACGTCGTGCCGTTCACGCGCGCGCCGTTCGTGGTCACGATTCACGACCTCATTCACCTGCGCAATCCGAATCCGGTGAAACGGCTGTACGCGAGGCAGATGATCGGCCGCGCGGTCCGGCGGAGCCGGCGCGTGCTGACGGTGAGCGAAGCCGTCAAACGCGAGATCGTGAGCACGTTCCGCTGCGCGGACGATCATGTGATCGTGACGCCGAATGGCGTCGGTGCGCCGTTTTCCGGAAGCGGGCCGACGGCCGAGGGGCGCTACTTTCTCTACGTCGGGAACGACAAGCCGCACAAAAACGTCGACGTCCTCGTTGATGCGTTCTCGCGACTCGATGGTGCGACGCTCGTTCTGACCGGTGGCGCGTTCGAGCGTTTCAAATCACGCGAACGCGTCGTCGTCACCGGATTCGTCGACGACGCGGATCTGGCGGCGCTCTACCGCGGCGCCATCGCGCTGGTGATGCCGAGCCGCGAAGAAGGATTCGGATTACCGGCGCTCGAGGCGATGGCCAGCGGCTGCGCAGTGATCACGTCCAACGCCGCGGCGCTCGTCGAGATCACCGGCGACGCGGCGCTGCACGTCGAAGCGGATGCGGCGTTGCTTGCAGCTGCGATGACGCACATCGCGTCGGACGAATCGCTGCGCTCAACGCTCGCGTCGCGCGGCGTCGCGCGCGCGAACGAGTTCACGTGGACGCGCTGCGCGGAGCTGACGCGCGCTGCATATCGCACGTCCATCGCGCGCTGAAATCGCTCGAATCCGTGGAACGGACGTGGAACAAAGCGTCTCGATTACGATTTTCATAAACAATTGCTTGACAATATGACTTAACGATCGCATATTAACGATCAAGTTAAAACGATGATCGCCACGAACTGGACAAACAACCTCGAAGCTCCGGTGAATGTTGAAGGTCGTCGTCCCTCCCATCCCTGCCGCAACCCACATGCGAAAGTAAGTTTGCCGGAGAGATCCGGCGTTTTTTGCCAAGTAGGCGCGACCGTGAGGTCCCGTACGGCATGAAAGGTGGTGAGCTTAATGGCCGCAAAGAAAAAGGCTGCAGCTAAGAAGTCAGCGAAGAAGTCGTCGAAGAAGAAGTAAGCATCATCATCGACTTTTGGGGAGTCGTAACTGCGAGGGGCCTTCGGGCCCCTCGTTTTTTTTCGATAACCTTTTCGCGGCGCAGCCGTTCTCACACCAGGAGGACGCACCGATGCGCAAAACTCTCTTCATTCCCCTGGCGCTGCTGCTCGCCGCCGGCGCCGCACTAGCCAACGACGAGGTTTCGCATCCCTTCTCCTCGGCGGTCATGACGCGCGGACGCGTGCATCGCGTGGTCATCGACATTCCGGCCGGCGAGGTTCGCGTCCGCAACGGCGCCGGCGACCGCATCTCCGTCAGCGGCACGGCCGAGCGCCATTTCGATGGACACAAGAGCCGCCCGAAAGAGCAGCAGATCGTCGACGACATCTCCGCCGAGGTGGTTGTGAATGGCGATGAAGCGATTGTGCGGCGGAAGTTCGGGCCGAATGCGCAGAGCTGGAGCGCGCGAAGCTTTCATTCGTCCGTCGACTTGACGGTGGAATTGCCGGCCGGCGTCGACGTCGAAATCGATACGCGCTACGGCGCCGTGAACATCGACGGCGCCTTCGGCAGCATCGACACCGATCTTCGCGCCGGCGAAGTGCACGTCCGAACGCCGCGCGCGAACGTGCGCGACCTGACCGCGTCGGTGTCGATCGGCGAGGTGCACACGTATTTCGGCGACCGTTACATCGAGAACGAGGGCGTCTTCCCGCGCGTGGCGCGATTCCACAACGCGAATGGGCGGTCGGACGTGAACGTGCGCTCGACGTTCGGCGAAGTGCACGTGACGCTGACGAATTGATCCGCAGATGACGCCGATCAAAGCAGCGTCTGGATGAACCTTTCGGCGGCGTCGCGCGAGGAAATGCGGCCTTCCAACTCCGCTTGTAGCAACGCGCGCTTCAACGCGCCGATACGCGGACCGGCGTCGATGCCGGCGATCTCCGCGATTTCGTCGCCGGTGAGCAGCGGCTTGATGGAGAAGTCGGGGAAAGGGATGCGGTCGTCGCGGCCAAGGGCGCGGAGCATGGGCGGGAGTTGGCGGGCGATCGGTTCGCCGGCGTCGTAGAGATCGAGCAACGAATGAGAAGTCATCAAACGCTGCAACGTCTGCATCTCCCGCATCAAGGCGTCGCTGAGACGCCACCGTTTTGCGAAGGCGTGCGCATCATCGACGAGCAGCGCCAGCGCGGCGGCGAGCGGGACGTCGTCGGCCTGAAATTCGGTATCGAGCGAGTGTCCGAAGAGCGGGATGGCCAGTTCCGTTTCGCGCAGAAGGCTGACGGCGCGGCGAAAGGCGTTGGCGGAAAAGATCACGGTCAGCTCGTAGGCGACGCGTTCGACGGAGACGTCTGCAATGCGGTTTGCGCGGATACGGATGGCGTCGAGCGTTTTCGCGTCGATCTCGAATCCGAATCGCACGGCCATGCGCACCGCTTTCAGCATTCGCAGCGGATCGTCATCGAAATTCGAGGCGTCGATCATGCGCACGAGACGGCGCGCGAGATCTCCGCGGCCATCGTGCGGATCGAGAAGCTCGCCCGATGCGAGGTCGACGGCCATGGCGTTGATGGTGAAATCGCGGCGAGCCAGGTCAGCGTCAATGTTGGCATCCAGGAGCGCTGCGAAGTCGTAGACGTGCGGACCGTCGACGACGCGGTACGCGCTGAGATGTTCTTCGCGGCCGAGGCGGATGACCTTGCGCCGCAGCGCGCGGGCGCAGGCGAGAGGATCGAGACAGGCCACATCGACGTCGGCCGGAGCAGCGCCGAGCGTCAGATCGCGCACCGCGCCGCCGACGACGTACGCATGCATCGGCAGATCGCGCAGGCGCGGAAAGAGGCGGAGGAGGTCGTCGCGAAGGGTCATTGAAGAGGTGACAGCAGTCGCGAGCCTCACCAGCACAGACAAGAGTGTCTGTGCCACATGGATCGTGCCGTTCTCGCGGGTGCTTTTTTACTGGCGAAAGCCAGTGTGGCACAGACACTCCTGTCTGTGCTTTGGCAAGGTCACGACACTTGATTACCCAAAACCCCAATCCCCTCGATCTCCACCTCGACGCGGTCGCCGGCGTTCAGCGGGCCGACGCCGGCGGGCGTTCCGGTGAGGATTACGTCGCCGGGATTCAGCGTCATTACCGCGGTAATGAACTCGACGATCGCGCCGCAGTCGAAGACCATGTCGCCGGTATTGCCGTCCTGCTTCGTCTCGCCGTTCACGCGCGTACGCAGCGAGAGCGCGGCAGGATCGAGATCGGTTTCGATGCAGGGGCCGAGCGGCAGGAAGGTGTCGAAACTCTTGCCGCGCGTGAATTGGATGTCCTTCTTCTGCAGATCGCGCGCGGTGACGTCGTTCGCGCAGGTGAAGCCGAGGACGACGCTGCGCCAATCGTCGCGGCGGATGTTGCGCGCGGACTTGCCGATGACGATGGCCAGCTCCCCTTCGAAATCGACGCGCTGCGATTGTGGCGGACGGACGATCGTGCCGTTCGGATTCAGTACCGCCGTCGGCGGCTTCAGAAAAATGATCGGCTCGGAGGGCGCTTCGTTGCCGAGCTCCTTCGCATGCTCGGCGTAATTGCGGCCGACGGCGACGATTTTCGACGGCATCACCGGCGCGAGAAGCTCGGCGTCGCCGAGTGCAATCGAATCCCTCGTCGCCTCGCCGAGCGTCATCGCATCGCTGCCGCTGTAGCGGATGATGCGGTCGCCGTCGGCGACTCCGATGGAAGGATTGCCGGCATGGACGAAGCGATAGATTTTCACGGCGGCGAATTGTAATCGTAGAATCCGCGGCCATGGCGCAAACGACGTTGTTCAGCAAATCCGAAATCGACAGACGTGTGGCCGAGATGGGCGCGGAGATCACGCGCGATCTGGCCGGCAGCGAATTGATCGCGCTCTGCGTGCTCAAAGGGGCGATGTTCTTCTGCAGCGATCTGATGCGGCACATCGCATTCGACGTGGCCCTCGACTTCATCCAGGTCTCGTCGTACGGCGATCAGAAGACGTCGTCGGGCGTGGTCACGCTGCTGAAGGAACCGCAGCTCGACATGCGCGGCAAGTCGGTGCTGATCGTCGAGGACATCATCGACAGCGGCCTGTCGATGAACGAAGTCTTCCGCTACATCAAGCTCGATCGCGGCGCGCGCGAGGTGCGCACGGCCACGTTCCTCGACAAGCCGACGGCGCGCAAGGTCCCCTTCAAAGCGGACTACGTCGGCTTCTCCATCGATCCGAAGTTCGTCATCGGCTACGGGCTGGATTACGCGGAGAAGTATCGGAACGTGCCCGACATTCAAGTGCTGTCGGAGTAGAGCGGGCGTCTCGCCTGCATCCGACGCGGCGTCTCGCCCGGCGGGGGTTTTTGTGCAAGCCGCGCGATCGTCACCGAAACCACCGCCGGGCGAGGACGCCCTGCGGATGCAGGCGAGACGCCTGCACTACCCTTTCAAATATCCCGTCATCAGCATCGCGATCATGGCGATGCCCAGCACGTAGCGGTAGTAGATGAAGACGTGCGTGGTGTGCGAGCGCAGATAGCGGATCAGGAACCAGATCGAGGCGTAGCCGGAGATGAAGGCCACGATGATGGCGACGGCGATCGGTGTCCAGCCGAGCGCGCCGAGGGCGTGGCGTTCTTTGAAGAGCTCGAGCACGCCCGCGCCGCCGACCGCGGGAATCGACAGCAGGAACGAATAGCGCGCCGCCGTGGGCCGGTCGATGCCGCGAAAAATCGCCGGCATGATCGTCGAGCCGCTGCGCGATGAGCCTGGGATCAGCGCCAGACATTGCCCCAGTCCGATGACGACGGCATCCATCACCGTCATGTCGTCGAATCCGCGCAACTGTCTCCGCTTCGCGTACCACTCGGCGATCTGCATCAGGATGGCCACGACGATCACCATGGTCGTGACGATCCAGAGTCCGCGGAATGTCGACTCGATGTGTTTCTTGAAGAGCAGTCCGAGGACGACGATCGGAATCGTGCCGATGACGACGAGCCACGCTTCGCGCGAGTCGACGTCCGCCAGCGGCCGGCGCGTGATCAGTCCTCGGAAGAAGCCGGCGATGAGGCGGACGATGTCGCGGAAGAAGTAGATGATCGCCGCGAGCAGCGTGCCGAACTGAATCACGGCCGATACCGCCGCGCCAGGATCGCCCCAGCCGAGGATCGACGGCACGATGAGCAGATGCGCGGTGGAGCTGACCGGGATGAATTCGGTCAGGCCTTGTACGAGGCCGAGGACGATGGCTTCGATGATGGTCATTGTTTTGTTCTCCTGTCATTCCGAGCCGGCGGCGCCCCGGAGGGGCAGAGCACGGCGAAGAATCCCGGCCGAAGCCGCGGTCGTGACGTTTGCGGATTCAGCCGGGGATTCCTCGCCGTCCTTCACCCCTCCGGGGTTCCGGCGGCTCGGAATGACATGCTTCACATCTCCCAGATCACCGGCAGAATCATCGGACGGCGACCCATTTCCTTGCGGAAGTAGCGTTTGAGCAGGGCGCGCATTTTTTCCTGCGCGACGTCGTGGTCGAGCAATTCATCGGGCGGACTCGCATGCAGCATCTGCACGAGTTGTGCGCGGACCTCGGCCAGGATGTCCTGGCTCTCGTCGACGTGCAAAAGTCCGCGCGTGATGATCTCCGGCTCGCGTCCCACATGCCCGTTCGAATCGATCGCCACGACGACGATGACGAACCCATCCTCGGCCAGATGCTGGCGATCGCGCACGACGATCTCGGGAACTTCCTCCGCTTCCCCATCCACGAACACTTTTCCGTGTGCGACGCGATCGGGCAGGACGTTGATCTCATCGCCTTCGATTGACGCCACCTGCCCGTTCGTGATCACCACCCCATGCGGAACGCCGACGTTCTTGGCCAGCCGCGCGTGATGGATGAGATGCCGCAGCGTGCCGTGGATGGGGATGAAGAACTTCGGCCGCGTCACGTTGAGCATCAGCTTCAGCTCTTCCTCGCAGGCATGCCCCGACACATGCACGTCCGCGTTCTCCCAGTTCAGCACCTCGGCGCCGCGTCGATAGAGGTTGTCGATGAGGTGCGAAACGGCGCGCTCGTTGCCCGGAATCGTTCGCGCGGAAAGGATGACGACATCGCCCTTCCGAACTTCGACCTGTTTGTGCTCGCCGATGGCCATGCGCGAAAGCGCCGACCGCGGCTCACCCTGCGTGCCGGTCGTGAGGATGACCACCTCGTCATCGGCGTAGTCGGACGGACTGGCGTTCGCGCCTGGCCGCTGCTCGCGCGCGACGCGCAGGTAGCCGAGGCGCTCGGCGGTTTCGGCGTTGTCGACCAGCGAGCGGCCGATCAGAAAGACTTTTCGTTTGTACTTGCGCGCGGCGTCGACGATCTGCTGCACGCGATGGATGTGCGACGCGAACGTCGTGACGATGATGCGGCCCGTGGCGTTGGCGAAGATGTTTCCGAGCCCGCGTCCGACGCATTTCTCCGAGGCGCCATGGCCGGGCACGAGCGCATTCGTCGAATCGCTCATCAGCGCCAGCACGCCCTCCTCGCCGTACGCCGCGAAGCGCGCGAGATCGGTGCGCTTTCCGTCGACCGGCGTGTGGTCGATCTTGAAATCGCCGGTGTGGATCAGCGTTCCGGCCGGGGTACGAATGGCCAGCCCGATCGCATCGACGATCGAGTGCGTGACCTGAATCGCTTCGACGCGGAACGGTCCGACTTCGATGACATCGCGCGGCATGAACGCGAGCAGCTCGACGTCGCCGATCGCGAACTCTTCGAGCTTGTCGCGCACGAATCCAAGCGTGAGCGGCATGCCGTACACGGGCACATTCACTCGCTCGACGAGGAACGGAACGGCGCCGATGTGATCCTCGTGTCCGTGCGTGAGAAAGACCGCCTTCACCCGCTCCGGCCGGTCGAACAAATACGACATGTCGGGCACGATGACGTCGACCCCGAGCGTCGTCGCATCGGGAAACATCATTCCGCAGTCGATGACGATGGCGGCGTCGCCATATTCGTAGACCATCAGATTCATCCCGATCTCGCCAAGGCCGCCGAGCGGGATGATGCGCAGCGCCGGGGGTTGAATCGGAATGACTGGCTCTTCGGTCACGGATAAATCCGGTTCAGCATGCGCGGGTACGGGATCGTTTCGCGCAGATGCGGCACGCCGCTGATCCAGGCTACGCAGCGTTCGATGCCCATGCCGAAGCCGGAGTGCGGGAAGGTGCCGTACTTGCGCACGTCGAGGTACCACTGGAACTTCTCGACCGGCAGGTTGTGCAGCTTGATGCGTTCGAGCAGCAGGTCGTGATCGTGGATGCGCTGCGAGCCGCCGATGATCTCGCCGTAACCCTCGGGCGCGATCATGTCGAGGCCGAGGACCACCGAGGGATCGTTCGGGTCGGGCTGCATGTAGAAAGCTTTGATGTCGGTCGGATAGCGGCTGATCATCACCGGGCGATCGAAGGAGTTCGCGATCACCGTCTCTTCATCGCCACCGAGGTCGTCGCCGAATTTCGCTTCCATCCCTTTCGATGCGAGGAGGTCGATCGCATCGCGGTAAGTGATGCGCGGGAACGGACGCTTGACGTTTTCGAGCTTGGATTGATCGCGCTCCAGCGTTTTCAATTCTTCCTGGCAACGCTCGAGCGCGCGCGTGACGAGGTATTCGACGAACTCCTCGGCCAGCGATTGCAATCCTTCGAACTCGAGGAACGCGACCTCGGGCTCGACCATCCAGAACTCCATGAGGTGCCGGCGCGTCTTCGACTTTTCCGCGCGGAACGTCGGCCCGAAACAGTAGACCTTTCCGAACGCGGCAGCGGCCGGCTCGAGATAGAGCTGGCCCGACTGCGAGAGAAACGCCTTCTCGCCGAAGTAGTCGGTCTCGAACAGCGTCGACGTCCCCTCGGCCGCATTCGCGGTGAGGATGGGGGAGTCGATGAGGACGAAGTCGCGATCGTAGAAGAAGTCGCGAATGCCCTTCTCCACTTCGTTGCGGATGCGCAGAACGGCGTGCTGTTTCGACGACCGCAGCCAGAGATGGCGGTGGTTCATCAGAAAGTCGGTGCCGTGCTCCTTCGGCGAGATCGGATATTCCGCCGCCGCGCCGAGGATTTCGAACGACTCGACGCCAAGCTCGACGCCGCCGGGCGCGCGGCTCTCCTCGCGAACGCTACCGGTGACTCGCACCGACGACTCCTGCGTGGCTGCATCCGCCGCGGCCCACGTCTCCTCGGTCACTTCCTTCTTGAAGACGACGCACTGCAGATAGCCGCTGCCGTCCCGAACGATCGGAAACTGCAGCTTCCCCGAGGTGCGCTTGTTGTACAGCCACCCGTCAACGGTGACCTTTTCGCCGACATGCTGAGGCAGATCCTTGATACGAACAGTGGTCATAAGGGGGGCGGATTATATGCGGAGGCCGCGCTCGGCACTTTCACGCTCAGGCTTTGCGGGACGATCGTAATCATCAGCGGCGTGTCCATCGTCACCACTTCGCCGTCGATGCCGAGGTGGAGGTGGCGTTTGGAGGATTGGATTTTTACGCGCGACGTGCGGAAGGAGCGGAAGCCGGGGGCTTCGCGGACGCGGCCGGCCAGGTAGTGCGCGACGAAGCTGGTGAGCGCCAGGCGCGGGACGTGCGGGAGCCAGTAGACGGAGAGGCGGCCTTCTTCGAGCGCGCGGCGCGGCGCTTCGATGCCGAGGCGAGAGAGGTCGTAGGAGTTGTTCGAGATCATCAGCATGTGCGTGCGGATCACCTCGGAATGGTGTTCGGTGTCGAGCGTCACGGCCACGTGCGGATACTTCTGCAGCGTCGCGTACGCGGCGTAGAGGCGCGCCTTCCATCGCGGGTAATCGCGTCCTTTTTCTTCGCGCCGCGCCACGAGCTCCGGATACAAGCCCATCGAGATGTTGTTGACGAAGAAGCGCTCGTTGATGCGCGCGGCGTCGATCGGTTTGATCTCGCCGTTGATGACGACGTCGAGCGCGTCGCGCCACGCCAGCGGGATGCCGAGGTCCTTCGCGAAATGGTTGTAGGTGCCGACCGGAATAACGCCGAGGATTGCCTCGGTGTGGATGAGCGGCTGGATGACGGTGTTGATCGTACCGTCGCCGCCCGCGGCCACGAAGAGGCGGCGGCCTTCGCGAAGGCGGTCGCGGATCAGCGCCGGGCAATCGAGCTCGCGCGTCACGCGAACGACTTCCAATCCGGCGTCCGAGGCCGATTGTTCGAGCGCCGAAAGCTCGGAGGGCGGGATCTTCACGCCCGATGACGGATTGAAAAACATGATCCCTTTGGTTTTTTGCTCGGGCAATTTCGGCTCCGGAAGAGGCGTTTGCAAAGCGTCAATGAAACGGATTGCTTTCTTCCTCGCTCTGCAAATTCTCGTCCTTCCGCTCTTCGCCGCCGAACAGCCGAAAGAATGTGCGCTTTGCGCCGGCGCGGTTTCGGATCTCCAGGTCGCGCCTGCGGCGCCCGTTCCACTACTCGTGAAGCTGCGTCCGGAGGACTTCGCCGCGGCCGGAACGGCGCTCGATGCGATGCCGCCGGCGGTGCGCGCGAAGATCAGCGTCATCGTCAGCTATGCGGCCGAATCGGGCAAGGATCCGATGGCCGAGGTGGAGACGCATACGCAGGCGATCGTCGATTGGGCGAAGCAGCATGGGCCGTTCGAAGGAATCGGCGTCGACGTCGCGAACGTCGATGCAACCGTCGGCGGATACGCGATCAAGCGGCTTTCGGTGATGGCGCAGGGGCAGAATGCGGCGTCGCGCTTCATCCTGCCGCCGGCGACGACGGACGCGCTGACGAAGCTGTACGAGACGGGCGCGCAGGCGTACGTCGACGTCCTTCTCACCGATGCCGCGAACGTGAAATCGACGGCGGCTTGGATTCTGGAAAAAGATCCGGCCAAGAAAATCTGGGCGATCGTGAATCCGCAATCGCCGAATGCGTTCTTCGACGTTTCGCGCGCTCTTGCTGACGGCGCGACGCGTGGATATCTGAACGCTCCGGCAACAGCGGAGTTGCTGGCGTCGGTGGCGAGCTTCGACCGCGCGCTGATCGGCGACTACGCGTACGACGCCACCGCGCGCATCGACATGCTCGATGCGAAAGGGAACAAGATCGACGAGCCGGTCATCGCGTTCGTTCGCGGCGAAGATCTGCGCACGGTGATCGTGCCGCGCGGCGATGCGGCGTCATCGACGATCGCCTCGCTGGCCGGCGACTACTACAAAACTCCGCGGCGCTATGACGCGACCGGCGACAAGGACGTGACCGATGTCGGCACGAAGGGCGGACGTTTTCTGATCGGCATGGCGCCGGTGAAGCAGCCGTTCGTCTTCACGGTCGAGCACAACGAGGCGCCGCGCGCGAACGTGACGAAGGAAGCGCTCAACGTGGCCGGGCAGCGCGGCATCACGGTCGAAGAGATCATCCGCAATCACCAGGCCTACAAGTCGTATCAGGAGTCGATCCAGCCGCGCTACGTGGCGCGCGACGCGACGAAGCTGCGCTTCACGATGACCGGCGGCGAGGCCATCGAGGCCACCATCGCCGGCGATTATTTTTCGGATCCGCACGGCCGCGCCGACTGGGTCTGGCAGGATTTCTACCTCAACGGCGTGAAGTGGAAGTACGGGAAGATCCCGGAACTGCCGCTGATCCAGCCGGAAAAAGTGACGCAGCTTCCGCTCGATATTCATCTCACGAACGAGTACCGCTACGAGTTCGTACGCGAGTCCGACCTCCTCGGCTACCACACCTACGAAGTGCGTTTCGAGCCGCCGGCGAATGCGGCCGCCGATCTGCCGCTCTATCGCGGAACGGTGTGGATCGATTCGAAGACGTGGGCGCGCATCCGCCTGTCGATGGTGCAGCTCAATCTGAAGGGCGAGATCCTTTCGAACGATGAGCGCGTCGACTTTCAGCCGTTCGCGCGCGCGACGCATGCGCCGCTGACGGCCGCCGACGTCGCGAAAACCGATCCGCGCGAAATCATCTGGCTGCCGCAGACGGTGAGCGCGCAGCAGGTCGTTTCCGCGGCAGGACGCGGAACGGTCGTTCTGCGGCAAACCGATTTCACGAATTTCCGTATCGAGCCGGCGGACTACGAGACCAGTCTCGCCGAGGCGGAGAAGTCGGACGCGCGGATGGTGCGTGAGACGAAGTCGGGGCTGCGCTATCTGGAACGGACGAAGAGCGGCGAGCGCGTCGTCCAGGAAGGGTTCCATTCCGCGCGCACCTTCCTCCTGGGCGGCATCCATCATGACGCCGGCCTGCAATATCCGGTCGTCCCGCTCGGCGGCATCGACTATTTCAATTTCGATCTGCTGCACAAAGGCATTCAGGCGAACGTGTTCTTCGCCGGCGTGGTCATCGCCGCGAATGCGACCAATCCGAACGTGGCCAACACGCGCACGAACGTCGGCGTCGACTTTTTCGGGATCGCCGTGCCGACGACGCAGTCGCTGTATCGCAACGGGCAGGAGCAGCTCGGCGAGGAAGTGAAGCAGCTGCCGACGCGCTTCTCTGTCCGCGCCGGACATCCGTTTCTGCAGTTCGGCAAAATCGATTTCACGCTGCAGGCGGAGCACGACACGTACATGCGCAGCGACAATACGGCGGCGTCGTTCATCGTGCCGGCCGATACGTTCGTGATTTCCCCCGGAATCGAGGCGCAGTACGCGCGCTGGGGCGCGACGATCACCGGTTTTTACGACTACAACACGCGCACGAAGTGGCAGCCGTGGGGGAACCTGGCCGAGTACGATCCGAAGCAGAAGACGTTCACCGATTTCGGCGGCTCGCTGGCGAAGAGTTTCTACCTTCCGAAGTTCCAGCGCATCGGCGTGGAAGTCGATTACATGGACGGCTCGCGCCTCGACCGCTTTTCGCAATACGGTTTCGGCTTCTTCGGCGCGCAACGGATTCACGGCATCAAATCCGGCTCGCTCCTCGCCGACCGCGCCATCCTCGGCCACCTCTCCTACGGTTTCGTTTTCTCCGACCAGTTCCGGCTGGAAGCGTTCTACGACCACGGCCTGATCGACAACAAACTCGCCGGATACAACCGCGAGCCGTTCCAGGGCCTCGGCATCGCCGGCCAGACGGTCGGCCCGTACGGAACGCTGCTGCGTCTCGACATCGGCAAAACGATCGGACGCAACGCGCAGACGGGATTCGTGGCGGACGTGGTGTTTTTGAAGTTGTTCTGAGTGTGGCACAGACACTCTTGTCTGTGCTTTCGCCAGGTGCACCGGCTGAAGTTGTTAGTCGTCGCGAGTCTCACCAGCACAGACAAGAGTGTCTGTGCCACACGCTTCGCGTTCCGGCTGTGTTTCTAGATCTGCTTTTTTGCGATCACGATCGCGAATTCGATTCCGCGGTGGTTCGTGCGGATGACGCGCGGGTCGGCGCAGCCGCGGCTGCGCATGATGGCCAGTACGCGATCGAGGTCGTATTCGTTCATCTGCATGTAGGGCATCTTCCGTTCGCCGCGAATTCGTTGTGCCAGGCGATGAACGAACGGGAAGCGCGCGCGTGCGCGCCGCGCGATGCGGCGGACGAATGATCCCGGAACGTGAAAGGTGAAATGCAATGCGGCGACGCCGTCGAGGTGGTCGAGGAGATCGCGCAGAAGCGCTTCGCCGCGTTTCACGGGGATGTGCTGGAAGACGAGCAGCGAGACGATCAGGTCGAATCGCTCGTCTGGAATTGCGGTCGAGAACGTTGCATTCGGCACGTTCTCGCGCGCGATGCGCAGCATGCTCTCGGCTGCATCGACGCCTGCGACGTGATCCACGCGTTTGGCCAACGCCCTGGTGAGACGTCCGACGCCGCAGCCGAAATCGAGCGCGGATTTCGGAGCGAAATCGATCAAGTCGAAGATTTGCGCGACGTCGGCTTCGCCGAATGCGAAGAACGCTTCGCGATCGGCATCCGACATCTGTTCGGAAAGAAACCGGTCGTGCGTCAGGACTGCAAAGTACGGCTCGGTTTCGCCGAAGGTGTTCCAGTCGCGCGTGGCGCGGTCAGTCACGCAACCACGTCCAGCAGCTCGCGCAGATCGCGGATCGTGGCGTGCGGCACGATGTCCAGGCCGTGATCGACCGGCGGCGCGATGGCGGTGCCGCGCGTGGGCGGATCGAAGTGGACGGCGGTCATGCCGAGGCGTTGCGCGCCGTGGACGTCGACGTAGAGGTTGTCGCCGACGAACATCATCTCGTCGTAATTGACGTCGAGCGCATCGCGCAACGTCTCGAAAATCGACGGCTGCGGTTTGCAGGCGCCGTGTTCGTTCGAGAAGACCATCGCATCGATCGAAGTGGCCAGGCCGAGGCGGTCGAGGATCTCGCGGAGTGCGTAACCTGGCGTGCGTCCGGTATTGCTGATCAGACCGATGCGGAATCCGCGGTCGCGAAGTTCGGCCAGGACGTCGGGCGCGCCAGGAACGATCGACGGCAGCACGTCGATCGCCGCGTTCGCGTAGACCTCTTCGAGTGCGGCCAGCGACGGCTCATCGAACGTGGCCGGATCGAGATCGAGCGCTTCGAGGAAATGTTCGATCTGCACGCGGCAGGCGATGTCTTCATCGCGCGACCAGTACAGCTCCAGGCAGCGATGCCAGAGCGCACGATAGGCCTGTTCGATGCGCTCGGCGGTCTGCGCAAATCCGCGCTCCACGAGCACGCGCTCCATGCGATCGAGCCGCAGCCGCTCCTGACGCCGCGACAACTCCGGCGTATCGGTAAGCAGAGTTTCCCAGAGATCGAAGGAGACGGATTTGAGCATGATTTGGAATGGATTCGTCGATCACTGAAATCGACGACGCTCCCATCGAATCCACCAATCAACCAATCGACGCATCCACCGAATCACTGCAGTTTCACTCTTTCCGCGAAGCCTTCCTCGTATCCGTGAAAGTACTGCAATGACGGTTCGGGATGCTGCCAGCAGTAGTAGCCGCTGCCGTTGTCGAAATCGATCAGCCAGACGCCTTTGACGTCGATGCCGAGCTCGATGATGGCGCCGGCCCAGTCGGTGATGATGCGCTCCGATTCCGCGGCCGCTTCTTCGCCTTCCGGCAGAGAATCCACCTCGGCCACCGCCGCGGCAGTGATGCGCCGCGCCTCCGGCATCAGCGCCGCTGCCTCTTCGTACGTGAAGATTCTGCGCTCGTTCAGCGCTGCACTTCGTCGAGCCATTTCTCGAATTTCTCCTTTACGTTGCGCGCTTCCTCGGTGCGGTTGGAGCGGCGCAGATCGTTTTCGATCTTGGCCATGCGCACCTTCATCTGATCGAGGCGATGATCGAAGATGCTGGCGCCCTCGGCTTTCCACAGCGGAGCCTTTTCCTTGAACCGGGCCAGCTCGGCATCGAGGTGATGCTCGTCGAGCTTCTCGATCTCATTGTCTGCGGCGCGCTTCACTTTGGCGATGAACGGCTGAACGACGGAGGCGTGCTGGGCCAGCCAGGAGCTGACGCCGTCGTTGCGGGCGCGAAGCACCGCGCCATCGGCGATCGGCGAACCGACCGAGAACGAGTTCGTGACCAGAAGCCGGTGATGGTTGATGGCGAACAGCGAGTCGCTGACGACGTCGCGGCGATGGGCGCGGTCGATGCGGATCGAGACCGCGTCGTCGCCGTCGAGGCGCGTCACTTTCGTCACGGAGCCGATCGGAACGCCGTCCGCGACGACCGGATCGCCCTTGCCCAGATCGTGCACCTGGTGGAAAACGACGGTGGCCTTCACCTCGCCGCGATGCACAAGCGCGCGTGCGCCGAACCACACCGCTGCCCCGATCAGGAGCAGGAGGAAGAGTTTTCGCATCATCGTTGCAGTGTGAACTCGCGATTGACGATTCGCATTCTGCATTCGTTTGTTTTTGTGCTAAAAAACGCCGTGCATTCCCCCCCACCCAGGTGGAATTGAGGAGGAGAACAGATGTCCGTTGAGGATCGTGTCAAATCAATCATCGTCGAGCAGCTCGGTGTCGACGCCGAAGAGGTGACCCCCGAGGCGTCGTTCGTCGAAGACCTCGGAGCGGACTCGCTCGATACGGTCGAGCTGATCATGGCCTTCGAAGAGGAATTCGGAGTGGAGATTTCCGACGACGAGGCCGAGAAGATCAAGAAGGTCAAGGACGCGGTCGATTACATCGACAAGCGCGCCAAAGCGTCGTAATTCGCGCCCACCCGGCACGGACCGGCGGTCCGTGCCGTTGGCGGGATGGCGTTGCTGCCGCCCGCATCCGCTAATTCAGAACTCTCATGACCAAGCGCCGCGTCGTCGTTACCGGGATCGGCATGATCTCTCCGCTCGGAGTCGGCAATGAGCCGACCTGGCAGGGGCTCGTCGAAGGACGCTCCGGCGTCGGCCCGATCACGAAGTTCGACGCCAGCGCCTACACCTCGCGCATCGCCGGCGAGGTGAAGGGATTCAACGCCGAGGACTGGATCGAAAAGAAGGAAGTCAAGAAGTCCGACACCTTCATCCACTACGCGATCGCCGCGGCCGACCTGGCGGTGAAGGATGCGAATCTCGATTGTTCGACCTGCGACGGCGAACGCTTCGGCGCCATCGTCGGCTCCGGAATCGGCGGCCTGCCGCTGATCGAGGAGATGCACACGAAGCTGCTGGAGCGCGGTCCAAGCCGAGTGTCGCCGTTCTTCATTCCAGGCCTGATCGTGAACCTCGCGGCGGGACAGATTTCGATTCGCTACGGCTGCAAGGGTCCGAACTCGGCGCCTGCGACCGCCTGCGCCACCGGCGCGCACGCGATCGGCGATGCGTTCAAGATCATCCAGCGTGACGATGCGGACATCATGTTCGCCGGCGGCAGCGAGGCGGTGGTCACGCCGCTCGCGCTGGCCGGTTTCGCCGCGATGCGCGCGCTGTCGACGCGCAACGACGAGCCGGAGCGCGCCTCGCGTCCGTGGGACCTCAACCGCGACGGCTTCGTGATCGGCGAAGGAGCGGGCATCCTCATCCTCGAGGAGATCGAGCACGCGAAAAAACGCGGCGCGACGATTTACTGCGAGCTGACCGGCTACGGCATGTCGAGCGACGCGTACCACATCACTTCCCCCGCCGAGGACGGCAGCGGCATGATCCGCGTGATGCGCGCGGCGCTGCGCGATTCGGGGCTGCATCCCGAGGACATCGACTACATCAACGCGCACGGGACTTCGACCGCGGTCGGCGATCGCACGGAGACGATTGCCATCAAGCAGGTTTTCAGCGAATACGCGTACAAAGTCGCGGTGAGCTCGACGAAGTCGATGACCGGCCACCTCCTCGGCGCCGCCGGCGGACTGGAAGCCGCGGTCGCGGCGATGACGATCAGGACGAACGTGATCCCGCCGACGATCAACTACGAGACGCCCGACCCCGACTGCGATCTCGACTACGTCCCGAACAAGTCGCGCGAGCAGAAGGTGACGCACGTGATGTCGAACTCCTTCGGCTTCGGCGGCACCAACGCAACGCTGATTTTTTCGCGACTGGCGTAGTGCGGGCGTCTCGCCTGCATCCGTTGGGCGTCTCGCCCGACGGTGAGTCGTGAGTTATTGCCGAACTTGCGATTGAATCCCAGAACCCCCCGCCGGGCGAGGACGCCCGGCGGATGCAGGCGAGACGCCCGCACCACGCTCGCTATCGCACGCGTCCGGTATCCTTCGCGGATTGAACGCGAAAACCTTCACGCCCGCCTGGTTCCTGCGCGGACCGCATGCGCAGACGATCTGGGGACGCCTGGCGCGGCCGCGGCGGCTGGTGAAGTTGCGGCGCGAAACGCTCACGACGCCCGACGGCGACGAACTACTGCTCGATCACCTCGACGCGCCGGTGCGCGATGAACGATTCCGCTTCGTCCTCCTGCACGGACTGGAAGGAAGCACGAACTCCGTCTACATGCAGGGACTGCTCTCCGTCATCGCCCGGCACGGCTTCGCGGCGACAGCGGTCAATTTCCGTTCGTGCGCGCGCGATCCGCAACGCGTCGGACGTTCGATTCCGAATCGCCGTCCGCGCTTCTACCACTCCGGCGAGACCAGCGACTTCGACTTCGTCGTGCGCACCTTGCGCGCGCGCGAACCGAACGTTCGCCTGCTCGCCGCCGGCGCATCGCTCGGCGGCAACGTCGTGCTGAAATGGCTCGGCGAGCATCCAGGGCAGACGGACGTCGCGGCCGCGGCCACCTTCTCCGTTCCGTACGATCTCGGCGCGGGATCGAAACATCTCGAGGACGGTTTGCTCCGCCGCTTTTACGTCAATCGCTTTCTTGCGACGTTGAAAAAGAAAACGAAGTGGCTCGTGGCGCATTTTCCCGAGATGCGCGAGCGCGTCGATCTGAAAGCCGTCATGCGCGCGAAAACGTTTCGCGACATCGACAACGCCGCGACAGCGCCGATCCACGGCTTTCGCGACGCCGACGATTACTACGCGCGCTCCAGCTCCATCCACTTCCTCGGCACGATCACGACGCCGACGCTGTGCCTGAGCGCCGCCGACGATCCGTTTCTGCCGGCCGAGGTGCTGGAGAAAGCGAAAGCGGTGGCGTCGCCGGCGGTCGAATTTCACGTCACCGAATGCGGCGGACACACCGGCTTCATCGCCGGCTCGGCGCCGTGGCGGTGCGAGTACTGGGCCGAGGAGTTGGTGGTGGGCTGGCTGGCGGAACAGGCGCGATGACGGCCCGGCGCGATCTGCTTCTCCGCATCGGCGCGGCCATGTGGGGCTTCGCCATCGCCATCTCGCTGCTGCCGTTCTGGCTCGGCCCGCCGCCGCCGGGCCAGCTGCCGGGATTCGCGACGTCGATGGGCCTCGATGCGCGCGCGCCGCTGCGCTTCGTGCTCAGCCTGATCCTCGTTCCGCTGCTCTGGACCTTCGCGCTCCGTCCGATTCTCACAATCCTGGGCCGCGACGACACGCGCGCATGGGCGCGCAATGCGTTCGCGTCCGCGGCGATCGGCATCCTCTGGTTCGTGATCATCGATCGTAACCTTGCCTGGGTTGTGATCGCGCCGGCGCTCGTCCTGGCAGTGTCGCTGGCCATGCGGAAGATCGACGCGCATTTCACGCGTCACGATCTGATCCTGCTGCCCGTTCTGGCGACGACGTACCTCGCACTGCTCGACCTGTTGCCGCGATCGGTCGAACAAGTTCTGCTGCTGTCGGCGCTGATCGTGTTTCTCGTTCGAATCGCACTCGTGTTGATCCGCCGCGAAACCGGACTGCCGCCGGGACCGTGCTTCGCGCTCGCGCCGCTCGGCCTCGTGCTGCAATCGAGTTTCAACTCCTACGACATCCGCCATTCGCCGTGGGCGCCGCTGGCGCTGGTCGTGATCTCTCCCCTGCTCCTGCGCGCGCTGATCCGCGACTCGCCCGCGACGCGCGCGCGATTCCGCGCCGCGTTGCGTTACGTCATCTACCCGCTCGCCGCGTACGCGTATCTCAGTGCGACGAGCCAGCTGGCGGCCGAGGGGATGCCGCGCGCCGATCTGTTCGAGGATCAGCAGCACGTCGTGCCGGCGGCGGAGATGCTGCGCGGCGAGAAGGCGTACCGCGACATCATCCCCGCGCACGGATTCGCGCAGGACGCGCTGGTCGATTACGCAGCGTTCCGCACCGGACCGGTCACGCTCGGCCGCGCGCTGAAGTTTCGCGGCGTCATCTCGGGCACGATCATCATCGCCCACTACGCGCTGGTCGCCGCCGCCACCGGCTCGCCCGAGCTCGGACTTGCCTCCACCTTTCTGGCCATGCTCCTTGGCACGGCCGGAGGCTCGATCCGCGTGCTGCCTGCGATCGCGACGCTGGCGCTCATCGCCGGCGCGCTGCGCCGCCGCGATCCGCGCTGGCTGATCGCAGCGGGAATTGGCGTCGTCGTCTGCATCCTGACCAGCCTCGATCACGGCGCGTACACGTTGATCGCGCTGCTGATCGCCGTGATTCGCTTCCCCGCCGATCGCAAACGCGCGTTCGTATCGGCGGCAATCGGAGGCGGAGCGGCGGCGATCGCGGCGTTCGCAGCGATGGCGTTGAACGGAATCGCCGTCGACTTCGTGCGCGTGACGCTTTTCGAAATCGCCTCGCTCGGCCCCGTCTACACGCTCACGGTTTTCGATGCGCCGCCGGCGCTGCAGCACATCAACAACATCCCCGAAGTCCTGGCCGCGCTCTTCGACAAGTCGGCGTTCCTCTACGTTTTCTGGCCGGTGATGATGCTGCTCGTGGTCGTGGCGCTGACGTCGCGCGTACCGATGACGCCGCGCCGCCGCGCGCACCGCGAAGCATTCCTGATCATCGCCATCTACGGCGTGATCACGGCGATTTCCTACGCGGAGCGCCATCACCTGCTCTGGCTCTTCGTGGCCGCGCCGCTGATCACGATCGCGATCTTCCGTCTGTTCCGAAGCCGCAATGCGATCGCGCGCGCGGTCGCACCGGCGCTCGTGATCGTGGCGTTGATGATCGGCCAGCCGACCGCGCACATCGCCATCGTCGGCGCGCTCCGCCACGCGCACGGTCCGCTCGATTCCGATACGCGCGAGCTCGCGCTGCCGCGCGCGCGCGGCGCGCTGTCGAAGTCGAGCGACGCCGCGGTGATCGACGTCGTGCAGCGTTACGTTTCCTCGCATCTCCATGCGAATGAGACGTGGTTCGATTTCACCAACCGCGGAAATCTCTACTTCCTGCTCGATCGCGACTGCCCGATCCGGCAGCTCGAAGTGGCCTTTTACGAAACCGACGAGCGCCAGCGCGACGTCATCCGCCGCATCGAACAAAACCCGCGCATCCGCTTCGCCCTCATGCCGCCCGACGCCGACAACACCACGGTGGACGGAGTCCCCAACCGCGTCCGCGCCCCGCTCGTCGACGCCTACCTGCGCGATCACTTCACCCCCGATCACGAAGAAGCCGGCGTGAATTTCTGGCGGCGGAAGTGATGTGGCATTTGTTCCGGCGGCGAAGCCGTCGTAAGGACCGTAACCCCCAGTTTTAACTGGGGGTTTCAGGTCGTGCGAATTCGTGAGCCCGTTTTAACGGGCGAAAGAAAGCTTTCTTTCGCCCGCCAAGGCGGGCTCACAAATGAAACGCCATCTCGTGACCCCACGCTTGAAAGCGTGGGCTACGGTTCTTGCGCAGGCTTCGCCCGCGGCGGCACGCGCGTAGAATTCGTTTATGACGGTCTGGCTCCGGCGTTGCGCGTCGTTTGAGGAAGAAGCAGAGGCCGACCGCGACTATTGGTCCGGCTTCGCGCCCGATGAGCGGGTCGCCCTGATTGCCGATCTTCGGCGCGAATGGAACACGATGAATGGCATCAACGAAGCGCCCAGCCGCGATTTCACCGACTTCCTCAATCTCCTCACGCAACATGATGTGAAGGCATTGATCATCGGCGCATTCGCAGTGGCGTTCCACGCGAAGCCGCGGTTCACGAAGGACCTGGACATTTTCGTCGAGGCCACTCCGGAGAATGCAGAACGGCTATTGCGCGCGATCGACGCGTTCGGATTCGGTGCTCTCGGACTCACGGTTAGCGACTTCGCGCCCGGACGAGTGACGCAGCTCGGCTATCCGCCGAACCGGATCGATCTCGTCACATCCATCGACGGCGTGACCTTCGAAGAAGCGTGGACGAGCCGCGTTGCCGGCAAGTACGGCGCGATCGACGTCTGGTTCATCGGACGCAACGCGCTGGTTCGCAACAAAGCCGCCGCCGCGCGGCCTCAGGATCTGATGGACCTGGCCACGCTGCGTTAATTCCGACTCGGATCGCCGCCGTGCCGGAAGGGCGCGAGGAACTGCAGGTTTTCGATCCGTCCCTGCAGCTCATCCCCGATCTCCTCGGCGCGGACGACGAGATCGTCGGTCTCGAGCAGGCGTTGTTTCTCGGCGGGGTCGAGCGTCAGCGACATGATCAGCGCGTTCGTCAGCGCTTCCAGACCGACCGACTCGATCTCCGGCACCGCGCCCTGCTCGGGAAGATAGTGCAGGTACTGTTGCGACAGCTCCTTTAGCCACGTGCGCTGGGCGTAGGCGGCGGTGGCGTCGCCGTCGACCTGCGGCTGCGCGACGACGCGCGCCACGCGGTACGGCTCGCGCGAGACTTCATCAATGATGCGGAAGCGCGTTTCGCCATGCACGAGGATGTTGTAGCGGCCGTCGTCGAGCGTCACCGACTGCTCGATGCGGGCGACGGTTCCGCACGCATGCACCGGCGGCGCGCCGAGGTAATCGGCGTCGTATCCCGGCTGCAGCAGGACGATTCCGAAGCGCTGATCGGAGGCCATGACGTCGGCGATCAACTGCCGGTAGCGCATCTCGAAAACGTGCAACGGCACGCGCGTCTGCGGAAAAAAGACGAGGTTCGGCAGCGGAAAGAGCGGCAGCAGAAACTCGCCTTCGGAGAGAGAGGACATAGCGGCGGTGCGGGCGATTCTATCGCCGTAAGGCGTAGCGCCGCCGGCTCGGCGGCTGGACCGCCAGCGGCTCGCTGGCGCGTTGCGCACATTGCCGCCGAGCCGGCGGCGGTCCAGCCAGCGAGCCGCTGGCGCTACGACGTTACGCCTAAGGAACGAACAGCGTGTCGTGGGGCGCAGAGCGCTCGGCCTCGGGACGGCCGGCAGTGTAGTAGTAGAGCGACACCGATTTTCGCGACATCCCCTCCGGCGCCGTCAGCGGATGCGGATGTCCATGAAACGACGTGTCGGTCGTCGAGAAAATCACCGTGCGATTGAACGACGGCAGGATCTTCTCGCGGCACGCGGACATGTCGCGATCCCAAAGCTCGAGGTGGCCGCCGTACTCGTCGCGCCAGTTTTTGTTCAGATAGACGAGCATGTTCAGACGCCGATCGAGTTTGAGCTTCGGATGGACGTTGAAGTCGGCGTGAATCTTCAGGAAGCCGCCGGGCTCGATCTGATGCAGGCCGCCGCCGCCGAAGTAGGGATCGGGGATCAGCCCCTCGATGCCGGTCAGCGCCTCCAGCCAGAGCAGCATCTCGAACGAGTTCATGGCATCGAGAAACGCGCGGACCGTTTTCGAGATGGCGCTGGTCTCGTGAAAATATCCGAGCTTCTTTTCCGTCGTCGAATCGAACTCGCGCCAGCGCATCGCCTCGCGCGACGGGAACTCGCGCAGCACCGCGTCCAGCGCGTCGTCGTCGAACAGGCCGTCGAGGACGATGTGCGGGAACGGCTTGGCGTTCGCGTATTGCGCGTGCAGAGTTCGCGGATCGTAATTGAGCTTCATCGTGAGCCTAACGGTGCCACGCCACGTCGGGTTTGCGGACGAAATCGATCGCGATCTCGGGCGAGTATGTCGTCCATCCCGCCGGCGAATCGTACCGGATGCGGAGCGAGATGCCGGCCATGCCCGGAAGCTTCAGCGCATCGCGGCGCGGGATCTCGAAGGCCTGGACGCCGTTCGCGATCACCGCGCTGTACTTGCCGCCCGGGTATGGGCCGAGGTCCCAGTAGAGCGCGGGATTGCGAAAGTGGAAAGCGGCGGAGAGCGGCGCGTCGTTGCGAATCGATCCGCAGAACTGTTTGGCGATTTCGGCAATGCGCGGCGTGATCTCGACGATCTGATGTCCTTCGAATTCGAACACGCGCTTCGCGCCGATGCCTGAGCCGCAGAGAAAAATGTCGTCGTAAAACCACGCCCCGGCCGGACGTCCGAAGTGGACCGTCTTCAGCCACTGGACCTCGCCCAATGCCGACGGAGGCACGAGCGCATTGCGCAGCAGCGCGTCGGGCGGCAGGTCGTAAAAGTAGAAGCGCGCTTCGTCCGACATGCGCCGGCGCAGCGGAAACTCCTTGCGCCACTCGGCGCGGTTTGCGGCGATGGCGATCAGCGGAACGGCGACGAGCAACGCCGCTGCGACGCGATCGTTGCGGCGCGTCGTCGCGGCCGCGAATGCGATCGACCACGCCAGCCACGGAACCGCGACGTAGCGTCGATTCACTTCTTTCGCGAGCGGAATCAGCGGCGCTGCGGCCACGATGATCGCCGCGACGAGCAGCAAGAACGATCCTCGGCTGCGGATGGCGAAGGCGATGGTGAGCGTCATCAGCACGATCACCAGCAGTCCGGCGGCCAGTCCTGCGCCGGCGGCACCTTCCATGATCCGCAACGGCAGCAACACGATCAGCCGCGGCCACTCCGCGGCGTCGATCTGCCATCCGTACGCGCCGAGGAACGTGCCGAGAACGGCGTGGCGCCAGAGGAAGTAGACGATCGCGGCGATGCCATGGCCGATCGCGAAGCGAACGCGCGTTTGTGGCACAGACACTCTTGTCTGTGCATCGCGGAACGGCAGCGCGATGAGGAGCAGTGGCAGCGGGATGGCCACTTCCTTCGCCAGCATCGCCAGGAAGTAGCAAAGAATCGAGACCGCATCCAACGCCATGCTCGGCCGCCGCAGCGCGGCGGCGAACGCGATCACCGCCAGCGCGCAGAAGGCGATGGCCAGGAAGTAGTGGATCGTCGAAAGCTGCACCACGACGGAACAGACTGGCGGTCCGAGCGCGAACAACGCGGCAGCGGCGAACGAGCGTTTCCAGTCGAGGAACTGCCGCACGGCGGCGTAGACGAGCACGATCGTCATCGCCGCGATCGCGAGCTGCATCACGTAGAAGCGCGACGGATCGAAGCCGAAGATCCTTCGCATGGCGTGAAAGGCGACCAGCAGCAGCGGCGTAAAGAGTTGCTGCGGCCAGACGCGCGCATTCGTGAAAACGTCGACGAATGAGTAGTCGAACGTGGTGCGCAGGATGTTCGCGTCGTCGTACGTCAGCCAGAGGCCGAGGATTCTGCGGTAGAGGAGGATCGTGAGGAGGATGAGCGCTGCGATTGCAGATGCGTCTTCGTAGCGCCGCCTGGCCGGCGGGCCGCCGGCAGTACCTTCATTCCTCATCGTCGAATGCGCAACGGTAAACGATTCCGGCATTCATTGCCTGCCCAACGGAATTGTGTCGAGAAACGTATTCACGCCGTGCGCCCGCTGCTGGCAACACTGGCGTTGTGCCTCGCGGTCACCGCGCCGTCCGAGGCCGCGCGCCTGCATTCCGCGCGCACGCCGGTGCGGTTGATCTGGATCGGCGCGCATCCCGACGACGAATCGCTGATCGCGCCGATCCTCGGTCCGCTCTGCGCGACCAACGACTGCACGCTCCTCGTGCTCACGAATGGATCGCCGCAACGCGCTGCCGAGTTTCAACGCTCCGCGTCGGCGCTGCATGCGCATGCGATTCAGTGGGATCTGCCCGACGTCTTCGACGTGACGCAGTGGGGCGATCGCGCCGCGCTCGTATCGAAGTTAGCCGCGACGATTGCGGCCGAGCAGCCGACGGTCATCTATACATTCGATCCGCGGCACGGTTCGTCGTGCCATCCGGCGCATCGCGAAGCGGGACAACTGACTCTCGACGCCGTCGCCACCCTCGGCACACACGCGCCGCCGGTGATGCTCGTCGAAACGCTCATCCTGCGCGACGCCGCGATGCAAATCGTCGCATTCGCACCGGCCACGGCGCTGGCGTCATCGATCGATGCGACGTTGAACTGGCATTACCTGGTCGACGACGCTGCGATTCACGAAAGCCAGTTCTCGGAGGAACAGATCGAGATCCTGCGATCGATTCCGTTAGCGGAGCGGCGCGTGTGGCTGCTTCCCGCGGGCGCGCCTGCGGGGCAGATCGCTGGCTGTCCGTAGTCCGGGGACCCGATTTCACGCGGAGGCGCGGGGACGCGGAGAACAGCGCATCATCGCGTGCGCGCGAAGACGCAGTCGCGGCACATGAAATCGTCGGGCGCTTCTTCGATGCCGTACACCCACTTCCGCATCGTTCCCAGCTCCGCCCCTTCCAGCACCTCGGCCACGGTGTTCCGCGTGAGATCGCCGACCAGGTACTTTTCGTCGTAGTCCTCGCAACAGAGCACGCACTGGCCGTGCGGCGTGATGTGGAGATGCTGCAGCGGGCGCGATCCGAGGTTGTCGCAGCCGGCCAGAAGTTTCTTCGGAGCGTCCGGTTTCAGACCAACATCCAGCCAGCCGGCGCGATCCATGACCACGTGACGTTCGACGGTGAAGCGGCTTCCGGCGAAGCGAGTGCGGATCGATTCGAAATCCGCGTCGTGGTTCGCATCGCCCGTGCCGAGGACGACGATCTTCATCACGTTGGCGAGAGGGCGCGACTTCACGTAGTCGAGATTGCGAAGGACCGCCGGAAGGTGATCCTCGCCGCGGTCGCGGATGTAGCGTTCGCGATCGAGCGTCGAAAGGTTGATGCAGATGTAGTGCAACGGACCGGCTTCGATGAGCGCGTCGACTTTGGCCGCGGTCAGACCCGAGCCGTTGCTGAGCACCGCCACCGGCAATTTCGCAGCGAACAGCGTGCGGCAGAAATCGACGAAGCGGCGATCGAGCGTCGGCTCGTTGTAGCTCTGCAGAAAAACGCTTTCCAGCGTGCCGCGATACGCGGTCAACTGGTTGACGATCCGCTCGAAGAGCTCGACCGGCATGTCGTAATCCTCGCGCGGCGCGATGGAGACCGGGCAGAAGTAGCACTTCTGATTGCACGCCGTCATCGTCTCCAGCGAGACGATCTTCAGCCGGTGCAGCTTTGAGACGTCGCCGCGAACGAGCCAGCCGTCGTTCTCGAGATTTTCGTCGACGTCGCCTCCGTCGATGACCTTCCGCAGCGCGTCGAACTCCGGATCGCCGATGTTCAGCGCCCGATCGGTGATCGGGTTGTAAATCCGCTCCGCGTCGATGTGCAGAAACGGACTGACGCGGAGCTCCGTGGCGATGGCAGAAGACATGTCGATCGAGAGTGTACGGCGGGGATGCGCGCGCCGTCTAAACGGCTTGCCCAGCCGCGGCATTCTCCACGAACTGAGCCGTTCGTGAGCGCGATCACGATACGCGGCCGCAATACGACATAGTTTGTCGCTCGTCCGGCCTCACTTCCACACGCTGAATCGTCACACGCCTGGCTGCGCGCCAGAAGGAGAGAATCTTGAATCGTTCGATCGCTGCAAAACTGTCCCTGTTCCTGATTGCCGCCGCCTTGGTCTCCGCATCCGCGACGGCGGGAATCGTCGGGAGCGGAACGCCCAGCTCGTGCACCGAGGCCGCGCTGCAGGCGCAACTGGCCGCGGGAGGAACGATCACGTTCAACTGCGGCGCAGGACAGCAAACCATTGCCATGCCGAACACGATGGTCGTTGGCCAGAACGACCCCAAGACGATCATCGACGGCAACGACACGATTACCCTCGACGGCGCCGGCAACACCTCGGGCATGATCATCATCTTCGGCAGTTCGACGGCGCTCCCCGACTTCACGCTGCGGCACCTCACCATCGCCAACGGCAACATCACTACGGGGCTGAACGCCGGAGGCGCCATCCAGAACTTCGGCAAGCTGACGCTCGACACCGTCACGCTCCGTAACTCGACCGCGGGCGGAAGCGGCGCGATCTTTCAGGAGCCCTGTAACGGCTGCCTCACGCCGACGCTCACCGCCACGCACTGCACGTTTGCGAACAACAGCCACGCGGCGATCAGCGTCGAAGGCGGCATCGCCAACATTGCCGACTCGACATTCACCGGCAACACGTCGAGCATCGGCGGTGCGATGGAGATCTACAGCAATTCGACGTTCACGGTGGTCGTGACCATCGAACGCTGCACGTTCGAGAACAACACGGGAGTCTTCGGTGGCGGCGCGATCGCGGTGGAACTGCTCAACACCGGAAGCAGCGTCGTGATCGCGAACGATACGTTCACCGGCAATTCAGCGACCGATCCGTCCAGCCACGGCTCTGCGCTCTACCTGAATGCGACGCCGGTGACGATCAACAACTGCACCATCGCCGGCAACACCGCTCCGGCGGGACGCGGCGCGATCTACTTCAATACGTTCACGCCGGTCACCGCGATGAACAACACCATCATCGCCAGCAACAACGGCGGCAACTGTTCGGTCGAAGCCGGAAGCATCTTCACCGGCGGCCACAATCTCCAGTTCGGCGACTCGACCTGCCCTGGCATCACCGTCGCCAATCCGATCCTCGCTCCGCTCGCCAACAACGGCGGCCCCACCAAAACAATGGCCCTCGGCGCCGGCAGCCCCGCTATCGACGCCGGCGACAGCGGCGTCGCTCCCGCCACCGACCAGCGAGGAAACTCTCGCACCGACGGCAACGGCGACGGCACGGTCATCGCGGATATCGGCGCGTACGAGGCGCCGAGAGTCGGCAACGCGACCGCGCCGGGACGGCATCGGGCGGTCGGAAAGTAAGGTCGGTGTCATCTGCGTCTCATCTGCGTAAATCTGCGGATCGGAATGCCCTTTGCTCTATCGATCCCTATGAAATCGCGCCTTCTCGCCGGCCTCTCGTTCGGCGCCACTGTCGCTTCCGCCGCCGTGATCGGGGCTCAATTCAACCCCGGACAAGGAACGGAGACGGGACGCTGGTATCGCAGCCTGAACAAGGCCACACTCAACCCGCCGGATAAGCTTTTTGCACCGGTCTGGACGCTCCTCTACACGGCCATGGCCACCTCGGCCTACCGCGTGTGGAGCAAGTCATCCGGCGATGAGCGCCGGCGCGCGCTCCGATATTGGGGCCTGCAGTTGGGATTGAACGCGGCATGGAGTCCGACGTTCTTCGGCGCGAAGCGGCCCGCCGCCTCCCTCGCGCTCCTCGGCGCCCTGATTCCGTCGCAGTTGCTCTACATGCGCGCCGCCCGCGACATCGATCGTCCCGCGTTCTGGCTCTTTGTCCCCTACCTCGCCTGGGTCGTATTCGCCACCTACCTGAACGCCGAGATCGTCCGCCGCAATCGGTGATTCCGGCGCGCAAACGAATCGTCCGCTCGCGCGGTTAAGATGTGCGGCCCATGTCGCCCGCCGTCCTTTTTCCTCGCTTCGATCATCCTGCCATCGAGGAGCGTTACGCTTCCTGGCAGAGTCAGACCTTGCTGCGCGCGGGCGGGGACATCGAGTTCGCGACGTATGACTCCGAGGAGCCGGCGTCGTTGGCGGCGGGAGGGTTGGAGAGCGATCACGTGCTCGTGGTTACCGATCCACTGCTGTTGCCGCCGGCGAAGCTGGTGATGCGGTTGCGGGAGCTGCTGGTTCATACGCCGAGCGTCGTGGCGGCGTTGCCGGTGTCGAATGAGGCGGAGAATCCGTTCCAGCGGCGGGCAGCGCCGGCGCCGTATCTGACGCTGCGGGAGTTGCAGCAGGTCACGGCGGAGTTGCAGAGCCGAGGAGCGGATGGGGAGGTCGTGAAGTGGGATGGGTCGGATCCGGCCGCCTACCTCTGCCGCACTGCGTGGCTGGAGACGATCGACGATCCTCCTCGGCATGCGCTGGCCGGACGCGAGGTGGTGCTCTCCCCTGCCGACTACGTCCATCGCTGGAGCTCGTTGCGCGGACAGACCCGCATGGATCTGCTGGCGCGCATTCCGGCCGACGCGAAATCGATTCTCGAATTCGGCTGCGGCGAAGCGCCGTTGGGCGCGGCGCTGAAGCAGCGGCAGAAATGCCGCGTGGTCGGGATCGAGATCGATGCGAAGGCGGCGGCGGTGGCGCGGAAGCGGATCGACGACGTCTACTGCGGCGATGCGCGCGAGATCGTGGCGCTGATCCGGGAGAAGTTCGACTGGATCATCGGCGGCGACATCGTCGAGCATCTCGACGAGCCGTGGTCTTTCCTGGCGGACCTGCGCAAGGTCTGCGCGCCGGGCGGGCATCTGCTGCTCAGCATCCCCAACATCGCGCACGCGGCGGTGCTGAACGATCTGCTTCGCGGGCGATTCGACTACGTCTACATGGGGCTGACGTGCGTCGGCCATCTGCGGTTTTTCACGAAGCGGACGATCGAAGAGATGCTGTCGATTGCCGGATGGAGCGTCGTCGAGATCGCGCCGCAGGAAACCGTCGTCACGCGCGGGCGCGAGGAGTTACTGGCGGCGCTGTCCGCGGCGCGCATCCCGCATTCGAAAGAGGACCTGGTGCCGGCCGGCTACTACGTCATCGCGCGCAACGCATGAACATCGCCTATTTGATGGAAGACACCGCGCTGTCGGGCGGCATCCGCGTGCAGCTCGCGCAGGCGGACGCGCTGATCGCGCGCGGCCACCGCGTGCGCATCGTCACGAAGGGGTTGCCGCTGACGTGGCGGCCGTCGCGCGCGGAGTGGATTTACGTCGACGACTTCAATACCTACGACGCGCGCGACGACGACTTCATCATCGCTACGTTCTGGACCACGCTGCCGGCGGCGTACGCGATCGCGCCGGAGAAGGCGCTGCACCTCTGTCAGGGTTACGAAGGCTCCTTCACCGCGTATCAGCCGATTCGCGGCGAGATCGAGGCGGCGTACCGGCTGCCGATCCCGAAGCTGGTGGTGACGCGATCGCTGATTGAAATCTGCAGGCAGTTCACGGACGACGTCACCTACATCGGCCAGATCGTCGACGACGATTTCTTTCGTCCGCGCACACCGCCGGAAAACGAACCGATGCGCGTGCTGCTGTGCGGCGAGTCGCAGGTCGACATCAAAGGCGTCAGCGAGGGTTACGGCGCGGCCGCGCACGCGCGCTGGTTCCATCAGAAGTTCGATCTGATTCGCGTGTCGCCGTGGGCGCCGTCGCGCGAGGAGCCGCTCGATGCCGTCCAGGAGTTTCATGTCGCGCTGAATACGCGCGAAATGACGCGGCTGATGCATTCGTGCGACGTGCTGATCGCGCCGAACCATCGCGAAGAAGGATTCGGATTGCCGGCCGCCGAGGCGATGGCGTCGGGCATTCCGGTGGTGATGACGTCGATTCCGTCGTACCTCTCGTTCGACGACGTTCGCGACTACGCGCTGTTTGCGCCGCAGGAGAACGCGGTGGAACTGGGGGAGAAGTTGATCGAGTTGCTTTCGGATACTGATCTGCGCGATCGGCTGCGGAGTCGGGGGCGGGAGGTTGCGGAGCAGTGGCGGAGCGAGCGCGTCGCGGAGCGGATGGAGAAAGCACTGTCATCCTGAGGCTGCCGGAGGCGTTGGAGCGCAAAGCGCGGAACGCCGGAGGACGCCGAAGGATCTCAAGCTTCCCAGCCTGCGTTGAATCCCAATGGGTTTCAGCCGGCGTTGCGCAGCTTGAGATCCTTCACCGTCCTCCGGCGTTCCGCGCTTCGCGCTCCAGCGCCTGCGGCGGCTCAGAATGACAGCGAGCATTGATTTCGCATTGGTCCTTCCCCGGCCCTCGCGAAGCCTTGTGAAAAGTTTCTCAAACCCATAACATCGCGGCCCGTTTATGGCGAACCTTCCTTACGACAGTTCCGGCTCCATCATCCAGCGCAAGCGCGGCCTCCCTCCGGGCGAGGGCGCCGAAAAAGGACTCATCACGCTGCCGGGCGAATCGGAGCGCGAGATTGAAGACCTTGCAGGCGGGACGTACCTCACCACCACCGTCGACACGATGGTGAACTGGGCGCGCGGCAACTCGCTCTGGCCGCTGCCGTTCGGCACCGCCTGCTGCGCCATCGAGTTCATGTCGATGGTCTCGTCGCACTACGACGTCGCGCGCTTCGGCGCCGAGGTCGTGAGATTCTCGCCGAGGCAGGCTGATCTGATGATCGTGGCGGGGACCATCGTCGACAAGATGGCGCCCGTGCTGAAGAAAATTTACGAGCAGATGCCGGAGCCGCGCTACGTCATCGCCATGGGCGCCTGCGCGACGTCGGGCGGCTTCTACCGCGCCTATCACGTCGTTCAGGGCATCGACGAAATCATCCCGGTCGACATGTGGGTGCCCGGCTGTCCGCCGACGCCGGACGGGTTGATGTACTCGATCCTGAAACTTGCCGAAAAGATCAAGCGAGGCGAACGGTGAGTACGCTCACGAAGTTTTCCGCCATCCCCTACACCGGTCCGGCGCCGACCAATCGCGAGCCGTACGTTCCGGTCGGAGCAGCCATCGCCGATGCGCGCGGCGACGTCATCGCCAAGCTGTTGCAGCATCCGGCCATGGTTCAGGAAACGGGGCAGGACATGGCCTCGTTCATCGTCGACAAGGACGCCATCATCGACGTCCTGCGCACGCTGAAAGAGAGCGGCGAGCTGGCCTTCACGATGCCGCTCGATCTTTTCGCCGTCGACTATCCGCGCCGCGAGAAGCGATTCGACGTCATCTACCAGCTCTACTCGCTGAAGAACAACGAACGCATCCGGCTCAAGGTTCGCGTCGGTGAGGACGAGCCGATTCCGACCGGCACCGGCATCTACAAAGGTTTGAACTGGTACGAGCGCGAAGTGTTCGACATGTACGGCGTCGTCTTCGACGGACATCCGAACCTGCGCCGCATCCTCACGCACGAAGCGTTTCAGGGCCACGCGCTGCGGAAGGATTACGATCCGGCGCAGCGCTGGCTACTGACGGAGAAGGACGTCGCCAAGATCACGCCGGTCGTCGATCCCCGTTTCGAAAACGTCGACACCGATTACGAACGCGTCACCCTGAACCTTGGACCGTCGCATCCCGCCACGCACGGAACTCTACGCATCGTAGTCACCCTTGACGGCGAGACCATCATCGGTGCCGATCAGGAGATCGGATATCTGCACCGCTGCTTCGAGAAGATGTCGGAGACGCACACGTACCAGCAGGTGATTCCGTACACCGATCGCCTGAACTACTGCTCGGCCATCATCAACAACGTCGGCTACTGCATGGCGGTCGAGAAGCTCCTCGGCATCGAAGTTCCGGCCCGCGCGCAGCACATCCGCCTGATGCTTTCGGAGTTCATGCGCATCGCCGATCATCTGGTCTGCATCGGCACGAATCTCGTGGACATGGGCGCGCTGACGAACTTCTGGTACCTCTTCCAGCCGCGCGAAGAAATCTACGGACTCATCGAATCGTGCTGCGGCGCGCGCCTGCTGCCAAGCTACACGCGCATCGGCGGACTGGCGGTCGACGTCCCGCCGGACTTCCTCGAAAAATCGCAGCGCCTCGTCGACATGATGCCGAAGTTCATCAACGACGTGGAGAAGCTGGTCGACCGCAACAAAATCTTCCTCGACCGCGTCGTCGGTATCGCGCCGATCAGCGCCGAGGATGCCATCAACTACGGTTTCACCGGCCCGTGCCTGCGCGCGTGCGGCGTCCCCTTCGACATCCGCAAGGCCAGCCCGTACCTCGGATACGAGACCTACGACTTCGACGTCCCGATCGCCGAGGGCGGCGACACGTATGCGCGTTACCTCGTGCGCATGGAAGAGATGCGGCAGTCGCTTAAGATTCTGCAGCAGGCCATCGATCGCGGCCTCCCCGAGGGGCCGGTCATCGTCGACAATCCGTACGTCGCGCTGCCGCCGAAATCGAAGGTCTACAACGAGATGGAATCGCTCATCTACCACTTCAAGCTGATCATGCACGGCATCCAGCCGCCGGTCGGCGAGACCTACTTCCAGGTCGAAGGGGGCAACGGCGAGCTCGGTTTCTACGTCGTCTCCGACGGCACGAAGAATCCGTATCGCGTGCGCTGCCGTCCGCCCTGCTTCCAGATCTACTCCGCGTTCGGCGAGATGATCACCGGCCAGACGATCCCCGACGCCGTCGCGGCGCTCGGATCGCTGAACATCATCGCCGGAGAGTTGGACCACTAACCGATGAACGTCACACGAGTCAGACCAGGTGTCGTACGGGTCGAGCGGACGCCGCTCACGGTGCTCGACCGCCTCTACCTCCCGCAGGTCATCGCCGGGATGATGGTGACCATCGGCCACCTCATGAAGAATCTGTTCAACATCAAGAAGCTGCCGACGATCTCGTATCCCGAGGTCAAGCGCGTGTACTCCGAGCGCTTCCGCGGCCGGCACATTCTGACGACGCGCGAAGACGGCACGACGCGCTGCGTGGCCTGCTACATGTGCTCGACTGCATGTCCCGCGGAGTGCATCACCATCGAGGCGGGCGAAGATGAGCGGACGCGCGAGAAGTTCCCCGTGCGCTACGACATCGATCTGCTGCGCTGCATCTTCTGCGGCTACTGCGTCGATGCCTGCCCCGAGGATGCGATCTACATGACGCGCGATTACGAGATGGCCATCGACACGCGTGCGCGTTCCGTCGTCGGACTGCGCGATCTCGTCGTGCCGCCGAATTTCCCCGTCGGTCCGATGGGATGGCGGCCGTACTACGGCTCGATCGACAAACGCGGCACGGCCGGCGGCACCGGCATCGGCCAGCAACTTCGCAGCGCGCCGTTCGCAGACGACGCGCCGCCGAATCCGGACGTTTTCCGCGGCGGGGACGCGCAATAGCGCCGCTCCATGAAACCGCTCGAGACGACGGTCGAAGAAGTCCTGCGCAAGGCCATTCAGTCCGAGATCGAAACGCGCGCGTACTACCAGGCCATGGCGGAGCGCGCCGCCGACGCGTTGACGCGCAAGCGGATGCTGCAGCTCGCCGACGGTGAGCTGGTCCATCGCGCGAAGATGGAGCGGAAGTATCGCGAGGAAGTCGGACAGACGGCGCCCGCTCCGCTCCCGGCCACGATCGAGCTGCCGTCCGATCTGGTCGATCTCGACTTGAGCCGCGCTCTCAAACACGCCCTCGAACGCGAACGCGAATCGGAGAGCTACTTCCGCTTCATGGCCGAGCGCGTGCCGGATACGAAACTCGGCGCGCTGTTCATGGAGCTGGCGGAGATCGAGTGGAAGCACAAAACCGACCTGCAGGCGGAGTACGACGCGGCCGCGCCGCCGGACAGCTTCCTGAACGATCTTTAAATAATCACTGCGCCGCAGAGGCTTTTATGCTATATCAGCATGAATGCCCCGCGTCGCCGCCGCCCTCCTCCTGGCGCTCGTAGCGTCATTCTCTGCAGGCGCCGCGGGGCATGATGTTTCCTCGGTCCGATACGGGCCTTCCGGGCAATGGCTCAGCCCGAGCGCGGTGGCGTTCAACGGCAGCCATTTTCTAACGGTCTGGTCGATGGGAGGCTATGCGTTCGGAGCACTTACCGACCGGGCCAGTGAAGCATCCTTACCGCCCTTCGTCCTGCCCGGGGTCACGGGGTTGGAAGAGCCTCTGGTCATTCCATGGGGCAGCGGCTTCCTCAGCGTTTGGAAGACCTGGGACTACTTTCAGATCGTCACGCTCGACGAGCACGGCGTCATCGAGCGTGTGTCGCGGGTCAGCGTGGCGTGGCGATACCAGTCGTGGAGGATCGCAACGAACGGCCGGCAACTGCTCATCGTCGATGTGGAGAGTGTCTTTGCAAGCACCGGTTACGCGTCGCTTTATGAGCCGGACGGAACGCTTTTGGCCCGAACGGAGTTGCCCGCGGCAGGCGTCTACCACGTTGCCGTTGCGCGTAGCAGCGACGGCTACGTTGTCGTGACCGGCGGACTTTCCGGCGTTCATTTCTTCCGCATCGACGACGCCGGCGCCATCGTCGCGGAGAAGGAACTGCACGGTGTGCGGCAACCGTATCCGCCGCGTACTTCCGATGTGGCTGTCGCCGTCGCCGGTACCCAGGCGATGGTGGCGTGGACCGCTACGGACTCGACGTCCGCATCTGCCACAACGATCAGCAGCAGCAATGAAGTTGGCGCGCTGCAACCGCTGCCGATCGCGTATGCCTACCCTGCCATTCGCGCCGTTCCGGCCGCGTCAGGCTGCCTGATCCTCTGGAGTGAAGCGGGCCACGTCTCCCTTGTTCGCATGAGCGCCGCTGGCCAGATCATTGACGAGGAAGCGCTTCAGGTCGCGGCTGGAGATCTTCAGGATGCCACCGGGGCAGGAGGCGATCGATTTGCGGCCATCACCTCACCGGCCAGCCTCTCGTCGCCCGTGTCCATCGTCATCGGAACCCTACTTCCGCAACGGGTGCGGACGTCCTTCCCATCCGTCGTGACATCGACGGCGGCGCGACAGGAGCAGCCGGTGATCGCATCGGACGGCGTCGACTACGTCTCGGCCTGGATGGAGCACGACGGTCCGGACGTGATGGCGAAGATCGGCCGCGTCACACGAACCGGGATTCCACTCGACGGGCCGGGCATCGCCCTGCCCGTACCGACGAAGAGCGTTTCGAATGTCTCGATCGCGCGCGGCGCCGGCGGCGATGCGCTCGTGGTCGTGTCAGCGCCCGAGGGAACGTGGGCGTTTCGCTGGTCGAGGGCGGTGGGACTGCTGGACACGGCACCCATCAGCCTGGACGCTCGTGGAACGCAGTACGGAAGCGCGGTGGCGTGGAACGGAGTGAGCTACCTCGTCGTCTGGGTGGACGGCTACAGCTATGGTCTCGCCGGCAGGTTTGTCGGTGGCGATGGGAGGGCTGGCGCCAAAGTCATCATTCCGATGACGATCGACAAACAGGAATTCGTGGAAGCGCGCAACCCTGCCGTCGCCTGGGACGGACGTCAGTTCCTGATCTCCATCCCAACGGCGTACGAATATCCATGCCCTTCCCTCTGCGGGCCTCCAACAGCGGAGGAAATCCGGCTGGTGCGTCTTTCGGCCGAAGGTTCCCTGCTGGACAAGACTCCGTATCGAGTCCTCAACACCTCCTCAGCGCGCGTGGCCACGAGTGGCAACGAGTTTCTATTGCTCACCTCCTACTTCGACAGCTTCTCCGCAGTCGTCGTACACGCCTCGGCGAGCGGTCTGTCCGTCAGCGAACCGGTCCTGCCCACCGTGTTTTCGATCGCTCCCGACGTGACCTGGGATGGCACCTACTACGACATTCCGTGGCCTGGTGCTGGTGGATGGTTTCATCTCTGGCGGCTCGACCGCAGAGGCAATCTCGCACAGAAGCTCTTCGCGGCCGTCTCACACTCGCATGCGCCGTCGGTGACGGCCAATGACGCCGGCGAAGTCGCGATCGGCATTGCGGAGGAGGCACCACCGTCGGGCCTCTCCCGCGCGCGTATCTACTTCGGCACGGAACTCGAATCCGTGCAGCCGGTCCTCACCGTCCCAACGAACGCAGTCAGTCACATTGCCTCCCCGCCTGGCGCATACAGCGGCCTGACCTGCTGCTATGCAACGGTAACGTGGGATGGCGACGCGCCCGGCTTCGTCGTCGAAGAGGCATCCCCGCCGTACTGGTACCTGCTTCAACGGCTGCCCGGCGACGTGCATGAGGCGACGGTCTATACGAAGGTTGGAGCCGTAATCCGCATTCGCGCGGTCGGACCGGACGACATCACTCCGGATGGCGCGATCACCACCATTCGCAGCGAACCGCGAACGCGGACGGTGCGCCGATGAACGACACTCGATCCGAATCTCGTTCCCAACTTTCCCCTGTCACCGCCGGCCGTCGCCGCGAATTCGGCCGGAGGCACGGCCATCGTCACGACCGAGCTCAGCACGGTATGGATGATCGACCGCGCGCGCTTCTACCTCGCATCGGAGTTTCCGCTGCCACGAAGGCGGGCAACACGATGAGCGATGCCGGGGAAACGGAGAATTCGATGACGTCCAACTTTCGCGCGGCAACAAGGATCCTCCTCACTTTCGCGCTTCTCGCGCCGCTTCCATCGTTCGCCGCCATCGGCCGCGACTTGTCCACGCCGCGGATCGCCACTCCCTACTACGGCTCGGTTGGGGCATTCACGTGCACAACCGAAAAGGGATTCCTCCTCCGGTGGGGTTCGGAAGCGCGCGCCGCAGGCACGACCGCGGACTCCGAGGGCGTGCCTCGTTTGCCCGCATCATCGATGCTGCCTGGCAGCCTGAAGTTGTTCCCGAACGGTGCGGGATGCCTGGGACTTTCGGAAAACGGCATCGTCGAGCTGGATGCGGACGGCGCTGTCCGGCGCACGGCAGCCTTCGAACGGCAACTGTTTTCCTCCGTGGCCGCGTTCGACGGAACAAACTTCCTCCTCGTCGGAGGGATCGTCGGGCAGGGATGGACCGGCACCCTCGTCGATCGAAACGGACATGTGCTCTCCAAGGTGACGCTGCCGATTCCCGAAGGTGACCCCGGCTCGGTCCGCGTGACTGCCTCGGCGGGCGGAGGTTTCACGGTATTTGTCGCGCAGGCGAATGCCGGCATCTTCACGATCCGGATCGACGCCGCAGGCCAGGTCATGGGCACGGTGTCCATTGCTTTCGGCAACGCGCGCGGCGGATACACCGCGGCAATCGCGACGAACGCTGCCTCCGGCAAGACTGTCGCTGCCTGGACGGTATCAGGAGCGGGATCCACCTTCGTGCATACGGTTGCACTGAATGGCGACTCGGCCGGTCCTGAGGTCATCCTCCCGCCCACCATCGAACGGACGTCGTCCCTCGCGCTGCTGCCATCCGGCAGTGGATTCGTGCTGCTCCGAAACGCATATGTCGATACTCCGTCCTTCCAACAGCGCGTGCTGGCCTTGCGGCTGGACGCGACCGGGGCGCCGCTCGAGGCCAGTCCGGTTCTGCTCCACAACGGCGCCTTCGTAGCCGCGGCGGCGACGTCGCGAACTCTCGTCATCCTCGCGTACGGCGACCAGCCGAACGCGACCCTGATCGAAGTCTCCTCGACGATTACCAGCAGCGGTATCGTCCCCGCGGCCACATACGACCTCGTCGCAACAGCAGTACGGCAGTTCAACCAAGTGGTCGCGAGCGACGGCGTCGACTTTTTCGCTTCATGGACCGAAACGACGTCGACGACGGCGTCGCTCATGGCCGGGCGCGTAACACGCTCCGGCGTGCCGCTCGACGGCGCCGGCCGCCTCGTCGCGGAGTCTCCGACTCCGCCCACGTACTCGTTCGCGCCGGCAGTGGCGTTCGGAGGGGGCGTCTATCTGGTCGTTTTTGAAGCAGACCTCCACCGCGCGATGGGCCAGCGATTCGCTCGCGACGGTACGCCGATCGATCCGGCTCCGTTCGTGATTGCCCAAAACGCGCTCCAGCCGTCGGTGGCGTTCGGCGGCGAACGATTTCTCGTGACGTGGGGGGTCTTCGGCCAATCCATCCTGGCCGGCGCCATGGTCGGCAGCGACGGCTCGGTCGATATGGCGCGGGGGCTGACACCCGCCCCGCCGGTGCCATTCGGGGAAGACTTTCAAGGACGGCCCACGATCGCGTGGAACGGCCGGCATTTCCTCATCGTGTCTTCCAATGGGCGCATGCTTCGCGCCTCTCCACTCGGCGCTCCGATTGATGCGCACACGATTGGATTGCCGGTGACTGGCTCGGATTCAACGATCGCCTGCAGCGATCAGGAATGCGTCGTCAGCTTCCTCGGGTCCGACGCCGCCGGGTACCCCGTCATCAGGACCGCCGTCGTGCACGACGATGCAGCACTGCGTGTCGATCCGCCGAAGATCGTCACAAATCGCTACTACGGGGTGTCCTACGCCGCGATCGCGTTCGACGGCGCTTCCTACATCCTGGCGTGGCGTTCCGGCGCCTCCCTTCTCGGTGTGGCACGCATCTCACGCGGCGGCGAGCCGTACGCACTCGCGACGACCGGATCAGTCACCGCGTTCCCGCAAGACTCTTCGTCGACCTATTGGAGTTACCCGGCATCACCACCGGCGATCGCCGCCAATTCGGCGGGCGATACCGCCATCGTCACGACCGAGCTCAACCCGGTATGGATGATCGACCGCGCGCGCTTCTACCTCGCGTCGGAGTTTCTGACCCGAAAGCGCCCCTTCGCGCCATGAAGATTCTTCGCGCCGCCCTCGCCGCCTTCCTCGTTCCGCTGTCGCTCGCCGCGGCGGGCCACGACGTTTCGTCCGTCCGCTACGCTCCGAGCGCGCTTTACGCGGGTGCGCCTGCCATCGCCTTCAACGGCAATCGCTTCCTGACGCTTTGGGCAATGTCGTTTCACATCTACGGATCGATGGCCGACTCCACCGGTACGGCGCCGGCGCCCGCGTTTCCGGCGGTGCCGTTCGCACTGTCGAACGTTTTGCAGTTGACCGCGGCCGGAAGCGGCTACGCAGCCGTCTGGAATCAGGATACGAAGCCGTTCCTCGGCTTGTTCGATGCGAACGGCACGCTCGTACGCCGCGTCGCCGTGCAAGGCGATTCCTTCGTCGCACCGCGCGTGGCCTCGAACGGGACGAACATCCTCGTCGTCGACCGGAACGCCGGAATTGCAGGATCGGTGTATGACCTCAACGGCCGGTCCGTCGGCGGATTTCCGCTTCCGGTCTTCGTCTCCGATTCGTTTGCCGTCACTACGGACGGCAGCGATTTCATCGTCGTCACCGCGGGCCGGTCGGGAATCAACGAGTGGCGCGTGGCGGCGGATGGGACGATCGTCTCCACTTCCGTGATCGAGGCTGCGCCTCTTCATCCAAATTCGGTGTACGACATCGCCGTAGCGGCGAAGAACGGCCGCATCGCGATGGCGTGGACGCAACGGGGCTTCACGACGGTGTCATCGGCCGTCATTCAGCCCGATGGCAGTGTCGCCCGTTACGCGCTCGCGAGCGGATTGGGGCCGGTCTCGGGTGTGGCCATCCTCCCCGTCGACGCCGGGTTCCTCGTCGCATGGAACGAACAGCGGACCCTGACGCAGGTGAAAGTGGTCGCAGCGATGCTGGACGGAAGCGGAGCGCCGATCGGCGTGCGGCCTGTCGATCTCGGCGATGGCCCGTTCACCTCCGCCGCATCGTCGGCGAACGCAGTTGCCCTGACACTGTTCACGGCCGCGCAAACGGCGATACTCGCCGCGGACGTCAACGCCAACGGCATCTCGCCGCGGACTCCGGTGTCGATTGCGGTCACGCCCGTCCGTCAACTGTTCCCGGCGTTGGCCGGAAACGGCGCCGGCTTCACGGCCGCATGGCTCGACTGGTCCGCGGACACGCACAACGCCGCAGCCGGCCGCGTCACGCCGAGGGGCGAGGGGATGGACGGACCAGGGATCAACCTCGGCGAGACCGGCCCGCCCGGAACTCCGCTCGCAATCGCACACGGCCCTTCCGGCGAATTGATCGTCTGGACGGCGAATGGTCATCTTGTGGCCGGACGTCTCACGCCGTTCGGCGTGGCGCTCGACGCAACGCCGATCGTCATCGCATCACTCTCGTTCCCATCCTCCGTCACCTGCAGCGTGGCCTGGAACGGGAGCCGGTTCTTTGTGGTCTGGACAGATGGGACACGGCTCATCGGCTCATTCGTCGGATCGGACGGCGTCGCCACGCCGCCCAGGGTCATCGGTATTCAACTCCCGCCGAATACGTTTCCGATCGAACCTGACGTGGCGTGGGATGGCCGGCAGTTCATCGTCGTCTATGGCGAAGTCCCGCCGCATGTGTGTGTCGAAGGATGTATCCCGCAGGCCGAGGACATCCGGGTCCTTCGTGTCTCCGCCGATGGCATCGCCATCGACACGGATCCGCTGCGCATTCCCGGCTTTCACACCCACGCACATGTCGCGTCGAGCGGCACGGAGTCGCTGATCGCGCTCGACAGCAACACCGATACCTCGGCGATGATCGTCCGCGAACAGAACTTCCTGCTCGAGCTCGGGCCGGAAATCCCACTCTTCCACTGGCTCAACACGTTCGGCAGCGACGTCACATGGACCGGCTCGCTGTACGTCATCGCGTGGCGATACCAATTCTTACAGACGCAACCCGGATGGATCGGCGTCAGCAGGATCAGCCAGCAGGGCATTCTTTTTGGTTCGCTCTACACACCGGCAGCCGGCCCGGCGGAAAACGCGTCACCGCTGTCGACGCCGTCCGTTGCGTCGAACGATGCGGGCGACGCCGCCGTCGTCATCTCCGAAATGGCGCCGCCAACGTACGTGGCACGCGCACGCCTTTACCTGATGTCGGAACTGGCCCCGATGCCGGTTGCGCCCCGGCCGCCGCGAAACGCCGTCATGGACCGCACCGGCGCGAAAATCACGATGTCCTGGCAGTCCGATGGGCCGAATGACGGCTTCTTCATCGAAGCATCCTCCGATTCCGGCAGGAACTGGTTTCCAGCCGCCGTGACTGCCGGCGAAGGGATCACGATTCTGTCGGGCTATCCCGCCTCCTACCTTTTCCGCGTGCGGGCCATCGGTCCGGGCGGCCTCTCCGAGCCGGCCGCCGCCACCGTCGTCATCGTCGATCGCCATCACGCGGTGCGGAGATGACAGCAAGATGCGCACTCTTTTTTTGATCCTCGCCACTCTCTTCACCTCCCCGCTCCTTGCGTCCGGGCACGATCTGAGTCCGTCGTCGCCGGCGGGGCATCAAATCCTTCCGGTGGTGACCGGAAACGGTTCCGGCTTCATGGCGGCGTGGAAGGAGCTGGCGCCCAGCCACAACATCCTGTCGACGCAGGCGGTGAGCGCCAATGGTGAGCCGATCGCGGGCGGCGGTACATCGGGCGATCAGCCGCCCGTTTATTCGATGGCCATCAGCCACAGTCCATCCGACGCGCTGCTGGCGTGGACCCTCGACGGCTACGTCTTCGCGAAACGGCTGTCACCGTCCGGCATGGTGCTGAGCACGACTCTCATCACATTCGGCCCAGGCTACCGGTCGGACATCGCGGTGGCGTGGAGCGGCAGCCGCTACTTCGTGATGTGGACGACGACCGCGCAGCTTTTCGGCGCATTCGTCGAAGCCGACGGCTCTGCAACCACCCCGCGGGCTTTTTCAGCGAACCGTCCACGACTGGACATGGGCCGGACGAGCTCGCACTCTTACCGCAAGTGGCCTGGGACGGCCAGCACTTCATCGTCGTGTTCGCCGAAGTGCCGAACCGCCCTTGTTCCACTCTCTGTCCCACACCTGACCCAGACCGTTTTCGCGTCATGCGCCTTTCCGCGGATGGAGAGGTCATCGATCCCTCGCCGCTCGTCATCAGCGGCATGCATCTGCGCGCGCACGTCGCCTCGAGCGGCGCGGAGTCGTTGATCGCTTTGGACAGCCGCGGCGAGGTGTCGACGATCGTCGTGCATGACGATCAACGCGGCCTGACTCTCGATGCCGAGGCGCCGCTGATCCAATGGTTTTCGGAGGTCTGGAGCGACGTGGCGTGGGACGGCACGGCGTACAGCGCCGGCTGGAGATACGTGGGTGGCGATACGAGCTGGATCGGCGCGGCTCGCGTGACGCAATCGGGGCTGCCATTCGATTACCGCGTTTCGGCCCCTGTCAGGCTCCCATCCGTGTCGGGGCTACGGCCTTCGATCGCCGTCAACGACTTCGGGGTGAGGGCTTTCGCTATCGAGGAGGGCACAGGGCCGTCGTCGAACGATCGCGCTCGGCTCTATGTCGACTCTGATCTTGCTCCGCTGCCTCCTCCTCCGCCGGCGCCGAGGAATGTGGTCAGTTACTTTGGCGGAAGTACGGCGCGTATCGACTGGCAGAGCGATCCAGCCGACGGATTCCTCATCGAGTCGTCGTGGGATTTCGGCGAGCACTGGAGCTACGCCAACACCGTCCCCGGCAATGCGCGCACGACCATCGTCTACGCAAAGGTCGGGTTTCAGATTCGTGTAAGAGCCTTCGGTCCCGGCGGACTATCTGACGGCACGGTCACCAGCATCGGCAGCATGCAACGCCGCCGCGCGGCGCGTCGATGAGAAAAATGCGATGAATCTCATGAACCGGCGCCTCGCTCTCTTCGTGATCTAACCCGGACCCTATCCCATGCGCAAAAGCCTCCTCTTCGTTTGTTTCGCTCTCTTTTCTTATCCTCTCTTCGCAGGCCGGGACGTCTCCGCGATTCGCTACGCGCCGAGCGATGCCTCTGCAGGGACGCCTGCGATCGCGTCGAACGGAAGTCGGTTTTTGACGATCTGGACCGTGTCGAACCTTCACATTTACGGAGCGTTTTCCGACGCTTCCGGCGGCGGCAATTCGACCGCATTCGCGGTGCTGCCGTACGCAAACACCGGCGCGGTGCAGGTCATCGGAACCGGCATCGGTTACGTGGCGATCTGGAACCAGCAGTACAGCATTCCGACGTTCGGCAGGCTTACCGCGGACGGAGTCCTCGAACGGCGCGTGCCGCTCGCCAGAAACAGTTTTTCCGGCCCCGCAATGGCGTTCAACGGGAGCCGCATCGCCATCGTCGACGTCAGCGGTTCTCAGCCCTCGACGATCGAGATCGAGATCTATGACCTCGATGGAAACCTGATCCGGCGCTCGCCGGTCACGCCGTACGGCGGCGAACGCTGGGCGGTCACGGCCGCCGGCGGCGACTTTGCGGTCGTTACGGCCGGCGTGACCGGAATCAACGAATGGCGTGTGACGGATGACGGCGCGGTCCAACCGGCCGTCCGCATTCAGGCTCCGCCCGCCGATCCTCTGAAATCGTTTTACACGGTCGCCGCCGGCGCGAGCGTTGGCCGCATCGTCATCGCCTGGATCCAGGCGCAAACCGGAACTCCTTCATCGGCCACGATTCAGCCGGATGGCGCCATCACGCAAAACGCGTTGCCGAATGGCGGCGTGGCACCGAGCGGCAGCATCGCCGTCCTGCCGACCAACAGCGGATTCGTCGTCGCGTGGAACGTGAGGCCCTCGCTGCCCGACAAGCCCGGAATGTTCGCACTCCGCCTCGATCGCACCGGCGCGCCGATCGACGATCACCCCTACTTCCTCGGCGACGGACAATTCGCCGGCGCGGCGGCGGCCGGCAACACGATCAGGCTCGCGCTCCAGTCGGCGGCGTACCCGTTTGCAGAGTCGACTCTGACCGCCACCGTCGATGCCACCGGCATCGACGCGCACCCGCCCGAGGCGATCGTGTCGCCGGTTGGCCAGGTCTACCCGGTCGTGGCGGGCAACGGCGCGGGCTTCACCGCCGCGTGGCTCGAGTTGGAGGCAGGAGCGCGGCGCATCGTGGCCGCTCGTATCAGTCCCGCCGGCGAGCCGCTCGATGGAACGGGCATCGTCCTCGATCCTGCTGCGTCATCTCCCCCTGTGATCGTTCACGGAGCGGCCGAGGAGCTGATCGTCTGGATCGGCAACGGGCACTTGCGGGCAGCCCGTCTGTCGCCGTTCAGCGGCCTGCTCGACGCAACGCCGATCGACATCGCTCCGATGACCTCCGGCTCGTATGACGTGGTCTGGACCGGCAGCCAGTTCTTTGTAGTCTGGACGGACGGGATGAAATTCTTCGATGCATTCGTCCGGCCTGACGGCGTCGCCACGCCGCCGAAAGACGCCGGCATGCCGGCTACTTCCGACACCGCGTCGAATCTCGACGTCGCCTGGGATGGCCGGCAATTCATCCTCGTCTACAGCGAAGAATCCCCTGTTTTTTGCACGTGCATCCCGACCCCTGACGGCGTCCGGCTCACGCGGATTTCGGCGGGCGGCGCCGTCATCGATGCCGTGCCGCTGCGGATTCCCGACGTCGACGTCGCTCACGTCGCATCGAGCGGCACGCAGTCGCTCGTCGTGCTCGATCGCCGTCACGGCCCGGCCTCGATCGTCGTGCATGGCGACGACGGTACGCTCCATCTCGATCCTGAGATTCCGCTATTCAACTGGTTCGCCGGAACGAGCAACGTGGAGTGGGATGGATCGTCGTACGTCGTCGCGGCGCGCTTTTTTTTGACGCCGGCGGCGGAGACCGAGGCCGGCGGACTGGCAGCCATCGAGGTGAGTCAGACGGGCATCCCGCTCCGGACGTTGACAGTTGCCGCGGCTGGTCCTTCCGACTTTCTGCATGTGTCGTCGCCATCGATCGCCACCGATGCCGCCGCCGGTACGGCCTTCGTGATCTCGGAAGTCTCGCCGCCTGTATACGCAGCGCGGGCACACATCTACCTTCGTTCAGAATTCTCGGAGGCGCCACCACCCCTTCCGCCGCCTGCCCCCCGAAATGCGGTCAGCTACTTCGGCGGCACGAAAGCGCGCATCGATTGGCAGAGCGACGGCGGCGCGAGCGGTTTTCTCATCGAACGTTCGGTCGATTTCGGCAAGACCTGGTACACGGTGACGGTCGTTGCGGCGGATGCGCGCACGATCACCGTGGACGCAAAGGTCGGAGACCTCTTCCGCGTTCGCGCTTTCGGCCCGGGCGGATTGTCGGAGGGCTCGGTCACCAGCATCGGCAGCATGTTTCGGCGCCGCGCAGGGCTGCACTAGCTTCGTCAGCGTTCCAGCGATGCGACGTACCGCTCGGCGGCATCGAGCTGATCTTCCGAGAAAACCGCGATGCCGTTCTTGCGCAGCAATGCCGCGGTGATGCCCTCGCCTTCGATCGGCGTCTTGCTGAATGTGCCGTCGTAGATGAATGAACTGCCGCACGAGGGGCTGCCCGCTTTGAGAATCGCGATGCGAACGTCATGGGCGCGACCTTCATCCGCCGCGGCGCGCGCGCCGTTTTCGAACGCGATCGTTACATCGGCCCCATCGCGCGTCACGACGCGCCGCGAACCGTCATTGACGATCTCCGCAGGCGGCCGCGGAGTCCCCATCCCGCCCATCATCTCCGGACAGACCGACACAACCCGTCCCTCGGCGATCCAACGCTGGAGGACGGCGTGGTCGCACTTTTTGTCGCGCGCGTCATGCCGCACCGGCGCGCCGAGGAGACAGGAGCTGACGAGGATTTTGATCACCGCCGAATGGTAGCGCCATCTATCGCAACGAATCGAGCGACTGCCGCAGCGCCGCTTCGGCGCAGGCGATGCTGTCTTCGAGCGTGAAGCGGAAGATGAAACGGTAGTAGAACCAGGTGCTGCCGCTCAGGTAGTAGCGGATGTTCGCGGAAGCGATCTTGCGCCGCTGCTCCGCCACACGCGGGGCGTAGGCGTCGATGAGTTTGCTGACGGCGAGCCAGCGCTGCTTCGCTTCGCCGGCCCGCATGTGATCCGAAAGCTCGCTGTGCAGCGACGCTTTCATGAGGGCGCGCTTCTGTTCGAAGCTGCGATAGAGCGCCGCCGGCAATGCCAGCAGCTCGTCGATCGTGCGCGGGTGCGGCGGGAGGGCCAGCGTCCGCGTCAGCTCCGCGGCCAGCGCGGCGAGGAACTCGTCGCGCGTCGCAAAGTAGCGGAACATCGTCCGCTCGGAGATTCCCGAGGCCTTGGCCACGGCGCGCATGGTCAACTCGCTGACCGTGGCCTCCTCGAGCGTGCGCAGCCCCGCCTGCAGGATCAGCCGCTGGGTCATATCGGTGCGCAGATCCGCCAGCGCCGTCATGCTGCCTGCCGTCTTGACATACAGTCTGTCATGGCGACATAGTATATGACATGTAAATGACCTTTCCAAGGAGACCTCATGAGTAAAGAAGCTTTTGTCGTGCGCAATGGACAGGCTGAAACTCTCTCGGTGATGGGGACGCAGGTGCACCTCCTCTGCGAGGCGGACAAGACCGACAACAAGTGGTCGCTGATGGATTGCGTGATGCCGAAGGACGCCGGCCCTCCGCCGCATCAGCATCCGTGGGACGAGGCCTACTTCATCCTCTCCGGTCAGGTGCGCTTCTCGCTCGACGGACGCGAGGTGCTGGCCGGCAGCGGCGACTTCCTCTACGCTCCCGCCAATACGCCTCACGGATTCCAGGGCGCGTCGGACGAGCCGGCCCACGTCCTCTTTTTCGACGCCCCCGCCGCCGCGGAAGGTTTCTTCCGCGAGGTGGAGCGCGAGGTGAAGCAGCTTCCGCAGGACCTGCCCAAGGTCCCGCAGATCGGCGAGCGCCACCGCATCCACTTCCTCCCGCCGCAGTAACGTCACTCACGGCGACGATCGGGGTCAGACTTTCGCAGAAATCGAAGGCCTGACCCCGCGGTCAGCCGTCTACTTCGCTGCGTAGTCGGCGGCGTTGAGAAAATGAAGCGACACGTATTCGTCGTCGCCCACGACCCAACTGTCGTGAGGCAAGGCCGGGATGTAGAAAAGCTGGCCCGGCTTCAACTCATGGACGGTTCCGTCGTCGAACGCCGCCGTCGCGGTTCCCGAAATCACCAAGCCTACGTGCTCCACCGAGCAGCGCGCCTGGCCAACTCCCGGTCCGACGTGATCGCTCCACTTCCACCCCGGTTCGTAGGTCGCTCGGCCGATCGTCGTGCCGCCCAAATGTACGATTTCAAACTTCCCCTTCTCAAAGCGGCGAATTTCATCAGGCGCTTCGAAACGCTTGAGGATGACGGACATGTCGTTCATTCTTCGTTCCTCGGCGCATAGACTACACGCCCGCACGAATCACGCGCAGTCCTATACTGCCGAAAACGAATCGATGCTGATCGCGCTCATCGTAATCGCCTGGATCGTTCTGGCCGTGCTCGCCCTGCGCGGCGCGCGATGGGCCTACGCCGTCTTCATCATTCTGGCGTTCGTCTGGATTCCGGCCCGCACCGGCTTTCACTTTCAGCGCCCCAACTGCAACCTGCAGCTCACCCTCGACTTCGCCCTTTTCGCCGCGAGAAAGTACAAGCACATCTTTCTCTTCGGGATGTTCTACCTGATGACGCGTGTCCAACTCGGTCGCAAGCGCTACGCGATGCCGATCGCGTTCGCCGCGACGATCGCCATCGGCATGCTGATCGAGCTCGAGGAAACCCTAACGAGAACCGGCAACTGCAATCTCCGCGACCTCGTCCCCGACGTCATCGGTGCGCTGATCGGAGAAGTGGTCTGGCGGATTTGGCGAGGGCGCGGAACGCGGCCTACAGATGCCGCAGGAACTCTTCCGGCGTGATCCTGATGTCCTCGATGATCTTGCGAAGCAGATTCGGCGAGATGTCGCGGCTGCCGTGAACCGGCACCGTCGTAATTCGTCCGTCGGCATGCTTGAACTGCTTGTGCGATCCGCGCTGACGCACCTCGCTGAAGTTCAACTGATGAAGCACGGCGATGACGTCGCGCGCTCTGAGGACCGGCAGCTTCGGCACGCTACCCTACTTCGATGAGTTGCGTTCCCACGAATTCCGCCTCGACGTTCGGCTCGCCGTCTTCAAGAAGCATGGCGATGACCTCGCGAAGATTCGCATTCAATTCATCGAGCGTCTCCGCCTGCGTATGCGCACCCGGAAAGCCCGGCACGAAGCCGACCAAAAGACCGGTTTCCGGGGAGCGCTCAACGACGGCGGTGTAGGTCTTGTTCATGACGCGCTGAGGCTACCACGTCGGAGTTCTGGATTTGACCGCGGAGCTGGGGTGTTAATTAGTCGCGTTCATCGTCGAGTGACGGCAGCCCTTACAAATTCACCCACACGCTCTTCGTCTGCGTGTACTTCTCCAGCGCATCGCGACCCTGATCCCGGCCGAAGCCGGATTCTTTGAAGCCGCCGAAGGGTAAGGCCGGGTCGTAGAGGTTGTAGGTGTTGATCCAGACGGTGCCGGCTTTGATCGATTTGGCGATGCGGTGGGCTTTAGAGATGTCGCGGGTCCAGACGGCGGCGGCTAATCCGTAGACCGTGGCGTTGGCTTTGGCGACGGCATCCTCGGCGTCTTTGAAGCGGATCGTGGCCAGGACCGGGCCGAAGATTTCTTCTTTGGCAATGCGGTGATCGACTTCGACGTCGTCGAAGATGGTCGGCTTGACGAAGTAGCCCTTGCCGGTGCCGATGTCGGCACGTTCGCCGCCGGCCACGAGTTTGGCGCCGTCGCTCTTGCCCGCTTCGATGTAGGAGAGCACGTTCTCCATCTGTTCTTTGGAGACGATTGCGCCGAGGCGGGTTTTGGGGTGGAGCGGGTCAGCGGCCACCATCTTGTTGGCGCGCTCGGTCACCTTCGCCATCAGCTCGTCGTGCGCCGATTCTTCGACGAGGAGGCGCGAGCCGGCGGCGCAAACTTCCCCTTTTCCGTAGAAGATCGCGTTCAGCGCGCCGCGGGCGGCGGCTTCGAGATCGGCGTCGGCGAAGACGACGTTCGGCGATTTGCCGCCGAGCTCCAGCGACACTTTCTTCAGCGTCTTCGCCGCGCGCGCCATCAGTCCTTTCCCCACCTCGGTCGAGCCGGTGAAGGCGATAGCGTCGACGCCGGGATGATCGACCATGGCGTTTCCGACGACGGAGCCGCGTCCGGGGATCACGTTCAGCACGCCTGGCGGGAGTCCGCACTCCTTCGCGTACTCCGCGAACTTCAGCAGCGACAGCGACGTGTTCGACGCGGGCTTGATAACCACCGTGTTGCCGCACGCCAGCGCCGGCGCGATCTTCCAGACCGCCAGCATCAGCGGGAAGTTCCACGGCGTAATGGCGCCGACCACGCCGACCGGCTCGCGCAGCGTGTAAGTGAAGGCGTTGTCGGCGATGGGAATGGTCTCGCCGGTGACCTTGCCGCTCCAGCCGGCGAAGTAGTAGAGGCACTCGGCGGCGGCGGGCGTGTCGACGAACTGCGATTCGAAGATCGGCTTGCCGTTGTCGATGGTCTCGATGTGGCCGATGTCGGCGGCCTTCGCGCTGAGCATGTCCGCGATGCGCCAGAGCACTTTGGCGCGGTCGCGCGGCTTCATCTTCTGCCACTCGCTGCCAGGCTCCATCTGCGCGCGCGCGGCGCGGACGGCGGCATCGACGTCGTCCACTCCCGCCGAGGCAACGTCGGCGATCTTTTCCTCAGTGGCTGGATTGGACGTGGCGAACGTCTCGCCGGAACGCGCGTCGACGAATTCACCGTTGATGAAGAGCTGGTGCTGGATGTCAGGCATAGGACCGCGATGCTAACAAATTGGCGGTGATGCCGGCGCGCTACGCGCTTTTCGCCTCCTCCACGTACGGTGTGATGTCGAAGTTGCGTTCGTACATCTCGTGGATCTGTTCCATCTCCGCATCGTTGAGCGGCGGGTGGTCGGAGGCGGCGGCGAACTCGCGGATCTGCTCTTCGTTGTAAATGTTCGGCAGCGCCGAGACGATCGACGGATGCGCGTAGAGCCAGAGCAACGCGAACTGGCCGAGGGTCACGTTGCGTTGTTTGCGGAGCGGTTCGAGGCGTTCGACTTTCTGCAGACCTTCCACCATCCACGAGCGTGGACGATGCGAGCGATGATCGCTCTCGTCAAACTTCGTATCGAGCGTGTACTGACCTTCGAGCATGCCCGAGGAGTGCGTGACGCGAATCAGGAACTGCGGCTGAGGATCGGCCTTCCAGGCGCGGAAGTTCGGATCGTATGCGGACGACGCCGCGCACACCTTTTTCCCCGTCTCCCCTTTCATCGCTTCGGCCACACCGCCGTACGACGGTCCGGTCTCCGCGGCCAGGATGAACTCGCGCCCCGGATCCTGCTCCAGCACGTTGTAGATCATCTGCGTGACTGGCGCGTGGCGAACGGCGTTCGCGTAGATGCCTTCGTCGCGCCAGCCGATGGCCGGCCCGAGGGATGGGCCGTAGGAAAGGATTTTTCCTTCGCTCTTCAGCGACTCCAGCGTCTCCCAATGCTCGTCTTCCATCAGCGTCACCACGCGCGGATTGTGCGGCTGGTAGATGGCGACGTGATCGACGCCGAGGCGTTTGAGGGACTGCTCGATGGCGAAACGGATGAACTTCGGCGACATGTCCTGCGGCAGCTCGCGCTGCCCGCGCGGACGTTCGGGATTGTTGTAGAAGTCGTAGCCGAATTTCGTGCCGATGATGACGTCGGGATGCTCTTTCAGCAGCGGCGCGAGCATGGTCTCGCCGCGGCCGTTGCCGTACGCGTCGGCGGTGTCGATGTAGTTGATGCCGGCGTCGAGCGCGATTCCGATCAGGCGCCGCGCTTCATCGTCGGTATACGTCCCCCACCAACCGGTGGTAAGCGTCCAGGTGCCGAAGCCGAGCTCTGAGAGTTGGAGGTTGGTGCCGTGAAGGTTGCGATAGCGCATGATGGGTCTCCGTCGTTGCGGAGTTTCTACCACAACCGCGCCTGCGACGATCAGTGCCCGCGGACTGCGCGCGCTCTCGTGGGCGGCCGGACGCTGACGGCGTCGAACATTGGCGCGCCGCTGTTCGAGCGAACGGTGACGGGGTAGTAGCCGGGTTGAAGTCCGCCGATCTGCACGATCCCCCGTGCGCACGGAACGTGGCCAGGAAAGGCCGGATCGGCAATGACGGCAGATTGATCGATGGTGATCTGACTTCCATCGATCATGACGTCGGGCGTCTGCAGAAATCCTCGGAAAGTCGCGGAGTAGAGGATCGAGAACGGCTGACCGGCTGTGGGCTGCGGCACAAACGTGATCCCCGCGACACACGGCGCAGGCTCGGGGATCGTGAAGGCGAAATTGAAACTCGCGAACACCGCCGGCCCGATGTCCTCCTTGTACTTCCACGTAACAATGTACGAACCGGGCGCCAGATCCCCGATCGAAACCGACTGATTGTCGCAATGGGGATCAACCCCGTAATCCGCCGCACGCTGAACAACCGTGACCGTGTTTCCCTCGATCGTTACGAAAGGGATCGACATTGGGTAGCGCGTGGTGTTCTTGAAGGAAAGGCGAACAGGATTGCCGACCACGAGACTGAAGATCGGCGGATCCTGAATCCCGGCCGAACATCCTCCCGTCTCCGCCATAGCCGATACGGAAAGAAACGTCATCGCGATGAGAAGCGCTCGGATCATGCTCGCCTCCAAAAGCAAAAGGGCCTTCAGGCATCCGGCCTGAAGACCCTTCGCTGTTGTGAGTGCGGATTCTACTACTTCCCTGCGAACTGCGGCTTGCGCTTCTGGTTGTACGCGCTGAGGCCTTCCTTCGCGTCCTCGCTCTGGAAAAGCTGCTGCTGCAGTTCGCGCTCGATGGCCAGCGCCGACTCGAACGGAACTTCCCAGCCGCTCTGTACCGACCGTTTGATGCGGCCGACCGCGCGCGAGGCCTTGTTCGGCGGGCAGAAGCTCCACGCGTACTCCATGACGCGGTCCCACCACTTCTTGCCGTCCTGCTCGGCCGGCCAGACGTAGTTGACGACGCCGAGGCGAAGGGCTTCCTCGAAATCGAAGAGGCCGCCTTCCACCATCAGCTCGATCGACTTGGTCTTGCCGACCAGTCTCGACAGCCGCTGCGTCCCGCCCGTTCCCGGAAGCACGCCCAGCGTGACCTCGGGGAGTCCGACTTTGCCGGCGCCTTCGAGCGCGATGCGGATGTCGGCCGCCATCGCGATCTCCAGTCCGCCGCCGACGGTGTGGCCGTTCAGCGCGGCGATGACCAGCTTCGGCGTCTGCTCGAGGCGGTTCAGGGTCTCGTTCGCGTGCAGACAGAAGTAGTACTTGAACTGCGGGGTGACCTCCGAAAGCATCTTGATGTTCGCGCCGGCGGAGAAGAACTTGTCGCCGGAGCCGCGGAGCACGATGACGTAGACGTCGTCGTCCATCCTTGCATTCAGGATGCACGTATCGAGCTCCTTGTTCATTTCGTAGGTGTAGGTGTTTGCCGGGGGGTCGTTCAGCTCGAGGATTGCGACGCCTTTTTCCACCCGGTAGTCGATGAGATTTCCAGCCATGTTGTCTCCTGTTCGGTAAATGCGGCGCGCATTGTATGTGATGGGGCGACAGCTGCCTCCGTTTTCGCCCGGTTCGGCCCGGTAGTGGCACCTTAGTTGCTCAACAGTACGCTGTCAGCCACCTCGGCTGCCGAATCTGGAGGAGAAGAAAACATGAACATCATCGGATGGCTTCTATTCGGTCTCGTGGTTGGTGCGATCGCCAAGTTCCTCATGCCGGGACGCGACCCCGGCGGCTGGATCGTGACGATCCTTCTCGGTATCGCCGGCTCCTTCGTGGGCGGCTTCCTCGCTTCGATGCTCGGTCACAACGAACAGAGCGCGGGATGGATCGGCTCGATCATCGGCGCCGTCGTCCTGCTCTTCATCTACCGCCTCATCGTCGGCAGACGCGCAGTCGTTTAGCCCCGACACGGATTTCAGGCGGCGCCGTAAACCGGCGCCGCCTCTTCCTTCCCACTCACCCCACCATTCGCCGGCGTAGCCGGCGTGAGAACCGTAGCCCACGGCGTTCAGCCGTGGGGTCAGCGGATTCTGGCCCTTCGTGAGCGCGTCTTGACGCGCGAAAGAAAGCTTTCTCTCGCCCGTTAAAACGGGCTCACAAAATCCGACGCATACGAAAAACCCACGGCTGAAAGCCGTGGGCTACGGTTCTTACGCCGGCTTCGCCGGCGGGTCAGAACACCTCACCGATCCAGAACTCTGTGCGGAACTTGCCGTAGACGTTGCGGAGGTCGGTGCGCTTCGCGAAATCCCAGTGCAGCTCGAGGCCGAGCATGTTGAACGACACCCCGTAACCGACCGCGGCCAGGCCGTTGACCAGGCGGCGATCCTTCCAGAACGTGTACGCCTGTCCCGGCAGTTTCGCGCCGCCGATGTCGAAGAACAGATTGGCCCGGATGCCGGTGAAGGCCACGATCGGCGTGGCCAGAACGTCGATCAGCGGGAAGCGCAGTTCCACGTTCGCGTACGCCGCCTGCGTCCCGATGATGGAGCGGAACTCGTAGCCGCGCACCGTGTTCAGGCCGCCGAAGTAATAGAAATTCGGGAAGTCGCCGCGCGAGTAGCCGACGAAGAGGCGTGTGGCCAGGAGCGCGCGTGAGGAGATCGGCAGGTACTGGCGCGCATCGAGCGTGTAGTCGTTCGTCAAAACGGATCCGCCGCTGCCGCCGATGCTGTTCGTGGCGCTGCGGTGAATGTTCGGCGCGAACAGCGTCCCGATCTCGTAACGGTGTCCGGAGATCGGCCCGAACTCCTTGAACGACGTCGTGTCGCCGCTGAAGCTTGCGGAGACGACCGGGAAATTGTCGCGGCGGGCTACGAAAAAGAGATTGCCGGCGTCATCGAGGAACGGATATTCGAGGTCGCGCGCCTCGAAGCCGCCGGCGAAATCGACGCGGTGATAGCGATCGAACGGATGGCTGATGATCCCCACCGCGCCCGTCTCGCGATACAGCTGATGGCGATCGATCGAGAAGTCATTTTCGGTCGACAGCGTGGAGTAGAAGGCGCGGCTGTCAAAGACGCGGAAGCCCCAGTTGGTCCGGTTGTGAAGATCGAGGTAGAGGAAGTCGAAATTCGAGAATGACGAGACGGAGTCCAGCGACGCGATGAAGCGGCGGTCGCCGAGCATGTCGCTCATGTAAATGACTGAGCGCGAGACCAGAAGGTTGTCCGAGGTCACGCCGGCGTTGACTTCGACATCGTCGATAAAGAGCTTGAACCCGCCCGGCTTCTCGATCTTCTCAGGATCGATGGTCACCTCGACCGGCGGCTGGAAGAGCGTGCGCGCCGAAGCCTGCAACGGCGCGGACGGCAGCGTGGTTTTTTCGGCAGCGTGAATCGGCTTGTCGGTCGTCGTCGAATAAAGGCGCCAGTGGCGTTTGTAATACGACGCGAAAACCATGCGCTCGCGGCTATTCGTGCCGGTAAAGACGATCGGCGTGAAGCAGCCGCCGACAACGTCCGTGTACTGGAGCACGTCGCCGTTGTCGAGATTCAGTGAGTAAATGTTGTAAGCCGCGTATTTCGTCAGATCAGCCGGCGGCGTGGGACCATCTGGCTTCGCCTTGGCCTCGGCGTTCTGGAAGATCTGCGCGGCCTGCTCGATATTGCGGCCGGTCTGTTTGTCGGACGCATAGAAAATGCGCTTGCCGTCCGGCGAAAACCAGGCGTCGATGTCGTTCCAGTCGCCGGTGGTGAGCTGGTAGCGCTCGGTATAATTCGCCAGATTCAGCTTGAAGAGCTTCGCGTAGCCATTGACAACGGACGAATAAACCAGCCATTTGCCGTCCGGCGAAAACGTCGGCGCGCCGTCGAAGAATTTGTCATTGGTAACGTTCGTGATCGAGCCGCTGGCGACGTCGTAAAGGTAAATGTCGGGAACGTTCCCCTTGAACGCCGCAAACGCGATCGTCTTGCCGTTCGGCGAGTAGGCGGGCGCGAGCTGCTGCTCGTAGGGATCCATTTTCACCGACCGCTCGATCGCGCCGGTCAGCGCGTTGATCAGCAGGAGATTACGTCCGCGCTCCTTCTTGACGAAGAGCGCGATCTGGTCGCCGCTCGGCGCGAAGGCGATGTCGCGCCCCATGACCGGACCAACCGTCAGCATCTGGGCGATGGCGTATTCGTATTTCGAAGTAAATCCGCTGGTCAGATTCCGCAGCATGCGCCGCTCGGGGATGTTGTAGAGGATGACGTCGACGTCCTCTTTGTATGTGGCATACGAGGCGAGCAGATCGCCGGACGGAGACGGCACCGGCGACATGTCTTCGCTCTCGACATAATCGGCGATCTTGAACGGATCGCCATACTCCTGCGGCTCGCCCTTGGCCACGAGCGCCGGCAGATATTGCTTGCGCAACCACGTGCGGAACTGCGAGTCGAATTCGTCCGGCTTCAGGTCGAAGGCGCGCTTGAGCGCTTTGTCGACCGAGTTTCCGAGCGTATTGCGATACTCGTAAATGAAATCGCGCAACCCTTCCCAACCGTATTTCTGCTGGATGTATTGGAAAACGGCGTGTCCGAAGCGGTAGGCGAAATATCCGCCGCCCTGAGCATGCGAAATCGCGGGCACCTGATCGTTGACGACGGCGTCGCGCAGGACCATGCGATCCTTCGAATCTTCGTCGTTGCCCATGAACGAGGCCAGCCCTTCCATGAGCCACGTGGGGGGATTGGACGTGACCTCTCTGCCGAGTTTCCCCTGAAACAGGATTTCGTACTCGAAGACGTGCGTGAGCTCGTGCTGGATGAGCTGCAGCAGTTTCTCATCGGTCGTGTCGATCGGGATGACCATCCGGTTGCGCGTCGGTTCCGCAAACGCGCCGACGCCCTCCGGGATGAAATTCAGATCGACGTTGGTCTGCTCGAATGCCGAATGGGTGGCGTAATAAATGATCGGGATCTTTTTCGAGATCTGGAAATTGAACTTGCGCGACAGATCGTCATAGGCGCTTTCGGCCATGTCGACGACCTTTTCCAGCGCCGGCTTCTCTTCATCGTAAAAATAGATGTCGAAATGCGTGGCGTGGTAAATGTTCCAATGGAACTTGTCGTAGACGATCTTGTTCTGGCCGAATGGATAGGCGCTCGGCGCGAAGAGGATGGAGACGAAGAACAGTAGAGCGATCGTTCGCTTCAAATGAGCCTCCGTGGGCCGCGGTCTCATTCCGTAAACACGTATCGGGTAGCGGATGTCTCCTGGGGCACGAAAATACCGACGAGCTGGGTCTCCATGGAACGGAGATTCTCGAACAGCCCCAGGATTTCGTCGTAATTGCGCTGATCGAATTCCTTGAAATCGCGGAAATTGTCTTCGATCACTTTCTCGCCGGTGTCCGCATTGAAGACGGCGATGTCGATGTCGAAAACGAATCCGGTGGTTTCCACGAGCACCTGCCGGTAATACGTCCGCCCATCCGCAGGCGACACATACTCCTCGGTCTTGTAGCCCGATTTGTCGTTGACGTCGAAATCGACGACGCCGGAGACGATGAAGTCGGCGCCCGTGGATGCGCCGAGGCTCTTCCAGTAATCGCGATTGGCTTCGAGCGCCTTCATGTCGGTGCCGGGAAGACGCGTCTGCGGCACGTCCACAAGGCGTAATTTCGTGTTCTTGGTCAGCTGCTTCTTCAGATAGCGCTGAAACTCCGCCTGCACGTCGATCTTCGAGGCGCGATCGTTTTTCTTCTCGCGATTGGCGATGACGAACGGAGCGATGGCAACCTTCTCATCGCCGGTGATCTGCAGTTTCGGTTTCACCGGCAGTTTCAGTTTGACTTCGGTCACTCCCGCGACTGCGGCAAGCGGCAGAAGCGCGGCGAGAATGGCTGCGGAAACGCGTTTCACAAAACACCTCCCGGCGGTTTTGTCGCGGGCATCAGCGGCGGAGGCTGAGGCGCCGGCTGCGGACGGTCACTCGGCGGCGGCGACGGCGGAGTCAGTCCGGCAGGCGGCGGAACGTCCGCGCCATTCGGACGATCCGAGCCGGAAGTAGTAACGCCCGTCGCCGATGAAGAGGCGCCGGCCGGCGATGCCGCCGTAACTTTCGCCGCGGCAGCAGCCTGGCGCTTCTTGTTTCGCGACAGGAACTCCACGAAGCGGCTGTAATTCTTCTGGATGTAAGGGTTGGAGCGATCGAGCTTCAGCGCCTCGAGGTACTCCTTGCGCGCCTTCTCGAAGTCGCCGTTGGCTTCGTACGCAACCGCCAGGTTGTTGTGCGCCTGCGCGTCGGATGGGTTGATCTCGATGGCGCGCTCGAAGCGGAACATCGCTTCGCGCCAGAGATTCATGCGCGCCATCTGCACGCCGAAGTTGTCCTGGGCCGACGGGCGGGTGAGATCGGAATTGTGTGAACAGCCGATCGACAGGGTCAGCGTGGCGAACAGAATCGAGAGGCGAAGCATCCCTTTCATCGTCGATCTCCCTCCGCGACTTTACCGGAACAGGCTGCTGAGATTACCATTGTCACGGCGGCGTCCCACACGCATCGCTCCCTCCCGCGGCACCAACACGCATATGTCCGAAGTCCCGCTCCGCGATCGCCTGATCGCGTATGCCCTGCTACCGCTCCCGCCATCCCGCATCCGTCTCCTCATCGAAACGTTCGACCCTCTCTCGAAGATGTGCAGCGCATCCCCAGCCATGTTGCGGCAATTGCTAAGTATTGACGGAGCCGACGCCGGCGCACCGTGGCGGAACGATGAACTTCGCAAGCAGATCGACGCGGTGCGGAGCTCAACCGTCACGCTCGCCGATGACGATTACCCGCCGCTGCTGCGCCAGTTAGTCGATCCGCCGCTGGCGCTCTTCTATCGAGGAAATCTGGCCTTGGCCAGCAGGCAGTCGATCGCGATGGTCGGTTCGCGCAAGGCCTCGCCGTACGCGCTGAGCGCGGCGTCGCACCTCGCGCGCGATCTGGTCTCCGTCGGGATGGTCGTCGTCTCCGGCCTCGCCCTCGGCGTCGATGCAGCCGCGCATCGCGCGACGCTCGATGCTTCCGGCGACACGATCGCCATCCTCGGCACCGGCATCGACCGGGTCTACCCGCCGAAGAATCGCCGGCTCTTCAGCGACATTGAGAAGCGCGGATTGATCCTCAGCGAGTTCCCGCCCGGCACGCCGCCGTTCCGCTACAACTTCCCGGTCCGCAATCGCATCATCAGTGGCATCTCGCTCGGCACGGTGATCGTGGAAGCGACCGGCCGCAGCGGATCGCTGATCACGGCGCGCACGGCGGCGGAGCAGAACCGCGAGGTCTACGCCGTCCCCGGCTCGATCTTCTCGCCCGGCTCCGAGGGGACGCATCGGCTCATTCAGTACGGAGTGAAACTCGTGCACGATGCGAACGACATCCTCGACGAGCTGAAGTCGAAATTGCACGTGGCTCCGGCGCCACCGGAGCAACCGCCGTCACCGCTGCGCGAAGTGCTCGAAGCCTTTCGCCGCGATGAAGGGATCCATATCGACACCGCGGCCGAGGCGCTGGGTCAATCCGTCGCGGGACTTTCCGCGCCACTGCTGCAACTCGAATTGGATGGCTGGCTCAAGGCGCTGCCGGGCGGGAGGTATGTGCGAATGCGGTGATCGCGCCGCTTGGTGCCGCGCGCGAAGGCGCGCTCCACAATCCAGCCCCGCGCTCTGCGCGGGGGTTTGGGGCGTGAACGAATGCGCGGCCGCGGAGGCGGTCGCTGCAAGGTTCGCGCGGCGCGAGAATTGTGGTGGCCGCCTCCGCGGCCACGAACTCTGGTTCACCCTCGTGTTCCCCGCGCAGAGCGCGGGGCTGGATTGTTGAGCGCGCCTCCGCGCGCGGGACCAATCACGTCGCCCGCGGCGGATTCGCTTCCCACTCTTCGTCGAGCACCTGCGGCCATTTCCAGCGTGCTTCGGCGATCTCTTCGTCGATGGCGTCGCGCTCCGGGGCGTCGTCGAGCTGGGGAACCGACCAGTTGGCCAGCCACATCGGCGACACATACGGCAGGACGGCGACGCTATCGAGCCGATACGGCAGGCCGCGCGCGGCGAAGCGTTCGTTGAGGTGATCGATGACGTCGCGCGCCGTGGGGATGTTGCGATCAGTCATCGATCTCGTGCTCTTTCATTTTCGCGGCGAGTGTGCGGGTGGAGATGCCGAGCGACTCGGCGGCTTCGGCGCGCGTGCCGCGTTGCAGCGCATCGGCGATCTTCAGTCGCTCGACGACCCTCGCCGCCCTCTCCGCAGCCTCGGCGAGCGTGCCGGAGAGGTCGAGTGCATCGCGGAGCGCGTCCGTCGAGGCGACGCCGAGGTGGAGGTCGGAGCGTTCGATCGTGGCGTTGTCGCAGAGGATGGCCGCGCGTTCGATGCAATTCTCCAGCTCGCGGATGTTGCCCGGCCAGTCGTACGCGCGCAACGCCTCGCGTGCATCGGGCGAAATCCGCAGCGACGGTTTCTTCAACTCGCGCGCGAACTTCTGCAGGAAAAAGTCGCTGAGCGCGTCGATGTCCTCGCGGCGCGCGCGCAACGGCGGCACGGTGACCGGAAAGACGTTGATGCGAAAGAAGAGATCCTCGCGGAAGCGCCCTTCCTTCACTTCGTCGGCGAGCGCGCGATTGGTCGCGCAGATGATGCGCACGTCGACGTCGAGCGTGGACGTGCCGCCGATACGGTCGAAGCGCCGCTCCTGAATCACGCGCAGGATCTTCGACTGAACGCTGAGTCCCAGGTCGCCGATCTCGTCGAGGAAAATCGTGCCGCTGTCGGCCAGTTCGAACTTGCCGAGCTGGCGTCCCGTCGCGCCGGTGAAGGAACCCTTCTCGTGCCCGAACAGCTCGTTCTCAATCAGTGTCTCCGGAATGGCGGCGCAGTTGATGGCGACGAACGGCCGGTCGCGGCGCGGCGAGAGCTGATGGATGGCGCGCGCGAAGAGCTCCTTGCCCGTGCCCGACTCGCCTTGCAGCAGGACTGTCGACTCCGTCGGCGCGACGCGCTGGATCGCGTTCGAGACTTCGACGATGCGCGGCGACTCGCCGACGATCGCGGGAAGCCGGTAGCGCCGGCGGAACTCCTCCTTCAGCAGGATGTTCTCGTAGCGCAGCTCGCGATACTCGCGGCAGCGCCGCAGCAGCAGGAGCAGATGATCGACGTCGACCGGCTTCTGCACGAAGTCGAACGCGCCGAGCTTCATCGCCTCGACCGCGTTCTCGATCGTCCCGAAGGCGGTCATGACGATGACCGGACAATCGGGATCGCTCTCTTTGACCTGCCGCAAAACCGCGATTCCGTCCGCGCCCGGCATCCGCAAATCGGTGAGCACCGCGAAGTAGCGCCGGCCCGACGCAATCCGCGTCATCGCCTCGCGCCCGTCGGCGGCGACGTCCGCCTCCAGCCCCTCCGCCTCGACCGTCTCGCGCAACATATGCGCGAGCGACTCTTTATCTTCAACGATGAGCAGCCGCTTCATGGGTGGGGAAACTATATGGCGCGCAGTGAGTGCCGAGGTAGAATGTTGACGTCATGAATCCCAAGGGCGAGCTTCTGGAAAAGAACGGCTACCGCTACAACTACGATCGCTTGATCTATATCAACCGCATAGCGAAGAAGGTCTTCAGCGTGGCGGCCATCGAGGACAACCCAATCGAGTGGCTTACGGCAAGAATGGCCGAACGGACCGACGGCGAGTGGCAGTTCTACCTCAACGAACCTCCCCCGCCGTCAGTTGTTCGCGATTTTCTCGCGGAGATGGATGAACGGCGCGCGGCAGGTTGAAGACCGGCTCCGTGCCGAGTACGTCGACCTCTTGCCTTCGATGCAGCGAACGCTAACGGCGCTGATGACGGAGGTTAACCACGTTCTTCTACCGACGATTCTCAACTTAGATCGATACGAGCAAGTCCTCGTGAACGGCCGTATCAAGGGTTCCGAAAGCGCGATCGACTCATTGCGGCGCCGACAGGAGATGGGGCGATTCGACGTTGATCGCGGTGAAACCTATTCGCTTACGACGCTGCCAGATCTCGTAGGGATCCGTGTCCTCGCATTCCCTCAACGGCGTCTCGAAGAAGTTCGCGTCGTCCTCGAAGGAGAACCGCGTCTATCCGCATGGAGCAGCGATCACATTGAAAGCCGCGATGCGGTACAGCCGCCTGTAGCATTTAAGTACCAGGGATTCTGGAATACGGACGACCCTTTTCGATCGGAGCTTCAGATCGTATCGGTACTCATTGGTCTCTTCTGGGAAGTCGAGCATTCCGCGATCTACAAGCCGACTCCGAGACTACAAGGGGCAGCGAGCTCAATGGCAATGAAGGATAGGAACGATGCCGTTCTGAGGGCACTTCAACAGTTCGAACAAGAGTTCGACCGCCAGATCGAAGTCGGGCGTTAGTTCCCCCTCACAACCCGAACCACTCCCTCACCCTTGACACGATCGTCCGTTCCTCTTCCTCGGGGCCGCCGCTGCGGATGGCGTCAAGGTGGCCTTTGCGCTGGATGACTTTCGCGGTCATCGCTTCGGCGAGGTTCGGATGGTCGGAGAGGATCGGCTGGAGGGCGTCTTTGCCGATCTCGAGGGCGGTGACGTCGGTGATGGCGACGACGTCGGCGGTTCGGGTCTCGCCGGTGAGGAGGGCCATCTCGCCGAAAACGGTGCCCGGACCGAGCTGGGCCACCTCGTGCCACCCTTCGTGCGAATCGTCGGGAAGGCGCACCGAGGCCGTGCCGGAGTGGACGACGAACATCGAATCGCCGGCGGCGGCGTGGCGGAGGATCGTCTCGCCTTTCGAGTAATAGTGCACGCGCGTCCCTGCCGCGATGCTCTTTCGCGACTCCTCGGAAAGCGGCGAGAGGATGTCCACCTCGCGCAGGCGCGACAGAACCTCGCCCGTTGGGACGTCGTGGCGCGTTTCCGGCGGCGTGTAGGTCTGGAAGGCGCGCACCGGCGTGGCGAAACTGATCTTGTTGCGGTGCAGCGCGTACCAGACCGCCTTGCGAATGTCGGCATCGATGCGGTCGCGCTTCGCGTAGTCGCGCGTGTGGTACTTGATCTCGTAGACGACGGCGGAATCGGCGAACGCTGCCACGCGCGCGAAGCACGGAAGGTCACGCGCGACGCCGTCCACATGCGCGGCGGCCTGGCTGACGATGTCGATCACCGTGGACGGCGCGACGTTGTAGTCGATGCCGAGTTGCAGGACGCGCGCGTTGAGATTGCCGTGCGGAAAGACTTCGAGCCGCTCGCGGGCGATCACGGAGTTGGGAAGAACGAGCGTCTGATTGTTGAAGCCGCGCATCCGCGTCGCGCGCCAGCTCACGTTCTCGACGACGCCGACATAGTCGCCGGAGTGGAGGACGTCGCCGACGTCGAACGCGCCCTCGAGGTGCAGCGCGATCCCGCTGAAGAGATTGCCGAGCGTTTCCTGGAGCGCCAGGCCGATGACCGCTGCCACCACGGCGCCGCCCGTCAGCGCCGGCGTGACATCGACCTTGAGAATGCTCTTGAACGCGATGACGAAGAGCACGCCGTAGAGGACGATGGCCACGATCTGCCGCAGGAGTTGTGGCGCGACGACGTTTCGACGTCGCGAGATGACGACGTCGAAGATGAACGCGTCGATCACGCGGACAACGAAGATGATCAGTGCGATCCAGCCGAAAAAGTGCAGCGCGTTGGAGACCGGCTCGCGAACATCGATATCGTTGAACCGCAGAGGCTTGCGGAAGTAGCCCAGCGCGAAATAGGCGCCGAACGAAATCGCGCTGATGATCAGCGGGATGAAGTACGACAGAACCTTGCGGCGCGGAGCCACCTACTCGCCCTGCCTCTCCCGCCGGTCCTGGGCGAATTTCAGGATGTCTTTGATGCCGATGAGAAGGTGGATCACGCCGAAGCCGGAGACGAAGCCGCGCACGAAGGGATTGCCCGCCAGGATCAACAGTTGCGGCGACGCCTGGAGGATCGGATTCATGCTCCAGACGCGCGTCCACGGCACGACGATGAAAAAGAGACCAGCCTCGAGGCAGTAGAGGGCGAAGAACAGCGGAACCGTCATTCGGGACCGGATTGTATCCGGTGGTGTGGGGAGTAGGGCGTGGGGTGTGTGAGCCGCGATGGAGGGTTGGATCCGAATCGGCGATCGACTTCGGGGTGTGGGGAGCCGGAGTTGGGGTGTGAGATCAGGAGGGTGTCAGAATCCCACCCCCTGCTCCCCACCCCCCACACCCACGAACCTAATCCTTCTTCGAGTGGCCGCCGCTGTCGCTGTGCGACTGGTGCGAACCGCTGTCATGCGACTGCGACGAGCGATCGACGTGCGACGGCTCCGAATGCGACGGCGGAGACGTAGAACGCGTCGACCCCGAGCCTCCGCTGGCGCGGCCGGAGTCGTGCGAGCCGGAGTCGTGTGAGCCGGATCCCGACGGCGTCTCGCCGTGGAAGATGCGCGCGCCGCCGATGCCGTCGATGATGCGCCGCGGGACGTCGCGGCTCCCCGAGTTGCCGGACGGTGCCGGCGAGGTGCCCGCGTCGTCGCGGCGGCCGACGGCGCGTCCGCGCCAGTTGTCGCCGCCCGTGGCCGGTTTCGACGTCGTGTCGCCCGAGGGGGCGTCGCCGCGGCGAAGTCCGCTGTCGCCGTTGTTGCCGCGATTGCGGTCGATGCTGCCGCGATCGGGAGTGATCGTGCGGGGAGTATCGGCTGCCGGCGTCGGCGTCGTGTCGCCGTGGCGGAAATTGCCGTCGACCGCGCGGCCGCGGCGCCAATCGTTCGGAGTCGTCGTGGTCGCCGTTCCGGACGGAGCATCGCCGCGGCGCAGACCGCTCGCGGGATCGTCGGTGTGCACGGGACGTCCATCGCGGACGATGACCGGCGACTCGCCGCTGCGCGGGATCGTGCCGTCGCCGCCGCGGTTCACGCGCCCTTCGAGCGTTCCGGACGTGCCGGGCGTCGGCACACCGGATGGAGCGCCACTGCGGACCGGGATCGTCACGCCTGCGCCCACGCCCTCCACCGGCCGCGCGCGCACGACGCGCTCGCGGATCGAATTGGAAAGCTCCGGGTCGCGGCGGAAGAACGGAGTCATATCCGCCGCGGACCCGGAACCTTCTCTGCCGGTACCACTACCGATACCACGGCGGTAGACATTGCCCACCGCCGCGTTCGGATCTCTGATTTCATTTCGGGTGAAACGGGCGGGCGCGCTGCTCACGAGGCCTGTATTGCCATCGCGGCGCAGCCGCTCGCGGATCAGGTCCGCAGTCAGCGAAGCCTGATCGACGTGACGATTCATGAGCTGATTCGGAGTGACGAAGGTCCAGGGACGGAGATCGACTTCGCCAGGACGCACGCGGCCCGACCATCCCCATCCGATGTCGAATCCGGCGCGCGCATAGGGCCGGTAAGCCCAGTCGTAATACGGGCGATAGCAGTCGTACCACCCCATCGGCGCCCAGCCGACATAGCTCGGGCCGTACATCCAGTAAACCCACGCCGGGGCGTACGCGGCGCCGGGGAGCCACACCCACCCGTACGCGGCTTCATAAGCCCAGCGGCCGTAGTGATACGGCACCCAACCCCACGGGTCGTACGAAACCCACACGAGGACGCCGCCGGGACTGTGCCGCCAGTAGCCGTTGTAGTACGGACGCCAGCCGACGGAAACGTGCGGACGCCAGCACCAGCCGCCGTAGTTGGCGGCGAAGAACCAGGAGCCATTCGTGCCGAGGTCGGCTTCGGAGTAGGCAAGCGAATTGTCGAGATAGCGTCCGCTGGCCGTGTTGTAACGCGATGCGCGCTGGATGAACCAACGCTCGAATTCGTCGGCCGTGTTGTGGGCGCTGACGAGATCGTAGATGCCGCCATCGTCGATGCGCGCCTCTTCTCCCTGGCGGACGCGCGTGGTGCGCGCTGGAGTGCGGACTTCCATCGTCCCGTCGAACACGCTCACGCGGTCGTTACTCTTCGCGTCGGTCTCGACGGCGTACGTGGCCACTTCGGTCGCGGCGTAGCTGGCATTCGCAGTGTCGAGGCGGAGCAGCTGCCGCGTTTCGTCGTCGCGCTGAATGGCCACGTGGCCGTACTTCAATTCGACGACAGTCTGCTCGGAGTCGCCGTCGTACGAGTCGAGGATCGATTTGAATTCGACGGAAGTCGAGCGATCGAGGGCGATGATGTTGCCATCGGCCATCCGGATCTCGGTGCGCCCGCGGTGTCCGGTGGTGACCACATCGCCCGGGAACACCGGCATGTTCACCCGCGCATCAACATCGCGCCCATCCTCGGACTGCCGGATGGTCGTCCCGCCGTCGTCGTAGGTGATGTAGGAGTGACTGCGATCGCGAGCAAACAAAGGGAGTGCAACGGTCGCGAGCGCGGTAAGAAGAAGGAGTGTGGACTTGCGCATGATTTCCTCTCGAACTGCCCGCCGAAGTGCGGGCGACGTGCCACGGGACGGAAGAGTATTCCGCGCGTGTTTTCAGGAGTTTAGGTGCTTCTCACTCCCGCTCGCTCTCCTCATGTGAGGACAGGGCGTCACGCGAGTAGGTCAGTGATTTTAATCTCCGAACTCATCTGCGTAATCTGCGGACGAACGTTTATCCGCAGATGGACGCAGATTTACGCAGATGGGATCGCAGCGAGAAACTGCCGCGCCACGACGTCCGCGGCGAATTGCTTCACGCATTCGTGGCCGGCGATGCTGAGTCTCGAGCGAAGATCCGCCTCGCGGAGGAGTCGTTCGATCGACTCCGTTAGCGCGGATTCATCGCCGGGATCGACGAGTAGCCCATCGGCGACAACTTCCGGCACCGCCGCGACTCGCGTGGCGATGATGGGAAGGCCGGAGGCCATCGCTTCGAGGAAGACGATGCCGAAGCCTTCCTGCTCCGTGGGTAACGCGAAGATCGTGGCGTTGCGGTACTCGGCGACGAGGGCTGCGAGCGGGAGGTGGCCGAGGAAGTGAATGCGGTCGGTGAGGTCGAGGGTTCGGGCGAGATGTTCGAGGCGGTTGCGTTCGGGGCCGGTGCCGACGATGCGCAGCGTTGCACTCGTCGAAATGTTGGCGAAGGCGCGAAGCAGCGTGTCGACGCCTTTGCGCGGGTAGAGATGGGCGACGGTGAGAATCCGCGGGGGGCCTTCTTCACGCGGCGCCTCGGATAGGGCGCGTTGCCAGGCGTCGAGGTCGATCGGTTCGGGGACGACGGCGATCTTGTCGCGAGCGACGCCGTAGAACTTCACGATCTGGCCGGCGGAGTAATTGCTGGACGTGATCACGCGGTCGGCGCGGCGGACGTGGCGGCGTTCGAGCAGCGCTTCGATGGCCAGGACGATCCGGTTCACGCCACGCTCGTGTCTTGCCTCGTCGGCGAGGACGCCTTTGATCGCGGCGATATGACGAAGGCCCCTCGGCGCGAAGACGCCGTCGAGGTCGAATCCTACGACGGCATCCGCGGTGAGCGATCGCAGCGTTTTGCGGATTCGGATGTTGAAGCCGAGGCGGGAAACGTTCGGCGGGCGGGAGAGGATCTCGACCTCGTGGCCGAGCGCGACGATCGCGTCGCGTAGAACCGAGATCCCCACCCAGGTGCCGCTCCCCTCGGCCACCGAGGAGGACGTGCCGGTCACGAAAATCAAGCGCGCCATGAGGTTTGCATCGAACGGACCTGATGCAGGGCGGCGACCAGATCAGGCGCTACTACGACGCGATCCTTCCGTTTTACGACGAATCGCTGGCCGACCGCGGCGACCTTCCGTTCTGGGATGCGATGGCGGCGGGATCGAAACGGATCCTGGAGCTGGGATGCGGAACGGGGCGCGTCACCGAGGTGCTCGCGCGGCGCGCGGAGGTCACGGCGGTCGATCTGCTGGTGGAGATGTTGCGCCTTGCATCGCGGCGCGTGCCTAGCGCGCAGCTCGTTGCGGCCGACCTTCGGCAATTCGCGTTCGCGGAGCGATTCGATCTGATCGTGCTCGCCGATGATCCGATGGCGCATCTGATCTCGATTGACGATCGCGCGAACGTGCTGCGGCTCATTCGCGATCATCTGACGCGTGATGGCCGCGTCGTGATCGAGGGATTGTATCGTCGTGAAGCTGGTCGATCGCAGCATCAACATGGCGATCTGATGGTCGAGGAATCGTGGACGGCGACGGACGATCCATCGGTGTTTAACGCGCACTACCGCTACACGAAGGGGTCGGCGACTGTGAATGCTGGTTCGCTCCTGCGTTCGTGGTCGTTGGAGGAAGTTTCCCCTCTGAGTGTTGAGAATGTTTGGGGGGATTTCGATCGGAGTCCGTTTCTCCCCGACTCGCCAAGGATGATCATGGTCGCGAGAGCGTAAGGGGAACGGTTCACGCGGAGACGCGGGGGCGCGGAGACTACGTTCCGTACTGCAGGCGTTGCGCGAGGATTTCGGGGAGGCCGGCTTTGAGGATCGACACCTGCGTCTTTTCGATGTCGTAAGGCACGCGGAAGAACTGCACGGTCAATTTTTTCGAGTCGAAGATGATGAAGGACGAGGCGGGATTGCGGTCGCGCGGCTGGCCGACGGAGCCGGGATTGATCAGGTAGCGGTGATCGCGATCGAGGCGGACGACGACGTCGCTGCGCACCGCGGCGCCGTGCACGCGCTGGTGACGGTCGATCGAGAAGATCACCGGCAGGTGCGTGTGGCCGTAGAGGATGAACGGCGCGGTCGTCTCCGCAAAAATGTCGCGGGCGTGGCCTTCGTGGAAGACGTATTCGTCCTCGTTGTGCGGCGCGCCGTGGCAGAGCAGGACGCCGTCGCGCTCGACGGGGCCGAGCGGGAGCTTGGCGAGGAAATGGCGGTTGCGGGCGGAGAGGTGATCGCGCGTCCAGAGCGCGGCGGCCTTCGCGGCGTTGTTGAAACCCTCGGCGTCATCGAGGCCGGCGGCGACGCGGTCGTGATTGCCGCGGATGTACAGCTTCGGCGCCTTCATCGTGCGCATTGTGTCGAGGACCTGATTCGGCTGCGCGCCGTAGCCGACGAAATCGCCGAGGCAGATGACCTGATCGAACTTCTTGCGGCGCACGCGGTTCATCACCACGCGCAGCGCCTCGGCGTTCGAATGCAGGTCGCTGACGACGAGCGCTCTCACGTGCGGGCACCTCGCGACGGTCCGCGGCGGCCGGGATCGAGAAAGCCTTTCGGCAGCTCGAGCAGCAAACGCTCGACGATCTCGTTCGTCGTCTCTTCCTCGCGCACTTCGATGGTGATGTCGGACATTCGGTAGTAGCGGATGCGGCTGTTGTACAGCTCGTGAGCGGCAACGTCGTCGCGGAACAGCGGCCGCTCGGCGGCTTTGTCGCCGATGCGGCTTCTCAATAGCGAGTACGGTGCCGAAAGATATACGGACAGACCCTCGGACTGGATGAACTGAATGTTTTCGTCGAAGGTGAAGGTCCCGCCGCCGGTGGCGACGATGGCGCTTTCGAGATGGCGCGTGGAGCGGAGCACGTCGCGCTCGCGCTTGCGGAAGTAGGGCTCGCCATGCTGCGCGAAGAGATCCTTGATCGACGACTTCTCCGCCGACTCGATCAGTTCATCGAGGTCGAAAAAAGGAGCGCCGACGCGCGCCGACAGCTCGCGCCCGACGGTCGTCTTGCCGGCGCCCATGAAGCCGACGAGGTAGATTTTCATTGCTAGTGGATTAGTAGATTAGTGGATTAGTGGATTAGTAGATCAGGAGTTTGAGCGACGCTGCTTCCTAATCTACTAATCCACTAGTCCACTAATCTACTTGTCCCTTCCCCACTCGAACTCTTCCATGAATCTCGTGGAGAAGTCGCCGCGGATGAACTTTTCGTTGTTGACGATGGCGCGGTCGAGGGGGATTGAAGTCTTGACGCCTTCGATGACGAACTGTTCGAGGGCGCGGCGGGCGCGGGCCAGCACCTCGGCGCGATCCTTTCCGCGCAGAACGAGCTTGGCGATCAGCGAGTCGTAGTGCGGCGGGATGACGTAGTCGCGATACGCAGCGGTGTCGACGCGAACGCCCGGTCCGCCGGGGATGTGGAACTCGCGGATCTTTCCCGGATTCGGCGCGAACGTGACCGGATCCTCGGCGTTGATGCGGAACTCCATGGCGTGGCCGCGCAGACGGAAGTCGCCTTGCGGCACCGATAGTGGCAGCCCGGATGCGACGCGAATCTGCTCTTTGACGAGATCGATGCCGGTCACTTCCTCGGTCACCGGGTGCTCGACCTGGATGCGCGTGTTCATCTCCATGAAGTAAAACTCGCCGTCCTGAAAGAGGAACTCGATCGTGCCGGCGTTGACGTAATTCACCGACTGGCAGAGCTTGATCGCGGCATCGCCCATGGCCTGGCGAATCTCCTGCGTCAGCGCGGGCGATGGCGACTCTTCGATCAGCTTCTGGTGGCGGCGCTGAATCGAGCAATCGCGCTCGCCGAGGTGGACGATGCGGCCGTGGGTGTCGCCGAAGACCTGGATCTCGATGTGGCGCGGATGCTCGAGGTACTTCTCGAGATAGACGTCCGCCGATCCGAATGCGCGCTCGGCCTCATTGCGGGCGGTATCGAAGGCGCTCTGCAGTCCGGATTCATCGCCGCAGATGCGCATGCCGCGTCCGCCGCCGCCGGCCGAGGCTTTGAGGATGACCGGGTAGCCGATGGTCTGAGCGATCTCGCGCGCTTCTTCGAACGTACGGACGGGACCGTCGCTGCCGGGCAGGATCGGAACGCCGGCTTTTTTCGCCGTGTCGCGCGCGACTGCTTTGTTGCCCATCAGCCGGATCGACTCCGGAGTCGGTCCGATGAACGTCAGACGGCACTCGCCGGCGATCTCGGCGAAATGCGCGTTCTCGGCGAGGAAACCGTAGCCGGGATGGATGGCGTCGGCGCCGGTGATTTCCGCGGCGGCGATGATGGAGGAGACGTTGAGGTAACTCTGGCGCGACGCGGCGGGGCCGATGCAGACATCGTCATCGGCGTAGCGGACGTGCAGCGCGTCGCGGTCGGCCTCGGAATGGACGGCCACGGTCTTCAGGCCCATTTCCTTGCACGCGAGGATGACGCGCAGCGCGATCTCGCCGCGATTGGCGATGAGGACTTTCGAGATTGTCGGCATAGATCGCGTTACGACAGCTTCACCGCGAAGAGTTTCTCGCCGTATTCGATCGGCTGTCCGTTCTGCGGATAGATGCGCGTGACCACGCCGTCGACGTCCGACTCGATCTCGTTCATCAGCTTCATCGCCTCGATGATGCAGAGCACCTGCCCTTTCGAGATGCGGTCACCGACGTTGACGAAGGGGTCCGACTCCGGATTGGCGGAGCGATAGAACGTGCCAACGATCGGTGAGGTGATGATGTGCAAGCCGGCTTCGGCGGCGTCCTCCTCCGCTTTGACCGTGGCCGCTTTTTCGGCAGCGGTCGGCGGCGGCGGTGGAGGCGGCGCGGCGGGAACGGGCGGCGCGGGTTGCGCGCCGGCGTAGGAGTGGATGACCTGGGGCTGCGGCGCGGCTTTGCCGTCGATGCGCAGCTTCAGGCCGGCCTGTTCGATCTCCACGGCGCCGATGCCGCGGTCCGCAACCTTGTCGATGAGCTCGAGAATCTCTTTGAAGTTCAAATTAGCTACCTCAGACCAACTCGTCGCGAAGCGCGTACTTCGCCTTCGAAAGCTCGTGCCGCGCGCGGCCGTAATTGCCGTCCGGCCGCATCACGAGCAGCAGAAAGTACTCCGGCGTGACCGCCGAGAGCAAGGTGATGTACTTCTCGGTGAAAAGCGCGAACTGCAGAACGTCGCCAGTATTCAGGTCGGTATTCGACAGCCGCACCGATTTGATGAAGCCTCCGAACTCGGCGCCGATGACGTCCAGCGGCACCGACTCGGATCTGATCGTCTCGATGGCGATGCCGTCGAGCGCGATGAGACTGATGGCCAGCGTCCCCTCGACGCGAGCCTGAATCGAGGCCAGAACGTCGCGAAAGATGCTGCTACGCATCCGCCTGCTCCCGCTTCGCGACTTTCGTCAGCCATTGCTGGAGGACGATGACTTTGGCGTGGTTGTGAAGCGTGGCGGGATTGCCGGGCTGGGGGATTTCTTCGTCCGTTGCGGATGCTGTCCTGGGAGCGCGGGCGTCTCGCCCGCCGTGATCGGCAGGATCCTGCTCGACTGCGGGCGAGACGCCCGCGTTCCCAGGAGCTTCATCGAGCGCATCGAGCTTGGAACGCAGTTCGTCATTCGACGGATCGCGCTCCAGCATGTGTTGATAGATCTTACGGGCTTCGCCGACCAGGCCTTGTTTCACGTAAAGGTCGGCCATCGTGGTCGTCGAGGTGAGGTCGTCCTCTTCCTGCGGCGCGGGCTCCGGTTCGGCGGGAGCGAAGACGTCCGCATCCGGCTCTTCCCACACCGTCGGCACCTCGGCGGCCAGCGGCGCTTCTTCGACGTGCATCCCTTCCGGATGCTCGATCTCCAGCGCCGCCGCGGTGTAACCGGACGGCTCTTCGAACGGACTCTCGTCGTGTTGCGCGGCCATCGGGATTTCGTCGTCGGTGTCGAACGGGCGCTCCATCGTGCGGATGATCGGTGCGGTTTCGTCGAACGGCGATTCGGTGGTTTCGGCGACGGGAACTTCGGCAGGCTGTGCGAAGACTGACTCCGCTTCGGGCTCAGGCCCAGGTTCGGGCTCGGGAACATCCGCGGGTTGCGCGAAGACGGACTCGGGTTGCGGTTCGGGCTCGGGTTGAGGTGCGGGCGTCGGCTCGGGCTCAGGTTCCGGTTCCGTCGCTACCGGCTCGGATGCAGGACTGAGCTCGCGATCGAGTTGATCGATCTTCGCCTGGAGCTCTTCGTCCGAGGGCATCAGGGCGTGGACGAGTTTGTACTTCTTGATCGCTTCGACTTTTTCGCCGAGGTCGAGATAGGCGTCGGCGAGTAACCGCGCGGCGACGACATTGCCGGGATCGACCTGCAGCGCGGTCGTCAGAGCCTCGACCGCCTCCGCATTCTTATGCTGTTCGCGAAGGACGCGGCCGAGGCTCACCCACGCAGAGAGGTACGTCGCGTGAAAGCCGAGGCCTTTGCGGAGGACGTCTTCCGCCTCCGCCAGCTTGCCGTTTTTGCGAAACTCCTCGGCGAGCGGAAAAAAGAGTCTGCTCTTCGGATCGGTTTTGATCCGGAATTGCAGTTCCTCGATTTTGGCAGTGATGCCGGGTTGCGCCATTTGCTGAAAGTCCGAATTCTGCTCAACAACAGTGGGCGGCGCAATCTCGGCCGCAGAAAAGAACCGCCCCACGGAGGGGCGGTTCGAAGAGACCGCTGTTCAATTCTCTACGTGCCGTTTCCGCAAACGGTGATGACTAAGGTCGTCTTGGTAGGATCATTCGTGGTGAAGGTGATCGTTCCGCCATCCGGTCCCGCCGCAGTCGGGTCGACCGTCACTGTGTAGTTCGCAGTGGCCCCGGGCGCTACCGTGCCGGCCACATTCGGAGAGACGCCGACCGTGGCGTTCGTCACCGTCGTAGTCGGCGCCCCGAGGTTCAACGTCTGCGTGCCGTTGTTCGTGATCGAAATGGTGGCGGTGTGCGTTGCCGGACCAACGGCGACGACGCTCGCCGGCGTCAGATTCGGAGTCGGACATGACGCCGCAGGCGACGTAACCGTGGCAGTCGGCGGGACGACGCACGCATTCGTGCCCGGAGGCACGATCGTAATCGCGTTCGGCTGTGTAGCCGTGCAGGATGTCGTCGTGTTCGTAAACTGAACGTTGAAAAGCGCCGACCCGAGCTGCGTACCGGGGAAGCCGCCGGCCGTGCATGCAACCGTCGGGAACGTCAGGCCGGTTGGGACGATGACGGTAAACGGCTGGATGCCCGTGCCGGTATTGATCGTCTGCGGAGTCACCGCGGCAGGTTGACCGCCGACCGTAAAGGCGACCGTCGCGCTGCCGAGGAGCCCAACGCCCGGGTTCTGCACATTGACGGTGAGCGCGCTGCCTACTGTGATCGGCGCGGTCCCCGTTACGCCGGTGATGACGGCGGGCACACCGACGTAGCTGAACTGCGACTTCGAAGTATCCGAATCACCGTTGTCGACGTTGGTGACGGTAACCGGTCCGGTTGTACCGGCGCACGGCGTGCCGGTCGCACCTGTACGGACGCGAATTTCCGTACCGCTGACGCTGATGACGGACGCGCGCACCGGGTGGTCGGGCGGGCCGATGTCGACGGTGACCGGCGACGTGAAGCCGATTCCGTCGATCAGAACATCCGTTCCGCCCAACGCGCTGCCGAAGTTCGGAGAGATGGCCGTGATCTGCATCTTGGCCGTATACCGGAACGCCGCGGCGAGAGTGGCGGACTTACCGGAGTTGACGTTGAGGACGCGCAGCTCGACCGGTCCGACGACAGTACCGGAACCGTTCGGATTCGTATCGCGCGCCGTCGGCGTGATGACCTGGATCGTATGGAACTGGACGTTGATCACCTGGGCCTGTGCGGAACCGAAGAAGACCTGCACCGGCGCCTCGAAGGCGTCGCCGGTGATCGTGACGGCCGTGCCGCCGTCGATCGGACCGCTGGTCGGATTCAGCGCGCGAATCACCGGCGTCAGGACGGGAGCAGTGATCGTGAACGCGGCGGTCTTGGTGACGCGCTGTTCAGTCGGTGTTCCCGCTTCGACGATGACCGTGACGTTGGCGATGACCTGCTGCGCCACGCCCAGGTCGAATGCAGGCGTCGTGACGGTGATCTGCGTCGGAGTGACGTTGGTGACGAAGCCTTCCTTCGGCGCCAGCCCGTTGCCCGGATCGAAGATCACGTGCACCGGAACGCGGAAGTTCGTCCCCGTGATGACCACGGTCTGATTGCCGGTCGGAAGTCCGGTGGTCGGCGTGATGGAACTGATCGTCGGCGTCGTCGACGTCGGCGGGTTCGGGATGATCGGATCCTGGAAGTTGAGCGTAACGCTCTTGGTCACGTTGTTGACGGTGACCGTGACGACCACCGGACCTGCCGTCGATGAGGTGACGGTCGCTTTGGCGACGCCCTTGGTCGTGGTGCGGATCAACGTTGTGGGGTTGTCCGCGGTGTCGGTGAAGTTCGCGTTCAGCGAGGTCGTCGCGAACTCGACGGCGGTTCCGTCCGGAACGGCGACGTTGTTCTGCGTGACCGTCGCCGTAATCGTCGATATCGAGCCGGTGAACGGCGTGGACGTCGAGACGGTCAGGGCGATGTTTGCCCCGCTCGGCGGCGGCGTCCCGCCCGTGCTCCCCGTGCCGTTCCCGCTGGTGCCGGTGATGGGAGGCGGGGCGGTCGGCGACTCGCCTTTGCAACCCGCGAAAAGCGCCAATAGCGCCATGAGCGCCAGAAGGATGAATCGCTGTGTCGTCTGCTTCATGTCTACCCCCGTCAACTCCTCGTCACACCCAACGGATCCGTCCGCGAACGGCCGGCCGCAACTAGAAACAGCCGCCGCAGTTGTAGCAGAAGTTCACCGGAAATCTGGCTGAACCCTGCACGCGCTCACCGGCCAGCGTCTCGCCGTACACGGTAAGAATGATGTCCATTTTCACAAAGCCGAGGCCCGTCTCCGGGTCTTTTCCGCCGTTCTGCGGAAGGAGCGCGGCGAACGGCGCCAGGTTGAATGCGTTGGTCTCGAAGGCGATGAAATCACTGAGACTCGCGAAGTCTCCGCCTGCCGTCAGCACTTGAGCCGTCGACCGGACGAAGGACGGTGGAACGAGCTTGCCTCCGTCCGTGCGCTGATACGTGACCTGATAACGGTCCAGTTTGACATCGTTGAAATTGTTGTTCACCGCGTGCTGAGCATCGTTCTGATTCTGAAGGAACAGAACTCGCAACTGAACGGTGCCGAGCGATTGATCGCAACCAGCGGCGCCAGCCTGGAGGTCCACCTGATTGATGTTCTGCGTCCCGGCAACCACCAGCTGCACCGGAGCACTTTCGCGCGCAATCGAGTTGCACGACAGGATGGCCACGCTCGGCAGCGCAATCGCGGCAATCAATGCAATCTGTTTCATCCTCATACCACCCCTCCAACTCTCCCGGATCTTTCGCTGCAACCGATTTCTACGACGCTCTCACGATTCGAGGTGTGATGAAGATCAACAGCTCGTCGTGTTCGGAGTTGTAGTTCCGCGTGCGGAACAACGCTCCGATAATCGGGATCTGATGTACGAACGGCATCCTGCTCTGGCTGTTGTTTTCTTTGACTTGGTAAATGCCGGCGATGACGGAGGTGCCGCCGTCGCGCACCATCAACTTCGTCGACGCGCGGCGCGTTGACAGCGGCGTGCCGGAGCCGCCTTCGATGTTCAGGCCGGTGGCCGGCTCGTTCTTCTGCACCTGGATGTCCATGATCACCGTGCCCGCCTCGGTGATCTGCGGTGTAACCGACAGGCGCAGCGTCGCGTCGACGTACTGCACCGTCGTCGTGAAATTGATTCGCGTCTGATACGGAATCTGGAAGCCGCTCTGGATCTCGGCCGCCGTGTTGTCCTGCGTCATGACGCGCGGCGCGGAGATGATGCGGGCGATGCCTTCGTTCTCCGCGGCCAGCAGCGCCAGGTCGAGCGTGAACGTGCCGAGGACGTTCTGCAGGGAGAAGGAGAGCACGGGAAGACCGGCGCCGAAGTTGAACGGGCCGCCGACGGTGTCGATCCGGTTCGGGAACACCAGGCCGGTGCCGGTGCCGAGCGACGGATCCATCGTTCCTTTGAATCCCCAGTTGAACCCGTACTGCTGGATGAAGAGCTTGGTCGTTTCCACGATGCGCGCTTCGATGACCACCTGGCGCGTCGGCACGTCCACCGAGTCGATCAGGTTGCGCATCGTCTGCAGATAGCCGGGGATCTCGCTGATGATGAGCTGGTTCGTACGCTGATCGACGATGATCCGCGCGCGCGGCGATGCCATCTCACGGAGCAGGCCGGCGACGTCCTGCGCTTTCGCATACGAGAGCTTGAAACCAACCGTGTTCAACGGAACGTTCAGCTTTTCCTGCTCGTTGAGGCGGCGATTCGATTCCCCTTCCGCCGACAGGCGCTCGGCCGTTCCGACGCGCATCACGTTGCCCTCGAGCACGTACGCGAGCGAGTTCTGGCGGAGGATTACTTCCAGCGCCTGATCCCACGGCACATCGACAAAGTCGACTGTGACTGAACCGGTGACGTTCGGATCGATGGCCATATTGAGCCCCGTGAGTTGCGCGAACGTGCGCAGGACGTCTTTGATGTCGGCGTCCTTCAGGTTCAGCGAGAGAGGCTCACCGGTGTAGGTCTTTTCGGCGCTGCTGAGCGTGCGGCCGCCGGCGGCTGCCCCGGCCGACAGCACGGTACCGGTCGTCGGCGACGGCTGCGGCGCGGGCTCGGTGAATACGTTCTCGCTGCTCAGCGCTGGCTCGACGGCGGGAGGTTCCGTGGTGGCCGGTTGCGTCGTGGCGCCGCGGCGCTTCTTCGATGCGGGCGGCGTCTGCGTCTGCGGCGCGTTGATGACCGAGGTGGCCGGCTTGTGCTGCTCCGGCATCTTCCACGTCGCGTTCTCCGCGATGGTCGGAACCTGCGACGGGATGTCTGTGGCCGCGACCGTCTTCACCCGCGCGGGCGCAGTAGTTTTGACGACGGGAGGAGTGACCGGCGCCGCGGCAACGAGCGGCTCTTCCTTCTTGGGCGCGGGAGTCACAACCGGCGCCGGTGCGGCGACGATGACGGCCGGCGCGGCACCGAACGTGACGTTCAGAGCATCGCCTGATTTCGTGACGTGATAGCTAGCCTTCTCATCGACGTCGAGCACGACGCGCGTGACGGCCTCGGGTGCGCTCTTGAACTGCGAGACGCGAATCCGCTTCACGACCGGATCGGAGACGTTGATGATGTTCTTCGCGAGCTTGTCATTGACGCCGGTGAGGTCGATGACGACCCGCGACGGCTTCTCGAGTTTGAACGCGTTGTAGGCCACGTCGCCGTCAGTGGCCAGTCGCACTTCCATGGCCGCACCGGCGCCGTTGGTCTCGATCTTCTTCAGCGCCGTCGCTTTATTCGCCGGCAATGCCTCGGTGACGACAGGCGCTTCGACAGGCTGTGCAAGCGGCTCAGTTTTCACCGGCTCCGGCTCGGCATGAATCGGCGCCGACTCCGCGTGAGGCGGTTCGACGGCCGCAGTAACGACAGGCGTTGGATCCGCCGGCTTCGGAGCCGGCGGCACAACCTCGGCGACCGCCGGGGCGGCTGCGACAGCCGGAAGGCTGATGATGATGTCGTTTCCTTCAGCGGATGCTTCGATCGTTCCGGGCTGATTGAGATGGACGCTGACGCGCGTCAGGCGGCTGCCCATGTCGGTGACTTCTTCGGCCGAGACCGATCCCACCGAGGGCGGGAGCGCGGACGGAATCGCAAGCGACGCGGCCTTCGCTGCACCGGTCAGATCGATCACGAACAGATCGGGCATCGGGCTGTAGGAGGTGTAGACCGGGCTGGCCGTGGTGCGCAGGATGATGCGCGGCGACGGAGAGGTCACGACGTCGACCGCTGTGAGCGACATGCCGGCGGAGGCGGCCGAAGCTGCAGCAGCCGGCGCAGGCGCTTTTGCCGCGCCACGCTTCCAGAACGCTGCCTGCGCGCTGGTGACGCCCGCTACCAGCGTGCCCGTGAGCAGCAGGATCAGCTTGGCTCTTGTCTTACGTCTTACGTTCACCATCTCACAGCCCTCCACACACATGGCTTGACAGCCGCACGCGACCCTACTTCTTGGGAGTTTCCGAGGAGAGTTCCTTCACGACCTCGCGGAATCGTTCGATCCGCGTCGGGTCGTTGACCTCCTGGCGGAAAACGATCGAACCCGGTGTAATTCGAATCACTTCACCATCGAGGACCTTGTCCCCGACATGAACCAGATACCCTTTGTTGTCGGGACCGTTGACCATGGCCACCAGTCCCTGCTGGCGCGTTTTCACGACGCCCTGAAGCTTGATTTCGTCGATGAGGAAGCCCGGAGGTCCGGCCGGCCGCTGGCCCGGCTGCAACGCCGGCGCGGGGCCGATCAGCGACTGGAACGGATCGCGGCGCCCTTTCGGATCGTAGTGATACGCATCGGGCGAGGTCGGCTCTTCCAGGATTTCCTGGAGGCTCTGCTGCATCGTCGGCTCCTCGCTCTGGGTCGAGGTCGTCGACGTGGTCGACGTTGCCGTGGCAGGTTTCGCGGGGGTCTGCGCGAAAAGCGTCGCCATCGCCGCGACGACGATCAAAAGCGACAGCGCGAATCGGCTCACTCTCATTTCTTGGCGCCTTTCACCGGCGTCGGCTCCGGTTCCTTCGGCTCGACGTAGACGAAGGTCTTGGCGATGAAGTCCGCCGTGATGGTCCGTTCCGTCTGCACCGGCATCGCGGCGATCGAAATCTGCTCGACGTTGACGATGCGCTTGAACTTGCTCAGATGATCGAAGAGCGTAGCCAGATTGTGGTACCGGCCGTCGACCGAAATCGAGATCGGCCACTCGGCGTACGGATCGCTTCCCTGTGCCGGCGCGAGCGGCGGGAACGTGAGCCGGTGCAGCGTGAAGTTCCCGGCATCGACGAGCGTCTTGATGCGCTTGATGATCTCCTCGGTATTCCGCGTCGACGGAAGGATGCTGCGGAGCTTCGTGAGCTCGGCGTTCAGGCGTTTCACTTCCTCGCGGAACTGCGGAAGCTTGCGCTGCGCGGAACGTCCCTGCTCGATCTTCGTATCGAGATCACGAATCTGCGCATCGGCGGAGTCGATCTGTTTCGTGATGTCGGACGTGAGCGCGTAGTTCACACCCCAGATGATGGCAGCGGCCAGCACCAGCCCGATGATCAGGCCGAAGTACCAAGGTTTTCCTTCCAGCGAAAGCCCCGCCATCACCCCTCCTGCTACTTCGCCGCGGGCGGCGCTGTCGCCGTCCCCGTCGCCGAACCGGACGTTCCGGTCGTCGACGTTCCCGTGGCTGCCGCACCCGCTGCAGCGGCTTCACCCTTCGGCACATAGCTGAAATGAAACTTCATGTTGTAGCCGTAGACCACCGGAGTGCCGGTCATCTGCGTCAGGTTGCTCAGGTCCGGCTCTTCGAACATCGGATCGTTCTTCACGTTTTCCACGAAATTGGCGATCGCATTCGGATTCAATCCGCGCCCGTCGATCGAGACCAGACCGCCGCTGACCGTCATCTTGTCGAGCCAGACCAGGTCGGGCAGATCCTGACTGATGCGGTCCATCAGCTGCACCGGACCGCGCTGATTCTGCTTGAGCTGCTTGATCAGCTCGATCCGTTTTTCCAGATTGGTCTTTTGCTTCTGGTAGTCAGCTACATCTTTGATGATCTGTTCGAGGCGCTTGGCTTCGTCCTGCTTCTGCGCAATCGTTTCGTTGCGCTCGGCCAGCGCTCGCTTCTGCATGTACCACCAGCTGCCAGCGATCAGGACTCCGATGATCAGCCCGGCGACGATGAGGGCGTTGTTGGCGCCGCCGCCGCTCGGTCCTCCCGCGGCCGCAGGCATGCCTGTAACCGCTCCGGCTCCACGGACCGCCCGCCCTTCCCGAACCAGATTGATCTTAATCAAGCATCCCCCAGCTTCCGGATGGCCAGTCCTACGGCGATGGCCATGCTCGGCCCGATTTCGGCCAGCTCCTCGGGGTTGAATTCTTTTTCGTCGACGGTGATCTTCTGGAACGGATCCATGATCGCCACCGGGATGCCGAACTTGTCGCGAAGGATGGCGTCGAGGTTCAGGACTCCCGAGCCGCCGCCGGCCAGGACGATCTCATCGACGCGGTCCGCGCCCGACGTGGCGGTGAAGAAGTCGAGCGTCTTGCGCAACTCGCCCGCGAAGTCTTCGCTGACGGAGTTGAGGATAGGGATGACCTGCTGAATGCTGTACTCGCCCGCCTGCCGCCCCTTCTTCAACTCCTCGGCCTGCTCGAACGAGAGGCTCAGCTCGCGCTGAATCGCATCCGTGTACTGGTTGCCGCCGAAGGTGATGTCGCGCCAGAAGAGCGAGGTGGCGCCGGAGAGGACGTTGACGTTGGTGACCGAGGCGCCGACGTTCACGAGCGCGAGAACCTTCGAGTCCTCCACGTTGTAGTTCATCTCGTAGGCGTTCTGAAGCGCGAAGGCGTCGACGTCGACGAGCACCGGAACCTTGCCGGTCTGGCTGATCACCGAGGTGTAGTCGTTGATCTTTTCCTTCTTCACGGCCACGAGGATGACGTCGATGTTGTCGCCCGCGCCGGGCGTGTTCAGGGGGACGTAGTCGAGGTTTACGTCGTTGATGTCGAAGGGGATGTACTGCTCGGCCTCCCACTGAATCGACTCCGCCAGCTCCTCGGGCGACATGGCCGGCAGGGTGATCTTTTTGATGATCACGGAATGGCCGGAAAGGGAGGTCGCGTAATTGGAATTCTTGACGTTTTTGCCGGTGTTGAGCCGCGAGATCGTCTCCACGACCAGGGACGAGTCCATGATCGACCCGTCGACGATCGCTTCCGGAGAAAGGTGTTCGATTCCGAGCTTTACCAGCTGGAACGTTCCGCCCTTCTTCTCCTTCAGCTCAACGAGTTTTACGGCTGAGGAGCCGATATCGAGACCAACGACATTTTTGCTCTTTGAGAAGAACACCACTCACCCCGTCCATCTCACACACTCACTTCTCAGGCTGGCTCCAGATGTGGAAAGTCGAGTGAAATTACAACCTTTAAAGGTGAGTGTCAACTCTACAGGATTTAGATTTATCAACTGATTAGGCGAAGACGAGGCCGTTTCGGGCCTCCAGGTTGCGCCGAACCGGTCCCGCCGGTACAATCCCGCCCCCCTGGCGTTATTTGAGGTTTGAGGAGTCTATCGATGGCAAAGATGTGCGAAGTCTGCGGCAAGGCCCCCGTGTTCGGTAACCGGGTCAGCCATGCCCACAACGTTTCCAGCAGGCGCTGGCTGCCGAATCTGCAGCGCGTCCGCGTGATGGTCGGCTCGGCGGTGAAGCGGATGAACGTCTGCACCCGCTGCATCCGTACCGGCAAGATCGCCAAAGCCGCGCGCTAACGGTCGCCGGACGATGTGGCACAGACCACTCTTGTCTGTGCTTTTGAAGCCGCGCGAAATGAGAAGTTGAGCGCAAGCCTCCCAGCAGCACAGACAAGAGTGTCTGTGCCACATCAGCGCGCTCCCCGCCTACTTCACCGTGAACGTAGCGCGCGCCAGCATCGGATCATTCGAGTAGTAGATCTTCAGATTCTGGCCTTTGTCGTTCACGGTCACCGACTGCAGGTGCCACACGCCGCGCGCTGAGTTCGCGTGCAGGCGGATCGTGCCGACGAAGGTGTTCCCTTCGCGCTGCTGGAACGAGAAGAACGTCCCGCTGGAACTGCTGCCCGGTCCGACCACCTGTCCGCTCACGCCGCCGATGCCGCACGTGTCGTCGCTGACCTGAGCGATGACCTCGATGACCGGCTCGTCGCGGCCCATCACGATCTCGGGACGGCTCAGTTGCAAAGACTGCAACACGGGCGGCGAGTTGTCGCAGGTGTCGCCGGTGATGTTGAGCCGGATCGCACCGACGAGCGGATTGTCTCCGCGCACGGTGTTGAAGTTGTTGGCGTTGTCCTGCAGCTGGACCTGTTCGAGCGTCCAGTCGCCGCAGTCGAGGCATTGCGGCGGGAAGACGTCGCACTGGTAAACGTCGTTCGCCCCCTTCTGGCAGCCGACGCCGAAACGGGCCAGCTTCGAGGGGCTGAGGAAGACCGCGGCCACGAGATGGACGCCGGATTTCTCGTCCGAGGCATCGACGAAGAGCGTGTTGTGCTCGCCGGCGCGCATGGCCCGGCGATCGAGCCAGACGTTCCGCAGCGCCGGCGCGGTGGAGTCGGAGGCGCTCGAAACCACTTTCAGCACCGCCGTCGGCGGGAGCGTCCCCTGCGCCGAATTGAGCGTGACCGAATTCGTGGCCATGTCGCTCATCGTCAGGAAGCTCACCTTCCAGATCCCCTCCTCCGCTTTTTCGGGGATGTGGATGCGGCTCGTGTAGCGCGTCGTCTCCCCTTCGCGCTGCTGCGCAAATCCCTGCACCGCCTTGCCGTTCGGGCTGGTCAGAGTGCCGGAGATTCCGCGGATGCCGGAGAGGTCATCCTGGGCGTTGACGATGAGCAGCGTGTCGCCGCCGTCCTGGACCTGCGGCGGATCGAAGGAAATCGAGAGCAGCTGCGGCGGCACGGTGTCGGAGTTCGGATCCTTCGGGTCAACGGGAGCCTTCTGATCCGGTTTGCTGCCCGATCCCGATTGATTGTTACCTCCGGTCGCGCCGCCGGCTGGACTCATCGGATTGCGCGGTCCGTTCACCGGCTTCGACACCGGCGCCGGCGGTCTCGTCTGCGGCGGAGTGGGAGCCGGTTTCGGCTGCGGCGTCAGTTGTTGCGCCGCCGCCGGCGCGGCAGTGGGCGCGATCGCCGAAATGCCGGCGGCGAGGAGTTCGCGAAACTTCTGCGCGCGTGTAGTAGCGGCTGAAGACGTCGTGGCGACGGGTACGGCCGATGACGTCGTGCCTTGCGTGCCGTCGGGCAGCGGTTCGAACGTCGCGTGCGCTGCCGTCGAACCCGAAGCCGCGGAAGCGGTCGCCATCGTCGAAGGATCTGCGGCCGATTCCGACGCCGTTTTCACCGTGTACGTCCGGACGCGCACCATCAACGCCGTCGCAAAGGCGACGGTCAGCAGCGTCAGAAAAACCGAGAGAAACGAGATCTGGACTCGCCGGCGCACGGATGACCCTTCAGTTGACAACGCCCGGAACAGCGAGAGTGAACGGCTCGATTTCCGCCCGGAAGGTTTCGCCGTTCGAAACCTTCATCATGTAACCGCCCTGCATCGATCCCATCGACGTCCGCAGCGGACAAAAGCTCGTGTATTCGAAGCTCTGCCCCGGCTTGAGCACCGGCGACTCGCCGACGACCCCCGCGCCCTGCACGCGCTCCATGTTGCCGTCGGAGTCGGTGATGATCCACTCCCGGCTGATGAGTTGCACCGTCTCGCTGCCGTCATTCGAGATTACGACGTGATAGGCGAAGAAAAAGTAGCTTTCCTGCGGATCGCTCCGCTCCTCGACATACGTGCTCTCGACCTGGATGCGAATCCCTCGGGTAGTGGTGTCGGACATTGCTGGCTCGGTTTGTGACTTTATCATTCCGCGAAATCGCGACGATGCTCATCCCCTTCCTTTTCCTTGCCGCAACGCTCCCGCCCGCACCGCCGCCGCCCGCCGAGCTGTCGACGATCGTCATCCCCATCCGCACCTCGCTGGCGCCGCTGCTGCCGCAACTCGAGGCGCAGGTGCCGAAACGGATGGAGAAACTCGACGACTACGAGCTCGATCCGAAGCAACAGTTCGGCATGAAGTACCGCGTCGTCCGCGATCCGATCGCGCTGACCGTCATCGGCAGCGGCATCCACGCCATGACCACCGTCCACTACTCGCTGGAAGGTTGCCGCAGGACGCAGAAGCCGTTCACGCAGGTGATCGTGATGTGGCCCTGCGTCTCCTGCGGTTTCGGCGAGCCGATGCGCGACGCCTGGATCTCGCTCTCCTCGCATCTCGATTGGGATGCGAACTGGCGTCTCCGTTCCACTACGCGCGCGCAGCCGGTCGATTTCTCGTCGAAGCGCTGCCAGGTCACGTTCGCGAACATCGACATCACCGACTGGAAAATCGCGCCGATCGTCAACGAGCAATTGCGGCAGGCGGTGAAGACGATCGACGCAAATATGCCGAAGCTGACGAACATCCGTCCGGTCGCGGAACAGGTCTGGTCATCACTTCAAGCGCCCGTCCTCATCGGTCCGCGCACGTGGCTGGTCATGGATCCCGCCGACGTCGCGCTCGGCCCGATCACCGGCTCCGGCCTCTCGCTCACCAGCACGCTGACGCTTCGCGCGCGCACGCGCGTCGTCGTCGGCGAACGCCCGCCGGTGACGCCGCGGCCGCTGCCGGCCTTACGCGTGGCACAGGCGCCGAACGGCGGAATCCGCGTTCCATTCGACGTCGACGTGCCTTACGAAGAGGCCACGCGCCTGATGATGGAGAACTTCGCGAACCGCACCTACGAGGGCGTTGCCGTCCGTTCCATTCGCCTCGGAGCTACTCCCGAAGCCAGCGGCCGCGTTTCGATCGAGCTCGACGTCAGCTACCACGCCTCGTTTCTGAAGCATTACGACGGTCTCGTTTTTCTCGAGGCCACGCCGGTCTTCGATCCCGCCACGCGCACGCTGACGCTGACGAATCTCGACTACTCGCTCGATCCGCATCGAAAGAATCCGTTCCTGCGCATCGCCAACCGCGTGGCGCACGAACAGTTGCGCACGACGCTGGCGAAATCGGCGCACTGGTCGGTCGCACCGCAGATCGACGCGCTGCGCGATGAGATCGCGCGCGCCGTGACGCGGCCACTCGCACCTGGCGTGATGATGCGGGGCCGCGTCGACACCATCGAGCCGGGCACCGTAGTGCTCGACCCGACCGGCATCGTCCTGCACGTGCTGGCGACGGGAAGCGCCGAGGTAGAGATCAGCGCGATGCGGTGACGTCTACTCCGGAGCGACGATGCTCGACCACGGCATCTTGCGCACGGCGATCACTTTTTCGTCGACCGCTTCCTGCGTTGCCGTCGCGCCGAGAACGCGCTGGATGTACTGCACCTCGGGGGAGACCAGCGGACGCTGCATCAGTCGCATCGCCGCTTTCTTGATGTTGCTTTCCGAGACAGTGACTTTCGGTGCGCGCTTCGGTTTCAACACGTTCGTCATACAAATGCTCCTTGTTGGGGGTTAGACCGCGGCGGCCGCGGCCTTTGGTGCCTCTTTCTTCGATTTGGCTTCGTTCACCACGACGGCTTGACCGTTCATGTCCTTGCCGTTCAGCGCGGTGATCGTGGCCTGTGCTTCTTCGTCACTCGCGAACTCGACGAAGGCAAAGCCTTTCGATGCGCCGGTGACTTTGTCCTTGACCACTTCCGCCGACGTCGCGGCGCCGTACGGCTTCACGATCTCGCCAAGCTTCGCGTCGTCGATGTCTCTGGGAAGATTTCCGAAATAGACTTTCATTGGGGTTGCTCCTGCTCTTTTCGCGGCACACTTCGAGCGGCGCGGAAAGATAGTTTGCTAAGAAGATTGGGTTCAGAGGCGCTGACTCAGCTCAGGCGGTCTGAAGGTCGAGGAAGGTTCCTCAAGGTGCCCACGATACAACCTCGGTGCGAATAAGTCTATTCGCCGCGAATCTCGGCGAAGAACGCATCGCTCGAAACGGGCCGCCCGAGGAAGCGTTCGACGAGGTCGCGAGCAGGCTCTTCGCTGCCGCGCGAAAGGATCAATTCGCGGAAGCGGCGTCCGGTCGCTTCGTTCATCACGTCGGGTCCGAACGCCGAGATCAGGTCGAGCGCGATCACTTTCGCCCACATGTAGCCGTAGTAGCCGGCCGCGTAGCCGCTGGCGATGTGCTCGAACGTGCCGGGGAAGGACGTGCCGTCGACGTATCCCATCGGCGTGGAGCCTTCCATTTCGCGCCAGAGATCGAGCGACTTTCGCGGATGCTCGCCCGACAGCGCCATATCGAAACTGGCGTAGAGAAGCTGCCGGCCGTAGTCGACGCCCGATCCGAATTTCTTCGCCGCGCGAATGCGCTGCACGAGCGACTCGTCGATCATCGGACAGGTCGTGCAGTGATCGCGCATCAGCGCGAGACTTTCCATCCTGCTTGCCCACTCCTCGTACATCTGCGACGGCGCCTCGACGAAATCGCGCTCCACGCTCGTGCCGGAATGCTGGTTGTACTCGGTCTGCGAAAGCACGCCGTGCATGACGTGCCCGAATTCGTGCAGCAGCGTTTCGAGCTCGCTGTGCGTGAGACCGACGCGATCGAAGTTCGTGACCAGGACACTGATCGGCTTGCGTCCCGCTTTGCGCGACACGCCGCGAACCGGCCAGGCGGCAGCGTGCTTGTACTTGTCGGGCCGCGGAAAAAGATCGAGGTAGATGCCGCCGAGGCGCTCGCCCGTGGCGGCATCGTCGACGTCGTAATACATCACGTCGTCGTCCCACACCGGAACCGTCGCCGGCGTGAAGGAGATGCCGTAGAGACGTTGCGTGATGTCGAGCATCCAGTGCACCGTCGGCATCGTCGGCAGATAGAGACGCAGCGCTTCCTGATCGACTGCGTAGCGCCGCTCGCGCAACCGCTCGCGGTAGTAGACGACGTCCCAGCGTTCGATCCTGGCCTGCTCGACCGGCTCGCCGGTCAGCTCCGCTTTCAGCGCCGCGAGTTCCCGCAGATCGCTCAGCTCCGCCTCGGTGACACCGTTCTTCACCTCGTCGAGAAAGCGCGTGACGGTCTCCGGATTCTCGACCATCCGCCGCTTCGTGACGTAGTGCGCGAAGCTCGGTACTTCGTACAAATCGGCGATCTCTTTTCGAAGCGCCACGATCTCGTCGAGGATTTCGAGATTGCGCTCAGTGCCGCGATTCATGTTCGCGACGTAGTACCGCTTCCTCGCCTCGGCATTCGCCGCGTTCGACATGAACGGAACGTAGTCGGGATAGTCGAAGCCGACCACGATGTTGCCGTCCTCATCGCGCGGAACGCGGTCCATGTACGACTGCGGCAATCCGTCGCATTCCTCCAGCTTGAACGTGACCACGGTCTTGTTCTCGCGGATGTTCTTGCTGAACTCCTGGGCCAGCTCCGTGATGCGCTCGGAGATGGCCTTGAAGCGATTGCGCTTCTCCGCCGGCAGCGACACGCCGCTGTCCTCGAACGCTTCGAGCAAATCCTTCTGCAACTGCTTCTGCGGATTCGTGCGCGGCACGACGCGCCGCACGCGCTCGTACAACTGCTCGTTTTGAAAGAGCTCGGTCATGAAGACCGACTCTTCGATCAGCGCGCGGTCGCCGGCATCGCGCACGGCGGCGTCGGGATGGACGCTGTTGAGCAGCGAGATCGCGCCATACGCATCCTCGAGCATCATGGCGATGCCGTCCCACGCGTCGAGCACCGACTCCGGCGAGACCGCTTCGAGCGCCAGGCGCTCGATGACGGCAAGCCGACGGCGCGCCTCGGCCAGCGCCTCGTCGGCAGCGGCATTGAGCGCGGCGGCGTCGTAGATCGGAATCGTGGCGCGGGCTTCGATCGTCGCTTCGGTCATCGAAAAGAGCCGGCATTCTAGCCGAGCGAAACCTCTCCTACGCAAATCGCGTACAAGGGTTATGCGTCCAATTTTGGTTGTCTGTGCTGCGCTCATCGCACTGCCGCTGCTCGCCCAGAACTCGCTGATCGATCAGGGCCGCGCCGCCATGAACCGGAATGACGCCGATGCCGCGGCGGTGCTGTTCGAAAAAGCGGTCGCGCAAAGTCCGAAGAGCGCCGAGGCGCACTACCTCCTCGGCACCGCGTACGGCGCGCAGGCGCAGAAGGCGAGCATCTTCAGCCAGATGTCGCTGGCCGGCAAAACGAAGGACGAATTCGAGAAAGCGGTCGAGCTCGATCCAGCTTCCATCGACGCCCGCTTCGGCCTCGTCCAGTTTTACGCGATGGCTCCCGGCATCGCCGGCGGCAGTTTCGACAAAGCGTTTGCGCAAGTCGCCGAGATCAAGAAACACGATCCGCTCATGGCGCACCGCGCGGCCGCGTTCATTTACACGCAGCAGAAGAAACCGGCGGAGGCGCGCAACGAGTACCTGGCCGAGGTTCGGGAGTATCCGAAGTTGGCCCGAGCCTATGTCGACCTCGGCGTCACCTACATCCTCGAAAAGAACTTCAAAGCCGCAAACGACGCTTTCGAAACGGCGGTGAAAGTCGAGCCAACGTACCTCCCCGCCTACTTCCGGGTCGGACAGAGCGCCGTAATGACCGGCTCCAATTTCGCGAAGGGCGAAGAGGCGTTGCGCAAGTACCTCGCCTACACGCCGAAGGCCGGCGAGCCTCCTCTCGCCCGCGCCCACTACTGGCTCGGACAGATTTTCGAGAAAACCGGCAGGAAGGCGGAAGCGAAGGCGAGCTTCGAAACGTCGCTGAAGCTCAATCCGGCGCAGAAGGACGTGGCCGAGGCGCTGAAGCGCGTTTCGTAATCAGCGCGTGACGCCGCGTTCGACCAGGATCGGATACGGATCGATCGCGTCGCCCTTCGACCACGCTTTGTCCGGCGGCAGGATGGTGATGGCGAAATGCAGATGCGGCGTGTTCGCCGGGGCGTTGCCCGTCGTGCCGACGTAGCCGATCACGTCGCCCTGCCGCACGTGCATCCCCTCGACGACGTTGTCCGCGTAGGAGTCGAGATGCGCGTAGTAGTAGCTCTTTTCCCTGACCAGATCGAACTCGTAAATGGTCAGGCCGCCGGCATGGCTGTCGAAGAGTTTGCGGATCGTGCCATCCACCGCCGCGAGAACCGGCGTGCCGCGCGGCGCGAGGATGTCGATGGCGTGATGCGGATGGCCGCTGTGAATGTTGTCGAAGTCGTCGCGCAACCTCGTTTTGGCGACACCCGCCACCGGGATGACGATGGAATCGCTCGCAATCGCAACCGCGGGCGGAACGTCACGCGGCTGCACCGCGACCGATCGTCCGGTCACGAACGTGCAGATGGCGATGCCCGCCAGAAGCAGCCTGATCGTGTTGCGCATGTAGGGTCGATAAAAGCAAACGGAGCCGCGATAATCCCGAAATGCCCGAACTGCCGGACGTTACCGTGTACGTCGAGGCGATCGCGAAACGCGTCGTCGATCAGCCGCTGCTCAAACTCCGGCTCGGCAATCCGTTCGTGCTGCGCACCGTCGATCCGCCGCCGTCCGATCTCGCCGGCAAACGCGCCCTCAACGTCCGCCGCCTCGGCAAGCGAATCGTGATCGGACTCGAGTCCGATCTCTTCATCATCATCCATCTGATGATCGCCGGTCGCTTCAAATGGATCGCATCCGGCGCGAAGATCCCCGGCAAGCTGGGGTTGGCCGCGTTCGATTTTCCAAATGGAACGCTGCTGCTCACCGAGGCGGGATCGAAGCGAAGAGCGTCGATCCATATCGAGCGAGGCGAGGAAGCCGTCCGCGCGCACGACCCTGGCGGAGTCGAGCCGCTCGACATCTCACTCGACGATTTTCAAGCCGCGCTCACCCGCGAACGCCACACGCTGAAGCGCACGTTGACCGATCCGCACGTCTTCAGCGGCATCGGCAACGCGTACTCGGACGAGATCCTCCACCGCGCCCGCCTCTCGCCCGTGCAACTGACGACCAACCTCTCCGAAGACGAGATCGCGCGGCTCTACGTGGCGACGCGCCGAACGCTGACCGAGTGGACGGACCGCCTACGCGAGGAGTCGTCCGAAAAGTTCCCGGAGAAAGTCACCGCGTTCCGTCCCGACTTCGCCGTCCACGGCCGCTACGGAAAACCATGCCCCGACTGCGGCACCCCGATCCAGCACATCGTCTACTCCGAAAACGAAACGAACTACTGCGCCCGCTGCCAGACCGGCGGCAAACTCCTCGCCGACCGCGCGCTATCAAGACTGCTGCACAGCGACTGGCCGAAGTCAATCGACGAGTTGTGAGTTCGCGACTCGTGGAGGGTCGTTGGTCAGCTGGCTTTCCGCCGACGCGGCCTCGCCCGTTCGCGGGCGTCTTGCATAGCGGCCTGACCTGCGGCTCGATAGAACGCGATGATCTGCGGGGTCGTCTTACCATTCAGCAATCGCGCATGACGGTCGCGAATTTGTCGGACCATCTCGACGGCACGAATCTCAGTAGTCTTCATAAGTAGCTACCTCCCTTGGCGAACGGATGCTCAGGGGCTGATGGCCCAATTCTACGTTGACCGCATTAAACAAACGAATCTTCTCGAGACGTACGATGTGCTTGAAATTCCAGCTCACGAGTGCATCAACCTGCGCCAGCGTGGCCAGGGCGATGTGCGTCATGTCCGCCGCCATCCTTGCTGGCAGAATCTTTTTCGTCGCGTAGGCGGCGACCAGCGCCGCGACTTCCTGCGTAACAGGCAGCACCCCTCCGGCAAGAAGCAGCATCTCCTGATGCAGATCCCTCACCGCCGACGGAGCGTCCGCAACCTCAGCGGCGGTCACATCGGAGAGTAGAGGAATCAAACGACCGGCTCGAAAATCGCCGATCAACGCGTTTGACCACCGTGAGAATTCGATGTCGAAACAGCCGCCCAACACCGAGGTGTCGATGTAAATCCGAAGCGGTGCCACGTCTCGTTACGGTAGACAGATCGCGCGGCGGCGTCAAACGCCTCTGCTACTTCTAACCTCCCCCTTCCTTCCGGCGTCTATGCCATCAGACCGATGGACGCCGTGGCCGCAGCCGTAGACTTGACCACTTCCGTGAATCTGACGATCGCACCGCAACCGACGCCGCGACTGAGCGAAGAGGATCTTCGCCTGGCGCGGGCGTGTGCGGAGGGCGATTCGGAAGTATTCGCGGCCATCTACCGCAAGCACGGCGAGCGGATGAAATCGATCGCGTTTCACCAACTCGGCAACCGGTCCGATGCCGAGGATGCCGTGCAGGAGACGTTTCTGAAGGTGCATCGGGCGGCGGCGAGTTACAACGGCGAGGCCGCCTTCACCACGTGGCTGTACCGCATCCTCGTCAACACCTGCTACGACATGTTGCGGAAGCGCAGCCGCAGAATCCGGGAGACGCCGATCGATGAGCTCGTCGCCGACGTCCGCCCGGCCAATGCGGTGGACGACGTCAAGCGGATGGCGTTGCGGAAGATGCTGCACGACCTCCCCGAGCAGCGCCGCACCGTCTTCTCGCTGTTCGAGATCGAAGGCCTCAGCCACGCCGAAATCGCCGGCATCCTCGACATCACCGAAGGCAACTCGAAGTGGATTCTTTTCTCAACGAAGAAACAGCTCCAGGAGCAGTGGAAGAAAGCAGCGAAATCATGACCATCACCTGTGAACAACTCGACGATCTTCTTCTGGAAGGCGATCCGTTCTCGCTCCAGGCCGCCGCACGGCATGCGCAGTCGTGCCCGGCCTGCCTGCAGAAGCTGGCCGACTGGAACGAGATCTCGTCCACGGCGCGCGACCTTCATGCGACGTGGGACAACGACCTGCTGTGGCCGCGCATTGAAAAGGGCATCAAGGCCATCCGCAACGAACGGCGCAGCACGCGGACGCGCGTGTGGCAGATCGCCGCGGCAGTTCTCCTTCTGGCCGCGATGGGCGCGACCGTCTGGATCGCGCAGCGGCGCATGCACGCGGCGGACTTCGATCGCGACATTCTGAAAGTGTCGGCCGTCGATGAAGTGGAACGCGCCGAGAAGGCTCACATCAACGCCATCAATCACCTGGAAACACTCGCCTCCGCGAAGCTCGACCAGCCGGCCACGCCGCTCATGGTCAGCTACAAGGAAAAACTGATGATGCTCGACGACGCCATCGCCGAGTGCCAGACCGCCATCGACAAGAACCGGCAGAACGCCTACCTGCGCACGCAACTGCTGACCATGTATTCGGAAAAACAGCGCACGCTGCAGGACGTTCTGCGAGAGGAAAACCATCATGCTTCGAATCAATAAGAGTCTCATCGCCGCGCTGCTGCTGCTGATTGTGCCGGCGCTTTATGCAAACGACCGCTTCGAGCGCACGTTCAGCAGAACCGAACCGTATCGCGGAGGGCGCATCTCCATCGAACACTCCATGGGCCCGGTCACCGTGCGCGCCGGCAGCGGCAGCGAGGTCCGTGTGCACGCGCTGATCCGCGCCTCCGATTCCAACATCGGCAAGGAGATCAACGTGACCGTATCGCCGTCATCGGCCAACGGGATCACGATCCGCACCGACTATCCGGAGATGCATTTCCACGGTCATATCTCGCTGTCGTATTCGGTCGACATCGACGTGATCATGCCTGCCAACGCGCCGCTGACGGTGCACAACCGCTTCGGCAGCGTCGACGTCAGCGGCATTCACGCCGCGAGCGAGATCGTGAACGCGCAGGGCAGCGTGACGCTGCGCGACAGCCGCGGCTCGCAGCGCGTGGAGAATGCGTTCGGGTCGATCGATGTGGAGAACAGCGCCGGCGACATGAGCGTACAGAACGCCAACGGCAACGTTCGCCTCATCAACATCGACGGCACCCTCGGCGTGACCAACCGCTTCGGTTCCGTGACCGCGAGCGATACGCACAACGTCTCCATCCACAACGCCAACGGCTCGGTCGAGCTGCGCGACGTGACCGGCAGCGCGACGATCGTCGACTCGTTCGCGCACGTGACGGTTGCGAACGTCTCCGGTGATCTGGAGCTGAACAATCAGAACGGACGCGTCGACGTGCGCGACATCAAAGGGCGCGCCTCGATCAAGAACTCGTTCGACGCCACGGAGTTCGCGAACATCGGACGCGATCTGGTCATCTCATCCACCAACGGACGCGTGGAAGGGTCGCACGTCGGCAACGGCGCCACGATCACCGGCAGCTTCGACACGATTTCCGTGCGCGACATCAACGGAGCGACGCGCATCACCAACGCCAATGGCAACGTGACCGCGGTCGACATTCGCGGCAATCTGAACATCGACACGCGCTTCGGCCTGGCCCGCGCGGAGTTGGTCAAAGGCACGCTCGACGTCGACAACGCCAACGGCGGCGTGACGGCCACCGACGTCTCCGGCGGCGTGCGCGTGCACACGAGCTTCGCGCCGGTGCTGCTCAAGACCATCGCCGGCCGCGTGACGGTGGAGAACGCGAATGGATCGATCTCCGTCTCCGATCTGCGCGGCGCATGCGCCGACATCAATCTGAAGACGAGCTTCGCCTCGATCAAGCTGGACGTTCCGCCGAACGGCGGCTATCACGTCGATGCCCGCACCAGCTTCGGATCGATCGCAACGTCGATCCCGATCCTGATGACGTCGAAGTCGGACAACACGCTGACGGGAACAATCGGCAACGGCGCCTGCCAGATGAGACTGCAGACAGCAAACGGGGGGATCACGATCGAATGATGTCGCATGATTCTTCACGTTCGCGAGCATCAGCAGCACAGACAAGAGTGTCTGTGCCACATGGATCCTGCCGTACTGCACCAACGTGGCGAAATGGAGAGCTGGTGTGACACAGACACTCTTGTCTGTGCTTTGGCAAGATGAAGTGTCTGAACCCCAAAAAAAAGCGCCGCTTCGCAGCGGCGCTTTTTCGTTTAGTCAACTAGTTGACGATTAATCGAGCTTGATCGACTTCTTGGTCTTGGCGCGGCGCGACTGATCCTTCGCCTTGTATTCGTCGAGGCAGGCGTCCTTGTCGACCATGGCGCATCCGAGGTAGTCGGAGATTTCCATGATCACGGCGCGGATCGCTTTGCCGGTCGGCGTCTTCTCGTAGTTCGAGAGATTGCCGCCGAAGCCACCGCGGTAGACGCTGACGCCGACGCCGCCGCCGGTGGAACGCGCTTCGACGGTGCGCGTGAACTCAACCTCGCCGGTGGTGGTGTCGACCACGCGCAGGTCGACGGCGATGTACGCCTCTTCCTGCTTGCCGCCGAGGCCGATGCCGTGGAAGCTGAGGCCTCCACCGGTCTCGCGCGTCTTCGAATCGAAGGCGCTGACGGTAGCCACGACGACGTACTGCGCGCCGGTGAGCTGTCCGAGCTTCGCGCCGGTCGACTTCTTGACGCGGCCGGAGCTGGCCAGATCCTGCTCGTCGAGCACGGCGCCGAGCTTGTGGCGCTCGACGAGTTTGAACTTCTCGGTGCCGGCCAGCTCATTGGTGAGCATGCCGGCCAGATCGTTGCCGACGTCCGACGTCCACCAGCTTGCCGAGGTGTCATTGCGGAACTCGGCCACGGCCAGAACCGGCTTGGCAGCGAAGGCCGAAGAGACGAACAATGTGATCGAAGCAATCGCGAACAAAACTTTGCGCATTTTTTCTCCTGTGGGGGTTGTGTGGAGCAGCAACTTTACTCCAATTCGGCCGCGACGCCGTGATCCGGCTCACCGATTCGTTTCCGGGCGATATACGCAAGCGCAATCATCGTCAGCAGCGAAAGTGCGACGCCGATGCGGAACGACCACGGCGCGTACCAGACGCGCACATCGTGATCGCCCGGCGGAAGCAGGAAGCCGAGGAATGCGCCGTTGATGCGGATCGGTGCGACGCTTCTGCCGTCTGCGCGAATATGCCACCCAGGCCACGACGGGATGCTGCTGGCGATGAGCGTGTAGCGCGGCGCATTCACACGCATCGAGTACGCGTCGGACGTCGCGGTCGTGATCGCGACGGAGCTATCCGGACCGCCATGCGGCGCGATCAGATCGGCGCGCATTTTCTCGTCGGTGATCGGCAGGTTTTCGAGGACTGCGACATGCGCCCAATCGGTCGTTGCGGCGAGACGCGGCACGAAACGTTTCATGTCCCATTCGACGGCGACGTTGCGCGTGGCGTAGAAGCGCGGCAGGACGTTGTGGTTCTCGAAGATGCGTCCGTCCGCGCCGTCGTAAACCTTCGTGAAGCGCGGCTGTTCGAGCTCGCGTCCCGGGCCGGTCACGAAGTAGCGGACGTTGAGGTAGTCGAGCAGCGGCGTAGTCGTGTTCGGCCACATCGCGAAGTAACTCGAGGTGTTGTAGCCGCCCACGAGCGCCAGCATGCCGACGTAGCGCGCCGACTCCATCGGATCGTGCGCGCGGATGTCTTCGAGTCCGTACATCGTCGACAGGTTCGGAAAAAAGTCGGCGTTGTAGCCGGCGATGCGGAACGGCGCGTTGTTGGGCGCCGCCGCTTTCAGCCGCATCAGTTCGCGGATGAGCGGCGTGGCCGGATACAGCTTCGACGCCGGCAGCACGGCATTCCAGCCGCCGAAGACGGCGCTGTGCTCGGCGATCACGGCCAGCATCAGCAGGAAGATTGCGGCACGCCAGCGCGTGGCCACCGTTGCAACGGCGAGCACAGCCACCGCCGGTAGCAGCGCCAGGATGGCCGTGTCGCGATGTGACGGCGTCGGAAAGGGGAAGGTGGTCATCGTCAACAGCAGCAGGCTCGCTCCGAAGATCCCGATGAGCAGCGGCCGGCGGATGTTTCGCTCGAGCAAATCGATCGCAGCCGCCGCGCAGATCGATGTCAGCAGCGCGAAAAGGCAGCGCATCCGCGCCGGCGGCGCGAGGCGAAAAACGAGATTGAAAATCTGGATGACGCCCGGCCAGCTGTAGATGACGCCGATCGAAATCAGCAGCGCCACCAGCACGAATGCTTCGCGCGAGCGCCACGCGCGCGTTGCGGCCACGTGCGCGAACAGGGCGATGGCGCCGGCGATGGCGAGCGTCCCCGCGAAGCCGGTAATCGCTTCCGGGATGGCCGGCCCCCACGGCTGCTCGAAGGGCACGAACCCGAAAAAGTGCGGCTGCAGCGTGGCGATCGTCGACGCCCAGTCGGCCAGAATCCCGGTTGGATGCCCGCCCCCCGCCAGCGCCGAGAACCTCTGCGATTTCTTCACCGCCTCGGCGAACGGAATCAGAAATGGCGCCGCGAGCAAGGCTCCGGCGACGACGCTGCCGCCGCTGGCGCGAATGAATCGCCACGCATTCTGTCGCCGCTCAACGAACGCGATCCAGCCGGTGTACATCACGGCCAGCAATCCCGCGTAGGCCGCGGTTTCGGGATGGCCGCCGGTGAGGATCACGCCCCAGATCAATGATGCGAACGCGAACCGCCCGCCGGTGACGCGTTCGTCGAGGAGGTCGACGACGTACAGCGCCGCTGGCAGCATCGCCGCGACTGTCGCGTGCCCGAAGTGCAGCCAGACCAGCATGAATCCCGAGAAGCCGTACGCGATCGCGCCGATGCAACTGGCGGTGATCGAGTAGCCGCGCCGTCGGCAGAAGAGAAACGTGAACGTCAGCGCGATCAGAACCTTCCACGCTCCCTCGGCCGTAAGCGCATGGCCGAAATTCAACGGAAGCGCGAGCAGCCGGAGAATCGACAGCGCCTGGCTCTGGCCGTTTGCCAGAAGCGGATATCCCGAGGCTGCGGTCGGCTCCCACAGCGGCGCGTGGAACGAGCGCCACTGCTCACGGACCGCGTGCGCCCACGGCACCAGTTGCAACGCAACGTCGTTGACGAACGGATTGACCGGATGCGGATGCCTGATCACGTTCACCCACGGCGGCAGCGACTCGTAGTAGTCGACCGGCGCGTTGATCGTGTCGGTGGTCAGCGGCTCGCGGAAGAAGAGCAGGACGAGGGCGAAGAAAAAGAACGCGATCCGTTTCGGCAGGTCAGCGCCGGCGCGGCGGCCGAGGGCGACGGCGGCGGCGTAGATCGCGCCGGCGTAGAGCCACGTCAGGTTCGGCATTCGCGCCGATGATATAGGCCCAAAGAAAAAGGCCGCCAAACCGCGGCGGCCTTTGACATCAGTGAATGAAGCGAATCAGTAGCGTCCGTCCCGAACGTCCTCGAGGCGCAGGCCTTCGAAGAGACCCGAGCGCGTCCAGTCGCCTGCGACCTCCACGTAATCGCCGGGGCGCAGCGTTTCCAGACGGCGGTCGCGGATGAGCGTCGTCACGAAGCTGCCCGAGACGTCGTCGCGCACGACCATCGTGCCGCGGCGATAGTCGACCGTCTCGACGACCCCACGGAGCAGGCCGGAGCTGTACGCGCCGCCGCCGTAGTAGCCGTCGTTGTAGTAGTCATAGGCGTCGAGGTAGCCGAGCGGATCGTAGTAGCCGCCGAAGCGGATCGAGAGACCGACGCGCAGCCGCGGGAAGAGGCTGATGCGCGCTTCCGGAATCCAGACCGGGAATCGGCCGCCGTCGATCCACACGCGGTAACCGCCGCGCTCGTGGACGAAGCGGTTGATGCGGCCCGACACGAAGTCGCTGCGGCGTCCGCGGTTGTCGAACTGCGGGCGATCGCTGTGGTAGCTGCGCGAGCGATCGTAGCTGCGGTTGTTGTTGCGGAACGACTCCGCCTGCGAGCGGTCGAACGAACGGTTGCTGCGCGAATCGTTGCGGTTCCACGTCTCATTGCGGGTCTGACTGCGGTCGAACGTCCGCGTCTCGTTGCGGTTCCACGACCCGTCGTTGCGCGTCTCACTGCGCTGGAATGTCTGCGGCGCGGCGGTAGTGGTGTCGCGCCGTTGCTGCGTTTGTGTCTGACTGCCGGAGTGATCGCCGCGCCGCTCGTAACGGCTGCTGCGCTCGCCGCTCGATTGGCGGTCGTGATCGCGCTCCGTCGCATCTGAGTGACGGCTTTCCGCGAAAGCGGACGTTCCCACGAGCGCCGCGATCGCCATCGCACCGATCACCTGTGCTGCTAAGTTCTTTCTGCTGTTCATGTTGTCTCCTTAGGACCGTTGACTGCCGCGGTCCATTATCGCAATCGTCCTGCCAGGTGGATAATCGCCGGATGCCTGACGCACTCGAACCGCTTTCGCTGCCCGAATGGAAACCGACCTGCGACACGCTGCACATGTGGATGCAGATCGTCGGCAAGGTCCGCCTCGCGCTCGCGCCGCGCGTGAACCACTGGTGGGAGACGGCGCTCTACGTCAGTCCGCGCGGCTTGACCACGTCGGCCATCCCCTATCGCGACCGCGTCTTCGACTGCGAGTTCGATTTCATCGATCACCAGCTCGTCATCCGCTCCAGCGACGGCCGCGGCGCGAACGTGCCGCTCATTCCGCGTTCCGTGGCGGACTTTTACGAAGAGACGATGACCGCGCTTCGCCAGTGCGGCATCGACGTCAAGATCTGGACGTTGCCGTCCGAGGTCGACAATCCGATTCCGTTCGAAAAGGATCAGGAGCACGCGTCATACGATCGCGATGCCGTCGAGCGCTTCTGGCGCATCCTCATCTTCACCGACCGCGTCTTCAATCGCTTCCGCGCGCGCTTCATCGGCAAGTGCAGCCCGGTGCATTTTTTCTGGGGCAGCTTCGACATGGCCGTGACCCGCTTTTCCGGCCGCCGCGCGCCCGACAATCCGAAGGCCGACTCGATCACGCGCGAGGCCTACTCGCACGAGGTCAGCAGCTGCGGCTGGTGGCCCGGCAGCGACGCCCTCGGCGACGCCGCGTTCTACGCCTACGCCGCGCCTGCGCCGGATGGCTTCAAGGAGGCGAAGGTCGAACCGCCCGAGGCTCATTACGACGAAAAGCTGAACCTCTTCGTCCTCGCGCATCACGACGTGCGCAACGCCTCGGACCCGGAAGACGCCCTCCTCCGCTTTTGCCAGACGACGTACGAGGCCGCCGCGAATGCGGGGAAATGGGATCGGGAGAACCTGGAACGCCACGAAGCGTAGTGCGGACGTCTCGTCTGCATCCGGCGGGCGTCTCGCCCGGCGGTGGTTTCTGGGATTCAAGACACCGTACGTTCAATGACTCACGAAACCGCCGCCGGGCGAGACGCCACGGCGGATGCAGACGAGACGTCTGCACTACGTCAGCCGAAACAACACGCTGCAACAGGTGACGCCGCCTTCCGCCTTCGCCAGCTCTCCCGCCGGCACCGCGATTACCTCGATCCCCTCGGCTTCCAGCTTCCGGCGCGTGCGCGGAAACTCCTCGGGGAAGATGACGCGTTCTCCGACTCGCAGCGCATTCGCGGCGGCCGGCTCGGCGTCGTCGACGTCGATGATTCGCCAGCCGTCGAACACGGACGGCGATACCCATCGCGGATTTATCAGCAATGCATCGGCGGCGACACGCGTGACCGCCGACTTCAGATGCAGGCAGCCGTCGACGTCGACTGCTACGACGCGATAGCCGTACGGCGCGATCAATTCACGAAGCTGCGCGATGCCGTCATCGCTCGTGCGCGGCGTGCGGCCGACGTAGAGAACATCATCGAGCTGCAGCACGTCGCCGCCGTCAATTGTGGCGGGCGCTTCGATGCGCGCGAGTGTGCGGTACTCGCCAAGGACGGCGGCGACCGCATCCAGCTCGCCGCGGCGCGACTCGGCGCCGGGACGCGTGATCACTGCAATCTCGTCGAGCACGATGGCCGTGTCTTCAATGAAGACCGCGTCGGGATAACGGTCGTCAGCCGGAATGCGCCGAATCTCGCAGCCGAGGGATGCGAGGGCGAATTCGTAGGCAGCGTGCTGCTCGCGGGCGAGCGCGACGTCGATCGGCGTCCGCGCCATGTGCGTCAGCTCGCAATCGTTGATCGTCGCGCTGACGCCGCGCGTAATCGCGATCATGTTCACAGCGGCAGCCAGTACGACACCTTCACCAGAAATACGTCGTGCGACGGCGCGGTAGGAATGGCGCGCAGATCGCGGCGGAAACTGAAATCGCCGATCGGCGCGACGTCGGCGCGGTTCTCGTTCCAGACCACGTACATCGCCGAACCGGGACGGAACTCCCAGCGCACCACGGCGCTTCCGCGCACGCTGCGGAAGTTGAAATCGGGATTGCCGACGGGCCGCGTGTACGGCTCGAAATCGCGCGTTCGCGCGGCGGCGAGCGAATGGTAGTCGTGGTAATCGCCCGACGCGATGAACGGCTGCAGGTAGAGCTGGAAGGAGAGGCGCGCGTTGACTGTCCAGTCGGCGCGCGTGCTCAGGTCGAACGAGCGCTGTTCCAGGTCACCGAACACATAGCGCCGGCCGAAGGTCCGCGTCGCCGCCGCATCGTTGACGGTTGTGACGTACGCGGTGTGGTCGTGCGACCAGTTGTACGTCGGCCCCACGCTCAATTGCAGATTCGGCCGCGGCCGCACGTTCAGCGAGATCCCGGCGGTGCGGCTGTACGACGAATCGTCGCTGCCGTCCGCGTGCGTGTTGATGCTGAACGACAGCGGCTTTCGGTCGTCGCTGCCGAAACTCTGATCGGAGCTCCAACTCGCCGGCGTCCGCGCCAGCGGCCCGCCGCGCGTGAGCCGGTCGGTGAACGCGCCGGACGTCAGAAACAGGTTGACACGCGCGTTCCAGTAGTTCGAAAACGTTCCGAACGTATCGGCGAAGACGCCGCGTTCCAGCGTATTGCCGTCGAAATTTCGATTTTGCCAGGTGCCGAACCAGAGGTTCTTGTCGCGGAAGTTCTTCGACGGAGTCTCATTGACGTACTGCATGATCGCGATCGACGAGATCTCGTCCGTCCGCTGCATGAAACCGGTGTCGTTCGTTTCGAATCCGGGCGAAAACGCCTGCACCTGCACGATCGGACGCCACAATCCGGTCGCCTTCGAAATCATGGCCCGGCCGCCCCACCCTTCGAGTGACGTCCGAGTCGGATCGAAGTGAACGTTCTCTGCATCGGGACGCTGGTAATAGCGCGATGACGATTCCTGCGCGATGGTGATCGACTGCGCGCTCCCTTTGATCTCCGATCCGACCAGCGATCCTTCCAGAATCCACGACTTCTTCTCGAAGCTCGTATAGCCGTCGATGCCGCCTGACACCGCCGAATCGCGCAGATACGAAAGCTCGTCCGGCAGGCGACGGTTGACCGACGTGAGCATGAATCCGACGCGCGATTTATCGCCGATCTCCTTCGTGCCGCGCGAGATGAAGTAGTTCGTCATCGGCTCGACCTGCTGCCGGCCGAACGTCGTGCCGTTCACGAAGCGCGCGTGTTCCGCCGCGGTCAGCGCGTCGAGCACGCCGATGGAGAGCCCCCCGATTTTCCCGGTCACCTTCGCCGCGCCGAGGATCGTGGTCTCCGACGGGATGTCCGCGAAGTCGGCGTCCGGCGATCCCTGCGGCGCACGGCCGATGCGCCGCGTATAGAAAAGACTGGGCGGAAAAATGAAGTTGAAATGGCTCGGCGCGGGCGTGTCGTCGAAACGGAAGACGTTCAGTCCTTCGGTGAAGAACGGCCGCTTCTCGGGATAAAACGTCTCGAACTGGCTGAGATTGACGACGGCCGGATCGACTTCGACCTGCCCGAAGTCGGGATTGATCGTGCCCGTCAACGTCAGATCCGACGTCAGCGCGTACTTCACATCGAGTCCGCCATCGGCTTTGTAGTCGGATCGCTGCAGCAGCGGATTGTTGGCCGCGCCGCGCGTGAGCAGGTCCGACCGAGCCACGCTGTACGGCACGAGCTCGAGCGGCTTGCCGCGATGGATGCCTTCCAGCCCATCGATGTCGGCGAAGTGCGACACGAATCCGGTCTCGCCCTTTTTCGTGTTGACGATGCGCACGACCTCATTCGTCCGCACCGTGCGCCGCGTGATGTTGACGCCCCACACATGCACCGGCTTATCCGGAAACCGCAATTGCGAAAACGGAATCCTCACCTCGGCCACCCAACCGTCCGGCACGATCTTCATCGCCGAATCCCACACGCCATCCCAGCTCGGATCCTCGCCGATGTCGTTGTAGAGAATCGTGTCCACCTGCACGCCCGCCGGCTGCACCGTGAAGGCATTGCCGGACAGCCGGTCGTGCCGCGGATCGAGATTGATCGATAGGAAATCGCTCTGCACGAAGTTGTCGCGGCGCGCCAGAAGTCCCGTCGGCTTCTGCGTATCGGTCATCTTCACGCCGAAGTAGATGGCGTGATCGTCGTACACGATGCGCACGCTGGTCGGCATCGTGGCCGGCTTGCCATCGTCCGGATCGTGCTGCGTAAAGTCGGTGAACTCCGGCGCCTTCTGCCAGGCCGGATCGGAGAGATCGCCGTCGACGACCGGCGACTGCGTCGCGCGAACGGCGTGCAGAACCGGATGCTCCGGCCAGTTCGCGGCGTAGGCAGCGGCGGCGGACAAAAGAACAATAAAACTGACGATCAGGCGTCTATGCATGGGCACCGGAAGAATACGGGATCGGCCCACACAAAGTTGCTGCGAGACGGCTACGTTTCGAACATACACTCCCGCCATCCAATGAACGACTTCAACGGACGGGTCGCCATCATCACCGGCGCCGCGCGCGGACTCGGCCGCGCCGCCGCCGAACGGCTGCACGAACGCGGCGCGAGCGTCGCGGTGAATGTCCGCGATTGCGAGCGTGCCGAATCGCTTGCAGCGTCGATCGGCGATCGCGCGATTGCCGTTCCGGGCGACATCACCATGCCCGGAGTTCCGGAGGAGATCGTCCGCATCACGCTGGAACGATTCGGCCGCATCGACATCGTCGTCAACAACGCCGCCTTCGCGCGGTCGACGCGTTTTCCGAATCTGACTGCCGAGGAGTTTCGTCAGGCGCTGGAGGTCAACCTCGTCGCGCCGTTTCTGCTCACGCAGGCCGCGCTTCCGGCGATGAAGGCGCAAAACTACGGCCGCATCATTAATATCTCTTCGTCCGCCGGCCGCATGGTCAGCACCCTCGGCGGCGCGCACTACACGGCGTCGAAGGCCGGCCTCCTCGGCCTCACGCGCGCGGCCGCGAAAGAGCTCGGACAGTTCGGCATCACCGTCAACGCCGTCTGCCCCGGCATGATCGATACCGAGCTGACGCACGAGAACGCGTCGCCGGAACTGCTCACGCGTCTCGCTGCCAGCTATCCCGTTCCGCGCCTCGGCACCGCGCTCGAAGTGGCCGACCTGATTTGCTTTGCTGCATCCGAGGAGGCTGGATACATCACAGGCGCGTCGTTCGACATCAACGGCGGCGACCTGATGATGTGATCGCCGCTATGAAAGAGAGTACGCGCGTTCTCGTCGCCCTCGGCATCGCCATCGCTGCCGGCATTGCCATCGCCGCGTCGCACAACGATGCACTCATCCACGCCGCCGACGCGATCGCACCGATCGGCACGCTCTGGGTCAACGCGATTCGGATGACGGTGATCCCGCTGGTCATTTCGCTCCTGATCACCGCGGTCGCATCGGCGTCCGACATCAAAGCGGTCGGCCGCCTCGGCGGACGAACGCTGGTCGTGTTCGTACTGCTCCTCGCCGGAACCGCGGTGGTGGTGATGCCGTTCGGTCCCGCGCTCTTCCGCCTCCTCCCGCAGCGCCTCGGCGCGCCGCAACTCCCGCCCGGCGCCGCCGAAGCCGCGGGCGAGCTCGCCGCCGGCGGTCAATCGCAAACGTTCGCCGCGTGGGTGACGTCGCTCCTTCCGTCGAATCCGATCGCCGCCGCGGCCTCGGGCGCGATGATGCCGCTGATCCTGTTCACGCTGCTGTTCGCGCTCGCAGTGGCCAGCAGTTCGACGCCGACGCGAAATACATTGACGCGATTTTTCCAGGCGCTCGGCGACGCGATGCTCACACTCGTGCGATGGGTGGTCCTGCTCGCACCGATCGGCGTCTTCGCGCTCGTCCTGCCGCTGGCGACGCACGCCGGCGCCGCGCTGGCGGGAGCGATCGGCTTCTACGTCATCGCTTACTCCGGCGGATGTCTGCTCGTCACGCTGCTGCTCTACCCGGTGGTCAGAATCGTTGCCGGCATTCCGATGCGGCGTTTCGGCCGCGCAGCACTGCCATCGCAGCTCATCGCCTTCAGTTCCAGCTCCTCGATCGCATCGTTGCCGGCGCTCGTCGAAAGCGCGGAGCGCGGACTGGAAATGTCGCCGGCGACCGCGGGTTTCGTCCTGCCGCTGGCAGTCTCCACGTTCAAAATCGCGGCGCCGTTATCGTGGACCGTCGGCGCTCTCTTCGTCGGCTGGTTCTACGGAATCCCCATCCACATCGGCGGCCTGGCCATGATTGCCTTCGCCGCGATCTTCCTCGCCTTCGCCGTTCCCGGCATCCCACGCGGCGCGTTCATCATGCTCACCCCGCTCTTCCTCGCCATCGGCCTGCCCGCCGAAGGCATCGGCCTCCTCATCGCCGTCGACGCCATCCCCGACGCCTTCTCCACCATCCTCAACGTCACCGGCGACCTCGCCGCAGCGGCATTGGTCGCGCGCGGCGAGACGTAGCACTCCACTCCCAGTAGAAGTTGCGCGCCGAATTTTTCCGAGGGAGCCTCGGTGGCGAAAGGAGTGTCTATGAACGACACCATCAAGAGACTCAAAGCCGAGGTCGAGCGCCGTGGCGGACACATTTACATCAACGACAACCTTCCGGACGAGATCACCGAAACATTTCTCCGCGAAATCCTCGCCTGCCCCGACTGCGCGCCGCGGCAATCGACGCAACCGCGCAAGCAATCACACGGGCACTGAATGAAGGAGAAATGATGAGAACAAAAACGAAAGCAATCGCCGAACGAATTCGCCAAACGATCTTTCTCATTCGCGGCGAGAAAGTGATGCTGGATGTGCATCTCGCCGAGCTTTACGAGGTCGAAACGCGTGCGCTGGTGCAGGCGGTAACCCGCAACAGGACTCGATTTCCTCGCGATTTCATGTTCCAACTCACGAAGCGAGAATTCGCAAGTTTGAGATCACAAATTGTGATCTCAAACATTCGCGGCGGTCGTCGCAGCGCTCCATACGCGTTCACGGAACACGGTGTCGCGATGCTCTCCAGCGTGCTGCGCAGCAAGCGTGCGATCGGGGTAAACATCGAGATCGTGCGTGCGTTCGTCCACCTCCGGAGGATCATTTCGGAGCACGCCGATCTCGCTAAACGCATCGACGAGCTGGAGGAGCTTTATGACGGAAAGTTCCAGATCGTCTTCGACGCTATCCGCGGTTTGATCCAGCCGCCCGCGAAGGAGAAGAAACGAATCGGCTATCTCGTCTCTACACCTGGTTCAGTGAGCCTTCAGCGATCTCGCGACCAGCCCGATGCCGCCGGCTAACAGCACCAGCATCATCAGCGTGTTGAAAAGCGACGTCGGGCGGAAGTAGATCGCGAGATTCGTGATGATGCCGGCCAGGATGATGACGGTGCCGCAGAGCGTGAGCAGCCATCCGATCACCGAGCGGCCGTTGAAGAAGAGGACTGCGATTCCGGCGATGAGCGGGATCAGCGAAAGGCCGAAGGAGTTGTAGCCGCCCCACTGCCAGTAACCGGAGGTAACGGTGACCTGGTTCGTGAGCAGCCAGCCGCCGGCCACCGCCATGACCAGGCCGATGAGGAAAATGCCGATGCCGCCGCTGGTACCGCCTGCGCCGCGAACGCGTTCATTCATCCGCTGATTCTACGGCGCTTCCGCCAGCACTTCGTCGATTCGTCGCGACAACTCGGCCTCGGAGAGCCTCGTCGGCGCGTAGAGCCGTACGATCCCTTTGCGGTCGACGAGGACGAAGGTCGGCGTCGCCGAGACGCCGTAGCGGACCATCGTCTCCGTGTCGATGATTGCCGGAACGCCTTCGAGACCGGCGTACAACTCGTTCCAGGTCTTTGCGACTTCCGCTTTCTCCGCGTCCGCGGTCTTGTCGTCTTTCGAGTCGTAAAGCCGGGTCGCAGTGATCATGGCCAGGCCGCTGTTCTTATATTTCTGCCAGACGCGCGTGAGCGACGGCGCCTGCCCTTTGCAATCGCCGCAGCCCGCGGCGAAGAAGAACATCAGCACCGGCTTGCCGCGCAGCGATGCCAGCGATGGCGCGGGAGCGCCGATGACGTGCGCCGTATCGAGCGCCGGAGCCGGCTTTCCTTCCAGCGACAGCAGGTTGATGTTTTTGTTGATGCGCGAGCGGAGCGAAACGGCGTTGGCGCGCGCCAGCTCGCCTTCGAGATAACGGACTGCCGCCCGGCGCCCGCTCTTCGCCGCGATCAATCGCGCGTCCACTTCGATCGCTGCGCCGAAGGGCACGACCAGTTCCGGCTTCTCCGCCGGAATCTCGCGCCGCAATTCGGCGACGAATTCTTTCGCCAGCTCCGGACGCCGCTGCATCTCCGCGCCGCGCGCCAGCCAGCCGACGGCATCGAGATATTCGGCGTCGACGCCGGTGGCGCGTTTGTAATCCTCGACCGCCGCCATCCCGCTGGCGAGATCCCCCGCCGACAGTTTGTAGCGGACGATGCGAACGAGATCGCCGGCGTTCGCGTTTGCGGCGATGAGGGCAAGGGTGACGAGCGCGGGCAGGAGCTTCCGGAACATTCGTACCTCCAGCAATCGGTTTGTCGTGGGACGCGAATGCAGGTGAATAGGTTCCTGTGATTTCATGCGGACGATGTCCACCCGCCTCGCACTGCGCGTTCTTCAGATCGGTGCGATCGCGGTCATCCTCGCCGTCACGACCTTTCACGCCTTCGAGCTCGATCGCTTTTTCGTCCCGAAAGAATTGGTGCTGCACCTCGCCGCGGCGTTTGCAGGACTGATCGTGATCGGTGTGTTGTGGCGAATGTTCGTTACGCGCGTCGATCTGTTGCTGGCCGGCTATCTGGGGCTGAGCGCGCTCTCGGCGTTGCTCGCGACGAACCACTGGCTGGCGATGCGCGCGCTGGCGCTGACCGCGTCGAGCCTCCTGCTTTTCTGGATTGCGCGCTCGCTTCGCGACGCCGGGCTGGCACGCCCGCTCCTCGGCGCGCTCGCGCTGGCCGTCGTCGCGGCGGCCGTGACGTCGCTGCTGCAGACGTACGGACTCGACATCGACTTCTTCTCCGTCAATCGCGCGCCCGGCGGGACGCTCGGCAATCGCAATTTCGTCGCGCACGTGGCGGCGTTCGGATTTCCGCTGCTGCTTCTCTGCGCATTGCGCGCGGCGCGACGCGCGACGTATTTGCGATGGGCGATCGGCACCGCGCTGGTCGTGGCCGCGCTCGTGCTCACGCGATCGCGCGCGGCCTGGCTGGCCTTTGCCGCGGTCAACGTCGTGCTGATCGCAGCCATGCTCATCTCGGCGCCGTTGCGTCGCGACCGCACGATCTGGAAACGCATCGCCGGCGTGGTCGTGCTCTCCTCAGCGTGCGTCGCCTTGTCATTGGCGCTGCCGAACGCGCTTCATTGGCATGGACGGAATCCGTATCTCGATTCGGTCCGCAACATCGCAGGATATTCGGAAGGAAGCGGACGCGGACGGCTCGTGCAGTACGGGCACTCGCTGCTGGTCACGCTTCACCATCCGCTCCTCGGAGCCGGGCCGGGAAACTGGCCGGTCGACTATCCGTTACGCGCCGCGCGCAACGATCCGTCGCGCGATTCAAACGATCGCGGGATGACGGCGAATCCGTGGCCGAGCAGCGACTGGTTTGCCTGCATTTCCGAGCGTGGCATCGCCGCCTTCGTTCTGCTCGTGCTGGTGTTCTTTCAACTGACGGTGTCCGGCCTGCAGCAACTGCGGCGCGCGATCGACGCTCAGGAGGCGCTGGCGGCGGTCGCGCTCCTCGGCATCATCGCCGGCGCCGCCGTTGCCGGCACCTTCGACGCCGTGCTGCTGCTGGCCGTTCCGGCGTTCCTGGTCTGGTCCGCGCTCGGCGCGTTGTGGATTCCGGAGAACGCGTCGCCGCGGACATGGTCGCGATTCGTCGTCATTGCCGCGATCGTGATCTCGATCGCGGGCGTGGTCCGCAGCACGTCGCAGATCGTGGCGATGGACATCTTTGCCTCGGCGCGCGACCGCGCGTCGCTGATTCGCGCGGCTCAGATCGATCCCGGCAGCTATCGTCTGCAAATGCGCCTTGCCCGCAGCGGCGGGAAGGTGCGATGCGAGCATGCCCGCGCGGCACACGCGCTGTTTCCGACCGCCATCGCTCCCGTCGAGGCAGGACACGGCTGCAGGTGAGACATAGAATCCGCGCATGAAACTCACCGACGTTCGTGCGCTCGTCACCGGCGGCAGTTCCGGAATCGGATTCGAGATCGCCAGACAACTCAAAGAACGCGGCGCCGAGGTCGTGCTGTGCGGACGCGATGAAGCGAAGGCGATCGAGGCGGCGAAATCGCTCGGCGCAAACGGACTTCGCGCCGACGTCAGCATCGAGGCCGATGCCGTCGCGCTCGTGAAAAAGACGATCGAGCTTCTTCCCGACTACAACGTCCTCGTCAACAACGCCGGCTTCGGCTCGTTCGGTCCGCTCGTCGATCTCGACCTCGGCGAGATGCAGCGAATCATGGCCACGAACGTCTTCGGCGCGATGGTGGTGGCGCGCGAATCGGCGCGGCATTTCATCAGCCGCAAGCGCGGCAACATCATCAACATCTCCTCGTCTGCGGGCGTGCGCGGCTTCGCCGGCGGCACTGCCTACGTCGCCAGCAAATTCGCGCTGTCCGGCATGACCGAGTGCTGGCGCGCCGAACTTCGCAAGCACGACATCCGCGTCATGCAGATCAATCCGAGCGAAGTGCAGACGGACTTTTACCGTGGACGGCCGCTCAGCGACCGGAAGCTGCGCGCGGCCGAAATCGCACACGCTGCACTGTCGATGCTCGAGATGGACGACCGCGGCTTCATCACCGACCTGTCGGTATGGGCGACGAATCCGGATTGACTACTCGCTGTCGGTCCGCAGCGTCGCGCTCCAGTCGCCATACGCATCGCGCGTGAGCTCGACCTGCCACGGCTGACAACAGACCGGGCAATCCTGCACGAACGACTGGCGGCTCCAGCCGGTCTCCTCGACGGCCAGTTCGACCGGCTCGCCGCAATACGGACAGGTCAACGGAAGATAGTCGCTCATCAGATCAAACCTCGAAGACGCGCATACGGAATCGCCGTCAGGACGGTTCCGACAATGAAGACTAATAATGTATTCGAAAACAGGTACGGATAAATGATGAGGATCGCGCCGACCACGATGTGCATCACGCTCGATTGCCGCTTGCCGTAGATCATGTAGACCATGCCGACCGAGCCGAAGAGCAGGCCGAGGAAGAGACTCATGCGCGGAGAGTATGACTTGACCGGAGGCGCGGCGCGGACCTACGGTACTGCCATGCCGCACAAACGAATCGCCGCGCTTCTCCTTCTTTACCCGATCATCGTCCTCGGCGGCGACGCCTCGGGGCAATTCACCGCGAGCAAGCACCCTCCGATCAAGCCGAAATACGCGGCCGCGTATGAGACGCACGATCAGCGCGACGCGCGCAAGATCGCCATCGAAGTCGTGCTCTCCGAGGAGCCGATCGACGTCGCCGAAGCGGCGGCGGAGCTCGATCCGCATACGAACGTCATCAACCAGAAAGCGCTGCGCGATCACAACTACGTGCTGCTGTGGGTGCGACCTGACAACGACGTCAGCATGAACGCGACCTACTCCGAGACGATGACGCAGTACATCGAGATGACCGGCAGCCGCATGACCGCCGACATGAACGCGAACACGCGCGACAAAGTGGCCGGCCGCATCTTCTCGCCGAAGCCGCTGAAGACGATGGACGGCGACGAGTACACGATCGATCTGAAGTTTTCGACCGAGGTCACGCATCCGCCCGCGGGAACCAAGCTGCCCGCGGATGGCGGCGAGCCGGCCAAGGCGCTCAAAGCATTGCAGGCGGCGATCGCCAAGAAGAGTTGGGACGGCATCAAGAGCAATGTGAGCGCGAAAAATGTCGAGTCGTTCGATGAGAGCTACCGAACGCCGAAGGAAAATCTCGACGACGCCATCCAGACCCTCGGCTTCTGGCTTCCGAAGAAGCCCGGCAAGATCACCGGCGGCGAGCTGCGCGGCGACGTCGCGATCCTGAACATCGAAGGAGAGCTCTTCGAAAATCAGAACGCGCTCTTCCTCGTGCGCATGGTCAAAGAAAAGGATCGCTGGGTCTTCGACCGCGCCACGAAGGCGGGAATGATCGATAAGTAAACGTTACTCGGCCGCCGTCGCTTCGACGTACGCCATCGGGATTGTCAGCCGCAGCTCACCGATCGCATTCAACCGATCTTGAAGCCGCGCAAAAATCTCGCGCTCGTTGCCCGCGACGATTTTCTTCCACGCGTCGAGAAAGCCAAGCTTGATGAAGTAGTGATTGAGGAGAGCCGTACCGTTCGCGAAGCGCATGACGGCTTCGCGTTCGACGACGCGCGTGATTGTGAAACCGCCTATTTCGAGCAACTCGCGAACGTTGGCGATCGTCGCGCGATGTTCGATGTGATCGCGAAGCCGTTTCGATGCCTCGGCGTCGTCGCGGACGACTTCGGCGAAGACGTCGTAGAACTCGCGCATGTGGCCTTGCAGATTCGTCGTCAGCGCGAGCGTGGCTCCGGATTTGGCAACGCGCCGACATTCGCGGATGGCCGCGGCGCGATCATCGAAATTATTGACGCCGAGGTTGGAGACAATCAAATCGAATGTGGCGTCGGCGAACGGCATTGCCGACGCGCTTCCTTCGTGCAGCGTCACGTTGCGCGTTTCACGTCCGGCGATTTTTTCGGCGGCGCGTTGGAGGCCGCCGCTCCACGGATCGATGCCGTGGACGTGAGCGCGATCGCCGAGGCGTTCTGCCAGTTCGATGAGTGGAAAGCCGGTGCCGCAGCCGACGTCGAGAACCTTCGTCACATTCGTCAGCGGCACTTCTTCGAGCAGCAGCAATCCGAACATCGCCGACCAGAGGGCGACCTCGTCATAGATGGCGATCACTTGCGGCGAGTTGAAGTCGGGATCGAAATTCAGGAAATCGAGATCGTCCGCGTCTCGGCTCATTTTTTCTTCGGCTTGCCCTTCGCGAACGGCTTCTTGAACTTGTCGAATGGCGTACTTTTCTCGAACGGCTTTTTGCGATCGAACGGCTTGGCTGTTTTATCGAATGGCTTCTTGCGGTCGAACGGCTTCGCCGCTTTCTCGTACGGCGTCTTGCTGCGATCGTACGGTTTGGCAGTCCGGTCAAACGGCTTCTTGTCTCGATCGAATGGTTTCTTGTCGCGATCGAATGGTTTCTTGTCTCGATCGAACGGTTTGCGGGGAGCATCATCACGCCGGAAACGCGCGCCCGGAGCTCCGCCGAATTTCGGACGATCGGAGGGCGGCTCGGCGCCGGCGACTTTCAGATTCACCGGACGTCCGCGAAACTTTGCGCCGCCGAGTTTGGCGATGACGTCGTCGCGAAGGCGCAGCGGGATCGAGACGTAGGTGATCTCGTCGCGGATGTCGATCGGTCCGATCTCGCGTCCGGAAATACCGGCTTCGTTGGCGATCGATCCGACGACGTCCGCGGGACGGATGCCGTCCTTCTTGCCGACGGCCATCGAGAGACGAACCTTCGGCTCTTCGTCGTCACGCTCCGTTTCGCGGCGCATCGGCGGCGGCGCGGCTTCGACAACCGGAGCCGCGACCGCGCGCGCGCCGTGCGCGAGTCGCGCCGCGGCGGCGGCGACTTCGGCCATGTCCGAGGGACCTTCGTCGGCGAGCTCGGTGACGACCTGCACGTAGAGATCGAGGTCGCCGTTCTGCAACTCCTTGCGCAGCGTCTCCTTGAAAACGGCGATGCGGCGCACGGCCACGTCGGCGCGCGACGGCATTTTCATCGGCTTGATCTGCGTGCCGGTGAAGCGTTCGATCTCGCGCATCATCCGGCGCTCGCGCGGCGTGATGAACAGCGTGGCCACGCCACTGCGGCCAGCGCGTCCGGTCCGTCCGATGCGATGGACGTACGCTTCGACGTCGTTGGGGATGTCGTAGTTGACGACGTGCGTGATCTGCTCGACGTCGAGTCCGCGCGCGGCGACGTCGGTGGCCACGACGATGTCGATCTTGCCTGCTCTCAGTTTGCGAATCACCGTTTCGCGCTCGGCCTGTTTCATGTCGCCGTGCATCGGCTCGGCCGCGAATCCGCGTCCGCCAAGTTTTTCCGCCAGCTCCGCCGCGCCATTCTTCGTGCGGCGGAAGATCAGGACGGCATCCGCTTCCTCCAACTCCAGCATCTGCGTCAGCACTTCGAGCTTCTGCCCCTCGGCCACATTCAGAAAACGCTGCTCGATGTCGGGCGCGGAGAGGCCATGATGCTCGATCTCCACCCGCTCCGGCTTGACGAGGTGGCGCTGCGCGATACGCGCGATCGGCTCCGGCATCGTGGCGGAGAAAAGCGCCACCTGCCGCGGCGTCGGAACGAGCGAGAGCATCCGTTCGACTTCGTCGAGGAAGCCCATCTTCAACATCTCGTCAGCTTCGTCGAGGACAACCATGCGCACCTTGGCCAGATCGAGCGTGCCGCGGTCGAGGTGATCGATGAGCCGCCCGGGCGTGCCGACGACGACGTGCGCGCCGCGCTGCAGATGCTTCATCTGCCCGAAGATCGGCGCGCCGCCGTAGACGGGGAGCACGGCCACGCCGTCGAGTTTTTTCGCGTACGAATGCATGGCGTCCGACACCTGCATGGCCAGCTCGCGCGTCGGCGTGAGCACGAGCGCCTGCGTGGCCTTGCTCTTCAGATCGAGCTGCTGCAGAAGCGGCAGCGCAAAGGCCGCGGTCTTGCCGGTGCCAGTCTGCGCCTGCCCGATCAGATCGCGTCCGGCGAGAAGCGCGGGAATCGTGCGCGCCTGAATCGGCGTGGGAGCCTCGTAGCCGAGTTGCGCGAGCGACTCGAGGAGCGGAGCGGATAGTCCGAGGGATGCGAAGGTTGCGTCGTCGTCAGGCATGGGGGGACTTTATCAGCCAGTGCCACAATGCTAGTCATGCGACGTCTGCTGCTCCTTCTTCTCATCGCCTTTCCGCTTGCCGCGCAAGAGATCGGGAAACCGTTGCCGGCGTGGTCGCGCGGCATGCTCGACATCCATCAGATCAGCACGGGGCGCGGCAATTCAGCATTCCTCATGTTTCCCGACGGCACCACGATGCTGGTCGACGCGGGCGCTGCGAATGACGGCGTGAAGATGGCCGATACCGATCCGCGTCCGGATGCGTCGCGCACCGCCGGCGGGTGGATCGTGCGCTACGTCCAGCGCGCCATGGCGCCGGCCGCGCCGCATCTCGACTACGCCGTGCTCACGCATTTTCATGCGGATCACATGGGCGCTCCGACCGCGGCGTCGCTGCCGTCGAAGAGCGGCACGTTCAAGTTGACCGGCATCGCGGAGGTTGGCGAAGCCATTCCGATCGACACGCTCATCGACCGCGGCTACGCGTATCTGCCTCCTGCGGAAGATGCGATGTTGAAGAACTTCCACGCGTTCCTGAGCGCGTACAAAGAGCGGATGCGCGAAGAGACGATCAAGGTCGGACGCGCGGATCAGATCGTGTTGCGGCATGACGCGAAGGCCTTCCCGAATTTCGAAGTGCGCAACGTTGCTGCCGACGGAATGGTTTGGAGCGGCAACGGCGACGATGCGCGATCGAACTTTCCGCCGCTCGATTCGATCGCCGCCGAGGACAAGCCGTCGGAGAACATGTGCAGCATCGGGCTGCGGATTCGGTACGGGACATTTGACTACTTCACCGGCGGCGACATGCCGGGCGTCCCCGATGCGGGTGCGCCTGAATGGCAGTCGGTGGAGACGGCCGTCGCGAAAGTCATCGGTCCGACGGATGTGCACGTGGCCAACCATCACGGCTCCATCGATCCGGAGAGCGCGTTCTTTCTCTCCACGCTGCGCTCGAGCGTGATCAATCGTGCCGGCGTGGTCGGCCACGCATCCGTCTCAGGATTCGCTGAAGCGAATGATGGCCGCGCGGTTGTATCCCGGCCCGCGCGACATTTTCATCACCACGCTGCGCGAACCGACCAAAGCCAGCATCGGCTCGCGCGTCGACCAGCTCAAGGCGCAGCACGGACACATCGTCGTCCGCGTCGCACCGGGCGGCGACGAGTCCCGCGTCTTCGTCATCGATGACATGAGCGATAGCGGCAACGTCGTGGCGATGTTCGGACCGTATGCGGCGAAGTAGCGGCTACTGCGTCGTCGTGGGCACGACCTCCGGCTCTTTCACGAACTCCTTGTAGTTGCTCCAGCGCTGCAGGATCTGATCGACGTAGGCGACCGGCTCGGTGCCGCGGGCGAAGCCGTGTTTGACGACCGGATCGTTGTAGACGCTGCGCTTCGATTTGCGGATCAGCCAGTAGCTCACGTCCAGCCACGAATGCGGATCGTCGCCGTTCTTCGCGGCCAGACGCACGGCGTCCTGCACGTGACCGGTGCCGACGTTGTACGAAGCGAGGATGAATTTGATCCGCTCGCTGTCCGACTTGATCTCCTTCCACTGCTCGTCGATCGTCCAGAGATAGCGGCAGGCCGCCTCCACGCTCTGTTTCGGATCGGCGGCGTTCGCGTGCAACTGGCGCGCGGTCTTCGGCATGATCTGCATCAGCCCCACCGCGCCGGCCCACGAATGCGCGCGCGGATTGAATCGCGATTCCTGAAAAGCCTGCGCGGCCACGAGGCGCCAGTCCCAACCTGGGATGCGCGCGTACTCGCGGAACCAGCCGTCGTACGGCGACAGCGTTCCCGTCTCCGCCGTCAGAAACGGACTGTTGATGCGCGCGGTGTAGGCGCGGCGGTCGAGAAAATACTTGCGATAAAGAACGGCCAGCAGTCCCGCCTTGCGCTTCTTCGCCAGCCATTGATCGAGCGCAGCGAGGAGCTGCGGCGCGTTGCGGCGGACGGCCCAGACCACCGGCTGCGGCGGACCGATGGCCGGCTTGACGATGAGGTTCGTGTACTCGCCGCTCTTCAGTGCGGCCACATTTTCCGCAGCCACGGTGAAGGCGATCTCCCCTTCCGCCAACTGCTGAATGAGGCGATCGCTCGATTCGTCCACTTCGACGACGTCGATGTCTTGCGTCAACTCTTCATTCAGTTCGACGAGGCGTTGCCGGTACGGCGACGTTCGCGGAATCTGTACCTGCTGCCCGGCCAGATCGCGCGGCGTCGAGACCAGCTTCGCGCGAATCTCGACCGTGGACGGCGTCTCCTTTTCTTCGCGCGCCAGATCCTTGGCAACCGTCGGCGTGGCACTGCCGCCGGACGGCGAACGCTGCACGACGACCGGCGCGGTCTCGTACAACGAGTCGGTGACCGCTACGCCGATCGGAGTGGACGGCGACGGGATCGACAACTGCGCCGCGACGACGTCGCCATCGCCGCGGTTGAGCCGATCGAACAACTCGCTGCTGTCGCGAACGACGACCGGCTCAAGCCGCAACTTCGCGTCGCGCGCGAACATCGTCAGCAGTTCGTATTCATATCCGAGCGTGTCGCCGCGATACAGAAAATAGCCGGTGGAGTTGAAGGTGAAGAGGACGCGTAGCGCGCCGCCACTGGCGATCTCCGGCAGGTCGCGCGCCACCGGCGCCACGTCCGGCGCCTTCGCCGGCGCGGCATCGGCCGGTTTCGGAAGCTGCGGCGGCGCGACCGCGCGTGGTGGCGGAGGCGCCGGCGCGCGAACCGGCGGAGGCTCATGACGCGCGCATGCCACTAGCAGAAGCAGAACCACGACGCGGCGCGCAATCACGACGCCAACGCAAAATGCATTTCGCGCGCCGCGCACGAATGAGTGATACCCCGCGACGCGCCAATGTCGATGGACTGCGAGGACCTATCGGCTGCGCCGACCTATGTTTTAGCCGGCTGAAATAACGAAAAGCCTTATTTTAAAAATCAGTCAGTTTTTAAAATAGTAAGCGCCGATTTCTAGTCTTCGTCGAGCGCGTTCTTCACGTCGTCGAGCGTGATCGTCGGATGATCGGCTGAGATGTCGAACATCGGAAATCGTGCTGACCGCTCCCTGACGAACAGATCCACCACGATCTCCGGAAACCGGTGTCCGAGTTGTTCGCCGGTGTAGGTTGCTTCGTACGTCATGCCGAGGCGGGCGGCGACGCGTTTGGAGGGGTGGTTGGCGGGATCGATGATCGCGACCACGCGCGGGCGCGCGAGCGCTTCGAGGACGTAGCGCATGCACGCGGTGCCGGCTTCGGTGGCGAAGTTGCGGCCCCATGCTTCGCGCGCGAGGATCCAGCCGATCTCGAGGTCAGTCGTTGTGCCGAGGGGTTGGACGCCGGAAATGCCGGCGAGGGCGTTCGTCGATTTCTCGACCAGCGCGCCCATACACATGCCGTGTTCGGCGATCTGCCGGGCCTGGCGCTCGAACCACTGATCGACTTCCGCCTCGGTGTACGGCTTGCCGCCGTGGATGTACTGCGTCACCTCGGGATTCGACATGACCGCGGTGAAAGCCGGACGGTCGTCCGGCTGCCACGGTCGGATGACGAGACGTTCGGTCTCGATGAGGAACATGAAGGGCGTTACTTCTTGTCTTTCTTCGGCTTCTTGGTCTCTTTTTTCCGCGCGTTGTTGCCTTTGGCCATGAAGTCCTCCTCAGGTTTTTGTGACGCGTGCAATGGTAACGCAGTGCGGGAACGGATCATGAAATCCGATTGCGCATGCGCAAAGCGATTCCGTTTTTTCTTCTGCTGATCGCGTATGGCTGCAGCGAGACCGCGAAGCTTCCGGTGTCGGCGGTGACGGGGCCGAATCCGACGCTGGTCGAGCCGAAGCCGCAGCTCATTCCGACATTTCAAATCGCGCCGGCGAAGGGATGGCCGCCGGGAACGACTCCGGTCGTCGCGAGCGGATTCGCCGTCAACGCGTTTGCCACCGGACTCGATCATCCGCGCTGGCTCTACGTCCTGCCGAATGGCGACGTCCTCGTCGCCGAGACGAATGGGCCGGAGCGTCCCGACGATCGCAAAGGCATCAAGGGATGGTTCATGAAGAAGATGTCGAAGAAGGCCGGCGGCGCCGTGCCGAGCGCGAATCGGATCACGCTGTTGCGCGATGCGGATGGCGACGGCGTCGCGGAAACGCGCAGCGTTTTCCTGCAGGGACTGACGTCGCCGTTCGGCATGGCGCTGGTCGGCAACGACTTCTACGTCGCCGATACCGACGCGCTCTTGCGCTATCCGTATGCCGAGGGGAAGACGTCGATTACGGAAGCGAGCGTGAAGATCGCCGACCTGCCGGCCGGCACGATCAACCATCACTGGACGAAGAACGTCATCGCCACCCGCGACGGCGCGCGGCTTTACGTTTCGATCGGGTCGAACAGCAACGCCGCGGAAAACGGATTGGACAAAGAGGTTGGCCGCGCCGCGATCCTGGAGATCGACCGCGCTACCGGACACTCGCGCATTTTCGCGTCGGGACTTCGCAATCCGGTCGGCATGGCCTGGCAGCCGCAAAGCGGCGTGCTGTGGACCGCGGTCAACGAGCGCGACGAAATCGGCAGCGACCTCGTTCCCGACTACATGACCTCCGTCAAAGACGGCGCGTTTTATGGCTGGCCGTTCAGCTACTATGGTCAACATGTTGACGATCGCGTGAAGCCGCAGCGTCCCGATCTCGTCGCCTCCGCCACCGTCCCCGACTACGCCCTCGGCGCGCACACAGCCTCGCTTGGTCTGACCTTCTACGACGCCAAGCTCTTTCCGTCGCGTTACGCCGGCGGCGCGTTCGTCGGCCAGCACGGCTCGTGGAATCGCAAACCGCTCAGCGGTTACAAAGTGATCTTCGTGCCGTTCGCGAATGGCCGCCCGAATGGAACCCCCGAGGACGTGCTGACGGGATTCGTCGAAGAGAAGGGCGACGCGCACGGACGTCCGGTCGGCGTGGCCATCGATAACGCCGGCGCGCTGCTCGTAGCGGACGACGTCGGCAACACGATCTGGCGCGTCACGCCGAAACGCTGAGGCGGCAGCAGTGACGCTGCCGCCTCGCTGCGGAGATCAGTCGCCTTCTTTGACCGAGACCGGACCGTTGTGCGTGGTCAGCGTGACCATGCGCGCGCCGGAGCCGAGGTCGATGCGGCGCGGCCAGCGCGGGCCGTAGTCGTCATCGTCGTCGCCGCTTTCGGCGTACGCCTTCTTCGCGGCGCGGCAGGCGGCGCCGTGGCAGCTCACCGGCGAGTTGCCGTCGGTTTCGACGTGCACGCCCGAGCCGTAACCGGCAGGGACCTTGAGCGACAGCGGACCGTTTTCGGTCGACGCGTCGAGGTTGCCGGTGGTCCATGCGGAGCCTGCCAGCTTCACGGAAATCGGTCCGTTGGTAGCACGCAGCTTCACGTTGCCGGAGTTTCCGGCGAAGGCGATCGGGCCATTCTGCGTGTGAATGTCGAACGTTCCAGTCGAGTCTTTCAGCGCGATGGGGCCGTTGAGCGCGTGCGCGGTGACCGAACCGTCGACGCCGTCGATCGAGATCGGACCGTTGTTCGCATCGAGGTCGAGCGTGCCGTTGCGCGGCGCGAAGACGAGGAAGTAGACGATGGAGCGCGAGTCGTCGTCCACGCGATCGGCGCTCACTTCGTTGCCGCTGACGTTGACGCGGAGGTCGTTCGCGTTGCCGAGCGCCGAGGCCTTGCAGGCCTTCACGGCGAAGGTGGAGGCATTGGTGCCGATCGCGCGGATGGAGCCGTTGCGGTCGCTGCGCACTTTCAGCGAGCGCATGCTGCTCACCGGCACGTTCTCCTCGACCACCGGAACCGTGCGGTCGTTGTAGGTCACGTGCAGCGCACTGCAGTCGCGAACGTCCTCCCAGTCGTCGATGGAAACCGAGAGTCCGTGATTCGAATAGTTGCTGCGTCCGTGGTAATCGGAGACGGCCGCGAGGGGAAGGGCGAGGGCGATGAGGGCGGATACGAGGGCAAGACGTCGCATGGTGTTCCTCCGTTTCGAGGTGTTGGACGCCGCGATCGGGGGAAGGTTAGCTGAGGTAGCGGCGACGTCATCGAAACTTCGAACGCCGCGTTAGCGGCATAAAGAAGGTAGCGAGGGGTGCGAGCGCTTTTTGCGAGCACCCCTCGTACCGCGTGTCGTCGATTTCGTGCCGCGTCAGCGGCACCCGAAGACTCGCACTAATTTCAATTTGCTCGCAAAACTCTAGTGCCGCTGACGCGGCACAACTTCATCTCGCACTCATTTTCCAGGGGTGCTCGCAAACGGCGCTCGCACCCCTGGCTACCCTCTTGAGCCGCTGACGCGGTTTGGCGTCGTACACCAAACTTACCGCGCTGACGATGGTCCTTTTCCAGCCGGTAACGATCCTGCGTTTAGAATCGCGCTCCAGTGGCCGGCTTCTTCAAACGCGCGGCGCGGCGGTTGCCGTGGCTTGGCGATCTGCATCGATACATCGTCGCGCTCGAGGCGGAGCGCGATCAGCTCCGCGCCGATCTGGCGCACTGGAAGACGTGGATGTCGCCGGGACACTTCTATTCGCCCATTCCTTCGATCGACGAAATTCGCGCGCGGGAGGCGGAGATCTTCGGTCCTCCGCCGCCGTCGCTGCCGGGGATCGATCTGCGTGCAGACCAGCAGGTTGCGTTGCTGCGGGAGCTGGCGCGGTTCTACGATGAGCTGCCGTTTCCGCGGACGCAGTCGGCCGAGTCGCGCTACTGGTTCGAAAACTGGGCGTACTCCTACGCCGACGCCATCTTTCTCTACTCGATGTTGCGGCATCTGCAGCCGCGGCGGGTCATCGAAGTCGGATCGGGATTTTCGTCCGCGGCCATGCTCGATACCGCCGATCGATGGCTGCCGCAGACGTCCTTCACCTTCATCGATCCCGATACTTCCACGCTCGACGCACTGCTGCGTCCGAACGATCGCGAACGCGTGACGATCATTCGCGCGAGATTGCAGGACGTTCCGCTGACGACCTTCGATGCGCTCGCCGCGAATGACATCCTCTTCATCGACTCCACGCATGTTTCGAAAACCGGCAGCGACGTGAACCGCATCCTCTTCGAGATCCTGCCGCGCCTTGTGCCCGGCGTTCACGTCCACTTCCACGACGTCTTCTATCCGTTCGAGTATCCGAAGGAGTGGGTTTACGAAGGGCGCGCGTGGAACGAGGACTACATCCTGCGCGCGTTCCTCGAGTTCAACGATGCCTTCGACGTCGTGCTCTTCGGAACGTGGCTGGCGCGATTCCATCGTCCGCTGCTCGCGGAATTGATGCCGCTGACGCTGGAGAATCCGGGCGGCAGTCTCTGGCTGGCGAGGCGTTCATGACGCGGCAGCGCGCCTGGATCGGCGTCGCCATCATCATCGCGCTCAGCCTCGGGCGCGTCGCGGCCACGCATCGCGTCTTCGCGCAGACCAGCGACGAACACCTCCATCTCATCGCCGGCTACGACGTTCTCAAGCATCGCTCATGGATGACGGATCTGCATCATCCGCCGCTGAGCCGCGTCTTCTTCGCGCTGCCGTTCATCAATGCGCCGGAGCCGGCCGGGACCGACCGCGCCGTGCGTGGCAACGAGCTGCTGATGAACGGCCGCTACGAGAGCAACCTTGCGCGCATGCGCATCGGCAACCTCCTTTTTCTCGCGCTCGGGATCCTCTTCGTGGCGCGGTGGGCCATGCATCTCTTCTCGCCCGAAGCGGGCCTGCTTTCGGCCGCGCTCTTCGCCATGCTCCCGCCGGTCCTCGCGCACGGCGGACTGGCGACGACGGACATGGTGGTGACGGCGATGATGCCGTTCGCGCTCGACGAGCTGACGCGGCTGGCCGAACGCGCGACCTGGCGGCGCGCGGCGATGACCGGCATCGCCATCGCCGCGGGCGTGCTGTCGAAGTATTCGTTCCTGGTCTTCTTTCCCGCCGCGGCCGCGGTGCTGCTGGTTGTGCTGCGGATTCGCGGCCGCAAAAACAATCCACCAGTCCCTCCGATGTTCGTCGCCTGCGGAATCGTGGCGCTGATCGTCGCGGCCGTGTTGGTCTGGGCAGGATTCGGATTCAGTTTCGAGCCGCTGATCAGAGGGATCGGCGACGTACGCAATCACGACGCCACCGGCCATCGCAATTTCCTGTTCGAGCAACTGAACTGGGACGGCTGGTGGTACTACTTCCCCATCGCGCTCTTTTTCAAAACGCCGATCCCGTTTCTGCTGCTGGCGCTGATCGGATGCGCGATGCTGGCGCGGCGCCGTCCCGAAATCCCGCTCATCGCCGCGGCAATTCTCGGCGTGGCCATGACCAGTCACATCAACATCGGCATCCGCCATGTGCTGCCGATCTACGCGCCGCTGGCCATCGCCGCGGCGGCCGCGATCCTGGCGTTGCCGCGCTTCCGCATCGCAACCGCGTTGCTCGTGCTCTGGCTTTTCGTCAGCGGCGTCGCCGCGCATCCCGACTATCTGCCGTGGTTCAACGCTTTCGCGCCGCATCCGGAGAAGGTGCTCAACGACAGCAATCTCGATTGGGGCCAGGACGTGCTGCGCCTCGTGCGCTACACGCGCCGCGAGCACATCCCGAGCATTTCCCTCCTCCTTTTCACCTCGGCCGACGTCGAACGCCTCGGCTTTCCCCCGCACAAGGTGATCAAAATCGTCGAACCGGTTCACGGCTGGTTCGCCACGAGCGAGATGGAGATCGCCATCGGCGAGACGCACAGCGCGAAGGTCAAGAACTGGCTGGATGGGATGATCGGCGGCAAGCCGTACACACGCATCGGCAAGTCGATCCGCCTCTACCATCTCGACTGAGCGTTAACCTTCGCGGCGCGATTTCGTTCAACGTCGCATGGCGCTCAACGTCATCATCGCGGTTCTGCTCTCGTTCACCTCGATCGACGTCCATGATCCGGTCGTCCATGGCGTGATGAAGGACCTGCTGCGCCACGGCCGTTTCGGAATGAGCAACACGGAAGAAGCGGCCTTCCTGATCCGGAACGCTACCGGCGCAACGTTTTTTCTGCACTGGCCCGGCGACGGCGAGCTGAATCAGGCGACGTGGAATGGACCGATTCCGAAGGGCACCGTGGCCATCGTGCACACGCATCCGAACTACCTGCCGCTTCCGTCGAATCGCGACAATCGCGTCGCCCGCGCGGTCGAAGTTCCGGTTTACGTAATCACGCGCACGCGCATCACGCGGACCGACGGCGACAAGCCGATGGTCGTCGTGGACGGCGATTGGAGCGGGCTGTGATGCTTACGCTTCGACCATCGTGCCGAGCAGTTGCGGCTCGTTCGCGCCGCTGTGGACGATGCTCGCGCTGATCATGCCGAGGAGCGACGTTCCGTCTTTGCGGCGGAAGGGCATACGAATGTTGAGCATGGTCCGGTTCTCCTGCACGAGTCGGATCAGTTCTTCCCGATCGGCGCGCTGGTGGTAGAGGTTCCACGCCGGCTGGGCGATCAACTCCTCGCGTGAGTCGTAGCCGAGGTACTGCGCCAGCGACTCGTTGCAATCGAGGATGCGCCCGTCGAGCGTCGACCGGAACACGCCCGCGATGTTGCGGTCGAAGAGCATGCGATAGCGCGCCTCCGACGCTTCGAGCTCGCGGAACGTGCGTGCCTGCAGCAGCGCGGCCGAGGTCATGCCCGCGAGCAGTTGGAGCACGTACGCGTCGAGATCGGAGAACGCTTGCGCGTGCCGCGAGAACGTCTTCAGCGCGCCGACCGCGATCGTTCCTTCCAGCAGCGGCGCGATCATCATCGAACGGATTCCGAGCGCGCGGCAGGCGGCGGCGTCGACGCGGAGATCGGTCTCGGTGTTGTCGCAACGCAGCAGCGTCTTCTCCCTGACCGCCATGCCCGAGAGACTCTTCGTCATCGCCAGCCGCAGTCCGGCGTGGTCCTTCGCCGCGCCCGATCCGGCGCGGTAAATCATGTCGTCGCCTTCGACGACTTCGATCACCGCTCCATCGCCCGTGGTCGCCTCCGGCGTCCGCTCAACGACGAGCGTCATCACCTTGTCGAGATCGGAAATCGACGCAAGCACTTCCTGCTGAGTGGCCACGACTGCAGACAAACGCCCAGCCAGCTCAATCGATGACGCCATGGTTCCTCCCGGATGGAGGCAATGTCGTGCGGAACGGGTCGAGAGTCAAGAAGCTCGAAGCGCGGTTATTGCGCTTCGTAGCGCTCTGGTAGACTTTTTCTACCATGGCGTTAAATATCAAAAACGCGAAAGTCGAACGTTTGGCTGAGGAGCTGGCGAATATCACCGGCGAGTCCAAGACTGCAGTCATTCTCCGTTCGCTCGAAGAGCGAAGGAGCAGAATCGACAGCGTCCCGTCCGGGAAACGACAAATGGCTCAAGTCCTCGATTTCCTGGAACGTGAAATCTGGCCGAGCGTGCCGCGGAAGTTGCTGGGCCGTCCCGTCACCAAGAAAGAACGCGAGCGAATCCTCGGGTATGGAAGAGACGGCGTTTGATCATCGACAGCTCGGCGATCCTGGCGATTTTCTTTCGCGAACCCGGAGCTGACGAGCTCCTGGCTGCAATTCTGGATGCCGACTTCGCGGGGATTGGTTCTCCGACTGCTGCCGAGACCGGATTGGTGTTAACGGCGCGACTCGGTAAAAATGCAGCTGGTTCTCTGCTGCGATTCTTCGAGGAAACGGGCATCGAAATCATCGCGTTTAGCGACCTTCACTGGCAGCGTGCAATCGACGCGTTCTCGAGATTCGGCAAGGGTCGTCATCCAGCTGCTTTGAATTTCGGAGACTGCATGACCTACGCGACAGCAGCGTTGGCCCGGCAACCTCTCCTCTGCCGCGGCGACGACTTCCGGAAAACTGATCTCGAGCTCGTGTAGAGCAGTCTCACGCTAGTGGAGCACCGTGCGCCGCCGCGGTTGCGACACGGTGATCGTGGCGAGGTTGCTGTCGGTGGTGCCGCAGGCGTTGGTGACGTGAGCGCGGAATTGCGTGGTCTGCGTGAGCGGAGTTGTGAGCGTCGGGCCGAAGGCGATCAGATTTCCGTTTGCGAACCAGGAAACTGACGTCGTTGTGCCGAGGACATTGACGCTGAGCGTGACGGCCGTTCCGGCGAGTACCGTCTGATCTTTCAGCGTGTTCAGAATTTGCGGCGGGACGCAGGGGGCCACTGCGACCGTTGCCGCGTTGCTGTTCGCGACGGGCGCGCAGGCGCCGGTGATGCGGACCCAGTACGACGTCGTGACCGAGGGCGCGACGACGATCGTCGCCGTCGTGCCGTTGGCGACAGGCGTCGACGTATCGCCGGTCGCACCGGTGAACCATTGATACGACAGCGGCGCGGTGCCGGTGGCGGCGATGGAGAGCTGCGCCGAGTTGCCGCTGTTGATCGACGCGCCGAACGGTTGCACGGTGATCGACGGCGGCGTGCAGGCGGGCGCCGTTCCGTAGACGGCGTTGAGTGCGGCGTTGTCCCAGGCCAGGAGTTGTCCGTTCAGGCCTGACACCAGGATGTGATTCATGATCGCGGAACCACTGCAATCGAGTGTCGGATCGCCGTTGCAGGACGCGGTGAGGTTGCGCGTCTGATCGGAGTGGCGGAAGCCGAGCGTGTGGCCGATCTCGTGAACGAGCGCGCTCTTGAATGTCTCCTGCGGGAGATTCGAGCAGGCGCCGATGCCCTGATTGAAGCTGACGTCCGCTTCGAGCGTCGTCGCGAATGTCTCGCCGTGAAAGACGTGCGTTCCCGCTCCGAAACTCGCGTGCGTCATCCCGGCCACGCCGAGCACGCCCCCCGAGGAACAACTGAACGGTTGCGAGCCAGAGGACGTGAGGTCCTTCTCGAAGACGATGTTGTTGACGCCGTCGGTGGCGTCGAGGAATCCGTTCGGATTCGCATTCGCGCTGGCGAGGACGTAGTGCGTTCCGCCGGCGTTCCAGGTGGTGAAGGCCGCATTGATTTCGTTCGTGCCGCTGCCGAGCGTGCCGGTCTCGGAGTTCCCCTGATTCCAGTTCACGGCGCTCGGAAAAACGTTCCAGCGCGTGCCGAGGCCGCCGTTGTACATGAGAGTGTAGGAGGTGGCCGTGAAGGATGCCGTCGCGATCATTTCGCGGGGTGTGGGGAGTAGGGTGTGGGGTGTGGCTGCACCGCTGCTCGTCTCCAGCTCCCACCCCCTACTCCCCACTCCCCACTCCCTGGGAACGACGTAATCCTCGGCCACTTTCTCGCCGCGAACGACGCCGCGAACGTAGTCGAGGAATCGGTCCGCCGATCGCTGCTGCTCCATGTGGACCCCGCCGCGTGCGTTCCACCCTTCGACTTCTGCGTCGTTGCGCACCGCGAGCTCGCGGCCGATCGAATCGCGCATGAAACGAAATGTGCCGAGCCCGAGGTCGCTGATGACGTAGGCACCGTCGCGGCGCTGAAACAGAAGGAGGAGGACGCGCTCGCCGTCCGCGAAAACCGGAACGCCGGGAACGATGCGCGTGTCATCGCCGATCGTTCCACCGGGCGTGTGGACATCGACGACGCGATCCGCTTTTCCCTTGATCGTTTCTTCGAGCGCGATCGTGGTCACGGTCTCGATGCCGAATCGAGAGACTTCCACGCGCGATCCGGCCACGCGTCCGACCACGATCGCGGTTGCGCGTTCGATCTCGAAGCGGTCCGGCGGGACGATGTACGTGATCGCGAACGACGGCGCCGCCACCGCCAAAATGACGAATGCGAGGAGAACTTTCGAGGAGGACAAGCCGCAAGGATGCATCACTGCCGTCGCGCAAACCGTAACGACGGTCACTTTGACGGCGAAGCCGTGTGGCACAGACACTCCTGTCTGTGCGGCTGCGAGGCTTGCGCGTAACTTGAATCTTGCGTGACTTCAAAAGCACAGACAAGAGTGTCTGTGCCACACGATTGACAACGAACCTCCATCGCCTTACATTAGCCGACAAAACAAACCGACCAGTCGGCAAGTTGCGAATACGCCCCGTCCGCTTCCACCATACGATTCAACGATGAACCTCAATCTAAAGGACAAAGTCGTCGTCATTACCGGCGGCGGCGCCGGGATCGGACACGCTTCCGCGGAGGCTTTTCGCGCCGAGGGGGCGAAGGTTGTGATCTGGGACGTGACCTCGGAACCGAAGGTCGACGTCACCAGCAAAGCCTCCGTCGAAGCGGCCACCGCGGCGGTCATCGCGGAGCATGGACGGATCGATGTTCTGCTCAACAACGCCGGCATCGTTCGCGACGCGCAACTCGTGAAATGGAAGGATGGCGAGGTCGCCTCGATCATGGACGACGCCACCTTCGACGCCGTCGTCAACGTCAACCTCAAGGGCGTTTTTCTCTGCACGCGCGCCGTCGTCCCGCACATGATCCGGCAGTCGTCGGGCGTCATCCTCAACGCGTCGTCGATCGTCGGTCTCTACGGCAACTTCGGGCAGACGAACTACGCGGCCACAAAAGCGGGCGTGATCAGCTTCACGCAGACGTGGGCGCGCGAGCTGGGACGATTCGGAATCCGCGTCAATGCCGTCGCGCCGGGATTCATCGCCACCGAGATGGTGAAGGTCATGCCGCAGAAGGTGCTGGACTCGATGTCCGCGCGCACGCCGCTGGCGAAGCTGGGCGAGCCGGCGGACGTGGCCAACGCGTACGTCTGGCTGGCATCGGACGCAGCGCGATTCATCAGCGGTACGGTGCTGTCGGTCGACGGAGGACTGGTGCTGGGGACATGAGCGCGCCCGCGTACGCGAACATCGTCAGCAGCGGGAGTTATCTGCCCGAGGTCGAAGTCACCAACGACGATTTGCGCGCACGATTCGCGGAAATTGCCCCGGAGTTCGTGAACAAGATGGAGAAGGCCAGCGGCATCCTCAAGCGCTGGCAGGCGCCCGACGGTTGGGCGGCCTCGGATCTCGCGCTTCAGGCGGCGCAACAGGCGCTTTCGCGCGCGGGCAAACAGCCCGAAGACGTCGACCTCATCATCCTCGGCACGGACTCTCCCGACTACATCACGCCCGCAACCTCGGTCGTGCTGCAGTCGAAGCTCGGCGCGGTCAACGCCGGCACGTTTGACGTCGGCTGCGCCTGCGCGTCGTTCCCGACCGCGCTTTCCGCTGCGGCGGGCTTGATGAGCAGCAATCCTTCGCTGCATACCGTCCTGGTGGTGGCCGTCTACCTGATGCGCAAGCTGGCGCGCGACGACGATCCGTTCGTTTTTTTCTATGGCGACGGCGCCGGCGCGGTGGTGCTCGAGCGCGGCGACGCACCGGGATACATCGCCTCGGCTTTCGCCGCCGACGGCTCCTACCATCGCAACTGGCTGATCGAGTCGGGCGGCACGGTCGAACCGGCTACCGCGGAATCAGTCCAGGCCGGCCGCACCTCGGTGCGCATGGTCGAACGCTATCCACCCGAAATCAACGACGCCGGCTGGCCGAAACTGGTCCGCCGCCTCGCCGAGAACGGCGGCTTCGCGCTGACCGATATCGACATGATCATCTTCTCGCAGGTCCGCAAGCCGACCATCGAGCTCGTGATGAACGACCTCGGGTTATCGATGGCGAAGACGCACACGATCATGGAGCACGCCGGCTACACCGGCTCGGCCTGCATCCCGATGGCGCTCGATGACGCGCTGCGCAGTGGCAGGATCAAGCCGGGCGATCTGGTGGTGCTGGTCGGCTCCGGCGTCGGCTACAACCAGGCCGCGGTCGCGGTGCGCATGCCGCTCGATGAAGGGCGGCTCTTTGCCTGAGATCACGTCGCACGCCGACTTCATCGCCCAGACGCGAGCGATGCTGACGCTGGCCGGGCTGACGCGAAAATCGCTCGACGGCACGGTCTACTGGATTGGCGGCCACGGCGACCGGACGCTCGCTTTAATTCACGGCGTCAACGATCACGCCGGAACGTGGTCGCTGGTCGCGCCGTCGCTGGCGAAGTCGTATCGCCTCATCATTCCCGACCTTCCCGGCCACGGCGAGAGCGAACCGCAGACGGGCGCGCTGAACATGCAGTTTCTCGTCGATCGGTTTGGCGCGGTGCTCGACGCGGAAGGAATCGCGGACGTGACGCTGGCCGGCAACTCGATGGGCGCGTGGATCAGCATCCTCTACACGCTCGCGCATCCCTCGCGCGTCGCGGAGCTCTTCCTCGAATCGGGCGGCGGTCTGGCAATCCCGCTGGGCGTTTCGCTGGTGGCGTCGAACCGCGACGAAGCAATCCCGATTCTTCGCGCCGTACACGGGCCGAACGCGCAGTTTCCCGATTGGGCGATCGACGCGCTCATCACGCGCAGCAGCGACTCGCCGATGCTTCGTCTGATCGCGGGCGGGATGATGTCGTACTTCATCGACGACCGCCTGGCCAGCATCCGCGTTCCGACGACCGTCATCTGGGGCGCGAATGATGGCGTCGTCACGCGCGCTTACGTCGATCAACTGCACGCCGGAATCGCCGGCTCGCGGCTCTGCGTCATCGACGACGCCGCGCACATTCCGCACGCGCAGCAGCCGGAGCGATTCATCGAATGTTTGCAGGCGACCTCCTAGCCGAACGCGCGCGCATCACGCCCGATCGCGTTGCACTCGTCTCCGTCGAAACCGGCGAGCGGCTGACTTACGCGCAACTCAACGATCGCGCGAACCACGCCGCGGCGATGATCCTCGACGCTGGACTCGAATCCGGCGATCGGGCTGGTCTCTTCGCGCAGAACAGCATCAATTTCATCGCCCTCTTTTTCGGCGCGCTGAAAACGGGCGTGATCGTCGTGCCGCTCTCCACGCGCGCCACCGCACACGAGTTGTCGATCATCGCTGTCGATTGCGGAATGAAGATTCTGTTTCACGACGGCAGCGCGCCAGACGTGAACAGTGCGACGCTCATGAAGCTGAACATCGCCTCCTCCACACGCACGATTGCGCATCGGATTCCAGATCCCGAATCGACTGCCTGCCTGCTCTACACCAGCGGCACGACCGGCAAGCCGAAGGGCGTGATGATTCCGCATCGCCAGCTTCTTGCGAACGGCTACAACACGGCCATCAACTGGGGGCTGCGCGAGGACGACGTCGCGCCGATCTTCACGCCGCTCTACCACGCCGGCGGCGTCGCGGTCTTCCTCATCCCGCTCTTCCTCATGGGCGGGACGATCGTCCTCCACCGCGGCTTCGACGCGGCCGAGGTTTGGGAAACGATCGAGCGCGAACGCTGCACGATCGTCCTCGGCGTGCCGACGATCTGGAAGATGCTGCGCGACGCGCCGCAATTTGCGACCGCCGACCTGAGTCACGTGCGCTGGTTCATCAGCGGCGGCGCGCCGCTGCCGGCGTTTCTGATCGATGCGTACCAGCAGCGCGGTGTTACTCTCAAACAGGGTTACGGTCTGACCGAGGTGGGAGTGAACTGCTTCACGATGACGATCGAGGATGCGCGCAACAAGCCCGGCTCGATCGGCCGGCCGATGATGTTCACCGAGGTTCGTCTGGTTGACGACGCCGGCAACGATTCCGATACCGGCGAGATGTGGATTCGCGGTCCGCATGTCAGCAGCGGCTACTGGAACAATCCCCAGGCGACGGCGGAAGCGTATGTCGGCGGCTGGTTCCGCACCGGCGATCTCGCCCGCCGCGATGCCGATGGATACTTTTTCATCGCCGGCCGCCGCAAGGAGATGTTCATCAGCGGCGGCGTCAACGTCTATCCGGCCGAGGTCGAAGCGGAGTTGCTGCAGCATCCGGATGTCTCCGACGCCGCGGTCATCGCCATCGCCGACGAAACGTGGGGTGAAGTCGGAGTGGCGTTCGTCGTCGCACACGGGGTCGCGGACGTCGATCTCGTCGAGTTTCTCAACGCTCGTCTTTCGCGATACAAAGTTCCGCGCCGGTTCATGTTCGTCGACGCGCTGCCGCGCACGCCGTACGGCAAGGTGGTGAAGGAGGAGTTACGAAAGCAACTCGCCTGAAAGCATCGACGCAGGAGGAACGCTCCGAAAAGTCGCGCCAGTTGATCCTCGAAAGCGCGCTGAAACTCTTCTCCCACCGCGGCTACGGCGCGACAAGCGTGCAGGACATCGCCGCCGACGCCGGCCTTTCGAAGGGAAATGTCTATCACCACTTCCCCGACAAGGAATCGATCTTCCGCTCGCTGCTCGACCGCTATTTCCTGCTGATGTCGCAGCCGCAGTTCCCGTTCAACCGCGCTCTTTCCGAAGGCACGTTCCCCGAAAATCTCGAAATCCTCGGCATGGCCGCGCGCGACATGGTCCGCGAATACCGCGAGTACGTGGCGCTGATTTACGTCGACGTCGTCGAGTTCGAAGGGGCGCACGTCCGCCAGTTCTACGAGGACATGGCCGTCCGCTTCGATTCGTTTTTCAAGTCGCACGGCATGGAAGAAGAGCTGCAGTCGAAGCTCGCCAATGGCCTCTCCCCGATCTCCGCCGTGATGCTGGCGACGCGGATTTTCATGAACTACTTCTCCGTGGAAATCCTCTTCGGCGTCAAAGACCACTTCGGTATGGGCACCGAGGACGCGATCCGCGAGATCTCGCGGATCCTGCGTCACGGGATGCTGAAGCAGAACTGAACGCGCGTGATACCCGTCGGCGAAGCCGGCGTAAGAACCGTAGCCCACGCTTTCAAGCGTGGGTCAGCGAGGTCGTCCCATTTGTGAGCCCGCCTTGGCGGGCGAGAGAAAGCTTTCTTTCGCCCGCTAAAGCGGGCTCACAACCCCGCGCGCACGTCGTTCCCACGCTTGAAAGCGTGGGCTACAGTTCTTACGCCGGCTTCGCCGACGAAGAGTCGGTTGCCCGTTCGCTGCGCGCCGCGAGGAAGAACGGGATCATCGCCATTGCCGTGACGACGAGGCTCACGAGCAGTCCGTAACTCAATCCGCTCTTGTCGCCAATCATGCCGGTAATCAGCGGGCCGGGACCGACGCCGAGGAGGTTGAGGACGAGTAGCGCGAAGGCGACCATCGTCGATCGCGCGCGGACCGGCGAGAGCTCCTGGAAGGTCGAGAAGAGCGGTCCGAACCACGCCGTCGTTCCGGCGCTGGTAAAGAACCAGCAGATGTAGAACAGCGGACCGCCAGGGACGACGGAGTAGAACAGCCAGGCCGGAATCGTGAAGAACGCCGTCATGATGGCCAGGCTCCACAAACGTCCGGCGGGGAATCGCTTTGCGCAGAAGTCGCTGAACGCGCCGCCGGCGAGGTTGCCGAGGAAGCCTGCGAAAACCGCGACGACGCCGGAACGGAAGGCAGCGTCGGCGTAACGGAATCCGCGCTCTTCGACGAGCCACGTCACGCCGTGCAGCGCCGCGCCCGAGCCGTAGCAGAGCAGCGATCCGCCGGCGAGCGCGAAGGCGAGCGCGGGACGGTCGACCAGCGCGCGCAGCAGATCGCGTACGAGCTCACGCACCGAGGGGCGCGGTTCGTCGACGCCGGAGACAGTGACGGACTTGCGCCGCGCCGGTTCGCGCAGAACGAACAGCAGCACCGTCGCCAGCAGACCGAGGATGCCGAGAGCGAAGAACGACGCGCGCCAGCCGTATCGCGGCGCGATGAAGCTCGACGAGATCAGCGCCACCGCCAGACCGAGCGGGATGCCGGAGTAGTAGACGCCGATGGCCAGCCCGAGGCGGCGGCGCGGAAAGGCGTCGCCGAGCATCGAGAGCGATGCCGGCGTCAGCGTCGCTTCGCCGACGCCGACGAAGATGCGCGGCAGTGCGAGTTGCAGAAAACTCCTCGCCCATCCCGACATTGCCGTCATCGCGCTCCAGAGCGCGAGCCCGATGCCGATCAGCGGAAAACGTTTGAAGCGGTCCGCGGCGACGCCGAGGAAGAGGCCGACGAACGTGTAGAAGAAAACGAATCCGAATCCAGCCAGCAGTCCGATCTGCGCGCGCGTCAGTCCGAGGTCTTTGATCAGCAGCGGCGCGAGGCTGGCGATCAGCATCCGGTCGACGAAGTTCAGGATGTTGAGCGCCGTCAGGAACGCCAGCAATCCCCACGACGATGCGGGAACCGATTCGTCAGTTCCGGCCGCGATGGCCGGCATGAAGCGCAGCTCCTCAGGAGTTTCGGTCATGCCGGCTTTTCGCCTGCCGCAGGATCAGAAGAAACGATACTCGATCGTGCCCAACACCGTGCGCGGCGCGCCGTACGAGCCGGTCAGGATGCCGAGCGACGGGATGTTGTAGCCGTTGGTCAGGTAGCCTTTGTTCGTCAGGTTCTTGCCGTTGATGCCGAGGCGCCATTTCGCGTCGGGCGAAAGCCAGCTCACCCACGCGTCGTAGATGATGTAGGCCTTCTGCGTGATCGGCAGCAGCGGCTGTCCGGGACGGCCCGGATACGCGCCGCCTTCGTTCGTGAGCACCGAGTTGTCGCGATACGCGCCGCCGACGCTCGCCGTCAGCAGTCCGCCCTTCAGCGGGGAATCGAAGTTGAGGTGCAGCCCGGCCGTCCAGTGCGGCGCGTTCGTGATCACCTGCGTGTCGACGAAGCCGTCGTGGTTCGCGTCGAGGAATCCGTCCGGCTTGAGATCGAGATAGCTGATGTAGCCGCTCGTGGCGAACCAGCTCACGTTGTGCGGCGTCGCATCAAATTCAACCTCGGCGCCCTTCATGCTGGCGTTGCCGGCGTTGAGGAAGTTGCCGAAGAACGCGTCCTCGACGCCGTCGCCGTTCGAGTCGTACGCGGTGAAGGTCGAGACCTGGATGTCTTTGTACTTGCCGTCGAACACGGCGGTGTTGAGCGTCAGCTGTCCGTCCGCGAGGGTCGACTTCAAGCCGATCTCGCCGACGTCGAGCGTCTCATCGTTGAACGGATCGGCCGACTTCGGGAAGACCGTCGACTGCGCGCGCACGTTGAATCCGCCGCTCTTGAAGCCGCGGCTCAGCGAACCGTACGCCATGATCTTGTCGCTGACCTTGTAGTCGAGGCCGATTTTCGGCGCGATCGACGAGAACGTCTTCGACTTGTCGTAGTTCGCGGTGATGGCATTGACGACGGTGAACGTATCGTTCGTGTAGCCGGCGTTGAAAGCAATGCCGTTCTTCTTCTCGCTGGTGAGGCGCAGGCCGCCGTTGAGCGTCCACTTGCTGTCGATGGCGTAGCTGCCGTCGCCGAAGACCGCGAACGACTTCGTCAGCGTCTTGCCGTCCGTCGTTCCGAAGATGCGGTTCAGGAAGATGTTCTTGACCAGACCGCCGGCCTCGCCGTCGAAGTAGTACGCGCCGAGGACGCCGTTCAGCTTCGTGCCGTGATCGTAGATGAACTGGAACTCCTGCGAGAGCTGCTTGTCGTAATACGTGGCGATGACATCCGTGATGCGCGCCGGGGTCGTATCGAAGTCGATGTTGTTCTTCGAGTCCGATTTCCGGTAGGCACTGATCGACTTGAAGTTCCAGGCGCTGTTCAGTTTCGATGAGACGACCACCGAGGTGCCGCTGGCGGTGGTGCCGTTGAGCGGTGCCAGGCCGCTCTGCGTGTCGAAGCGGCTGGAGTTCGCAGGGCACGTAACTCCGAAGGCCGGGCACAGCGGATTCGCGGCGAGACGCTGATAGCCCTTCGGCTCGGCCTTGTCTTTGGTGGCGTCGGCATTGAACTGGATGTTGGTCTTGTCGCTGACGAGCCATTCCAGCGCAGCGTGTCCGGCCAGCGTGTTGCGGTTGGAGACGTCGCGGCCAGTCAACGTGTTCGTGCCGTAGCCTTCGTGTTGCAGCGACGCGAACGCGAACTTGCCGCGAAGCTTGCCCGGCATCAGCGCGCCGGCGATGCTGGCGCGGAAATCGTGATTGCTCTGCGTCCCGGGCGAGTACGAGATGTTGCCGGAGTACTTATCTTCGAGCGGGCGGCTTACGTATTTGATCGCGCCGCCGATGGTGTTCTTGCCGTAGAGCGTCCCCTGAGGTCCGCGCAGGACTTCGATGCGCGCGACGTCGTAAACGTCGAGCAGCGCGCCCTGCGGCCGGGCGATGTAAACGTCGTCGACGTAGAGGCCGACGCCGGGATCGACGCCCCAAAGAGGATCGGCCTGACCGATGCCGCGCATGAATGCGGTGAGCGTCGTCGACTGGTTGCGTCCCTGATAGATGGACAGGTTCGGCACCTGCGTCTGTAGCTCGGAGATATCGGCTTCGGCGGCTTCTTCGAGCTTGTCGGCGGTGACGACGCTGACCGCGATCGGCACTTCCTGCACGTTCTCTTCGCGCTTCCGGGCCGTGACCACGATCTCTTCACTGGCCTTTTGTTTCTGGGCGTCGTCCGACGCTTTTGTTTCCTGAGTCTTGTCGGGCTTGGCTGCATCCTGCTGCGCGGCCGCGGGAATGGGGGCGACGCTCAGCAGGGCTGCGAAACCGATCAGCAGGGAGCGCTCCAGAGAACGAACGAACATGATGGCCTTCCTTTCAACGGAACTTCATCGATTGTGAGATTCGGGATTGGACGATGGCCGGCGGTTAACTTGCCGACTGGTCGGTTTGTTTTTGGCAATCTAGGCTGGTCGTCTGCGAATGTCAAGGATGGCTTGATTTGCCGGACTCATCTCGCTACCATCCGCTGCACAGCAATTAGTGCAGTTCAAGGCCGGGTGCACGCCCGGCCTTTTTCTTTTGCCGGAAAAACGGGAGGGAGGGGTCGCAAATGCTATCCGCGCAACAGATCACCAGGCTCGCCAAACGGAAGAGTTGTCCGCGCTGCAATCTCGAGAAGACGGAAGGAAACGCGCTCTGCCGCCGCTGCCGCTTCAAACTGCCGACGCACATGCGCCTGCCGTTGCAGGGCATCGAGTCGCGCGAGAAGTGGATCGTCGCCAGCGCCCTTCGCGCCGCCGCGAATTACTTCGAAATGCACTACAAATCGATCCGCTCCTTCGGCGGAGGACGATTGCGGTAGTCATCTGCGGATGATCCGTCCGCCTTTCATCACAAACGCGACGTGCGATAGCGCATGGATGTCGCGCAGCGGATTGCCATCGACGGCGATCAGGTCCGCCTCATAGCCGGCGGCAATCGTTCCGATGCGATCGCCGAGGCCTAGCGACTCCGCTGCGAGGGACGTGGCCGAGGTGATCGCATCCATCGCCTTCTGGCCGCCGGTGGCGACGCGGTACTCCAGCTCCTGAAAGTTTCGTCCATGCGATCCGGCCACGGCATCCGTGCCGAACACCATCTTCAGCCGCGGTGTGGCCAGTCCGAGTTGGAACACATGCAACGCCTTCGGCACCGCCAACTTCATCTGCGCGAACCCCTCCTCGGTGTAGTTGCCGATGCCGAGGTAGTGCGACTTGTTCTCGAAATAGTTGCGGAAGACGAGGTCGATGTTCGGATCGAAATACGTCCCATGCTCCGCCATCAGGTCGAGCTCCGGCTGCCCGATCAGCGCACCATGCTCGATCGACGTGCATCCCGCCAGCACCGCCCGCCGCACGCTCTCCGGCCCATGCGCATGCACCGCGACGCGCAGATGCCGCGCCTTCGCCTCGCCGCAGATCGCGTCCATCTGCTCCTGCGACATCGTCGGCGCACCGCCATTACGAATGCTTTGCGACGCAAACACCTTGACGACGTCCGCCCCTTCGCCCGCGAGCTTTGCCACCGCCGCCCGCAACTCCGCGACCGTCAGTTTGCTATCCGAAATCGGATCGATGGCCGTAAGAATGCGCGGCCCGATCAGCGTCCCGCGTGCAATCGCATCGCGCAGCGGCTTGTCGACCGGCGCCCCCAACGACTGCACGGTGGTAATCCCGCCATCGATCGTCCGCACGGCGTTCTCCGCCGCATAGAGCACCGACTCCTGCGCCGACTCGTCGCGATCGGTCTCATCGTCGTGCGACCGCCCATCCTTCGCGTCGAAATGCCACCCGATATGCACATGAGTATCGATCCCGCCCGGCATCAGCGTGCGATCGCCGAGGTCGATCGTGACGTCTTTTCTCTTTGAAGCATCCGTCACGACCCGCACGATCTTCCCGCCCTCGATCACGACCGCCGCATCGTTGATCACATGCCCCCGCCCATCAATCACCCGCGCCGCACGGATGACGACGGGCTGGGCGGTGAGGGTGGTGGTGAGGAGAAGAGTGAGGAGGACAGTTCGCATCCGCCTAGTTTAGTAAAACAAAAAATCTTCCGGCCCCGACCCGAAGCTGAGTTCTCTTAATTCGCCGGTTCGCTTGCCAGCGGCGTCAGGTCGCGCAGGAACCGCTCGACCGGCAAACAGCGGATGCCATCGATCATCAGCTCTTCACTCCCCCGATAGAGCAGCAGCGGTTTTGCCTCTGGGTAATCCCCCATAAACGTGCGGAGCGGGCGCAGGTCGTTGGAGCGGACGGTCGCAGAGTTCTGGACTTCGATGGCCATGAAGCCGAGATCGCCGTAGACGACGAAGTCGACTTCGACGCCGGAACGCGTTCGCCAGAAGAAGAGCTTCGTGTCGCCGGGCGAATACGCGATCCACGCCCGCAGATGTTGCGCGACGAGGCCTTCAAGCGCAGCTCCTCCAATCTCGGAGGGACGATCGAGCGGCCCGCGCGGCCGCAGGGAACGGAACACGCCTGCGTCGAAGAGATAGAACTTTGGTTGCTGCGTCGTCTCCCGTTTCGCGCGACGCGTGAAAACGGGCAAGCGGAACGCAAGCAACAGATCTTCGAGAATTTCGATGTACGCAACGATCGTGTTCCGCTCGGCCTGAGCTTCGCGGGCCACGTTCGCGACGTTGAGCACCGCCCCGTGCGAAAAGGTGATCGTCTCCAGGAATCGCGCGAAGCGGCCGATATCCCTCGCCCATCCCTCGAGTTTCACTTCCTCGTCCAAGTAGAGCGTCGCGTAGGCGTGAAGCGTGGCGGCCGGATCGGACGAGCCGACGACGAGCGGCAACATGCCGATCTCTAGCGCCCGATCGAGATCGAACGCCGGCACCTCGGCCGCCATGAAGGGATGCATTGTGAGATTCAATGCGCGGCCGGCAAGGAGATCGACGCCGCCTCTCCGAAGTTTTCGCGCGCTGGATCCGGTCAGAAGGAATCGCCGCTTCAGGCTCGACTCCATGAGATCGTGAACGACGTTCAGCAACTCGGGAACGCGCTGGATCTCGTCCACCACGACGTCACGTTGATCGGAACCCTCGACGAGTTGCCGCAGCCGTTCGGGACGGGCGTGCATCTCGCGGTACGTCGCCGGCTGCAGAAGATTCAGCCAAAGAGCGTCGGGCAGAGAATGACGAAGCCAAGTCGACTTGCCAGACCCCCGGGGCCCAAAAATGAAGGCACTTCCCGAGGGAAATTGGAAAAATCGACGTACTACTTCCATTTTGAGACGCAAAATGGAAGTAGCGGTTCCAAAATTCCGAAGCTACTTCCCCAATTCGTACAGATACTCCACGAACGACATGACTGCGCCGTCGAGGCCTTGCACTTTCGGGTTCGCGGATTCGATCACGTAGTACTCGTCGGGGGCGTGGGCGCCGCTGCCGTGGCCGAGGCCGAAGTGGCCGGCGGGGAGGCTGACGGGCGGGTTCGTGAAGACGTAGCCGGGATAGGAGCCGGCGTTGCGGGGCCAGAGGACGGGGTCGATGCCGGCGCGCTTCAGCACGGCGATCTGCGACTGGATCAGCGGCGCGCTCGCGGCGGTGCTGGTCGGGTCGTAGCCGCCAGTGACGTTCACTTCGATATCGCCGAAGCCGCGTTTGGCGAGGTGCGCTTTGAGCGCGGCCACGGCGTCGTCCTTCTTCATTTCGGGCACGAGGCGCATGTCGATCTTGGCGACGGCGCGGTGCGCGAGGATGGTCTTGCCGCCCGGACCGGTGTAGCCGCCGACGAGGCCTTCGATGTTCACGGTCGGCTGCGACTCAAGGCGTTCGTTGGCCTGCTGCCAGGAGAGGTCGTCGATCCAATGCTGCACGCCGAGGGACTTCTTCGATTGCGCTTCGCTGCGTCGCGACGATGCGGCGGCGATCATCGCCTTCTCGTCGGCGTTGAGCGGGCGCGGGGTCGGGTAATTGTCGATCGTGATCGTGTTGCCGTCGGCGGAGACGAGCGTGTCGAGCGCTTTGATGAGATGCCACGCGGGACTGTCGACCATCGCTTTCAATGACGAATGGATGTCCTTTGCCGGACCCCGTCCCCACTTCTCGCCGCTCGATACGAGCTCCAGCTCGACCACACCTTTCGCGCCGAGGGAGACGGTGACGATGCCGTCGAGATCCTGCGAGGCGGCGGGCATAAAGACGCCGCTGCATTTGCGCAGCGCGGCCTCGACCTCGGGACGATGCACGAGCTGACCGATGTGCGGCGAGCCGATTTCCTCCTCCCCTTCCGCAACCATGACCAGGTTCACCGGCATCTTCTTGCCGGCTCCTCGGATTGCGTGCAGCGCGGCCAGGAACGCGGCCTCGGGGCCTTTCTGGTTGACGGCGCCGCGGCCGACGATGACCTTGCCGAGGTTGGGCTTGTCGATGAGCCGCGCCTCGAGCGGAGGAGAAGTCCACTCGGCGGGATCGAACTGCTTGACGTCGTACATGAAGTAGAGGCCGACCGTCTTCGGCGCGCCGGCATCGAGGGTGGCGAAAACTCCCGGCTTGCCGTCGGTGGTGAGGATGGTGACCTGCTGGAAGCCAGCCTCGCGCGCGAGTTTGGCCATGTACTCCGGACCCGCGGGAAAATTGCGATCCTCGGCGGCGATCGACGGCAGCGCGATCCAATCCTGCAATCGCTTGACGGCTTCGTCGTGACGTTTGGCGACTTCGCGTTTGATGTCGGCGAGATCGTCGGCGATGGCGACGTTGGCGATGACGAGGAGAACGAGTGCGATCAGGGCACGCTTCATGTTGACCTCCATGTGGCCCAGACACTCCTGTCTGTGGCGGACGCGGCGGGATGCTATCGCAAGTAGATGCGCGGCTTGCGCGCGCCGCATCACGGCAGGATCGTCAACTCCGCTGAAACATCTTTTGTCCTGCACGCATTGGTCATGTGCATCGTGATCGTCGACTTCCCGGGACCATGAGTGCTCGTGTACGTGTAGCAAATGTGAGCGCTCCCGCAGACATCCGTCGGCGTCATCGGGTCGTTCATCGAATTGCTGAAGGACCAATCGGTGATGTCGTTCCCCACGGTGAACGCGACCAACGTTGTGTTTCGGACATGCAAGTCAATACCTTGACTCACGGAAACGGTCCCGTTGGGATCGGTGGTGATGACCCGCCGTTGAACGCGGGCGATCAATGGGCAGCGGTCCGGATCGGCAAAAATGAACGTGCAGGTGATGTACATGTAAATGGTAGGAGCGGGATCGCCGGCCCGGTATTGAATCGAGTTCGTCCCCTGGCCGGAGAGGAGCGTGCCGGACCCGATGTCCCAGTGCACCGTCGTGCCGGGCGGAGGAGGCGCAACCAACGTCGCCGTCCCGGTCGCACCGAGGCAGATATTGCCGTTGTCGAGCGTGAATTCAGGAACCGGAGTCGGGGAGATGGTGATGGACTTCGGAGTGTCCCAGATGGCCGGGCAGACTCCTTCACTGATGCTCGCGACGGTGTAGGTTGTCGTCTGCGCAGGTCTGATGCTGAAACGGGCATTGCCAGTCTTCTCTCCGTCGGACCACGTGATACCCGGACCATTCGTGGTGCCGGCGTAGAACAGAAAAAAGTTAGCGTAGTTGCCGCCGTCCGGCGTCCACTCGCACCGCTTGGTAAGGCCGACGTGCGGCGATGCGAACGCCTGGACTCCTCCAAAGATCTCGAACGAGCATCCTGTGCCGTCGGCGCCGGAGGCCAGCGAATTGAACCCGGCCTTGGTGATCGGCTTCGTGAGCACTGCTTGATTGGTCTGGAAACAGGTGCCATCGAGCCAGCAGCCGGAGTACGGCGGCTTGCCAGTGAAGAACACCGTGGCAGTGTCGGCTTCCGTACAACTGCTTCCCTTTCCTATGATCGTCGCCGAGGGGTGGAGATCCGGTATGACGGCCACACCCGAGGACGTGCCTTCACAAACGGAGTCCTGGAAACGGATGACGCTGTAGGTCCCGGGGGCCGTGATGATGCGGGAAAGTGAGGTGTTGCTGGTTTCAAACGGGACGTCGTCGGACCAGGTCCCTTTGAACGGCGGTGTGCCGGTGAAAGAGGCGTTCAGAACCGCCGAGCCGCAGGAAAGAGTACCGGTGCTGACGGTGGCCTTTGGATTGCCGCAGGCGGGCTTCGGAGTGATGGCGATGGTGCGATCGAGCGAGTCCGCGCACGCGCCGCGCGTGAGCCGCACGCTGATGCCGATCTCACCGCTCGATCCCGCCGTCACGGTCAGGCTCTGCCCCGTCGCGGTTGCCGGGAAGCCGTTGGTAATCGTCCATGCCGCCACCGCCCCGGCCTGAGGATCGACGCTGATCTCGAACTTCGCTTCGCTGATGACGGATGCGGGCGCATTGAGCCGCAGGGAAGGCACGACGCACTCGCCGACCTCGTACGCCGCCGCGGCGTGCGCCACGGTACACGGCGACGCGCCGGCGGGACTTTTGGCGACGGCGCGTTGCCTCGACACCGGCGGCGGCGCAGTGAATGGCGGCAGTTTCATGACCGCGTCGATCGCGAATTGTTTACTCCCGCTCTTCTGCGGCGCATAGGTGTAACTGCGAACGTCCGGTCCGAGCGTGACGGTGCCGAAATCGCCGGAGATGATCTGCTGCCCCGGCGCGCCGTTGTCGTAGTTCCAGATGATGGTCAGCGGTTCGCCGGCATGTCCCGCAGCGATCGGAACGACCCGGACTCCGAACGGATCGTGAAGCGCGATGACGCCACTGCCGTGCGACACGCAGTCGCCCGACGTCATCGTCACCGACGCTGTCGCCTTCGCATTCGTCCCGAGCGCGATGGTGATGTGATCGCCCGCGGCATCGCCGACGATCTGGCCGCCGTCTACCGACCACGCATAGGTCGCGCCGGGAACTGCGATTACGCCCGCCGTCGCTGAACCCGACTTGCACGCGGTTGCCGGCACCTGCACGGCCACGGTCGGAGCGCACTGCGCGTGCAATTGGACGGTTCCGATGAACACACTTAGAGCGATCACGACGAGGGACTTTCTGACGGGCATGCTGATAACTATAGTCGATCGCACTCGCGCGCCGTGCGAAAATCCGCCGAATGAAATCCCTATTCGATCAAGCCGACCGTACTTCGCTCCTGCAACGCCTCGACAAGCTGCAGGCCGATACTCCTCGGCAATGGGGAAAGATGAATGCCGCGCAGATGGTGACTCATTGCGCGCGGGCGCTGGAGACGGGGACCGGCGACCGTCCGATGAAGCAGAAGCTGATCGGCAAGATCCTGATGCCGTTTTTCCGCAAGTCGATCCTCGGCGAGAAGCCGTTCAGCCGCAACGGCCCGACCGATCCGTCCTTCGTCGTCGCCGACGAGCGCGAGTTCTCGAGTGAGCGACAGAAACTCGTCGATCTCATCGCCAAATTCGTCCAGCGCGGTCCCGACGCAGCTGGGAAAGAGACCCACGCTTTCTTCGGCGCGATGACGGGCCAGGAGTGGGGCGAGACGATGTACAAACACATCGACCACCATCTGCAACAGTTCGGGCTGTAGCCGGCACGGCCCGCGAACGCCGCGGAGCGGCGTCAGAGGGTAGCGAGGGGTGAGAGCGAAGCGAACACCCCTCGAAATGCGAGCGCCCACGATTTGTGCCGCGTCAGCGGCACTGGAAAATGTGACACTCCATCGAGTGCCGCTGACGCGGCACACTTCAATCTCGTCTTTCGTACGAGGGGTTGCTCGCGATGAAGCTGCTCGCACCCCTCGCTACCGTCTTGAGCCGCTGAACGCGGCGTTTTCGCAGACGCGTACACGAACTAGAATCGCCTCGTGCATCCGAGCAGTTCGCAGGCGAAGGAGATGGCCGACGAGTCGATGGTGCGGAACCTCGCCGCGCAGGCCGAAGCCATCTGGCCGCAGGAGGAGCCGATCTTTCTGCGGCATCCGCCCTCGGGGCAAGTTCTCGACGTCGGTTGCGGCACGGGCGAGATCACGGCGCGATTGGCGGCGAAGTTTTCGAACGCATCGTTCGTCGGCGTCGATCTCGAGGAACCGCATCTCGATCGGGCTCGCGCGCGTTGCGCGGAGTTCGGCGAACGCGTTCGATTTCAGGTCGGCGATGCGCTCGCGCTGCCGTTCGATGACGCGTCGTTCGACTACGTCGTCTGCCGGCATCTCATTCAGGCAGTTCCCGATGCCGGCCGCGTCCTGAACGAAATCCGGCGCGTGCTTCGTCCGGGCGGACGCGTTCACCTGATCGCCGAGGATTACGGGATGCTGCTCTGCCATCCGACCAATCTCGATTCGGACGGATTCTGGCAACGCCTTCCGCCGCGCTACGCCGCCGGCGTCGGATGCGATCTCCACATCGGACGCAAGACCTTCACGCTCCTCCACGACCTCGGCATGATGGATATCGCCGCCGACTACATCGTCGTCGACACGCTGCGCGTCGAGCGCGACACGTTTGCGCGCATCTGGGAAGCGTGGCGCGACGGCTACACAGATTCGCTCGAACAGTACGGCGGCATCTCGCGCGAAGAGATCGAACAACGCTGGCGCGAGATGATCGACTGCATCCGCGATCCACGCGGATATGCGCTGTGGCAAGTCCCCGTGTGGACCGCGGCGAAGCCGGTTTGAATTACGCCGTCGCGCAAACCCCGCCGCTGCAGCACGCCGCGGCGTCCGCAGCCTCCGGCAGGTTGTCCTTCAGCACGACGAACGCTTCCCATTCGTTGCCGTCAGGATCGTGGACCCACGTCTTGTCCTGCGTGGCGTAGCAGCAGTCGGTCTTCATCTCGTCGCGCGTGACCAGCCCTGCCTCGGCCCAGCGATTGCGAATGGCCAGCACGTCATCGGTCGACGCGACCTGCAGCCCGAGGTGGGAAAGCGCGCCGGCGGAATCGAGGGACGGAACTTCGTTGAGCGCGAGATTCAGCGGCGGATTCTGCACGTCGAACTTCGCGTAGCCGGTGCGGACCTTGGACGGTTCGATGCCGAGCATGCGCCGATAGAAGTCGATGCTGCGCTCGACGTTGCGGACGTTGATGGAAACGTGGGCTTTGAGAACGTCTGTCATTGTGATGCCTCCTCATATTCGCCGTTGCGAATGTGAGGAGAAGATAGGTCCGCGAATCACATCTGTCAAGACGAATGTGAAATTGAGAACGTAGCGCCGTCGGCTCGACGGCTGGACCGCCAGCGGCTCGCTGGCGTCTCTCGGTACGTGCCGCCGAGCCGGCGGCGGTCCAGCCGGCGGGCCGCCGGCGCTACGAGAGGGATTACGCGCTGATGACCATGACTGTGAGGTCGTCGTATTGCGCGCGGCCTACGGCGTGGCGCGTGGCGGCATCGGCGATGGCCGAGGCGACGGTGCGGGCGCAGATCGATGCCGGCAGCGATCGCAGAATGCCGGCGGTTCCAAAGTCGTCGCCATTCTCCGACGGCGACTCGATCACGCCATCGCTGTAGAGCACGAGCAGCTCGCCGGGAGTCAGCGTAAGCGTCGTCGATTTCCAGCGCGCGTTCGGAACGATTCCGATGACCGGGCCGGTCGATCCGATCTGCTCGATCGCGCCATCGCCGCGGACGATCATCGGCGGGCAGTGACCGGCATTCACGAGCGTGATGCTGCCGTCGTCGTCGAGCCAACCGATCACCGCGGTCGCGAAACGGTTCGACGGCAGCAGCGGTTTGAGAAACTCATCGAGCCGTTTCATCGTCGTGGCCGGATCGCAGCCGGCGCGTGCGCATGACGTGATGCGATGCTCCAGCTCTTCCTGAATCATAGCCATCACGATCGCCGCCGGCAGCCCTTTGCCCGCCACGTCGCCGAGGGCGAACCAGAGCCGGTCGCCGGCGGCGTGTGTGAACCAGAAATCGCCGGTGAACGTCTTCGCCGGCAGCGAGATCGCGTGAACGTCGAACCGCGCCTCCTCGACCGGGATCGCGCTCATGCCGCCACCGGCTGACAGTGACGGCATGGACGGTATCCGCTTTCGAGCGCTTCGTCGGCGTCGCGGAACGGCATGCGGTTCTTGTCCTGAATACGCTTCGCATCGCGGCAGGTCGGGAAGCAGAAGATGTGCGTCGTCTTCGATCCGATGAAGCGCACGTGCTCCTTCGCCAACGCGTCGAGCTGATCGACGTCGACTCCCTCGCGCTGCAGCAATGCGCGCTTGGTGTCGCTGCCGAAGATGTAATTGCCGATGCCGCCCGACGACGGCACCACGCGATGGCACGGCACGACGAACGGCACGGCGTTGCGGGCGATGACGTTGGCCACGGCGCGGACGGCGCGCGGACGGCCGGCCTGGCGCGCCACCCAGGCGTACGTGCGGACCTCGCCCCGCGGAATGCGGGTGAGCGTCTGCAGGACGTCGTGCTCGAGGTCGTTCGCGGCGTCGAGATCGACTTTCGGCGAATCGACTCCCTCCCCTTCCACGGCGGCGATCACCTGCCGGCGCAGCGCGGCGGGAATCGTTCCCGGCTCCAGCACGCGGCCGTACTTTTTCGCGTACGGCTCGCGAACGTCATCGATCGATTCGGCGGATCGGATCATCCGGATGCGGTCTTTCGTGAATGCGACCCAGACGTCGCCAACGCGATCGAACGAATCGGCGATGGCATCCAGGCACTCGTCCTTGCACGACACCGGCGGCACGAGCGCGAGCGACTTGACGGCATGTACGAGTTGGGCGACGTCGTCCTGCGACGCGTCGCAACTGCGGCAGGTGCGCAGGTGCTCTTCGACCGCCGTCTTCTCCATCGGTGCAAGCTCGCGCGTGCGCAGCGCATCGATTCGGGTCAACACGTTTCTACATTGCATACGCCACCCCCTTACTTTCCAGTGCATCCCTCAACAGCTTCAGCGACCGGAACACTTTGCCTCGCAACGCGGCCTCCGACTGGCCGACTGTCTTGGCGATTTCCGCGTACGACATCTCTTCCATGAACCGCAGCACGATCAGTTCGCGCGCGTCGACCGGCAGCAAGGCCATGGCCCGCCGCAGCAGTTCGACTTCCTCTTTCCGCTCCAGCTCCGACCCTTCCAGACTGACGAATGGTCCGAGCCGTCCGTCGTCGAACGATTCGAGCGATTCTTCGAGCGCGCTCCGTTTCGAACGCCGCTTGTTCAGCGAGAGGTTGCGCACGGTCCGGAACAACCACGGCCGCACCGCCAGCGCCGCACAGCGCTCTTCGTCGTACTGACGCGTGAGCGCCCGATGCGCCCGCATCATCGCGTCCTGCACCACCTCCTGCGCATCGAACGCGTTCTGCAGGATCCCGTGCGCATACGTGAACAGCGGCCGCTCGAACCGGTCGATCAATCGCTCGAACGCTCCCGGCTCACACCGATGAACGGCGACCGCCAGCTCGCCCCCCTGATCCGCCTCCCGCACGATCGCGCCACCGGTCCACGAGTTCTTCATGTGGCTAAGAACACGGGTAGGCGGGGTTTCGTTCGGACAAATTTTTCACCACAGAGGCACAGAGTACACAGAGAAACCTCAGTGCTCTCTGCGTCTCTGTGGTGAACGCCGCTTACTCGTACCGAAGCGCTTCGATCGGATCCAACTTCGCTGCCTTGTACGCGGGATAAATCCCGAAGAAGAGGCCGATGGAGATTGAGACGCCGAGGCCGACCATGATCGACCAGAGGGGCGTGGCGGTGGTGAGGGGGCTGACTTTGCGGACGATTAACGCGATCAGCATTCCGACGGCGACGCCGATCGCGCCGCCCATGCCGGAGAGGGTCATCGCCTCGGTCAGGAACTGGACGACGATGTCGCGCCGCACGGCGCCGATGGCTTTGCGGACGCCGATTTCGCGCGTTCGTTCGGTGACCGAGACCAGCATGATGTTCATCACGCCGACTCCACCGACCAACAGAGCGATCGAGGAGATGAAGATCATGGCCAGCGTGATGCCGCCGGTGATCGCCTGGAAGTTGCCGATCAGTTTGTCGGGCGTCATCAGGCCGAAATCGTTCGGCTTGTTGAACGGCACCTTGCGGCGCGCGCGCAGCACGGCCGTCCCCTCCTCGGTGATCTTCTGCACCCACTCCGGTTTGCGCGGGATGGTGGCGATGTTCACGCCGACGTCTTTTTTGACCGAGGGGAAGTGGGAGTCGAAGGTGGTGATGGGGATGAAGATGTGCGAGTCGGTCGACTCGAAAAACGTCGCACCTTGCTTCTCCATGACGCCGATGACGGTGAACTTGTGTCCGCCGACGGACACTTCTTTTCCGATCGGATCGCGGCGCGCGAAGAGCGTGTCGGCGATGCCGGAGCCGAGGACGACCACCGAAGCGCTGGAGCGGACGTCGCCGTCGCTGATGAATCGTCCCTCGCCGACGTAGTGATTGTTGGCTGGACAGTAATCCTCGGTCACGCCGCCGAATTCGTCGGGCGTGGCCTGCTGCCCTTTGAAGATCACGTCGAGCGAGTTGCCGTTGCCGTTCCAGTAGCGCTCCGGCGAAACGGCCAGCATCGACGGGCACTGACGCTTGAGCGCGACCGCGTCCTCGTACGTCAGGTTCTTGCGCGTGCGTTGCGATTCGTCGGAGTTGCCGGGGCCGAACTGCGGATCGAATTTCTGGAACTGCACGAGCGTCGCGCCGAACGACTGGAAATCGCGCGTAACGTTGTTGTTGAAGCCGACGATGATCGAGACCATGGCGATGACCGTGGTCACGCCGATGACGATGCCGAGGACCGTTAGCGCCGAGCGGAGTTTGTAGGCAGTCAGCGCGCGGGCGGCGAAACGGACGTTTTCGCGGGCGGCGAGGATATGGTCACGAGCGCGCATGGTTCAACGACTCCTTCTCCTGTAATCGATGACTGCGATCGAGAGTCCTTCTCCCCCGCGCTTTTCAGCGGGGGAGAAGGTGCCGAAGGCGGATGAGGGGGCGGGAGCTTGCGCGGATTGCGGTTTCAGGCACCGCCCCTCACCCGCACTCCGCTTCGCTGCGTGTCTCCCTCTCCCCGCAAAAAAGCCGCGGGGAGAGGGACTCTCGATGAGCCTGGCGTTCATCATTCCGATCTCAGTGCGTCGATGGGCGGCAGATTCGCGGCGCGCATCGCAGGGAAAAATCCGGCGGTGACGCCGGTGACGACGGCGATCGCCAGTCCGGTGATCACGAGCGATGGGCGAACGAGCGTCGGCAACGGGAAGGCGGCGGAAATCCCGAAGGCGATCAGCACGCCGAGGAGTACGCCGACGATGCCGCCGCCGAGGGAGAGCAGGATCGCTTCGGTGAGAAATTGCAGCTGGATGTTGCGCTTGCGCGCGCCGAGGGCGCGGCGGATGCCGATCTCGCGCGTGCGCTCGACGACCGACACCAGCATGATGTTCGTGATGACGATGCCGCCGACGACCAGCGAGATTCCGGAGATGAAGACCATGACCGCGAAGCTGGTCGCGGAAATGCTCTTCCACAATTGCTGCAGCGCCTCGGCAGAAACGACGCCAAACGGGTCGTTGCCGCGGAACGGCGTCTTGCGCCGGTTGCGCAGAATGACGCGCACCTGATCGAGCGATTTCTCCAGCCCCGGAACGCCGCCGGTAGCGCGGATGAAGAGGTTGAGCCCGCGCTTCGATCCGAACGCTTTTTCGTACGCGCTGATCGGGATGAAGAGCTGGTTGTCCTGGCTGCGGCCGAGAACGGAACCCTGTTTGCGCAGCAATCCGATCACGCGCGCCGGATGACCGGCGATGTGAATCGTGCGCCCGAGGGGATCGAGCTTGCCGAAGAGCTGGTCCTTCACGTCCGATCCGATGACGGCCACCATCGCCGCGTGCTGCTCTTCCGTGTTGGTGAAAAACCGTCCCTCTTCGACGTCGACGTTGTTGATTTCGCCGACGTTGGCGGTGCCGCCCTGCACGCGCACGCCACCGAGTTTCTGCGCGCCGTTTTTGACCTGAAGCTGCGTATTTTCCTGCGCGCCGATCGCGGCGCAGCGCGAGCAGTGCTGGCGAATCGCTTCGAAATCCTTCCAGTCGATCTTCTTGCGCTTGACCGCTTCGAGGAACTGCTCGCGGCTGGTGATGATCCCGAACTGCGTGACGATGTAGACGTCGGGGTTGAGCGTGAAGACTTTCTCCGCGATGTACGAGTTCAGCCCGGCGATGATCGAGACGACCGCGATGACGGTCATCACGCCGATGATCACTCCGAGCAGCGTGAGAAAGCTGCGGAGTTTGTTCGTCGAGAGCGCGCCGGCGGCGATGCGGAGAGTGTCCATGGTCTTGGTGGGGTGTCGGGTGTCGGAGCGTTACGACTTCTTATCTCCGCCCTTGTCGCCCTTCTCTTCCTTCTGTTCCTTCACCTTCGTGCCGTCCTTGATCTCGCGCAGCGCGCGGAACGGGCCGGTCACGATCTGCTCCCCTTCCGTCGCGCCGCTGACGATCTCGATCGAACTGTCGCCGGAGAGGCCGGTCTTGACGGGCTGGAACTTCACCGCGCCGTTGTTGATGGCGAAGACGCCTTCTTCGTCGAGCGGCTTGCCGGGCGTGCTGCCCGGTTTCTCGCGCACGACCAGCGCCTGGATCGGGATGGCCAGCGCTTTCGGACGCGAGCCGGTGATGATGTCGGCGGATGCGGAGAATCCCGGGCGCACTCCCGCCGGCGGATTCTCGATCTGGATCTTGACCTCGAAGTTGACGGCCTCGGTGCTGCTCGAGGAGCTGATGCCGTTGCGCTTGATCGGGCTCGACGCCACTTCGGTGACCAGTCCCGCGAACGTTTTGTTCGGGTAAGCGTCGATGGTGACGGTGGCGCGCTGGCCGACTTTGACCGAGGGTACGTCGGTCTCGTCGACCTCCATGACTGCCTCGACCACGCTCATGTCGGCGATAGTCATCAGCACCGTGCCGGCATTGTTCATCGTGCCGATGACGGCCACTTCGCCCTCTTCGACCGGCAGCGCGGTGACGATGCCGGCCATTGGCGCGCGCATGGTGGTCTTCTGCAATGTGTCGCGCGCGGCGTTGAGGTTTTCGCGGGCCTGGCTGATGCGCTGCTCGAGCGCGGCCACGTTGGCGCGAGCGGAGTCGCGAGCGCTCTGCGCGCGGTCGAGCTCGGAACGCGGCGTAATTTTCTGCTCGTAATTTTTCAGCGCGCGCTGGTAGTCCTGCTCGGCGGCGACGGCCATCGCTTTCGCGGCGTCGCGGTCGGAGAAAACAGCCTGCAACGCGGCGTCGGCGCTGCGCGCGGTGGCGGCGAGCTGCTTCTGATCGATCTGCAGGAGGAAGTCGTCTTTCTTGACGACGTCGCCCTCGCGCACGGCGAGGTTGACGACCTGCCCCATGACGTTGGCGGAGAGGTCGACCTTGCGCTTGGCGTCGATGCGTCCATTCGCCGAGACCTTGCTGGTCAGATCCTGCCGCGTGACTTTGCCGTACGTGACCGGCGTGACGTCTTTGCCGCGCCGCGACGCGAAGCCGGCAGTGAGCACGCCTGCGATGACCAGTACGACGATTCCGATGATGATTTTGGTGCGACGCCTCATGTGAAGGATCTCCTCGTTGAACGAACGTAGGTGCGTATACGGCGCGACGGGCGGGGGGTTGCGTGTCATCCAAAGCGCTGCACGCGTCCATTGGTTAACAGGGGCGGCTCGGAAGCTTGCGAAAGCACAGACAGGCACAATCCCTCGGCCTCCCTGCTTCACCTCCCTGCCTCATACTTCCAGCATGGCCACGCTGAAGCCACAGGTACGCCTCCTCGCGTTCGTGTCGCTGCTGAACGATTCGGCGAGCGAGATGATCTATCCGCTGCTGCCGGTGTTCCTCACCACCGTGCTCGGCGCGACGCCGGTGACGGTGGGCGTAATTGAGGGGGCGGCGGATGGATTGGCGTCGATCCTCAAGTACTTCGCGGGATCGATCTCGGACAAACTGCCGCGGCGCAAGCCGCTGGTAGTGGTCGGATACGGATTGGCGGCGGCGTCGCGTGCGCTGATTGCGGTGGCGGGACGCTGGCCGGCGGTGCTGACGGCGCGGCTGATCGATCGGACGGGAAAGGGAATCCGCTCCGCGCCGCGCGACGCGATCATCGCGGACGTCACGCCGCCCGAGGATCGGGGACGGGCCTTCGGTTTTCAGCGCGCGCTCGATCACACCGGGGCGGTGGTCGGTCCGCTGCTGGCGCTGCTGTTTCTGAACGTGATCCACGTCCCGATGCGGACGCTGTTCATGATCGCGGTGATTCCGGGCGCGATCGGCGTGGTGATGCTGATGCTGTTTCTGCGCGAGGAGCCGCATGCGCACAAAGCGGGGAAGCCAGCAATTACCGGCGCCAAACTTCCCACGAATTTCTACCTCGCCATCGCCGCGGTCGCGCTCTTCTCGCTGGCGAATTCGAGCGACGCGTTTCTGATCCTGCAGGCGCACGCGGCGGGCGTGTCGACGGCCATGCTGCCGGCGCTGTGGGCGGCGCATCACGTGATCAAGTCACTCTTTTCGACTAAGGCCGGGGCGCTGTCGGATCGCATCGACCGCCGGCTGCTGCTGATCAGCGGGTGGACGTCGTACGCGATCATCTACGCGGTGTTTCCGTTCGCGCATTCGCTGCTGTTTTTTGTCGTGCTCTTCGTGCTGTATGCGATTCCGTTCACGCTATCCGAGGGAGCGGAACGGGCCTGGATCAGCGACCTGGTGCCGGCTGCGGCGCGAGGAAAGAGCTTCGGGATTTACTACCTCGCCAACGGTTTGTGCGTCCTCGCGGGAACGGTGCTGTTCGGCGAGATTTATCAGAACGTGTCGCCGCGCGCCGCGTTCTGGGTGGGAGCTGGGTTGGCTCTGTTGGGCGCTGCGGCGGTGTTGGTGGTGCCTCGCAAGAGGGTTGAGGGATAAAAGCAAATGTTGAATGTTGAATGTTGAATGTTCAATGTTGAATGAGAGAGCCGTGGAGACATTCAACATTCAACATTGAACATTCAACATTCGACATTTCGCTTCTTCAGGTCCACTCCTCGCGGCCGGTGCGGCCCTTCCCCGGCGTTCGTCCCTGCTTGCGGCGTTCGGATTCGGGGATGAAGACTTCGCGGTGCGGTCTCGTTTCTTCGAGCTTGGCGACGAAGCGAATCGCTTCGTCGATGACGTCGTCGAATGACTTCGCGACCGGGATGGCATTCGCGCGCAGTCGCGTGATGTGTTCGCGGAACGCTTGCGCTCTCACGTGCGCCTCGGCCACGCGCGCGGCGATGGCGGTGCTGCTTTCGCCGAAGTGCTTCATCGATCGCTGCAGGTCGGGGATGCGTTCGATGTGGCTGCAGAAGAGGACGACGTCGCTGCCGGCCATGAGGGCGCGTTCGGCCAGCGATTCGTAGGAGCCGAGGTCGGAGACGGCGTGCATCTCCATGTCGTCGCTGACGGCGAGACCGTGGAAGCCGATGGCGTCGAGGAGCTCGCGCGACAATTTGCGGCTCAGCGTGGCGGGCGTGTCGGCGTCGTCGATCTGCGGATAGATGCCGTGGCCGATCATGATCGCGGCGGCTTCGTTGCCGAGCTTCGCGAAGGGGACGAGATCGCGCGCGAGCATTTCGTCGCGCGAAAGATTCATCACCGTCGCGCCGTAGTGCGGATCGCCGGAGCCGAGGCCGATGCCGGGGAAATGTTTGAGGCAGGCGGCGGTGCCGGTTTCGTGAAGGCCGCGGATGAAGGCGCCGGCGAGGTCGACAACGGAGTCAGGATCGCTCCCGAAGGTGCGGCGCTCCAGACCTTTCGGAGACGAATCGCCGCGGATGTCGACGACGGGGGCGAGATCGATCTCGACGTCGAAGTAGCGCAGCGCCATGCCGATCACGCGTCCGCTCCAGCGCGACATCTCGGCCGGTTCGGCGCCCTCGGCGAAAGCCTGCACGCTCGGAAGACCGGGGATGAGATGGCGAAGGCGATCGACGCGCCCGCCTTCCTCGTCGATCATCAGCAGCGGCGGCGCGTCCGGCGCGAACGATTTGATCTCGGCAGTCAGCTCGCGGAACTCGTCCTCCTCGCCGATGTTGCGGCCGAAGATGACGACTGCGTACGGCGGGTTTTCGCGAAGGATGCGGCGTTCGAGATCGGAGAGCGACGTGCCGGCGATGCCGATGCCGAGGAGGTCAGTAGACATTGAGGGGATCGTAGCATCGTACGCGCCAGTCTCTGGGATGTGCAGAAAACCTTTTCACGCGGAGACGCGGGGACGCGGAGAAAGACAGATTGATCATCGCACGGTGATGTAAACCCGATCGCGTTCGCCTCTCGCGTTCGTAGCGACGATCGTGTGTTGTCCCGTTCGCAGCGGCCATTCGCGCGCGGCCGGTTTGCCGTCGACGATCCAGGTGGCGTCGTGCGTGGCGCGGAGGTGGAGGGCCTGGAACTCGCGATGCAACGTCGGATCGACGAGGTAGGTCGTGTCGTTCGCGGGACTGGTGATGCGGAATGTCGTGTCGCGGGCGACGGTGGCGCGCGGCGCGGACGGATTCATGCGACGCTCGCGTGCGGCGGCCCATTCGCGATATTCGGATGGCCAGGAGACGCCGCCGGCGTGATGCCAGTCGCAGAACTCGACGTCGGCATCGCGCGGGAGCCATTCGGTTTCCGTCGCCGGACACGACGTCGACGGACGATGACCAGAAAGAGCGCAGATCGGCTGTTCTTCGAGATCGTCGGGACGATCGACGATGGCGGTGTTGTCGTTGCCGCCCGCGCGGCGCATGGCGGCGAGCATGACGGCGTGGAAAACCGGGCCGGCGCCGGTGACGCCGCTGGAGTTGCGCAGCGCGGTGCGATCGAAGTTGCCGACCCAGACTCCGACGGTGACGGCGCGCGTGTATCCGATGGTCCAGTTGTCGTGGTAGGCCTGCGAGGTGCCGGTTTTGACGGCGACCGGGAAGGGAAACTCGAGATTGCCTCCGCGGCCGAAGATGAATTCGCGAGCTTTGGGGTCGCTGAGGATGTCGGTGATCCAGAAGGCGGTTCTTTGCGAGACCGTGCGGGTGGCTGGTGCTGCGGCTTCGGCCGGAGCACAGACAGGAGTGTCTGTGCCACACCTGCCGGTGGCGGAAGCGGCCGTGGTTGTTTGCGCGCTGCCGCATGTGGCACAGACACTCTTGTCTGTGCGCAGCGGCGCAGCCGCGCGAATCATGCTCGGCGAAACGGAAAGTCCGCCGCGCGCGAACGTCGCGTACGCGGTCACGAGCTGTTCGAGCGTGACCTCGGCGTCGCCGAGGGTGAGGCCGAGGCCGTAGTAATCGGCGGTGCGGGTCAGGTCGTGGAAGCCAGCTCCTCGGAGCAAACGCAGCAGCGCCGGAGGTCCGACTTTCGACAGCAGCGCAACAGCCGGAACGTTCTCCGATCCGGCCAACGCCAGGCGCGCGCGCAACGGTCCGCGGTAGCCGCCGTCGTAGTTTCGCGGCGTGTACGTCACCCCGCCCTCGGCGGTCGGAAAGTGCGACGGCACGTCGGCCAGCACCGTCGCCGGCGTGAATCCCTGCTCGAAGGCGAGCGCGTATGTGAACGGCTTCAGCGTCGATCCCGGCTGACGCAACGTCGTCACGCCGTCGATCGCGCCGCCGAAGTTCGTGCCGAAGTAATCGCCCGATCCTTCCCACGCCAGCCATTCGCCGGTGCGGTTGTCGAGGACGGCGACGGCGACGCTGTGCGCGCCGTGGCGGAGCAGTTCGCCGCGCTCGGCGGCGATGATTCCGCGAACACTTGCCTGCAGATTCGCGTCGAGCGTCGTCTCGATGCGTCGCGGAGCGTTAGGTCCGAGGGAAGCGCGGACGCGTTCGACGAAATGCGGCGCGAGCGTCGGCTGCAGTCCGCGGTCGAGCGAAAGCCGTTCGTTGCGCGCGTCGCGATATTCGTTCGCGTCGATGCTCCCGAGCTTCTTCATGCTCGCAAGCACCGCGCGTTGGCGCGCCAGCGCGCGGCGCGGCGTCGACGGACGTTGCGGCAACGACGCCAGCCACGCCGATTGCGCGATGGTCAGCTCGTCGGGCGCGCAGGCGAAGTAGCGGCGGCTGGCGCGGGCGATGCCGATGGTCTGCTCGCCATACGGCGCGAGATTGACGTAGAGCGCGAGAATCTGCTTTTTCGTGTAGCGATGTTCGAGCCGCAGCGCGATGACCGCTTCGCGCACTTTCGACGTCATCGTGCGCGGCGGATTGCCGAGGAGCATCTTCGCAACCTGCTGCGTGATCGTCGATCCGCCCTCGGCCGCGCGCAGCTTCACGACGTCGTGAACGACGGCACGCGCAATGGCAATTGGATCGATGCCGAGGTGCCGCTCAAACCGGCGATCCTCGGCGGCGATCGTGGCGTTCGCGATCGACGGCGGAACATCGTTCAGCCACTCGTTGCGCGTGCCGGTCGACGACAGCGGCTCATAAAGAACGATGCCGTTGCGGTCGACGATCGTCGGCGTCGTATCGGGCGTGATCGGAGGAATCGGTCCGAGGCGAAGCCAGAGCGCGAGCGCGATCAGACCGGCGGCGATTGCGCCGCCGGTCCATGCGAGACGTTGCTTCACGGCTTGATCTCCACGACCTCGCTCGACGTTCTGCCGAAGACTTCCGGCTCGTACATCTCCTCGGCGGACATCGGCGCGGTGATGAATGTGCCCGCGGTCGTGGCGCGGACCATGTACGTGAATTCGTGTACGCCTTCGCTGAGGCGCGTGGCGAAGAGCGTGACGCGATCGTCGTGGCGCTCGACGTGATCGAACCCGCCGTGCTTCCACCACGACATCCAATCATCGCCCTGCGTGTCGTTCTTGGCCTGTGCCTCGGCCAGATCGGTCGCGGTGGTGGCAAACCACGACTCGACCGGCTCGGTGCCGGCAGGAATCGGATCGGTGACCGCAACGAAGCGGCGCTCCTTGGTGTTGCGGATGCGCAGCGTGACCTTGACCAGATCGCCGGCCTTGAACGTCTTCGGCGAGTATTTGCGCTCGACGTTGAAGCCTTGATCGCGGCCGTCGTGCAGCAAGCCGGCGGGCGTGTAGCGAAGCCGCATCAGGTAGAAGAGCGTTCCGGTGCCCTGGCGCTCGAACGTGACGGGAACATCGGCGGCGGCGTGCTTCTGCAACTGCATCATCGATAGATCGTGATTCTTCGCCTCGGTGCTGCGGCCTTTGAACGCGTCGTTGGCGAGTGAGTCGTTGCCGATCTTCACGACGCCCGTGAAGTCGGGCACTTCGCTTTCGTACTTGCGGTAGTAGTCGACGAGCGACTCCATCGCCCAGACGTTTTCCTGCGTGTTGCCCCAGCGGCCTTCGCGGCGCACCTTCATCATCCAGCGCACCATTTGCTTGACGAGTTGCTCGTTCTCGCCGTGCCGCGTCAGCGTGCCGAGGGCGATGGCGGTGGAGCGGATGTTGGAGTTCCAGTAATAGAGAAGGTAGGGATCGGCCAGCTCCTCGACGTGGGCGCTGCCGCCCTCGGGAAGGATGGCGTTGTTGATGCGGCGCACGAGATCGTCAACACGTTGACCTTTCTCGCCCTTGGCCACCATGGCATCGAGCAGATAGGAGATGCCGAAGATCGGCATGTGATCGACATACGAGTAGAGCCGCGTGAGATGGCTGTCCTCGTTGCGCCCGCCCTCGGCGAGCACCTTCACGGCGAAGGCCTGCCACGCGGTGTACGACGGCCACCAACCTTCGTTCGTGGGACGCTTCTCTTTCAGCTTGGCGTCGAGGTAGTCGTAGCCGCGCTTCGTGACGTCCTTGCTGACGTCGTACTTCAGCTTCTCGGCGCGCTGCATGACGTGCAGCACGTTGGCGGTGAGGTACGGATTCTCGCCCCAGCACTCACCCGCCCAATAAGCGAAGCCGCCATCGCCGCACTGGTATTTGTACAGCTCGTAGATCGTCTTCTGCGCGATCGACTTCGCGTTCTTCGCGTCGATGCCCGGCAGCGCGAACGCTTCGCCGAGGTCGCCGGCGAGCATGAGGGCCATGGCGGCGGAGGAACGCTGCTCGGCGCAGCCGTAGGGATAGGTGACGAGATACGACGCGCCTTCCGAGAGACCGACCATCGCCGTCGATGAAAGCTCGACGTGGAGTCCGCCGGCCGAGGGGACGACGTCCTTCGGGACGGAGAGAGTTTCCTGCGCGCTCGGCTTCGCTTCGCCGTACGCGGCCACGGTTTCGGTCGGCGCGAGGATGCGCACGGGGAGCGAATCTTCGAACGCGTCTTTCTCGCCGTTGAGCGACACTGTCATTTGAATCCGCGCGCTGCCGACCGCTTTCGCATCGGCGTTGAAACGAACTTCGGCCGATCCTTCCGCGGGAACGTCGATCGTCGACGTCATCGGCTGCGCGAAATCGACGACCGAGGGATCGAGCGACTTGATCGTGACCGTCGCTTTGCCCGGCTGCTTGAGCTGCGAGTGAACGACGGCGCCGAAGTAGGCCTTGTCGCCGACCGCGAGGAAGCGCGGCCAGGTCGGCGTGAGCAGCACCGGCTTATTGATGCGGATCTCGTTCTGCGCCCAGCCGAAGCGCGAAACCTTGTCGCCCGCGACGGCCATGATGCGATACGTGGTCAGCGACTCGGGGAGCGTGACGTCGGTCTTCGCGTGACCTTTGCCATCGGTGACGACGGAGCCGAGCCAGAAGGCGAGCACGCGGAAGTCTTTGCGGATGACGCCCGGTCCGGCGTCGCGTCCACCACCGCCGCCGGCGGTCTCGCCCTTCGGCGTGAGCACGCGACGGCTGACGATTTTCTGGCGCGAGTCTTCGTTGACGACCTGCAGCGCTTTCTCGAGATAGATCGATTGCAGGACGTCGGGCGTCGAATAGCCGGTCAACGACAACACGCCGTAATCAACCGCCCACAGCGTGACTTCGGATTGCGTCGGTTTGCCGGCAACATCTTTCACATCGACTTCGATGCGCGCCTTCGACGCGGGGCGGTACTCGTCGCGATTCGCTTTCACCGCGACCTTCAGTCGCTTGGTGGCATCTTCGACGGTGATGGCCGTGTAGCCGAGGCGGAAGGCAGGCTTGCCGGGATCGCTCTCGTCCTCGACGCCTTCCTTCGTGCGGCCCTTGAGCAGCAGCACGGAGACGTAGAGGTTGGGGATGTCTTTCTCGGTGATCGGAACGCTGACGGTGCTCTGCGTGGAGGTGAGCTCGAACGTCTTCCACGTGCGCACGCCTTCGCGCTCGGTGGTGAGCAGCGCGGTGGCGTGTTCCCACGGCGACTTGACCATGATCCGCGCGGTCTCGCCGGGCTTCCAGGTCTTCTTCTCCGGAACGAGATCGATGCGGTTGTGGTCGTAGCGTTCCCACGCGGTGTAGCCGCCGCCGACGGCGTAAAACCACGTGCGCGTCGTCGTCGAATGCCCCTCGGCATCCTTGGCGGTGGCGATGATGAGGTACTCGCCGCCTTCGCTGATCGGGATGTGCAGCGGCACCGGCGCAGCGGCGGTGGTGACGTCGAAATGTCCGGCCTCGAGCTCTTTGCGTTCCGAGGTCCAGTTGTAGAAACCGTGGCCAGTCGATTCGCGAACGGAGTTCCACTGAATGCGATGGAGGTCGATGCTGACTTTGACGTCCGAGGTCAGGGTTCCATCGAGCGCGGCGGCGATGATGGCGGTGTCGACGCCTTTTGCGGTGTCGGCGAAATACGGCGGCGTCTTGACGCCGACGTACCAAGGCGCGGGATCGACGCGGAACGAGGTCCGTCCCGCGATCTGCTGGCGCGAGATATCGGTGACATTGCCTTCGAGCTGATACGACCACGGCCAGCCAGCGGCGAGGTCGGTTTCGAGCGAGAGCTTCAACTCCCCTTTCGAATCGAGCTTCTGCGTTTTCGTGGAGATCGTTTCGCCTTCGCGGCGATGCTCGGAATCTTCGCCGAGGAACTCCCACTGGCCGTCGGCGTATTTGTCGCGAATGGCGTGCGGCACGTCGTAAACCGGCGACTTCGAATAGGTCCATGCCACCGGCCGCGAGGCCATGGCCGCGCCGAAGAGATACTTGCCGACGATGGTGCCGTTGAGTTTCGTGCCGGCGATCGAGGTCGGCGCTTTGAGCGTGACGTCGACGCGGAATTCAGGACGGCGATAGGCGGCCACGAGGAAGGTGCCAGTCGCCTCGAGGCGTTGCGACGCGACCTTCGCGCTGATGCTGTAATCGCCGAGCACGGAATCGGAGGGGACGGTCCACGTCCATTCGCCACTGCTCCAGTCGTTGAGCGTGACGGTGCGCTTATCGACTTCTTTCGAATGCGAATCGGTGACGGTGACGTCGACCGCGGTGCCGGCAGTGAGCAGCTGCATGCCTTTCGGCGTGTCGCTGCGCAGCACGACTTTGGCGTGCACTTCCTCGCCCGGCTTGTAGACGCCGCGGTCGGTGAAGATCGTTCCGCGCAGCAGCGGCTGCGTTTCCTTCAGATCAAAGTTGGAGCCGAAGTCCCAAGGACCGATGCCTTCGTTCCAGTCGCTCGCGGCGTAGGCGGTGTCGCCATCCTTCTCCGCGGTGACGACGAAATGGATCCCGCTGAGCGCCTGCCACGAATATTCATCTTCTTCGTCACCCTGCGCGTTTTTATGGTGGCGATCGATGCGCAGATCGGTATTCGGCGCGATGGCGATGCCGTTCGCGTCGGTCGTCCCGCTCCAGAAGACTTTGTTGTCCATCGTGCGGATCGAAACCTTCGCGCCGGGGACTGGCGCGGCGGTGTCGAGACGCGAGACGAGAACGAGCGTGTTCTGCGGCGAGTCTTTGACGGAGATGCCGAGGTTCGTGACCTGCACGATGGTGCCGGCGACGTCCTCGGCGTACGGCTTCGATTTCGCGATCGGCTCACCCGGCTTGATGACGGCCCAGACGATGCCGTTGCCGATGTTCGACAGCGCGGATTTCAGATTCAGTCCATACGACTGCAGCACGTCCGACTGCGGCGCGAGCTTGCGCTGCATGCCGGGCGTGCCGGGCACCTTGCGGAAGTTTTCCTTCTGCAGCTCGACGATCGACGGCACGAGCTGATCGAGCGTCAAGGGCGTCAACCACTGCGTGTCGTTCTGGAAGTTGCGCGCGTAGAACGGCAACACCGATCCGCCGCTCGATTCCCACACGCCATGGCCGTCGCCGAAGCTGATGTACGCGGCCTTGTGCCAGTACCCGACGACCGCCATCCAGGTGTAGCCGAGCGTCTGCGCGTCTTCTGCGACGAGCGTCGGATCGATGCGGATGGCGTAGTTGTGCGCAGGCTTCAGCGAGTATCCGAGCTCGTCGAGACTGAACGACATCGAATCGTTCTCGGAGTCGTCGTCGCGCTTCTTCTCGCTCGCCGTAACCGGAACTTCGTGCGCGGGATCGGTGACGTCGATGACGCTGACCGCTTTCTTGATGTTCGCGAACGGCACGCCGGCGCGCGCGCGGAAACGGATGGGGTTGTAGTAGTCGGGATTGCATTCGCTGACGCAATCGAGCTTGTCGACGAAGAAGGTCGGATTGAGCTGGATGGTGAACGTCTGCGTCTTGCCGGTGGCGACATTGGTCGTGCGCTTGGCAAGCGCGTCGTCGATGAAGAGCTGCAGGTTCGTATCGGGCGGAACTCCCGGCTTGGTCTCGACGACGACCAGCTCCGGCGCGGGCTTGTAGCGCTTCTTGTCCCAATCGGTGGCGAAGAAGGACAGTACCGGCTGTCCGTCGCTGGCTGCGGCGGCCTGCGCTTTGGCCACCTTCGCATCGAACGCCGCCACCTGCTGCGGCTCCAGTTTCTGCAGCCGATCGCGCGCCGGCAGCTCCGGCGCCTTGAATTCATGCGCGGCCGTGCGCAGCTGAAGATGCGGCGCGAGCGTCTCCGCATCGAGCGGCTGATTGAACCAGAGCGCGATGACGATACTGCCGTCCCACTTGTCGCCCTTGCGATACCAATCGGTGCGCAGCAGCTGGATGGTCGGCGTGATGAAGGAGAAGTGATACGCCTTCCCCAACGTCTTCCCGCTGACGGCCTTCGCCTCGGGATCGATGGTGACGTCGAACTTGGTCGCGAACGGCAGCGGCGTTTTCGGATCGGGCGTGAAGATCAGCGTGGTCGTCCCCGACCAGCGAAACGTTCCCTTGATCTCCGGCGCGACGTGAAACCACGGCACGTCCAGCACCTTCGGAATCTTCCCGACGACGATCATCGGCTCGCTGAACACGACCCGCACCTCATTGGCCTCGGCGAGGTTCGCGACCTCGCCCACCGGCCCGGCCTTGATGATCGTAAGTTTGTCCGCCGCCTGCGTCGACAGCGCTGCCACAAAAAGAAGAATCCCAAATCCAATTCGCTTCATGCGGCGGAGCCTAGCACGCACGAATCCGCCAAAATGTGATGTGTCATCCATCGTCGTCCCCTCGATCGGAATGAAGATCGATCCGCGATGTGACGCAACGTTTCTTCGCGCGAGGCGAGGTAGCGGCAGGATTGTGGCGAGTTCGTGGCGGACGCTGGGCTAAGAGGCAATCGGCGCGGAAGCCGGATCAGGAACGGGACCCCGCCGAATCGGAAAGGCGATGTCTGCGACGATCTTCAGCGCTGCAAACGATGCGAACAATACCGTCGGCCGATCGAACAACACGATTCCGAACATGCCGAGCACGATCGTCAGGTGGAGGACTACGACTCGTCGAACGTAGGCGTTCGCGGACCACTGGACCCGCTCGTCGGAACGCCGATCGGCGCCGAGGAGCCACACCAGCAGCTCGATCGCCAGCAGGATCGTGATGATCACCAGTCCGCTCTGAAATGAGGCGGTCTCGAAGCGCTGGGCCGGCGACATCCGCGGAATGACGAACCCGAGGATGACTGCGAGAACCACCGCATGCGCGGCGGTGAGGCCGCCGGAAAACAGGAGAAAGGTCCTGATCGTGAATTTGCGCGCATCGATCGCGCCGGAACGATCCGGCTGGCGAAAGAACAGCTGCCACACAGCCAACAAAACCAGGATGACCATGCCGCGCAGAACGTTCTCCGCCCAATAAAGAGCGATGGCCGTTCCCACGGACCAGTGGAGGCCAAAGACTCCGTAGATCGTCACGGCGTTGATGGCGAGCGCCTGAACGGCTGCTCCGATTCTGCCGAGGTTCATCACGTTACCTTCGCAATCCCATCCAATTCGTGACGAAGGTGAGCGGGGCGCGGGTCTGGTCGTCTACCGGCTGGTCGATGATGAAGCGTTGGCCGTCGCGCGTGACGTCGTAGCCGAAGCCTGGAAGACGGAAGAGCGGCTTGGGCGTGGCGGCGTCGGTGGTCATGTCGACACTCATCATCTGGCCGCCTCCTCCGACGTAGAAGAGCTCTTTTCCGTCGCCGCGCCAGCGCGGCTGCGATCCGCTGCCGGTCGACACCTGACGGCGTCCGGCGTGTGTCGGAAAATGTTCGACGTAAATCTCGCGGCGGCCTGATTCGTCGCTGGTGTAAGCGATGAAGGCATTGTCGGGCGAGAGCGCAGCCGTCCCTTCGTTGAACGTCGTCGAGATGTACGGCCTCCCCACACCGCCTCGCGTCGGAAAGATCCAGATGTCGCTGTCCGCCTTGCGGTAGTAGTCGGCGATCACCGAGCCGTCGGCGGCCCAATCCATCGGCGCGATGCCGACGCCTTCGACGCCGGCGATCTTCTGCACGTTCGCGGGCGTGGCGGCATCGGTGACGTACAGATCTCCCAGGCCGGTGCGCATCGAGGAGAACGCGACCTTCGATCCGTCCGGCGACCAGATCGGTGTTCCATCGGCGCCATGACTGAACGTGAAGCGGCTGGTCATGCCACGGGTGGCGTCCAGCATCCAGAGATCGTCGTACCGGCCATCGGCATCGTGCTGCTCGGAAATGATCCGCTGCTGATCCGGTGAAATCCGAAAGGTGAACCCGAGGCGCCGCGCGTTGCCGACCGTGCCGAGCACTTTGCCGCCGCGATCGACCCACGTGAGCTGCGAGTTGGGATCACCGGAGCGGTAGATCAACCGCCCGTTCTGCGACGCGCTGAACTCGAAATGATGGTTGTCGTCATTCTGCAGAACCTGCTCGGCCACGACGCGCGGCTCGCCCGACAGGGTGAGCGTCTTCACGTCGAACGACTGCGCCATCAGATCTCCCGCGCGAACGAACAGCAACTGACCCGGTTCCGCGTACATGGCGTTCGTCACGCCCTGCATGAGGTCGCGCGTGCTTCCGTCGCGCAACGATCCGACTTTGATGTGATGGTCTTGCGTCCGCGCCGCATCACCCAGAAAGAGGAAGTGGTCGCCATCGGGGAGAAAAAACGGCCAGCGATGCGCTTCCTCCTGAGGGGCGAGACGGGTGCACGCCCGCGGCGTGCCGCCGTTGGCGTCGACGCGTAAGAGCGGTGCGTATCCCTGAGCGTCGAAGAGGATGACGCCGTCGCGATTCCACGCGCCGCCGAAAGCAAGCGGCGCATCGCAGATCACGCGCGGCGGCCCTCCGTCGATCGAAATCCTCTTCAGTTTGCCGTCGGCGAAGAAGCCGACCGAATGTCCATCGGGCGACCAGAAGGGCTCGAATGCGCCCTCGGTACCGGGAAGCTGCCGCGGCTCGGCGCGGTCGACGGCGCGCACCCACAGCGATCCGGCGACGGCGGCGGAGAATGTCGGAGCAACGTCTCCCGAGAAAACGATCATGCTGCCGTCCGGCGACAACGCGGCCTGGCCGAACTGATCCAACGAGTGATGCGGCATCGTCAGCGACAGCACGAGCGGCGGCTCGGCCGCCGGTTTGCGCACGAGATAGGCGGCGGCGATCGCTGCCGCGATCAGAGGAACGGCGATGAGCGCGAGCAGCGTCGCACGGCTGCGCCCTTTTCGCCGCGCGGCCTCGCCGGCGCGCTGCTCGACGCTGCTGGAGCCGGCGATCCACTCCAGTTCCGAGGCTGCGTCCGACGCGCTCTGCCAGCGATGATCGGGATCCTTCGCCAGGCACTTGGCGACGATGTGCTCGAAGGCGGGCGGCGTGAGCGGCTGCAGATCGCGGATCGGCGTCGGCTCGCTTCCGACGATGGCGGCGATGAGGCTCGTCCGCGTTTTGCCGTCGAACGCGCGGCGTCCCGTGGCCATCTCGTAGAGCACGGCGCCGAGCGCGAAGATGTCGGTGCGCGCGTCGGCCTCGATCCCTTCGAGCTGCTCGGGCGCCATGTACTGAAACGTGCCGAGGATGGTTCCTTCCTGCGTGAGCGACTTCTGCTGCGTGGCGCCGTCGGGCGAAATCTCGATCGAGCCGCCTTTGGCCAGACCGAAGTCGAGCAGCTTCGCGCCCGACTTGGTGATCATGACGTTGCCCGGCTTCAGATCGCGATGGACGACGCCGGCGCGATGGGCGCGATCGAGCGCCGTGGCGATCTCGCGGCCGTAGCGCAGCACGTCGCGCATCGGCAGCGCCCCGCGCGCGATGCGATCGGCGAGGGTATCGCCGTCGAGCAGCTCCATGACCAGGTACTCGATGCCGCCTTCGTTGCCGACGTCGTAGAGCGTGCAGATGTTCGGATGCGTGAGCTGCGAAATCGTCTTCGCTTCGCGCTCGAAGCGCAGCTTGAGCTGCACGTTGCCGGCAAATCCGGCCGGAAGGACCTTGATGGCCACGCTGCGATCGAGCCGCGTGTCGCGCGCCTTGTAAACCTCCCCCATCCCGCCCGCCCCAATCGGCGCAACGACTTCATAGGGACCGAGGCGGCTGCCGGCCGTGACTTGCATGGATGGACGGCGGATGATCGCACAGGCGGGCACAGCCCGCAGCGTTGGTTGCCCAAGGCTCGGTCACCAGCGCGTTCACGATCTCACCGGTTGCAGGATCGCGTTACTGGCGAGGGGTTCTCAGGGATCTCGATTCGAGCGACGTGGCGATGGCCCGCTCGACCCATTCAGTGGTAGTGACGCCTACCGCCTCAGCGACGGCGTCGAGTCGGAACAGAAGGTTTATCGGCAATCGCCATGTCACTGCGATGCGCCGCGATGTGCGAACCGGCCTGCCGGCTTTCGCGCGCTTTTCCACGGGTCGGTTTCTCCTTCGATGGCGCAACCATGCCTTGCCTGATGCCGAGGCGAAGCCACATGTCCTTCAGCACGATGAAAAGCGGGTCCGAGAGAACGTCCTGGCGGTCATAGGAAGCTTTGAAGATCGGAGAGCCGAAAGAAAAGGCGAAGTTCTCGAACTCCAGCCAGTCAACGTTGGCATCCAGTTGCTCGACAGCCAGCCGGTAGAAGTTCTTTCGGTCGGCATCGAGGCCTGTGAGATCGATTTGTAAGCCGGAGTCGGGATTGTGGTATCGCATGGATCTCCGTGAAATTAGATGAGCTTGAAGTGAACCCTCACGGCTTCGAAAAACACTTCCTGCGCAAACACTTCGCGTGCCTCGAGCAGAAAAGCCTCCAATCGGCCGAGTTTCACTTCATCTGTAATCACAATTTGGACGAAGCGGTAGCGCTTCGCCCTTCCCCTCCAGGTACTCCGAATCGGCCGTTCATCGTACAGACCAAAGCTGCCGATGTTAGATAGCCACCACTCCCAAGTTCCTTCTGAGAAAGCTTCTCCGTTACTTTGCAGCAGCGGGAAAAGCATCGTTACCTTGGTCGCGTTCGGTTCGAACATTGTCGATGGACCAATGTGAGTTCGACGACCTATTTTGTCAATACAAAATAGATTCAACGCGGCGCATTGCTCGTGCCGACGTCAAACCGCACCTTCGGCGCGCCCAGCGTGTGCAGTAATCCGGCGATGCGGGTTTCGGCGTTTTTCTGCGCGAGCGGAAGGATGCCCTTGCGCAACGCTTCGTTGCGGATGTTCTGTTCGGCGTATTGGCGGGCGCGGCCTTCCATGCCGACGTCGGCGCGGCGGAAGACGCCGGTGCGGCGGTCGATGACGTGCGTGGCGCGGTTGTCGATGCGCGAGACCAGAACCTGCGGCGGAGGGAGGTGGACGACGATCGTGCCGTTCGGCTCGCGGTACACGTCCTCCGTCTTCAGCAGCGAGAGGTCGACGCCGGCGATGACGTCGCCGGCGGCGTAGAGCGTCAGTTCGTCACCTGCGAGCGCGTTCGGGATCAGGTCGTACGTCTGGCGGATCGTGCTGACGCTGACTACGCGCATGTCGGCCGTTTCGAGGCGGTTCAGATCGCGGATGCGCGTGACGAGCGATCCGACGTCGATCGTCTCTTCTTTGCGCGTGACGGAGCGGACGGCCAGCTGTTCAATGCGATGGGCGATGAAGCGCGCGGCCACGACGATACAGAGGATGACGGCGATCAGGGAACCGGCGAAGAGCGCGATGAGCGGCAGCCAGCGCGAAGGTTTTTTCGGCGGTGGCGCGGCGTCACGAACGGGCGGAACGCCCGCATTGCCAGGGTCGGTCATAGACTTAACAATTTCTATTGTTTTTGGAATTTTCTGCTATCCTGCCGCTCTCCCGGTAGGATTCAAGGAAGCACTCAAGCGGTCGGCACGGCCGACGGCGTTGGTTGCCTTCGGCTTGGCCCACATAATCGCCTGCATAAACACTGGGCGACTTCCTACAAGCCGCTGTCCCTTCTGAGCCGCCACTGTTTCTCGATGTGTCCGACGAAGCTGGACCTGCCGGTTTCGAGCCACTCCGTCAGAAGATCGACGCTGATCTCGTCGAGTGAGTCGATGATGCTGAGACTTGCCGCCTGCGCCACGCGCTCGATCGGCTTCTCCAGCAGCGCCACCACTTTCGCCGATCGCGTCAGCCGCCACGCCAGTTCCTCATCTTTGTTCATCAACAAAATGCGCGTCGCGGTGAGCGTGAGCAGCACCGACGCGTTCCAGTTCGTGCGGCGATCCCACCGCGGCGGGACGACGAAATCCTCGGCGCCGATCTCCGCCGCGAGCGCGGCTATGTGGCGTTCGGTGGAGAGGCGGATCGGCGCAAGGTCGGCGTGAAAGAGCATCTCGTAGGTCTCTTCGCTGCCGTCGCCCGTCAGCGTCCGCGCCAGCGCATTGCGCGCGGTGGCGTCGAGCTCGATCGGAACGCCGACGAAGAACGATGCGCCGTACGTTTTCGCGACATCTGCGATTTGCGACAGCGCCTCGAGATTGGTCGTGACCGGAAAGATGATCGGAATCACGACGCCCCATCGCACGCCGCGTTCCTTGGCATTGGCGAAGAGCGCTTCGATGCGATCGAACTCCAGCGGCCATGCCGCGATCGCGATCACCGCATCCTCGGCCACCACATTCGGGATCGCGCCTCGCGCCGAGATGAGCTGCATCGCCGCGACTTGTTGTTCGGCCGCGAACTGCAGCGCTTCCTCGCCGCGGCTGAAGATGACTTCCGCGAACTCCGCGGCGTCGATCAGCACCGGCGCGTGCAGCGGATGGCGCGTGGTGCTGCGCTCCAGGTCGTCGCGCACGTTTTCGCAGACGGAAACTTCGAATTTCTCGGCGCACGACGCGCGCAGGTCGATGTAGTCGACGGCGATCGGCGCCGCGCGGCGCGGGCTGTACGGCGCGATCGTGGTCGCGGCCCAGTACGGCGGCTCGGGCACCTGTGCGCGCGTGAGGCGCAGGTGCGGCGTTTTCTTGTAAACGATCACGCCGCGACAGTGTATGCGCGTCTCAGCGCGCGAGATACGGCGCCACGAGCGAGCGGACGTACTTGGCGATCATGTCCAGCTCGAGGTTCACGCGATTGCCGGCGATGGATTCGCCGAGGTTCGTGCGGCGCAGGGTTTCGGGGATGAGCGCGGCGCCGAAGCTTGCGCCATCCGGCTCGACCACCGTAAGCGAAACACCGTCGATGGCGATCGATCCTTTGTCGACGACGAGCTCCGAGTACTCCGCCGGCACGCTCCAGCGATACACCGCGAACTCACCTTCCGATTTCTGCGAGAGCAACGTTCCGACGCAGTCGACATGTCCCTGTACCAGGTGCCCGCCGAGCCGGTCGCCGAGGGACATGGCGCGCTCGATGTTGACTCGGGTGCCATTCGTCAGCGAGCCGAGCGTCGTACGGGCCAGCGTTTCGTTCGAGACGTCGGTGACCAGCAGACCATCCTCGGGCAGAACCGTCAGGCAGACGCCATTCACTGCCACGCTCTCGCCGCGGACGAACGGCGTCTCGTCGGTCGTACGAAAGCGCAGCCGCGCGCCCGATTCGAAGTGGTCGAGCGAGTCGATGATGCCGGTGTGATGGATGATGCCGGTGAACATGGGCGGGACTGCGTCAGAGTTTAGCAGTGGCCTCGGCTACGAGCGCGTTGAGATCGAACGGTTTCTCCACCACGCGCACGATGGGCGGACAGACTTTCTCGATCACGCTCGGACCGAACGCCGTCACCACGATCACGTTCGCCAGCATCTCCGGGCGATGTTCGGTGAGGTACTTCACCACCGCGAAGCCGTCGATACGCGGCATCATCAGATCGAGCGTGATGACGTCGTAGTCGTGCTGGAGCACTTTCTCGATGGCCTCGCCGCCGTCGCGCGCAGCCTCGACGAGGAATCCGTTGCGCGTCAGGATCCGGGTAACGAGGACACGAATCCCCGGGTCATCGTCTACGACCAGCGCGCGCCGTTCACCGGCCACGGCCTCCTCCCAACAGATACACAATCACAGCAGGGGATCAAAGCAACGGAGGAGCCAACTGCACAAGTCGCGGTGCAGCAGAGTCTTACGCCGCGGGAGCGGTATCCGATGGAAACGCGTTTTCAGCGAGCGCGACCAGGGCGTGCAGATCGAACGGTTTCCCGAGCACGCCGACGACTGCCTCCTCGGGCACTTTGTCTACGAGTCCGGGGACGGCGGCGGTCATGACGATGATCTTCGGCCGGTTGCCTGCGGCGGTCGAAAGGTACGCGAGCACGCCGAAGCCGTCCGTGCGCGGCATCATCAGATCGAGTACCACCAGATCGAAGGAGTGCAGCTTGAGGCAGTCGATCGCCGCGTCGCCATCGATCGCGCTGGTGACCTTGTCCCCACGCCTCGCGAAGACGCGCGTCACCAGCGTTCGGATTGCCGCATCGTCGTCGACTACCAGGACGTTCATCGCCATCAATTCCGCCTGAGCGACTCGATCGCGCGGGCCAGCTCCACCGGTTCGACCGGCTTTTGAATGTATTTTTGAAATCCGGACGCGAGAATGCGGCTGCGATCTTCGGGGCGGCCATACGCTGTCAACGCCATCGTCGGAATCTGGCGGCCCAGTTCCGGCTCGATCTCGCGCAGGCGGCGCATCATCGCGTAACCGTCTTCCCCGGGCATGGCGATGTCACTGACCACGATGTCCGCGGGAAAACTGCGAAGCGACTTCACCGCTGCTGCAACGGACGTGACAGCTTGCGCATCGGCGCCTAATTGCTTGAGGACGAGCGCGACGAGATTGCCCGCTTCCTCGTCGTCATCGACGACGAGAATCCTGAGGCCGTTCAGCTTTGGTATCTCCGGCTTCGAGCGGAGCTGCTGCAGCTCGGAGCGCTCCACGCGCACGGCCAGCAGAGGGAGGGTGATGGTGAACGTCGTCCCGCTTCCGATGCCGTCGCTCGCCGCCGCGACCTGGCCGCCGTGCAACGTCACGAGGTGACGCACGATGGCCAGGCCGAGCCCGAGGCCGGCCTGCTGGCGCACGGTGCTGTTGTCGAACTGGCGGAAACGTTCGAACACGTAAGGCAAAAACTCGGGACTGATTCCTTGTCCCGTATCGGACACGCGCAGGATGGCCTTGCTTTCGGAGCACTGCAGTTGCACGCGCACGCGTCCACCCTCGGGGGTGAACTTGATGGCGTTCGAAAGCAGGTTCCAGATGACCTGGTGCAGACGAGTTTCGTCGCCGTAGACGCTGAGCGGCCGCTCCTCGATCTCCGTTTCAAGCGTGATTTTGCGCTCGTCGGCCCGCGCGTGAAACATCTCCACGACCGCTTCCACGACCGGCCGCAGTTCGACCGGCGCGAGATCGACGCGAAGCTTGCCGGCGATGATGCGCGAGACGTCGAGCAGATCCTCGACCAGCCGCGCCTGCACGCGTGTGCTGCTCTCGATCATCTCGATGGCCGCCGCCATGTCGCCCTGTTCCATCCCGTCGGACTTTAGCATCTGCACCCAGCCGAGAATCCCGGTCATCGGCGTCCGTAGCTCGTGCGCGAGCGTGGCCAGGAAATCGTCCTTGGCGCGATTGGCGTCCTGCGCTTCGCGATAAAGCCGCGCGTTCTGCACGGCGACGGACGCCATCTGCGCGAGCTGCGTGAGGACCGTTTCGTCGTCCGCCGTAAATTCGGCATTCGGCTTTTCAGCGAGCATCAGCAGGCCGGCCGGCTCGCCTTCGCGTTCCAGCAGCGGCGCGGCCAGCAGCGTGCGCAGTCCTTCGAACAGCGGCGCACCGCCGTGTTTCTGCAACTCCTCGCCGCTCAGTTTCATCGAGCCGCGGATTCCATGCGCGATCGAGTCGAGCAGCAGTTCCGAGCGCTCGTCGATCGCATGGCGCGCTCCGCTGGCATCGGCCGACATGGCCATGATCGTCCGCCCGCCGGCGTTCTCGTTCACCTTGAGCCAGATCAGCGCGAACGCTGAATTGATCACCTTCGCTGCCTGATCGGCGATCATCTTCAGGACGTCGTCGAGCGACAGCGCGGAAGCGATGGCCAGCGATGCTTCCGCCAGTCCCGACAGCCGCAGCGCCGAGGCGCGCTCCTTCTCCAGCAGCTTCTGTTGTTCGGCCAGAAGGTCGCGGATGTCGTACTGGCGCAGGCGGCTGCGCAGCGTCGTGCGAACGGAGCTGAGAAGCGTCTTGACGTGAATCGGGCGGTCGACGAGCGTCACGTGCGCGCGCGGCCCCAGCGCTTCGAACGAGCGCGCGGCGCGATCCATCTCCGGCTGCGCCACGAAAATCATCAGCGGGATTTCCGACCACGGCGGCTGTGCGGCGAACGTCTCCGCCAGCCGGCGCATGGCGCGCGGCGTCAACGCCTCGGCCGTGATGATGGCCAGGCCGGCGCCTTTTTCGATCGCGCGGCAGAGCTCATCCGCGTCCGCACAGGCCTCGGACGCGAAACCCGCGCGCGACAGGATCTGCACGGTCGTCTCCGCATCCCGCCCCGTCGGTGCGAGGAGCAGAATGCGGAGCGGACGGTTCCCGCTCTCGACTTTCTGTTCGATCAATGCACTCATTTGTCTTCGACGATGGGGATGCCCGAAAGAATGCCGCGGAAGTGTTTGAGCGGAGGCCCGACGTTCAATCCGCCCTCGCCCATGCTGAACTCGCGAATGGCTTTCTCGTGGTCGCCGCTGCGCTTCTTCATGACCGAGATGGCTTTGTGCAACTCCCCTTCCGCCTCGTAGTAGCGCAGCAGGACCACGCAATCCGCGAGGTAGCTGACGTCGACCGACGAAATCATGTTCGAGCCGATCAGGCCGTGCTGCGCCATGACCAGGATCGTTGCCACGCCGTGATCGCCGAGGTACGTGAGCATCTCGTGCAGGTGCAGCGTGAGAAAGCGCTCCTCGGGCATGGCGTTGAGATAGCCGTTCAAGCTGTCGATGACGATCGTTCGCGCGCCGTGCTTTTCGACGGCGTCACGAACGAGGTTGGCGAACTCGCCGGGCGCAAGCTCCGCCGGATCGACCTGCTGCGCGGTGACGAGACCGCTCTTCAGCGGTCCAACCAGATCCATCCCCACGGCAGTGGAACGTTTCAGCAGACTGCGGCGGCTTTCGTCGAAGATGAACAGCGCGGCTTTTTCGCCGCGCTTCGCGGCGGCGACGGCGTATTGCGTGGCCAGCGTCGACTTGCCGACGCCGGCCGGACCCATGATCAATGTGCTCGATCCGAGCTCGAGACCTCCGCCGAGGAGCGCGTCGATCTCGGCGATGCCGCTGGCCAGATGCCCTTCGCCGCCACTGCCGCCTTCCCGCGCCGCGACCAGGCGCGGATAAAGCTCGATGCCGCCGCGCCGGATGGTGAAATCGTGATAGCCGCCGCGAAAGTCGACGCCGCGCAGCTTGATGATCTCCAGCCTGCGACGCGGCGCGCCATACAGCGGCGCGCGGCGCTCCAGCACGATGACGCCGTGCGGCACGCTGTGCAGCTGCAGATCGTTCCCTTCCGAGGTGCGGTCATCGAGAAAGAGCGACGTCGCGCCGCGGTTGGTGAAGTACTGCTTGAGCGCGAGGATCTGTTTTCGATAGCGAAGATTGCTCTGCGACAGCAGCCGGATTTCGGAGAGCGAATCGAGGACGACGCGCTGCGGATTGACGCGTTCGACCTCTTCCAGGATGCGCGAGACCGTCTGTCCGAGCTCGATCTCCGAGGGATGGAAAATCGTCGTGTCCTCTTCTTCGCTGAGCGTCTCCTCGCGCACGAGGTGCTCGTGAATCTGCACGCCGTCGAGCGACCATCCATGCGATTTCGCCACCGCGTGCAGCTCGCGCCGCGTTTCGGAAAGCGTGATGTAAAGGGCCGTCTCGCCGAGCTTGAGGCCCTCCAGGAGAAACTGCAGCGAGAGCGTGGTCTTGCCCGCGCCGGGATCGCCCTGAATCAGGTAAACGTGATCTTTCGGAAAACCTCCGCCGAGGATTGCATCCAGCCCCGCGATCCCCGTCGAGGCTACCGACTCTGTTGAAGACTGCATTACTGCCCTCCCTGCCGTCTTTTGGCTGCGAAGGACATTGCAATTGCTGAACCTGTTTTTTGGGGCGCTTACTAGCTGTTAAATCAATAAGTTAGCGGCATAGCTCGCCAGACTCACGCCGCGGCCAGAATGACCGTCATCGCGCCGAATGCGAGCTCGCGATAGCCGATCGTTTTGGCGCGCGGAACCGCCCGCGCGAGCGTCCAGACGGCCCGCGCGAAGAGGACGATCATCGCCAGCACGGCCAGCTTTGTCGCACAAAGCGCGACGAGTGGAATGGCGATGGCGTGCAGCAGGATGGCCGGCCACGACGGGGCCGCCTGTCCGTGCGCGCGCTGCATCAGCGTGCGCACGAAGACGATCGACGGAATCGCGCGCGAGGCGATGACCGCCGAAAGTACGAACGCCGGCGCGATGCGCATGCCGCCCGCGAGCGCGATCGCCGCGGCGCTCGACGTCATCGCCAGCGCGCCGCCGAGCTCCGGCAGCAACGCGCGCCCGCGATTGTGCGCGTCGTAGAAAATCTGCGTGATTCCGAGCGGAGCGGCGACGGCGATCGGAAAGATCGCCGCCCATCCGCTGATGACGACGGCCGCTGCAAGCGCGGCGAATGCCGCGAACGCGTACAAAAGTGCGAACGTCCAGCACCAGCGCGTGCGCGGATACGACTTGCGGCGCAACAGGTCCTGCAGCACGAGCCGGAGCGGCTGCCGCGTCAGGAATCCGAATACGAATGCGACGGCGATCAAGGCGCCGCCCCACGACGGACTTACCGCCATTCCGAGTGCGATCGGCTCGAGGAGGAATCCCCATCCGCCATGTTCCGTCGGCAGCGCGATTGGCCGCAACGAGACGCGAGGCCCGGCCAGTGGGATCGTTGTGGACATCGACAGAAGCGCCCGCATCTTAGCGCTTCGCGATTTCAATGGAGTTTGGCGGCATGAGCGCGGTAGAAACTCCGGCCGTCGGCGAAGCCGGCGTGAGAACCGTAGCCCACGGGGTTCACCCGTGGGGTAGAGCGTGCGTATTGATTTGTGAGCCCGCCTTGGCGGGCGAGAGAAAGCTTTCTTTCGCCCGCTCAAGCGGGCTCACGAGATCGCGCAACCCGAAAACCCCCAGCCAAAGCTGGGGGCTACGGTTCTTAGGGCAGCTTCGCCGCCGAGAAGTGCCCTCCCATCCATCGTTTGGCTGGGAGGGCATGACCTTCAGTGTCTTACGGCGCGATGTTTCGGCGGTGCGGGCGTGCCGATCGTGACGGTCGCTGTCGCCGTTGCCGTTCCCGCGGCATTCGTCGCTGTGAGCTTGTACGTCGTGGTCGATGCCGGCGACACGCTGGTCGATCCGAGCGCGAACACCGTCCCGACGCCGTGATCGATCGTCACGAAATCGACGCTGGTGACGGCCCACTGCAGCGTCGACGAACCTCCGGTGGAAATCGTCGACGGCGTCGCAGTGAACGTAATCTTCGGCACATCGACGATCGTGACGGTCGCCTGCGAGGTCGACGTGCCGCCCGCACCGGTGGCGGTGAGCGTGTACGTCGTCGTCTGCCCCGGCGAAACCGACAGGGAGCCGCTGGCCGGCTGCGCGCCGATTCCGTTGTCGATCGAGACGGACGTGGAGTTCGACACGAGCCACGTCAGCGTCGATGACGTGCCGATGACGATCGATGCCGGCGATGCCACAAACGTGATGCTCGGCCGGTTGCTGACCGTGACCGTGGCCTGACTGGTCAGCGTTCCGCCCGGTCCGTTCGCGGTCAGCGTGTAGGTCGTAGTCGTGGTGGGACTGACCGTGGCCGAACCCGACAGCGGCTTGCTGCCGACGCCGTTGTCGATGGTCACCGAGGTCGCATTGGTCGTGCTCCAGACCAGCGTCGACGATTGACCGGAGGCGATGTTGGCCGGCGTCGCGGAGAAGGTAATCGCCGGCGCCGGCTGCGTGACCGTAACCGTAGCCGTCTTGGTCGTCGTCCCTCCGGGGCCGTTCGCCGTCAGCATGTACGTCGTGGTCGACGCCGGACTCACGTTGGCGGTTCCCGATGCCGGTTTGCTTCCCACTCCGTTGTCGATGGAGACGGTCGTGGCGTTCGTCGTCGACCATGTGAGCGTCGACGACTGGCCGGCGATGATCGACGTCGGCGCTGCGGAGAAGGTGGCTGTTGGTGCCGGCGTTGAGTTCACCGTGACGGTCGTCTGCGCGGATGGGGGAACCGAGTTCGCAGTCGTGAACGCGCTCAGCGTGTACGTCGTGGTCGACGCCGGAGTGACCGGCGCGGATCCATTCGCCGGCTTCGAACCGACACCGTTGTCGATGCTGACGCTGGTGACGGAGCCGCCGCCCGTGGTCCACGACAGCGTTGACGATGATCCCGGAGACACGCTGCTCGGACTGGCGGTGAACGACATGATGCACCCGCCGCCGATATCGAACTTCAGCGAGAAGTTGCCGTAGTCACGCTCGGTCCACGTCCCGCCGACGTTCTCTTCCAGCACCAGCGCGACGTTGTAGCAGCCAGTCGGCGGCTGCGTGAAGGGAACGCCGGTATTGCCGGGGTTGACCGCGCCCGTCGACGAGTTGGCGGCCAGCGACGACGTGATGTCGTACGTGGCGACGATGTTGCCTGCCGACGGATACGGCGTTGGCGTCCACCACAACGCGAAGCGCAACGGCCCCGAGGCACTGGCATTGGGATTGGTGACGTTGTCGGCCTTGAGCACGGCCTGCCCGCCGCCGATTCCGTAGCCGAAGTTGCCGCTGAAGAAGATCCCCGCAGCCTCGGCGTGGACGGACTTCGATCCGACGATCGTTCCGCGCGATTCGGCCTTCGGACGGAGTGTTACTGCGAAGGATGGGAAGGTAAGGACTGTGGATAGACAAAGGGCGATCAGCACAACGCCGCGACGTGCGTAAGACATGCTCTCTCTCCTGTTCTGTGACCTTGCCGGGTCGGGCAAACGGATGTTTGCCTTGCAGGAGTCAAGACGGACACTCCGCGCAGTTTCTCGGCGCGAACGCCGCTGCGCATCAGTGCTTCACGGCGCGATGCTTCGGCGGCGTCGGAACGATCACCGTGACGATGACCGTCGCAGTGGCCGTTCCCGCCTCGTTCGAGGCGGTGATGCGATATGTGGTCGTCTTCGCCGGCGAAACGTCGATCGATCCGTTTGCGAACTCGCCGCCGATCGGATCGATGGTCACGAACTGGACGCCGCTCGCGCTCCACTCCAGCGTCGATGTCCCTCCCGGCGCAATCGCGGAAGGTGTGGCCGTGAACGAAAGGATCTTCGGGACCTCGATCACGTTGACCGTGACCGCGGCGAACGAGTCTCCGGCGTTCCCGACCGCGGTCATCGTGTACGTCGTCGTGGTGGTTGGAAAAACGTCGATCGAGCCGCTCGGCGCCACGAACCCGACGCCGTTGTCGATAAAAATACTTCGCGAGTTCGAGACGGACCAGAACAGCGTCGCCGGGTGGCCGGACACGATCAACGACGGATTGCCGACAAAGCTGATGATCGGGCGATTGGTGACGGTGACCGTGACCGGACTGCTCACCGTGCCGCCGGGTCCGCTCGCAGTCAGCGTGTACGTCGTGGTCAGCGTCGGCTGCACGACCACGGAGCCGGAGACCGGCTGCGCGCCGATGCCGTTGTCGATCGTGACCGAGGTCGCGTTGGTCGTGTCCCAGACGAGAGTGGAGGTTTGACCGGTGGCGATGTCGTCGGGCGAAGCGGAGAAGGAGATCGTCGGCGCCGGAGCCGGCGCCCCGTTGACGTGCGTGGGAAGAACGGCAAATGCCGGGAACGCAAGAAACGCGAATACAAAAACGCCAACCGGAACAACGCGGCTACGTCCGTAGCTCATGGCTTCTCGCCCTCCCCCTGGCGTTCAGACGTAAATATTACAACGTTCGCGCCAACGGGAAGGAGACCCTTCGTCACGCGGAGCCGCGGAGCGCGCGGAGAAAGAAGTTTTTTACCTCCGCGTCGCCGCGTCTCCGCGTGAAAACGGTTCCCTTTGAGTAAGCGCTACAATCCCTCCCCTTTCGCCATGAGCAAGTTCTACATCACCACCGCTATCCATTACGTCAACGACGATCCGCATATCGGGCATATGTACGAGAACGTCGTCGCCGACGTCATCGCCCGGCATCGGCGCCGGATGGGCGACGACGTCTGGTTCCTCACCGGTGCCGACGAGCATGGCCAGAAGATCGAGCGCGCCGCGGCGAAGGAAGGAATCCTCCCCATCGAGCTTGCCGACCGCGTCGTGGCCAAGCATCACGAGATGTGGCGCAATCTCGACATCAGTCACGACGATTTCATCCGCACCACCGAGCAGCGCCACCGCCTCGGCGTGCTGGAACTGATCCGCCGCATCCAGGAGCGGATTCCGGACGACATCTACCTCGGCGAGCACGCCGGCTGGTATTGCCAGAGCGAGGAGACGTTCATCCCCGACAACCAGGTGCGCGACGGCAGGGACGAAAGCGGCCATCCCGTCGAGATGACGAACGAGCGCAATTTCTTTTTCAAGTTGTCGCGCTACGCGGAGCCGCTGCTCGAGCACTACCGCAAGAATCCGAACTTCGTCTATCCGCCGACGCGCATGAACGAGATCGTGTCGTTCGTCGAGCAGGGCCTCAAAGATCTGTCGATCTCGCGCACGGCTATCACCTGGGGCATTCCGTTCCCCGGCTATCCCGATCACGTCATCTACGTCTGGATGGAGGCGCTGACGAACTACATCTCGGCCCTCGGCTTCGGCAGCGCGGAGCACCCGCGCTTCGATCACTACTGGCCCGCCGACCTCCATCTCGTCGGCAAGGACATCACCCGATTCCACGCCGTCTACTGGCCCGCGTTTCTGCTGGCCGCCGGACTGCCGCTGCCGAAGCAGATCGTCGGACACGGCTGGTGGCTTCGCGACAATCAGAAGATCTCGAAGTCGCTCGGCAACGTGGTGCGGCCGTACAACATCATCGAGGAGTTCGGCGCCGACTCGCTGCGCTACTTCCTTCTGCGCGAGATGGTCTTCGGCCAGGATCAGAACTATTCGGACGAGGCTTTCCTGGCCCGCTACAACGCGGACCTCGCCAATGACCTCGGCAACACGCTTTCGCGCGCGATCAAAATGACCGACACGTACTTCGGCGGAAAGACGCCGCCGGTGTCGTGCCCCGCCAACGAATTGCTGCGGATGTCGGAGCAGGTCGTGCCGGAGTATCTGAAGGCGATGGACGAGCTGGCGTTCGGACGCGCGCTCGACGCCGCCTGGAAGCTGCTCGTGGCCGTGAACGGCTACATCGTCAACCGCGAGCCGTGGAAGAAGTTCAAAGAGACCGGCGCCGACGAATCGCTCTCGCGCATCCTCTGGAACACGCTCGAAGCGCAGCGCATCGTCTGGGTGATGATGGCTCCCTTCATGCCCGCCACCACGCGCGAAGCGCTCACCCGCCTCGGCGCGAATCCCGATTTCATCACCCGCGACGCGCTGCAATGGGGCAGCCTGCCTAACGGCGTCGCGGTCCGCGCCACCGACGCGATGTTTCCCCGCATCGATGCCGCCGCGTACATCCACGGAGGAACCATGGAAGAGAAACCCGAAACACCCGCAGCCCCCGCGGCGCCTGCTGCAGAAACGCCCGCGAACGCCGGCCCGCCAATCGAAACGACGCAAGCCGCGCCGCCCGACATCGCCAAAGTCACCATCGATCAATTCTTCGAGATCGATCTGCGCGTCGCCGAAGTCCGCGCCGCCGAACGCGTCCCGAAATCGAAAAAGCTGATGAAGATGACCGTCTTCACCGGCGACGAAGAACGCACCATCGTGGCCGGCATCGCCACCAAGTACACCCCCGAGGAGCTGGTGGGACGGAAAATCGTGATCGTCGCGAATCTCCAACCGGCCAAACTGATGGGCATCGAATCCAACGGCATGATCCTCGCCGCCTCCCTCGACGGCGAACCGTCGCTGCTCAGCGTCGACCCCGGTGTTCCCGCGGGGACGAAGGTGAAGTAATCACCGTCCTGATTTCGGACACTCATCCGGAATCCGAACGGCGGCTTGTGCGGTCGACAGCGCCCTTCTCCCATTGAATCAACAACTTAGATAGTTGCGCCTCGTGGCAGCGCCCTTGGACTAATGGCATCCGAGTCCAAGAGAGAAAAGAGGCAGTGACTATGAGTGTTGCGGAGATTGCAGTTCCTCGGGTGCCGTATCTCGAAGTGGCGGCGGCGCTGCCGACGGTGCTGATCGTGGAGGACGAGCGGAAGTTGCGCTGGTCGCTCATCGAACAGTTCGGCGAAATGGGTATCGAAGCGCTGACGGCCAGCAGCGGATATGAGGCCATTCGCGTGGCCGGCGAGAAACGTCCTGACCTGATCCTGCTGGACGGGCTGCTGCCGGAGATGCACGGCTTCGAGATTTCGCGCTTCATCCGGCGCATCGACGGCGGCTACCGGCCGCACATCGCCATCATGACGGCGATCTACAAACACACGCGCTATCAGAACGAAGCGCGGCTGAAGTACGGCATCGACGATTACCTGATCAAGCCGGTGTTGCCGCAATCGCTGGCCGGACTGGTTCGGCGCGTTCAGGCGGCCGCGTCATGAAGAGCGCTCTGCCCGACCGCGGCCGCGTACTCATCGTCGACGACCATCCCGAGGTGCTGGAAGGGATGAAGATGCTCCTGGAAATGGAAGGGATGGACGTGACCACGCACGACTCGGTGATCACGCTGCCTCTCATTCTCCGCAGAGCCGATCCGGAGGTCATCCTGCTCGACCTCAGCCTCCGCGCGCTCTCCGGCGAAGCATTCTTCAAGCTCGGCCGTGAACGGGTTCTCCGCCACACAAATGCGCTGGTAATCCTTTTTTCGGGACGGCCGGTGTCGGAGCTGGCGGCGAATGCGGAAGAGTTCGGGGCCGACGGCATCCTCCCGAAATCGGAAGACGCGATGCAGGCGGTCGCTCGCGTGAAGACGTGGATCCAGCAACATCGCGCGCTGCGCAGAGCTCAACAAAGGGAGATGACCGATGTCGCAACTGGTTCCGCATCTGCTTCTGCGAACTGACCGGGCTGTTTCTCCGGCCGCCGAAATGCTGCGCGCCGCCGGCTACATGATCAGCAAGATCGACGATGACGCCGTCGTCGAAACGCTGGCCGGCGAGCCGCACGTCGACGCAGTCGTCCTCGAATTGCCGGCCTTGCGCGCGATTGCGCTGGCCCGCCGCCTCGAGGCGAAGTACGGCGGCAACCTGGTCCTGTTGATCATCGCCTCGCCCGCGGAAACGGTGCGGCGCGCGCTGCTCTCAGCGACCGTTCTGTCGGCCGCCCAGATCGGCGACGATCTCGTTTCCGGCATCGACCTCGCCCTGGCCGCGCGGCAGTTGCGGCAAACGGGATAAAAAAATGCCCGTTGCTCGGCCGTCGCAACGGGCTGGCGCGCTAGAGTGCGCCCACTGGGTCGCCGCAGTTTTCGGATCAGCGACGCGCACCAACTTACAGCCGCCGAGGCTGCGCGTCTCTATGTTTTTGGAAGGCTCTGCCGCTACATCCCGATCGGGTGCCAGACTGTCTTCATCTCCTGGAAGTCGAAGATGGCGTACGGCGATTGCGAACGCGAGGCATCGTCCCATCCGATCTTGCCCGCGTTGAAGTGCACGACGCGTTTCACGTTCTCGGCGGCAGTTTTCTGCACGCCCGGGATGGCGGCGTCCGCGACGCCGGTCGTATCGATGGCGTTGATGTCCATGTGCGACGCCAGCCACGGCACCAGTTCCGACTTCAGGCCGGAGATGAGATTGACGACGCCGGCCGGAACATCGCTGGTCTCGAAAATTTCGCCGAGGGTGATGGCGGCGAGCGGGCGCGACTCGGAAGTGATGGCCACGACGGTGTTGCCGCCGACGATGGCGGGAGCGATGCGGCTGATCAGGCCGAGGAGCGAAGGCTCTTCGGGGGCAACCACGCCGACGACGCCGGTTGGTTCGGGCACCGTGAAGTTGTAATACGGCCCGGCCACCGGATTGACGGAGCCGAAGACCTGCGGGTATTTGTCGCTCCAGCCGGCGTAGTAGACCCAGCGATCGGTGAGCGCGGCTACTTCGCGGCGGGCGTCCGCCGCGGCGGAACCCAGGCGGCGCAGTTCGTCGACTAATTCTGCAGAACGCGACTCGCAGACTTCCGCGAGGCGATACAGAATCTGCCCGCGATTGAAGGCTGTCTTTCCGCTCCATCCGGGAAATGCTTTACGCGCTGCCTGCACGGCATTGCGCAGGTCTTTTCTCGATCCGCGGCAGGCGTTGGCGAGCAACTCTCCCCCTTTGCCTTTGACGGCATAGAAGCGGCCGGATTCCGTTCGCGGAAATTCGCCGTTGATGTAGAGCTTGTAAGTCTTACGGACGTTCAGTCTCATGACAGCACCACGTACGGCGCCAGTCCGTGCAACCCGCCTTCGCGGCCGAATCCCGATTCCTTGTAGCCGCCAAAGGGCGAGGCCGGATCGAATTTGTTGTACGTATTGGCCCAGATCACGCCGGCGCGGAGTTTTTGCGCCATTTTCAGAATGCGCGATCCTTTTTCGGTCCAGATGCCGGCCGACAATCCGTACGGCGTGTTGTTGGCCTTCTCGAGCGCTTCTTCCGGCGTGCGGAATGTCAATACCGACAATACCGGCCCGAAAATCTCTTCCTGTGCAATGCGGCTCGATGCGGCAACGCCGGTAAAGAAGGTCGGGCGGAACCAGAAGCCGCGATCGGGGACGCTGCACGAGGACTGAAAAATCTCCGCCCCTTCCTCGGTACCGCTCTCGACCAGTTCCTGAATCTTTTCGAGTTGAGCGCGCGAGTTGATCGCGCCGACGTCGGTGTTCTTATCGAGCGGATTGCCGACGCGCAATGTTCCAATGCGCTCGCGCAGTTTGCGGACCACCGGCTCGAGGATCGACTCCTGAAGAAAGAGCCGCGAGCCGGCGCAGCAGACGTGCCCCTGGTTGAAGTAAATGCCGTTGATGATGCCTTCGACGGCCTGATCGATCGGCGCGTCTTCAAAGACGATATTCGGCGCCTTTCCGCCCAGTTCCAGCGTCAGCTTTTTCTTTGTGCCGGCAACCGATCGCTGAATCCGTTTACCCACCTCGGTCGACCCGGTGAAGGCGATCTTGTCGACGTCGGAATGGTTGACGAGTGCCGCCCCGGTCGCGCCTGCACCGGTGATGATGTTGACGACGCCCGGCGGAAGATCGGCTTCCTGGATGATCTCGGCGAGCATCAGCGACGTGATCGACGTCGTTTCGGCCGGCTTCAGGACGATCGTGTTTCCCGCCGCCAGCGCCGGCGCCAGTTTCCACGCCGCCATGAGCAGCGGGAAGTTCCAGGGGATGATCTGCCCCGCGACGCCGACTGCAGAAACGTTGCGATTGGGGAAGGCGTATTCGAGTTTATCGGCCCAGCCGGCGTAATAGAAGAAGTGCGCGGCGGCCAGCGGGATGTCGACGTCGCGTGATTCCTTGATCGGCTTGCCGCCATTCATCGTTTCGGCGACCGCCAGGCCGCGCGATTTTTCTTGAATCAGGCGCGCAATTCGGAAAATGTATTTGGCGCGTTCAGAAGCGGGCAATTTCCGCCACGTTTTCTCATAGGCACGGCGCGCTTCTTTGACGGCGCGGTCGACGTCTTCCGCATCCGCTTCCGCCATTTCGGAGAGCGTCTCTTCGGTGGCCGGATTGATGGTCTCGAACCAGCGCTTCGAATGCGGCTCGACGAATTTGCCGCCGATGAAGAGGTTGTAGCGCGATTGGATCTTTACGTGATCCGTTGCCTCCAGCGACGGCGAATAATGCCACTCCGTCAAAGCGCTGGATGCGGCGCCGGGGGTAAGACGATCTCTCGTTTCAAGTGTGGTCATCGTGATCTTCTAATCCAGCGTGAAGTAATCCCCTGATTGATAGGCGCCCGTTTTTTCCTTGCGCAACTGCATCAGCACGTCATTGAGCAGCGACGATGCGCCGAAGCGGAAAAGGTCGGGAGTCATCCACTCGCCGCCCATGGTCTCGTACAACAGCACGAGGTACGCGAGCGCGAGTTTCGCGTTGGCGATGCCGCCGGCCGGCTTCATTCCGATTTTCTTGCCGGTGACGTGCAGAAAATCGCGAATCGCTTCCAGCATCACCAGCGTCACCGGCAGCGTGGCGTTCGTCGTCACTTTGCCGGTCGACGTCTTGATGAAATCGGCGCCGGCGAACATGGCAATCAGCGACGCTTTACGGACCTGGTCGTAATTGGCCAGCTCGCCCGTCTCGAGAATCACCTTCAAATGCGCCGGGCCGCACGCTTCCTTGACCTCGGCGATCTCATCGAACACCTTCTGATAGTTGCCGGAGAGAAACGCGCCGCGGTCGATGACCATGTCGATCTCGTCCGCGCCGGCGGCGACGGCCTGCCGCGTCTCGGAGACTTTCACGTCGATGTAGGTCTGCCCGCTCGGAAATCCGGTGGCCACCGAGGCGATGTGAATGCCCGTTCCAGCCACGGCCTGTTTCACGAACGGCACCATGGCCGGATAGACACAGACCGCGGCCACGTGCGGGACGTCGCGGTCGGACGGGTCGGGCCGGATGGCCTTCTGGCAGAGCGCCCACACCTTCCCCTGCGTGTCTTTTCCCTCGAGCGTGGTGAGGTCCATCATGCTGATGATCAGCTTCAGACCCCACACCTTCGACTCTTTCTTCAGCGACCGTTTTGCCAGCGATGCCGCGCGCTCCTCGGCGGCGATGGCGTCGACGCCATGCGCCATCTCCAAGGCGTCGGCAATGCTGCGGCGGAAGAGCGCGGGAGGAAACGCAGGCGGCTGCGTGATGAGGGATTCGCTCATGGACTGTCAAAAATAGCACGAGGACGGCCGCGGTGGCCGTCCTCGCAAAGGGTGAATCGCAATTGCGTCAGCGCGAGGCGCGGCGCCGGTTCAGGACTTCCATCACCTGCGACCACTGGCCGTTCGAGAAGTTCCAGACGTCGGAGTGATAGAAGCCGCTGTAGCCGCCGAACATCACCAGCTGGTTGCGGATCGGATCGACTGCGATGCCGCCGTTCTCGCGCGCGGGCGGCGTGAGTGTCGAGGTGATCTTCTTCCAGGCCGTGCCGTCCCAATCCCACGTGTCGTTCGCGTAGACCTGCACCTGATTGCTGTTCGCATCAGTGTCGACGCGGATTCCGCCGAAAACGATGGCGTGACCGGTCGCCGGATCGACGCCAACCTCGGCGCCGTAGCGCATGCCGGGCGTGGCGCTCGGCTTGATCTGCGTCCAGCCGGTGCCGTCGAACGACCACATGTCGTCGAAGCGCGTCAGGCGGGAGTCCGAAGTCAGACGGCCGAGGCCGCCGTAGAGGACGGTCTTCTTCAGGATCGGGTCGTACCACATCGACGTCAGCGTCCGCGAAGGAGCGGGATTTTTCTTCACCTGCGACCACGTGGTTCCGTCGAAGGTCCAGGTCTGATCGAGATAGATGCCGCTGACGTCGAGGCCTCCGAAGAAAACGGTCTTCTTCAGATTCTGGTCGTAGACGAGGCTCGAGAAGCGGTGCGGCGGCGGCGCGGTTTTCGTGGCATCGAACTGCGTCCACTTCGTGCCGTCGTACTCCCACGTAGCGCTGCCGGAGCAGAGAACGACCAGCTTGGAGCGGTCGGTGTCGTACGCGCCGATCGGCGATCCGCAATCGGTAGGCTGCGCCGCGTCGAGCTGCGCGCGGAACATGCCGTTCTGATAAATCCAGAAGTCGAAAAAGGCGGTGACGTCGTTGACGCCGCCGTACAGGTAGATGACTTTGTTGACCGGATCGGTCGTGAAGGTGAAGAGCGAGCGCGGCGCGGGATAGTCGATGTCGCCGACTCCGGTCCAGGCTTTGTTCGCGTAGGTGAACGTTCCCGTGTTGAGGAAGCCGGACACCGGCGCACCGCCGAAGAGAACGGCAACCTGACGGTCCTGATCGAACGTCAGCGCCGGCGCGAGGTACGCACCGGCGAAGAGCGTCAAGTCGATCTTCGTCCAGTTCGTGCCGTCCCACTCATACGTCTCCTCGGTGCCGGTGCTCGTGGCGCAGACGCCGCCGGTGTAGAGGATGGTGTTGTTCGACGTCTGCCACGTCATTGCGCCTTCGTTGGCGCACGTCGGCAGGACGGTGGGAGTCAGCGACTTCCACGTCGCGGCCGCCGGGTCCCACGCGAACATGACCGTGGCCGCGCTGGTGTTGACGCCGAGCATGATGGTCTGTTTGCGGACCGGGTCGTACTCGAGGAGGGCCTTGGTGACTGCGGGACCGTCGGTGAGGATCTGCGTCCAGTTCGTGCCGTTGAACTCCCACGTGTCGTGGAGCGGCGTTTCGGTGAGGGTCTTGCCGTCGGTGCTGTAGGTCTGCTGCGTACCGCCGAAGAGAACGATGCGATCGCGCACGGAGTCGTACGCCGCGCCGGCGATCTCGCGAACCGAGGGAGCGTTGGCGGTCTTGATCTCAGTCCAGTCGTTGCCGTCGAAACTCCAGGTGTCGTTGAGATTCAGCTTGCCCTGACGGCCGCCGAAGATCACCACACGGTTTCTGGCGGAGTCGAAGACCATCGACTCACCCGAACGCGCCGGCGGATTGTGCGCAGGGAAAACCTGAAGCCAGCGGCTGCCGGTCCACTCCCACGTGTCGGCCAGGTCGTACTGCAGCTTGGTGCCGGCGTCGATGGCGGTGAGCCCGCCGAAGAGCACGGCGCGATGGATGGCCGGATCCCAGACCATCCTGGATTCGTAGCGGCCCGCCGGCGTGGCCGCGAATGCGCTGCCAGCGACGAGAAGAGAAAGGATGCAGAACAGTAAACCGCGCTTCAGCGAGTGATCGCTCATCAGTATGCGTTTGCCCCTGAAAGGTATGAGACCTGGAAATTTGCTCCCGTTCCGAACCGGTCGCCCGGAACACAAATTTCTCCTGTATGACGGGCCAGGGGACAAAAGGAAACGGCCGGCTGGGGCGCCGGCCGTGAGACTGCTACGGCTTCGGATTGACGCCGTAGTGTTCCGCGATCGTGACCAGCTGCTGCTCGGCGTCGCCGCCGCCAAGCCGCGTGCGGATTTTCTCGATTTCGGCGAGGTCGGAGCTCTCCAGCACGAAGCCGTGCGAGGTGAGCGCCTCCTGCGGATTATCGACCAGCCTCTGCCTGAACTCCGGATGTTCGATGGCCCGCCGTACGACGGCGCCAATCATCTCGTTTCGCATTGATGTCCTCCGGGGTACGGAAGAGCAAGGGCTGCGCCTGTCTACGTGTACCGCCGACGGCCAGCGGCCGGCGCTGCGTTTTAGATCCGAACCCGTACCGTTGCTAACGTCTCGTCGGGGTGGATCTTCTTTGGCGCGCCGATGTTGTTTCGCGCGCGTTCGATGGTCAGGTCGACGTTCTTCGCGAAGCCGATGCGGATGCCGGCGTCGATCTTGGTCCAGTTCCACCAGATGCTCGGCGCTGGATAGAGAAGCGCGCTTCCTTTGAATCCGTAGTGCAGTTCGCTCAGGCGCACGGCGGGCTGGATGCTCACGAGAGGACCGGCCGCGACGTCGAACTTGTAGCCGAACTCGCCTTCCGCGCCGCTGCGATGCATGCCGGCGATCGTCTGGTTCGTGTACTGAATCGTCGAAGTCAAGCCCCTCCACTCCGTGTAGATGCGGGCGCCGGTCTCTTCTTTTTTGTTGCCGCGGATCGGAAGGCCGCTGGTGCCGAGCGGACCGTTGAGCAGATCGATGTCGACGCCGTAGAACGTGCCGGTCAGCGGAGAGCTGTTGTCGTCGCGCAGCTTGCGGCGGTAGTGGAAGGCGACGGCGTCGAAACCAAACGTCTGCGCGTCGTTCTGCCAGCGGTAGCCGAGGCCTTGGCCGAACGACATCCGCTTCGTGTCGAGAGCGAGATCCTCGACGCGGGTGTCGTAGAGAATTGGAAATCCCGACTTCAGCCGCGGATCGGGATTCGGCTGCAGCAACTCCTTGATGCCGTTGTCGCCGGCAAGCGCATTCGGATCGCGGAAGTAGAGCGGATTGCCGCTCGTGCCGGTGAGGCGCCAGTACACGTTGCGGCCGATCGAGCCACCGGTCATGACGCCGACGTCTTCGAAACGATTGAATGCGGTCGCCGCGAGACCGTAGCTTTCGAGGACGCGAATCGGCTGGCGTTCCATCTTCACGAACTTGCCCAACTGGACGAAGAACGACGTCCGCTCGGGACGGGCCAGGAACTCAGGCCGCGGTCCGATCTGGATCCACAGCTCGTCGGCGTCGATCTTCCGGTCGGCGCTGGTCGGATTGCGGCGGTACTTGTCCTGCGCGTGCAGCTGCGTGTGCGCGAGGAACCAGTTGCCGTATCCGAGGTCGAGCTTGATCTGGGCGACGCTCAGCTCCGCGTGCGAGCCGGCATCGACCGTCTCCTCGAATCCGACCGTCTGCCCGACCGGCAGAAAGCTCGGCGGGAACGGGAACTTGAGCGCGAACTTTTCTTCCTTGCTGTCGCGATAGTTGGCGCGTAGCTCGATGCGCGACTTGAACGTCCAGTCGCTGGCTGTCTGCGCGAAGAGAGGGATGGTTGTGAATAGACCGATTGCCGCCGCGGCGATTCGTCGCATGTTGTCTCCAGTTACGTCGCGGGGAGCCAAACGGATTGTAGCGGACGACGGCGTAGTGCGGGCGTCTCGCCTGCATCCGGCGGGGCGTCTCGCCCGACGGGGGTTTCTGCGATTGATTGCAATCCTCGTATTGAATCCCAGAAACCCCCGCCGGGCGAGACGCCCGGCGGATGCAGACGGGGACGTCTGCACTACGCCCGGAAGCACATCCGGCAGGCATCGTATCCCGCGGCGCTGGCGTCGGCGGCGCTCATGAAGACGACGCGCGTTTCGTCGGCGAACCTTTTGGCAGCGGCACAGCTGGCGCGGTGGAAACGCTTCGTTTTGCCGGACGCGTTGGCGACCAGGATCTCCACGTGCGAGGTGATCGCTTCGATGTTGTGCGTGATCTCGTCGGCAGCCGAGGAGATGTCGTCGATGACCAGATCGGTGACGGCTTCGTTGACGATGCCGGCCACGTCGATCGCCTCCGGAGCCGCGGGAGGTTCATCGCGTCCCTCGAGCTGATGCACGATCAACTCGGCGACGTCGATCCGAATCGGGACGAGTTGCAGGGTCGGGATTTCTTCTTCGACGAACACGTACTTCGCGTCCGTCCACGAGGACAGCTCGCGAATCTCGTCCTCCGCTTTTTCGCGCATGGCGTCGTGGAGCTGGTTCTCGGTCAGCGCGCCGAGGATGATCAGGATGCGGCCGAGTGCGAGCTGGGTCTCGCGCTGGATGTCGAGCGCCTTCTGCCGCTGCTCCTCGGTGATCATGCCCGCGGCGATGAGGCGCTGCGCCAGGAAGCGCGAGGGATCGTTCGACGAGCAGGAGATGATTTTCCCCTTGTCGATGAAAAGCTCTTTCTCCTGCTTCCCTTTGGCGATGACCAGCCGGCCGGTGCGCTGATTCGAGGCGTGTTTGACCAGAAGCTCCGCCGGCGTCGTCGCGACCGGCTTCCACTTTCGCTGCGGCGGCATGATCGTCGAGACGATCTCCGACTCCGCCGGCGCCTTCGGCGGGACGACTGCCTTGGCGACACGTTCATGAATGGCGCGCAGCTCTTCCTCGGCGCGTTTGCGGCGCTCCAGCTCTTTGCGCAGCGCGTCAGTCATGATCTTCAGCTCGTCCATGGTCTGCTCGCCATTGACGCGCAGCTCGTCGATCGCCGACCGCAGCGCCTCCTCGGTCGCCTGCCGCTTCTGCAACTCGGCGCGCAAGGCGTCGACAGTCTGTTTCGTTTCAACCCTCGGCTCGGGCGCGCGGATGACCTCGACGAAGCCTTTGATCGCACCGTTGATACGCACGGGCGTGAGGCTGGTGCGGACCCAGAGATGCTGGCCGTCTTTCCGGACGCGCCAGTCTTCGAGATCGATGCGGCCCGACTCGCGCGCCTCCTGCAACTGCGCCGTCGACTTGCCGCCCCAATGCTCGTGATCGCGGTACAGCATCCGGCGCGGACGGCCGAGGACCTCTTCGCGCGTGTAGCCGAGGATGCGTTCGGCGCCGGCGTTCCATCCGGCGATCAGGCCGTTCTCGTCGGTGCGGATGATGGCGAAATCGGTGAGCTGATCGACGACCGCCATCAGCACATGCTCGTTCGCCTGCGCGGCCGGGCGGATCTGCCCGTTCGTCGCGCGCGCGCGTTCGTCGAGGATGTAGACGAGAAACGGCGCGCCGTCATCACCGGCGATCGCGCAGAGCACTTCGACGTCGCGGTACTTCCCCTTCTTCTCGATGATCCGTTTCTCGATGCGGTAGCCGCCGGCGTCGCCGCTCAGCATCCGCCGCATCAGCGACGTCTCGCGCCGCGCGTCCTCGGGATGCGTGAGGTCGGTGAACGTCAGTCGGCTCAACTGATCGCGCGTGTAGCCGGCGATTTCGCGGAAGCGTTCGTTGAACTGCAGCCACGTGCCGTCCATGGAGGCGAGAGCGATGCCGACCGGCGCGTGTTCGAACGCGTCGCGCAACCGTGTCTCGCGCGGCACGCCGGGAAACGGCGGCGGGCCGGGCTTGCGCACGAGCGAGATCATTTGATCGACGATCGGCAGCTTCACCATGAAGTGTGGAGGGAGTGACTTTAACATGGAGGCGTAGTGCGGGCGTCTCGCCTGCATCCGCTGGGCGTCTCGCCCGGCGGGGGTTTTCGTGATGCTTGCACCGGTCTGGAGTTAGTCGCAGAAACCACCGTCGGGCGGGACGCCGCGCCGGATGCAGGCGAGACGCCCGCACTACGCTACCGACGCATTTTCGTCAGCGTCCCCGCTCGGAACACGTCCTGTCTTCGTTCGCGGCGGCCGACGAATACCTCCTCGAACGCCACCTGCAAAATCGCTGCGACGGGGATGGCCATCAGCGCGCCGATGATGCCGAGGAGTGATGCTCCGATCATGAAGGCGATGAAGGCGGTCAGCGGCGAGATTGAGACCTTGCGCGACATCACCCGCGGCGCGATCACGAAGTTCTCCACCTTCTGCATCACCACGGCGATGATCAGCACCGACCAGAACTGCCAGCGCGAATGGAGGATGGCGATGGCCAGAGCCGGCGTGAAACCGACAATCGGGCCGATCACCGGCACCATCTCGCCGAGCGTGGCGAAGAGCGCCAGCGGCAGCGCGTACGGAATGCGCAGCAGCAGCATGGCCACGAACATCACCACGCCCATGATTCCGGAGAGGATCAGTTGTGCCGACAGCCAGGAGCTCATGCGCCGGGCCATGCGGTTCATCGTGTCGCGCCGGTCGCCGCGCACGTTTTCGGGATAAAGCAGCAGGAACATGTTCCGCAGCCGGTGCGCGTCGATGAGCATGTAGACGACCATGAACAGCACGGCCACGAACGATCCGACCACGGTCGCGGCGCCGCGCACGTAGCCGAAAACATGGCCGCGCGGCATCGTCACGCCGTCCTTCAGATAGTCGCGCACCGCGCCCATCGGGAAATAGTGTTCGAGCGGCGTCAGGACGTTCTGCTCGATCAGCGCCGGAAGCTGCGCACCGAGCTCGCGCGTCTCCCCGATCAGCCGCGGCAGCATCAGCACCGCCAGCAGAATCACCAGCAGAAGGAACGGAATGTAGACGATGACGGCGGCCGTACCGCGGCTGATGTTGCGCCGGAATCGATAGCGGTAGAGAAGTCGGACGCGATGCACGGCCGGCGAGATTCCCGCCGCGAGGACGGCGGCGATGAAGACGAGGATGAGCACCTCGCGCACGGCCCACAGCAGCAACAGCACGAGCCCGACCGCGACCACGACGCCGACTTTTTTCGCGAAGAGGTAGAGGTCGCGATCGCCGCTCTGTTCCCTGGGATAGAAAGACACGGGATGTCCTATCCGAGGTATTGACGGATCGCCGATTCGATCTGAGTGCGCGGAACAGCGCCGACCACGCGTCCCTTTTCCACACCGTCTTTGAAGAGCACGAGCAGCGGAATGCTCATGGCGCGATACGTCTGCGCCGTCTTCGGATTCTGATCGACGTTGAGCTTGGCGAAGCGGACGTCGGTGCGCGACGCGGCCATCTCCTCGATGACCGGCGCGATCATCCGGCACGGTCCGCACCACGCCGCCCAGAAGTCGACCAGGAAGGCGCCGCTGCGGATCGATTCCGCGAAATTGGCATCCGTCAGCTCGATCGGATGCCCGCCCGTCAGCGGCGTTTTACACTTGCCGCAAACAGCCTTCTTGCCCGGATCGGACGGCAACCGATTGGCCTGCCCACAGTTTGGGCAACGAACGACGTCGTTCATGCCCGGCGGTATTGCGAAATGCGGGCCGGTGCAAGGCCAATTGCGCCCGAAGATGTCAATGTCCCGATTTCCCGATAAAATGCGCCAGCAATTTTCCACCCGTCATCGACAATCGGTCCCGCGCCGCGGGAGGGAGGGCTTCATGTCTGAAGGAGCGAGCACTCTGCGCCATCGCCTGTCGCGTCCGGAGATCATCCGGCTCATCGGCGCCCACAATGCACTCGGCGCGAAGATGGCCGAGCGCGCCGGCTTTGACGGCGTCTGGGCCAGCGGTTTCGAGATCGCCGCTTCGTACGCCCTTCCCGACTCCAGCATCGTCACGATGTCCGAGCACCTCGCGCTGGCGCGTTCCATGTGCGACGTCGTGCGCATCCCGGTCGTCGTCGATTGCGATACCGGCTACGGCGACGAGCTGCAGTTCGCACACGCGGTGCGGCAGTTCGAGGCGGCCGGCGTCGCGGGCGTCTGCGTCGAAGACAAGCAGTTCCCGAAGTTGAACAGCTTCGTCGACGGCCGCCAGGAGCTGGCGCCCGTCGATGCATTCGTCGAGAAACTCCGCGCGGGCAAGAACGCGCAGCGGACGCGCGACTTCGCCGTCATCGCGCGCACCGAGGCGCTCATCGCCGGATGCGGAGTCGAGGAAGCGTTGCGCCGCGCGCGAACGTACGCCGATGCCGGCGCCGACGCGGTGCTCATCCACAGCAAAGCGAAGACCGCCGCCGAAATCGCCGACGTGGCCATGCAGTGGGACCGTCCCACTCCGCTCGTGGCGGTTCCGACGACCTACTTCAAAACGCCGCTCGATGACCTGGCTGCGCTCGGATTCAAAGTCGTGATCTACGCGAATCAGGGGATGCGCGGAGCACTCAAAGCGATGGAACAGATTTACGCGGAGATTCTGCGCAGCGGTTCGACGGCTTCGGTCGAATCGCAGCTCTGGCCGATGAAGACCATCTTCGCGCTGCAGGGAGTCGAGAGCGAAACGCCAGCGCCGGCTGAGGTAATCGTTGAATCGTAGCGGCGCCTTCATCGAGATGCTGCGCGAGGCCGGCTTCGACTTTTTCACCGGCGTTCCTGATTCGACGTTCCAGCCGCTGCTGGCGGAGTTTGCGTCGCGTCCCGACCTCGGCTACGTCACCGCGGTCTCCGAAAATGTCGCCGTCGGTATCGCCACCGGCTCCTACCTCGGCGGACGCCGTCCGGTGGTCTTCATGCAGAACTCCGGGCTGGCGCTGGCGATGAACGCGCTCGGCTCGCTCGCGGCGATCTACCGCATTCCGATGCTGCTCGTCGTCGGCTGGCGCGGCCACGACGGAACCGATTCGCCCGAGCACGCCGTCCTCGGCGCAGCCACGCTGCGACTCCTCGAGGCATTGCCGCTGCCGTACTTCGTTCCCGACGCGCAGTCACTCGCCTCCGACATCGCGCGCGCCGCGCAGACGCTCGACGCGCAGCGGCTTCCGTGCGCGCTGGTCTGCAGGCCGGGAGTGGTGTGCTGATGCAACGCGCCGATGCCATCAACGCCGTGCTATCGAAAATGACCGACCAGCTGGTCGTCACCGCGAACGGCTGGATCAGCCGCGAAGCGTGCGCCGCATCCGATCGCGCGGAAAACTTCTACATGCTCGGCTCGATGGGCCTGGCCTCGCCGATCGCCCTCGGGCTGGCGCTGGCGCGGCCGGAACGGCGCGTGGTCGTCTTCGACGGTGACGGCAATCTATTGATGACGCTCGGCACGCTGGCGATGATCGGCGATCTGCTCCAGCCAAACTTTTTGCACGTCGTCTTCGACAACGAGGTCTACGGCTCGACCGGCGCGCAGCGCTCCGCGACGAAAACAGTCGCCCTCGATGCGCTGGCGCGCGCCGCCGGCTACGCCGATGTGCGGCGAGTGAGTAACGCCAACGAGCTCGATGTCGCGATCGATGCATTGCTGATCGCGACCGGACCGTCATTCCTGCTCGTCAAAGTCGACGCGGCCGCAAACGGCACCGCGCCGCGCGTGCCGCACGAACCGGAAGCGATTGTCACGCGCGTTCGCGCCGCGCTGGGAGTGGTCTGATGCCCGACCTCGATTGGAATCGCAAGTGGGGCGGCATGATCGCCGGATTTTCGCCGGACGGCGGCGAGCAACATTTCGGCGATCGCTGGGGCGATCCCGAAACGTTCATTCCGTTAATCGAGGTTCGGCAGCGATTTCTTGATCCCTACTTTGCCGCGGGGATGACCGTTGTCGAAATCGGCAGCGGCGGCGGACGATGGACGCAGTACCTCGCGCGCGCTGGACATCTCATCGTCGTCGAATACAACCCCGAGTCGTTCGAATACCTGCGCCAGCGTTTTCCGGACGTCCGGCTGACGACGTATCAAACTTCCGGCGCGGAGATGGATGGCATCGCTTCCGGCAGCGTCGACTTCGTCTTCACCTTCGACGTCTTCGTCCATCTCGAGCCGGAAGTCATCGGCCGCTATCTGAACGAGATCGAGCGCGTGCTGCGGCCGGGCGGCGTTGCCGTGGTTCACTACGGCGACATCCGGAAGGACATCGCCCTGCACAATCCCGGCTTCTCGCGCATGACCCGTCAAAAGATGGAAGAGCTGATCGCGGCGACAGGATTGCGTGTCCTCGATCACGACGAGATGATCATGTTCCACAGCAATCTGGTGGCGCTGGGCCGCGCATGAGAATCCTGCACATCCTTTCGCAGCGCGCCGGCCGCTCGGGCAGCGGCATCTTCCTCGGCGCGATGGTTCGCGAAGCCGCCCGCCGCGGCTACGCGCAGCACGTGGTCGTGGCCGGGCCGCCCGGAACATCGGCCGCGGAACTCCCGCCGCTTCGCGACGGCGACGTCTCGCCGATCCTTTTCCCGTCCGACGACGCGCCGTTCCCGCTGCCCGGCAACAGCGACGTCATGCCCTATCCGACCACCGTCTTTTCGCGCATGACCGAACTGCAGATCGAGCAGTACCTTCGCGCATCGCGACGCGTGATGGAACGCGCGCGCGATGCGTTCCAACCAGACGTTGTTCACGCGCATCACCTCTGGCTCATGACGTCGCTCGCCCGGGACGTGTTCGCGGATGTCCCGCTGATCGTCACGTCGCACAACGCCGAGTTGCGTCAGATGGTGAAGGCGCCGAACCTCGTGCCGCGCGTGCTGTCCGGCGTGCGCCGCGCCGACAAGGTCTGCGTGCTGACGCCGCAATCGGTCACCGACACGATCGAGCACTTCGGCATCGCGCCGGACCGCATCGCCATCACCGGCGCCGGATTCGACGACGATCTGTTCCGTCCACGCACGCGATCGCGCGACGCGATCCTCGACGAGCTGCGCGAACGCTTCGGCGTCGCACTTTCGGGCGACGAAAAGCTGATCACATTCATCGGCCGCACCTCGGTGCCGAAAGGGATCCCGTTTCTGCTCGATGCTGTATCGCAACTCCGCGATCGGGTCGCTCCGCTCCGACTCGTCCTCCTCGGCGCAACCGGCAGCGGCGATCACGGGCGCGCGATGGACGAGCTGGTGGCCGCCGCCGGTCCGATGGTCATCCACACCGGCGCACAACCGCCCGAGGCTGTCGCGCTGCTGTTGCAGGTCAGCGACGTCTTCGTCCTGCCGTCGCTGTTCGAAGGGTTGCCGCTGACGATGCTCGAAGCGTTGGCCGCCGGTTGTCCGGCCGTCGTCAGCGCACTCCCGACGATCGCCAGTTGGGTGCCGCAGGAATGGCGCGATCGCGGACTCGTCGAACTCGTGCCGAAGCTCGCGACGACGAATGCCGACGAGCCGGTGGCCACCGACGTCGCGCGTTTCGTGAACGATCTGGCCGCCGCCATCGAACGCCGCCTCGCTGCTCCGCTCGACGATGACGCGCGCAGGACTCTCGCATCGCACCTGGCGCCACACTCCTGGCCGCACGTTGTCGACCGCTACGAAAAAATCTATCGCCAAGTCACGGCTGCCGTGGCTGCAACACGATGACCGCCGCGGAACAGATGAAGCGCCTGACGGTGGCCATGCTCGTCGACCCCGGCAACCTCGCCCGCGGCGGGCGGAGCCTGATCCACGGGCAGGCCGACATCCATCTCGTCCGCGCCTTGCGTCGGCTGGCGAAGCGGGCCGTGTTCGTGCCGTACGACGGCGTTGCGGAGCTCGCGGAATCGATCGCGCGCGAACGGCCGGACGTCGTCTTCAATCTCACCGAATGGATCGAAGGCGACCGCACCAAAGACGGCCATATCTGCGCGCTGCTCGACCTTTACGGAATTCCGTACACCGGCTCGGGGCCGAAGGGATTGATGCTTTGCCGCGACAAAGTCATCAGCAAACTGATCGCGCAGGAAGCCGGCTTCGCCGTGCCGCGCTACTTCGTCGTGGGCCCGCGCACACGATCGCCGCTCCCCTTCCCGCTCGTCGTCAAGCCGCGCTTCGGCGACGCCTCGGACGGCATCAGCCAGAACTCGCTCGTTCGCTCGAACGAAAACCTTCTGCGCCGTGCGGCGATGCTGCGCCGCGGCGGCGTCGAATCGGTCATCGCCGAGGAGTACGCGCCGGGGCGGGAGTTGCTCGTGACCATCCTCGGCAAACGGATCATGTCCATCCGCGAGCTGGTGATCGGACGCAACGGCTCCGGCTCGCCCGCGATTTTTTCGGCGGAGCTCAAACACGACAAAGCGTACCGGCGGCGCTGGGCCGTGCGCATGGAGCCGGCCTCGTTGACGCGCACGCAGCGACAACACCTGAAAATGCTCTCCCGCCGCGCCGCCGCCGCGCTCGAACTCCGCGACTACGGCCGCTTCGACCTGAAGCTGACGCCATCCGGCGATTTCGTTTTCCTCGAAGCCAACCCGAACCCCGCCGTCGTCCCGCCGCGAAAGTCGTTCTCGGGAAGCTGGGGCGGAATGGCCTTCGACCACGTAGTCACGGAAATCACGCTCCGCGCCTGGCGGAGGCGGGAGCGCTGACGCGAACTCACCCGTCGGCGTAGCCGGCGTAAGACCCGTAGCCCACGCTTTCAAGCGTGGGTAAACGGATGGCGGTTCATTTGTGAGCCCGCTTTAGCGGGCGAGAGAAAGCTTTCTTTCGCCCGTTAAAACGGGCTCACACTCGTTGCTACGCTCTGGACCCACGGCTGAAAGCCGTGGGCTAGGTCCTCACGCCGGCTACGCCGACGATGCGCCCGTTCGCTTCTCCGCGGCAAACTCCGCGACCGCGTCGCGCAGCGTGCGCGCTAGCGCGCCGTGTGCGCGCGCGGCGGCGAGGATCGCGTCGAGATCGCCGTGGAGGCGTTCCACATCTTCCTGATGACGGCTGAGCGGACTGGTGCCGGCGAAGGCTTCCGACGAGTGAAACATCACATTGATGATTGGTGCGCCGCGTTGCATCAATGCCTCGGTAGCGCGAACGAGTTTTTTGCGCGGATGTTTGAGCGGGCGAACCCAGATCAGCTCCTGCGCGCGCGTCGCGGCGAGCACGTTGCTCAACGCGCGCGCGGATCCGGAGCCTTCGTTGCGCCGCGCGGCTATGCGCGCGAGTCCGGTCGCACGGCCGAGGAAACCGATCGGCGCGATCGTAGCCGGCACTTCCCACAATCCTCCGACGCGATGCGGGCGCGGCGCCGCGGCGAGGTGCGAACGAAAATCGGGACCCGGCGCGCGCAAGCCAAAGCGATCGCGAAAGTCGATGCCCGGCGGAACGCTCGAGTCGATCGTGTAGCCGAGCTCCGCGATGTGCTGAAGCTCCAGCGCGTCGACGCCCCAGCGGCCGGCGCGGTAACTCACCGGACGCGCATCGAATGCATCTTCATGCGCCGCGATCAGCGAGCGGTGTTTGGCCATGCGCATTTCCGCGTCGTACTCACCGATGAAGGGACGGGCGGTTCGATCGAACTCCGCGTACGGCGGCGTTTCCCATCCGTGCAGATGGCCGGCGATCTCGTCGCCGTCGCGCGCGCAGTCGCGCAGCAGGCGTGCGCTCTCCTTGTCGCGTGCGATCGAGTACGACGTCATCCACGTCACCGGCGCGTTTCGCCGGCGGAAGAAATCGCGCAACGCGCCGAGGCCGCGCGTGTTGGCGAAGGTGAACGGCGGAAGCGTGCCGTCGGGCAGCGGCGGCGCCCATTGATCATCGGGCTCGGTGTCGACGGTGAAGACGATGCTCGTCATAAAACGGCTCGTACTAATTTTGCGACGCGATCGACGTCGGCATCGCCGAGGTCCTGATGAATGGGAAGGCAGAGGATTTCGTCGCGCATTCTTCCGCTCTCCGGAAAGTCGTCGATCCGCATCGATGGATGATGAAACATACCGAAGATGAACGGCTCGACGCGCGCGGCGAAAAGCTTCACGAATGCATCGTGACGGTTGTTCATAAAAATCGGCAGATACAACGGACAGCACTCGTCCGGCAGCGACGCGGCCACAGGGCGATAGCCGGCGGCATCGCGCAGCATCGCGTCGAGCCGCTCGTAGTTGCGGCGGCGGCGGGCCACGATCTGCGCGGGATCGAAGCGCTCGATGATTGCCTGCGAGAGCTGCGAAATGCCGGCGGGCGCGTGCCACGGATCTTCGAAAATGCGCTGCCAGGCAGTGACGCTGCGGCGTTCGAATCGGCGCCGGATCACGTCCTCGGCGTTCGTGAGCGGCGGCCGATCGCGCCAGCGGCGGCGCATGCTTCCCCACTGCGCGCTCCACGCCACACGTGGTCGGTCAAGCGGTGCAAGCGGCCGATCGAATCGCAGCGCTCCCCCATCGCTCGTGCCGAACGTTTTGTATAGGCTGAACGTCGCAGCGGTGCCGGCAGCGCCGATCGGCCGTCCGTTGCAGCGCGACAGAAACGCGTGCGAACAGTCTTCGATCAGCGGCACTCCCTTCGCGCGGCAAAGCGCCGCAATGCGTTCCGTGCCCGGCTGTGCGAAGCCGAAGTAGTGAATCAGCAAAACCGGTCCGGCTGCTTCGTCGAGACATTGCCCGAGGTGCTCTTCATCGACCGTCAGATCGTTGTTTAGACGATAGAAGCGCGGCGTGAATCCCGCCTCGGCAGCGGCGCGCACCTCCATGCCGCAGTGAAACGACGGACACCAGACCGGCGTCCCCGGCGACGCGCCGAACGCCGAAAAAACGAGATAGAGCGCGTCGCGCGAGAAGCGCGTGAGTTGCGGCGCGAAGGAAAGTTCATCGCGCATGGCCGCGGACGGCGTACGCCGCAGCGACGTTAATGACGGCCGCGGATAGGCGTGAATCGCGTTCATGACGCGCCGTTTCTCCACGCCACGCGGATCTCCTCGCGGATCGCGGCGGAATCGTTGGTGAGGTAGCGATCGATCAACGTCGGCTCGTAATCGCGAAGCACCGGCGGCAGTCCTCCGCGCGCGCGGCAGACCGCCTCGATCAGCGGGCCGGAGGGCGGCGGCGCGGTGCTGCAGAGCAGGTTCGGCGGGTGGCGCTCGCCGAGCAGGCGCTGCATCACGTGGCCGAGCACGAGCGAGTAGCGAATCGATCCGCGACCGTTGACGATGCCGGCGACGCCGAGCCGGAAGAGAAACAGCGGCGCGAAAACGTGGAGCGACCAGCGGCCGCGAAGTTGCCGCAGCAACGCCACGAGGGCTTCAGCATCCGCACGCCCGACATTGAACGTCTCGTCGCCCGCGACGAGCAGATGATCGTCGCTCTTCATCACCAGCCGCACCGGACGGCGGATTCCGTCCTCTCCGGCGATCGCCAGCGGCACGTGATCGGACTCTTTCCGCGTGAAGTGAAGCTCTCCGCGATCGTCGTACGCCATCGCTTCGTCCACTGCCTCGGCGACGAGAGCGCGCTCGCGAATGAAGATCGCCAGCGTTTCGGCGATCCACGGAAGCAGCTCGTCGCGTCCGAGAAGATCGCTGAGCGACACGAACGGAAGTGAGAATCCGAGGCGTTGGAAGAGCCGCGCCGAGGCGATGGAGTTGAAGGCGCCGAGCGAGCGAGCGCGCTTCCGTGCCTCTTCGTACCCGGCCATCAGTTCGCGTAGATGCGCGTATGCATCGCTCTTCGCGAATGTCACGTGCCGCGAGGCCTCGGTGATCATCCCCTTCAGCTTTGCTTCGATCAGCTCGAGCAACGCTGCATCCGGCGGCGGCACGAAACGGAGATCGCGGCCCTGCCACGCGCGCGACGACCGTACGAACGCCAGCCGCAACACGCCGTCGACGGTAGCGACCGACGGCAACTCCGTGCGGCTCATCCACGGATCGGAGCCGAGCGGTGCGTAATCGGCGAACGCGTAAAACGACGCACCGCCGCAGGACGCGAGCGCGTCGAGTTTGACCGGCACGGCCGGGTAGTAATCGACGTACGGCTGCTGTCCGGCAAACGCGATCGGACCATCCTCGGACATCACCGGACGCGCGATGCCCGCGGCGTCCGCGAAGTCGTTCGCACTCACATGGACCGCGCGCGCGAGCGCCGCATTCGGCGGCCTCTCCTGCACGCCGCGGATGAACGTCTGCGCATCATCCGTCGCGCACGCGCTCTCGATCAGCGGCGCCAGCGCGTCACATCGCGTGAATACCTCGGTCAGGCGCATGCGGTTCCGCGATTCTGGTTGCCGCGCGCGCCGCCGTCAACGGCGATGCGTCTTTCCGGCATAATGGCGCCTTCCCATGAAGAACATCGGCTCGATCTCCGCCGCGCGGCGGAAGCAATGGGACCGCCACGGTTACCTGCTCATCGAGCAGGCGCTTGCGCCCGGCGAAGTGGCCTCGCTCCTCGCCGCCGTCGACGCCGTGCTGGCCGCGAAGCCCGACCGCGATTTCGTATCGCAGGGATCGGCCGCCGCGTTCAAGATCGTCCAGGCCGTGTCGGAGACCGACGCGCTCGATCCGCTGGCCGACCATCCCGTCATCTTCCCCCTCCTCCTCGCGCTCCTCGGCCCGTGGCTTCAGATTCTCGGCACCGAGATTTTCGTGCGCACCTCGGGGAACGGTCACGAACCGCTCGTGACGTGGCACACCGACGGCGGCCCGACGCTCGGCACGTTCCTGCCGCGCCGCGGCAATCCGGTGCTGCAGATGAAGGCACAGTTTTTTCTCACCGATCTTTCCGACGACGACAGCGGCAACTTCATGCTCGTCCCCGGCAGCCACCGCGTGACGCTTCCACCCGACCGCATCGAATCGAACGAAACACCCGACGGCGCGATTCAGCTTCGCGCCCGCGCCGGCGACGTCCTCCTCTTTCCGTGGTCGCTCTGGCACGCCGTGGCCCCGAATCACAGCGGCCGGATCCGAAAGAGCATCACCTTTCGCTACGGCCAGCTATGGTCGCGTCCTTACGATTACGAGCGGCTCGCCGAGGGCGTCCTCGGACGGATGACGCCGAGGAGACGGCGACTGTTCGGCGATCACGGACCGGACGCTGATCCCGTCACGTATTTCTATCCGAACGAGGAAGAGCACCTGCGGCTGATGACCGGCTGACTACTCCGGCAAACTCGGAGGCGGCGATCCGCGGTGGTAGGCCACGTCGGCGGCGTGCTGCGAGGCATGCACCGGCTTGCCGTCCTTCCAATCGCGATACGCCTGGTCCGCTTCGCGCAGACAGATCCCGCACTCCTCGGCGTGATTGGTCTGGAAGCAGGTCAGCAGGCTGACGTGCCCTTCATTCTCGTGACACTGGCAATAGCAATACATCTTCGACAGCCGGTCAGTAATCTGCGCAGCCTCGGCGTAGATATTCGCCGCGGCGGGATTGGCAAGTTGCGCGGCGGTGAGCACCGGCGCGTTGCGGTCGGGGATCGGCTGCGGCTTCGACGACATCTGCATCGCCGGCATCTGCGGCGGCGTCCCGATGACTTCCGGCACCGCGGTTTCATGCTTGCGGCAGGCGGCCGCGATCAGGACGAGAAGAATGAGCACGCGCTTCATGCGAGGCCGCAACGAAACGGCGCCGTGGTGTAATCCTTCGCCGTGATCCGCACCGCCACACACGCCGATCTTCCGCGAATCGTCGAGTTGTTTGCCAAAGCGAATGATGCGCCGTACGACCTGACTCTTGTTGCTGATGAGAAATGTTTCGGCGCCGGCGCGAGCGGCGATCCGATCGTCAGCGTCTTCGGCGACTTCGCCGGCGTCGCGGTGACGTGCGGAAAATCGCTGCGCATCCTGGCCGTCGATCGCGACCAGCGGCGGCAAGGCATCGGCAGCGCGCTGCTTCGCGATGCCGAATCGCGCGGCGCGCGCATCGTCGCCGCCGAGGCGGGCAACTACTTCACTCCGGGCATCGTGACGAGCGATACGAAGACGATCGAGTTCTTCACCAAACGCGGCTATCGGGAGACGGCGAATACGTACAACCTCATCGCGGAATTGGTAGTGGGGAGTGGGGAGTGGGGAGTGGAAGTCGAAAAACGGATCCCACACCCCACACCCCACACCCCACACCCCATCCGCGTCTCGTCCAATTCACGCGCACCTCTCCTCTCCTTCATCGAAAAAGAATTCGGCCGCATCTGGCGATTCGAAGCGTCGAACGCGGATGACAACCTCTTCTACGTCGAAGTCGACGGCAACATCGCCGGCTTCGCCGCGCATGACGCCAACAATCGCGGCCTCGGCTTCTTCGGTCCGACCGGCGTCGCGCGCCAACATCGCGGCCGAGGCCTCGGAGCCGCGCTTCTGCGCGCATCGCTCGCCGATCTTTGCCGCCTCGGCTACGAACGCGCCATCATCCCCTGGACCGACGCCCTCGATTTCTACCGCAAAGCGTGCGGCGCGACGGTGGCGGCACGATTCGTGACTCTGACCCGTGATGTAGACTCCGCGCCGTGAAAAAAGAGCCGCAGAAATCGCCGAAACGGCGGCATCGCTTCCTGCCGCTGGCCATCGGCACGACCGGCAGCGTGGCGCTGGCCGGCGTCGCCTTCTGGTTTTTCAAGAAGCAGGCGGAACAGGTCGTGGCCGGGCGCGCCGACCGCTACGACGACATCATCATGGACGTCGTCCACCGCATCGACAATCCGCCGATGCATGCGGCTATGGACGCCGTCACGCAGCTCGGCTCGCACCTCGCCATCGGCAGCGCCGCGGGCATCACCGCGCTGGCGATGTGGAGACAGGGACGGCGCGAAGATGCCTGGACCGTCGTCGTCTCCACCGGCGGCGCGATGGCCATCAACACCCTGCTCAAAAATATTTTCCAGCGCCAGCGTCCGATCGAACGCGCGCGGCGGATCACGCTGCCGAACTCGCACAGTTTCCCGAGCGGGCATTCGTTGCTCTCCGCGGCCACGTATCCGATCGTCGCGCATCATTTCGTGCAACATCGCTCCGTCGCCACGCAGGCGGTCGTGCACACGCTCGCGTCGCTGACCATCCTCAGCGTTGGCTTCTCGCGCGTCTACTTCGGCGTCCACTTCCCGTCCGACGTCTTCGGCGGATTCGCCGCCGGATTTGGATGGCTCGGACTGACCTCGCTGTCGCACACGCTGATGGCTGCAGATGGCGAGGGCTAGTTCGAAACACATCGCCACTCCCACGCGTTAGGAAACCTTATGTCATCCGTCACGCAGACCTACGGCGCCAACACGGCATTCATCGAAGAGCTTTACGAGCGCTACCGCGCCAATCCCGAATCGGTGAGCACGAGCTGGCAGGAGTTCTTTCACGATTACGAGCCGCGCTTCGAGGAAGAGTTCGAAGAAGACGCGGAATTGCCCGTCGCCGCTGCCGGCGGCACGCAGGCGGTGGTTGCGCCGGTACCGCAGCAGGTAGCTCCGCAACCAACTCCGGCGCCCGCGCCGCGCCCCACTCCCGTTCCGTCCGATCACACCACCGTCCCGCTTCGCGGGGCGGCCGGAAAGATCGCTCAGAACATGGAGATCTCGCTGACCATCCCCACGGCGACCTCCATCCGAAACATCCCGGTCAAAGTCCTCGAGGAAAACCGGCGCGTCATCAACAACCACCTCACGCTCACCGGCCAGCCGAAGGCGTCGTTCACGCACATCATCGCCTGGGCGCTCGTCAACGCCATCAAGCAGTTCCCGCGCATGAACGCAGCGTTCGCGATGAACGACGGAACGCCGACGCGCATCGACCGCGAAGACGTCAACCTCGGCATCGCCATCGACGTCGAGCGCAAGGATGGATCGCGCTCGCTGCTCGTCCCCAACGTCAAGCGCTCGCAGACGATGGACTTCGCGCAGTTCCTCAAGGCCTACAACGAAGTCGTGCGCAAGGCGCGCAACTCCACGCTCGAAATTTCCGACTTCGAAGGCACAACGATTTCGCTCACCAATCCCGGCACCATCGGGACCATTGCATCGGTGCCGCGGCTGATGCAGTCGCAGGGCACGATCATCGCCACCGGCCAGATCGACTACCCCGCCGAATACACCGCCGCCGATCCTTCCGTCCTCGCCGACCTCGGCATCTCCAAAGTGATGACGATGACGTCGACGTACGACCATCGCATCATCCAGGGCGCGGAATCGGGCGCATTCCTCGCGCGCGTCCACGAGCTACTCCTCGGCGCCGACAGTTTCTACGAAGCCATCTACCGCGACTTGCGCATCCCGTACGAGCCTGCGGTCTGGGGACGCGATCGTCATCGCCTCAACGCGACGGAGGACGAGAAGGTCGCGCGCGAAGCGGCCGTGCTGCAGATGATCAACGCCTATCGCGTTCGCGGACATCTGCTCGCCGATCTCGATCCGCTCGAATACGAAGTCAAGCGCCACCCCGAGCTCGATCCCGCGTTCTACGGCCTCACCATCTGGGACCTCGACCGCGAATTCGTCTGCGGCGGCTTGTGCGGCAAGCTCACCGCGAAGCTGCGCGACATCCTCGACACGCTGCGCGAAACGTACTGCGGAAAAATCGGTCCGGAGTACATGCACATCAGCGAAACGGTGCAGAAGAAATGGCTGCAGGACCGGATGGAGCCGTCGCGCAATCATCAGCCGCTCGACCTGGCCACCAAGCGCCGCATCCTGATGAAGCTCAACGATGCCGAGTCGTTTGAAAAGTTTCTGCACACGAAGTACGTCGGGCACAAACGCTTCTCGCTCGAAGGCGCCGAGAGCACCATCCCGATGCTCGACTACATCTTCAACGAGTCCACGCAGGATGGCGTTACCGAGGCGGTCATCGGAATGGCGCATCGCGGGCGTCTCAACGTGCTCGCGAACATCCTCGGCAAGTCGTACGAAAAAATCTTCCACGAATTCGAAGGCGACGTCGATCCAAACACGACCCAAGGTTCCGGCGACGTGAAGTACCACCTCGGCGCGGAAGGAACGCACCAGACACCCGACGGCTCGCACATGAAGCTGACGCTGGCTTCGAATCCAAGCCATCTCGAGGCCGTCGATCCGATCGTGGAAGGGATGGTGCGCGCGAAGCAGAAGCTCATCGGCGACAACAAGCGCGCCTGGGTCCTGCCGGTGCTCATTCACGGCGATGCCGCCTTCGCCGGCCAGGGCGTCGTCGCGGAGACGCTGAACTTCTCGCAGCTCCCCGGCTACCGCACCGGCGGCACGATTCATCTCGTCATCAACAACCAGATCGGCTTCACGACCGGGCCGGAATCGGCGCGGTCAACGATGTACGCAACCGACGTCGCGAAGGCGGTGCAGGCGCCGATTTTCCACGTGAACGGCGACGATCCCGAGGCGTGCATCCGCGCGGCCAAGCTCGCGTACGACTTCCGGCAGCAGTTTCACAAAGACGTCGTCATCGACATGCTTTGCTACCGCCGCCACGGCCACAACGAGGGCGACGAGCCGTCGCTCACGCAGCCGAAGATGTACAAGTCGATCAAGGAGCACCGCTCGGTGCGGAAGATTTACACCGAGACGCTGCTGCGCAAAGGCGACATCGATCCGAAGGAAGCGGAGTCGTGGCTCGATCAGTTTCAGGGCAAGCTGCAGGAGGCGTTCGACCGCACGCGCGAAGACGACACGCCGCCGCCGTCGAATGAGCGCGGCGCGCTCTGGACCGATGAAGAGCTCACCGGCTTTCAGAATCAGCCATCGCCCGACACCTCGGTGCCGCGCAATGAGCTCGACGTCGTCAGCAACGCGCTGACGACCGTGCCGGACGACGTCTCGCTCCATCCGAAACTGAAACCGATCATCGCCAAACGCAAAGCGATGGCCGAGGGGCGCGACGAGGTCGATTGGGCCTTCGCGGAGTTGCTCGCGTTCGGAACGCTGATGACCGACGGCTATCGCGTGCGGTTGTCCGGACAGGACTCCGGCCGCGGCACGTTCTCGTCGCGCCACGCGATTTTGTTCGACTACATCACCGGCAAGGGCTACGTGCCGCTGAACGCGTTGAGCGCCGAGCCGGCGAAGGAATCGAAGACGATCGCCGAGAACGCACTCGGCGAACAGACTTCCGACGAGCCGCACGCGAACATCGACTTCGCCGTCTACGACTCCCTCCTCAGCGAATACGGCGTCCTCGGATTCGAGTACGGCTACTCCGTCGCTGATCCCGGCGCGCTCGTTTTGTGGGAAGCGCAGTTCGGCGACTTCGTCAACGGCGCGCAGATCGTCATCGACCAATTCATCTCGTCGGCCGAGGAGAAGTGGGGCCAGCACAGCGGTCTCGTTCTTCTCCTGCCGCATGGTTACGAAGGTCAGGGACCGGAGCATTCGTCCGCGCGTCTGGAGCGTTTCCTGACGCTGTGCGCCGAGGGGAACATGCAGGTCGTCTATCCGACGACGCCGGCGCAGCACTTCCATGCGCTGCGCCGCCAGATGAAAAACGATCCGCGCAAGCCGCTCATCGTGATGACGCCGAAGTCGCTGCTGCGCCATCCGCAGGCCACGTCACCGATCGACGCCCTCACGAACGGGCGCTTCGAACCGGTGCTGATCGACGCCGCATCCGATCCGGCTTCCGTGCAGCGGATTGTGTTGACGAGCGGCAAGGTCTACTACGACCTCCGCACCGCCCGCGAAAAAGCGAACGCGAACATCCCGCTGATCCGCCTCGAGCAGTTCTACCCCTTCCCGCAAAAGATGCTCGCCGACGCGATCGCGCAACACCCGAGCGCCACCGAAATCGTCTGGGTGCAGGACGAACCGCGCAACATGGGCGCCTGGCCGTTCCTCCACGAACGCCTTGCGTCGCTAACCGGCAACCGCACACTGCGCTACATCGGCCGCCCGATCAGCGCGTCGCCCGCGACAGGATCGCATCATCGCCACGAGGAGCAGCAGTTAGCGCTGGTTCAGGCGGCGATCGAGTAAGGCGTGATACATGCCGCCGAGCCGGCGGCGGTCCAGCCGTCGGGCCGACGGCGCTACGACGTCGCAACGCGTTCAGTGGAGGCGGCCGTAGCGCCGCCGGCTCGGCGGCTGGACCGCCAGCGGCTCGCTGGCACGCCTACCCCAGCGCCGCTTCGATCCGCTCCTCTAATTGGTGAATCGCGGATTCGAGTTCGGGCAGCAGTTCCTCCGCCGCCGCGAAATCGGCGGCTTTGCCGGCGCGCTCGAGGCGCGCGGTCGCTTCGATTGCGTGTGGGACGTCGAAGTTGCTGATGGCGCCTTTGAGGGTGTGGGCGGTTTGGTAGATCGCTTCGCCGTCGCGGGCGGTGATGGCGTCGCGAAGTGAGGCCAGCAAGCGCGGGGTCTGCATGGCGAACGCGTCGCGGACGCGGGCAAGGAGGCGAACGTTGCCGCCGACGGCGTCGAGGATCGCGTCCGTCGGACCGGCTGCAATCGTCGACGGCATCGCGGTGCCGGTGACCTCGCGGATGATCGCGCCGAGCGTCGACTGCGTGGCCGGTTTCGTGAGCACCGCGTCGAAGCCGGCGGCCATGCAGCGGTCGCGATCCTCGCGCGTCGTGTGCGCGGTGACGGCCACGATCGGCGTGCGCGTGCCGCGCTCCAGACTTCGGAAACGGCGCGTCACTTCGAGGCCGTCCAGACCGGGCATCTGCACGTCGAGGAGGATGACGTCGAACGTGCGTTTGGCGAGCATGTCGAGCGCTTCCGCGCCGCTTTCCAGCGTCGTCACGACGTGTCCGAGACGGCGCACGGCCTCGGCGGCGAACTCCTGATTGACCACGTTGTCATCGACGACGAGCACACGCAGCGGACGCGCCACCTCGGGACGTCGCTCCAGCGTGTACGTCACCGTCCGCTCGGCGACGCCGAGGGCCACGCCGATCGCGTCGAGCAACTCGCGCTCGCCGACCGGACGCGTCACCAGCACGCCGCCGTGATACGCCGGTGCGAGCGGCGAGGTGATGCGAACGACGGGCACCGGCGGAATCCATGGCGTCGAGGCGAGGATGTTCGCGTCCGCGACCACGCACGCGTACGCGGCGCGGATGGACGGTTGCAATGCGCCGTCGAGCGTCGCGTACGACTCCGGCACCATGCCGTGCACGCGCAGCGTTTCCGCGAGAATCGCGCGCGTCGTCGCATTCGGCTCGATCAGCAGAACGCGCACCCCCGCCAGCGCGCTCTCCCACTCCGGCGGCGGCGCCGTGCCGACCGGCTCGCACGGCATCGGCAGCACGAAACGGAACGTGCTCCCCTTTCCCTGCTCGCTCTCGAACGTCACCATGCCGCCCATCGCCTCCAGCAGGCGCGCCACGATGGCCAGGCCGAGGCCCGAACCGCCGTAGCGGCGGGAGTGGGAAGAGTCGGCCTGCGCGAACGGATCGAAGATCAGATGGCGGCGCGATGGATCGATGCCGACGCCCGTATCGCGAACTTCGAATCCGATGGTGACGTGATCGACCGACATGACTTCGCACGAAACGCGGACGACGACCTCCCCTCGGTTCGTGAATTTCAGCGCGTTGCCCACGAGATTCACGACGATCTGCCGGATGCGCAGCGGATCGCCCCACAGCCGGTCCGGCACCTCGGGTGAAACGGCGAAGGCAAGCGTCAGACCTTTTTCCGCCGCGGTGATGCCGAGCGTCTTCAGCGTGTCGGTGATGAGCTGCCGCATCGAAAAATAGACCGGCTCGAGCTCCAGGCGGCGCGCTTCGATCTTCGAGAAATCGAGGATGTCGCCGATGGTGGCCAGCAGCGTTTCGGCGGATCGGCGAGCCATGTCGAGCTGGCGCGCGCGCTCGGCCGAGGTCTCGGTGTCGATGGCCAGTTGCAGCATGCCGATGATGCCGTGCAGCGGTGTGCGCATCTCGTGCGACATGTTCGCGAGGAACTCGCTCTTGGCAGCGCTGGCCTCCTCGGCGCGATGCCGCGCCGCGGCCAGCTCGATCGACTGCGTTTCCAGTCTGCGGATGAGATCGCGCGACTTGCGGATCGCGTTCGCGAGATAGCCGCGCCGCAGCTCTACGCCGCGCGACGTCAGCGCGACGTACAGACCGCCCGCGAAGACGAACGCGATTTTCGCCAGCGCGATCGCATCGGGAACGGCGTGGCCGTCGACGGCGATGACCCAGATCAGCATCGACGCGTAGCAAAACGTCCCGAACATCACGAAGCCAAGGGCGCGGCGGAATCCGGTCTGGGCCTGATCGGCCACGCGCAGGAAAAGGATGAAAAACAGCCAGCTGTGTTCGGCGCCGGAGTAGTAGATGGCCAGCGTCCAGATCGGGATGTCGAGAACGAGAAAAAAGAGGCTGAGGTCGGCCTTCACCCGATCGTGCAGCAGCGCGATCAGCGGCCACGAAATCGCGCAATAGATCGTCAGGATGATCGTGATACGCAGCCAGTCCGCGTTCGAGTCGACATGCAGCAGGAAGCGGTTGTTGAGGTAGACACCGAGGGAAAGCAGCGCGGAGCCGATGAGGCGAAACGTCGGGATCTCGCCGACGGCAATCGTTCGCGCGCGCTGCCGTTTCCGGCGCTCGCCCTCTTCCGCGCGGATCACGAATTCGCTGCTCACCGCGACGACTGTACGCGATCCCGGCGCTGCAGGATGGCCCGCACGCGCGGCAGCAGGTTCTCTTTGCGGATCGGCTTGCGCAGAAAGCCGGCCGCGCCGAGCTCCAGGCTGCGCGCCTCCACCTCGGCGCCGGCCACGCCGGTGATGAAGACCGCCGGCGTTTCCATCCCCTTCTTCATCATGATCTCGAAGAGCTGCAGACCGTTGAGCGTGGGAACGTTGACGTCGAGGACGATGAGATCGAATTTGCGGCGAGCCAGTTCGACGAGCGCGTCGCCGCCGTCCGCGGTCACGACGACTTCATAGCCCGCTTCGGCCAGGAAGCCTTCGACGAGCGCGGAGGAGACGGCGTCATCCTCGACGAGGAGGATGAGCACCGGGCCGTCGAGCGTTTTGTGAAACGCGTCGCGAGGCGCGGGCGCTTTTTCGAGTGCGGCCAGAATCTCTTCGCGCAACCGTTCAGTCTCGGCGCTCGGCTGGCGGTCGAACTGCCGTTCGAGGATGTCGGCGCATTCCTGGTAGCGGCGCAGTGCGGAGTCGGGACGTCCCTGCTCCAGTTGCAGCCGCATCAGCGCGCGATGCACGACTTCCTGCGTCGGATCGAGCGCGAGCAAACGGCCCGCGGTGTCGGTGGCGTTTTCCCACCATCCCGCCTTGATCTGCGCCGCGAGGAGCTTGCCGAGGACGGCGAGCGCGGCGTGCCAGTAATGGAGGCGGCGTTCGGCCAGCCATTCGTCGAAGCCGGGCAGATCGCTGTCGAAGTGCTCGAGAAGATTGCCACGGTAGATCTCCGCCGCAGCGCGAATCGCGTTCAGCGAATCGTTCGCGGCGAGGACGTCGAAGCGCGCCACGTCGACTTCGACGGTGCGCGGATTGAATCGCAATGTGTCGCCGGAACCGATCAGCACATCGGGCGCGGCGAAGCGCAGCGCGTAGCGAAGATCGCGGCCGAGCGAACCGGCGTTGTCGGCGCCGAAGAGCGACGCGAAGTCGCGCAGCGGCGCGGGCGCATCGAGATGCATGGCCAGCCACGCCAGCGCGGAATGCGTGCGTCTGCTGCCGAGCGCGAGCGTGTTGCCGCGGTGATCGACTGCCGAGAATTCGCCGAAGAGACGAACCTTGAACGAAGACATGGATTTCCGGACCGGCGGGCAGAATACCACACGTCGAGTTTATTAAGGAAGAATGGAGTGCAGGTGCATCCGGACGGACTCGGCAGTAAATCAACCGCGGCTGGAACACTCATTGCTCAATACCGCGCGGAGGTTGACGTAAATGAAGAAAGCAATTGGATCACTGGTACTTTCCGCTGCACTCATCTCGGGAATCGGTTGTTCGAACTGGAACCGCGCCACGCCGTCCGGCATGGACAACACGGCCATCGAGAGCGAGATCCGTAAGAACCTGGCTGGCGACCACATCACCGGCCTGCAGATCGACGTCCACGACGGAATGGTGACGCTGACCGGACACGGCAGCGCGGCCGACCGTCAGAAGGCGTACGACGATGCCGCGAAGGTCAACGGCGTCAAGAGCGTGACGAACAACATCACGGTGGACTAAGCGGAGAGACTGCGAGACGCGGAGATCGCTCCGCGTCTCACTTCACCTCGAACGCGCCCTTCGGCGTCTCCGGCAGGATCTGCAGATCGTCGAAGCGGACGGTCTGATTCTTTCCCTTCACTTCGCGCTGCAGGGAGATCAACACTCCGCCGATGCGTTTGAAATCGTGGAAGAACACTTCCACTGCCGGAACGGTCGCCGCCGCGCCGGGCGGCTTCATGTCCCATTCGTCGACGAGTCCGCTCTCGCGATTGATCCACGCCCAGACGTCGTAATTGATCTCCAGACTCGGATCGAACGTGACGCGCACGACGTCCCATTTGTGTCCCGCGGCATCGGCGCGCTCGCCCTGGCTAGTGCGATGCACGCCCGCGTCGAGCATCTTCAACGGCATCAGCAGCCAGTAGATGTCGTTGGTGTAGCGGCGATAGCCGAGCGCCAGCAACTCCTTCAGCGCCGCCAGATCTTTCACTTCGACTCCGTTCTGCCACGCTCTGCCAATCTTCGATTTCGCGTTCAGGAGGACGGTGAAGGGAACTCCCTTCGGATCGACGCCACTGACGCGATAGTTGCCCGTCACGCGATCCCACTGCTGCGGGAACGACGCGGCCGCCTGCCCGTTCCGCTCGACGACGAACGTGAACGAGAAGTAGCGCGCCTTCTCCCACGCCGCGCCTCCCTGCGCCTCGATGGTGCGCCTGGCCAGCGCATCCGCAGCGGGATCGGGCGGCGGGGCCGGTGCGACAGGCGCCGGCGGCGCGACCACGACCTGCGACGGCGCCTGAGCGAAAAGCGGAAACGCGAAAAGGACAAGAACAACCGCGAGCAACGAGCGCAAAGAGCCTCCGGGAAAATTCAATCTGCTCCGAAAAGCCGCCGGCGGCCGGAAGCATTCCTAACTGTCATCCTGAACCGCCGGAGGCGTCGTAGCCGAAGGCAGAGCGCCGCAGGACGGCTCAGGATGTCATCCGCATGACACGCCTTTTGCAATCTTTCTCTTGTCGACCACGTTGACGCGCGCCGAGATGCCCAACCAGAGAATCGTCATCACCGGCGTCGGCGCTCTCAGCCCGAACGGCGTCGGTCGCGAAAACTACTTTGACGCGTTGAAAGCCGGACGTTCCGGCATCCGCACCATCACGCAGTTCGACGCATCCGCGCTCCCGTCGCGCGTCGCCGGCGAGGTCGATTTCGATCCGGCGCAATGGGTGGATTCGAAGAACATGAAGCATGTCTCGCGCGTCGTTCCGATGGTCATCGCCGCCACGGACGAAGCGCTGAAAGACGCGAAGCTCGATCCCACTGCCGTCGATCTCGAGACCCGCCGCAACATCGGCGTCATGCTCGGCTCCGGGGGCGGCGCCGTCGAATTCAGCGAGCGGATGTACGAGCTCTGGTTCGACAATCACGAGAAACAGGCCTCGATCTACTCCATCCCTTCCGGCACGATCGGGACGATCGCGTCCGAGATTTCGATGGCGTACGACTTCCACGGCTTCTCGCACCTGATTTCCACCGGCTGCACCTCCTCCACCGACGCCCTCGGATACGCCTATCGCAACCTGAAGCTCGGCGTTTGCGACTACATCGTCTGCGGCGGTGCCGACGCCACGATCACCGAGGCCGTCATGACCGGCTTCTGCATCATGCGCATCATTTCGAACACGCAGAACGATGCGCCGGAAAAAGCGTCGCGCCCGTTCTCGAAGGATCGCGACGGTTTCGTGCTCGCTGAGGGCGCGTGGATGTTCGTGATGGAGCGCGAGGAGACGGCGCGGGCGCGCGGCGCACGGATTTACGCCGAGGTGGCCGGATATGGATCGACGTGCGACGCCTATCACCGCGTGCGGCTCGACGAATCGGGCGAAGAGCCGGCGCGCGCGATGACGCTGGCGATGAAGGATGCCGGCATCGATCCGTCCGAGGTGGGATACCTGAATTACCACGGCACGTCGACCGATCTGAACGACCGCATCGAGACGCGCGCGGTGAAGCTGGCGTTCGGCGAGCACGCGAAAAACTTTCCCGGCTCCGCGACGAAGTCGATGATCGGACATCCGCAAGGCGCGTGCGGCGCGGCGGGCGTCGCGGCCACGCTGATGGCCTTTCGCGACGGCATCCTCCCGCCGACGATCAACCTCGACACTCCCGATCCCGACTGCGATCTCGACTACATCCCCGATCTCGGCCGCCGCGCAACGATCAACGCCGCGGTCTGCAACACGATCGCCTTCGGCTCGAAGAACTCGGCGCTGGTGTTGAAGCGAGTGGATTAATCGACGAATCCACTAATCTACGCATCGCATGCGCACGCTCATCGTTCGTTTCTTTGCCGCCGAGGATGAAGCGCCGATCGAAGGGAGCGCGTCGTTGCTGGCGGGGCGGTGGCGAACGGCGGTGGCCGCGAAACAGAAACCGGTTCAGGGCGCGCACGAGGTTCGCTTCGAGGTCGAGGACAACACCGTCGTCAACGAGGCTCTGATCACGGCGCCGCGGCGCGTGCCGCGGCACATCACCTGGCCGAAGTTGGATGTGCTGCAGGTGAAGCTGGAGAAAGCAGCGGAGCTGATCATCGCCGCCAATCACGATGCGCCACGGCTCGTGCAAGTCCACGCGGCCGGCTCGCACGACAACAATTTTCATGCGCTGGCGTCCGGCCAGTCGTTCAACTGCGGCCGAATCCTTCCCGGGTCCTACGTAATCGATGTTTTCGACGCGACGAAGACTCCGATCGCGCAACTCAACGTCGATCTCGTCGCGTGGCGGACAACGTTCATCGAGGTGCCATGAAGCGCGTCGTCACCGAGGAGCTGCTCGACGAGCACGACGCGCCGCGCGACGAGATGGAGCGCTCGCTGCGCGATCTGCGCCGCTTCAATCGCTGGGCCGGCGGCACGCGAACGTACCTCCGGCTCCTCCGCCGTTTCGCACCGAACGCGAAAATCGTCGTCGACCTCGGCGCCGGCACCGCGGACCTTCTCGATGCTCTGCCGCCGGACGTGATGACGATCGGCGTCGATCTCAACATCCGGCATCTGCTCTACGAACGCGATCGCTCGCGGGCGATGCGCGTCGTCGCCGACGCGAATCAACTGCCGTTCCGCGATGCCTCGGTCGACCTCGTTACTTCGTCCCATTTCTTTCACCATTTCGAACCGGACGAGAATGCGGCCATCCTCCGCGGCGCGCTGCGCATAGCGCGCATTGGAGCAATCGCCAGCGACACGCAGCGGAATCGTCTGCCGTATCTGTTCGTGAAACTGCTCGGAGTGTTGCATCTGGTCGGCAAAATCACCGCGTACGACGCGCCGGCATCGGTCGCGCGCGGCTACACCGCGGACGAAGCGCGCGCGGTGGGCGAGATGACGGGCGCGGCCCGCGTCGAAGTCGTGAAGATGATGCCGTTCCGTTTCGGGCTGCTGCTGTGGAAGTGAGCGCCCGTAGCGCCGGCCGCTGGCCGGCTGGACCGCCGCCGGCTCGGCGGCAAGTCTACGCGCCAGCGAGCCGCTGGCGGTCCAGCCGGCGGGCCGCCGGCGCTACGTCGCTGTGCGTTGAGGTCCCTCGATGAATGTCGATGTCGCTATCGTCGGAGCCGGACCGGGTGGATCGACGTTAGCGGCGTTGCTCGCGCGGCGCGGCCACTCCGTCGCGCTGATCGATCGCGATGCCTTCCCTCGCGACAAACTCTGCGGCGAGTTTCTCTCCTACGACGCGCTGCCGATCGTCGAAGCGCTGAACGTCGATCTCGATGGCGCGCCGGACATCACGAGTTGCCGCGTGGTCGGCCGAAGTCGCACGTATGCGTTCGATTTTCCCCATCCCGCGCGCGGCGTTTCGCGCATGTTCATCGATGCGGCGCTGCATCGCTGCGCGATCGACAGCGGCGCGGAGGCGATCACGGCCACGGCGACCGCCGTCTCTCGCGACAGCGTCACCTTCGACGGCGGCGGAGTTCGCGCGCGCGTCGTCGCCGGCGCCTGGGGACGATGGGGACGATTCGATCAGCAACTCGGGCGCGCCTTTGTTCGCGACCGCTCGCATCGCAATTTCGGATTCAAACGTCATTACCGCGGTAATGGAGCGAAGGGCGTAATCGAGCTTTATTCATTCGCTCACGGCTACCTCGGCGTCAACGACGTCGAGGATGGCATCACGAACATCTGCGGTCTCGTCCACGCCAGCCGGTTGCAAGGACACAAAGGGCGTTGGGATGCCTTCGTCGAAACGATTCGTGCCGAGGAGGGGCCACTAGAGACGATGTATGAGAGGTATGCGCCGGCGCAGGACGGCTTCCTCTCCTCGGAACCGGTCATCTTTCGCGCGCGCTCCGCGGTCGAGGAGGGGATCTTCATGATCGGCGACGCGTCCGGTGTCATCGATCCGCTCACCGGCAACGGCATGGCCATGGCCATGCAGTCCGCGGTCATCGCGGCATCCTTCATCGCCGAGGCGCTGACCGGCGATCGCGAGCGCGCCGAAAACGGCTATCGAAATCGCCACGCCGGAATCTTCGGACCGCGCATCGGCTGGAGCCGCCGCGCCGCGTTCTTCCTCTCGCGTCCCGCGTTGCTCGACGCCGCGCTGCGAATCCATCCGCGCAATGCGGGAGAGTTTTTTCTGCGAAAGACACGCGCGGATCGCGATGCGATCGCGAGAATGTTGCGTTAGCATCGCGCCATGACTGCTACTGCCGAAACGGCGGCGCGCAAAGCGGGGCTGCTGGCGCGTTTCGCGGCCTTCGTCGCGGAGCGCCATCCGCTCGCGCTCCGGCCCGCGGTGACCGCGCTCGACATGGCCACCGGCGGGCAGCCGATCGATGAAGGTGACGCATTCGCCATCGACGCGCTGCGCGATCCGCTGCGGCGCATCCTCGTCCAGACGCTCACCGATTTTCTATCGCCCGACGTGAGCGCCGCGCAGAAGTTGCACGGCTCCGTTCCCGAAACGACGCCCGGCGTCACCGTCAGTGAGCGGCTTCATCTCGCGGTCAACGAAGTGGTCGAGTCGTGCGACGGGTTCCTTCGCCGCGAGGCCATCGCCGCTTCGATCACGCCCGATGAGAAGCGCGAAATTCTGCGCGGCATGATCCTCACCCGCGCCACCGACAATCGCCTCAAGCAATTCTTCACCGGCGGCGAAGTCCGCTACGGCAGTGCGTCGTTCCAGGGCAAAGGTTTCCGTTCCCTCGGGCAGGAAGCGATCTACGCGGCGGCAATCCGCCTTCGCCGCGGCGACGATTTCGCCTCCGATGACGGCTGGCGCGGCGACGTCGTCTCGCCCATGATCCGCGACCTCGGCGTCGTGCTGGCGATGCACAACGATCGCTCCACGGTGCGCATGGTGCTAAGTGCGCAGATGGGCAAAGCCGGTCCGCCGATGAACGGCAAAGACCTCCACGTCGGCGATTTCGATCGCGGCGTTCTCCCCGCGATGGCGCCGCTCGGATCGCCGGCGTTGACCATCGCAGGCATTGCGATGGCGTTCAAGATGCGCGGCGCGGAATCCGTCGCGGTCTCCTTCGTCGGCGAAGGCACGACGTCGCTCGGCGAATGGCACGAGGCGATCAACGCCTGCGCGGCGCGCAAGCTGCCGGCGGTTTTCTGCGTGCAGAACAATCAGACCGCGCTTTCGACGACGATCGCGGAGCAGTCCGCGGTGCGCGTCTTTGCGGACAAGGCCCTCGGCTACGGCATTCCATCGATCACGATCGACGGCACAGACGCCGACGCCATCGCCGCAGCATTCACCTGGGCCGCCGAGCGCGCGCGAGAAGGTCATGGGCCGGCACTCATCGAGCTCGTGGCGATGCGCATGTGCGGCCATGCTCATCACGACGACATGCTTTACCTCGGCAAGGATCCGCAGCCGTCGTGGACGTATCCGCCGCTCGCCGAAACCGGCTACGCCGACCGCGAACGCTACGAGTTCTGGTGCCGCAAAGATCCGATCGCCACCTACGCCGCGAAACTCGAAGCCGAGGGGATCATCGGCGAAAGCGATCTCGCGAAGTTTCAGCAGGAAGCGGAAGCGCTGGTCGAAACGGAAGCGCGCGCGGTCATCGACGCGCCATGGCCGGACGGCGAGCTTGCAGGCATCGGCGTCGTCGCCGATGAGCCGCGCCGCGAACACATCGAAGTCCTCGACGAGGAATGGCGGCATCGCGCGTCGGAAAACATCGCGCTGCCTGCCGTCGAAGAGGCGCTGCCGTTCGACGCGAAGGGCAAAACATTTCTCGAAGCGGTCATGCTCGGCGTCGGCGATGCGCTTCGCGCCGATCCGCGCACGTTTGTTTACGGCGAAGACGTCGGCGGCAAGTACGGCAACGCGTTTCTGCTCCTCAAGCCGCTGATGAAAGAGTTCGGCGATCGCATCGTCAACTCGATCCTCGCCGAAGGCGCGACCCTCGGCGTGTGCACCGGCGCGGCGCTGGCCGGCATGCGGCCGATCGGCGAGATCCAGTTCAACGACTTCGTTGCCACCGGCTTCAATCAGCTCGTCAACAACGCCGCCAAGATTCGCTATCGATGGGGCGGCGCGGTGCCGATGGTGGTGCGCATGCCGTGGGGCGGCCTGCGTCATGCCGGTCCGTATCATTCGCAGAATACCGAGGCGTGGTTTTATCGGACGCCGGGGCTGAAGATCGTGGCGCCGTCGACGCCGCACGACGCGCGCGCGCTCATGGCCAGCGCGGTCGCCGATCCCGATCCGGTCCTCTATTACGAGCACATCGCGCTCTATCGCGATCCGAAAGTGAAGCAGGCCTTATCCGACACGCCGCCGCAGCCGATCGCGATCGGAAAAGCGGCGCTGCGCCGCGCCGGCAACGACCTCGCCATCATCTCGTACGGCGCATACGTCCACGCCGGAATGCGCGTCGCCGAAACTCTCGCCAAGGACGGCATCGAGTCCTCGGTCCTCGATCTCCGGTCGCTCGCCCCGCTCGACCGCGATGCGGTGCTCGCCGTGGCGCGCCATTGCAACCGTGTGCTGATCATCCTCGAAGACACCCGCACCGGCTCGATCGGCGAGTCGCTCGCGGCCATCATCCAGGAAGAAGCCTTCGAATACCTCGACGCCCCGATCCGCATCCTCGGCGCGCTCGACACGCCCGTGCCGTACTCGCCGCCGCTGGAGGAAGAGTTCCTCGCCAGCGACGCGCAAATCGAGAGAGCGGCGCGGCTGGTCATCGCATACTGAACCGCGCTCGAATCGTTCTTCCGACCGGGCAGTCTCGCGACCACCGGCTCGACGGCTTCGACACAGGTTAAGATTCGCGCGTGGCGATTCCTCCCGAAGTTCGCGCTGACGTTGAAACCGCGCTGCAGGAGTTCTGCGCGCAGAGCTCGTCGGCCGATGTTGCGGAGACCTCGCGGCTCGAATACGAGATCGCCGAGAATCACGTCGTCCTGATCGAACGCCGTCCGTCGTTCCTCAACCATCTCGAATGGACCTCGCTGCCGAAGGCGAAGTTCCGCTACTCGCCGGCGAAGGGAGTTTGGTCGCTCTACTGGCCGGACACGAATCAGCGCTGGCATCGCCTGTCGAGCGCGAAGACGGATAAGGACATTCGCGTACTGCTGAAGGCGGTGGCAACGGATACTTCGGGCGTCTTCTGGGTCTAGCCGGCTACTTTGCGGCCTGCATGAACGCGCACGAATCGATCGACTGAAGATCGAGCTGCAGCGAGGCCATGCTCTGGATGATCTCGAGGCGGAATGGAATGCGCCGCGCGTCGTCGGAGAGCCAGATCTTCATGCCGCCCGGCCACTTCTTGCCGCCGGGCGCGTCGACGATCTCGAATCCGCTGGCGCCGATCTGCTGTGCTCCGATGGTGAACACCTCACGGTTCGCCGGGCGCACGATGACCGGATAGGCCTTGCCGTCCGAGTAGATCGTGGTCGCTACCGGGCCGCGAATCGTGGCCGCGTTCTGGCGCAGGTAATAGATCGCGCTGACGACGTCGTGAAACGAGCCGGCGGGAATGCGGTCGACTTTGTCCCACGCCTTCTCCGGCGTCTCCTTGTGCAGGCGCGCCACGCCGCTGGCGTAATCGAAAAGCGTCCGTTCCTTGCGCGATTTGTCCTTCCACGAATACGCGTGATACGTCATCAGCGTGCGCTGCCCCGACGCTTCGATCTGCGTTTCATACGCGTAGAAGCCGCTCTTGCCGGCAGGCGCGGTGATGAGCAGCGAGCTGTCGATGGCAGGCCGGCCGGCGGCCGGATAGGTGGTCTTCAATTCGCCGACGCCCGAGGTGGGAAACATGATGCCGGCGATCCACGAGAGTCCGCCGCGCAGCTTCCATGTGTATTTGAATGACTCGACGTTGGCGGGACCGCGGCAGTTCAGATCGACGGCGTTCGCGGCCGGAATCGCGCAGGCGAAGACGAGCGCGAGCATCGCGTGACGGATCGGCCTCATGAACGCGAGGGAAAACAGGGTGATCCCCGTCGATATGCCACCTCAGACGAGTTCAGGACACGGAATCGTTACTGAGTCGGCCCGGACTCGAGGCGCTCCACACGAGCCTGCAACCCCACGACGATCTCTTCAAGCGTGTGAACACGGCGATCGAGTTGCGCGTATGAAATTCGAATCATCGACCGCAGTTCGACAAACTCTTCGTTCATCCGGACCGCTAACTGCTTGATCGCCTCGCGGTTGGCGATTACGCCTTCCATCGTCAGCTGTATGTGATGTCTTAGATCTTCGGCCACGACACCAAAGTGCCGCCGCGTTTCTTCGGCTACGACGTCAAAGCGTCGGCGGGTCTCTTCGGCCACGACTTCGACGTGACGCCGTGTCTCAGCTGCGCTCGTCAGAATCAATTGCTTGACGTCTTCGTCCATGGCCGCAATTCTAGCTCACGCCGAGATCGTGCTCAGCCGTTCCTCGACTTCCACGATGACGTAATCGGGCGTCGATGATCCCGCGGTAACGCCGACCGTGCGCACACCCGAAAACCACGCCGGATCGAGGTCGTCGGCACCCTGCACGAGGTACGACGGCTTGGACTCGCGGCAGATTTCCCACAGATGTTTCGTATTCGCGCTTTTCTTGCCGCCGATCACGACGATGGCATCGACCTCGGGATCATGCGCGAGCACGCGCGCGGCATCCTGATTCTCTTTGGTGGCGTAGCAGATGGTGTCACCGCGCTCGACCGATCTCGCCCTCCGTTCGATGGCGTTGACGACGTCCTCGAACTCCTCGGCATTCAGCGTGGTCTGGTAGAAGACTTTCAGTTTTGCGTACTGCGACCAGTCAATGGCATCGGCTCCCGCAACGGTCGTGACGATGTGGTACGAGCCCGGATCGAGATCGTGCGTGTAGCCGATCACCTCTCGATGCTTCGGATCGCCGATGAAGATGAGGTGATAGCCGTCGCTCAGCGCCTTCGCAGCCTCGCGATGGATGTCGTAAACAAACTTGCAGGTGGTATCGAGCACCTGCAGCCCGGCCGATTTGGCCTGATCGTGAAACGACGGCGGAACGCCATGCGCGGAAAAGACGATGGTCGGTTCCTGCACCGCGTCGATCTCATCGATCGTCCGGACGCCAAGCCGCTCCATCTCCTCGACGACGCGCTCGTTGTGTACGACCTGCCCGAGGATGGCGCCGCGTCCGCCACCGGCCGCGAACCGCTTGACCTTCAGGTCGGCGATCCGCACGCCGGAACAGAATCCATACTTGGCTGCGCGTTTGACGTTCATATCGGAGCAAGGGAACGCGACTCGGAGGCGGGACATTCTACCGGTCAACCCGCTTGACAGGCCGAAAGTAAGACGCTATCTTACCTCGCGTGAAAACGACGATGTCTTCCAAAGGGCAGATCGTTCTGCCCGCGACTCTCCGCCAACACGACCATCTTCAGCCGGGGGACGAATTCGAAATCGAACGTCTAGATGATGGCGAATACCGCCTCGTGCGACGCCGCGCTGTCGCCAATAAGGGATTGGTCGACTGGCTGCTCGCGTGCCCGGACAAGGGATTCTTCGTACCGATTGAATCTGAGTCGACAGACGAGCTGTGAGATATCTCGTTGACGCCAATGTCCTGAGCGAACCGACGAAGCCGCGGCCGGATCAAGGCGTCGTTGACTGGCTCCGAAAAAATGAGAGAGAGATCGCCGTCGATCCCATCATCCTCGGAGAAATCCGCTTCGGCATACTCCTGCTGCCGTCGGGCAAGCGGCGAGCGCGGCTTGAGCATTGGTTCGACACAGGTATTCGCGGTCTTCTTTGTCTGCCGTGGGAGGTTGAGACGGGTCTGCGCTGGGCAAAGCTATTGGCGACTCTTCGCGCCTCCGGCCGCGCCATGCCGATCAAGGACAGCCTCATCGCAGCAACTGCACTGGTTCACCGACTGACCGTAGTTACGCGCAACCGAACGGACTTCGAAAAGGCGGGTGTCGGTATCGCGAACCCTTTCACCGGTTGATCGTCACTCGATCTCCCCACGTACAATCGCGCCCATGCCGCCCGCCCGCGAACCGTTGTTCACGCCGCGCTTCGCGATGCTGTGGGTGTATGCGTTCGTCACGTTCTTCTCGGCGTTTCAACTGCTGCCCGCGGTTCCGTTTCGCATCCTCGACCTCGGCGGGTCGACTGCCGAGGCGGGGTGGTTCCTGTCGGTGTACACGTTTGCGAGCGCCTTTTCTGCGCCGGTGATGGGAAGCCTCGCCGACCACTTCGGACGGCGCCGCTTTCTCATCACCTCATCGATTCTCTTCGTCGGATTCTCGGCCGCGTACGGCGTGGTGCGCCATCTGCCGCTGCTGTTCGTGATCGGTGCGATTCACGGCATGGTGTGGTCGGGGCTCATGGCCTCGGCATCCGCGCTCATGAGCGAATACATCCCCGAATCGCGGCGGACGCAGGGAATGGCGTACTGGGGATTGGCGAGCAGCAGCGCCATCGCCGTCGCGCCGGCGGTCGGCTTGTGGGTCTTCCACTTCGGATGGACGACGCTCTGCACCGAGCTGACGATCATTTCCGTGATGATGGTCTTCGGCGCGCTGATGCTGCGCGCGGACGAGAAAGGTCTCGTCAAAAAAAGACTCGCAGTCTCCGATGCCTGGGACTGGCGCGTCATCGCCGCGTCGCTCTCGTTGGCCGTCGCGTCGTTCGGCTATGGCGGCATGACCAGCTACGCGGCCATCATCGCCATCCAACGCCACGTCACTCCGGCCGCGATTTATCTGACGACGTATGCGATCTCGCTCGTCCTCTTCCGCGTCTGCTTCTCGCACCTCGGCGACAGGATCGGACCGAAGTGGATGCTCTACCCCGGCCTGGTGCTGGTGCCGATGGCATTCGGCTGGCTCGGCATCGCGCACACGCGCTGGGAGATGATCGCCTCGGCCACGCTCTTCGGCATCGGCTTCGGCGCGGTCTATCCGGCCTTCGTGACGATCATCCTCGGCAGCACCGATCCCGCGCGCCGCGCGCGGACGTTCGGCTCGATCGTCTGGGCCTTCGACACCGGCATCGGCCTCGGCTCCTTCGGCATCGGCGCGATCGGACAACACTATGGCCTCGGCAAAGCGTTTCTGATCGCCGCGGCGGTGAGCTGTTTCGCGATCCCGATCTTCGCGTTGACGTCGACCCGCCTCGGCGGTGGCACTTCACTTGCTGCCGAACCCGAGCATGTCAACACTTCCACCTGACGACGACGAACGCGTCTCGCGCAAAGTCGTCTACGAACACACCGCCACGAGCGGCTCCTCCCACTCGACGATGATCACCATCATCGTGATCGTCGTCATCGCGCTGGCGCTCGTCGGCTACATCCTGATGCACATGCACCATTGAGCGAGAAATGTGGCACAGACACTCTTGTCTGTGCTTTGGCAGAGTGCAGGGCTGATCTAGAGAATCAGCGAATGCGCACCTGCGGATTGATGTCCTCAGTCCTCGCGAGACTCACCAGCACAGACAAGAGTGTCTGTGCCACATTGCTGCTAGATTCGTGCGATGAAACGCGCCGTCTTCATCGCCCTTCTCCTTCTCGCCCCCACCCTTCACGCCGCCGACTTTGATTCGAAGGCCGCCGAGCGCTTTGCGAACCTCGCGCTGGCGTGCGTGCACAAGGAGTATCCGAACAAGATCGCGCACAACTTGAACAGCGATGCGGACGTCGCGCCGCCGCGGGCGCTGACGCCGGCGTTTTATGGGTGCTATGACTGGCATTCGTCGGTGCATGGGCATTGGCTGCTGGCGCGATTGGCGCGGACGTTTCCGGATGCATCGTTTGCGTCGGCTGCGCGTGCGGCATTGGCGCAGAGCCTGACGGCGGACAACGTCGCGAAAGAAGCTGCATATCTGCGCGGCGATGGGCGGGCCAGTTTCGAGCGGCCGTATGGGCTCGCGTGGCTGTTGCAGCTCGCGGCGGAATTGCGCGAATGGGACGATCCGCTTGGACGCGAGTTGTCGGCGAATCTGCGTCCGCTCGAGCAGGCGGCAAATGAGCGGCTGGCGACGTGGCTGCCGAAGTTGTCGCATCCCGTTCGATCGGGCGAGCACAGTCAGACGGCATTCGCGCTCGGCCTCATCATCGATTCGACGAACGATGCGTCGCTGAAACAGCTCGCGCGCGATGCCGCCAAGCGCTTCTATGTGAACGACAAAGCGTGTCCGCTCGCGTACGAGCCGTCGGGCGAAGACTTCCTCTCGCCGTGCATCGCTGAGGCGGATGCGATGCGGCGCGTGTTGCCGGCGAAGGAGTACGCGGCGTGGCTCAGGGCCTTCCTGCCGAAGTTTGATTCGTTGCGTCCCGAGGTCGTCGTCGATCCCAGCGACCCGAAGCTCGCGCATCTCGATGGATTGAATCTCAGCCGCGCGTGGATGATCGAAGGAATCGCGTCAGGATTGCCGAAGAGCGATTCGCGCATCGCATCCTTGCGAAAAATCGCCGCCGCACATCGCAACGCGGGACTGGCCTCGGTCACCGGAGAGCACTACGAAGGCGGACACTGGCTGGGATCGTTCGCGGTCTACCTGACTACGGGACGCGGTCTGGCGAAGTAGCCGGCTTCGAGTTTCTGTCGAACCACCACATCGTCGCGGACAACAGCATCAGCGCGGAGAAGACCCAGATCGCGCCGATCGTCTTCGTGGCCATGTGTCCTGCGACGGCGTAGGCGATGGCCGGCGGAAGACAGCCGGCAATCGAGGAAATCGTGATCTGCCACCAGCTCATCGCCGGCGTCGTCCCGGCGATGATCGACATGACCTCGGCCAGGATCGGCACCGGCCGCGTGGCCACGATTCCGGCCATGCCCCAGCGGTCGAGCAGACGCGACGCGCGCGCGTACTCGGCATCGCTGACGAAACGGCGAACGGTATCGCGTCCCGCGCGTCCCATCGCGAAGCCGGCCAGCGAACAGCCGACCGATCCGACGAGCGAGAGCAGCGTGCCGGTCCACACGCCGAAGAGCGCGCCGTGCGCGATCATCACGAGGCTCGACGGAACCGGCAGGACGACGTCCGCAATCAGCAGCGCGACGCCAATGACGCCCGCCAGCGGACCGGCGGCTTTCAACGCCGGCATCGGATCGGTGAGCAGCGGCACGCCGAGGGCCTCGGCAATGCCGAAGCAAGCCAGGAACGTCCCGGCCAGCGCGAGGCTGATCCAGAGATAGCGGCGCAGTTACTTCGCCTTTCGCAACGTGGCCGAATTCACATCCAGCTCGTCGATCGGAATCACTTCGACATTTTTGAATCGCTGCTGCAGCGCCGGCAGGAACTTCTTCGCATCGCCGACGATGACGAGACTCGCATCGTTGCCGCCGAGGTGCGCAGACGCGAACTTCTGGATATCGGCAGCGGTGATCGACTGCACGCCGCTGATGTAACGATTGATCTCGTCGAGGCTCAGGCCGTACAGCGCGAGCGTTCCGATGCGGCCGACGAGGCCTTCGTTCGTTTCGAGCTGGCGTCCGAATCCGCCGATGAGAACGGCCTTGCGCGGGCCGAGCTCGGCGTCTTCGACAGGCGTCGTACCGAGTTTGTTCAACTCATCGACGACCAGTCCCGCAACTTCGCCGGCGGATTCGTTTTTCGTCTGAACGCTAGCGGTGAACGGACCGACGTCGCGGCGGAGATCGAACGAGCTGCCGGCGCCGTAGCTGAGTCCGCGCTTGATGCGAATCTCTTCGTTGAGCCGCGACGAATAGCCGCCGCCGAGGATCGAGTTCGTGACGAGCGAGAGGTGATAGGCCGGATCGGCGCGGCGCAGTCCGGGACGTCCGGCCACGACCGCGGCCTGACCGGCGGCCGGCATGTCGACCACGATCACATGCGGCGATGGGAACTCCTTCGTCGACGCGAGCGGCGCAGGATGCGAATCCGCCGCGGCTTTCCATCCGCCGAAAAGTTCCTGCGCGGTCTCGAAGGCCTTCGCCGGCGCGATGTCGCCGCCGAGGATCAGGATGGCGTTGTCGGGGCGGTAGTAATTGCGATGGAAAGCGACGATGTCGTCGCGCTTGATCGCGGCGAGCGACTGCGGTGTGCCGCCGAGGTTGTGGCCGTAGGGACTGTTGCCGAAGATCGCGTGCGTCATGACGAAGCTGGCCAGGCGGCCCGGCTGCTTCATCGCCACCGACAGCGCGTCGATGTTCTGCTGGCGCAGGCGATCGATCTCCTCCTGCTTGAACGTCGGATGGCGCACGACGTCCGCGAGAAATCCGAGCGCTTGCGGGAGCTTCGACGACATCACGCTGACGTCGGCGGACGATTCATCCCATCCGGCGCTGGTGTCGAGCGTCGCACCGAGTGCTTCGATGCCGCGCGCGATCTCCTCGGCGGACTTCGTGGTCGTGCCTTTGGTCAGCAGCGACGCCGTCGTGTCGGCGAGGCCCGGAAGATTGGCGGGATCCGCTTCGCCGCCGTTTTTGATGAGCAGCCGCGCCGCGACGAGCGGCACGCCCTTTTTCTCGATCACGATGATGCGCAATCCGTTCGCAAGCGTCTTCTCGGCCGGCTTCGGAATCTGCAATTGCCGCGGCGCGGCGGGCGGAGGCGGCGTGGTTTCGACCTGCGCGAATGCAGGGAGCAGCGCGAGGCTCAATGCAGCGGCGATGATCAGCGTCGTCTTCATTTCGCCTCCTGCGTGTATGTGATGACCACTGCTTTCGCATCGATCAGATACTTCTTCACGACGCGCTGGACGTCGGCGGCGGTAACCGCCTGCAATCGCTCCAGACCTCGATTCACATACGTTGGATCGTGAAACTGCGTGATCGCTTCGCCGAGCGCGCCGGCTTTGCCGTCGTTCGTTTCGCGCTCGCGCAATGCGCCGGTGATGATCAGGTTCTTCGCCTTCTCCAACTCCGCCGCGCCGACCGGTTTCGCGCCGAGCGCGTCGATTTCCTGCCGCAGCGCGGCGATGCCGTCCTGCGCCTTTTTGGCGCTGGCCATGACTGCGGTGACGGTGAAGAGGCCTGTGTCTTCGCGCGTGTCGGCATTCGAACTGGCCCTTTGCGCGAGCTGCTTTTTGTAGACGAGCGCCTGATACAGCCGCGACGAATCGCCCTCGGACAGAATCGTCGACGCGACTTGCAGCGCCTCGGTGTCATCGTTCTGCGCCGGCGGAATCAGCCAGGTCAGGCCGACCGCTGGCAGCGGCACGTTCGCGCCATGCTCGTCGAAGTGCTTCTCTTCGGTGCGCGCCGGCTCCTTGACCGTGACGCGCGGAATCGCCGTCGACGGCTTCGGCACCGCGCCGAGGTAGCGGTCGACCCAGGCATCGAACTGCTTCGGATCGAGATCGCCGGCCACGATCAGCACGGCGTTGTCGGGGCGGTAGTAGGTCGAATGAAATGCTTGCACGTCCGCAAGCGTCGATGCATCCAAATTTTCGATGGATCCGATGCCGGGCCGCTTGTACGGGTGCACCGCGTACGAATCCTTCGACAGCGCGTTGTTGAAACGGCCGTACGACGGTGCGAGGACTCGGAAGCGGTACTCCTCCTTGACGACGTCGCGCTCGGATTTGAAGTTTGCTTCGTCGACGGTGAGCGATCCCATTCGCTCCCCTTCCGCCCACAGCAGCGTCTGGAGATAGTTCGACGGGACGACCTCGTAATACACGGTTCGATCGGGATGCGTGTATGCGTTATTCATCCCGCCGACGTCCTCGGTCAGCCGGTCCATCATCTCGGACTTCATGTGCGCGGTGGCCTTGAACATGATGTGTTCGAAGAGATGCGCGAACCCGCTCCGCCCCTCGGGATCGTTCTTCGAGCCGACGCGATACCAGACGTTGATCGCAACCGTCGGCGTGGCGTGATCCTCGATCGAGTAGACCTCGAGCCCGTTCGGAAGCGTGCGATGCCGGTAATTGATCGGAGGGAAGGATGCGGCAGCCGCGGACGCGGCGATGAGGAGGACAGCAATCGTGACGCGGCGAACGAGCATTCTGAAAAACCTCCGGACAACCTGTCATTCCGAGCCGGCGGCACCCCGGAGGGGTAAAGCGCGGCGAGGAATCCCCGGCTGAAACCGCGGACGGTCGGGCCTCGGTTAGCAGCCGGGGATTCCTCGCCGTCCTCTGCCCCGTCCGGGGCGTCGGCGGCTCGGAATGACAGGAACTATATCAACGCACTTTTTCCGCGATGCCTTTGCGGATCATGTCATCGAGCATCGGCTGGAGTTTGCGTTCGATCTCGCGGCTCAACTTCGACTGGCGATCACCGAGGCGCGATTGCTCTTCGCCGAGTTTCGACTGCTCGCGGCCGAGCGCCGACTGCTGCTGGCCGAGGTCATCCTGCTTGCGCGATAGCTCGTGCTGACGGCGTTCGAGCTCGCGGCGGCGCGACTGAATCGTCGGATCGTCGTCATCGTTAAACCGCAGGGCCAGGCGCGCTTCTTCGATGCCGAGGCGGGCTTGCTCGCGGCCGATCTCTCCCTGGCGGCGTCCGAGCTCGCCCTGTTTGCGCCCAAGTTCGCCCTGCTTCCGTCCGAGCGCGCCTTGCTCGCGTCCGAGGTCGCTCTGCGGACGATAGAGATCGGTGAGAACGTCGAGCGATGCTGAGTCGCGGACGACGTACGCCTGACCGTCGTGACGGAACCAGAAGAAGCGGCGGCCGTACGCGCGGCGCATGTCGTACACGTCGGTGTCGCCATCGCCGTTGATGACGTTCATGTCGCCGGCGGAGAGGACGTACTTGTCGCCGTCGTCATCGCGTTCGTAAGTCCACGGCTCGGGCGGCGTCGGAGGAGCGGGAACGGCAGGAGGCGCGGGCACGTACGCCGAGGGCCTCGCGGGCGCCGGAGGGGCGGGCGGTGCGGGCGGCGCAGGAACCGCCGGCGCGACAACGTACATCGACGCCATCGCCGGCGCGGGAGGAGCGGGCGGAACGGGAGGGGTGGGCGGTGCGGCGGGCCAATCGATGCCAAAGTACGGAAGCGCCTGCACACTCGGAAGCATGGCCAGCGACACGGCGGCAACAGCGACGACGGCAACTACGCGGATTCCCTTCATAACTCCTCCTCGCCGACTTGGACGCCGGAGCGTTCGAGAAGTTAGTTACGTGTCGCGCGACCAGATGTTTGAAACGGATTCGGCAGTTCCATCACTACTTCAACAAGCATCACGGCCTCACTCACATCGAACGATCAAGAAAGGACGATCATGGAACCGCCGAACCCCACCCCTACGACAACGAAAACCGCTGCAAAGAAACGGAATCGAACTTCGGAACGACGTGCGACGTTGAATTCGCCTCCGACGCGAAGCAGCCCGAACTCACGCGACGCGGTTGCTGTGCGCGATACAGCGATCGGCGTGATTACGTCTGCCGCCTCCGCTCTCGAATCGGGCGGAGCGACGGTCGAAGCTATCTCGACGAATCTCGTTTCAGAGCTGAACAACATCGACTTCAAGAAGATGATCGGCGGACCGCTGCAGGCCGCCGTCGATGCGCAGGTTGCCTCCTCGCTGGCCACGGTCGACTTTATCAATGCGGTCGGATTCACCACGCCCACCGGCGGCGGCCCCCGCGAGTTGGTGATGGTCGACTTTTCCCATACACGCGACAAAGGAGAAAAAGGCGCTGACGGAAACCCCCTTCCGCCAGAGTCCATCGTCCTCAAGGTGCCGCTGCTGGCGATGCTTCCGATCCCCAGCCTTCGCATCGAGCACGTCATCATCGACTTCAACGTCAAGTTGAATTCAGTCGAAACGTCAAACGTCTCCACAGACCTCAAGGTCGACGCCACAGCGAAGGGCGGTTTCGGCCCCGTGAACTTCAAGGTCTCCGCGTCCTTTCAGCGCAAGGCGACGACTGGTGTCGAGGTCAAAAAAGAATACGCGCTGAACGTCAACGTAAAAGCCGTTCAGGATGAGATCCCCGGCGGCCTGGAGAAGATTCTCAACATGCTCGCCGCGTAGTGGCCATTCATTCCACGGGACTTCCGCGGAAGCGCGGAAGTCCCGGCGCCTTCTTCGAGATCTGATCATGGCTGAAATCATCCTGTCCGACTTTCTCGCGTTCGTCTTTTCCGAGGTCTCCAGGGCCAGAGACATGGCTGACCGGCACTCCAAGGAAATCGCGCTCATCTACGCAAAAGACGACGTGCTTCGGCACTTCTCCGTGCCGCGCTTCAAGCTTGCCAAGCTGGAACTGAACATGCCGGTGTTGGTATCGAACGTCGAAGTGTCGTCGCTCGCGCACTTCCAGATGCCACGGGAGGCGTTCCGAAGCCTGATCAGCAGCAAGTTGATTGACGTCACGGGACTCGTGCGCACGGCCAAAACCGGCCCGATTGCGATCCCGCTCGTGGATTCAGGCAAGCCGGTCCGCACCGAAGGCCTGGAGCCGATGATCGACGCTTTCTATGACGCGCTCGTTTCTCTCCTCGATCCTTCCAAGGCGGAAACCGTCGTCACCGACAACTGGTCGCAGATCACGGCGAAGACGCTCGCGCTGAACGAGCTGCCTGCTGAGATTGTGAGACTGAAGCCGGTCACCGACATCATCAATCGTCCGGTGCCGTCGTTGATCGAAACGGTCAAAGGAGCGATGAGCGTACCGAAAGCGGCCATCGAGAAACTGCTGATCAATGCCCAGACGAACGTGGTGAAAGACGGCAGCACGGACACGTCCGTGTTCACCATCAAGGCCGAGATGATCGAAGAAGGCGTCGTCGTGAAATCGGTGAAAGACGAGAGGACTGGCGTCGAGTCTTCGGTCGTCGAATTCGAGTGAACGGTGCGACCGATCCTCCACAGAGACGTGCAGCAGCTCACCGGACTTCTCGGCACGCTCATCGACACCTTTCGGTTCTATAACGACCGCAAGCCGGAGCTCAACGACTCGCTGATCGCCCTTCTCGACCTCACCGCCGCTACGCATCGGGAGCGAGGCCGGGCGGAAAGAGAAAGCGCCACGTCGTCGATGAAAGCAGAGTTCACTACCTCTCTTCGAGGAATCAACCCCGTCACGCTGGAAAAAGTCACCGTACGACGCCATGAAATGCAGAGCGCCATCGCATTCAAGGTACTGCAGGCGCTCGAGTCGCAGTTGAGAAGTCATCTGCTGGAGGCGACGGAGCCGTTGCAGCAGGCCGAAGATTTGATCAAGCAAATCCTCATCGCCGCGATTCAAAAGGGCCTGATCAGCGACGCCGTCATCCGCGACACGACCACGCAGGAAGCCATCGAAACCTTGTGGAGGTCGATTGCATCGGACGCGGACATCGCCCTGGCTCAGAAGCGAGTCCTGCTCCTCGTGAGCAACTTCGACGTCGCACTGCTGATCGACAAACTGCTGTCAGCTTTGCGAGGATCGTGAGCCGCTACTCGTACCGAAGCGCTTCGATCGGATTCAACTCCGACGCTCTTGCCGCCGGATAGATTCCGGACACCAATCCGACCGTGATCGACACGCCGCAGGACAACAGCAGCGATCCGATCGTGATTACGGTCGGCCATCCGGCGTACGCGGCGACGAGCTTGGCCAGGATCACGCCGATGATGATGCCGGAGACGCCGCCGATCAGGCTGATGGTGAACGACTCGATCACGAATTGCGCTTTGATGTCCTGCTTGCGCGCGCCGATGGCGCGGCGGATTCCGATCTCGCGCGTGCGCTCGAGCACCGAAGCCAGCATGATGTTCATGATGCCAATGCCGCCGACGAGGAGCGAGATGCCGGCGATCGATCCCATCACGATCGAAAAGATCCTCTGCGTCTGCCGGCTCTGTTCGAGCAACGCCTCGGGGACCACGATTTCGTAGTCGTCCGCGCCGCCGTGCAAACGCTCCAGCAGCGGACGAATCAGCGTGGCTGCGTCGCGCGTGGAGACGCCATCCTGCACCTGCACGAGCAGTTCGTCGACCGGCGCATCGAGCGGATCGCGGTCGAACTTCCGCATCGCCGTCGAGACGGGAATCCAGATCTCCTGCGCGTTCGAGGCGACCGGCACGTCCTTTGACGACGCGCTTCCCGGTTCTTCGCCGGCGAAGAGACCGATCACTTCCAGCCAGACGTCGTTGACCTTGAGATGCTTGCCGATGGCGGGGCCATATCCGAACAAACTGCGCCGCACTTCCTGGCCGATGACGCAGACCTGCGCGTACTCCTGCTCGTCGCGCTGGTCGAACATGCGCCCGTCCGCGAGCGACACCGTGGCCACTTTCGGATAGCGCCAGGAAACGCCGAGAACCTTCCCCTTCGTTTTCGCGCCGGGAGCGATGATCTTGTACGGCTTCACTTCGACGCGCGGCAGGACCATCTCCACGCGCGGCACGGCTTCGTTGATGGCCTCGCCGTCGCGCAGCGAAACGCCGAGCGATTTCTTTCGCAGTTCGGCGCGCTCTTCGGGCTTCACGGTCTTCGCGCGCACGATCACGTTGCGAAGCCCGAGACGTCCAATCGCTTCGAGCGCTTTCTTTTCGCCGCCAGCGCCGATCGACAGCATGGCGATGACCGCGCCGACGCCGAAGATCATCCCGAGCATCGTCAGCGCCGTGCGCAGCTTGTGCGTGGCCAGATTCTGCAGCGCGGTGGTGAAGGTTTCGGGCGTGGTCATGATGATGACGACGAGCTACGCATCTTTTTCCTCGGTGGGATCGCGCAACGCGATTTCATCGCCTTTGGCGAGGCCTTTCGTGACGACCACGCGCCCCGCCGACGACGAGCCGATCTCGATCGCCACCGCGTCGAACTTGTCGCCGTGCTTGCGGTAGACGAGCTTCTTTCCCTGCTTTTCGAAGATGGCCTGGCGCGGGATGGAGAAGGCGCTGTCGCGGTTCTCGACGTCGAGCACGGCGCGCACGCGGGCGCCTGGCTTCATCAGTGACGGATCGGTGTGATCGAGCGTGATCGTGGCGCCGAAGTACTGCACCGGCACGCGCGGAAAGCGCGGGCGCGCCAATTTGTCGACCTGCGAGATTTTGCCGGTGATGATCGAGCCCGGCTTCCCTTCGATCGTCAGCGTGGCCTTTTCGCCGACCGCCAGCCCCGCCGCATCCGCCTCCAGCACGAAGACCTCGGCTTTCATCGAGTTGAGATCGGGAATCTCGCCGATCGGACTGCCCGGCCAGACCGTGTCGCCGACGCGCACGACGTCGCCGCGCCAGTCATGCTGCAGGACGAGGATGCCGTCGTACGGCGCGCGCATCTCCAGCGAGTGCAGCCCCTGCTCGGCGTTGCGGATCTTGAGGTCGGCCTTGCGCTGCTCGATGTTGACGATGTCGCGATCGGCCGCGGAGAGTTTCGCGCGGACGCCGAGGACGCCTTCTGCGTGTTCTTTTTTGTGACTGGCCAGCGTCTGGTCGATCTCCGACTCGACGCGCTGGTAGCGCGAGAAGATCTCGGCGTCATCGAATTTGAACTGCCGCGCGGCCAGCAACTCGTCGGTGGCCTGACGGGCGTCGCGGCGGAGGTTCGTGCGCGTCGTCGACGCCTCGCTGTCGGTCTTGAACAGCTTGTTGCCGGCGGTGTCGTGATCCTCGCGTCCGGCCTGCAACTGGGTTTCGAAATCGGTCGGATCGAAGCGGACGACGACTTCGTCTTTCTTCAACACCGCCCCATCGGGAACGATCCAGGCGATCTTGAGCTGCCCCGGCGCGTCATGCGGCGCGGAGAGCGGCGTGGCCTTCGTCGACTTCAGATTGCCGTCGGCCGTGACCCGCCGCGCGAAACGGACGGCTTCGACGCGAAAGGTGGGGACGTCGCTGGCTTGATGGCAACCGGCGAGTAGAAACGCGATCGCGAACAAACGGGCAATGGAGCGCTGGCGTCTCGCCGGCTGGCCCGGCTGCGTCCTCGCTGCCGAATGGGAGGCTTGCGCAGACGTTGCGTTACCAGCGAAATTCGAGGGGTTGCCGGTTCGGCGGCGAGACGCCGCCGGGCCAGCCGGCGAGGACGCCAGCGCTCCGTCGCCGTGCCGGCTCACGACTTCTGCGATTCCTTATCCGCGCTCTTCGGAACGAGAACGCGATCGCTGGCGGTCAGGCCGCTGAGCACTTCCACCGACTTTTCATTCTCGCGTCCGAGCTTCAGCGGAATCGCGGTAACCGAAAACGTACCGCGGCGATACGCGACCGGACCGCGATCGGTGACGAAGACGGCATTGCGCGGAATCAGCAGTGCGCTCTTCGCGCGGCCCAACTCCACCGTGCCGTGGAAGCGCATGCCGGGACGCATCTTGGCCGGATCGGTGCGGTCGAGGACGATGTTCACCTTCAGCACCTTGATCGGATCCTTCGTCCCCTGCTGCTGCGCCACTGTGCGCGACGCTTCCTTGATCGTACCGGCGAACTCCTCGTCGGGATGCGCGTCGAGATTGAAAATCACGCGCTGGCCGACCGCGACTTTGCCCGCATCCGCTTCGTCGACTTCGCCCTTGGCCATCATCCGCGACAGGTCCGGAATCTCGAGCACGCGCTCCATGCGCCAGCAGCTGTCGCCGACCTTCTTCTTGTCGCCGCGCCAGTTCGTGACGTAGACGATCGTGCCGTTGCGCGGCGCGAGGATGGTCATGGCCTTGATCGAATTCTGCGTCGACGTCACCACCGCCTCCGCCGTCTGCTGCTTGCTGGTCAGCAGCGCGATCTGCGCCGCGGCCGCTTTTTCGAATGATGCGATGCGCTGCCGGATCGACTCGGTCTCCTGCTTCGCCAATCCGAAATCGAGCTCGACCTGCTTGCGATCTTTGATGCTGACGATTTCCGACGGCCCCTGCAGCTTCAACTCCGCCTTGCGTAACCGCCCCTCGGCGTCGGCGAGCTTGAGCTTCTCGTCTTCTCGCCGCAACGCCAGATCGGCGCGCGCTTTCTCGATCTCCTTGCGCGCCTGCTCGCTCTCGGCACTCTTCTCGTCGAGCCGTTTCTGCAACTCGGTGGTGTCGAAGCCTAGGACTGGGCGGCCGACTTTCACGTCGGTGCCCTCGGGGGCGATCATGGAGATCTTGAAGTCCCAAACGTCATTGACCTGCGGCGGACCGAAGCTGCCCGAATCGACGGCGGCAAGCGTGCCGGTAACGTCGATGCCGGTGACGAGATCGCCGGTCGCGACGCGCACCCAGTCGCCCTGACGATCGGCCGCCAACTTGTTGCGCGTCCATCCCGCGCCCGCGAGTACGGCGGCGATGGCGATGCCGATGGCCAGCAACGATTTCCTACGCATGCCCGAGCGTCTCCCCTTCGTTCAATCCGCTCTTCACCATGCACTCCTGCGCATTGCACGCCCCTAGGACTATGTCGACCAGCTTGCCTTCGGCGCGATAGGCGCGCGGCGTCTTGCCCGAAAAATCGATGGCCGCGCGCGACACCAGCAGCGCATTCGGCTGCCGCATCGCATGCACGATCACGCGCGCCGAGAGGCCGGGACGCATACGCGCGGCGTCGAGACGATCGAGCGCGACGATCACGCGGAAGGCGCGGCGCAGCGACGTGCGGCTGCTCTCCTGCGCCACGGCGGAAATGGCCGCGACGCGGCCGGGAAACGTCATGTTCGGATAGGCATCGAGCACGATCGCGGCCGGCATCCCCGCGCCGATGCGGCCGTCGTCGACGTCGGGTAAATCCGCTTCGACCTGCAGCGACGACATCTCCGGGAACTGCGCCAGCGGCATGCCGACGAAGACGCTGTCGCCTTCCTGCAGGCGGCGCCCTTCCCACGGATGATCGCGCATGACCACGATTCCGTCATGCGGCGCGCGCAGGATCAACTCGTCGATGGCCTTCTCGGCGATGCCGAGCTCGCGCTGCGCTTTCTGCAAACTGAGCAGAAGGTTGTCGCGATCGGATTTCACGGAAGTCCGCTGCGATTTCAGCACGTCTACAGCCTTCGCCAACTCGACCTCGGCGCGTTTGTATTTGATCTGCCGGTCGTTGAAGTCGCGCTGCGAAATGATCTCTCTCGGCACCGCCGCGTCGAGCTTGGCCTTGTCGTACTCGGAGCGCTTCCGCTCGACGTCGAGCTGCTTGTCGAGCGTGTCGGCCTTCCACTCCGCCTCTTTCTGCTGCAACTGCTGCTCGGCCTGCGCTACCGCCTGGCGCTTGGCATCGAGGTTCGTGGAGAACGTCGAGTTATCCAGCTCGACGATGCGATCGCCCTTCTTCGTCTCGATGCCGTCCTGCGCGATCCACTTGATCGAGGTCTGCCACTGCGGCAGCCGCGGCACCGCCAGCTCCTCGCCGCGCGCCGCCCGCAACTCGCCGGTGATGACGATGTCGCTGGCAAACGTCCCCCGCCGTACCCCCAGCGATTTCGCATCAGATTCCGAGCGATACCCGGAGAAGCACCCGAATGCCACGATGGCTACCGCGCACGAGAGGAGAACTTTCACGTTCATGCGATTCGACGTATTGGACGCACAACAGTTACGAAGGTTAGGACTCGAAACGCGCCACGCGACGGAGAATTTCGTACGGCAGTAGACTTCGGAGATGGCGAATCCGGAACCATGTGGCGAGATTAAAAGAAGGAGTAGATACGCGTGGCGAAAGACGACTGAAGACCCGCCTGATCTTTCAGGAGTGAGACTGGAGGGCGTTTCTTTGGATCACTTCGACCTCACGTTTTCGATTTCGCGGGTGCAGGTTTAGAGGTTGGGAGCTTTCGCTTTGCGCTGCGCAAATGGAAATCGCATGACGACTACACGAAAGCGTTCGATAAACTCGTGCGCGACCTCAAGAAGTCGCAGCCGCCGATCATCATGAAGGGCGGCTAACGGTTCGCATGCTCCGGTCGCAACGCAGTCTCATCGCCATCGCCGTCCTCGCCTTCGCGTTACGTCTCGCGTACGCTGCGGCAACGGGCGAGCTGCGCAAGCCGCAGGTGTGGGAGACCGAGCAGATTGCCACGAACCTCGTCGAGCATCACGAGTTCACATTCAGGTATGGGAACGATCCGCGGACGACGAAGGCGTATGCCGAGCCGCTGTACCCGTTCGTCGCAGCGGGTGTGTACATGGTCACGAACCACAGCCTCATGGCTATGGTGTTGTTGCAGCTCCTGGCCGCGTCGGCGACCGTTTGGCTGCTCGGCCGCGTCGCCACACTTGCCAGCGGCCGAGGGGATGTGGGCGTGGTGGCGGCGCTGCTGATGGCGGTGCATCCGGGATTCATCCGCTACAGCTGCGTCCTGCATCCGCTCGTGTTCGACACCTTCTTCTTTGTCGCCGCGGGCGGCGCGATCATCCGCTATCGCCAGCTTCCTACGCTCCGGCGCGCACTGACTGCCGCCGCGGTCATCGGCCTCGGCGTACTGACCCGGCCGACGATCCTGCTGTTTCTGCTGCCGCTGGTGTGGATCGCATGGCGAACGAACGACGCGCTGAAAATACGCTTCACGCGATCCGCCGCCATCATCGCGCTGACGTTCGCCATCGTCGCGCCGTGGACGATCCGCAACGCCATCGTGCTGCACCATTTCGTGCTCACCCGCAGCGGATCGGGCTTCGTATTCTGGCTCGGGCACAATCCCTACGCGACCGGTTCCGCCATCGACGGCTCCGGAACGCCGGTCTATTTTCAGGCGCCGCCCGAATTTCGAGAACGAGTCCGAAGGGCGGACGAGCTGACGCGCGACCGGATCTTCTTTGACGACGCGAAAACGTACATTCGCCGCGATCCGGCCGCGGCCCTCATCCGTATCGGCAACCGCCTCGCGTACTTCTGGTGGTTTTCGCCGCAGTGGGGCATCTTGTATTCGCCTGCCGCGAAACTCGTTTACGTGACGTGGTGGATGGCGCTTCTGCTCCTCTGGGTCGCCGGCGCGGCGGTCTGCCGTCGATTCGACGTCTGGTTTCTCTCGGCGATGGCCTTTCTCGTTTCCTGCGGCCAGAGCATTTATTACGTCGAAGGACGGCACCGGCTCTCGATCGAGCCGCTGATCCTCCCGATGGCGGCCCTCGGCGCGCTATGGCTGCTGCAATCAGCGGCGTCGCGCCTCTCGAAGAAAGCGCCGGAGAACGTTAGTACGCACCCGTGACGGAGCCTTGAGCAACCAACGCGGCCGGCCGTGCCGGCCCGGCTCAGGCGATCTCGCCTTCGCTGATCGGAATGCGGAACGATTGTTTGTAGATGTCGATGATCGACATCAGCAGCGAGAAGACCAGCGGGCCGACCACCAGGCCGACGAAACCGAAGGCTTCCATCCCGCCGAGGACCGAGACCAGGAGCGGAATGGCGGGAAGCTGCATCTTTCCTTTCATCGCCCACGGCCGGATGACGTGCTCGATGATGGGGACGATGATCACGCCCCAAATCGTCAGGAAGATCACGCCGAAATACGATCGCTCGCCCATCGACGCGGTGATGTAAAGCCAGAGCGCGGCAGGAATCCAGACGGCCGCGGAGCCGACGATCGGCAGCAGCGACAAGACCGTCGCCACAGCGCCCCACAGGATCGCGCCGGGCACTCCAGCGATGGCCAGCCCGGCGCCGATGAAGATCCCCTGCGTCACCGAGGTGATGACCTGCCCGCGAAAGGTCGCGTCGACGACGGCCTTGAAGTTCTCTGCGAACTGCCGGTTGTACCTCGCGGGCAACGGCGACAGCGTCTCGGCCTCGGCCACGATCGTCTCCCCTTCGACATAAAAGAAGAACGCGGAAAGAAGGAGAAGTCCGATGCCGATCACGACGCCGGCAATGCCGCCGATGACCGCGGCGCCATGCTGCGCGACCCACGCCGGCGCCTTCTGCACGACCGGAACGATGACGTGCGCCGGACTGATCGCGGCCGGATCGAAGTTCGGCGCGATCCGCTTGATCCACGGCATGCGATTGCTGATGTCGAGTCGTTGCAGCGCGCGCTCGGCATCGCCCGACTGCAGGTGCTTCACGACGACGTTCGCTTCCTGCACGAGGAGGACGATGATCAGGATCGCCGGCAGGAGGATGACGAACGTGATCAGCACCAGCATCACCGAGGCGGCGCGATTGGAGTGGCCATGCATCCGTTCGCGGAGGCGGCGGTAGATCGGAAACGTCACCGTCACCAGCACCGCGCCGAGGATGATGGGCGCGAGAAACGGCTCGAGGATGACGAAGGTTTCGTAAAGGATGACCAGCGCGATCAGGGCGAAGAAAACGATGCCCGCGAGATGCCACTCACGCCGTTCTTTCGCCTCGTCAGCGTCCGGCGTGAGCTGCTCGGTCATTCGCTACACCGCGATGATGCCGCGCCGCGCCGCTTCCACAACAGCCTCGGTGCGCGTGGCCGCGCCGAGCTTGCCGAGGATGCCGTTCACGTGAAACTTGATGGTGTGGTCGGTGACGCCGAGCCGCTGCGCGATTTCCTTGTTGGTCAGGCCGGAGGCGAGAAGCCGCAGTACTTCACGCTCGCGCGCCGTCAACGGCTCGATCATCTCGACCTCGGCGCGTGTCTGCCGCAACAGGTGATCGGCGAATGCGTCGTCGATGACGATTTCCGCTTCCGCGACCGCGTGCAACGCAGCATGCATGCGGCGCGGTGCAGCCGTCCGCGCGAGCACGCCGCGCGCGCCGGACGCGAGTGCATCCGCGGCGCCGGCGGCGTCGACGACGAGCACCAGCGCGGGAACGTCGACGTCGGGCAGGACGCCGTCGCAGATCATCACGTCGGCGTTCAAAACACGCAGCCGCGTCGGATCGGCTTCGGTCAGATCGAGGTCATCGAATGCGCCGAGAATCGTGCGCAGTCCGGAGCGCACCAGCGGCGCGCTGCTGACGACGACGACCCGCAACGCGTCCGATGCCTGGCTCGCAACGGCGTTCGAGGTGAATGCGAAAGGCGCGCGCATAGGGAAACAATACCGCAAAGTTGCGGTCAGTTGTCGGTGACCCGCTCCTGATTGACCACGGGACACGGAACGCGCCGGCTACTTGCTATCATCCCCGCCCTTGCACATTCGCGAAACAAGCCTGCCGGGCGTGTTGCTCATCGAGCCGAAGGTCTTCGGCGACGACCGCGGCTTTTTCATGGAAACGTATCGCGCCGACATCCTGCGCGACGCCGGCATCACCGACGCCTTCGTGCAGGACAACCACTCGCGTTCGGCGCGCGGCGTCCTGCGTGGCCTGCACTACCAGGAGCCGAACGCGCAGGGAAAACTGGTGCGCTGCACGCGCGGCGCGATCTTCGACGTCGCCGTCGACATCCGTCGCGGCTCGCCCGCGTTCGGCAAATGGTTCGGCCTCGAGCTGAGCGACACGAACAAACGCATGCTCTGGATCCCGCCCGGCTTCGCCCACGGCTTCTGCGCGCTCGAAGACGATTCCGATCTCGTCTACAAATGCACGCAGCTCTACGACGCGCCCTCGGACCGCTCGATTCTCTGGAACGATCCAGCCATCGGCATCGACTGGCCGATCAACGATCCGGTGCTGTCGCCGAAGGACGCGAACGCGCCGCGGCTGAGCGAAGCGACGATACTTCCGGCTTACGTTTAACCGTCTGCCACCACCTCACCGTTTTGCTATTCTGCCGCGGTGAGAAACGAAGACCTGATCGCCTTTGCCCGCCGCGACTGGAACGCGATTGCGGAATCGAAACGGCGCCGATGGTCTGAAGAACGATCGCAGATGACTGCGGCGGATGCCTTGCGCGTCGGCGACGAACTTCGGGAGCACGTCCGCTCTCTCAATTCCGACTGGCCATCGACCAGCGATCGACTCGACGACCTCGCCGTTCACCTTCGCGTCGCGGAGAACCTCCGTCGTGTCGCAAAAAGCGGTCGCTGAGCTTCTTCGTGACCTGTCAGGCGCGATGAAGAAGGCCGGCATCCGCTGGTACCTCTTCGGCGCACAGGCCGCGATCATCTGGGGCAGCCCGCGTCTTAGCGCTGACGTCGATGTGACCGCGTCGATTGAGACTGCACTCCTTGACGCCTTCACTGCCGTGATGCGCCACCACGGTTTTGATCTGATGTTCGACGATTCTGAATTCGTGTTGCGCACTCGCGTGCTGCCGTTCCGCCACACCAAGAGCCGGCTCCCTCTTGACGTCGTACTCGCCGGACCGGGCTTGGAAGAAGATTTCCAAGCGCGAGCGGTGCTGGTGGACGTCGATGGAGTGTTGATCCCGGTGATCACGGCTGAGGATCTGATCATCGCGAAGGTGCTGGCCGGCCGCGCGAAAGACATCGAAGACATTCGCAACGTCATCCACGAGCGCCGAGATTCTCTTGACGTCACGCGAGTTCGCACGATTCTTGGTCTTCTGGAGCAGGCTCTCAGCCAGAACGATCTCCTGCCTATCTTTGAGAAAGAGTGGGAGAAATAACGTCCGTGTTCGCTCTCCCCAACCCTTAAATAATCACCTGTCACCCAATCGACACGCTTTCCGCCTGTAACGAAAGCGCTGTTGGCCAGTCTATTGAAGGTGGCCGCATCCGGGCACAGCAGAGGGATGCGGAGGGCTGGTCAGGAGATCGGGTGATGCGTGGGATGAAAAAACACCGGGCAATTGCGGTCGCCGGTGCCCTGCTGTGTTGTTTTGCCACGGTGGCCGTCGATGCTGCGAGGATGATTCGGCCGGACTCGATCGTCCGGCGGCGTCCGACGCGCGGTCCGGATAACGACTGGCTGCGTTATTGCGCTTCGAATTCGATGACCGGGGTGGCGGTCGGCGAACAGATTCTTTCCACGGCGACTGCCGGCAACCTTCGCCTGCTCTGGTCGCGAACGCTCAGCGGTCCGATCGCGTCCCAGCCGTCCGTCGCCCGCGGAAAGGTCTACATCGGCGACTGGGGCGGGAACGAGTGGGCGCTCGACGCCATCACCGGCGACGTCATCGCCTCGATCGACCTCGGGCAGACCAAGGCCGACGTCTGCAACCCGGCGGTTCTCGGCATCACCTCGTCCGCGGCCATCGTCGACAACATCATCTACCTCGCCGGCGGCGATGACGCGTTCTACGCGCTGAAAGCCGACGACCTCTCCGTCATCTGGCGGAAGTCGCTCGGCGACAACTCCGCCACCGGCGGCTACTACGGCTGGTGCTCGCCCGCGGTGGCCGGCGGAAAAGTAATTCAGGGAATCGCCAGCAACTGCGACAACCCGTTCCCGCGCGGCGCGCTGGTCGCGCTCGATCCCGCTACCGGGGTCGAGCTGAACTCCAGCTATTTTGTCCCCGAGGATAAGGTTGGGGGAGGGGTGTGGACGTCGCCGGCGGTCGATACGCAACGCGGCGGCATCTTCGTCACCACCGGATCGGCGCACTCGTTCGACGACGGCGACTCCTTCTCGATGGTCCGGCTCAACATCGACACCTTCGAAATCGAAGATCGCTGGAAACTGCCGAACAACACCGGCGCGTATTGGGACGCCGATTGGGGCTCGTCGCCGACGCTCTTCAACGACGCCAAGGGACGGCAACTCGTCGGCGCCGGGCAGAAAGACGGCGGCTACTACGCCTTCGACCGCGACAACGTCGCCGCCGGTCCGGTGTGGATCGCGCCGATTGCCGTCGGCGGCGAAGTTCCGCAGCAGGGCCAGGGGACGCTGTCGACGGCGGCGTTCGACGGCAAGCGGCTCTACGTCGGCGGCGGCATCCCGCGCGACACCATCGATCCCAGCGTCTTCGGCGCCGTCAGCGCAGTCGATCCGGCGACGGGCAAAATCTTGTGGCAGCACACGTTCAACGGTCCGGTGGTCGGTCCCGTCTCGTTCGCCAACAGCGTCGTCTTCGCCGCCGGCGGCAAGACCGTGGCCGCGCTCGACGCTGCCACCGGCGCGCTTCTCTGGTCGTACGAGATGAAGGCGTGGGGATTCGGCGGCGTGGCCATCGCCCGCGGCCACGTCTACGTCGGCGATCTTTACGGGAACATCTACGCCTTCGGCATCAGCGGCCAATAATTTTTCTCGACGACGCGGAAGTCGTCCTCTACAATCGCGCCGGTCCAAAAACCGACTTCTCCCCAATGACCGGCGCGATTGCAGGGTTCCCAGACCCCTTGTGTTCGTCTGTGCGTGTGCTGCGTGCACTCGCCGCGACCCTGCTTCTCCTGGCCATCCTTCCTCTTCGCGCCGAGACGATTCACGAGGTTTCCATCGGCGTCACCGTCACCGTCGAAGGGAACGGCCACTATTCGATCCAGACGAACGATCCTGTCTGGGTTTTCACCGGAACGCTGCCGGCATCACCTTCGGCGCTCAAGACCGTCGAAGGTCACGACGGCATCGGCGACTATCACGAGATTGCCTTTACATTCGGAAGTCGCGAGGGATCGATCCGCGCGTATGCGAATCGCGCCGCGGTGCTCTTCACCGATCGCTATCCAACCGCCACCGCGAACGGCGACGGCTTCCCGAAACTCTCCGTCTCTCCCGAGGTTCCCGGACGCCTCTCCTTTCGCGGAAAGTGGTCGCAGTTTCACTTCGACCTCTCCGGCGCCGAAGGGCCGTGGGTCTACTTCGACGACGCCGGACATTCGTTCCTGCTCTCCCCCGCTTCCGATTTCATGGTCGCGAATCTGAACCTCACCGACGCGAACGAGATCGAGAGCCGCATCAACCCGCGCATCAAAGACATCCCGCGCGGATTGGCGCATCGCACGCTCCTCGTCGTCGCCAACGGCATCAATCGCGCCTTCGATGACTGGGGCCACGCGCTGACCGACCTGAATGGCAAGGTCCGTCCCGCGAATGACGCCGATCCGAGCCTGAAGTCGCTCGGCTACTGGACCGACAACGGCGCCGGCTACTACTACAACTACGAGAATTCGCTCGGCTACACCGGCACGTTGCTGGCGGTGAAAGACGAATTCGCCAAAGCCGGCCTCGCGCTCGGCTACATGCAGATCGACAGCTGGTGGTATCCGAAGGGCGAAGACGGCCACTGGAATCACTATCCTCCCTGGAATCCGGAAGGGATCACCCGCTACGAAGCGCACCCCGACATCTTTCCCAAAGGTCTCGGCGGCTTCCAAAAAGACCTCGGCCTGCCGCTCATCACACACGCGCGCTGGATCGACGCGAAGAGTCCGTACCGCCAGAAGTACAAGATGTCCAACAACGTCATCGTCGATCCCGCCTACTGGATGACGGTGGGCACGAACCTGCGCGACTGGGGCGTCTTCGGCTACGAGCAGGATTGGATGGACGAGTGGGCCACGGCTGCCTACAACCTCGACGATCAGAATGCGTTCGTCGACAACATGGCCCGCATGAGCGACATGTTCGGTCTCTCGATGCAGTACTGCATGGCCACGCCGCGCCACTTCCTGCAGAGCACGAAGTACGGCAACCTGACCACCGTGCGCGTGAGCGAAGACGTTTTCACGCGCGACAAGTGGGACCAGTTCTTCTACAGCTCGCGCCTCGCCTCGGCACTCGGCGTCTATCCGTTCACCGACGTCTTCGGCAGCGGCGAGAAAGTGAGCACGCTCATCGCCACGCTCTCAGCCGGCATCGTCGGCGTCGGCGACCGCCTCGGCGAATTGAATGCCGAGAATCTTTTCTACGCCGTGCGCCCCGACGGCATCATCGTCAAGCCGGACGTTCCTGCGGTCCCGACGGACGAGAGCATCCTCAACGACGCGCACGACGCCGGCGAGCCGCTGGTCTCGTTCACCTACACCGATCACGGCCCGATGCGCGCGCTCTACGTTTTCGCGCACCCGCGCACCGACGATCGCACGTTCACCTTCACGCCGGCGAAGCTGGGCCTGAGCGGCGATGTCTACGTCTACAACTGGTTTGCGGACCGCGGCAAGCGAACCCACGGCGACGAGCCATGGTCGCAGACGATTCACGGCGATCCGTCGTACCTCGTGGCCGTTCCGGTCGGCAAGTCGGGCATCGCTTTCATCGGCGACGCCGGCAAATTCGTCCCGCTTGGAACGAAACGCGTCAGCGAGCTCTCCGACGACGGCATCCTCAACGCCACACTCGAATTCGCGCCGGCGGAGCACTCGATCACCGTGCACGGCTGGGCACCGTCGATTCCGTTCGTTACCGCCACCGAAGGCGAAACCGGAAAAGTGCACTTCGACGATGCGACCGGACGCTTCCACGTCGAAGTGTTCCCCTCAAAATCGGGCACCGCGCGCATCGTGGCGTCCGTCCAGACGCCGGAAGATAACGGCCCGCTGGGTCACGACGACTAGCGTCTATGAAATCATGCCTCGGTGGTGAAGCCAGAGGCAACTAGCCGGGCGAGCGTAATCGGCGCGTTTGCCGTCAGCCGCGCGCTTGTCTTCCTCCTTCTCATCATCGGCTCGCAGATCACCTTCGTCACAAAGGACTACGGCACCATCTGGCGAACGGAAGTCTCGCTTTCGACTGGACGGACGTGGCCGGAGTTGCAGCGCATGATCATGGTCGGCGACGCCTGGTACTACCGCCAGATCGCCGCGACCGGATACGAGCCGCCGACCGCCGGCGGCACACCGAAAAACACGTGGGCCTTCTTCCCCGGCTATCCGATTCTTCTGAAAGTGCTGGGCGGAACGAACGACCGCTCCTTCTGGATTCTGGCGATGCTCGTATCGAATGCCGCGCTGCTCGCAGCCCTCTTCACCGTCGCTGCCACCGCGCGCGCGATGGGCGCCTCGGACGATGAAGCCGCGCGCGCCGTCTGGTACATCGCTCTCTTTCCGACCAGCTATTTTCTGTCGCTTCCGATGACCGAATCGCTCTTCCTGTTGCTCTCCGCCGGAAGCTTCCTCGCCGCCGCCAAACAACGCTGGTGGGCCGCCGGCATCCTCGGCGTGATGGCCGCCGCAACGCGCGTGATCGGAATCTGCCTCCTTCCCGCGCTCCTCCTGGTTCCGCTGCAGCGGCGACAACGCCTTTCGATGCAGCAACTGTGGCTCCTGGCAATCCCTTTCAGCCTGCTGTCGTTCATGGCCTACCTCTACGTCCACACCGGCGATCCGCTGGCCTTCGTCCACGCGCAAACTCTGTGGGGCCGCTCGGGCCGATTCGCGATGGCCTTTCCCGACAGCGGACTCACGATCAGCAAGCCGTGGAACTTCGTCGCCCTCAACGCCATCGCCGCACTATTAATGATCGCAGCCGGCGTCTGGTTCCTCATCCGCCGCCAATGGTCGTTCGCCGCTTACACGCTGCTGTCCGCCGCCGTGCCGCTCAGCTCCGGCTCGATGCAGTCGATGGCCCGCTATGCCCTCGTCGACTTCCCCCTCTTCTACTGGCTCGCCGCAATCGGACGCACACCCTCACGCGACCGCGCCCTCACCGCCGCCTTCGTCATCCTCCTCGGATGGCTGATCGCCCTCTTCACCCTCCGCCTCGACTTCGCCCTGGCCTGACCTTGACACCCCGCAAACGCGCCCGTAGGATGCGCCGTCGCTCGGGAATGCCACCTGCACACCACAGGTTAGCGAGCGAGTTCCGACCGCGGGGTCGTAGTTCAGTTGGTTAGAACGCCGGCCTGTCACGCCGGAGGTCGCGGGTTCGAGCCCCGTCGGCCCCGCCAGATTTCGTGTCTCACGCGCCGCCATTTGGCGGCTTTTTTGTTGCCACCCATCGCGCGATGAAGAGTTGCGTGTCCGCTCTATCGATGCGCGCTCACCCCTACTTGCCGGCAGTAGTCCAGCACCGGACGTCGAACATGGCCGCGTCCGCGTGCTCCGCGACCGCCACGCGGATGCGTTGCAGCACCACATGGATGTTGAACCGCAGCTTTTTCCGGGGCGCCATGCGTGATCACTCGCTCATCTCATGCGCTTCGTGCTCGCTGCGATCGCCACCAGAGGCGGCAGCATGATCGCCAGGATTTCCCGTACCTCGCTTGCCGGTGTTCCTTTGGCAACGAGCAGGAGAGCGGCGACGGTGATGATTCCGAGGACGACGATTGCCGTCATCTGGTCTTTGGGCGTGCGCATCATCCCAACGTGCATGCTTTTCGCGCCTCATACAAGCAACGCGAAGGTGTCTTGACTCAATCGGTGTCCATTCGCGCCTGATGCGACTGCTTGCGGCGCGCATTCGCGAGGAAATCTTCAGGACGTGCAGAAAAATAAGTAACCTATAAGAGTCATGGCGCGACGCGACTATTCGGAACAGCTCAAACGGCTGCGAAACGTCGTGGACCAACGAATCGCTGCATACGATGCCAGCAACCGTCGTCGATTCCCGCTTCGCAAGGTCGCGGGCCTGCGCCGCAGCAAGGATCCTCGAATCTCAACGGTGTTGCGCGGGGCTCACGATCTCGGAACGACCGTGGGCGATCTCCTCGGCGAGCCGCCCGTCGGGGAAACGGACCTGCAGAAACTGCGGGAGATGGTCGAGTTCCTCATCGACCGCTTCGATCTGATGGGCGCGCAGGCTGCGGCGGCGCGCGAGCAAGGCACGCTGAAGGTCGACGAGGCGGACTTCATCGAACGCGACTTCGACTATCCGCGCGCGCATCACGTATGGGTCGTGCCGCATGCGCAGGCGGAGGCGGGCAGCGGGATCGAAGCGGATCGGGATACGGAGATGACCGAGGTCCTGCACTCGATCCGCGACGTATACAACGGTCAGCTGCGGGTCATCTGCGTCAAGGGAGAGTCGATGTCGCCCGTGCTTCACGACGGCGACAAGGTGACGTTTGACATTCGGCTCGTGAACCCACAGGACGGAGACGTCGTCGCGGTGTACGACAGCGTGCGCGGCGGCATCGTCGGATACTGGCGGCGCGGTGAGAAGGGCGAGTCCTGGCTCGACAAAGAGAACGAGGCATTCGACTCGGAGCGGCTCGGCAAAGAAGGCGGCTGGACGGTTTGGGGCGTCGTTACGCGAATCGTCGATACGCCGATGCGTCCCCGCCGGCCTCGTCGCCCGACCCGCAAACGGTGACCTCGGATTAGACGAGACAACCGGGCGCACTCCGTGGCTGATGCTCTCGCCTAGACGGTGCACCGCATAGGGCGCCGGACCATCAGCACGTTTCGGCGAACGTTTTGCTTCACCGAGGCCTATGCGGCCTTACCGGAATCTCGGCGGCAATTCGGGAGTCGTGGAGTGGGATGAGGAGCCGGACTCGATCAGCGTTCGATTTCGTAGCGGGGATGTGTATGTGTACAGCTACGAGAGTGCGGGGCGCAGGCATGTCGAGGAGATGAAGCGGCTGGCGCATCTCGGCCGCGGTCTCAGCGCGTACATCAGCCAGCACCTCGGCGTGAAGAACGGGTACGTGAAATAGCGTCAGCCCAAGGCCTTCTTCAAATCACGCAACAGCTTTTCTGCCTCGTCGACTTTCTCGAGCAGACGGCGGTCGCCGCGGCTTTCCATGAGGGTGATCCACGGGTGGCGTTTCAGCGCGGCGGTGAGTTGTTGGATGTCGCCGGCGAGCGTCCCTTTTTGAACCTGCTCTTGCGGCGCGACGGCGTCGAGGACCGCGTCGAGTTTCGCGCCGTCCACGAACTTCTGTTTCGCGACCGGGTCTCGCAGGACGAGGCGCAGCTTGCGGATGTCCTTCGAGTTCGTGATCTCGTTCTCGTTGACCTTCTGTACGATCGTGTCGAGGACCGTCGGCGTGAGGAGACTCTTGTTGATGTTCTTGATCTCGCGCGCCCAGGTGATCGACGCGCCCGGCTCAGGAAGTTTCGTCAGGCGCTCGGACAACTCGTAGATGTCGACGAGCTTGTCGAGCTCGCGGACGGTCACGCCGAGGATGTTGGCGGCGCTGGCGCGGCCGACGATGTCCACCAGGCCGTAGGCCACCATCTCCTTTTCCTTGGCGTCCCACTCCTTTCGCTGGCGGTGGATGTAGATCCAGACGCGCAGCCGCTCGTCGTCGGTGAGCGTGCGGTCGGTGATCTCGAGCGGGATGCGGCGGTACTCCTCTTTCTTCTGCTGCTCCACGAGGATCTTCGAATTCGTCCAGCGGCGATCGCCGTCGACGATGCGGAACTTCCCGTCGAGATCGGGGTGCGGCTCGACGAGGAGCGGCTCGAAGATCCCTTCGTTCGCCTCGATCTGACGCTGCAGCTCAAGGTCCTCTTTGGGCCCCATCCGCGGCTGCCGCTCGTTCGGGAGGACGTCGTAGAGGTCGCGCGTATCGCGATACGTCCGCAGGATCGTGCGCCCGAGGCGGCGCTCCTGCCAGGGGATGGCGGAGGTGTCGAAGAGGGAGGCGTTCATCGCGGCCTCACCCGGAACGCCGCCACGCGTCCCCCTTCCTGCTGTTCGTCGCGCGACTCGATGATGGCGCTGACGTCGGTGTCGATGTCGCGCAACACCTGGCGGATGCGCGTCAGGACCGTGCCGCGCTTTCTCCAGGTGAGGTCGTGGGCGCGCTTCTCGTCAACGTCGATCTGCAGCGCCTCGCCGGTCAGCTCCGACGCTTCGGCCAATTTGCGTTTGAACGCCGGCGAGGTGATGAACTTGAACAATTTGTTCAGCTTCCCGGCGCGCTCGGCGTCGCTCAGCTTGGCCACGTGCATGGCGATGAGTGACTTGCGCAGTACTTCGACAAGTGCGCGGACGCGCGCCGGCGCGACCACGATCACGCCGGCATCGACGAACATCTCTTTCTTGCCGGCGGGGAAGACCGCGGTGGCAAGGATGGCGTGATCGGCGCCGGCTTCCGACTGCTCCTGCCGCAGCTTCGTGACGAAAGCCTGCTGCCAGGCGGCGCGCGGCTTGGCCGCAATCAGCATCCGGCCGGCGGACTTAGTTTTGTAGCGGACGTCGAGGAGCAGAACGCCCCCAGTGCGACGAGCCAGCACATCCTCGGGGAAGGCGCCGCGCAGCTCGTCGTAGAGATCGATCTCGCTGCCTTCGGCGATCTCGCCGGCGCCTTTGCCGACGCGGCGGCTGATCTCGACGATCTTTTTCTGAAGCGCGTCGCGCTCGCGCGCGAACTCCGCTTCGCGCCTGGCCAGCGCCGCGTCCCGGTCCTTCTGCAGAATCTGTCTGACCTCGGCCAGCTCTTTCTTGCGCTGCTTTTCGAGCTCAACCTTGACCAGACCGACGGCGTCGGCGAGCTTGCGCCGCTCTTCGTCGCGGATCGCGGTCTGAATCTGGAGGAACTTTTCGTGGGAAATCTTGCTCCCACACCACGGGCAATGTTCGGCTTTGGGCGCCATTTCTTGTGTCCTTGTAAGTCCTTGTTTGTACTTTTTAGTCCTTCTGGTACCTTATGTCAACCAACGCCGCCTTCAAAGTATCTCTTCCAAGAGGCTCTGAGAGAGGCGGGCGCAGGACACGAGCCGAAACCAGACCAATTGTCGGCTCTACAACTGGTGGAGTGGCGGGAGGGAACGTGACGAAGACAACAAGCTGAGGACACTATGGCCATCGACGTCGTACTGAAGCTTCGGGAAATTCGCCGCATGCGCGGCCTGAGTCAGAGTGATGTGGCCCGCCTCTCGGGCGTCGGCGTAAAGACCATCAGCTCGTTCGAGACGGGAGACCGGATCGGATCGCTGAAGCTCGCGCAGCTGGAGCGCCTCCTGGCCGCGTACGGGCTGACGACGGCGGAGTTCTTCGGCCGCAACATCGAGGCCGAGATCGCGCCGTGGGAGCTGGACGAAAATCAGATCGCGACGGCGCGCCTGCTCGACGATCTCCGCGCGCTGCCGGTGTCCGTCCAACGGAGCATGCTCGACAAGTTCCAGCTGATGATCGAGCGATCGTGGCGATGTACGCCGCCGGCGGCGAGAAAGACCCGCCCGCGCCTGCGCCACGGCAGATGCCGCCAGCATCGACACAGTTCCGATTGTTGAAGGTCATCGTGGCGCGACTGACGACGAGCCTGCATGGCCGGCGCCGAAGAGACGGGGCGGCGTTTCCGCGCGCCCCGTCTCCTGAATCGCTGCTAATGCGACTTGCCGATGCGATCGAAGAACGTGTGGCCGTCGTACGAGATCAAGTCCAGGCCCTGGATCGTCGTCGACTCGAGGTCGAGCTGGCTGGCCGGGATGTCGATGCGCGTCCAGACACCGGCTGGCGGCAGCGCACCCATCGAAACGGAAGAATCTCCTTCTCCGAGGTTGTGCGGCGTTCCCCAGTAAGCGCCCTTGGTCACACCGCCGGATGTGAGCCACCTCAACATGACCTCGGTCGGCGGAGCGCACTCGTCGAGCAACACGTAGAACGTCAGCATGTCGCCGCTCACAATCGGATAGCCGGCGCCATTCATGAAGGTCACCCCCATGTCGTGGAGGCCGGAGGCGTAGCTCTGCGCCATCGATTGGCTGCCGCTCGCTTTCTGCGAGGCGTCCCATCCGATGTACGAGTACCCGGCGCCGTACGGCAGCGCGTCATCGATCCAGGTGACGTCGGAGCCGGAGAAGTTCGTCGGCTGGGCTGCGGCCGCGGTGTAGCACGCGGTACCGCCTTTGCCGATGTGGTCGAAGAAGGCGTTGCCGTCCTGCCATTCGAACTTGATGCTGTAGATCGTTTGCCCCTGCGCGTTGACCGTCACGGCCGGGACTTCGAAGCGCGTCCAGACGCCGGCGGCGGGGAGCGCGCCCATGTAGATGAATCCGTTCTCGAAGCCGTGCGGCGTACCCCAGTACATGCCGGTGATCGGTGCGAGGTTGTTGTTCCACTGCACGGCCAGCTCGCTCGGCGGCGCGCACGGATCCAGCAGCGCATAAAAGACGAGGTTCTCGCCGAAGGTCGGGTGGATGGGCGGGCTGGCGTTCGTCACGGCAATCCAGTGGTCGCCGGGTCCGGCGTACGGAAGCGTCAGCGACGACGTACCGCTGGCATGCTGGTCCGGCGTCCAGATTGCGCCGTTCAACTGATTGCCGTTCAGACCATCCTCCTGCAGCAGTGTGTCGCCGGCCGGGATTGACGGCGCGGCGGCGGTCGGGAACGAGCAGCCTTGCCCCGATTTTCCGATCAGATCCCACCAGCCGCTGGCGTTCGCGCCGATGCTGGTGATCCAGCGGTCCTCGAGCCCGAACGATGCCGCCGGAATCTCCAGCCGCACCCATTGCCCCGGCGTCGGCAGCGGTCCCATGTAGGTGAAGCCGGCGTTGTTCCACGTCGATGCGCCCCAGTAGAAGCCCTTCGCCTCCTGATACGAGGTGATGTAGCGGATGTCGATCTCCTGACCGGGCCAGCAGTAGTCGAGCAGGACGTACGCGATGAGCGTGTCGCCGATGTTGACCGGGAACGAGGCGTTATCGACGATGGCGTACTGCAGGAGCGCCTGCGTTCCGGAAGCGTGCTGGGTCGTGTCCCAGCGCGTGAGGTATCCGCCGCCGGGCTGGCCGGAGGTGAAGGTATCGTCGATCCAGTAGGTGTCGCCGGTGGCCGGCAGCGACGGCGCGGCCGCGGTCGGCTGACGGCAGGCCTTCTCGATGCGGTCGACCCACGCCTGGCCGTCGGAGAGCTCGAGCGAGAAGCCATCGAGTTGCGCGCCATTCGGAAGCCCGAGCTGCTGCGCGCTCACGGCGAGCGTTGTCCAGTAACCCGGGTACGGCGTCGCGCCGGCGTTGTAGGCATTGGACTCGCCGCCGATCAGCGCCGCACCGACGTACGCCTTTTTCCAGTCGCCGGCCGTGGTGTGGAAACCGAACATGATCTCGCGCGGCGGCGAGCATGGGTTCGTGAGAACGTAAAAATACATCTGCTCGCCGCCGTACAGCGTGAAGGGCGCCGTCGCGCCGGTGAGCTGGAACGATTGATAGCCGGTGCCGCCGCTCGTGGTCAGCGACTGCGATCCGCTCGCGTAATTCGTCGTGTTCCACTGCGCGCTGCCCAGCGACATGCCGGCGGGGAGGGTGTCGTCGAACCAGACGATGTCGGCATTGCTGCCGACGATCGTCGTACCGGGCATCGCCTGCATCGTGCAGGGAGAGACGTCGACGGTGGCGACGGCGGTATTGCCGTTGGCGCTGGCCGTGACCGTTACGGTGGTGGTCGAGGAGACCGGCGCCGAGGTGATGCCGAACGCCGTCCCGGTTTCCCCGGCTGGGATCGTGACGGAGGCCGGCATCGTGACGAACGTTCCCGTATGCGTCAGCGTGACGACGACGCCGTTCGATCCCGCCCTGCCGTCAAGCCAGACGTTTCCGGTGGCCGAGCCGCTGCCGGCGATGAAGGACCCCGGCGTGATCGACAGGCTATTCACTGACGGACGCGACACGGTGAATGACGCGGTAGCGTTCACGCTGTAATTGCCGGTGATGGTGACGTTCGTAGCGGCGTTGACCGGCGAGGTCGAGACCGTGAAGGTCGCGGAGGTCGCGCCCTGCGGCACGGAGACGCTGGCCGGCACCGTTGCCACGGCCGTGTTCGAGGAGGACAGCGTGACCACGACGCCTCCGTGGCCGGCTGCCGCCGTGAGCGTGGCCGTTCCGGTGGCGGTATTGCCGCCGAGGACTGCGCCGGGCGAGACGCTGATCGTCGACAGACGGACCGGCGCCGCCACAGCAGCCGCCGCGAGAAACAGCGAGATGAAAAACGCAGACACACGGAGTACGGAGAAGGATCGATTCACGCATAGCCTCCTTGCCAAACCGGACACACACACGCAGCGATGCGTGAGCTCCGGATCTCGATTGTTGGGTTCAGGACCGACTGAATTACCGCTAGGTAGAGTAGCACATCAGCGTCTCGCTATCTCTATATCGATGCTTATCGACGCCCAGCGTCCCAGGGAGGCTTGCGAACCGGCTAGAACGCCTGCGCCACGCTGGCGGCGGGCATCCCCTTCCGCCTGCGCAGGACCGCGGCCGAGATCAGCGTCACCACCAGACCGACCGGGAACGGTTCGATGAAGGTCATGGCGGCGTTGAGCAGCGGGTTGTTCAGCATCGTCTTCATCTTCTCCATCTCCACCTTCTTCGCGGCGATGGCAGCGTCGGTGGCGCCTTTCGCGCGCATGTCGCTGATGGCGTGGGCGGCGTATTTGTCGGCGAAGTCCGGCATGATCTTGAAGTAGATGACTTCCCACGACGCCACATAGAACACGCACGAGATCAGCGTGATCAGGATTCCGACGCTGAAGGCGCGGCCGAAGCTGATCGTGCCGCCGTTGTTGTCGCGGTACGAGCGGATACCGAAGACGACCAGCAGGAAGGACAACAGGATGGCTGTGTAGCCGACGACATAGCCGTTCTCGAAGTTGACCCGGCCGCTGTGCATGAACGGGATAGTGAGAAACATCAGGGCCGAGGAGATGACGCCGGAGATGAGACCAAAAACGATCACGATTCGTTTCATGTGAGTTTCCTTTCGCGGCGCAAGGTACGGCCGGGCGCTGCTTCGCGCAGTCGTCCGTTCAGGTGATTTTCGGGTCAACGAAAGTATGAATCAGGGGATGAGACCGAGCTCTTTGCCCTTTTGGACTGCCTGGACGCGTCGATTGACTTGCATTTTCTCGAAAAGCCGCGACGAATGCGTTTTCACCGTATTTTCGGAGACGAAGAGCTTCTCCCCGATCTCGCGGTTGCTCAATCCCTGCGCGATGAGCGCGAGGATCTCGTGCTCGCGCGCGGTGAGGCCGACTTCCTTCAGCTTGCCGGCGTCGAGGACGAACGGTCCGTCCATGCGCACCGGCACCTCCCGGATGACCACCACTTCCCTGGCCCGAGTCCAGCGCAGTCCGAAGTAGATGCCGAGGACGGTGAAGATGATGGCGATCAAACCGCCGTAGATTTCGGAGGGGTACTCGTTGACGAAGTGTTTGTATTCGATGAGCTTCAGCAGCGCGATGAGCACGCCGCCGACGACTCCGTAGAGCGCGACCTGTTTGACCATGGATGAGGGAAGTTTACAGGGGGCGGGAGTCCGCTCCGATGTAGATGTCGCATTAAGACAGTCGCCGATACAGCTCAGCGTTCTTCTCGATTACGCGGCCGGCTGCGCTCTCAAACTTCGCGCCTTGCTCGATACTCTCGTTAACGCCTCGATACGCGGTAAGCATCACATCACTCCCCACAATCTCCACGCGATCGAAACGAAAGCGAAACGCGTCCGCCAACTTCGCTAAGCCCTCGCCGCCGAAGATCGACGGCGCGTCGGCGCCGCCGACGAGCATCGGCGCGATGAAGAGGATCATCTTTTGCCACACTCCTCGGCGGATGAATTCGGCGTGGATGTTGGATCCGCCTTCGACGATCAGCGAGTAGATGCCGCGTTTGTAGAGATCGGCCAGGAGCTCGTCGAGATCCGCGTCCTCGGTGATGTGAATCGTGGCTCCGCCGTCGGTGAGGACGGTGGCATCCGGAGGGACGATGCGGCGGCGGTCGAGGATGACTCGCGTCCACGGCGTTGATGCGAGGTCGAGGCGACGGGTCAGCATCGGGTTGTCGTCGCGGATCGTGCCGCCGCCGGCGAGGATGGCGTCGTACTGCTCGCGAAGCTCCAGACTTTTTTGGCGTGATTCTTCGGAGCTGATCCAGCGGCTGTCGCGCGTGACCGTGGCCAGTTTGCCGTCGAGCGTCATGCCTGCTTTGAGGACGACGAACGGACGGTGGTTCGTCACCGCATGCACGAAGACTTCGTTGAGCTTCCGCGCCTCGGCTTCGAGGACTCCAGCGACGACTTCGATGCCGGCCTCGCGCAGTTTCTCGACGCCGCCGGCGGCGACGTCGTGCGGATCGCGCATGGCGATCACGACGCGCGTGATGCCGGCGGCGATGATGGCGTCGGCGCACGGCGGCGTGCGGCCCTGGTGCGCGCACGGTTCGAGCGTGACGATCATCGTCGCACCGCGCGCGTCGATGCCGCGCAGCGCTTCGATTTCCGCGTGCGGTTCGCCGGCGCGGTGATGCCACCCTTCGGCGATCACGTTTCCGTCGCGCACGATCAGGCAGCCGACCATCGGATTCGGGCTGACGGAGTAGCGGCCGCGCGCGGCGAGATCGAGGGCGCGGCGCATGAGATCTTCCACGCCGTCGATTGTCCAACAAAAAAGCCGGCGATTGCTCGCCGGCTTTCGTTGTCGATGCGATGAACTTACGGAACGTGGATGAAACGGTAGCCGGAAAGGGCCGGGCCGCCGCGTCCCGAGGACGTGACGTAGATGCGCGCGATCGCGCCGCTCTTGAGGCGATCGATCGCCGTGCGGAACTGCGCGAGGTTCGAAATCTTCGTGCCCTGCACTTCGCTGATGACGTCGCCCTCGTTGAGGACGTCGCCGGCCGGCGAGACTTCCTTCACGCCCGTCACCACGACGCCGGTGACGTTGTCGGCAATGCCGTAGGTCTGGCGCGTGGCCGGCGTCAGCTCCTGCACCGACATCCCCAGTTTGTTGCGCGCCGGCGCAGCCTCCTCGGGTGTCTTCGACGCATCGTCCTTGTCGGCTTCGAGCGTGCGCTCGATCGTCGACGCGGTCAGCGTCTGGTGCTTGCCGTTGCGGATGACGGTCAGGTTGATCTTGCTGCCAACCGGGAGGTACGAGATGTAGTCGATCAGCGCGCGGTTGCTGGTGATCGGATGACCGTCCGCCTCGATGATGATGTCGCCAGGCTGGATGCCCGCTTTGGCGGCCGGGAGGCCCGGCTCGACGGTCTGCACGAGCGCGCCGCGAGTGTCAGGCGGCAGCTCGAATCCGGCGCGTGCGTCTTCGGTGAGATCGAGGATGCCCATGCCGAGGTAGCCGCGCGTGACCTTGCCCTGCTTGAGCTGCGGCAGGAGGCGCTTGGCGGTGTTGATCGGAGTGGCGAAGCCGAGGCCTTGCGCGCCGCCGCCGCGGATGGCGGTGTTGATGCCGACCACTTCGCCGTTGATGTTCATGAGCGGGCCGCCGGAGTTGCCGAAGTTGATGGCGGCGTCGGTCTGGATGAAGTTCTCGAAGGAGCGGGTAGCGTCGCCGAGGCCGAGCGTGCGGCCCTTGGCGGAGATGACGCCGACCGTAAGCGTGTTTTCGAACTGGAATGGGTTGCCGACGGCGATGGCCCAGTCACCTTTGCGGATGCGGTCGGAGTCGCCCAGCGGAATGCTCGGAAGCGACTGGCCGGCGTCGATCTTGAGGAGGGCAATGTCGGTGGCGGCATCGCGCCCGACGATTCTTGCTTCGCTGGTATGGCCGCCGTTGCCGTTCTCGTCCGCGCCCCAGTGCACCTGCACTTTGCTGGCGCCTTCGATGACGTGGTTGTTGGTGACGATGTATCCGTCAGGCGAAATGATGAAACCCGATCCGCCCGCGACCTGCTTGCGCTCGTCATCTTCCTCGGGCGTGCGATTGCCGTGCGGACTGCGCTGTCCATTGCCCTGCCCCGGGCTCGGGAAGAAGAACTCGAACGGATCGCCGCCGAAGGGACTCTGTTTGCGGAGGTCGCTGGCCTTGATGACCTCGGTCGACGTAATCGAGACGACCGCGGGCATGACCCGGGCGGCGACGTCGGCGAAGGATGGGATGGTGACCGCGGCCACGGGCGTGCCGCCGGACGTGGTCTGGATTGTTGCCGACTGTGCGTGGGAGGTGCCCATCAGGCCGAGGTCGGCGCTGATGACGACTCCGAACGCGACGGAAGCGACGATGATGGCGATCGTCGACAGAATGCGTTTGGTGGTTGGATTCATATCTGTTGCAGCTCCTTTGATGCGTTGGTTATCGGGAAGGCGGGCCAGTTGCCCCGCTGCGTTTGACGTGCCAGCGGGTGCGGCGTGGCGCCGCATGTGTCTGAGACGAACGAGCCCACGAAATGTTTCGTGGCGAATTGTTACGCGGTACGAACAACACGGGGCGCCGTTGAAGCGTTCCTTCCGGCATCAAAAAGTGCTCCGTTTCGGGATGCGGAACGCGGCCGGTTCGAGGATCGCCGACGGCGCGCCATTCCGGACGACGTCGAGCATGGCCCGGCCGAGAATCTCGGTGGTGGTGACGTAGTTCGGAAACAGCCGCATCAGCAGCGGAAGCAGCGGACGGGTGACGGCGTAGGCGACTCGGTACAGCTTCGTTTTCGACGTCTCGCCGTGCATCGGCTGGATGCCTGCCGGCCGGAACATATACGCGGCCTTGAACGGCAGCCGCAGCAGTGCGTTCTCGGTCGCGCCCTTGACGCGCGCCCACATCACTCTCCCCTGCTCCGTGCTGTCGGTTCCGCTTCCGGAAACGTAGACGAAGGTCATCTGCGGATTGAGCCGCGCGAGCGTGGTAGCGGCAGCCATGGTGAGGTCGTAGGTGACGCGGCGATATTCATCCTCACTCTTGCCCGCTGCGGACGTACCGAGACAGAAGAAGCAGGCATCGTAGCCGGCGAGGTCGGATTCGATATCGGCGTAGTCGAAGAGATCGGCGCGAACGATCTCGCGCAGTTTGGGATGTTGCTGTCCTGTGACAGTCCGCCCGATCGAGAGCACGCGATGCACGTCGGGCGCGAGCAGGCACTCGCGAAGGACTCCCTGTCCGACCATTCCGCTCGCGCCGAAGAGGATCACATCCACGCCGTCGAGCATACTCGACGGGACTACAATCGTCGCCTTCATTCGCAACGCTCATCGATAGGAGAAACGCGATGCCCGTTACCCACAACATCAGGCCCGAATCCGGCGACGTTCTGCTTCTGGTCGGCACCATGAAAGGCGCGTTCATCCTGCGCGCGGACGAGTCGCGGAAGAAGTGGGAGATGGGTGGCCCGTACTTTCCCGGCAGCGCGGTTTACGGAATGGCGTACGACGGCCGTTTCGGCCGCCACCGCATCTGGGCCGGTCCGGCCAGCATGCACTGGGGCGCGCTGCTGCGGTCGAGCGACGATTTCGGCGCGACGTGGACCGATCCGAGCGTGGCCAACGTGAAGTTCCCCGAGGGAACGGAAGCGGCGCTGAAGAACATCTGGCAGATCGTGCCCGGCCGCGATTCGGAAGCGGACACGCTCTACTGCGGCGTCGAGCCGGCGGCGTTGTTCAAGTCGACCGACGCCGGTGATTCGTGGAACCTGGTGGAAGGACTCTGGAATCATCCGCAGCGTCCGAAATGGCAACCGGGAGGCGGCGGGCTGTGCATGCACACGATCCTGCTCGATCCCGCCGACGCGTCGCGCATTCGCGTGGCGGTTTCGACGGCCGGGATGTACGTGACCGAAGACGGCGGCGAGACATGGCGTCCGTCGAACAAAGGTGTCCGCGCGGACTTCCTCCCCGACAAGCATCCCGAGTTCGGGCAGTGCGTGCACAAGGTGGCGCAGTCGAAGGTGCGCCCGGACCGGATGTACCTGCAGAATCACTGGGGCCTCTATCGCACCGACGATCGCGGCGAGACGTGGGAAGACATCGCCAACGGCGTCCCCTCCGATTTCGGATTCGCGGTGGGCATTCATCCGACCAACCCCGACACGGCCTGGATCGTGCCGCTGGAGTCGGACGGTTTCCGCTGTACGCCCGAAGGAAAGCTGCGCGTCTACAAAACCGAAAACGCGGGCAAGAAGTGGAAGCCGATGACGAAAGGGCTGCCGCAGGAAGACGCGTACGAGACGGTGCTGCGCGACGCGATGGCGGTCGATTCGCTCGATCCGGTCGGCGTCTACTTCGGAACGCGCAACGGAAAACTCTTCGGCTCGCACGACGAAGGAAAGCGCTGGTCGGAAATCGCCGACGGACTGCCGGCCGTGGTCTCCGTGAAAGTGGCGCGCATCTCCTGATGTCCTACCTGTTCGTGATCCCAGGTCCGCTGCGCGATCTCGCCGGAGGCCGCAGCGAAGTCCGTCTCGACGGACACGCCGACTCCATCCGCGACGCCCTCGCCCTCCTCGGCAACGACTACCCGAGAGTCCGCGACCGCATCGTGACCGAGCTCGGCGAAGTCCGCCCTCACGTCAACATCTTCATCGACGGCGACAGCTTCCGCGATGTGGGTGGCCTCTCCGCGCCCGTCCGCAACGGCGCGGAGATTTTGATTTTGCCCGCGGTCAGCGGGGGGTAAGGAATGGAGCACGATGTAGTGGTCTCCTGGAGCGACGAAGACAACGCGTTTATCGCGAATGTGCCAGCGTTGCCGGGATGCATGACACACGGAAGTACACGTGCTGAAGCTCTTCAGAACATGGAGGAAGCATACGCGCTGTGGCTCGATGCGGCTGACGATATGAAACGCGTCGTACCGTCGTGACCTCGGCGTTAGCACCGCCACGCGCGAAGGCGCGTTCAACAATCCAGCCCCCGGCTCAGCCGGGGCCTCGGGCGTCGTCGCAGGCGGCGCGACCGCGGAGGCGGTCGCTACAGAATGTAAATTTTGTGGCGGCCGCCTCCGCGGCCGCATCTCGCAATCGCATCGCCAGCCCCCGGCCGAGCCGGGGGCTGGATTTTTCGACGCGCCTCCGCGCGTCCCCTATTGCCCATCCTCCACATTCTTCAGATGGAACGACAGCGACTCGAGGTTGATGCGGAGGTCGACGGATTTCACTTTCACGCCGGGGCGGGAGCGGAGTTGGGTCGGAGCGAAATTCAAGACGGCGTTTAATCCCGCGTCGGCGAAGGCGTCGTAGACCGACTGGGCGCCTTCGGCGTTGACGGCGACGATGCCGATTTCGACGTTGTGTTCGCGGATGATCGACGGGAGCTCGTCCCACGGAAGGACTTCGATGCCGCTGCGGGAACGGCGTCCGATTTTGGCGGGATCGTTGTCGACCAGGGCGGCGATTTCGAAGCCGTGGTCGTTGAAGCCGGCGTAGTCGGCTAAGGCCATGCCGAGGTTGCCGGCGCCGGCGATGAGGACGCGGCGCGTGCGGTCGAGGCCGAGCTCGCGCACGAGGTGGTCGCGCAGGCGCGTGACGTTGTAGCCGACGCCGCGCGTTCCGAACTCGCCGAAGCAGGCCAGGTCCTTGCGGATCTGCGCGGAGTTGAGGTGGAAGCGCTCGGCCAGCTCGGCCGAGGAGACCGTGCTCTGGCCCACCGACTCGAGGAAGGTCAGGCAGCGGAGGTAGACCGACAACCGGCCGGTGGTGAGCTCCGAGATGGTTTCGCGGTCCCCTGTTGGCGAGTTGCCCGGCCGGTCGTTGGACATAAAGGACGGACTACGGCAGGAGCGCCCTTGCTGCGGCTCCTGCCGCGTTGAAAAGTGGCGTCGGGAAAAGGCCGATGGCGAAGATGCCGATCAGCGAGATGAGCAGCGCGCCGGTGCCGAAGATGTCGGGATCGATCGCGTGCGACGTGGCATCGGCTTCCTTCATGTAGAGAAAGTAGACGACGCGCAGATAGTAGTAGACCGAGACGATGCTGGTCAGGATGCCGATGAAGGCGATGGTCAGGTGGCCGCTGTCGACAGCGGTCTTGAAGATGTAGAACTTGGCGATGAATCCGGCCGTGGGCGGCAGGCCGGAGAGGGAGAACATGCAGATGGTGAGCGCGAGGCCGTAGAACGGGCGGCGGAAGCCGAGGCCGGCGATGTCGTCGAGCGTCTGCGGATCGTTCTGGTTTTTCGCGAGCATCGAGATCACGCCGAACGCGCCGATGTTCATCAGCGTGTAGGTGATGACGTAGATGCTGATCGCGGCCACCGATTCGTCGCGAAGCGAGAGCAGGGCGATGAGCATGTAGCCGACGTGGGCGATGCCGGAGTAGGCCAGCATCCGTTTGAGGTCGCGCTGGGCGATGGCCACGGCGTTGCCGATGATCATGGAGAGGATCGACAGCGCGGCCACCATCTTCATCCACGAGGCCTGCTGCATCACCGGCGTCATCGAGGAGAAGATGCGCACGAGGGCGATGAGCGTGGCTGCTTTCGGCGCGGTGGAGAGCCAGCCGGCGATCGGCGACGGCGCGCCCTGATAGACGTCGGGTGCCCAGCCGTGGAACGGCGCGACCGCGAGTTTGAAGCCGAGGCCGGACATCAGAAGGATGAAGGCGATGGTGAGGAGCGGGTTGGACGCATCGGCCGTGGCGAAGTAGCGCGAGAACGCGGCGAGATTCGTCGAGCCGGTGGCGCCGTAGAAAAGAGCCGTTCCGTAGAGGACGAAGCCGGTGGCGAACGCCCCCATCAGAAAGTACTTGAGGCTCGCTTCGTTCGAAACGGCGATGCGGCGGTGGAAGCCGACCAGGATGAAGATGCAGATCGAGAGAAGCTCGAGGCCGAGGACGATGACGAGGAGATCGAGGCCCTTGGCCATCATCATCATCCCCACCGTTCCCCACATCAGAAGGGCGTAGAACTCGCCGCGCTCGAAGCGTTCGCGCGCGAGGTAGGCGCGCGCGAAAAGCGTGGCCAGGATCGCGGCCAGCAGGAAGGTGTAGTCGAAGATGATGGTGATGGCGCTGATCTGGTAGGTGCCGCCGAAGAAGTTGCCGCCGACGAGAAGACGTTCGCTCCAGCCGGCCGCGAGGAAGACGATCACGGCCAGCGGCGCGGTGGCGCCGCGCAGTTTCGGCGCGAAGGCGTCCCACAGGATCAGGACGATGCCGCCGATGCAGAGAACCAGCTCGGGGAGGATGGCGTTGAGCCAGCCATTTTCGAGCAACGGATTCAGATTCAACGAACACCTCCGTTGCTGGCGACCATCGCTTTGCTGGCGTCCGTCTTATGGACGACCTGCAGTAGCTGTTGCACGCTCGGCGTCATCTTGCGCAGGAACGTATTCGGGCGGACGCCGATCCAGACCATGAGGATGACCAGCGGGACGAGGGCCGCGATCTCGTTCCAGGCGATCTCTTTGACGTTGCGGTTTTCTTCGTTCGTGATCGGACCGAAGAAGACGCGTTGGATGAGCCAGAGCAGGTAGATGGCGGCGAGGATGACGCCGGTGGCGGCGACGATCGTCCAGCGCGGATGCGTCTGGAACGAGCCGGCCAGGATCAGGAACTCGCCGATGAATCCATTCAGGCCGGGCAGTCCGACCGAGGAGAGCATGGCGATGATGAAGAACGTGGCGTAGACCGGCATCGTCTTCGCCAGGCCGCCGTAATCAGCCAGCAATCGCGTGTGGCGGCGTTCGTAGATCACGCCGACGCAGAGGAAGAGCGCGCCCGTGGAGAGTCCGTGGTTGACCATCTGCAGGATCGAGCCTTCGATCGAGGTTTGGTTCAGGGCGAAGATGCCCAGCACGCAGAAGCCGAGGTGCGAGACCGAGGAGTAAGCGACGAGCTTCTTCATGTCCGGCTGCACCCAGGCGACCAATGCTCCGTAGACGATGCCGATCACCGCCAGCGCGATGAGCAGGCCGGCGTATTTGGCCGTGGCGTCGGGGAAGAACGGCAGGACGAATCGCAGGAAGCCGTACGTGCCCATCTTCAGCATCACGCCGGCCAGGATGATCGAGCCGCCGGTGGGCGCTTCGACGTGCGCATCGGGCAGCCAGGTGTGCAGCGGAAAGAGCGGAACTTTGATGGCGAAGGCCAGCGCGAAGGCGAAGAACAGCAGCGTCTGCGCGTGCGGCGTGAGCAGCGTGCCGTAAAGCTCGGTGATGGTGAAGGTGATGATGCCGGTGTCGTGCAGGTGCGCGAAGGCGAGATAGATGATGCCGAGGAGCATCAGCAGCGAGCCGGCGATGGTGAAGAGGAAAAATTTGATCGCGGCGTAAATCCGGTTCGCACCGCCCCAGACACCAATGACGAGATACATCGGCAGCAGCGTCAATTCGAAGAAGACGTAGAACAGCAGCAGGTCGGTGGCAACGAAGACGCCGATCATCGCTGCTTCCATGATCAGGAAGGCGATGACGTACTCCTTCGGATGCTTGTGGATGCTGTTCCATGACGACAGGAAAACCACCGGCGTGAGCAGCGTCGTCAGAAGGATCAGCCAGAGCGAGATGCCGTCGACGCCGAGCGCGTAGTGAATCCCCCACTGCGGAATCCAGTTCAGCGATTCGGTGAGCTGAAAGCCGGCCACGCCTTCTTTGAATCCGTTGAGAATGCCGAGCGAGGCGACGAACGTCGCCAGCGCTGCGAGCAGGCCGAATCCTTTGATGGCGTTCGCCGCCGTCTTGGGAAAGAAGGCGACGATCACCGCTGCAGCGATGGGAAGCCAGAGAGTGATGGAGAGAACGTTGTTCATGCGAGCACCCACACGAACACGATCACTCCGAGGAAAAACATCAACGCGTAGTTGCGGACGTTGCCGGTCTGGAAGAAGCGGAGGAGATCGCCGATCGCGGCGACGACGTAGCCGAGGAGCGCGAGCAGGCCGTCGATCAGGGCGTCGATACCGCGCCAGAGGAATCGCGAGAATCCTTCGAGCGGGCGGACGATCGTGGCGCCGTACAGCTCATCGACGTACCACTTGTTCTCCATCCCGTTCGCGACGGCCGGCATCTTCTGCGCGAACTGTTCGTCGGCGGCCAGTCCGCGTTTGTAGAAGCGGGAGTACGCGGTCCAGATGCCGAGGACGGCGATGGCGGTGGAGACGAACATCAATCCGTACTCGAGGTTGGGCGAAATCTCGTACTGCACCTCGGGCGCGCCGGCGATCTCCGGGAAGATCGGATGCAGCCATGCGGCGAGGAAGTGGCGATGCGGCCAACCGAGAATTGCGCCGCCGACGGCGGAGAGCGTGGCCAGCACGATCAGTGGCAGGGTCATCGTCCATGGCGATTCGTGGAGGTGATGCTCCTGATCGTGAGTGCCCCTGAAACTACCGAAGAACGTCAGGTAGACCAGCCGGAACATGTAGAACGCGGTGCAGAACGCGGCCAGCGTTCCGAGCGTCCAGATCACGGCGTTGAACCACTGCGGGAAGTACGGATTGGCCAGCGCCGAGGCGAGGATTTCGTCCTTGGAGAAGAAGCCGGCCAGCGGCGGGATGCCGGCGATGGCGATCGTGGCGATGAGGAACGTCCAGTACGTAATCGGGATCTTCGACTTCAGGCCGCCCATCTTGCGCATGTCCTGCTCGCCGCTCATGGCGTGAATCACCGAGCCGGAGCCGAGGAAGAGGCAGGCTTTGAAGAAGGCGTGCGTGACGAGATGGAAGACGCCCGCGGTGAAGGCGCCGACGCCGACGCCGATGAACATGAAGCCGAGCTGCGAGACGGTGGAGTAGGCCAGGACTTTCTTGATGTCCCACTGCCGGATGCCGATCGTGGCCGCGAAGAGCGCGGTCAGTGCGCCGATCAATGCGACCACCATCATCGCGCCCGGCGCGAGGCGATAGAGCGCGTTCGAACGGACCACCATGTAGACGCCGGCGGTGACCATCGTGGCGGCGTGGATCAGTGCGGACACCGGCGTCGGGCCGGCCATGGCGTCGGGCAGCCAGACGTAGAGCGGAATCTGCGCGCTCTTGCCGCACGCGCCGAGGAAGAGCAGGAGACAGATGGCGGTCAGCAGCCAGTGCTCGATTCCACCGCCTGCGGCGATCTGCGAGACCTTGGCGAAATCGACGCTGCCGAAGTAGGCGAACATCAGGAACATGGCGATGAGGAAGCCGAAGTCGCCGATGCGGTTGACGACGAACGCCTTCTTGCCGGCGGCCGGCGCGTAGTCGGTCTCGTAGTAGAAACCGATCAGGAGGTAGGAGCAGAGTCCCACGCCCTCCCAGCCGATGAACATGATCAGGTAGCTCGATCCGAGAATGAGCACGAGCATCTCGGAGAGGAAGAGGTTGAGGTAGGCGAAGTAGCGTCCGTAGCCGTGCTCGTGGGCCATGTAGCCGACGGAGTAGAGGTGGATCAGGAATCCGACCCACGTGACGACCATCAGCATGACCACGCTCAGCGGATCGAGCTGGAAGGCGAGATCGGCGCGGACGCTGCCGGACGAAATCCAGTTGTAGACGAGATTGACGTGACGTTCGCCGGTCGGATACGCGGCGTGGTACTGGACGACGGCGATCGTCCCGGCCACGGCGGCGCCGAGCGACGCAAGCAGCGCCACGGCGGTCACGAAGCCCTTGCCGAGGCGCTTGCCGAACAGGCCGTTCAGCAGAAAGCCGGCGAACGGCAGTAAGGGGATGAGCCAGAGTGTGTTGAGCATGTACGGTGTGTGGTCAGCAGGATTTCATCCGCAGATTGCGCAGATGAACACAGATGAAAACCCTACTCACCACATCTCATCTCCTCGCATCCGCCGATGCGAGGAGACCCCGCATCAGCCCTGATCTTTCAAACGTTCCTTGTAATCCTCGGAGGATGCCGGGTCGAGTTCCCAGCGGTGTTCGTCGCGGCTTCGTTCTTTCTCTCCGACTTTCAGCTCTTCGTCATCGGCGTACGAGATGCCCATCGCCGCCGCTGTTTCTTCCGTATCGTTCTGGCCGGGAGTCTGCTGACTTCCGGTCGCTGCCTCATCGCCCTGCGACTCGGCCATCTCCCATTGGGCGTCGAGATCGTTTCCGGACAGCGACGGATCGATGCCGGGATTCTCGCGAACCCGATCGGCCAGCTTCTGCGATCCGGTCGTGACGTCCGGAATGCCCGGCTCGATGCGGTCATCGATGCCGTCGCGGTTCCTGTCCCGCCGTTCGTTCTCTTCCCAGTCAATGAGCTTCTCGGTTTTGTCCATGTCCAGACTCCTTTGCTGAGTCTGGATACTTGCGACGACTGTGCCGTATCGGGGCTACCACCTCATCAAATTCGCTTCATCCACATCGATCGTGTGCCGGTGATGAAAGAGGGAGATGAAGATGGCCAGGCCGACGGCCGCTTCGGCGGCGGCGATGGCCATCACGAAAAAAACGAATAAAAGTCCGTGGATCTGATGGAACTGGCGCGCGTAGGCGACGAACGTGAGGTTCACCGCGTTCACCATCAGCTCGATGCACATGAAGATGGTGATGCCGTTCTTCCGCGTCAGCACGCCGCAGACGCCGATGGTGAAGAGGATCGCGCTGAGGATCAGGAACCAGTGCGTCGGAATCATGACGTCTCCTCTTTCTTCGCCAGATCCGAACGGTTGCTGAGCAACAGCGCACCGACGATGGCCGCCAGCAACAGGATCGACACCATTTCGAACGGGAAGATGTAGCCCTCGAACATCTTGATGCCGATCGTCCGCGCGTCGGAGACGAACAGACCCTCGGGCAGTTTCGTGACGCCGTACTTGGCGAGGTAATAGATCAACGCCAGTCCGAACGCGGCGCTGGTCGTGTAGCCGAGGAACTGCTGCACGGGGCGCGTGCGCGGCTCTTCCTGATGCTGCAGGTTGAGCAGCATGATCACGAAGAGGAAGAGCACCATGATCGCGCCGGCGTAGACGATGACCTGCAGCGCGGCCAGGAACGGCGCCTCGAGCAGGACGTACATCACCGCCAGCGCGAAGAACGACGCCACCAGCGACAGTGCGCCGACGACCGGATTGCGATGCAGCACGACCATCGCCGCGAAGATCACGGCCACGGCTGCGAAGAAGAAAAAGATGGCGAAGGAGATCATGGTCAGATCCACCTCTTCGCGATGAACAGCGCCACGATCACGATGTTGATCACCGCCGCCGGCAGAAACACTTTCCAGCCGAGTTTCATGAGCAGATCGTATTTGAGGCGCGGAATGGTCCAGCGCACCCAGACGAAGATGAAGAGCAGCACGCTCACTTTCACCACGAACGACAGCACCGAAAGCGCGAAGCCGAGGGCGTTGGGTGGTTCGTTGTACCAGGGGATGTCCCAGCCGCCGAGGAAGAGCGTCGTGATCAGCGCCGACATCGTGGCCATGGCCATGTACTCGGACATGAAGAAGAGCGCGAACTTCATCGACGAGTACTCGGTGTGATACCCGGCCACCAGTTCCGCTTCCGCTTCCGCGAAGTCGAACGGCAGCCGGTTCGTCTCGGCGAATGCGGAGACGAAGAAGACCACGAACGCGATCCACATGGCCGGCGAGAAGATGTTCCAGGCCGGCAGTTTGATGACGTTGAAAAGTACGAACGATCCGGTCTGCCGCCAGACCACGTCCGGCAGCGACAGCGATCCCGCCACCATCAACGCGCTGACCGCGGCCAGCGTGAGCGAGAGCTCGTACGAGATCATCTGCGCCGAGGCGCGGATGCCGCCGAAGAGTGAGTACTTGTTGGCCGAGGCCCATCCGGCCATGACGATGCCGTAAACGCCCATCGAGGCCAGCGCGAAAATCAGCAGGATGCCGATATTGACGTTGGCGATGATCGGCTCGAACAGCCTTCCCCCAGGCAGCAGGAACGGCCGCCCCCACGGCACAACGGCGATCGTGGTCAGCGCCGGGATCAGGCCGAACATCGGCGCGATCGTGTAGAGAACTTTGTTCGCCTTCGCCGGCAGCATGTCCTCTTTGAGGATGAACTTGAGGGCGTCGGCGAACGACTGGAAGAGGCCGAGCGGACCGACGCGGTTCGGGCCGGGGCGGTCCTGAATCAGCGCGCTGCCGCGCCGCTCCACCCACACCATGATCGGCGTGACGTTGAGCATCGCCCCGAGAACGACGGCGATCTTCAGTCCCGAAAGGCCAACGTCAACCCAATCGATCCCGTGCATGCGTTCTACGCCTGCGCTCCCGCCGGCTCACCGATCGTTTCAGCAAGCGGCTCGAATTCGGGGATGTGATCGAAGCCGCGGAACTCGGCGGCGTCTTTGTAGAGCATCGCTCCGATGCGGCGGTACAACTCCAGATCGGTGACGGCCTGCCCTTTCGGCGGATAGGCCTGATGGATGCGCTGGACGCGTCCCTGCAGATTCGTGAACGTTCCTTCCTTCTCGACATGAATCGTCGAAGGCAGGAGGACGTCGGCGACGTCGTTGAGCGGATGGTTCGCATCCCACGACATGACCACGAGGAACTTGGCCTCGCGCAGGTTGGCGACGACGGCAGGATCGCTGGCGCGCTCGCTGAACATGGCGTCGGTAACAAACAGCACGTCGATGCCTTCGGCGCCGTTGGTGAGCAGATTTTCGATCGATGATTCGCCGAGTGTCGCAGCCACTCCCCGATAATTCGGCGCCGCCTGCGTTCCCAGCAGCCATTCCGTGCGCGATTTCATCTTGATCGGTCCGATCGGATCGACCATCACGCCGGCCGTCGCTCCCATCTTTGCGACGAAAAGCTCTTTGGCCAGCCACGCTTCTTCGTTGGTCATGTTCGCGGAGAAGATGGCGGCCGTCTTCGAAGCGCCGTTGACGGCGTTGCCGATCGCTTCCAGCGCTTCGCTCCACGTCGAGATGCCTAAGTAGTCGTCCTCGGTGCGAACCTTCGGAACGACGACGCGGTCGGTGTCGTAACGCTCGTACGAGAACCGGCCGAAGTCGCACAGCCAGTGATCATTGACCTCGGGATTGACGCGCGGCCGGTAACGGAAGACCTGTCCCTGCCGGAAGCCGACGAAGATGTTGCATCCGACGTCGCAGCCGTTGCAGACCGACTCCGCCGACTCGAGGTTCCAGATGCGCGATTCGAATCGGAACTCGCGCGTGGTCAGCGCACCGGTCGGGCAGACGTCGGTGACGCACGCAGACATCCAATTATCGAGCGGCGTCCCCGGAAACACGCCGACCTCGGTCGACGCGCCGCGCTTGAAAAAGGCCAGCTCGCTCGTGCCGGTGATCTCTGACGTGAACCGGATGCAGCGCGTGCAGTGAATGCAGCGGTTCATGTTCTGCACGACATGCGGCCCGATCGCCGTGCGGTCCATGCCGGGATAGGTGCGCTTGAATTCGCCGTAGCGCGAGTTCACGGTGCCGTAGTTGAAGGAGTAATCCTGCAGCGGGCACTCCCCTGCCTTGTCGCAGATCGGGCAGTCGAGCGGATGGTTGATGAGCAGAAACTCCATCTGCCCCTTGCGCGCCGTATCGACCTTCTCGTTCCAGACATGGATCTTCATCCCGTCCTTGACCGTGGTCGAGCAGCCCGCCTGCAGCTTGGGCATCCCTTCGATCTCGACGAGGCACATGCGGCACTGCCCGACGACGGTGAGGGATGGGTGGTAGCAGAAATGAGGGACGTGGATGTCGGCGGCTTTTGCCGCTTCGATGCAGTTGATCCCTTCCTGCACTTCGACTTCGACGCCGTCGATGGTGACTTTTGCCATAGAGGTTCTCGGGGCTCCGAAGCGGAATGCAGAATCAGCGCCGTGGACGGGACCGCTGGTGAATTTTCACGGAGCGGAATCCGTGAAAGTTTTCACAAGCGCGGAGAATACTCGCGGGGTGTGGGCGCGTCAATCACTGTGCGCCACATCCGGCGTTATAGACTCTGGCCAACTGAATCGCCCAACCGAACGCGCGCAACCACGCGCAGGAGACACCTTGAGAAAAGACATCGTCATCGCCATCGCCGGCATCGCCATCGTCGCCGCGATCTGTTTTGGACTGGCCATCTGGAAGTCCGACATGAAGCCGTTCTCGTCGCTGCGCTCCGGCGCAACGTCCACCGCTGCAACTTCGACCTCCACCACCGGACCAGATCACGTGGTCATGCACGTCAACGGCGAAGCGGTCACCGAGGCGGAGTTCTCCGCGGCCTTCTCGCAGCTTCCGCAGGAGATGCAGCAGCAGTTCGGTTCCGAAGCCGGCAAGCAGGCCTTCGCCGAGCAGATGGTGCGCCTCAAGATCCTGGAACAGGAAGGACGCAAGCTGGGCGTAGAGAAGGATCCGAAAGTGGCCGGACAGCTCGCCGCCGATCACACGAACATCATCGCCGCCGCTACCGCGCAGAAGCTGATGCCGCCCCCTACCGAGGCGGCCGTGATGAAGTTCTACAACGAGAACAAGAAGAACTTCGAGGCGACGGAGTTGAGCCACATCCTGATCGCCTACGAAGGCGGCGCGGTTCCGGCGCGCAACGGCAAGCCGCTCAGCCAGCGCGACGCGCTGAAGAAGGCGCAGGCCATCGCGGCGCAGGCCAAGGGCGGCGCCGATTTCGCCAAGCTCGCTCGCGAGAACTCCGACGACGCCGCCTCCGCCGACCATGGCGGCATCCTCGGGCCGTTCAGTCCCGGCATGCTCCCGCCGGAAATCGAGTCGCACATCGTCCAGCTCCAGCCCGGCCAGGTCAGCGATCCCGTCCCGTCGCGCTTCGGCGTCCACATTTTCAAAGTGGGCGCGCATACGTCGCAGCCGCTCGAGCAGCTGCGTCCGAGCATCACCCGCCGCGTACAGCAGCAGGCCACGCTCGAAAAGGTCGAGCAGATGCGCAAGGCTGCGAAGGTCGATTTCGATCCGAAGTTTTTCCCCGAATCGGTGAAAACACCGCCTCCGGCTCCGCCTGCGACCAAGCCGACGCCATGACCGACCGCGCCGCGCGCGTCCTCGTCGTCGAGGACAACGAGATGAACATGCAGCTCGTCGAGTACCTGCTCGAAGAGGGCGGCTACCAGATCGTGAAAGCCGCCAGCGGCGAAGACGCCCTGGCAACGTTGCGCGGCGGCGAGCATGTCGACCTGATCCTGATGGATATCCACCTCCCCGGCATCGACGGTCTGAGCGTGATTCGCGAGATGAAATCCGACCCGCAAACCGGCTCGATCCCGATCCTGGCCCTCACCGCCCACGCCATGCGCGGTGACAAGGACCGTTTCCTGGAAGCCGGCTGCGACGGCTACATCTCGAAACCGATCGACGTGAAGACGTTTTTGACGTCGATCCGATCGTATTTGCAGTGATGTTGTCGCCGCGAAGCGGCTTCAGAGGGTAGCCAGGGGTGAGAGCGAAGCGAACACCCCTGGAAAGATGAATGCGAGAAGTTTGTGCCGCGTCAGCGGCACAAGAGTTCTGGTGCCGCTGACGCGGCACAAAACTTCGCACGACCTTGAACGAGGGGTGCGCGCTTCGCCGCACCCCTCGCTACCCTCTCGAGCCGCTCCGCGGCGAACTCACAACCCGTCGTACTTTGAATATCCGCGCTCGCCCCAGAAATCGCGCGGCTCTTCCGCCACGTACGCGATCTTCGTGATCGCCTTGATGTTCTTCAGGCCGAGTTTCATCGGGACGACGAGGCGTAACGGCGCGCCGTGGTCGGTGCCGAGGGGATGGCCGTTGAGGTGGGTGGCCAATAGAGCTTGCGGATGATGGGCGGTGGGGAGATCGATCGAGACGTAGTACGGGTCGGGATTGCCGCGGCCGTCGAGGTTCACGGACGACTCCATCGCCGCCCACTTCGCGCCATTCGCGGGCGGATAGGCGCGCAACAGGTCGGAGAAACGGATTCCGCTCCATCCGGCGATCGCGCTCCATCCTTCCACGCAGCAGAGCCGCGTGACCTGCTCGTGCTGCGCGAAGCGCGCGAGATCGGGCTGACGGAGAACAACGTCGGAGCCGGACGCGAGGCCGGTGAGCGTCAACGTCCAGCTGTCGAGATATTCAGGTGACGGTGTCCGTCCCTCGTAGTTGTTCCGCAGCGGCGTGACGTCGCGCTTCGAATACGTCCTCACTGTCCGATTCGGCGAGTACAGCGCCTCGGCGATGTCATCGTCGAACGTCAGCGCGCGATTCAGAAATCGCTCGCTGCGCTCGTTCGATAGACCGGTGCGCGCAGCAACCGTGTCGAGAAAATCGGTGGCGTGTTCGCCGAGAACGCGTTTTTTCGACGACACGGGCGCGACCCACCAAAGACCTGCCATCGCCGCGAGTGTTCCGGCGCCGAAGAGCAGGAAATCGCGGCGCGAACGGTTGCGCAGCTTCGTTTCGTCGATCCAGACCTGCGGCAGTTCGTCGCTCATTCGGCGCCTCCGAGTCGCGTCGACCATCCGACGATCATCGAGCGCATCGTGTCCCAGCCGTCCACCAGCACCAGGATCAGGTGCGGGATCAGGAAGAGAACGAAGTAGATCATCACGATGAAGTGGACGATGCGCGCGCCGTCGTACGAGCCGAACATCCGCTCCAGCCACCAGAGCTGCACCGGCTTGTGCATGGCCCAGCCGCTGGCGATGGCCAGCGCGCCGGCGATCGGCATCGACGCATATGCGCCGCGCTGCAGCGCGTTGTACTTCGTCGTGATCGTCGGATGCGGCCACGGACGTCGCGCGATTTTCATAGGCACGACGCCCGCGTAGTAGCGGACCATCGCCAGCGACTCGCCGAGCATGCTACGCCGCGGCAGCAGCGCGCGATAACCGCGGCCGAGGATCAGGCCGAGTAGATAGAGGATGCCGTTGGCGATGAAGAGGTAGACGAACAGCCAGTGCCAGCGCAGTCCGCCGGCGAGATTGAAAACGCCGAGGCCGAAGTGGTTGTAGAACCAGAACGGGTCGGCCGTCGCGCCGGGAACGTGGCGCGCGATGGCGATGCCGAGGTCGGCCAGGTAGTCGCGGCTGTGCGTGACGGGATCGGGCTTGTGCAGAAAGACGGGCGAGGCCCAGTAGATCGACAGCCCGCTCACGATCATCCCGAACAGGATCGGCACGTTCAGCCAGTGCGACAGCCGCACGAGCGCGTGATGCTTCACGACGACGAGGCGCTGACCGGCGTGCGGATCGACGACTTCTTCGATTACTTCAACCGGCGCTTCCTCGACGGGAGTTTCCTCGACGACCGGTTCCGCGGCAGGGACTTCCTCAGCAACGACCGGAACATCGACGACCGGTTCCTCTGAGTCCATCCGGATAAATTACCATGCGCGCGCATGCGAATCCTTGTTCTCGGCGCCGGCCGCATGGGCTACGGCGCAGTCCACGATCTCGTCAACCAGTCTGACGTCGAAGAAGTCACCGTCGCCGACGTCGCCGCCGAACGCGCGCAGCACGTCGCGTCGGCGGTCCGAGGCAACGTCACGCCGCGCGCCATCGACGTCAGCAATCACGAAGACGTCGTCGCCTTGATGCGCGGCCACGACTCCGCCATCTCCTGCGTCAACTACTGGCTCAACGAACGCCTGGCCCGCGCCGCCATCGAGGCCGGCACGAATTTCTGCGACCTCGGCGGCAACAACGACGTCGTCGATGCCGAGCTGGCCCTCGACGCCGCGGCGAAGGAACGCGGAATCAACATCATCCCCGACTGCGGACTTGCGCCGGGCATGGTGGCGGTTCTCGTCGCGCACGGTGCGGCGAAATTCGAGAAGCTGGACGAGATCCACATTCGCGTCGGCGGTCTGCCGCTCGATCCGAAGCCACCGCTCGATTACCAACTCGTCTTCTCGGTCGAAGGACTGATCAACGAGTACATCGAACGCGCCCGCGTCCTTCGCGACGGCAAGATCGCGTTCGTCGATTCGATGACGGAGGTCGAGGAACTCGAGTTCCCCGAACCGTTCGGGAAGATGGAGGCGTTTCAGACCTCGGGCGGCACTTCGACGTTGCCGGAAACTTTCCTCGGACGCGTGCGCGATCTCGATTACAAAACGATCCGCTATCCGGGCCACTGCGCGAAGTTCAAGACGATGATCGACCTCGGCCTCTGCAGCAGCGAGAAGATCACGGTCGACGGCGTCGCCATCGCGCCGCGGCGCGTTCTCGGCGATCTCCTGGTCCGCAATCTCCCCGCCGACGAGCCGGACGCGGTGCTCGTCCGCGTCGAATTCGTTGGCGACGGCCGCCGCCTGCGCTACGACATCATCGACCGCTACGACGAATCGACCGGCCTCTCCGCGATGATGCGCACCACCGCTTTCCCCGCTTCGATCGTGGCGCTGATGATGGCCCGCGGTCAGACGACGCAGAAAGGCGCGTTGCCGCAGGAGCGATGCATTCCGCCGGAGCTGTTCATGACGGAGCTGGCGAAACGGAAGATCGACGTGAAGATGTCGGAGGCTTAACATGTACCTGCTGATTCGCTGGATCCTGAACACGCTCGCGCTCTTCGTCGTGGTGGAGCTGGTGCCCGGCTTTCACTACCACTCCATCGTCTCGCTCGCGATCGCCGCACTCGTCCTCGGCCTGCTCAACGCCATCATCCGGCCGATCCTGTTCGTGCTCACGCTGCCGCTGACGGTCGTCACGCTCGGACTCTTCCTCGTCGTCCTCAACGCCATCATGCTCGAGCTGACTGCGTGGCTCGCTCCCGGCTTCCGCATCGACAACTTCGTCGCGGCGGTCATCGGAGCGATCGTGCTGGCCATCATTTCGTGGATCACGAATCGCATCGGACGCAAGCCCGAGCGGAGGTAGCTGACACAAGCGGACGAATCACCTACACTACGCGCTTCAGGAGCCAATCGCTTTGAACATCATTAAAAACCGCGTCGACGACGTGACCGTGCTCGACATCCAGGGCGTGATCAAGCTGGGTGAGAGCGCCCGCGAGTTCTCGAGCTACCTCGAAAAGGTCCTCAACGATGAGACCGGCCCGGTCATGATCAACTTCGAAGCGATCAACTACATGGACTCCACCGGCCTCGGCGAATTGATCGGCTACCTGCAGAAGTTCGAAGACCGCCAGCGCAAGATGGCCCTCGTCAAACCGTCGCACCGCATCCTGGCCCTGCTCAAGATCACGAAGCTCGACACCGTCTTCAAGATCTTCGACTCCCGCGAAACGGCGATGGAGTACCTCACCGACCACGCAGCGTGACTGTAACGCCGTGCCGACGATCAGCAGATTTCTCGGAATCGTGATCTCGATGTTCTGGAACGATCACCTTCCGGCGCATTTTCATGCGCGTTACGGGGAGTACGAGATTACGGTCGAGATCGATTCCGGCGTCGTGGAGGGAAAGTTTCCGCCTCGTTCGCTGGCGAATGTGCTCGAATGGCATCGGCTGCATCGCGACGAGTTGCTTTTCGCATGGGATGCGTGCCGGAGCGGTAAGGCCCCTCGCGCGATCGCTCCGCTGGAGTAAATTAAAGAATCATGATCATCCACGTTGCAGAGTCCCACTACGCCGGCAACGGCCGTTTCGATTTGCGCTTCAACGACGGCCGCAGAGGAGTCGCAGACTTGAAAGGCATCCTTTCCGGTCTGATGTTTGAGCCGCTGCGCGATCCCGAATTCCTTTCCCGAGGCGCCGTCGATCCCGAGACCAGAACGCTTTGCTGGCCAAACGGTGCGGACATCGCTCCGGAGTATCTCTACTTCCTCGCCTTCCGCGATGATCCAGCCCTATCCGACCTTTTCCATGAGTGGGGCTACCTTCAGCAGCACTCGGCCGCGGCCCGCTAGACGATTGCCCCGGAATGTGGTTTGCGGCTAGCATTCACCCCCTTTGATGACCCACACCCTTCTTCCCGTACTGCTCATGATCCTGATCGCCATCGTGGTCGGGGTCGTGATGCTGGCGCTCGCCTGGTTCGTCGGCAAGCACGCGCGCACGGCGTCCAAGCAGGAGCCGTACGAGAGCGGCGTGCCGTCGCTAGATGAGAACCGCAAGCGCGTCAACGTCCGCTTCTACCAGATCGCCATGCTCTTCATCCTCTTCGACATCGAAGCGGCGTTTCTCTACCCCTGGGCTGTCATCTACCGCGACGCCGCGGCCGGGACCCAGGGCATGTTCCTCTTCGGCGAGATGCTCGTCTTCATCGTCCTGCTCGCCGTCGGCTACATCTACGTCTGGAAGAAAAAGGCATTCGACTTTTAACCATGGCTGATCTGCATCCCGACAATCCGTACGCGCCCGACCGCTTTCCCGATGCGTCGAAGCCGGTCGAGTTTCCACCCGAGGCGAAGAAGAAGTTCGACTACATCCTCACAAGGTATCCGACCAAAGAAGCGTGCCTGCTGCCGACGCTGCATCTGGCGCAGGAAATCTGGGGATGGATTTCGCCTGAGGCCGTTCTGTACATCGGCGGGCTGCTCGACCTCTCGCCGGCCACTGTCTTCGGCGTCGTCTCGTTCTACAACATGTACAACCAGAAGCCCGTGGGCAAATACCACCTGCAGGTGTGCACGAACCTGAGCTGCATGGTCCGCCGCGCGTACGACATTTACGACCATCTTTGCGAAAAGCTGGACGTGAATCCCGGCGCCACCACGAAAGACGGCCGCTACACCGTCGTCGAAGTTGAATGCCTCGGCTCCTGCGGCACCGCGCCGGTCGTGCAGGTCAACAACGACTATCACGAGAACATGGACGTAACGAAGATGGATACGCTGCTGGCGGAGCTGAAGTAGCAATGGATCCGATCAAAGTCCTCACCGCGAACATCGACAAGCCGAATTCGACGTCGATCGACGTCTACATCGACGGCGGCGGCTACAAGGCCATCGAAACCGCGCTCAAGATGAAGCCGGAAGAGGTCACGCAACTCGTCAAAGACTCCGAGATGCGCGGCCGCGGTGGCGCGGGATTTCCGACCGGCATGAAGTGGAGTTTCGTCCCCAAGAACGCGCCCAAGCCGACCTGGCTGCTCTGCAATGCAGACGAATCGGAGCCGGGCACGTTCAAAGACCGCGTAATCATGGAGAAGGATCCGCACCTTCTCATCGAAGGGATGATCATCGCCGGCTACGCCATCGGCTCCAATCCGATGTCGTACATCTACATCCGCGGCGAGTTTTATTACGGAGCGACTGTCCTGGACAAAGCTCTCGACGAAGCGCGCGCCAAAGGCTACCTCGGCAAGAACATTCTCGGCAGCGGCTTCGACTTCGACATCACGGTCGCCCGCGGCGCCGGCGCGTACATCTGCGGCGAAGAAACGGGATTGATCGAATCGGTCGAAGGCCATCGCGGCCAGCCGCGCGTCAAACCGCCCTTCCCTGCCGTCATCGGCGTCTTCGGCGGACCGACTGTCGTCAATAACGTCGAAACGCTGGCCTGCGTCCCACTGATCGTCAACAACGGCGCCGATTGGTTCAAATCATTCGGCAGCCCGAAAAATACCGGACCGAAACTCTATTGCGTTTCCGGCTGCGTAAGAAAACCGGGCGTCTATGAGTTCCCGATGGGCATCAATCTCAAGGAGCTCATCTACGATCACTGCGGTGGCATCCTCGGCGACCGCAAACTGAAAGCCGTCATTCCCGGCGGCGCCTCGGCGCCGATGCTCCTGCCGGACGAGATCGACCTCCCGCTCAATTTCGACGCGGTCATGAAAGCCGGCTCCATGCTCGGCTCCGCCGGCATCATCGTCCTCGACGATTCCGTCTGCATCGTCGACGCGGTCTGGCGTCTCTCGAAATTCTTCGCCCACGAATCGTGCGGCCAGTGCACGCCCTGCCGTGAAGGAACGAACTGGCTCGAATCAGTCCTCGACCGCATCGAGCGCGGTGAAGGCCGCCCCCAGGACGCCGACCTGCTGCTTTCGATGTCCGACAACATCGGCGGCAAGTCCCTCTGCGCCCTCGGCGACGCCGCCATCGGCCCGGTCATCTCCTCGGTCAAAAAGTTCCGCGACGAATACCTCCACCACATCGAGCACAAGAGCTGCCTGCCCGGCACGGTGCGCTATCGAAGGCTGGACACCCCGGTCGGGGCGCACTGACGTGCGATGAAGATCAAGCGGACCCCGAGCAGACTCGAGAAAAAAGCAAAACGCGGCCAACGCGGATACCCCCTGGCCACGGTGGCCTTCTACGGACCCGATGCCTCACGCGCTTCGAAGGTGGCCGTGGGGATCATCATCGACGACAACGATACGGTCGGTGAACTTCGCACATGGTCCTCGGAGACTGCCGACCTTCGGTACGATCACGCCACGACAAACGAGATCCTCGCCTTCATCGAGGAACACAAGGGCAAGTCCGTCGTCATGAGCCCGGGCATCATTGGCTGTCCTCATGAAGAGGGCATCGATTATCCCGAAGGCGAAGTTTGTCCGGAATGTCCATATTGGGCCACGCGAGATCGCTGGACCGGCGAAGAGCTTCCGGAACAGTAGTCGCGTAGAAACTGGCGAGTGAACACCATGGATTGGCATCACTAACAAAACCCTATCCGCAAATGACGCAGATTTCCGCAGACAAAGACACCGTCATCGTCTCTCATCTGCGTAAATCTGCGTCCATCTGCGGATTGCTTTTGACTCTCGCTACGTCAACGTTTGCAGCGACCCCACCCAAAGGCATCCTCCTCGAGAACCTGAGCTGGATCGAGGCGGAGAAAGTTCTGACGCCGGCGACCGTCGTCGTGATCCCGCTCGGTGCGGAGTCGAAGGAGCACGGTCCGCATCTGAAGCTGAAGAATGATTTTCTGATCGCCGAATATCTGAAGAAGCGCGTTCTGGAAAGCAGCAACGTCATCGTTGCGCCGACGATCAATTACAGCTTCTATCCCGCCTTTCTCGAATATCCAGGATCGACGTCACTGCGTTTCGAGACCGCGCGCGACATGGTCGTCGACATCTGCCGCTCATTGGCGAAATTCGGGCCTAAGCGCTTTTACATTCTCAATACCGGCATTTCGACGTTGCGGCCGCTCGCTGCAGCGGCGGAGATACTGGCCGCGGACGGCATTGTGATGCGCTACACCGATCTGCACGTCACGGAACCGGTGGAAAAGCAGATCCGCAAAGAAGAAGGCGGGACGCATGCCGAGGAGATCGAGACGTCGACGATGCTGTACATGGCGCCGGAGTCGGTCGACATGAAGAAGGCCGTCAAGGATTACAACGGATCCAAACCGGGCGGCCTGACGCGCGATCCGAATGGGAAAGGCACGTATTCGCCGACCGGCGTCTGGGGCGATGCGACGCTCGCCACGCGCGAGAAGGGAAAAGTCGTAACCGAGGCGCTGTTCAAGAGCATCCTTGGTGAAATCGAACAGCTCCGCAGCACGGCAGTGCCCGACAAGTGATGTTTACGCAGCCCTTCGCCATTCCGGCGCTCGCCCTTTTCGTACTCAGCATTCCGCTCGCACTCGGCGTCATTTCGCGCAATCGTCTTTACGGATTTCGCACAAAACGAACTTTGAAGGACGACGCAGTGTGGTTTCGCGTCAATCGTTTTGCGGGAATCGCCATCATGATCGCCAACGCAATCTACGGATTGGTCACAATGGCGCGTCCTTATGATGGTCGCGATTTCTCAGTGTGGCCGCTGCACCTGGCCGCTTTCGCCATCCCGCTCGTCCTGGCGATCCTAGTGAGCGGATGGTATTCGAGCCGTGAGTGACTAAGCCCACGATGCGATCGACCCTTCGCAGGCGTATGCAGACATCGGCATCCTTGGGACAGCACTTCTTCACGGCGCGGATTCTTCGTGCGACGCTACTCAATTGCCGCCCCCCCAAGTTGCGGTTCAGCCGCTGGACTGTCGAATAGTCGTGAGACAATGTCCGACGTGGCATTCGCGGAGATTCGCCGTTCTGTAATGTCCGAATGGGTAAGACCGCCGGGCATTTTCGTCGCTCGGGAAGAACGAGCTCTTGATCGTTTGCTAGGCGAGATCGACACTGCCGAGAAAGTTGGTCTTTGGTCTGTCATACCGGTGGCAACCGGAAAGATCATCGAAGCCATTCTGAGGAAGAAGCTCGAACTGGCTGGACACGGCACCGCCGCAGCAAAGCTGACAGGCCTCGGCCAACTGATCGAATTCGCCCGAAAGCGAGCCATATTGGGAGGGTATAAACGACCGAGACTAGGCAGCAGTTCTTTAGGCGCCGCTGCAGTCCTCCGGAATTGGGAGGCTCATTTTAACTCATGGCACGCTGATCCGAGCGAGCTTCGTGCGACTCAATCCGAAGTATTACTGTCGTGCGCTACTGAGGCTCTGTTTCCGACGGCACCAAAAACGTTTAGCCATCCATCGCTGGTTTTTGAGTCATGGCGCGACTTGTCGCCATCAGCCATCATTAAGCAATTTACAAATGATGATGGTCCCTTGACATCTAAACTCCTTAGAGAATTCGAAGAAGTAACACGTCATATTGTGCGCTACGGGCAACTCCGGATGGTGACCCGCTTCGAAGATCTTGTCCGATCACGATCGATGCCCGCCTCGCTACTAAAAAGCGCCCTGGCCGCAGAATTTGCGCAGCTTGTTAAACACGCCGCGAGTGCTCGGGCCAAGAATGTGCTCTGGTCGGTTGACATGCTCAAACGACAAGGTCTGAGGGAGCATGCAAGGACATTCGCGATTCTTCTTCCGCTCGACGATGACATGTTCAAGCATCTAATGAAACGCTCGACTACCGCAGCGGTGTTTTACATAACAGCATGTTACCGAGCCGAGCCGGCCCTGTTCGCGAAGCGCATGTTGACGATCGCCAATGATAAGCAGATCGTGCAGGATTTTTGGCATGATGCCGCGGCTCGGTGGCCTGTAGGCAATACAGCCGATTTTCTTTTCAGATTCCGGTTTACCATTCGCCGTAAGTGGCTGGCAGGCATGCCGGACACGTTCATGGAAGACACATTGCGGGATGCGACTTTGACGGAGCGCGTTAAAATGTTGCGTATCTTTGATTCGCGCATGCTCCGTCGCGACTCACGGCTGACTAGCGTTCGTGATCAAGTTGCAAAGATGGTCTCCGCGGCCTTGGCCGGCGCACCGTTATCCCTCGTTCAAGGCATTCCTTATTATCTGGAGCACAACAGGTTCATCGAGGACCGGGCAGCAGTTCACCTATTAGACGAGGCGATCGAACGGATTCGCGTGGTTTGGCCGTCCAGCGACGAAGAGTGGCATGCGGTTGCACGTACGTTATGGGATATTCAACTCTATTCCCGTGCCTGTGCGGATTCTGCACGAACCGCGGCCAGCGAAATTCTCGTACGATGCACGCACATCCCGTCGTGGCCTGCACTGTGGCTTGTGGGTATGCTCCATGCTTGTGGCAGCGGACTCGCGTCCACCGTTCCCTCGGGTAGGCCTGCTTGGACCATTGAAGACGATGACCCCCACATTGACGACAATCGCTGGTATGCCTATGCGGTCGCACTAGGATTGTTTGAAACCGGCGCTGTGATACCTCACACCCTACTCGCGCGCGTCAAGCGCGACATAGAACCGGCGCGGGCGGAGGATCCGCCATTCTCTACTGAGGTCGTAGCCCACATCTACGAGATGTTGAATCGGCTTTCTACCGCGTAACCTGATCGAGGTGTCCATCAATTCATCGTCGTGCTTCACTAAGAACTACGTCGATTTGCAGACGCATTCGCAGCAATCGGCGCCCTGCGCGCGGCACTTCGTTTCGGTCGAGGGCGTTCTGCGCACCGCACATCTCGATCGCCTTCGTGTGCCAGCCGGCCACGTTCAGGCAATTGTGGCGCGAGAACGTCGGCGCGTCGTAGGTGCGCAGCGCGCCCTTGTTATCGGCCAACCGCTCATACCTGCGGCCCGGCGTCGTAATTGCGGATCGCCGGGCGAGAGCATGGCCCGATGCGCGCTGGCGAGGTTGCGGAACGCCGACTTCGCACCGATGGCCAGGAAAACGTCGTCGCCCATGCCGATCTCCGCTGCGATGGCGTCGTCAAGCCTCTGATTCAAGTCGAACGAATACGCCAGACTCAGCGATACGGTAGTCTGCGGATTCCATGCAAGTCATCTCCGTCAACGTCGGATTGCCGCGCGAAGTCGAATGGCGCGATGAGATCATTCGAACTTCGATCTTCAAAACGCCGGTATCCGGCCGCATGCACGTCGATCGCCTCAACATCGCAGGGGATCGCCAGTCCGATCTCACCGTCCACGGCGGCATCAACAAAGCGGTCTACGTCTACCCCTCGGAACACTACGAGTTCTGGCGAAACGAACTGCCCGATTTTGAACTTCCGTGGGGCGCGTTCGGCGAGAACCTGACCACGAGCGGGCTCTCCGAGGAGGACGTGCATCTCGGCGACCGTTTCGGAATCGGCAGCGCGGAGTTCGTCGTCACGCAGCCGCGCATGCCGTGTTTCAAACTGACCATCCGCTTCGGACGGGCGGACATGATCAAGCGCTTCTATCGCAGCGGCCGCAGCGGCTTCTACTTCGCGGTCGCGAAAGAGGGCGAGATCGGAGCCGGCGACGCGATCTCGCTTCTGAGTCGCGATGCGGATGCGATCACGATCGCCGAGGCGTTCGCGAGTTAGTGGCGATCCGGCTTGGAGCGCTTCTGGATCTCCTTGCCAGCCGTCTCCATCGCCGTTCCCGTTGCGTGCGCGGCGTCTCGCGCGCCCGCCGCGACGTCTTTCGAGGCGTCCTTTACGTCGCGCTTCGCTTCTGCGGTTGCGGCAGTGTCCACCGTTGGAACCGTGGCCGAAACCGTGGTCGTGCTGGTCGACGTGGTCGCGGTGGTGTCCGCGGACGTCGTCGTTTCGCTCTTCTGCGTGCAGGCCGCGACGCCGATCATGAGAACTGCCGCAAGAATCGTCATTTTCATCGCTCGATCTCCGCTGCTCAAGCAGCAAGAACGCAGCCACCGGTAACGATAAGCCGATGTACGAAGATGAAGACCCGTTATCTGCGTCCCATCTGCGTCATCTGCGGATGGAGCGCGTCATTGCCTTCGTCCGCTTCTTTCGTGCAATATGGGCGGGTCCACGCCGAGAGGGCCAAAAATGACAAAACGCTCCTTCGTAACGCTGATCGCGTGTGTGCTTTTCCTTATCTCCGGAACCATGTTCGGCCAGACCACGGCCTCGCTCGCGGGTGTCGTGAAGGCGTTCGGCGATCCGTTGCCGGGAGCGACGGTCACGATCACCTCGCCGGAGTTGCAGGGATCACGATCCACAATCACCGGCGAGACGGGCGCGTACAGCTTCTCGGCGCTGCCGCCCGGTGAGTACTCGGTCTCGTTCGCATTTTCGGGGATGGAAACGCGCGTCGTCCGATCGACGCTGCGGCTCTCGCAGGCCACGCGCGTCGATGCGGTGATGGGCGCGGTTCACGAGACGATCAGCATCGGCGCGCGAACGCCCTCGGTCATCGAAACTCCGGAAGTCTCGACCAACATGACCCTTCCCTTCATCGAGCGGCTGCCCATTCAGCGCAACCAGCTCGCCACCGCGCAGTTCGCGCCGGGCGTCAACAGCAACACGCTTTCGAACGGGCAGCTCTACATCTCCGGCGGCCCGGGTTACGACAACCTGGTGATGGTCAACGGCGTCGTGGTCACCGAGAACACGCGCGGGCAGATGCGGCCGATGTACGTCGAGGACGCCATTCAGGAGACGACGGTGCTGACCGGCGCGATTTCCGCCGAGTACGGGCGGTTCAGCGGCGGCGTCGTCAACACCATCACCAAGTCGGGCGGCAACGAGTTGCGCGGCTCGCTGCGCGACTCGCTCAGTAATCCGTCGTGGTCGGCGCAGTCGCCGGCGCTGGAAACGCGCGAGAACAATCTCAATCATGTGGCCGAGGGGACGCTGGGCGGATTCGTGCTGCGCGACCGGCTCTGGTTCTTCGGCGCGGGACGATGGGCGAAGAACGACACGGCGCGGCAGACGCTTTCCATTCCTGCCTTCACCGCGAATCCGATCACGCCTGCGTCGCCCGCGATCAGCTATGCCGAGGGAAACGATCAGAAGCGGTACGAAGCGAAGCTCACCGGGCAACTCGGCGCGCGGCAGACGCTGGCCGCATCGTGGTTCGGCGTCGACACCAAGGGCACCAACGCGCGCTTCTCGAACAACTTCTACGATGTGGCCAGCCTCACCGAGCGCGTCGATCCGGAGTCGCTGCTGGCCGTTCACTACAACGGCGCGCTGAGCACGAATTTTCTGGCCGAGGGACATTACTCCGCGCGCAAATTCTCGGACCGCACCGGCGCGATGACCACGGATCTCATCGCCGGCACCGTCCTCCTCGACCGCGCTAACAACAACACGCGCTTTCACGCGCCGTCGCTGTGCGACATCTGCGACGCCGAACGGCGCAACAACGACGATGTCCTGCTCGAAGTGCATGACTTCCTCGATGCGAAGTCGTTCGGCAGCCACGATCTCGTCGCCGGCGTCGATCGCTTTGCCGAGCGGCGCTATGCGAACAACCATCAGTCGGGCAGCGACTTCTCCATTTTCGTGACGCGCGTCCAGTACAAGGATGGCGTTATCTATCCGGTCATCACGCCGTCGAACGCGTCGGGCGGCGGCACGTTCATCCGCTGGAATCCGATCCTCGTGCCGGCGTCGTCGAACGATCTTCGTACCGACTCGGCGTTCATCAACGACACCTGGAACGCCACCTCGCGCCTATCCTTCAACCTCGGCGCGCGCTTCGACCGGAATCATGCCGAGGATGCGGATGGCGTGGTGAGCTCGGACGATCACCGGCTCTCGCCGCGGCTGTCGGCGCAGTTCGACGTTCGCGGCGACGGGCGGCGTCGCATCAGCGTTTCGTTCGCCGACTACGCCTCGCGCATCGCGGACAGCATCGCTTCGTCGAATCAAGCAGCCGGCAACGCCGCCTCGATCGATTTCGCGTATCGCGGCCCGGCCATCAACAACGGCTCGCTGACGGTGCCGATGGATGACGCGATCCGCCGCATCTTCGATTACTTCAACACGCAGCAGGGCGGCACCGGCAACGTGACGGCGATCAATCTGCGGGCGAACGGCTCGCGCACGATCCCCGGCTACGCGACCTATTTCGACGGCTCGCTGGCCTCCCCCTCGGTGCGCGAGATCACGGCCGGCTACGGCGCGGCGATCGGCAGGAGCGGATTCGCGCGCGTCGATTACGTTCATCGCGACTGGCGCGATTTCTACGCCGCCAGCGTCACAACCGCAACGCGCAAGGCGAACACGCCGCTCGGCATCCCGGTCGATCTGACGCTCGTCCGCAACAGCGACAATCTCGAGCGGCAGTATCGCGGCGTGCAGATGCAGGCGCGCTGGTCGCCGGGCCGTTTCGAATTCGGCACGCACTACACGTGGTCGAAGCTGCGCGGCAACGACGACGGCGAGAGCGGCACGGCCGGCGCGGTTGCGAATACCGATCCGGCGCTCTTCTATCCCGAGTACTTCAACTACAGCCGCGTCTCGCCGATCGGCTATCTGGCCGGCGATCAGCGCCATCGCCTGCGCGCGTGGGCCGGCTATCGTCTTCCGCTCGGCACGGGCGCACTCGAAACGACGCTGCTGCAGAGTTACGACTCCGGTTTGCCCTACTCGATCGCCGGCGCGATCAATCTCACGCGCTACACCGGCGCCCCGGCGAACCTCGGCTACGCGACGGTTCCGAACGGTCTCTATTACTTCAGCGGCCGCGGCGAGCTGCGGACAGAAAGCGTGAAGTCGACCGATCTCGCGCTGCGCTACAGCGTGCGCGTGTCGTCGCTGGAGTTCTTCGCGCAAGGCGATCTGCTCAACGCCTTCAACAACGACGCGCTCTTCGATCCGAAACTCCTCGGCACGACGGTGAGCACGGCCGCGACGTCGACGACGTTCGCTCCGTTCAATCCCGCGACCCAGACGCCGATCGAATGTCCGCGCGGCGCCGCCGCCGCGACGTGCACGGCGATGGGCGCGAATTACCAGCTGGCCACGAACTTCGGACAAGCGCTGAACAATCTCGCGTATCAAACGCCGCGCACGGTGAGGATGTCGCTGGGCGTGCGCTTCTGACATGCCGGCGTCCCGTCGGCGAAGCCGGCGCAAGAACAGTAGCCCCCAGCTTCAGCTGGGGGTCAGCGGATCGCGTTGACTTGTGAGCCCGTTTTAACGGGCGAAAGAAAGCTTCTTTCGCGCGGTAAACCGCGCTCCCAAATTTCGCCGCACTCGAATTCCCCCGGCTCAAAGCCGGGGGCTACGGTTCTCACGCCGGCTACGCCGAGGAAAGTGCACGCTGTTATGAGTGGAGACACGCTGCTGCATAATCATGCGGTGACGTCCCAGGTCGTTTTCCTCTCGCTGTTTCTCGGGCTGATGGCCGGACCGCATCCGGTCGAGTTGCAAGTCGGGCCTGGCGTGCACACGGTGCGCATCCTGCTCGAAAATCGTCCGGTGGCGGTGCTGGACCAGCCGCCGTGGCGCGCGACGATCGACTTCGGACCGTCGATTGTGCCGGCCGAGCTGGTGGCGATCGGATTCGACAAGCGCGGAAACGAAATCGCGCGCGCGACGCAGCTGGTGAACGTGCCGCGGCCGGTAGCGGAGTTCAACATCGCGTTGAAGAATGACGCGGACGGCGTGCCGGCGACCGCGCAGTTCAAGTGGGAACACCTCGTCGGAGCGACAGCAGCGTCCGCGACGCTGACGATCGACGGCAAGTCCGTACCGATGAACAAAGCGGGCGCGGTCGCGCGCCTCCCGCGGCTGGACATGAAACGTCCGCATCTGATCGCCGGCGAGATGACGTTCGAAGATGGATTCGTCACGCGCCGGGAAATGGTCGTCGGCGGAGAGCTCACCGACACCGCGGAGTCGGAGATGACGCCGGTCGCCGTCCGGCAGACCGGCGCAGCGCCCGCAAACCTCGGCGACTGCTTCACCAACGGCGGCGCGCCAATACGCGTCGGGGCGATTGAAAACGCGCCGGCGCTGGCCATGTTCGTGATCGATCCCGATCCGAAGGACCCGCTGCGGAGTCTGAATCCGAAGCTCATCGCTGGCGCGCCGGCGATTAAGCGCACGGAAGCGCGCCATTCCTACTCGCTCGACTCCGGCACCTCGATGCGCGCGATTTTTCCGATTGCGGAGCTGCATCAATCGACGAACTTTTCGACCGCGATGCTCTTTCCGCCGTCGAACGACGTGCCGGCGGACGACGCAGGAGTGCTCTGGTTCCTGACGCGGCCGTACGAGAAGTACGTCGATGACGCGGTGCCGCGGCAGTTCGCCGATGCGGTCGGCGTGGCGGGACTGAACGCCATCACCGGCGCCCACCGGCGCGCGGTCGTACTCGTTTTGAGTCATCGCGACGATGCCAGCACGCATTCGCCGCAATCGGTTCGCCGTTATCTCGCCTCGATCGGCATGCCGCTGTTCGTCTGGTCCGCGACCGGACCGCGTCCCGAGCTGCGCGAGGCGTGGGGCGACGTCACCGACGTCTCGTCGCCGTCGAAATTGCAGAGCGCCGTCGACGCTCTTCGCGCGGAACTGAAGACGCAACGCGTGGCCTGGGTTGCCACCGATCCGGTGACGGCGCTGCGCATTCGTCCCACGGGAAAATGCGCGATCGCGCCGCTGGCGCAGTGATTACGCAGTCTTCGCCGCGCCGCCGCTCTCGGCCGCGATCGCTTCTTCTTCAGTGCTATAAATCTTGAAGACCGCGTCGAGCTTGGCCAGCTTGAGCAGCTTGAGGATGCGCTCGGACGGATTGACGAGGATCAGCTTGCGGTTCTGTCCGGAGAACTTGCCGAGGTAGCCGACCAGCTCACCGATGCCCGTCGAGTCGATGTAATCGATCTTCGTGAAATCGATGATGACGTTGGTGCTCTCGTTTTTCAGCACGTTCTCCAGCGCCGCGGAAAAAAACTCCGCGCTCTCGCCGAGCTTGATGAGACCTTCCACATAAAGAATGGTGAAGTTCTCGGTGTGCTTTTTTTCGACGATCAAGTTGCCTCCCCGTATTCGCCGCGAGAGTAGCAAATCTGGGACCACAGATGGGTGCGGCAGGCGCACCGCCATTTGGAGTGATGCATCATCGCCGCGTTAGCGGCTTTCAAGAAGGTAGCGAGGGGTGCGAGCAGCTTCATCGCTCGCACCCCTCGAACGAGAGTCAAAAAACGAAGTGTGCCGCGTGAGCGGCACTGGATGGAGTGTTACATTTTTCCAGTGCCGCTGACGCGGCACGAATCCTGGATCTCGACAATTTTCGAGGGGTGTTCGCTCCGCTCTCACCCCTCGCTACCTTCTGAAGCCGCTCCGCGGCGAAAAGGGGGAAAGTCCAGACCATTTACGACTGCAGCAGCGTCTCGATGCTGTCCACCATGTCGCCGAAGGTCTTCATCGAGCGGGCCCGGTCGTCGGGGATGGAGATGTGAAACTCCTCTTCGATGGCGAAAAGGATGGTCAGGGAGTCGAGCGAGTCGATGCCGGCGTCGGCCAGCGGCGTCTCCAGCGACAGCTTGTCGTCCCGGACGTCCTTCTCCTTGCGAACGATGGCGATCAGTTTCTCTTCGATCTCGGCGCGCGTCATCGGCCCGCTATGATAACCGCGATGCGCCGAAGCTACTGGCTGCTCTACCCCGCGTGGATTCTGGTCTGCGCGCTGCTTTTTCTGGCGATGCGCAATCGCGACGATCCATCGCGCCGTCCGGGACGAATTCTCAGCACCGACGCCGCAGTTCGCGCGGTGGCGATCCTGCATCGGCCGGGCTTCGAAGCGGTGCATGTGGCCGCGGAAGGCGATCGATGGATCGTCCTCTGCGACCGTGTGCCGCATACGGGATTGTCCGAGGCGGTGGTCGTGGAACTGGACTCCGTTGATGGACATCTGGTAACGATCCGAAAGCCAATCCGCAGATGACGCAGACACCCGCAGATGGATAAGCTCTTCCCGTGAAACTCACCCCGATGCTCGAGCAGTACTTCGAGATCAAGCGCCAGGCGCCCGACGCGATCCTCTTTTTCCGGATGGGCGATTTCTACGAGATGTTCTTCGAGGATGCCGAGAAGGCGGCGCCGCTCCTCGACCTCGTTCTCACCTCGCGCAACAAGGGGCAGGAGAACCAGTCGCCGATGTGCGGCGTGCCGTATCACGCTGCCGACGGCTACATCGCCAAACTGGTCCGCCTCGGCCTCAGCGTTGCCATCTGCGACCAGACCGAGGATCCCGTGGCAGCGAAGGGGCTGGTGAAGCGCGAGATCGTGCGCATCGTCACGCCGGGCACGGCCACGGAGAGTTTCATCGTCGAGCGGGAGAGTTGTTACTTGCTCGCGCTGGGCGTGGGGAGTCGGGGGTCGGGAGTCGGAGAAAAAGATTCGCGACTAACTCCGGCCTCTTCGCCGACACCCGACACCCGACACCCGACGCCCTCGGCCATCGGCGCCGCCTACCTCGACGTTTCCACCGGCGATTTTTTCGTCACGACCTACCTCAACGCCGACGATGCGCGCCTGGCCGACGACATCGCCCGCTTCGCGCCGCGCGAGGCGATTTTTCCGCGCGAGGCAGAGTTTCGACTGGAGATTCCGTCGAATGGCGTCGAGCCGTCGCTGTTCGAGATCGCCGGCGCTCACGACTATCTGTCGAAACATTTCGGGACGCAGTCGCTGCGCGGATTCGGGCTCGAAGGCGACGATCCGCGCATCGGCGCGGCCGGCGCGGCGCTGCGGTATGCGTCCGCGAGCCACAAGCGTCCTCTCGATCACGTGCTGTCGTTGCGCGTCGACAACGAAGCCGACTTTCTGCAACTCGATGCGGCCACGCTCGCCAATCTGGAGATCCTCGACTCGCGCGACGCCACCCGTCCGCGCGCGTCGCTCTGGAGCGTCGTCAACGCCACGCGCTCGGCTATGGGCGGACGGATGTTGCGGCAGTGGCTCACCCGTCCGCTGAAAGTGCGCGACGCGATTTTCGATCGCCACGATGCCGTCGACGAGCTCACCCGATCGCGCGCCATCCTCGAAGTGATGACGCAGCGACTGTCGAAGATCGCCGATCTCGAACGGCTCGCCTCGCGCATCACGCTGCGCAGCGCCACACCGCGCGAATGCCTGACGCTGGCCGACTCGCTGCTGATGGTCGACGACTTGCGGACGTCGATGGCTCCGCTGAACGGGCCGCTGCTGAAACGGCTGCGCGACGCGCTCGACCCTGTTCGGCCGGTCGTCGATCGCATCGCCGCAACGATCGCCAACAATCCGCCGCTCAACCTTCGCGACGGCGGCGCCATCAAAGCCGGCGTCGATGCCGAGCTCGATGAACTGCGCGCCATCGCCCGCGATTCGAAATCGATCCTGGTCGAGATCGAGACGCGCGAGCGCGAGCGCACCGGCATCAGCTCGCTGAAAGTGCGCTTCAACTCCGTCTTCGGCTACTACATCGAAGTCTCGAAATCGAACCTGGCCAAAGTTCCCGACGAGTACATCCGCAAGCAGACGCTGGTCAACGCGGAGCGCTTCATCACTCCCGACCTGAAAGTGCTGGAGGAGAAGATCGTCGGCGCCGAGGGGAAGGCGATCGTGATCGAGGAGCGGCTGTATGGCGAGCTGCTGGAAAACGTCGCGAAGATGACCGGCGCGATTCTGGCGACGGCGCGCGCGGCCGGTCAGGTCGATGCGCTCTCGTCACTGGCCACGATCGCCGTGCGTCATCGCTACGTGCGCGCGTCGCTGTCCGAGGCCGCCGAGATCTGCATCGAGGATGGACGCCATCCAGTCATCGAGGTCATCGCCACCGACCGATTCATCCCCAATCACACGAACGTCGAACGCGACCGCAACGGAATCCAGATCATCACCGGGCCGAACATGGGCGGCAAATCGACCTATCTGCGCCAGGTCGCGCTGATTGTTCTACTCAACCAGATCGGCAGTTTCGTTCCCGCCGCCAAAGCCCGCCTCGGCATTTTCGACCGCATCTTCACGCGCGTCGGAGCTTCTGATCAATTGGCCCGCGGCGAGTCGACGTTCATGGTGGAGATGCACGAGACCGCGAACATCCTCAACAACGCCACCGACCGCTCGCTGATCATCCTGGACGAGGTCGGCCGCGGCACGGCCACGTTCGACGGCCTATCGCTGGCCTGGGCCATCATCGAATACATCCACGACACACCGTCGCGCAGCGGCATCACACTCTTCGCCACGCACTACCATGAGGTCACCGATCTGGCCAAGACGAAATCGCGCGTCGCGAACTTCAGCGTGGCCGTGAAGGAATGGAACGAGCAGATCATCTTCCTCCGCAAAGTAGTCGAGGGCGCCGCGGATAAAAGCTACGGAATCCAGGTGGCGAAGCTGGCCGGCATCCCGCGCTCGATCACCGAACGCGCCCGCGAAATCCTGACCACGCTGGAGCGCAAGGAACGCGACGTTGTCGCCGAGACGCAGAAGCGGGCCTCTCCCACCGCACAACTCTCCCTCTTCGGCGGCGCGCAACTCGAAGTGCTCGACGAGCTGCGCGGACTGGCCATCGAAACGCTGTCGCCGATCGAAGCGCTCAACGTGCTCGACCGCATGCAGCGCAAGGTGCGGTGATCTCTCAACTCTGCCGAGCCTCACCAGCACAGACAAGAGTGTCTGTGCCACATCGATCCTGCCGTACTTGCGCAATGCGGGCTTACGAACGAGCCGGTGTGGCACAGACACTCTTGTCTGTGCTTTAGCAAGATGCAGTGCCTGACCCTGCTAACCGAGGTTGCGCCCACCTCGCACGAATCCCGCATAATTACCCTTCATGCACAAGCCGCTCATCGGCATCGGCTCGGACGTCCTGCAGAACGAGGGCGAACGCGACCGCGCCTTTGTCTTCACCACCTACATCGAATCGCTCAAACGCGCTGGCGCCGTGCCGGTGCTCATTCCGCCGCAGCCGGAAAATGCCGCTGACCTCGTCGAAACGCTCGACGGCATCCTCCTCGCCGGCGGCGACGATTGCGATCCTGCCGAGTACGGCGAGGAGAAGCATCCCACCTGCGAGACGATGGACCCGCGCCGCCAGAAGAACGACCTCGGCCTCGCCAAACTGGCTCGCGAGCGCCGCATCCCCACCCTCGGCATCTGTCTTGGCGTTCAGGTCATGAACGTCGCCGCGGGCGGAACGCTGATTCAGGATATCGGCAGTGCCGTCGATACCGACATCGATCACGCCAGCGAACCGAGCGACCGGCATCGCCACGACGTCCATGTCGATTCGTCGACCACGCTCGGACGCATCCTCGGCGACCAAGAGTTCAACGTGAACTCGTCGCATCATCAGGCCATCGGACGCGTCGCCGACGGACTGCGCGTCACCGCCAAAGCGCCGGACGGAATCGTCGAAGGGCTCGAAGATCCATCGCATCCTTTCTATGTCGGCGTGCAGTGGCATCCCGAGGACATGCCGGGAGAATCGTCGGCCTCGGCGATCTTCGGCGCGTTCGTGGAAGCGGCGCGCAAGTACGCGCGCGAAAAACAAAACGCGGCAGCGGATTTGTCACCGGTCGGTGCCGCGCCTTCGGAATAGCGACTTTCCCGGTGCCGTTTGCGACCGGCGAACGGGAGGATTCACGTGAAACGGATTGCCCTGCTTGCCGCGGTTGCGTTGCTGTTCGTCCAGCAAGCCTCCGCGTCGCCGTGGCTGAAAGACATCGCCTCGGCGCAGAAAGCCGCGAAGGAAAAGAATCAGCTCATCTTCGTCGATCTCTTCGCCGACTGGTGCGGCTGGTGCCATCGCTTCGAGCAGGAAGTGATCCCCTCCCAGAGTTTCCAGAACGCCACGGACAAGATGGTCCTGCTCCGCCTCAACACCGAGGATGGGAAGGACGGTACGAGGTTCGCGCGCGATTTCTCGGTGAACTCGCTGCCGACGTTTCTGGTGCTTAACAAGGATCTGATGATCGCCGGCATCATCAAGGGCTACGCGCCGGCGAAAGAGTTCGCGGCATCGCTCGGCGACGCTGAGGTCAAGTACAACGACTTCATGAAGCGCGCGAACGACGAGGCCTCGATTGCCAAGGACTACGGGAAACGCTTCGCGCTGGCGAAGGAGTTCGAGTCGCGCGCCGCGTACGCGCAGAGCGAAGCGCGATTGAAAAAGCTGATCGCCGAGCCGGCCATCCCCGTCAACGTCCGCGACGACTCCTACTTCGAGCTCGCGCTGAATCAAATCCTGCAGAAGAAATACGTCGATGCGAAGGCGACCCTGGCCAAGTTCGCGACGCTGCAGAACAAAGGCGACGCCTTCGAGCGCTCGCGCCTGCTGATCGGCGACATCTACATGCAGACCGGCAACATCCCGGCGGCAATCGACGAGTACAAGGCGTTCAAGGCGAAATATCCGAACTCCGCGTACACCGGCAACATCAACATGATGATCGCGAACCTCGAGCGCCAGCTCGGCGGCCCTAGAAAGCAGTAAGGCAAAGGCGGAATGTTGAATGTTGAGTGTTCAATGTTGAATGTTGAATGGAAGCCCGCCAGCCCCGTCGTCATTCAACATTCAACATTGAACATTCAACATTCAACATTTGCCTTCCTGCGCGCTCTCGCGATCTGTGCATTCGTAACCACCAGCGCCTTCGGACAGCTCGCCCTCGGCGGCGGCGCCGCGAACGCGATTCCGGGACAAGAGCTGGTCAAGCTCACCGGCGTCGTCAATGAGCGTCACGATTCCGACGTCAAAGGCGTCGTCACCGCCACGATCCAAAACGGCTGGCACATCAACTCGAACAAGCCCCTCGACGACTTCGTCATCCCGACGAAGCTCTCCTTCGATGGAGCCGAGCTCGTTTCCGCCAACTATCCGCCGCACGCCGTGCACGCCTTCACCTTCAGCGGCGGACAGAAGCTCGCCGTCTTCGAAGGGACGATTCTGATTCCCTTCATCGCGAAACTGCAGAGCGGCGACACGATTCACGGCAAGCTCCACTACCAGGCCTGCAACGACACCGTTTGCCTGCCGCCGCGCGATGCCGAAGTCACGATCGATGCGAAGACGATCGCCGCGGCGCCAGTGGCGCCTGCGACATCCTCCAGCTTCACTCCCCTATCCGCCGCACCGAAAGGCGCCACGCCCGTTGGCAACGACCGCCTCTCCGCCGCGTACGCCGAGCACGGACTGCCGCTGACGCTGCTCATCCTCTTCGTCGGCGGACTGGCGCTGAACCTCACGCCGTGCGTCTTTCCGATGATTCCGATCACGGTCGGCTTCTTCGCCATGCAGAGCGACGGCCGCCGTTCGCGCCGCTTCGCGCTCTCGCTGGCCTACGTCATCGGCATCGTCATCACCTACTCCGCCCTCGGCGTTTTCGCCGCGCTGAGCGGACGGATGTTCGGCTCGTGGTTGCAGTCGCCGGCCGTGCTGATCGGCTTCGCGGTCCTGATGCTCATCCTGGCATCGTCGATGTTCGGCGTGTGGGAGTTCCGCGTCCCGCAGTTCATCACCAACCGCTCGGCCGGCCGCGCAGGAGTTGCCGGCGCGCTGACGATGGGCCTTTTCGTCGGCATCGTCGCCGCGCCGTGCGTCGGACCGGTGGTCGTGGCGCTCTTCACGCTCGTCGCGGCGATCGCGAAACCGGCGATCGGCATGGCCATGTTCGCCACGCTCGCATTCGGACTCGGATTTCCGTACCTCATCGCGCTCAACGTTTTCCCGAAACCGGGCGAGTGGATGGTGCAGGTCAAAAAAGCGATGGGCTTCGTGCTGATCGCGATGGCCTTCTACTTCCTTCGTGCAGTCATCGGCGAAACCCCCTTCCGACTCGGCGTCGCGGCGAGCCTCCTCATCGGCGCGATCTTCCTCTTCGCAAGCAAAGGTCCGCGCGGACGCGTGATGCGACTGGCGTGCGCCGTCATTCTCCTCATCGGCGGCGTCGCATTCGCCATTCCGCCGCACAAAGGCGCCGAGGTGCAGTGGCAGAAGTACGACGCGGCGGTGGCGTCGGCGACCGGTAAGCCGATCATCATCGATTTTTTCGCCACGTGGTGCATCCCGTGTAAGGAGCTCGACGAGAAAACGTTCAGCGACGCGGCGGTGGCGAAGGATCTCGATCGCTTCACCCGCGTCAAGGCCGATCTGACCAATGCCGATGATCCGGTCGTGAAAGAGCTGACCAAGCGCTACGCGATCGTCGGCGTTCCCACCGTCGTCTTCATCGATTCCTCGGGACACGAACAGCAGCAGCTTCGCCTCACCGGTTTCGAAGCGCCCGACAAGTTCCTCGCTCGCACGCAGCAGGTGAAGTGACCACGCTCACCCTCGAAGCCGTGCAGCGCGTGCGCGAACGGATCGCGCGCGCTCACGAGCTCGCGAACGCGCGATTTCGCGAGGCCTTCGCATCGGGAACAGGTCCGCTCCCGCCGAAAGCGCACATGGCCATGCAGGCCGCGGCGCTCCTCGAATGCGCGCAAGGCGTTCGCGTTCGCGGCGAGATCCGCTACGACGTCATCGGCGAGGAGAGCACGCCGTACGTCGATCGCGGCCGCCCGATCTACGAATTCTTCGACGTCGACCGCAATCCCGAAGCGATTTTCGAATACTGGCTGGTCATCAGCGACATCGTCGGCGCAACGTCGTGGCGCATGACGCGCCTCATCGCGACCGCTGACGACTACGACGCCGCGCTGATGCGCATGCAGTCGCCGCAAATCGTCCGCGCACTGATCGCCACGCATCTTCCCTCGGTCGATGCACGCGACGACGGTACCGCACTCCTCGAAGCCACCGTCTACACGCGCGCCGAAGAGGAGCGAATCGAACGCCGCCAGCTGCTGCTCGACGTCCACAACGAATTCCACTACCACGGACGCGCGCTGCTCGCGGAAGGACGCGGCGGCGTTCGCGTCTGATCTCAGGCGATCAGTCCTGCGAGCACCTCGAACGATTTCAACTCATGCCCGAGAAAGTTGCGCCGAAAAAACGCGGCCAGGGAACGGGCTTCGATCAGCGCATCCGGCGCGACGTCGGCGACAGCAAACTCGCCGACCGGCATGCGCATGATGGCGTCCAGCACATCGGCGACGTCGTTCGCAATCACCTGCGCATGATCGCCAGCACAATTTGCGCAAACGAATCCATGCGCTCCCGAATCGAAACGTAGCGGACGTCCCAACGGACCGTCGCACGCGTTGCAGTTCCGCAGCGACGGCAGCACACCCGCCAAGCGCAGGATCCAGACCTCGGCATACGCAACCACCCGCAGCGGCGCCGCCCCTTCCAGCAACGCCTCGGTAGTCCGATCGAGCAGCCGGTAGATCAACTCCGCCGGATCGCCCGACTGCGCGAACGTATCGACCGTCTCCGCCAGATACGACGCCGCCACGCTGGCCGCCAGATTCTGCTGCGCCGGAAAGAGCGATCGAATCAGATCGACCGACTCGATGCGCACGATCTCCTCCGCCTCCCGCTCGACGTACCCGATCTTCACTTTCGCCAGCGGCTCCAGCGACGCCCCGAACCGCGTCCGCATCGACCGCGCCCCATACGCATACCCCTTCACCTTCCCATGCTCCGGCGTCAAAAAGACAACGAGCTTGTCCCTCTCCCGCGCCGGAAAGGTGTGCAGAACGATGGCCTCTGTACGTTGGAGCCGCATTGCGGGTGAGAGTACATTGGATGGAAGCGGCCGTTGCGGCGGCGCGTTCGGAGGTGCGATGCGATACCGAGTGGTGCTTCATGAATCCGAGGAAGGCTTTGCGGTTGCCTGTCCCGGCCTGCCCGGCTGCTGGTCGCAAGGCGCGACCGAAGCCGAGGCGCTGGAAAATATTCGATCGGCAATTGCGGAGTACCTCGAAGGAGTGGCCACGCTGACGGCAGGCTCCGAGGTGCGCGAAGTTGAAGTTGCCGTGAGCTGATGCCGAAGCTCGCCGGAGTCAATCACCTCGATGCCGTTCGCGCGCTCGAACGAGCGGGATTTCGCATCCTTCGGCAAGGAAAGCACATCGTGATGACCGACGGCGCTCGCGTCCTGACAGTTCCTCGGCACAATCCGGTCAATGCCTTCACGATGGGCGGAATCATCCGAGATGCCGGCCTCACCGTCGACGAGTTCAAGAAACTCGTGTGACGTGAACTCCGCCTCTCCGCGCTCTCCGCGTGAAACCGTTCCCTTGTGATGCTCGCGATAAGCTTCCCGTGAATGCGACTCGTCGTGACAATCCATGAGGAAACGCCTCAAATCGCGATCGATGTGATCCGCGCGCTCAACGCAGACCATGACGCGATCGAAGTGCGTGCCGATGCGTTCCAAGACCGAGTTGTCGATTGGAAAAAAATCCGCGAGGCGACGAAGAAGCCGATCATCGCCACGAATCGTGGCCGCCGACACGTCGACATCGACGCGGCGTTGGCGGCGGGCATCGATTTCATCGACGTCGAGTGGCCCGAGGAGGTTGATGAGAGTCGCGTGATCCTCTCGCACCACGACTACGACGGCATGCCGGACGTCGACCACCTGATCAAAAAGATGAAAGCGGATCACATAAAGATCGCGTCGACGCCGAAGAACTTCGCCGACAACGCGCGGCTGCTGGCCGCACTTGAAAAACCGGGAACGACAATCATCGGCATGGGAGCGCGCGGTTTGTACTCACGCATCCTCGCGCCGTTCTTCGGATCGGAGTTCCAGTTCGTCAGCGTGGACGAAGCGCGCTCCGCGGCGCCGGGTCAGTTGACGTTGCAACAGGCGCTGGCGATTTATGGCCCGGATCGTCGATCGTTAAGAGCGGACAAGATCTTCGCCATCGCCGGCAATCCCGCCGCGCACAGCGGATCGCCGGCCATTCACAACTCCATCTTTCGCGAGCGCGGAGTCGCCGCCGCATATTCGATTTTCGAGACCGATGATTTTCTCGACATCGCCGCCCCGTTCGCGCGCGGCGAGCGCTTCGCGCCGCACGGGCTTTCGGTCACCGCTCCGTTCAAGGAAGACGCGCTCACCTTTGCGGAGTCTGCCGGCGGCGACATTCGAACGAATGCGCGCGAAGCGGGAGCGGTGAATACGCTCGTTCGCATCGCAGGGCGAATCGTCGCCGATAACACCGATGTCGATGGTTTCGAGGCGCTGATAAAAAAGACGTCCGCGCGAACCGCAGCCGTCATCGGCGCGGGCGGCACCGCGCGCGCCGCGCTCGTCGCGCTGCGGCGCGCGGGGATCGAGTTCACCGTCTTCAACCGCACGGCGGACAAGCTCAACGCGCTACCGCTCGATCGATTGTCCGCATTTCGCGGCGATCTCGTCATCAATACGTTGCCGCGGAATGTGGCCGTAACGCTGCCCATTGCCGGTACCATCATCGAAGCGGCGTACGGCGGCGAATCGCACGCGACTTTCAATGGACTCGATCTGCTCCGCGCGCAGGCGGCGCGGCAGAGCGAGCTTTTTCTCGAGGCATGTGAATGAACCTGGATGACCTTCGTAACGACTACGACATCGTTCCCATCGTGCGCGAATTGAGCGCGGACGCCATCACGCCCGTCGCTGCGTTCGCCGCGCTTTCGGGCGACGGCGAGGCGTTTCTTCTGGAGAGCGTTGAGCGCGGCGAAAACGTCGGCCGCTACTCCTTCGTCGGATTCGAGCCGCGCCGCAGCCTGCGTTTCGATGAAAACACTCCCGATCCTGTTTCCGTCCTGAACAACGAGCTGCGTCCGCTGCGCGTCTATCGCGAGGAGACCCTGCCGCCGTTTTTCGGCGGCGCGGTCGGCTTCTTCGGCTACAGCGTGGCCGGCTGGAGCGAGCGCATCCCCGACTCGCATCCCAACAACTGCGGCATCCCCGACGCGCGGCTGCTCTTCTTCGACAACGTCATCGTCTTCGATCACGTCAAGCAGCGGCTCTACGTCATCGTCAATCTCTTCACGTCCGACGCGCATGCATCGTTCGATGAAGCGAACGCGCGGCTCGACCGCGCTATCGAGAAGCTGCGCGCCGCGCGCGTGGAGCTCCTCGCGTTTCCGAATGACGTTCGCGACGCCGAGTTCACGCCGAACATCCCGCGCGCCGATTTCGAGGCGGTCGTCAAGGCCGCGAAAGAGGAGATCGTCTCCGGCGAAATCTTCCAGATCGTCCTCTCGCAGAGCTGGAGCACCGACTTTCCCGAGCACGACGCGCTCACGCTTTACCGCGTGCTGCGCTCGATCAATCCGTCGCCGTACATGTTCCTGCTGCGGACGCCGGAGTGCACGCTGGTTGGCGCGTCGCCGGAGATGCTCGTGCGCGTCGACGGAAGACGCGCCGAAACGCGTCCGATTGCCGGAACGCGCCGCCGCGGCGCGACGCACGACGAGGACGCGGAGCTGGAACGCGCGCTAGTCGCCGATCCGAAAGAGCAGGCTGAGCACCTCATGCTCGTCGACCTCGGCCGCAACGATCTCGGCCGCGTCTGCGTCAGCGGCTCCGTTTTCGTCACCGACTTCGCGCACATCGAGCGCTACAGCCACGTCATGCATCTCGTCACGAACGTCGAAGGAACTCTGCGCGACGACCGCACGCCGGTCGATCTCTTTCTCTCCTGCTTCCCCGCCGGCACGCTCACCGGTGCCCCGAAGATTCGCGCGATGGAGCTGATCGATGCGCACGAAACGACACGGCGCGGACCGTACGGCGGCGCAGTGGCGTACTTCGCCTTCAGCGGAAACATGGATTCATGCATCGCCATCCGCACGATCGTTTTGTCGAAAGGTCAGGCATCGATTCAGGCCGGCGCCGGCATCGTCTACGACTCGGATCCCGCGTATGAGTACGAGGAGTCGATGAGCAAATCGGCGGCGCTGAAGCAGGCTATCAACGTCGCCAAAACGATCACAGCAGACCGGCCTCCAAAGCCTTGAGCACCGCGCGCGTGCGATCGCGCACGCCGAACTTCGCCAACACGCTCGACACCTGATTCTTGATCGTCCCCTCGGCCGTGCCGAGGGCGTGCGCGATTTCTTTGTTCGAATAGCCGCCGGCCATGAGGCGGACCACTTCCAGCTCGCGGGCAGTGAGCGCCTCGATCGGCATCGCGTCGTCCGCGATCGGCGACGTCGCGCGAAGAAGGCGCTGCGTGATGGCGGGCTGGAATACCGTCCCGCCCGCGGCGATGGCGCGGATCGCGTTCATCAATTGCTGATACGAAATGTCCTTCAGCAGAAAGCCGCGCGCGCCGCTGCGGATGGCGTCGAGAACGACGGCGGTATCGTCGAAAGTCGTAAGAACAAGCGTCGGCGGCAACGCATCGATCGCGGACAGCTCGCGAAGAACATCGACGCCGCTCTTCTTCGGCATCCGCACATCGAGCAGCAGCACATCGACTTCGGACGCCGGCACGCGCTCGATCGTCTCCGCGCCATCCTCGGCCTCGCCCGCGATGACGATTTCCGCATCCATCTCCAGCAGCGTGCGGATTCCCTGACGGATGAGAAGCTGATCGTCGGCGATGAAAACGCGGATCACGGATGGCTCCGCGCCGGCACGAACGCGGTCAGCGCGAAGCCGCTGCCCGCGCCGTTCTCGATGGTCAGCTCGCCACCGGCTCGTTCGATGCGTTCGCGCATGCCGCGCAACCCGAAGCCGTCGCGGATGTTCGCGCGTCCGCGGCCGTCATCCCGCGCACGGACCTCGAACGCGTCACCGCTGCGGCGGACGGTGATCCAGAGATTCTCCGCGCCCGAGTGCCGGGCCGCATTCGTCACGACTTCCTGAACGCAGCGGAGGATGACCAGCCCGCGTTCGGGATCGTCGATGCGCAGCGCGTCGTCGACTTCGAGTTGCACGCGCGGACGCGGCAGATCGGCGACGAGCGTGCGCAAGGCGCGGGTGAGATCGAGGCAATCGTCAGCATTCTTCTCGGCGACGATGGCGCGAACGTCCGCGAGCAGCGTCCGCGCCAGTGACTGGGCTTTCTCGACGTCGCCGTGCGCGGCGCCGTCGGTGCGCACGAGCGCCGCCTCGAGGTTCAGCGTGAGCGCGGTGAGGTGATGGCCGAGGGCGTCGTGAAGCTCGCCGGCGATGCGAAGGCGTTCGGTGATGCGGCCGCCGTCGGCGACGAGATCCTGCATCGCGCGGAGCTGCGCACTCGTCCGCAGCTCGCGATCGAGAAGCTCGAATGCGAAGAAGGCCAGGATCTGAAATCCGAGGTACGGCGGCGTGAGCAGAAAGGCGGAGCGGCCATTCCAGTGAAGGGCGACGGCGCCGGCGAGCAGCAGCGTCTGCGCCGCGATCCACGCCAATCCGCGGCGGCGATCGAGCAGCGACGGCAAACGCATGGCGATCATCACCATCAGCGCGCCTTCGAATCCGTCGCACAGCAGCAGCACCATGACCGTGACGCAGAGCGCTTCCATCGCCAGAAACGCAAGGCGCGGATGCCGCAAATCGGCGATGAAGAGCGCGCCGAAGAGGACGTACGCAACGGCCCAGCGCCACATCACGCCGGGCGTGTTCGCGCCCTGGATCACGACCGGCAAACCGACCATCAGCCAGGCCGTCAGGCCCGCGACGCCGAGGATGCGCGTTTGCGGCATGGCGCGAGAATGACACAGCAGCCGCGGCGCGTGAATAGGCCGGAAGTCACATGCCGAGGGATGCCCCGAGCGGCACATGCGCCGCGGCCGCGCCGCGCGTACGTTGTGCCGCGGAGGATTTCAACATGCGAACCCTTTTACTCGTCGCGTTGATCATCGGCATTACGATTCCGGCCATGGCCGAAGACGATTTTCTGAAGGCGGTCAACTCCGGCGACGTCGCCACCGTGACGTCGATGCTGGCGCGCGATCCCGCGCTCGCCAACGCGAAGAATGCGAAAGGCACCAGCGCCGTCATCAGCGCGCTCTTCATCAACAAGGGCGAAGGATTTCTCGATCCGGCGAAGAACGAGATGCTGCACGCGATCCTCGCGCAAAAACCGAAGCTCGACATCTTCGAGACCGCGGCCCTCGGCACGGCATCGCAGCTCGAGGCGATGTTGACCGATGCGGACACCGTCAAAAGCCGCAACCATTTCGGCTGGACTCTGCTGCACATGGCGGCATTCGGCGGCAACGTGGCGAACACGGAGCTGTTGATCAAAAAGGGCGCAGCGATCGAAGCCCGCGCCGGATCGAAGTTCCGCAACACGCCGCTGCAGACGGCGCTCCTTTCCGGCCAGTACGCAACTGCAAAGATTCTCCTCGACCACGCCGCCGACGCGCTGGTGCGCCAGTCGCGAGGCTTCACGCCGATGCACGAAGGCGCGATCAGCGGACGGATCGACATCATCCAACTCCTCCTCGACCACGGCGCCGAAATGAACTCCGTCGCCGACAACGGCGCGACTCCGCTGGCAGAGGCGATCCGCGGGAAACACGACGAGTTGGTGGCGTGGATGAAGGCGAGGGGGGCGGTGGTGGGGATTCAGGTGATCAAGGAATAGAAACCACGAAGACACAGCGCGGCATAGCCGCAACCAAAGCATTTTCCCATCGAGAGTCCCTCTCCCCGCGTCTTCTTGCGGGGAGAGGGAGACACGAAGTGCGGGTGAGGGGCGTTTCACGAGGCTCGATCTGCCAAGCTCCGCCCCCTCATCCGCCTTCGGCACCTTCTCCCCCGGCAAAAGACGCCGGGGGAGAAGGACTCTCGATGGAACTCACACGCGAGAACCGTCAAAGAAAATCTTCGCGGCGCGCGCAGAATCTATGGGCTCGCAGTACAGAGATCGCAAGGGAGTAAGCAACTGGTGGCCGAGCCTTGGGCAACCAGCGCCACCGGCCGTGCCGGTTTGAGATCACAAATTGTGATCTCAAGTTCGGCTTAGACTGCTCGCGTGCAAGTCCTTGCGCGCGTGTATCGCGGCGATCAGATCGAGTCGTTTCATACCGGATCGATTGCCGTCGTCGACTCGATGGGTCGTCTGCTCGCGTATGCCGGCGAGCCGGGATTGCGGACTTGCCTTCGGTCCGCGGCCAAGCCGTTTCAGGCCATTCCGTTGCTTGAGTATGGGGGCGTCGATGAGTATGAGTTGTCGGGTGAAGAGATCGCGCTGACGTGTGGATCGCATGGCGGCGAGCCGCTGCACGTGGCCACCGCGGCGGCGCTGTTGCGGAAAGGGGAGTTCGACGAGTCCGACCTCCTTTGCGGCGCGCATGTCCCCTACGATGAGAAAGCGGCGGCGGAGTTGCGGTCGTCGGGCGACGAGCCGTCGGCGCTGCACAACAACTGTTCCGGCAAACATGCCGGCATGCTGCTGGCCACGCAGGTGATGGACGTTCCATCGGCCGACTACATCGACGCCGCGCATCCGTTGCAGGAAACCATGCGCGCCACGCTGGCCGACTTCGCCGACCTCGATCCGGACGAGATTCCGATCGCGACTGACGGCTGCGGCGTTCCGGCCTTCTTCCTCTCGCTGCAGCGGACCGCCTTCGCGTATGCGCGGCTGATGGCCAGCACGCAAACGGGAATCGCCGGCGCGCTCGAACGCTACGCCGGCAGCGCGGCGGAGATCGTCAACGCCATGACCGGCTTTCCGCAATACGTGGCCGGCGCGTGGAGCATGACCACGCCGCTGATGCAGGCGCTCGGCGGCGAGCTGCTGTCGAAAGAGGGCGCCGAGGGGTTGTATGCGATGGCTTTGGCACCGTCGCTGGTGGGGGCGTTGACCGGACGGCTGCGCGTCGCGGATGATGTCGCGGTCGGCATCGCTCTGAAGATCCATGATGGCTCCATGGCGCGCGGCCGAAATCCGGTCATTCTCAAGACTCTTGAAATCCTCGGCGCCGACGTTTCCTCGGCTCCGGAGTTGCAACCGTTTCGCCGTCAGCAAGTGTCGAACGTCGTTGGGAAAATCGTCGGCGAAGTCCGGGCCGAGTTCGAGTTGGAGATGCTATGAAGACTTCCGCAGCACTTCTGCTTTCTGCGATTTGCTTTCTCCCTTCGTGCCGCACCGTCGGCGTTTCGAAGACCAACGGCGGCTACGCCGAGATCGCGCCCACCATCGCCGCGGAGATGATTCTCGACAGCCAGCAGGTCGTGGTCATCGACATCCGGCCGTCGTCCGCGTATCGCGGTCCCGAGGGACACATTCCGGGAGCGATCAGCGCGCCGTTCGAGACCATCGAGATGCGGCTGCCCGAACTGCTGCCGTATCAGAATCAGACCGTGCTCGTTTACGGCGAAACGGGCGAGGACGGCGCGGTGGCCGCGCAACTGCTGAGCGTGGCCGGCTTCCGCAACGTCGTGCACGTCAACGGCGGCATCAAGGAATGGATTGAACGCGGCTACCGCACTGTTAACGCGCAATGATTTGAATCCGGTCCGACAGGAATTGACGATGAAACGAGCACTCACGGCCACCGTGCTGGCCCTCCTTCCCTTCTGTGTCCTGGCGCAACGCGCGCCGACGCTCAACGGCGCACTGACGAATTTCGCGACGCGGTCGCTGGCGAAATGTCCCGAAGCGAAAATCACCGTGGCCCCGGTCGGCCAGGAAGGTCCGCGCGGCTTCGTGCTGTACCAGCTGTCGCAGGAATCGAGCGACCCGAGCTGCCAGCGCAAGACCTACATGCTGCACTCGCCGGTCAGCGGCCAGGTCGTGATCGGCACGATCTTCACGCTGCCCGAGGATGCGCGGCCGGTGCAGGCGCGAATCGCCGAGGTCGGAAGCAACGCGCTGAAAGAGCCGGTCACGGCGGTCATCGCGCCCTTCCCTCTTCCGGACGGACTGCGCGCGGTCTCGATCATCAAAAAGTCGAAGGCGGCCGGCGGCGGATTCACGTACCGCGGATTCGTCGACTCGTCGAACAGCTACCTGATCGTCGGCACGCGCGGCAATCTGAACGTCGATCCGGGCCGGGCCATCGTCGACTCGATCGGCCTGGGCGGCGCGACGCGGCGCGGCAATCCGAAATCGAAGGTGCAGATCATCGAGCTGTCCGATTTCGAGTGTCCGACCTGCGCGAAGGCTCACAAAAAGGTGGAGCCGATCATTGCGAAGAACCTCGACAAGGTCGATTACTACCGCCTCGATCTCCCTCTCTTCGAACATCACGAGTGGGCTCTCGACGCCGCCCTCGGCGCGCGCGCGCTGTCGAAGGTGGCGCCGGGCAAGTACTGGAACTACGTGAACTTCGTCTTCGAAAATCAGGAGACGATCGGCAAGGAGCCGTTCGACAAGTTCCTCAAGAATTTCGTCGAGGACAACGACATCAACTGGAAGGCCGTCGAGAAAATCTACAAGTCGCCGGCGGAAAAGAAAGCGCTGATCGATCAGGTCAGCCGCGCCTTCGACAACGGCATCCTCTCGACGCCGACGTACATCATCAACGGCCAGGTCATCGGCTTCGGTCCCGAGGGCCAGTTCACGATCGACGCGATCAAGAGCGCGTTGGGGGTGAAGTAAGTTTCAGGTGCAGGCACTGCATCTTGCTAAAGCACAGACAGGAGTGTCTGTGCCACACCGGCTCTGCCGGTAAACAGAATCATGCAAATACGGCAGGATTGATGTGGCACAGACACTCTTGTCTGTGCTGGTGAGGCTCGGGACGACTGATAATCAGAACCCGATCGACACCTTCGCCGCGTAGCTCCTGACCTCGGCCTGCGTCGCTTCGACGACGAGCTTCGGCACGAGTAGCGAAAGGCGCACGCCGACCGTGTAGCGATTCAGACTGCTCTTGTCGGTCAGCGTGAACGCCGATGTATGCGTCGTCGCGGGGACGTCGCCGCGCGCATCGATTTTCATCCGGCCGATCGCCGCATACGGCGTGATCGGACCGAAACCTTTGCTGAGGAAAACTTCCGCGCCGTAGGTTTTCTCGTGAAAGACGTCGATGCCGGTGAGCGTCGAATACGACAGCCGCAGCGCCAGCTCTGGCTTCAGCAATCCGCCGCGGAGCAGCGGCGTATCGAGCGCGCCGCCCCAGGTCTTGATGCCGCTGTCCGAAATCTTCGCGTACGTGCCGGAGATCGTGCCGAAGCCGAATCCTTTCGACACCACGAGCCGCGGAACGCCGATGTAGCCGTGCGACGTGAACGTGTTTCCCTGCGGAACGGCGGCGCGCCAATACGCGGCGTTCTCGTCGATCTTCACGACAGTCGCGGCGACGCCGGCGTCGAATCCGAGCAGGCCGCTGGCGCGCGCGGGCTGCACAGGCGTCGCGAAAATCGCCTGCCCGACCACGCGCGAGAACTCGCTGAAGTTCGCCTGGTTCACGAGGTTCGGATCGAACTTGATGTCCTGACCAAACAGAGGCAACGCGGCGAACGCGATCAGAAAAGCTGCGACATGTACTCGTTGCTCAAAAGGAAACCGGAAGGGGTGAAGGCCACGCGATTTCCCACCCGCCGCAGCCACCCGTCGCTCAAGCCTCGATCCATCCATGCGATTCCCTCCTCGCCGCAAAGTCGTACAACGTCCGCATAGTCTATGCCCTCGGCCTGCCGCAGCCGGAGGAAGATCGTCTCGCGCCGCACTTCGCCCTCGCCGAGGACTTCCGCGAACTCCGGCTCGCGCTGTCCGGCAATGTAGCGATGGATGTCGCGCGTATTCGCGAAGCGGCGATCGCCGATGAACGAATGCGCTCCGATGCCGAAGCCGAGGTATTGCTCGCGGCGCCAGTAGCGAAGATTGTGGCGGCACTCCTGGCCCGGCCGCGCGAAGTTGCTGATCTCGTACTGCGCGAGACCGACGTTCGCGAATCGTTCGATGGCCATCAGGTAGAGGTTCGCGACCAGATCCTCGTCAGGCAACGTGACGCGTTCGTCGTCGACCTGTCGCGCCAACGCCGTCCCTTCTTCGAGATCGAGCATGTAGAGCGATACGTGACCGGCGCCGGTGTTGATGGCCGTGTCCAGCGTCTCTTCGAAACTCGCCGCGGTCTGACGCGGTAATCCGAGGATGAGATCGAGACTGGTGCGAACTCCGGATGCCGCAGCGATGCGAACCGCCTCGAGCGCCTGCGCGCGCCCATGCACGCGGCCGAGCGGCCGCAGCTCGTCATCATGAAACGACTGCACGCCGATGCTGATGCGATTCACGCCGAGCGACCGCCAGAACGCGACGGCATCTGCATCGACATCCTCGGGATTGGCCTCAATGGAAAACTCGGCGGCATCGTCGATGTCAAACCGATCGCGAATCGTCTTTACGACGCGCGCGAAATTCTCGCGCGACGTCCGCGACGGCGTCCCGCCGCCGAAGAAGATGCTGTCGACGCGCTCCCCGTTCGAACGCGCTTCGATCTCGGTGATCAAGGCTTCGGTGTACTGATCCTGGAGCCGGATGTCCGTCGAAACCGCAAACGGACAATACGTGCAGTGAACGCGGCAAAACGGGAGGTGAACGTAGAGGCCGAGGGGCATTGGAAGTGACGCAATCAGCGTCGTCGCATTAACTCTTTGTCTTCGGGAGAAAGTTCGATGTCTTCGATCTGGTCCCAAGGTACATGAACGAGCACACCGTCGACGACGATAACCAATGGCGTGTGTGTCGCTCGGGCGATCTCACGCGCGCGTTGAGCCGCGCGCAACAGTGCGCGCGGCACCGATTGCATGTCGGCATCCGGTAGCTTGGATTCGAATGGACGACTTACCTTCCTCTCCGCACTCATCGCGCGATTCTCGCACATCGCCTAGCTATAATCGCGTCCGATGTCCGACGACGACGAAGTACCACCACCACCCCAGCGCCGCGCGCGGCTGCTGTGGACGCTGCTCGGCGCGATGGTCGTGGTCGGACTCGTGCCGCTGGTCGTCTCGCACTACTTCCTCATCCGCATCAACCGCGACTCGCTGGAGACGCTGGAGCGGAAGTACCTGACACGATCCGCCGGCGGCATCGCCACCGACATCCAGAACCTTCTCGCGAACAACACGCAACAGTTGATGAAGATCGCCGGCAACGTGCGGGCGCTCAAGCGCGCCCTGCCGGCCGGGAGCGATCCGTTCGTCTACGCGGCGCAGAGCGGCATGATCGCCGACTACATCACCGCCGACGGCGACATCCTCGGCATGCGCATTCTCAATCGCGACGGCAAGGGAGCCGAGGCCAAGCCGGCGCAGCTCGATGCAGCGGTGGCGCAGGAGCTCGATCTCGCGCTGCAGGCCGCGCTCAAGGGTCAGGTTTACACCGGCACGTTCCAGTACATGACCGCCGCGAACCAGCCGGTGGTCGTCGTAGCGGTGCCGGTCGCGGACGACGGCGCGAACATCGGCGTCGTTGAGGCCATCGTCAGCCTGCGCCGCATCAGCGAGCGCATTCGCGACGAAGGGAAGGGCGACGTCACCGCCTTCGTCGTCGATCGCAACGGCAAGGTGCTTATGCACAGCGAGCCGGCCGTCGACGTGCAGCACCCCGATTTCTCGTACCTGAAAATCGTGCAGGAGTTTTCGAAAGCGCCCGTCCGCCTGACCATTCCGTATGACGACACGCGCGGCGGCGAGCGCACCACGATGCTCGGCACCGTCGCGCCGGTGGCCGGCCGCGACTGGGGCGTGGTCGTGCAGAAGCCGGAGAAACTCGCCTACGCCTCGGTATCAAAAATGGTGCGCGCCACGATCACCTGGATTTCCATCGCGCTGGCCGTGGCCATCCTCGCTGCGATCCTTTTTGCGTCCGGGATCGCGCGGCCGGTCCGTGCACTGGCAGAGCGCACGCGCGAGATCGCCAACGGCAACTATCACCAGCGCATCGAGCTGAAGACGCACAACGAGATCGGCGAGCTGGCCGAAAACTTCAACGCCATGTCCGGCGCGATCGAGAGCGCCGTGGAGCAGCTCCGCAAAGCGGCGCACGAAAATCATCTCCTCTTCATCAACTCCGTGCGCATGCTCGCCGCCGCCATCGACGCCAAGGATCCGTACACGCGCGGCCACTCCGAGCGCGTGGCCCGATACTCCATCGGCATCGGCAAGAACCTCGGGCTCAGCGAGCACGACATGCGCAACCTTCGCATCAGCGCGCTGCTGCACGACGTCGGCAAGATCGGCATCGACGACCGCATCCTCCGCAAGCCGGGCGCGCTGAGCGACGACGAGTTCGAGGTGATGAAGGGACATCCGGTCAAAGGCGCGGCCATCATGAGCGGCGTCGCGCAGCTCATCGACATCATCCCGGGCATGAAGTACCACCACGAGAAGTGGAGCGGCGGCGGCTATCCCGACAGCCTGACTGGCGAAGAGATCCCGATGCAGGCGCGCATCGTGGCCATCGCCGACACCTTCGACGCCATGACCACGAACCGGCCGTACCAGAAGGCGATGGAACTGAATTACGTCGTGGAAAAAATCAAGAGCTTCGCCGGGACGCGCTTCGATCCGCGCGTCGTCGACGCGTTCGCGAACGCGGTCAAGCGCGGCGACATCACTATCGACGAGCAAGTGCGGGGCGCCGCGTAGGTGGGGTTCCGCGACATCCTTGCCGACCTCCTTCAGGCCACGCGCGGCGCGATCGGAGCGGCGTTTCTCGATTCCGAGGGGGAGAGCGTGGAGGTGGCGTCGGCGAGGCCGTTCGATACCGACGATCACGAGCTGCGCGTCATCGGCGCCTACGCCGGCATCTTCCTCTCGAACCTTCGCCGCGTGGCCGAGGCGACGGAAAGCGGATCGTCGCGCCGATTCAAAATCGATTTCGCAGCCACCACGATTTTCTGCTCCGACCTCGGCGACGGCTACTACCTGGTCGTGGTCGTCGACTCCTCGGCAGTCGAAGGCCTGGTCTGGCAGGCGCTGGAGCGATGCCGCGCAGCGCTTCTCGCCGAAATGTAATGGCCGCACCCTTGCAAAACAGGCGATTGATGACTCGCAAGATCGTGACGGCGCTGATGTTCGCCGCGCTGGCCGCTGGCTGCGGCGGAAAACCAAAGACCGCCGCCACGGCATCGAAACCGAAGTCGGAGATGCGCACGATCGACTCCTCCGACCTTCGCCCGGTCACCGTCGATCCGCCCCCGATGCTCACCGACGAAGCGCCCCCGATCAAAACCGCCACCGGCCTCGCACAAGCCGACGCGCCGCCGCCCCCGACCCCCGCCGACGAGGCCCTGCGCGCCTCCCTCCCCTTCACCCCCGCCATCGCCATGGACCCAGTCGACGGCAGCAAGATCTCCATCCGCGCCTCAATCCCGACCGTCGAGTACAAGAACAAGCTCTACTACTTCGCGAACGAGGATCACAAGCGAACGTTCCTGGCCAACCCCGAGCAATACACGAAGGGGCTGTTCTCGCATTTGTGATTTGTGGGAGTGAGCACAGCGGGCTTGGACCGCAACTCAAAGGCGTAGTGTAGGCGTCTCGCCTGCAACCGGCGGGCCTCTCGCACGGCTGGTTTCTGGGATTCAATTGCAGGACGGGATTTGATCACCGACACCCCGTCGGGCGAGACGCCACGCCGGATGCAGGCGAGGACGCCTACACTACCGCGGCTGATCATCCCTCACGAGAGTTGGGCGAGGTATCGTCCAATTAGGGCACGCTGGACGGTATTATGAGTTGGAGCCCGCGACAAGCACACGAATTGTGGGCTTGGTCCAATGAGCGATGAGCACAATCACGGTTTTCATCAGCTATAGCCACGACTCCGACGAGCATCGGCAGAAAGTCCTTGCCCTTTCCGAACGCCTTCGCGCGGACGGCATCGAGACGCTTTTTGATCAATATGTAAACGGAGCACCGAAGGAAGGTTGGCCCCGCTGGATGATGAACCAGCTTGATGCCGCACAGTACGTCCTCGTCGTTTGCACGGAGACGTACTACCGACGTTTTCGCGGACATGAAGTCGCGGGGAAAGGCAAAGGTGTCGACTGGGAGGGCGCGCTGATTACGAGTGATCTCTATGACTCCCGCAGCCAATCGCTGAAGTTCGTACCCATCTTTTTGTCGTCGGCGGTTGTGGATTACATCCCCGACCCTCTACGCTCAAGCACCCATCACACGCTGACGTCGGAGAGCGAGTATCAACGCCTATACGATTTTCTATTGCAGCAAGCTGGTGTCGAGCCAGGGCCAGTCGGTACGCCAAAGACAAAAACACGGCAAAAAGGAACTGCTCTCACCTTCGACGAATCCACGTTAACGACGCGCCGCGCCGACATCTCCCGCATCATGAAATACGCGCCGTCGAATCTCATCGGGCGCGAGGCAGAAACAAAGGTTCTGAACGATGCGTGGGACCAGGTTGTGCGCGGCGAATCGAAGCGTCCTCACATCCTCACGTTCGTTGCGCTTGGCGGCGAAGGGAAGACCTCGGTGGTCGCAAAGTGGGCGGCGGATCTGGCGTTTCAAGACTGGCCGGGATGCGAGGCCGTGCTTGCGTGGTCTTTCTACAGCCAGGGGACGCGCGAGCAGTTGGCGGCTTCGTCCGATCTGTTTCTCAATGAGGCGCTCACCTTCTTCGGCGACGCGGCGATGGCGGGCAGTGCGAAGGGAGCGTTCGACAAAGGCCGGCGGCTAGCCCAATTGGTGGGCGAGCGCCGGGCGCTGCTCGTCCTCGATGGTCTGGAGCCGTTGCAATACGCGCCCACTTCGCCCACGTCGGGCGAGCTGAAAGACCAGGGCATCGCCGCACTGCTCAAAGGGCTGGCGACCAATAGCCGCGGCCTGTGCGTCGTCACAACCCGATACAGCATTCCCGACTTGCGCGCTTACGTTGGGAAGACCGTCGCAGAGAAGAAACTGGCGCGCCTTTCCACAGAGGCCGGCGTGGCGCTGCTCCAATCCTTCGGAGTGAAGGGCAGTCTGCGGAAAACCATCCTCAGCCCGGATGGACGCACTCTCTGGAACGAATTCGAGAAGTTGGTCGAGGATGTGAAGGGTCACGCCCTCACGCTCAACCTCCTCGGCAGCTACCTGCGCGACGGCCACGGCGGGGATATTCGCAAGCGCGACCTCATCCGCCTCTCGGAAGCCGATGCCGAGGAGCAGGGGGGGCATGCCTTTCATGTCATGGATGCGTATGTGGAGTCGCTCGCCAAAGGCGGCAGGACGGCGGACGATCAGGCGAAAGGTCGGCGTGCCCTCGCCCTCCTGCGCTTGCTTGGCCTCTTCGACCGGCCCGCTGCGGCCCTCACTCTAGCCGCCGTGTGGGAAGGGGAAGCCATCGCCGGATTGACCGAGCCGCTCATCGGCATCAGCGAGGCGCAGCGCAACCTCGCTCTCCAGCGCCTGGAAGACGCGAAGCTGCTCACCGTCATCCGGGAGCCCGGTTCCGGCGCGCTCGTCGCCCTTGATGCTCATCCTCTCTTGCGCGAGTACTTCGGCCAGCGCCTGCGCGATACCCAGCCCGAGGCGTGGCGGGAGGCGCACCGGCGGATCTATGAGCACCTATGCGCGACAACGGAGGACAAGTCTGACGCCACGCTGGAAGACCTACAACCGCTTTACCAAGCCGTGGCTCACGGCTGTCATGCGGGGATGCAACAGGATGCGTGTGACAAGGTTTACTACCGCCGCATCGGGCGAGAGAATGAGTTCTACAGCACCAGAAAACTCGGCGCGTTCGGCTCCGACTTGGGAGCTGTTGCCTGCCTCTTCGAGACTCCGTGGAGCAGGGTCTCGCCCGCGCTCACGGAGGACGGCCAAGCATGGTTGTTGAGCCAAGCTGCCTTCCGTCTGCGCGCCTTGGGCCGGCTGACCGAGGCCCTTGAGCCGATGCGAGCTAATCTGAAGATGCGCGTCGAGTCTGAGGAATGGCAACACGCTCCGTCGAGCGCGGGCAACCTGAGCGAGCTGGAGCTGACACTTGGCGAGGTGGCCGGGGCGGTAAGAGATGCCGAGCAGTCCGTGATCTACGCCGACAGCAGCGGTGATGCGTTTCAGCGGGTGAGCAAGCGCACGACACATGCCGATGCGCTGCTCCAAGCGGGCCGGCGGGACCAGGCAGAGGGATGCTTCCGCGAAGCTGAGCAGATGCAGACCGACACGCAGCCCGACTACCCACTGCTGTATTCGCTCCCTGGCTTCCGGTATTGCGACCTGCTTTTGTCGGGGGCGGAACGGGACGCGTGGAACACAGAAGAAGAACGCAAGAACGGCGAAGGTCTGGCCCTGTGCCGCGCCGTTGTCGAGCGTGCGGCGCAGACGCTCAAGTGGGTGGCCGGGCAGAACTGGCTCCTCGATATCGCCCTTGACCACCTCACGCTGGGCCGCGCCGCGCTCTATACGGCGATTCTTGAGTCGCGGAGCCACGAACGTCAGCCGGCGCAACCTCTCTCCCCGCCCAAGTTCGAAGATAGTCTGCGCGGATTCACCACCTCCGCGACTGAGCTGGACCACGCCGTGTCCGGGCTCCGCCGCGCCGGGGTTCAACATCATCTCCCGCGCGGGCTCCTCACTCGCGCGTGGCTGCGCAGTCTCACCGGTGCGCGCACCGGCCCCGAGAGCGCGCAGAGCGATCTGGACGAAGCGTGGGAGATCGCCGAGCGCGGGCCGATGCCGTTGCATCTGGCCGACATCCATCTGTATCGCGCGCGGCTTTTCTTTCGCGAAGCAGAGTATCCGTGGCAGTCCCCGCAGCATGATCTCGCCGAGGCTAGCCGTCTAATTTATAAACACGGCTATCTTCGCCGAGAGGAAGAGCTCAAAGACGCCGAGGCGGCTTTGAAGCAATTCGTTGACGCATCCGCGTGATGAGCGGGGATCGGTGAGTGCGTCTCTTTCGCCGTTCGCGATTACGGCCGCGGTCATCGTGACCGCCGACGGTGTGTTGCTCCTTGCGGAGCGGATCGCGCCGCTGCGGCGGACGGTCGAATCGAAACTGCGGCGGATCGTGCGCAATCTGTCGACGGGCGGCGCGTCACTGGCGCTCATGTCATTGATTCAGGCGCCGCTGCTGCAGCCGGTGGCGGGGTGGATCGTGCGCGAGCGCGTCGGACTACTGCAGCTCGTGCAGTGGCCGCGCTGGGTGGAACGGATCGTGGCGGTCGTGCTGCTCGACTACACGCTGTGGTGGTGGCATTGGGCCAGTCATCGCGTTCCGTTCGTCTGGCGATTCCATCTCGTTCACCATGTCGATCGGGACATGGACGCATCGACGGCTCTGCGCTTTCATTTCGGGGAGTTGGCGCTTTCGATTCCGGTCCGGGCGGTGCAGATGATCGTCATCGGCGTCGATGCGCAGATGCTGTGGCTGTGGCAGACCATCCTCTTCGCGTCGATCCTTTTTCATCACAGCAACGCGCGGCTTCCGCTTCGCGTCGAGCGGTTCCTGGTGCGGCTGATCGTCACGCCGCGCATGCATGGCATCCATCATTCCGATCGCCTCGACGAGACGGACAGCAACTGGTCGAGCCTTCTGTCGGCGTGGGACTACCTGCATCGGACGATGCGGCTCGACGTTCCGCAGGGGCGCATCGTGATCGGGGTTCCCGCGTATCACGATGCCGGCGACGTGACGATCGGAAAGATTCTTCTCCTTCCCTTCCGCCGCCAGCGGAACGACTGGCACCCCTGAACTTTTCTGCTACCCTCGGCCCGTTTTCCGCGCGAGTGGCCCCGTAGCTCAGGTGGATAGAGCAGCGGTTTCCTAAACCGTTTGTCGGGCGTTCGAGTCGCCCCGGGGCCACCAAATACGTGCCTCTCTTCGAACTGCGCGGTTTCCAGCCGAAGTCGTGTAGTTTGAGATCCTTCGACCGTCCTTCGGCGGCTCAGAATGACCGCGCAAACCCTCCACTTTTGGCGTCAATCTCGCAGTAGTTATTCGCAGTTCGAAGTCGACATTTCCAAGGGAGGGTGCGATTGAATCCAGTTGCGAAATTGATCAGCCGAGGAGTCCTCGTCATCAGTCTGGGCCTCGGCGTTTCAGCTTCTGCGCAGACGCAGTGTCATTGGTGGCAGTTCCGATGTGACGACAAGCAGGTCGAAGGGTTGCCGGCGGATGCGCCGCGGACGGGAACGGTAGTCACGATCGATACGGCCACGAACCGGCTTTATCTGTTCAAGGACGGCCAGCTCGTCGATAAATCGCTCGCCGCGACCGGCAGCGAGAAGATGCTGAAGAACGGCAGCAAGGTCTGGTTTTTCCGCACGCCGCAAGGTCATCTCAAAGTGCTGCGGAAGATCGAGGATCCGGTGTGGACGAAGCCCGACTGGGCATTCATCGAGGCGGGCGAGCCGGTGCCGCCGCTGAATTCGCCGCTTCGCAAAGTGAAAGGACACCTCGGCAAGTACGCGCTCGACCTCGGCGACGGCATCATGATCCACGGCACCGACGAGTACGACTCGATCGGACGCAAGGCGTCGCACGGTTGCATCCGGCTGCCCGAGGACATGCTGGAGCGGCTTTACAAAGAGGTGCCGGTCGGTGCGGATGTGTACATCTTCGAAAGCCAGGTTCCACAGCAGGCGAGGAAAACGGAGCGACACAGCGATTTGGATTGAGTTGCGCGAGCATCACAAGCACAGACAGGAGTGTCTGTGCCACACCGGCGCCGCCGGTGAAGTCGATCGTAGCGCCGACGGCTCTGTACGTACCGGAGACATGGTGGACAGGTGGCCGGGGACATGGTGGACACCCAAGAAGCGCACAGTGAGCGGAGAAAGGAAACCGCTCAATGCCGTTCAAAGAGGAGTCCAGAATGTCGAATCGCC